>Ga0268256_1000058_pt1 | contig 227005 bp, 211 predicted proteins | sample AgamicAtAmrz_FD_200247 | JGI IMG/M metagenome (GOLD analysis project Ga0268256, IMG submission 200247) | Agave microbial communities from Guanajuato, Mexico - At.Am.rz (v2) (version 3) | ecosystem: Host-associated > Plants > Roots > Rhizosphere | place: Guanajato, Mexico | collected 2012-06-07 | reverse complement strand
CGCATCATCATTTTTTATATGCTGTCGATGGTGGTGATTATTGCCGTCACCTCCTGGGCGGCGATCTCTCCCGACGTCAGCCCGTTCGTTACCCTTTTTGCCAAAGCGGGCCTGCCTGCCGCCGCTGCGATTATCAACTTTGTAGCGCTTACCTCCGCCATGTCCTCCGCGAACAGCGGCGTCTATTCCAGCACCCGAATGCTTTATGGCCTGTCGGTAGAAAAGCATGCGCACTGGCAGTTTCGCATTCTGTCGAGAAGCACGCGCATTCCCGTGCGCAGTCTGCTTTTCTCCTGCTTCTGCATGCTGAGCGGGACGCTGCTGCTGTTTCTGTTGCCGAACGTTATGACGCTGTTTACCATCGTCTCTACGCTTGCGGCGATACTGGTGATCTACAGCTGGGCCATGATTCTGGTGGCCTATCTGGCTTACCGGAAGCAGCGCCCGGAACTTCACGCTCAGTCGCGCTTTAAAATGCCAGCGGGCATCGTGATGAGCTGGATTAGCCTGCTGTTCTTCGCCTTTTCGGTAGTCATTATGGTCTTCGATCCCGATACGCTGGCCGCGCTATGCGCCATGCCTTTCTGGTTTGGGCTGCTGTGGCTCGTCTGGCGCGTTAAGGCGCGCAAAGCGCAAGCGCTTAAGGCCATTCGCAGCGCCTGATGGTGCCTTCGCCTTTGCGCCAGTTGGGATGTGCGAGGGAAACAGGTGGAAACAGATTGAAGGCGAATCATGAAGGTGGAAAGAAAAAAGAAAGCGCTCCTCTGGAGGAGCGCTGCTAATTATTAGCAATGAAACACCCTGTTTGCGAGCATAAAAAGCAAGCCTGTATAAAGTCACTAAAACAATGCGGCGCTAAATCGAACCTCAACAGTCAATAACTCTTTTGTGGCGTAGTGTTTTTATTTATCTGGATAAACCACAAGTAAAAAAGCGCCCCGTAAGGGCGCAAGCAAGGAAAGTTACATCAATCATACGTTTCATGATTTGTGGCGCGCAGACACCACAGCGACAACTTTATTCTTTTGATAATAAACCCCAGCTAAACATCATTCTTGTTAAGCACTTCTTTAATCGCTCTCTATCCTGAGCCAGTTTTATCAGCGGTGGTCGCGCCGGTAGGGCATAAAGTTATTTGACAAGGATCACGTTGCGGAGAGGCAAGAAAGAGGTTGAGCCAGGCACGGTTAAATGTTGACGGGGTATTTATGATTCCCGTCTGATAATGAAGTCGGGTTAAAGCATGATATGTCAAATGAGGCGTTAATGAAATCTGTCATTTTTACAAAAGTCTTTTGATGACGCTAGAAAGGAAGCTAATGCGATTCTCTGACAAACTGACAGGTTTGATTCTTTTTTTGATCCTTTACTGCTCCGCTGGGTTTTTGGTGTGGTTGTTCCTTATTAAATGGCATTCCTTGTTGCGGTTTATTTTTCATTAAAATTTTTTATGTCAAAAATGTTAACGATAGTCGAGATCGCAGGTTTCAAAAATGATTCTGTAAGCAAACTGTACCATATGTGTGAACCAGTCTGTATAGTGTCAGGACTTTTATGATAAAGGCATTCGGCCGTTTGAAAAATGGCTTTTTCGTGAACATTATAAATAACAAATAATACAAAAAAGATGCCAGCCAAACTTCAGGTGAAAATAATGGCGCTGACTTTTCTGGATGAATAATACATTTGCATGATATTTCAATAGTCACTGGCAGGAACAATAACAAAAATATTACCGTTTTATCGAAAAACCAACTGATGCTATGTCGCCAGCGCTTTTACACAACCATTCCATTTGAGAAGAGGAATAAAATAATATATCCCTTTTCTCTCAATTTTAACGATCTACACATATTTACCTGGATATGCCTACCTTTTTTACACGGACGCGCGCTCCGTGAGCGGCCTTCGACCTTAAGAGATCTCGCGCGCTACTTTGCCGCTCGCTGGCGTGCGGGTTGACCACCAGCAAAGCAGCGATCCCAGACTGACCATTGCGGCCCCTTGCCAGAATGATAACGTCAGGTGCGAATGCAGCAGAAATGCCGCCAGTACTGAGGAGAGGATCGGAATAAAGTAGGAAACCGCAGCCAGCAGGTTAACGTTGCCGTGCAGAATGCCGGTATTCCATGCGGCATAGCCAAATCCCATCGCCATCGCGGCCAGCGCCAGACTGAGCAGCGCCTGCGGCGAAACCGCGAAGGCTGGCTGCGGCGACAGCAGAAATTTCACCCACAGGGTCAGTGCGGTCAGAATAAAAAACAGCGTAATGCCGTTACTGCCGTTCGCAATCTTTTTTGTCACCACGCAGTAAACCGCCCAGATCGCTGCGCCACAGAACGCCAGCCCGTAGCTAAGCGGGTTGTCCATAATGTTATTGCCGATCTCGCTCAGTGAGAAAGCGTGCTCGCCGCCCAGCACGCGGCAGATCCCCGCGACGGCGAGCAGCAGGCCGGGAATAATCAGCGGGCTGGTTTTTTGCCGGTTGACGATCGCCGCCAGCACAATTGTCATGCCAGGCCAGAGATAATTCACCATACCGACCTCAATCGCCTGACGACCGCTGTGGGTAAAGCCGAGCGACAGTGACAGGCAAATTTCGTAACTGACAAATAGCAGGCTGCCGACGATCAGATAACGTCGCGGAAAGGAACGCACGCTGGGAAAGCCGACGGTAAAGAGCAGTAGCGCGGCGCTAAAGCTGTAGATCAACGCTGCGCCGCCGATCGGGCCAAAACCTTCGCTGACGCTTTTAATCAGGCCGACAATCGCGCTCCACAACACAATGGCCAGCAGGCCAGTTAGCGTTGCTCTCTTTTGGGACATAACGCTTTACCTCGTTTCAGACGTGATCGGCTTAGCAGGTCAGAATACGCAACTGAGTCAGGTCTGCCACCCTTTTATCTATGAACTACCCTTACTGCTTAACCACGGAGGAGAGCAAGATGACTGATGCAACCTTGATCGAAACGCTGCAGTTCGGCCCTGACGACGCCCCAGAGCAGAAATATGAAATTTACGGCGGCGACGAAAAAACGCCGACCTATGCGCTGATTTATCGTCAGCATGACGGCGAGTGGGAAAAACTGGACGAGAAGCTTACTTTCGCGGCCAGAGACGAGCAAAAAGAGGTGGCCGTCGCCATGGATTACGGCTCAGGCGACAGCCTGCCGGAACTGCGAGATCTACCCGCGGAAGCGCGCGAGCACTGCGAACGTCACTGGCAAAACAGCCAGCAATAACGCAGGCCGGGGAAGGTTCCCGGCTTTTCTCGCTTCTCGCACGCCCCTCTCTACCTGCGGTTACGCTCGCAATATCCGATCCTCTGAACTTAACTCAAATTGTGTTCATCGCCTGTTTGCGCCTTACGGGAGGATCCTTTGGCCAAAAACTCACAACCTGAAGCCGCGGCAGATGTGCTCGCGCTGCGGCGCTGGATAACCATCGGACGTCCCGCCGAAGAGCTGTTCGCGCTCTGGCTGGCGCCCGACACCTTACCGCGCATCATGAGCCATTTCGCGACCGTCACGCCCATTAACAAAAGCGACGCGCGGTGGCAGATCGACGGGCCGCTCGGCAAACATTATTCATGGGAGAGCCGCATCGTCGAGGCGCAGCCGGGCGACATCATCGCCTGGCAGTCGCTGGAGGGCGCGGATATTCCCAATGAAGGCGAGCTGCTGCTGCGCCCGGCGCCCGGCGAGTGGGGAACCGAACTGGCGCTGACGCTGCGCTTTACGCCGCCGGGCGGCGCGCTGGGCAAAAAGGTCACGACCTTTTTCGATCTGTTGCCTAAAGAAATTGTCAGCAAAGCGCTGCACCGCTTTAAAAGTCTGGCTGAAACCGGCGAAATTCCAACCCTTGACGGCCAGCCCGCTGGCCGCCATGCCGACCATCAGGATAAGGAGAAATAGATGCGCGCACTCTGCTGGAACGGCGTAAACGATCTCAGCGTTGAAACGGTGGCCGATCCCGGCCTGCTCAATCCCCATGATGCGATTATCCGCGTTCGCCTGACCACCACCTGCGGCTCCGATCTCCACGTCATCGACGGGCTGATCCCCAGCATGCGCGAGGGCGATATTCTCGGGCATGAATTTATGGGCGAGGTGGTTGAGGTCGGCAGCGCGGTGAAAAATATTCGCCGCGGCGATCGCGTCGTGGTGCCCTCGTTTATCTCCTGCGGCTCCTGCTGGTACTGCCAGCATCAGCTGCCATCCTGCTGCGACAACACCAACCCGCAGTGGGAGAAGGGCGAAACGGTGCTCGGCCATCCGACCGGCGGCATTTACGCCTATAGCCACGCCTTCGGCGGCTACGCCGGCTCGCACGCCGAATATGTCCGCGTGCCTTTCGCCGACAACGACTGCTTTGTGGTGCCGGAAGGCGTCACTGACGAGCAGGCGCTGTTTCTCTCCGACGCGGCGCCGACCGGCTATATGGGCGCGGATTTTTGTAATATTCATCCTGGCGACACCGTGGTGGTGTGGGGCTGCGGCGGCGTAGGCCTGATGGCGCAGCAAAGCGCGTGGCTAATGGGCGCGCATCAGGTTATCGGCATCGATCGCTATCCGGAGCGGCTGGCGATGGCGCGGGACTATGCCGGCAGCATAGCGCTCGACTATACCCAGGTCGATATCCACGAGGCGCTGCTGGAGCTGACCGGCGGTCGCGGCCCGGACAGCTGTATCGACGCCGTCGGCATGGAGGCGCGCGGCGAAGGGCTGAGCCAGGTTTACGATAAAACCAGGCAGCTGCTGCATCTGGAAACCGACGTCGGGGCCGCGCTGCGTCAGGCGCTCTACGCCTGCCGCAAAGGCGGCAATATCGCGATTCTGGGGGTATATGGCGTGATGGACAAATTCCCGCTGGGGCTGATGATCAACAAAAGCCTGACGATCCGCACCGCGCAGCAGCACGGCCAGCGCTATATGCATCGGCTGCTGGACCACGTGGCAAAGAACGAGCTTAATCCTGCCTTTATGGCGACACACCGCTTCTCGCTGGAAGAGGCGCCGCGCGGCTATGAGATGTTCAAGCATAAAGAGGATGGCTGCGTACGCGCGGTATTCGCGCCCTGAACAGACCGCCGGGATGGCATAGCGTCACGTTTTCGTAGTAAAAAAGTCGCAACGTGACGCAACAGAAGGGAAAACGATGATTAAGCTCACCGGCCGGTTAATTTGTAAAAACCCCGAAGAGACGGCGCTGGTGCGCCGTTATCTTCCCGAGCATATCAGGCTGACGAACGAGGAGTCAGGATGCCTGAACTTTGAGGTGAGAGAGACGGCGGATCCGCTGATCTGGTCGGTAGAGGAGCTATTCACCAGCCAGCAAACCTTCGATATGCATCAGGCCAGAACCAAAGCCTCGGCGTGGGGGCGGGAAACAGCGGCGATTGCCCGCGAGTACGCCATCGCGGAGATCGCCTGACGCTTGTAGAGCGCACTGCCAGCAGGGAACCCGCCGCAGCGGTCGGTTCCTTTTTTATAACCACCCTGACCCTTTTCAAATCGCTATCTGGACAATCAGGCAACAGATTTCCAGAAACAGGCAACCCCGCTTTCGCTTAGCCGTCTAGACTTAACGGATTGCACACCACAATAGACTCCCTCATAACGTGCATAACACCCCATTTTAAAACCCGTTAAATACTGGAAACGAGCTATGTCTGAAAATCTACAACTACAGCTGGAGATCAACGGGCAACCGCATACGATGCTGGTGGATCCCCGCGTCACCCTGCTTGACGCGCTGCGCGAGCACCTGACGCTGACCGGCACCAAAAAAGGGTGCGATCAGGGACAGTGCGGCGCCTGTACGGTGCTTATCAATGGAAAACGCGTGCTGAGCTGCCTGACGCTGGCGGCCCAGGCTAACGGCCAGTCGGTCACCACCATCGAAGGTCTGGCGCAGGCCGACGGCACCCTGCATCCGGTGCAGGCGCGCTTTCTGGAACACGATGCCTTTCAATGCGGCTACTGCACGCCAGGGCAGATTATGTCTGCCGTGGCCTGCATCGATGAAGGGCACGCCGGCTCGGCGGACGAAATCCGTGAATATATGAGCGGCAATCTCTGCCGCTGCGGCGCTTATCCCAATATCGTCGAGGCGATCCAGCAGGCGGCCGCCGATCTCAGCAGGGAGGCGACATGAACCCATTCGACTACGTCGGCGTCAGCGACGCGGACGACGCGCTGCGGCAGAAGCAGCGCGCGGACAGCCGCTTTCTGGCAGGCGGCACCACCCAGATCGACCTGATGAAATGCGACGTCGAGCAGCCCGCCGCGCTGATTGACATCAACCAGCTTCCGGAGATGCGCGAAATCGCCTTTACGGCGGATACGCTGCGCATCGGCGCGCTGGCGCGTATGAGCGAGGTAGAGAATCATCCTGAATGCCAGCTAAAGGCGCCTGCGATTTATGACAGTCTGTGGCAGGCGGCGTCGCCGCAGCTGCGCAACATGGCGTCGATAGGCGGCAACCTGCTACAGCGCACCCGCTGCGTCTATTTCCGCGATCCCCATACCTTTTCCGCCTGCAATAAACGCCGGCCGGGATCCGGCTGCGCCGCGCGCGACGGCGTCAACGGCAACCATGCCATTCTGGGCACCAGCGAAAGCTGCATCGCGGTCTATCCGGGCGATCTGGCGGTGGCGCTGACCGCCTTCGAGGCGGTAGTCATCGTGCGCAACGCCGCACAGCGCGAACGCCGTATTCCCATTGATGAGTTCTATCTGCTGCCTGGCGACACGCCGCATCTGGAGCACGATCTGGCGTCCGACGAGATGATCGTGGCGGTGGAGCTGCCGTTAACGCCAGCGCTGCGCCAGTCCCATTATCTGAAAGTGCGCGATCGCAGCTCGTATGAGTTTGCCGCCGCCAGCGCGGCGGTCGGCATCGAGCTTGATGGCGACCGTATCCGCGATCTGCGCATCGCCGTGGGCGGCGTGGCCACCAAACCCTGGCGGGCGCGGCACGTTGAAGGGGCGCTGCGCGGTCAGCCGTTCAACGAGCAGACCCTGCGTCGCGCCGCCGAGCTGGTGGTGCAGGACGCCGAACTGCTGCCGCAGAATCAGCACAAGAAACTGCTGGCGCCGCGCGCCATCGCTCGCGCGCTGATGAAAGCGGGCGGCATGGCTTAACAGGCCGAACTGAGAGGATTAACAATGGATACGGCAGAAAAGAGTTATCAGGCGTTGGGCGAAAAGCGCGAGCGCGGCGACGGCGTAGTTAAGGTGACTGGCGAAGCGCGCTATGCGGTTGAGCATCAGCCGGAAAACGTGGCGTATGGCGTGGTGATCCAGTCCACCGTTGCCAGCGGACGCATCACCCGTATGGATACCGAAAAGGCGCGTCAGGCGCCGGGCGTGCTGGCGGTTTACACCCACCTCAACAGCCTGAAAATCAATAAGCCGACCGCTATCGCCGACGGCGGCGCGGCGCAGTCCACCTATACGCCGATTCAGGACGCTAAGATCATTCATAACGGCCAGAATATCGGCCTGGTGGTGGCGGAGACCTTCGAGCAGGCGACCTGGGCCGCTACCCTGGTGGAAGTGGAATATGAGACCGAACCGGCGCTGATCTACCCGGACGATCCGCGCGCCGCGCGTAAAGAGAGCAGCGGCACCAATATCGATCTTGGCGATGCCCATCAGGCGATGGCGCAGGCTGAGGTCAAAATAAAAGGGCGTTATGCAACGCCGCGCGAATACAACATGCCGATGGAGCCGCACGCCTGCGTCGCCTCCTGGCAGGATGAGCGTATGACGGTCTGGGAACCGAGCCAGTGGGTGATGGGCGCGCAGACCGAGATCGCCGAATGGCTGGGCATCGAGGTTGACCAGGTGCGCATCATCTCCCCCTACGTGGGCGGCGGTTTCGGCTCTAAGCCGGTGCCCTATACCCATGTGGCGCTCGCCTGCGTCGCCTCGCGCGCGTTGGGTCGGCCAGTCAAAGTCTCTTTAACCCGGCCGCAAACCTTTACCGGCCTTGGCGGTCGTCCGGCGACGATTCAGAACCTCGAGATGGGCGCCTCGCGCGACGGCAACATTCTGGCCATTATCCATGACGGCCTGAGCGACACCTCGCTAATCGATACCTTCGCCGAGGGCACCAACAAAGTGACGGGCCGTCTCTACGCCGTGCCGAACGTCTATTCGCGTCACTATGTGGCGGCGATCAACACCGTCACGCCAGGCTGGATGCGCGCGCCGGGCGAGAACCCGAGCGCCTTTGGACTGGAAGTAGCGATGGACGAGATGGCCTATGCGCTGGGAATCGATCCGCTGGAGTTCCGCCTGCGCAACTGGGCCGATCACGACTATCAGCTGAACGCGCCCTGGAGCACGCGCCGGTTGAAAGAGGCCTACGCCGCCGCCGCTGAAGCCTTTGGCTGGGACAGACGCAGCATGGCGCCGCGCTCGATGCGCGAAGGGCGCGAGCTGATTGGCTGGGGCATGGCGACTGCGACCTATCCGGTCAGCCGCTCGCCCGCTGAGGCGAAGCTGATTTTCCACAGCGACGGCAGCCTGGTGGTGCAGAGCGCCGGGGCGGATATCGGCACCGGTACCTATACCATACTGGCGCAGACCGCCGCCGAGGTGCTGCAGATCCCATCGCGCCAGATCCGCGTCGAGCTGGGCGATACCGATTTGCCGCGCGCTGGCGTCGCGGGCGGCTCGCAGCTGGCGGGCAATCTCACCGCGGCGGTTCACAAGACCGCTGAAGCGATGCGCGAGAAACTCTTTACGCTGGCGACTGAATCGCCCGGTTCGCCGCTGTTTCAGTCTGCGCGCGAGCAGCTGGTGCTGCGCGACGGGGCGGTATGCGTGAAAAACCAGCCCGATCGCGCCATCCGCTACGACAAACTGGTGAAGCTGAACGACTCGCTGACGCTTTCCGTGGTCTCCGGTACCTTCTCTGAGGAGGACAGCGAAGAGGATCGCGATCAGGCGGTGCACTCGATGTCGAAAATGACGCGTCCTGAAGCCTTTTCCGCGCACAGCTGGGGCGCGCAGTTCGTTGAGGTACGCGTCGACGAAGATTTCGGTACCGTGCGGGTTAAACGGATGGTCTCCGCTTTTGACAGCGGACGGCTCTATAACCCGCAGCTGGCGCGCAGCCAGTGGATTGGCGGCATGGTGATGGGGCTGGGCCAGGCGCTGCTGGAAGGGGGCGTCATCGATCCGCGCAATGCTCGCGTCATCAATAACAACCTGGCGGACTACCTGATCGCCGTTAATGCGGACGTGCCGGAGATCGTCACCATCGACGTCGGTGAGCCAGATCACCACGCCACCCTGATGGGCGGCAAAGCGGTCGGCGAGCTGGGTATTGTGGGCATGGCGGCGGCCATCAGCAACGCCGTCTACCACGCGACCGGCAAGCGCATTCGCGATCTGCCGCTCTCTCTGGATAAACTGATCGACTAAAGCGCGGCGGCGATGCCGGACAGGCATCGCCGTCTCTTTCACGCCAGACACATCCCTTCTTAAATAACAGGCAGTTTTTCATCTTCGTGAATATACTGTTACTCACAGTGCCAGTGATAACAAGAGTCACGCTCTGCCATTCAATGCCATAAAGGATCGCATTATCTCTTTCACGGACGAACTTCCCTGAGGAGTCTGTTGATGACATCGTCCGCTGCAAAAGTGAGTGCTGGTCTTGGTCTGACGTTTCTTATGCTGTTTAATTCCGCTTTCGCCGCGCCCCTGACGTCAGGCGGTTCTCTGACGTTTAGCGGCGCGATCGCGCAGGATCCCTGCCAGTTAACCCCAGCCGCCAGCCGCATCATCTTCGCCTGCCAGGATAATAACGGCGTTCATAGGCAGCAAATCGGCATTCAGCAGGTGGCGCAGGGCGATGTGGATTTGCCCGGCGTGGACCACGTCAGCCTGACTTATCTAAATCCGCAAAAGTCGAAGGCGGTGGTTCGGGTCGACTATAACTAATTCGCGCTGTTGCAGGACCTGCGAGGCCCTGCAACAGCTCAGGCTGGCCGCGAGAAAGGGAAATTTCGATTAATCAGAGATTTCTCTCCGGCTAGTAGGTTGACATCAATTTAATTTGATTCAATATTATCACGGCCTCACAGGATGACGCTGTGCCGTCCTCCATCGATCAGATAATAAGCAGCAATACGATGAATGAAGAATTACCAGAAACCTGCGGCGGCGCTTCGCAAGGCAGCGCGCCTGTTACCGTCGATCAGTTTCTCTGTTTCGCGCTCTACTCCGCATCGCTGGCGATGACCAAGCTCTATCAGTCGCGTCTGAAGCCGCTAGGGCTGACCTATCCTCAGTATCTGGTTCTGCTGGCGCTGTGGGAAACCGACAATGTCACCGTCTCTGAACTGGGCGCGCGCGTCCATCTTGATTCGGGCACGCTGAGCCAGCTGCTTAAAAGGCTGGAGCTGGCGGGCCTGATCGGCAGACGGCGCGATGTAGGACATGACGAGCGTCGCGTGCTGATTACGCTGACGCCAGCGGGTACCGCGCTGAAAACCGAGGCTGCTGGGGTGCCGGCGGATATGATCTCCGTTATGGATACGCCGCTTGAGGAGTTGTCCGATCTGACCCGCCGGGTCGCGGCTCTGCGGCAGAAGCTGATAAAGGCGATTCCCTGACCGATCTTATGTAGGTAGTTACCCAGGCGCAGCTGTTACGGACAGAGACCAATAATGACCAGTATGGACAAAGGCGTTGTGAGCAGTGAACCAGCAAAAGATCTGGACGATATCCATGCTGCTATCGGACAGATAGCCTCGCTGCTGCTAAAGGCGGGAGAACCGCTTGAGCGGGAAGGGCTTAGCGCGCGGCTCAAACAGCATGCTGAGCAGACTGCGGATGCGCAGCTGCAAAAAGAGTATGGTGACGCGGCACGCTTTGTTGCGGGGAAAACAACGTTATAACAGCCTGAGCCCTTAATGAAGAGTGGGCTCGCTCTCCTGCCAGTCGTCGTTGCCAGAGGCGGCGCTGTTCTGGTCCGACTGGCCCGCTGCGCTGATCAGCTCGGCAATGGCGCGTTGAAATGCTCGCAGCCTGATGGGATTGCGCTCAGACGCCGCCATCGCCTGAAGTTGCGCCACGACGTGCTCGGCAAAAACGGGCGAATCCTGCGCCAGTAGCGCCATAACGGCCTCGCCTGTCAAAATATCTACCAGCCTTTCGTCGTCATTTTTGCTCATATTGCCATCATGTTATTAAGTTTGATCTGGACGCAGGCGAAAACGCTACCCTGAGCGATTGCGTCTCGGGCAGGCGTTGCGCCCTGCGCAACGTCACGGTTGCAGAGAAAATTGCTTTGCGCCTGATTAGCTTATCAAGTTTATAACATTTTGCCTTTTGATTTTCATGTAACAAAATAAATATATGTTTTTGAAGAATAATTTTTTAGGAAAGCTTCTCATTCTTGTTCGGTCGCGGGGCGGTGAGTGGCCCCGCCCCGCATAACGCTTTTACCGCCTTCGCAAGAGCGGCGGACATTCCCCTGGTCAGGGCGCGTTAAGCGCTTTGCTGCCGGCATCGGCAATAGCGATTTCCGCCGGATTTGCCGTTCCGCTCACGCCAATCGCGCCCGTCACCTCGTCGTTAACTGTCACTGTCGCGCCGCCGCCAAGCGGCACCATATTGGGCAGCGTGGCTATCGCTGGCTCTGTGCCGTTGGCTCGTGCCATATATTTGTCGGTCGAGGTGCGATACAGCGCTGCCGCGCGTCCTTTTTGCATCGAAGAGTCGATACAGCCCGGCGGCGCGTTATCCATGCGTTTGAAGGCCAGCAGCTGTCCGGCTCGATCAAGTACGGCAATGCAAACCTGCGCTTTCAGCGATTGCGCCTGTTTCTCCGCGCGCGAAATTATGCGCTGCGCATCCTCGGCGCTCAGGATGGTTTGGGTCTGCGTGGCGCTGGCCGCGGCGGTCCACAATGCGGCAAGGGCGCAGAGTGCGCTACAGAGGGGTGCTTTCATGGTGACTCCTTTTATGAGATCGATAACGCCATACCCCCAGACAGATCAGCAGTGCCAGCAGGCCTGCTCCTGCCCACGGCGCGCGCTGCAGCCAGAGCGAATGCCTGGGATGGCGCAGGGTGTGATTAACCTGCTCTTCGGTAATGTGTCGTCCGGCCGCGCCGAACTGCGTTGAGACATAGTCCAGCAGACGCGCCAGCTCGGCGCTGCTCATCTGGCTGGAGAATGCCGGCATAAAGGCGTGGCCTGAGACGGTGGTGCGGTCTACCCCCTCTGCGACGGTCATAATAAGGTTGGCGGGATCGGCGTTGAGCACCGCTGAGGTGCCGGTTAGCCGGGGAAAGGTTTGCGGCGCGTCACGGCTACCTTCGCCCTGCGCGCCGTGGCAGCTTGCGCAGGCGGCGTTATAGAGCTGTGCGCCGCTCATCTGCTCGCCGCCGATGGCGCTGCGCAGCGTCGCGGACGGTCCGGTCTCGAACGCTGCAATAGCGCGCGGAGGGGGCGTCGGCGCAGCATGCGCATCGGCCGGCGCGTGACCCAGCGTCAACAGATAGCGGGCGACAGAGCGTCGATCGCTGTCGGTCAGGCGGGAAAAAGAGTTTTCCACTACGGTAGCCATTTCGCCCGCCGCGATGGCTTTGCCCGGCAGCGAGCCGGTTTTAAGGTAGGTCGCCAGTTCTGATTCCGACCAGGCGTAAAGGCGCGCCTGAGTCAGATCGGGTGCCTGCCAGCTGCCGACGGCTCCGCCGCGCAGGAAGCTCGCGCTTTTCTCCGCCATCAGCACGTTGCGCGGCGTGTGACAGCTGCCGCAATGTCCCAGCGTTTTCACCAGATACTCGCCGCGCGCGTCGCCGATCGCTTCAGCGCTGCCGCTGGCGAGTGGCTGGGGTGACAGGAACAGGCCGTTCCAGAGCGCCATCATCGCGCGCCAGGAGAAAGGGAAAGGGAGCTGCGTCGCGGGCACCTGATGATCTTCGGCGGGCACGCCCGTCATAAACCAGGCGTACAGCGCCGCGATATCCTCATCGGTCAGCGAGGCAAACGCGGTATAGGGCATCGCGGGATAGAGATAGCTACCATCCCGCCGCCGCCCCTCGCGCATGACGCGGCGAAAATCCGCCAGAGAGTAGTTTCCAATGCCGTTAACGCGCGACGGTGTGATATTGGTGGCGATAATGTCTCCCAGCGGCGAGGAGATGCGATAGCCGCCGGAAAAGGGGTGACCGTTATCCGGGTTGCGATGACAGGCGGAACAGTCGCCTGCGATAGCCAGATATTCGCCGCGCTTCAGGGTGGCGCTGTCGGGCTGCGCCAGCGCCAGGGCGGGCAACAAGATCAGGAGAGACGCTGTTATTCGCATATTTATAGCTCCCGAATCAGCGTGTCGGCCAGACGCAGCGCCAGCGCGATGCCCGTCAGGGTGGGATTGACGGTGGCGGAAGTGGGCATCACGCCGGTAGAGGCGATAAACAGGTTGGCGTGATCCCAGCTGCGGGAGTGCGCATCGACCACAGAGTCGCGCGGATCGTCGCCCATTATCGTGGTGCCCATGATGTGATACTGATTGCGCCAGCCGGTGGGCGCCTCCACTATCTCGCCATTAAACGCCATCAGGAAATTAGCGAAGTCGCGGTAGGCCTGCGGTCGCATGCCGCGGACATAGCTGTCCAGCTGATAGTTAACCAGCAGGGTCGGCAGGCCAGCGCCGTCGCGCCGCGTCGGGTGAGGAGTGACCCGGTTCGTGGGGCTGGGCAGGGTTTCGCTCATGGTGCTGATATTCATAATACGCGACGCGCGGTCGCGTATCGCCGCGTCCAGCTCGCGTCCCACCAGCCCCTGCCTGAGCAGCGCGGGCGTCACATCGCTGTTCGGCACCAGATTGCGCAGCGCGTAGCGGATAGCGGAGTGTTGCGCGCGGCTCGGTTCATCGCGTCGGGTGGCGATGCTGCCGTGCTGCACCGAGCCGCGTCCAGTCCAGAGCGGTTCGTCGGCAAGAAAAGTCATGCTCAGTCCGGTGTGATCCATCAGGTTGCGGCCGACCTGATCGGAACTGTTTGCCACATCAGACATCAGCAGCAGCTTCGGCGATTCCAGCCCGTGCGCCGCCACCACGAACGCCTTTGCGCTCAGGCGCACGTCGCGGCCGTCAGGTTTGCGATAGTGCACCGCGACGATGCGGTTTTTCGGCCCCTTCTCCAGCTTCCAGGCGACCGACTCGGTGCGCAGATCGACCCCCAGCGCCACCGCTTTATCAACGTGCATATCTCCCGAGTACATCGCCCCGATAGGGCAAACAGGTTCGCAGTTATTGTTGCCGGCGCAGGCGGGACGGCCGTCATAAGGGCGAGAAACGCGCGCGTGCGGCTCATGGATCACCTGGTAGCCTAAGGGTCCGAGCTTCGCCTGCATGCGCTGCACCATGTAGGGCTTCGCCTCCGGCGGCAAGGGATAGGGCGCGGATCGCGGCGGCCAGGCGTCGCGTCCCTGACCGCTCTGATTTTCCTCTGCGGTGCCGACCACGCCCACCTCGCGCTCCGCGCGCAGATACCAGGGTTCCAGATCGTCATAGGCGATTGGCCAGTCACGCCCGACGCCGTAAACGCTTTTCAGTTTGAAATCGTTGGGCAGCAGGCGCCAGCAGGCGGACGCCCAGTGACGCGTGCTGCCGCCCGCTACCTTGAGAAAGCTGGTGACATAGTTGAAATCGTCATCACCCTGCGCCTCGATATAGCCGTCGCTGTAGCTGTTCGGCGCCCAGGGCAGATTGGGATAGGGCGCGCACCAGTTGCGTTTGCTGGCGCTGTTGCGATAGTTGTCGACCACTTTCCAGCGCGGAATATAGGGGCCGGCCTCCAGCATGATGACCGACTTGCCCGCTTTCGCCAGCTGATATGCCGCGTTTGCCCCTAACGCGCCCGATCCGATAATCACCACGTCGGCGTCATAGTGCGTCATGAGCGGCCTCCGGCGCCGTCGGTGAGGCGCAGAGCTTCAGCATAAGTCCTGGCGCGTCCTTCCACCATTGCCAGCCAGGCCGGCTGCGGCTGCGCGATACGGGATGCCGCGCGCGGCGACGCCGCTCCCCAGGCGTAAATATTCGCCGGCATCGGCGGCGCGCTGACGCCGTCCGGCACCGCCTGCCAGTAGTCGCTGCCGCGCTGCGAGTAGGAGGGGCGCGGCGTGACGTCGGCGGTGGGCTCGTACATCAGAGCGGAGAGAAAACTGACAAAGTGCGCATCGTCAGTGGCGCGGGTGGTGGCGGGATTGCCGGTATAGCCGAGGTACCAGGGGGTAATGATGGCCAGCGCGGTATCGATCTCCTCCTCGGACAGCGACGTCAGCAGCGCTTCAGGCGCGAGCACGTCGCTGCGGCCAAGGCGTTCAGCCAGCTGCGCCAGACGCTGGGGAAACAGCGGATTTTGGCGCGTTAACAGCGCGTACAAACGTTGACTGATGGCCGGATCCAGCTGCTGGCGTCCGGTTAAAGCCTGGCTGACACGGTGAAAGCGGTTCTCTGGTTCGGCGGCGGTGGCCAGCGAGCCAGTAATGGGCACGCTCATGATAATGCCTGATGCGAGCATCAGACGCAGAAAGTGACGCCTGTTCATTTTTACTCCGGGTACGGGTAAGAAAATAAGGATTATTTTTTTAAATTGAGATGCGCTTATTATTTTTGAAATATTTTTTGAGCCAGTAATCTACGCTCCAGTTTCCGGCGCCATGAATAATTAGCAGTAAAAATCCCGCGCAGCAGGAGATGTTTTTTAGCCAGATCATCAGATGCGCATGGGAATAGCCGGGATAAAACAGAAAACCGGAAAGCAGCGAAAGTGCCACCATAAAGAAGCATGTAAAACGCGTTAAAAAACCTGCGGTTATCGCCATACTTCCCGCCAGCTCCAGCAAGATAACCCAGGGAAGGAAATAGCCTGATACGTGATGTTCGCGCATCAAAATAATATTGTCGTCATAATGAATTATTTTATCTAAGCCGGAAATAAAAAAGAGTCCGACTGCAAACAGGCGCGACAGCGCCCCTATGCCGTTTTTAACGTTGCGCATTTTTTTATTAAGTCGGGTTAGCGGTCTTATTTTTAAAATAGGCTGCGTAATAAAATCTTTTTTTGACTTTTCGTGCGGTAATGATATTTACCGCACGGTAAACGGCGATTACCACTGCCAGCGTTTTTCTGCCAAATCCACCAGCAGGCGCGCCGCGGGAGTCAGTTCGCTCAGGGAGCGGAACTGCCAGCCAAAGGTGCGTGGCATCATCACCAGCGGCAGGGGAATTTCAACCAGCGCGTGCTGCGTCATATCCTCATGCAGCAATCGGCGCGAGAGAAAACTCAACAGCTGGGTCTGGGCCAGCACCCGGCGCAGCGGCGACAGCGTATTGCTCTCCATCTGCACGCGCGGCGGGGCATATCCGCCGCTGCGCAGGCGCTGTTCAAGCCACTGTCGCGTGGCGACCTGCGGCGACGGCAGCAGCCACTGAAACTGGTCTAGCTGCGCTGGCGTAGGATGCACGCCAGCCAGCGGATGAAAGCTGCTGGCCGCCACCACCACCGGATCTTCCGTCAGCGGTCGGGTGGCAAACTCATGATTTTCTTCGGGCAGGAATCCCAGAATCAGGTCGAGCCTGTCCTCGCGCAGCCGCGACTGCAGCAGATCGTTCAACCCGACCTGCACCTCGAGCACCACCGTCGGCGCGCGCTGCAACAGCTCGCGCGTCAGGTGCGGCAGCATAAATTCGGCGGCGGTGGCGGCCACGCCCAGGCGTATCACGCCCGCTGCCCCGGATCCCAGCGCGTTTAAATCCTGCCGGGTGACCTGCATCAGGTGCAGCACTTTTTGAGCGCGTTCACAAAGTAGCAATCCCGCCTCGGTCAGTTTGATGCCGCGTCCCACCTTCAAAATCAGCCGCGTAGCGCACGATTTTTCCAGCCGCTGAATGCACTTTGTCAGCGCAGGCTGCGTGATGCCAAGGGCTTGCGCGGCGTTGGCCAGGTGTGCCGTTTCACGCACCACCAGCAGGTAACTGAGATCTTTTAGCTCCATTCATTCCTCTCAGGAATCAATTAATAAAAAAAGCGGAATACTTTTTATCGTTCCATCCTGCCAGGCTAGATGAAAATTAACAAGGGAGTAACACATGAGCTGGACCATTCTGATGACCGCGCCTGTGCTGGGCGCCGGAGGAGAACGCGCGCTGGCAGAGGCGGGGTGCGAAGTGCACTACCTGCGCGGCAGCCAGGATGCGGCGGAAGTTGAGGCGCTGATGGCGCAGATTCCATTCGATGCGGTGATTTCGCGCACCGTAACCCTAAGCCGCGCGGCTATCGCCGCCTGCCCAACGCTAAAAGTGATCTGCAAACATGGCGTCGGCGTCACCAATATCGACGTCGAGGCGGCGACATCATTCGGCATCCCGGTGCTCACCACGCCCGGCACCAACGCGCAATCAGTGGCCGAGCTGACGCTGGGGCTGATGCTTAACGCCGCGCGCCGCATCAGCTGGCAGCAGCAGGAGATTGCCGAAGGCCGCTGGACGCGCACCGGCAGCAGTATGGAGCTGAGCGGTAAAACGCTGGGGCTGGTGGGGATGGGGGAGATCGGCCAGCGCGTGGCGCGCATGGCACGGGCCATGGGCATGCGGGTGCGCTTTTACGATCCCGCACTGCGCGACCCGCAGGCGATGGCTGCTGGCGAGCAGCTGGCATCGCTCGACGCGCTGCTGGCGCAAAGTCACGTCTTGAGCCTGCATTGCCCCGTTAACGCCGCCACGCGTCAGATGCTCAACGGCCGCACGCTTGCGCTGCTTCCCGCGGGCGCGCTGGTGATTAACACCTCGCGCGGCGAGCTGATTGACGAAGCGGCGCTGAGTGAGGCGCTGCGCAGCGGTCAGCTTTTCGCCGCCGGCCTGGATACCGTGGCGACGGAGCCGCTGCCAGGCGATCACCCTTTTCGCGCCCTGAAAAACCTGACGATAACGCCGCATATCGGCGGCTCTACGCCGGAAGCGCTGGATAAGGTCGCCAGTTTCGCGGCTCGTCAGTGTCTCGATTTTCTCAAGGGTCTGCCGGTGAATCCGCTGACCTGTGTTAACCGCGCGGTACTTAAGGAACCCTCATGACCTCATCTGCAACCTGGCCTGCCGGCTACTTTATTGGGCAACGCGATCGTCTGCCTGATGCTGACACTATCGACGCCTTTCGCCGCTTACCGGTACCCAATATCGGCGACTGCATGGGCCGCTCCTGCGGCGCGCTGGGCCTGCTGCCCTGGCATAACGATCCCGCGCTGGTGCTGTGCGGCCCGGCGCTGACGGTAAAAGTACGTCCTGGCGACAACCTGATGATCCATAAGGCGATAGAGATGGCGCAGCCTGGCGACGTGCTGGTAATCGACGGCGCGGGCGATCTGACTCAGGCGCTGATCGGCGGCCTGATGCGCACCTCCGCCCTGACCAAAAAAATCGCCGGTTTTGTGATTGATGGCGCCATCCGCGATGTGAACGAGTGGGCCGAGGGCGGCGTCGCGCTCTGGGCGCGCGGCAATACGCTGCGCGGTCCGAGCAAAGAGGGGCCGGGCGAAATCAACGTCACTATCCAGTGCGCCGGACTGGTGGTGAGCCCGGGCGACCTGATTGTCGCCGATGCCGATGGGGTGATCAGCATTCCCGTGGCGCAGCTGGCTTCGCTGCTGCCTCGCGTGCGGGAGCATGAGCAGCGCGAAGCGCGTATCCGCGAAACGAACCGGCAGGGCAGCGCCGATCCCGAGCGCTTCAATGCAGTTCTGCGCGCGAAAGGGTGTCCGCTGTGATCGACAGAAGGAGAGGAAAGATGAAAAGTACAGTAAAGATGATGTCGCTGCTGACGGCGCTGGTCGCGACAACGCCGGTTTTGGCGCAGGATCGGCTGCCGGTTGAGCTGCCAACCCGGCAGGACAGCCGCCTGCAGCAGGTGGAAACCTCGCCGCGCGTCTGGAACGGCGTCGCGGTCAGTCCAGAGGGGCGCATTTTCGCCTCGCTGACGCAGTCCGAGGGCGCGGGACCGCAGCTGGTCGAAGTCAAAAACGGCGCATTGGAGGCCTGGCCGAACGCGGAGTGGAACCGCTGGGAGAGCCAGGATCCCGCCCATCACTTTTTACACGTCAACGCGCTGCGCTTTGGCCCGGACGGCGATCTCTGGGTCATGGATGCCGGTAATAAAGGCATCGGCACCGGTGATAAGGCGGTCGAGCAGGGCGCGAAGCTGGTGCGCATCGATATTCACAGCCGCAAAGTGGTGGCGAGCTACCTGTTTGCGGCGCCGACGTTAAAGGCTGAAAGCTATCTTGACGACGTGCGCTTCAACGGCGATTTCGCCTATATCACCGATCCCGGCGCGGTGGGGCTGGTGGTGTTGAATCTGAAAACGGGCAAAAGCTGGCGGGTGCTGGATAACCATCCGCTCTCCATTGATCATCTGCCTATCTACGCCGACGGGAAAAAGCTCTTTTTGCGCGACGGGCGTGAAAAGCGCGTCGGGCTGGATCAGCTGGAGGTCTCGCCGGACGGTAAGTGGCTTTATTACCAGGCGATTCCGGGTCCGATGGCGCGCATCGAAACGCGCTACCTCAACGACGCCGCGCTCCCACCGGAAGAGGTCGCACGCCACGCGGAGAAGTTTATCGATACCTGGAGTACGGGCGGCACCGCCATCGACGCCGAGGGCAATATTTACGCCTCGGATATCAATACCCGCGCCGTAAAACGGATCACGCCGCAGGGTGACGTGAGCACGGTAGTGCAGGATCCCCGACTGGTGTGGATTGATGCGATGTGGATTGCCGACGGGCAGCTCTGGATGCCGTCGGCGCAGATTAACCGTACCCCAGCCACCACAGGCGGTAAACCCTCAACCGTTGAATATCCGGTCAAACTCTATCGCCTGGATTTGCCGGTGCATCCGTCGCCGCGCGATCACCGTTAATTTCAGCGCCATTTAGCCGAAGCTGTAAATAACCGCGGGCGTGAAGCGCTATACGATTTTCACCGTAGAGTTTCACGCTCGATTATTATCACCTCGCGCAATTTTAAATTTGTAAGAAATATGAAATAGCGCACGTTAACAATCCTTTTAAAGATTGTTTTAACTGTTGATATTAAAAATAATTATTAATTAAAAATTTATTTTACATGCCGATACGTTCTCGTTTGTCGCTGACAAGCGCGCCTTAACCCTGCAACAGGATAACATTATGCTGCTGACGATCAGCCTGCTTATGCTGGCCCTTTTTATTGGTTTATTAATGACCAAAAAACTTTCTGCGCTGACAGCATTAATTGTGGTGCCGACTTTCTTTGCATTACTAGCCGGTTTTGGCGCCGAGACAGGCGATATGGTCATTAAGGGATTGCGCACTGTGGCGCCCACCGGCGTCATGCTGATTTTCGCCATGCTCTATTTTATGAGCGTCACTGACGCCGGCATGTTCGACCCGGTGATTAAGCGTATCGTTTCCGCCGTGGATGGGGATCCCGTCAAAATATTCATCGGCACCGTACTGCTGGGATTTATTGTGGCGCTGGATGGCGATGGCGCCACCGTGTATATGATTGTGCTCTCCGCCTTTCTGCCGATTTACGAGCGCGTCGGCCTGTCGAAATTAAAAGCCGCCTGTCTGCTGCTGCAGTGCACAGGACTAGGCAATATGCTTCCCTGGGGCGGCCCCACGGCGCGCGCGGCAACGGCGGTTCACGTTGAAACCAGCACGCTGTTTATTCCGCTGCTGCTGCCCTTGCTTGCCGCTATTGTCTGGACGTTTGTGATGGCATGGATACTGGGTCGCCAGGAGCGTAAGCGTCTCGGCTGGCAGCGCGACACAGCGATCCGCCACGATATTCTTTTCGAAGAGAGACCCTGCGTCGCCTGGCGTTTCTGGACCAACTGGCTGCTGACCATCGCCTTGATTGCCCTGCTGGTGCTCGATATCGTGCCGATGGCCTATCTGTTCATGCTGGCTACGGCCATTATGTTTCTGGTTAACTTTCCGCAGCTTAATCAGCAACAGGCGCAGCTGGCGCGCCATGCGCCCGCCATACTGTCCGTCGCCAGCCTGATTTTCGCCGCTGCGGTATTCACCGGCATTTTTTCCGAAACCGGCATGGCGAACGCGCTGGCGCAGGCGATCGTTAATATCATTCCGCCCGCGCTAGGCCCCTATTTAGCCGCCCTTACCGCGCTGATTAGCGTGCCGGTGACCTGGCTGGTCTCCAATGACGTTTTCTATTTCGGCATGCTGCCGGTGCTGGTGCAGGCCGCCGGACATTACGGCATTGCGCCGGTTGAAATGGCGCGCGCCGCGCTGGTCGGACAGCCGGTGCATATTCTCAGCCCGCTGGTCGCCTCGACCTATTTGCTGGTGGGAATGCTTAAGCTGGATTATGCGCAGACGCAACGCGGCACAATGCGCTGGTCGTTTATTACCAGCATGGTGTTTTTCGCCAGCTGCCTGCTACTCGGCGCCTTCCCGTTTTATCAGCGCCTGTCATAAGGCCGTCGGTCAACAGGCGCAGGCTTTTCAGCTATCGGGCGCTGTTACATCAGCGCCCGACTTTTTAAGGGATCAGTCTGCTGCTGCGCATCGCCTCAAGATGCGCGATCAGCACCTCGTCGGAACGTTTAGTCATGGCGTCGAAGCCGTGCTGGCGCGCTTTGGTCACGTCGAATATCGCATCTTTCTCGACGTGAAAAATAAAATCGCCAAAGCCACCCAGCGCCAGACGATCGATATCGCGCTCCTGCAGCTGTGCTTTATCGGCAATCGAGGCCCAGAGCGGCTTAAGCGCGTGGAGACGCTCGCTCAGCGAGATCGGCTGCGCCTCGCCGACAGGCACGCCGAACCATTCCGCCAGTTTCGGCCAGACGTGGCTCCAGCGAAAAACGTCGCCATTGGTGATATTGAACGCGCCATATTTTTCATTTTCAGCGGCCCAGATAGCGCTCTGGCCAAGAATGCGGCTATCGGTGATATTGACCAGCGTATTGCGCCATGCCGCATCGGGGCCGGGGAAGTGCAGGGCAGTGCCGGTTTCGCGGCACAGCGTGCCGTAGACGCCGATCAGATTGCCCAGATTCATCGGCGAGCCGAAAGAGTGGCCGATAACAATGTCCGGGCGCAGCGCCGTCCAGCCGATACCCGTTTCGTCGCCTGTTTTCCGGGCATAGTCTTCGTGGCGGAAATAGAGATTAGGCGGAAAATGACGGCTGTCCTCTTCACGCGCCGGCGTGCGATAGACCCCCAGGTGCGCGCCGTAGACCTTACCGCCCTGCACGAAGATGATGTGCTTTAACGCCGAACCTGACGCGCGCACCGCCGCGATCAGGTTTTCAAACATCAGCGCGTTAACGTCCGCCTCCACGCCCGGGTCGGGATCCTGGCGCAGCGCGGCATAGAAAATATGGGTAACGGATTCCAGCGCCTTACGGTGCCGGCTGAGATCCTCCGCCGAGGTGAGATCCGCGCTGAGGTGAGGAGAGGCGTGAGGGCTATGCGGCGATCGTCCGAGCGTGGTGATCTGCCAGCCCGCCTGATGAAAGGCATCGTGAGCGGCAAAGCCGACGACGCCGCTGGCGCCCGCTAAAAGTAGGTGCTTGTGCTGCATAGGGCTCTCCGTATGGTTGCGAAAAAGGGGAAAGCCGCAGGCTATCCCCCTTTAAAGCGTAGAAGCTGGGAGCCTCCTCATCGAAAAAACCAGTCGGCATCCTCAACGCCACGCCGACTCACCGGCGCGGCAAAAAGGCCTCGGTTAACCGCACCCAATAGGTGGCGCCCGTTGAAATGCAGGCGTCGTTGAACTGATACAGGGGGTGATGCACGGCATAGTCGTTCTCGCCTGTGCCGGTTCCCAGCCAGAGATAACAGCCCGGGCGCGCCTCTAGCATAAATGCGAAATCTTCGCTGCCCATCACGCTTTTCACCTGTTGCGGATCGGCAACGCTGTCGGCGCCGAACGCGTCGCGCGCCACCTGTAACGCGAATTCCGTCTCCTTCACATGGTTAACCGTCACCGGATAGCCAAAGTCGGGCTCAATGCGCGCGGTGAGGCCGAAACTTTCCGCCTGCGCCTGGACCAGCGTCTGGATCCTCGCCTTAACCGATTCGCGTACCTGCTGGCTGAAGGTGCGCATATTGAGCTTCAGCTCTGCTTTATCGGGAATGATGTTATGGGTCGTGCCGCTCTGCAGGCTGCCTACCGTGACCACCGCCGCCTCCTGAGGATCGACATTACGCGAAACAATGGTCTGCAGCGCCATAATTATCGCCGCGCCCGCGACAATGGGATCGCGGCAGTTCTCCGGCGTCGAACCATGCCCGCCCTTGCCCTGCAGCGTAATGGTCATGCTGTCAGAGGAAGCCATCAGCGCGCCGGGTTTGGTGACGAACGTGCCGGCGGGCAGCAGCGGCATATTGTGAAGGCCGAAGATGGCATCGCAGGGAAACAGGGTGAAAAGGCCATCCTCCATCATCCGCCGCGCGCCGCCGACCGACTCTTCGGAGGGCTGGAAAATCAGATGCAGGGTGCCGGAAAAGGGGCGCTTCTCCGCCAGATAGCGCGCCGCCGACAGCAGGATAGCGCAGTGTCCGTCGTGTCCGCAGGCATGCATTTTCCCGGCGACCGTGCTGCGCCACGGCACCTCGGTCAGCTCCTGCATAGGCAAGGCGTCCATATCGGCCCGGAGGGCGAGACGTTTTTCGCCGTCGCCCACCTTCAGCGTGCCCACGACGCCGGTGCCGCCCAGGCCTCGGTGCACCTCGTACCCCCATTCGGTCAGAAGCTCGGCGATGCGCTGGCTGGTGCGGAACTCTTCAAATCCTAACTCCGGATGCTGATGAAAATCGCGGCGAATGGCGATCATCTCCGCTTCATATTCCAGGATTTCATTGATCAACATACTCTCTCCTTCAGGGTCAGTCGTCGGCAAGCGGGGCCTGTTCACGCCAGGCCAGCAGGGCCGTCAGCGAAACGACCGCGCTAAAAAGAAGATACCAGGCGGGCGCCATGGCCGCGCCGGTGACGTTTAGCAGCCAGGTAACGTTGAACTGGGCGAAGCCGCCGAACAGCGTCACGCCGATGGCATACACCAGCGCCATGCCCGATGCGCGCACCTGGCGCGGAAAGGCTTCAAGAATCAAAAGAAAGAAGGCCACCGCGCTGATATTGGCCAGTACCTGATCGACCGCGATAAGCAGCAGCACCAGCAGCATCGACGCGCCCTGCTGCAAAGCGGCGAAAATGGGCCATATCAGCAGCATTGAGCCGAGCGCGCAGGCGAGCAGGATCGGTTTGCGTCGCGGTAGCTTGTCCGCGAGCTTACCGGCGAAAAAGGGCACAGTCAGGGTCAGCAGCGCGGCGATAATACTGATCCAGTATGAGGCGCCGGCAGGCTGGTGCAGAGTATTCACCATATAAGCCGGCATGTAGTAGACGATAAGATAAAATGTCGTCGTACTTTTCATCACCAGCAGAATGCCCAGCAGCAGTTTACGGCGATGCGTGCGCCATATTTCGCGCGCCGGATTTTCCTGCCGCGCCGCCTGCGTGACGGGCAGCTCGTGAAGATGGCGGCGGATATAGATCCCCACCGGCATGATCGCCAGCCCGAGAATAAACGGAATGCGCCAGCCCCAGGCGTAGAGCGCTTCGCTGCTCAGCGTGTGCGTCAGCAGCGCGCCCAGCGCCGCGCCTGTTAGCGCCGCGCCGCCCTGGCTGGCCATCTGCCAGCTCACGCGCACGCCACGCTGCGATTTATCTCCCGCCTCCATCAGCCAGCTGGTTGCCGCGCCGACTTCGCCTCCCGCGGAAAATCCCTGCAACATCCGCCCGCTCACCAGCAGCAGCGGCGCCCAAAGGCCGATCTGCGCGTAAACAGGCGCAAAGGCCACCATCATCACGCCCAGCGCCATCAGCCCCATTATCAGGGTAAGGGCGGCTTTGCGGCCGTGCCTGTCAGCATACTGCCCCAGCAGCAGGCTGCCGAGCGGACGCATAATAAACCCTACGGCGAAGGTCGCAACGGCCAGCAGCAGCGAGGCGGAATCGCTGCTGGCAGGAAAAAAAAGATGACCGATGAGGACGGAAAAAAAGCTGTAAACGGTGAAATCATAAATCTCCAGGCCATTTCCCAGCGTCACCGCCAGCAGCGACTTCGCCTGTTGACTGCGCGGCAGTGAGAGAGCCGCATCAGGAACAGAGAGCGTGGCGGAAAGCTCGGTTTCCGCAGAGGCATATCGGACGGTCTGTTTCATACGCTGATCCTTACGGTGATAACGCGGAAAAAGGCGAGAAACAGCACTATTGCCATAAAATAAATGCATATCAACTATGAGTAATTTTTATGGGTCAGGTTATATTGGCTGACCTTTTATAGCGCGTTTTTTGCACCATCCAGGTACGCCGCAGAGGGGAGGAACGAAATGAAATTAAAGCTGAACCAGCTTGACGTACTGCTGGAGGTCGCGGCACAAGGCAGCCTCAGCAAAGCCGCGCGGACGCTGCATTTGACGCAGCCCGCCATCAGTAAAACCATTCAGGAGATAGAGGCGGAGATCGGCATGCCCATTCTGGAGCGCACTTCGCGCGGCGCCACGCTGAATGAGTATGGTCAGGTGCTGCTGCGCCATGCGCGCGATATCGATCGGTCCCTGAGCCAGGCGCGTGAGGAGATCGACAACCTGCTGGGCAAGTCGATGAGCCAGCTGCGTATCGGGTTTACCTCCGCCGCCGCCTGGGGCCCGTTTACCACCACCCTGCTGCGCTTTCAGCAGCGCCTGCCGGGTGTAAAAATCATTGCGATGGAGGCACGCACGCATCAGCTCTACGAGGCGCTGGAAAATAATCGCATCGATCTGGCGGTCATCTCAGCTACGGCCGGCATGGGGACCGCACCGATGTACCGGGAAACCCTGTACGCCTTAAGCAATACCCTTATCGTCGGAGAGGATCATCCGGTGACGCACAGAGTCTCTTTGCGCAACCTGCTGGATTCCCACTGGCTGGACTGGGATGAGCCGGGCGAACACTCTATTCTGGCACAGGTCTTTCGCCGCTATAACCTGCCTCTGCCTTCCCGCATTACGCACTGCTCATCGCCCTGGATAATGGCGCGCATGATGGACGAAGCGCCAATGGTGAGTATGTGGACTTCCGTTCGCCTGCGCTTTCCCGGCTATCACGACAGGCTGCGTCCGCTAACGGTAAAAGAGGTATTGCCCGCCACCCGCATCGGTATCCTTTGCCCGAATATCGGCCGTCTTTCCAGCGCGGGGCACGCCTTTATCGAAATGCTACGCGTCAACAGCCGCGACTGGCTGCAGCAAAGCGAAGCGCACGAAATGGTGGCGCTCGACGACGCCGGCGATTAATCGCGGCGAGCGACAAAAACACCTCGCTTCTTTATACGCGCTGCTTCGCTGAAAGCAGCGCCGCTTCGCTGTTTGCGTAGGCAAGGCAGTCAGGCATCAGCGCCGTAATGCCTTTAAGCTGCTCGCGCAGCAGCCGGTGCAGCTCGCGGATCGCCGGGGAGAACTGCTTGCGATGCGGACAGATGAGGTTAAGCGGCGCCGCCTCGCCGGGCCGATCGGGCAGCAGAATCTCAAGCCGGCCGGCGAGCACATCCGCGCTGACGTCGATCCAGGATTTATAGGCGATCCCCATGCCGGCCACCGCCCAGCGGCGCACCACGTCCGCGTCATCGCACAGCATGCGGCTGCTCACCGTCAGCTGACGTCTGACGCCGTTTTCCGGGAAGGACCACTTATCGTAAACGTGCCCGTTAAGGCTATAGAGCAGACAGTGATGGCGCAGCAAATCCTCCAGCTGCTGCGGTCTGCCGTGCTGTTGCAGATAGGCAGGCGAGGCAGCCAGCACGCGGCGATTATCTTCCGCCAGCGGCAGCGCGACATAGCTGCTGTTTTCCAGCACGCCATAGCGAATGGCCACGTCCACCGGGTCGCGGAAAACGTCGCTGACATGGTCGGAGAGGGAGATACGCAGCGACAGTTTGGGGTGTTTTTCACAAAAGGCGGTGATGGCCGGCAGCACGACGTTACGTCCGATGTCGGAAGGCACGGCGATTCTCAACTCCCCCTGCATCTCATCTTCGCCGCCCTGCAGCTGTTCGGTGCCGGCCTGCAAAATAGCCAGCATCTCCTGCGCGTAGGGCAGCCAGGCTTCGCCATCGGCGGTCAGGCGCAGGCTGCGGGTAGATCGCGCAAACAGCCGTTTATTCAGGTCGCGCTCCAGCCGCTTGACCGCGGCGCTGACCTGACCGGGAAGGATATCGGCTTCGCGGGCCGCGCGGGAAAAGCTGCCCAGCGCGGCGGAACGGACGAACAAGGTGACATCTTCAAGACGTATCATGCAGGCTTCCCTGATCAAGACTTGCCTGAATCGCCGCTCAGGCTTTGCGGTCAACCGAATCACGCGCTTCAGGAGCGCTTCAGCACGCCCGGCGCTTTCGATATACGGGCTGGTTTTGTACCAGAAAAACCGTCATTTTTCTGCTGAACGCTTTGACAGATGGTGTTTTTGAGCCAGTCCGTCGAGCTTTTTTTCCCGCTGCGCTTGTGGGAGTAAATTTTTACGGTGAAGGGCGGCACGGCGAAAGGCACCGGAAAGGTTTTTACGTTAGCGAGCTGCGCCAGCCGGCGTGCCACGGAAGAGGGGATCGCCATCAGCAGTTCGCTTTCTGCGACGATAAAAGGCGAGCTCAGCATCGACGGGGTTTTTAGCGTGATGCGCCGCGTCTGCCCGATTCGCGCCAGGTGCGTGTCCAGCAGCCCTTTCTTTTCGTTCCAGGGCGTCACCACCAGATGTCCGGCGGCAAGATACTCCTCCAGCGTCAGGGTCGCGCGCGCGACATGGCTGAGCACCACAAATTCGTCGCTGAAAAGGTCAATCTCCTCCAGATCGGGATGTCTGACCTCATCGGGTTCGCTGAAGCTCAGCGCCAGATCCACTTCGCCCGCCAGCAGCTCATTCAATGCCGGATTATGGGGCAAATAGCAGAGCTCGAAATTGATGCCCGGCGCCGTGTTCTGAATGTTGTTCATCAGCCCGGGAAAAACGCTGAACGCCGTGTAATCTGTCACCGCGATGCGAAACGCCTCCTGGCTCCTGAGCGGATCGAAAGGCTGCACTGGGCTGAGGTGCTGATTGAGGGCGCACAGCGCGTCGGCGATGTAGGGCGCCAGCTGATAAGCATAAACGCTGGGACACATCTTATGCCCCTCGCGATAAAAGAGCGGATCCTTCAGGAAATCGCGCAGCCGGGTCAGCGCATGGCTCAGCGCCGAGGTGCTCATCGAGAGTTCCGCCGCCGCAAGCCTGACGGATCGATGCCGGAAGACTGCATCGAAGATGGGCAACAGGTTAAGGTCGAGCCGCCGCAGCACATGATGCATGGAATTCACCTTTAATTGATTTTATTGCACTTAATTCATTGAACGATACCGATTATCCTTACCGCCATCAAACTGTTTGGTTAAGGGAAAATTTATGCGTGTTACGATCCGGCAGGCCAGCCTGGAAGATACTGACGCCATTTATAATATGATCAACGGCTTATCCGTTTACCGCGAGGCGCCGCAGGAGTCTGTTCCCGATATTGAAGAGGTCAGAAAGTCGCTGTTTTCGCCGGAAACTACCGCCGAAGCCTATATCTGCGAAATTGACGGCATAATTGCTGGTTATTCAGTGATTTCCATGAGCTATTCCGCCTGGCTGGGCCGCAGCAGCCTCAATATGGAAGATTTATACTTTACCCCGGACTATCGGGGACGCGGCGCAGGGAAGTCGATGCTGCAGTATATCGCTCAGCTGGCGGTCAGACGGCAGTGCAGCCGTATTGAGTGGAACGTGCTGGAGTGGGATAAGTCTGCCAAAGAGTTTTACCACAGCATCGATGCGCTTCCTCTGAGTGAATGGGTGCGCTACCGGCTTGACGGCCCCGCTCTGGAGAAGTTCGCCGCGCGCGATACGCTCTGACGCTTTTCTCGCGCACAGCGCACCTTAGTGTCTAAGTCCGCCAGCGCGGTTGCGCTATTTTTAGCGTTCCTGCGTCGACATCCCGGACTGTGAAACATGACCGATCTCTTTTCTCTTCTTGCCACCGGCTCGGCACGCGCTATCGGCGCGGCCATCGCGGCAGGCGAAATGACCTCTCTCGAAGCGACCGAATGGTACCTGAACCGCATCGAACAGTTTGACAGCGACATTAACTGCGTCAGAAGTCTCTCTCCCGCTGCCCGTGAAGAGGCGAGGCGCGCAGACGCCGAGCGCGCGGCCGGCCGCTCCAGAGGGCCCCTGCACGGCGTGCCCTTTCTGGTTAAAGACAATATTTTTACGCTGGACGGCTGCTTTGCCTCTGCCGGCGCCAGCGCGCTGGCGACCTTTCGCCCGCCCTTTGAGGCCAGCCTGATTACCCGTCTGCGCGACGCCGGTGCCGTGCTGCTTGGCAAAACCAACCTGACGGAGTTCGCCGATTTCGTCTCAGAGATCATGCCTGCAGAATTCAGCGGCGCGGGCGGCGTGGTGCGCAATCCGCTCGGCCTGCAATATGGCCGGGGCCAGGGGTCGAGCGTCGGTTCGGCAGCGGCAGTGGCCGCCGGCTTTTGCGCCTTCGCCATCGGCTCGGAAACGCAAAACTCTCTGCAGGCGCCAGCCGTGCACAGCTCGATCGCCAGCTTTAAGCCCTCGGTGGGCCGCGTCAGCCGCTACGGTGTGATCCCACTGGTGCCCAGTCAGGATTCGCCGGGGCCGCTGACGCGCACTATTGAGGATGCACTATCGGTGTATCAGGCGATAGCGGGCGCGGACATGCAGGATACGGCAACGCTTACCGATTTTGCGGAGGCATCCGGCGGCGCATCGCTGCAGGGGCTGCGCATCGGCGTTCCGCGACGCTTTATCGCCGACAGCGTGCTGACAGAGAGTCGACAGGCGGTGTTTGAAGGGCTGCTGGAGGCGCTGGCGCAGGCGGGCGCCGTCATCGTCGATCCCTGCGATCTGCCTGCTGCGGAGCAGCTGAATGCGGTGCGCTCCTGCGTGTTTCGTAGCGAATTCGGCGCAAGCCTCAACGGGCTGCTTGGCACGCTTGCGCCCTGCGGCATCACTTCTCTGAACGATCTTATCCAGTGGAATCGCGCGCATCCGGACGCGATCCCCTATGGACAGACGCTGCTCGAGGCGGCTGAAGCCGCGCCGGATATCCGCTCTGAGCAGTACCGCCGCGATCGTCGTGCCGATATCGCATTGAGCCTGGATGCCGGTATTCTGGCGGCGCTCCGGGCCGGCCGCGCTGACCTGCTGCTCTCGCCGATGGCGGCGGCAGCGAAATGCACCGGCAAAGCGGGCGCGCCCGTCGCCGCGATCCCGGCCGGGCAGGATGCGGAAGGCTTACCCTTCGGCGTTACCCTCTATGCCGCGCCCGGCCAAGATCTTCTGGTGCTGCAGGTTGCCGCGGCGGTTGAGCGCGTCATCGGCAAACGTATCGTGCCGACCCTTGGCGACAGCCGACGCGGCTAAAGCGCAAAAGAAAAGGGGCCGCCCGCAGGCGACCCCTTTTCTCTGTTTTCAGCGCCCTTATTTGGTCAGGCGAGCGGTCATATGCACCTGGTTGCCTGCGTAGGCCTCCGTGATGCTGTAACCGGTGCCAGCCAGTTTAGCCTGTGCGGCGATCTGCGCTTCGGCGCCGTCCAGGGTAGAGGCGGTAGCGGTAACCGTCTGAGCAAAGCTGGTAGAAGAAAGCAGGGCGAACAGAGCAATAGCAACGAAAGTTTTGATGGTTTTCATGGTCGATTCCTCAGAGATATTTTTAAGTTGTGAGGCGTTCTGCCTCGATGGAATCAATAATAGAGATTCCATCGAGGCCTGAAAATCCCTGTTCCTTGCTGAATAAAGTCAAAAAATTTGATGATAAAAAAATCGTGCCGGGCGCCCTTGAAAATTCTCTGAAAAACTCTATAACTGTTACTGGACAGGAGAGACGCCTGTTCCCCCGATGAGCTTTTGAATGAACGACTAATTCAGGAGGTTATCACTATGGCTTCACGTACTTTCCCCGTATTTCCCTTACTCAGCGATGCCCTGTTTTCCGATCGCTTCAGCCGCATTGACCGCCTCTTTAGCCAGCTGACCGGCGATACGCCTGTTGCCGTCACGCCCCCTTACAACCTCAGACAGCTCGACGATGAGCGCTATGCGCTTACCCTGAGCGTGCCCGGCTGGAAAGAGAGCGAGCTGGAAATCGAAGTGGCGGGCGGCCGTCTGACGGTGACCGGCCGAAAAGAGGAGCGCACGGAAAACGAGGCGAACGCGGACGGCGATCGCAGCGACGGCGGCTGGCTGCACCGCGGCATCAGCCGCACCGATTTCCGCCTGAGCTACAGCGTGCCGGAACACATGAAAGTGACCGAGGCGAGACTGCAGGACGGGCTGCTCAGCGTCGGTCTGCATCTGGAGATCCCGGAAAGCGAAAAACCGCGCCGCATACCCATTGCGCACCATACAGCAGACGTGATTGAACACCAGGCGTAAGCGCAGCCTGACCGTACCGGGGAGGGTGCCGGTTCCGGCTCCCTCCCGCTATGCATCTATCTGGACAGCAGGAGGTGTGTCATGAACCGCATTATCGTGCCGGCAGACAGGCAGCTTTACCCGTCAGTAGCGGATGAGAGCGTGATGGCGGTCAGGATGAAACTGGGCAATTCGCGGCTACAGGTCAATTACCAGCGCGTGCCGGGCGGCATCATGCCGGTGGTCGCCGTTGATTTTTTCAATGAGAAAGGGAAACTCTACACCCTGCACTACCATCTGCCGCCCGATACGCCGGAGCGAACCGATCGCCGCATTTCGCTGCTGATGCGGCTGATTGAAAAAGAGGCGAGTCAGACGTCGGCGGCGGCAGCTTACTGAGACAGGCTCTGCGCGGTTTTACCTTACAGCGAAACAGGGGGAGAAAATGCTGACCGCCTTACTGGTAAATGCGTCCTTTACGTCGACGCTGCTGGTCATGACGGCGTATGCGCTGAAAGATATTGATAAGTGACAGCGTTTCATTCGCCGGGTTCAAGCCGCCCGGCGTTAATGCAGGGCGGCTTTTTTCAGCGAGAAAACGCAATCAGAGGGCGTTCAGGAACGCCAGCAAATCCGCATTCAACCTATCGGAGTGGGTCACCGCAAAGCCGTGCGGCGCATTGTCGTACACCTTCAGCTGCGCGCCTTCGATCATCTCCGCTGCCAGCTTACCGGTGGTTTCGAACGGCACCACCTGGTCGTTGCTGCCGTGGATCACCAGCGCAGGCACGTCGATTTTCGCCATGTCTGGACGGAAATCGGTGGTGGAAAACGCCTTCACGCACTCTAGCGTACCTTTGAGCGACGCCAGCAGCGCCACGTTCAGGGTCTGCGTCAGCACGCCTTCAGAGACGGTCTGTCCGGCGTTGGTGCCGTAGAAAGGCACGGCAAAGTCGCTGATGAACTGCGCGCGATCTTTGCGTAAGCCGGCCAGAATGCCCTCAAACACCGACGGCTCGACGCCCTGCGGGAAGCCTTCCAGCTGTCCGAAGGCCGGCGTCACCGCGCCCAGCAGCACCAGGCCAGCCACGCGCGCAGAGCCGTAGTTGTTGATATAGCGCGTTACGTCGCCGCCGCCCATCGAGAAGCCCACCAGCGTGACGTCCTGCAGATCGAGGCAGGTGATGAGGTCGTTGATATCCGACGCGAAGGTATTGTAGTCGTAGCCGGTCCACGGCTGATCGGAGCGGCCAAAGCCGCGACGATCGAAAGCGATAACGCGATAGCCGTTCTCCGCCAGGAAGTTCAGCTGGTTATCCCACATATCCGCGTCCAGCGGCCAGCCGTGGCTGAAGAGAACGGGTTTGCCGTTGCCCCAGTCTTTAAAATAGATCTGCGTGCCGTCGGCGGTTTTAATTGTGCTCATGGTCTTTTCCTTGCGATGGTGAATGAAAAAAGCCGTTATTCAGGCGCAACCAGATAGCGTGCGACCGGCATCTGCTCGCCCTGATGGAATGCATAAACGCGATTCTCGATTTTCTTGTCGTTCATGGTGTAGCGCTCAAGCTGACGCAGATGCTCCATCCAGGATCCCACCACAAAGGTTTCGACGAAGATGCCCGGCTGGAGAATATCTTCGTAGACTGCCCAGTTGATGGCGCCGCCGCGGCGGCGAACGCGTCTCATATCCTGCATACAGACCGTAAAGGCGTGAGCGTCTCCCTGGCGGATCTGGTACTCGTAGCTGACGCGCACCGGACCGCGGTCGTGATGGATCGCCAGCGTTGGGACCGGCTCGGCGATCTCGCTGACGTCGAGATTGAGGTCAGGATCTTGATCAAGCCGCCAGCGCAATACCGTCAGGCAGGCCAGCGCCATGCCCAGCGTGGCGATGCAGAGCGAGACCGGGATGCCGTAGCGCGACGCCAGCTGTCCCCAGATAGCGCTGCCCACGGTCATCGAGCCGAAGAACACGGTGAGATAGACCGCCAGCGCGCGCGCTTTCACCCAGCGTGCGGCGCTGCGCTGCGCTCCCAAATTAAGCGTCGACAGCACGGCAATCCAGGCGAAGCCGGTGAAGAACTCAAAGGCGTTGAGCAGCCAGAAATGCCGGATAAAGGCGAGCGCCAGCATGGTGGCGGCGAACATCAGGCTCGCCAGCACCATCAGCCGATCGGGGTTAAAGCGTTTACGCAGCCGCGGCAGCAGCACCGCGCCGCTGATAGCGCCCACGCCGATAAAGGCCAGCATAATGCCGTAGCCGCCTGGACCCAGCCCCAGCTCGCGGCGCGCCACCAGCGGCAGCAGCGCCCAGCCGGCGCTGCCGAACACAAAGAAGGCGACGGTGCGCACCAGCACGTTGCGCAGCACCGGCGCGGCGTGCACGTAGCGCAGGCCGGCGCGCACCGCGGAAAAGAAGTGCTCCGGCGGCAGCCGCTGAACGCTGGGCGCCTCTTTCCAGCGATAGAGCACCCACGCCACGCCGAGCACCGAGAGGGCGTTGAGCATAAAGACCACCCACGGCCCCGCGAACGAGAGGATCAGGCCGCCAAGCGCCGGACCGATGGCGCGGCTGATGTTGATACCGAGCGAGTTCAGCGCGATGGCCGGCCCCAGCTCATTCTTGCTGACCAGATCCGGCACGATCGCCTGGAACGGCGGCGAGCTCATCGCCGCGCCGGTGCTCATCAGGAAGGCGGCAACCAGCAACGCCAGCGGCGTGACGTGCCCGGTGAAAGAGAGCAGCGTCAGACCGGCGGCGGCGATAAACACCCACAGCTGCGAGAACAGCAGATATTTACGCCGATCGATAATATCGGCCAGCACGCCGGAGGGCAGCGCGAACAGGAACATCGGAAGGCTGCTCGCCGCCTGCACCAGCGCCACGCTCAGCGGATCGGCGCTCAGCGTCAGCATGGTCCAGTTAACGCCGACGTCGTTCATCCAGGAGCCGATGTTGGAGACCACCGTCGCGATCCACAGCATGCGGAACAGCGGCTGACGCAGCGGCTGCCAGGGGGATGCGGCCGTCGCTGCGGGCGCCGTCGCGTCGCCCTGGGCGACGTCATGGATATCGTTAACCTGCGCCATAGCGAACCTCTCTGCGCGTGCCGGCACCGAGGCGCCACTGGCCCGGGCCGGTAATCGCCAGGGTAGTGAAGATAATCAGCAGCAGCCAGCCGAACTGTCCTTCGGCGATGCTCCAGCCGGGATGGACAAACAGCATCGCCACCAGCAGCACGCCGATAATCGGCAGGCAGGCGAGGCGGGCGAACACGCCGATCAGAATAAATAACGGGCAGATGACTTCGGCGAAAATCGCCGGCAATAAGCTCATCCAGGGACCGAGGCCAAAAGGATCCTCGATACGCGTCAGTTCTTCGCTGAAGTGAAACACCTTCGGCAGCCCGTGCACGTAGAGCAGCAGCAGGCAGCCGGTGAGGCGCAGGAAGAACAGCCCCGCGTTAATGCGGGGCGGCTGAGAAAAGGAGGTCATCATGATGATCAGAACGCGAAGCAGCTGCAGCCGAGCGCGCCCCAGAAGGCGTTCTCCTCGGAGACCGGCAGGCTGGCGCCGCGCGCAACGTCATGGGCGTGGCTGTGCACGCCGCACGGGCCGCTGCACTGGTGCGGCATCTGCTGCATGCCCACGCGGGTGGCTGCGGTCGGCGGCGCGCTGCGGTAGTGACCCGGCACCTTGACCACCGGCGACCACTCAGGCAGAACTGGAATCGACGGCGGCGCCTCGCTGCTGAAGGATCCGGCGGCATAAACGATGTTGCCGTCTACCAGCGTCAGCACCGACTCGATACCTTTGATCTCCTCTTCCGGCACGCTGAAATAGTCTTTGCTCAGCACCACCATATCCGCCAGCTGGCCCGCTTTGATCTGGCCCTTTTTGCCCTGCTCGCTGGAGAACCAGGCGCTGCCCTGGGTCCACAGCATCAGCGCGGTATCGCGATCGAGACGCGCGTTGACGTCATACATCTGCATGCCGCCGACGGTGCGGCCGGAAACCAGCCAGTAGAGCGCGGTCCAGGGGTTATAGCTGGCGACGCGCGTGGCGTCGGTGCCGAGGCCTACCGGCACGCCGGTCTCCAGCATGCGCGCGACCGGCGGCGTGTGGCGGGTCGCTTCGATGCCGTAGCGCTCGGCGAAGTATTCGCCCTGGAACGCCATGCGGTGCTGCACCGCGATGCCGCCGCCCAGCTCTTTGATGCGGTCGATATTGCGCTGGGTAACGGTTTCGGCGTGGTCGAAGAACCAGTGCAGGCCGTTAAAGGGAATGTCGCGGTTAACTTTTTCAAAGACGTCGAGCATGCGGCTGATCGATTCGTCGTAGGTGGCGTGCAGGCGGAACGGCCAGCGGTGCTCGACCAGATGACGCACCACGCGCTCCAGCTCATCTTCCATGCCCGGCGCCAGATCGGGGCGCGGCTCAAGGAAATCTTCGAAGTCGGCGGCAGAGAATACCAGCATCTCGCCTGCGCCGTTGTGGCGGAAGTAGTCGCTGCCCTGGCCCGGCGTCAGCATATCGGTCCACTTCTCAAAATCTTCCAGCTCATGTCCGGGACGCTGGGTAAAGAGGTTATAGGCGATGCGGATCGTCATCTGCTTCTTCTCATGCAGCTCGGCGATCACTTCATAATCTTCCGGGTAGTTCTGGAAGCCGCCGCCGGCGTCGATGGCGCTGGTGAGGCCGAGACGGTTCAGCTCGCGCATAAACTGGCGGGTAGAGTTAACCTGCTGCTCCAGCGGCAGCTTCGGTCCTTTCGCCAGCGTAGAGTAGAGGATCATGGCGTTAGGACGCGCAATCAGCATGCCGGTCGGGTTGCCGTTGCTGTCGCGCTGGATCTCGCCGCCCGGCGGGTTCGGCGTATCTTTGGTGTAGCCCACGACTTTGAGCGCGGCGCGGTTGAGCAGGGCGCGGTCGTAGAGGTGCAGCACGAACACCGGGGTATCCGGCGCGGCTTCGTTGATTTCGTCCAGCGTCGGCATGCGGCGTTCGGCGAACTGAAACTCGGTCCAGCCGCCCACCACGCGCACCCACTGCGGCGTCGGCGTGCGCAGCGCCTGCTCTTTCAGCATGCGCAGCGCATCGGAAACCGACGGCACGCCTTCCCAGCGCAGCTCCAGGTTGTAGTTCAGGCCGCCGCGGATCAGGTGCAGGTGCGAATCGTTAAGGCCGGGAATCGAGGTATGGCCCTTCAGGTCGATGACTTTGGTGCCTTCGCAGTGGTGCTGCATCACCTCAGCCAGGCTGCCCACTTCCAGAAACTTGCCGTCGCGAATGGCGACGGCATCGGCGATCGGGTTGCCGCGATCGACGGTATGAAATCGGCCATTGGTGAGAATGACGTCTGCTTTACCAAGGGTAACCATAGAATCTCCTGAATTGAGTTGTCCGACGCGGCACGGACGGCCGCAGACAGAGCATTGTCCTGCCGTAAGCGCAGGCTACTGGGATGGCGGGATTATGATCGGGAGGTCTGGAAAGCGTCTAGTTATACAAAAGGATAGGTATACCCTGGTATAGGTATACGTTCGTATAGTTATACCTAAAGATAATAGTTTGAAAAAAAAAAGCTTCCTACACTGCGCTCAGACAGTGACCCACCGGTTCAGCGACGTAACGCCATCGGGATATCAGGGAGACTGTCCATTTACGCCGTTACTCTTTCCACGGTACTTAGCAATATAACCTCAATGGGCAAAGACATGACCAATCGCAAACTTGAAGTACTGACGCCGCAAAACTGCCAGATCATCTTTATCGACCAGCAGCCGCAGATGGCGTTTGGCGTTCAGTCAATCGATCGCCAGGTGCTGAAAAACAACGTTGTGGCGCTGGCGAAAGCGGCGAAAGTCTTCAACATTCCGACCGTACTGACGACCGTTGAGACGGAAAGCTTCTCTGGTAATACCTTCCCGGAGCTGCTGGACGTATTCCCTGGTCAGGACATTCTTGAGCGTACCTCGATGAACTCCTGGGACGATCAGAAAGTGCGCGACGCGCTGGCGGCAAACGGCAAGAAAAAAGTTGTCGTGTCAGGTCTGTGGACCGAAGTGTGCAACAACTCCTTCGCGCTGTGCGCCATGCTGGAAGGCGATTATGAGATTTATATGGTGGCCGACGCGTCAGGCGGCACCACAAAAGAAGCGCACGACTACGCAATGCAGCGCATGATTCAGGCTGGCGTGATCCCGGTAACCTGGCAGCAGGTAATGCTGGAGTGGCAGCGCGACTGGGCGCACAAAGAGACCTATAACGCCGTTATGGATATCGCGAAAGAGCATTCAGGCGCCTACGGCATCGGCGTGGATTACGCCTACACCATGGTGCACAAAGCGCCTTCTCGCCAGAAGAGCGAACACCGTACGCTGGCCCCGGTTCCTGCGAACGTTCGTTAATCTGTCCAGCGGGGCGGCCCTGCACCGGGCCGCCCCGCCATGCTAAGAAGGAGGACCTGTGAGTCCTTTATTGATCTCTCTGGGAGCGGGCGTATTGATCGGCCTGGTCTACGCGCTGCTTAAAGTCCAGTCTCCGGCGCCGCCGGCCGTCGCGCTGGTGGGACTGCTCGGCATGATCGTCGGCAGCTCTCTGGGCGGGCAGCTGTTTCACCACGATGCTACCGCGAAGGTTCCGACAACGGCGCAGTCGCAGGTCGTCGCAGACGCTCGCCCGACCGCTCATTCATCCATCGCCAACCACGCAGGCTGAACATGCTGAAAACCTATTCTGTCTCGCTGGCGGTCGGCATTCTGGCTGGCCTGATTTATGCCGCGCTCGGGGTAAACTCGCCCGCGCCGCCGATTATTGCGCTGCTGGGTCTGTTCGGCATGCAGGTGGGCGAACATCTTATTCCGCTGGCAAAAAGCGTGATTAAGCGCGAGCCGGTGAAGCTGCGCTGGTTTCGCCACGAGTATCACCATAAAATCGGTGACACGCCCCCGCCCTCAGGTGACAAAGCCTCCTAAGGAAGCGCCTCTCGCAGGCCTGAGTTTCATTTAAGGAAAACAGCATGCAGCTGTCGCAGCGCATTGTCGTCGTCGATGATGAACGTTCTGTCCGCAGTGGTCTTACCAACCTGCTCCAGTCTGAAGGTTATCTCACCCAGGCTTTCGAGTCGGCAGAATCTCTTCTCTGTGATGAAGCAGCGATGGCGAATGCCGCGCTTTTTATCATTGATGTGCAACTGAAAGGCATGAATGGTTTCGAGCTTTTCATCAATCTGACCCGGCGGCTGATTAACCCGCCGGGCATCATCATTTCCGGCAACGGCGATGACAGCATGCTGCGGTATGCCATTAACCTTGGCGCGGTCGCCTTTTTGCCAAAGCCTATCGAAATTGATACGTTGTTTGAACATATCCGTCAGGAGTTCTCCTCAAGGGCTGCCCGCCAATGAGCACAAATCCGCAGGCGTTAGAGACAGCAGAAACCGACCGCGTCGCGCTTTCAGACGATATCTCATTTACTCCCCTGGCGCAGGAGGGCAATGTCGACTGGCTGCTGTGTCGGCATGGGGTCACCGGCGAAACCTTCGTACTGGCGACCGCAGGCACGGAAGAGTCGATTTTTCAGGTGACGCAGCTGCTGAAAAATGAGTACGCGCTGCGCGCGCGCCTCTCCGATCACTGGGCGTTAAAGCCCCTGAGCCACACCCTTTATCAGGGACGATACGCCCTGATTTACCGGCCGTTCAATTACCGTACGCTGGCGGATGTTTTATGTACGCCCCCTGGCACCATTCCTGACTTTCTCGCCAGCGCCGCGATGCTCTGCAGCACCCTGAGCCTGATGCATCAGCAGGGCCTGGTGCACGGCGATATTAAACCGGCGAACTTTTTCTATGCCGAAGACGGACGTATTCTGCTGGGCGGTTTCGGCCTGTCGTCGGTCGACAGCGATCTGCTGCAGCAGCCTCGCCTGCCGGTCGCGGGCGGCACGCTCGCCTATATGTCGCCCGAGCATACCTCCCGCTCGGCACATCCCGTCAGCCGCGTAAGCGATTTATACAGTCTGGGCATCGTGCTGTATGAACTGCTCACCGGCAGGCTGCCCTACGGCAGCGCTGAGGGCGGCCACGCCGAATGGGTGCATCACCATATCGCGTCGGAAGCGCTGCCGCCGCATCTGATCCGCCAGGAGATCGCGTTGGTTCTCTCCTCCGTCATCCTGCGGCTGCTGGCGAAATCGCCGGAATACCGTTACCAGACGGCGGAAGGGGTACTGGCCGATCTGCGGCGCTGCGCGTCGACCCTGATGCCGGACGGCATGATTGAGTCCTTTGCCCTCGGCATGCAGGACTCTCAGGCCGCGAATTTATCGCCCGATGCGCTCTGCGCCGATCATCCCCAGGCAACCGATATTCTGGCGGCGTTTGACGAAGTCAGCAAAAGCGGCAAGCACAGTCTGGTGGCGATCAGCGGCGTGCCGGGCGCGGGCAAATCCTCGCTGATCGCCTCGTCGATTAAGCTGCTGCGCAACAAAAAAGCGCTGATGACGGTGGTGAAGGCGGATCGCCACTCCCCCGTGTTGCCCTACGCGGTGTTTACCGCCGCTTTCAGGACGCTGGCGCTGCACGTGCTCGGCCTGCCCACCGAAGAGATGGCGCGCTGGAAGACGCATATCGCCTGCCTGCTGGGCGAGTATGCCGGTCTGGCGATCAATCTGGTGCCGGAACTGGGCATTTTACTCAATCAGAAAGCGGCCGTGCATGCCCATACGCACTCGCAGGACGCCAGAAACCGTTTTAACCTGGCGGCCTGCAATCTGGTGAAAGCCTTCACCGCGCCTGGCCGCCCGCTGGTTATTCTGATCGACGATGTGCACTGGGCCGATCGCGCCACGCTGCAGCTGCTGCAAAACCTGCTGGCGCTGAGCGAAGAGATCCCGCTGCTGCTGGTGATTACCTATCGCGACAGCGTTTCGCTGCCCTGTCCGACGATTGACGACAACCTGAAGCGCATCCGCGCCTGCGCGGCCCGCATTACCGATATCACGCCGGAACCTTTCAGCGAAAAAAATATTGCGAGCTGGCTGGCGGGGCTGTTCCATACCCGCAGCGGCGAAACGGCGGAGCTGGCGCAGGTTATTCACGAAAAGACCGCCGGTAATCCGCTTGCCACCCACGACTTTTTCCGGCAGGCGCTGCGTGACGGCTTGATCACGCACAATGCGCCCTTCCGCTGGGCCTATGATGCTCAGGCGCTGAAAAACTGTCACTATGCGGCAAATGTCGCCGCCAGCGTTCTGCAGCATCTTGCCACGCTGCCGCTGTCGACCCGACATCTTCTGGGCAAGTTCGCCTCGCTGGGCAGCGCAGGGGAGCTAGATACCATGAGCCGCATCCTCGGTATTGCCGTAGCGGAGATCGAACAGACGCTGCTGCCGGCGGCGACGGCGAAGCTGATCGCGCTGAACGGCAGAGAGTACGCGTTTATGCATGACAGCATGCATGAAGCGGCGCTCGATTTGCTGGAGCCGACCGACAAAGACGCCTTCCACTATCTGGCCGCGCTGCACTATATGCATCTGTCAGATCTTGAGGTGACCAATGCCGTGCTGTTCAGGGCCGCTCATCATCTGCTGTCGATCAGAAATGGCGGGCTGCTGGCGCATGACGCGCAAACCTTCTGCCAGCTGATGCTGAAGGCGAGCCGCCGGGCGAAAGATACCGGCGATTATGTTTCGGCGCTGCGTTACCTGCAGACCGCGCGCCTGCTCAATAGCAGCGTAGGCAGCGACGACCAGAGCGAGTTTCTGCTGGAGGAGGCTGAATGTGAATTCCTGAACGGCAACCTCTCGGTGGCGCTGGCGTTGTGTTCGGAAATCGCGGCCTCGCCCGGCGAGATCACGGAGAAAGCTGAAGCGGCCTGTTTGATCGCTGAAATTCATATGCGCCAGTCGGACAGTAAACTGGCGCTGGAAACCGCGCTCGCCTGGCTGGCGGTGTTTGGCATTCAGCTAAACCGCTACCCGGACCGCCTGGAGTGCGACAGGGCGCGTATTCTGCTGAAAGAGGCGGTCGGCAAAAATCCCTACGCGCGCTTTCGCGCGCTGCCGCTGCTCAGCTGTAAAAAAACCGAAGCGATCATGAATCTGATGGCCAGCGCCAGCACCTTTGCTGCGTTCAGCAACCCGCGCCTGCACTTTATGATCCTGTGCAAGCTGCTGCATCTGTCGATGGAGCGCGGGCTGAGCGGCGCATCAACCCTGGCGCTCTCCTGGTATGGCGTGGTGTGCGGCGATCAATATGATGAGTACAGTCGGGGCTTCGCCAGCACGCTGCTGGCGCGCGAGCTGGTTTATAAGCACGACTTCGTCAGCTTTAAAGCGCGCACGCTGCTGCCGCTCGACCAGGTCAGCATCTGGACGATGCCGCTCTCCTACGCGATCGAGCGTGCGAAGGCCGCCTTCGACATGGGGGTAGAAACTGGCGACCGCACCTCGGCCTGTCTGGCGCTGCGGCATATCGTCATGAACTATCTCGCCCGCGGCGATCATCTTGAGGCGGTACATACTTCTATAACGCGCGGCATGCTGTTTGTCCGCAAGGCGCAGTACCGCGACGTAGAGATGATCCTCGGCATGCAGCTGGACTATGTGCTCTTTCTGCGCAAGCCGCGCGGAAGCGAGTTTTCAGGCCAGGATTTTCTGCCGCCGATGCTGGACGCGGTCAGGCCGGAACAGGCCGTGGAGCCGATGTACCTGATTCAGTTCTGGTCTCGGCTTTATAAAGGCATGGCGCACTTTTTCGCGGCGGAATATAGCTGCGCGGCGCGCTACTTTGCCGACGCGGCGCCCTTTACCGACCATATTCCCGGCCATGTGCACATTCTGGATTTTCATCTCTACAGCGCGCTGGCGCTGACCGTCCCACTCACGCCGGGGCCACTCAGTGGTCAGCTGCGCCTGCAGCTGCAGCATCATCTCGACAAGATCGTTACCTGGGCGAACGAAAATACCAAAACCTTCGCCGATAAAGAGGCGCTACTGCGCGCCGAGCTGCTGCGCCTTGACGGCGAAGCCGGACAGGCCGCCGAGCAGTTTGAGCGCGCCATCATCCTGTCGCGCGAAGGGCAGTTTCATCATATCAACGGGCTGGCGTGCGAACTGGCGGCCCGTATGGCCTATGCGCGCAACATGGCGTTTGCGGGCGACGCCTATATTAAAGGCGCGATGTCCGCCTGGGATCGCTGGGGCGCGGGCGCAAAGGTGCGCCAGCTGGAAATGCGCTATCCCTCTCTCGCCGGGCATCATACCCAAACGGCCCTGAGCACCGTCTCCTTCGAGCAGAGCGCGCTGATCAGCGATCTGCAAAGCATGGTGACCGTGATGCGCGCCCTCACCGAAGAGATTAATCTGGATCGTCTGATTCATATTCTGATGATGATGCTGGTCGAGCGGGCGGGCGCGCAGCACTGCATGCTGATCCGGCTGACCGACGGCAATATCCCGGAAATCCAGGCGCGCGCCTCCACCACCGCCGAAGGGGTAAAGGTACGCATTGTGCGCGAGCTGCCGACCGCAACCGATCTGCCGCTGTCGGTCTTATCAGCGGTGATCCGCACCGGACAGGAGATCCGCACCGGCAAGCCGGAGGTGTTCAGCCCCTTCAGCCAGGATAACTATCTGGTGGCATCGGGTGCGGCGGTAATGTGCGTGCCGATGTTCAGGCAGGCGCAAATGGTCGGCGTGCTCTATCTGGAAAACCGGCTGATGCCCGACGTCTTTACTGCCGATCATTCGCGAATCGTCTCGATGCTTGGGGCGCAGGCCGCCGTTTCGCTCGAAACCGCGCGCCTCTATGCCGAACTGGTCGACGAAAACAATCAGCGCCGCAAAATTGAAAAGCAGCTGCGCGCCAGTCAGACCTCGCTGATGCTGGGCGAAAAAATCAGCCATACCGGCACCTGGCACTGGCATCTTGAGCCGGACATTCAGTACATCTCCGATGAATATAAGCGCATCATGGGGCTGCCGGAGACCCAGACTACCACCTCGATGGCAGAGTTCCAGAGCCGCGTGCACCCGGACGATATCGTGTCGCTGCGTGAACTGATTGAAACCAGCATCGAGAAGGGCGTGGTGATGCAGGCGGAGTTTCGCATCATTCGCGACGACGGCGAATGCCGCTACATCAAGGGCATTGGCGAGCCGAACGATAACTGGCCTGAGGTGGCGGAATATTTTGGCACTCTGACGGATATCACCACGCAGCGTCAGTCTGAAGATGCGGTGAGGATCGCCCAGGCGGAGCTTGCCCGCGTCGCGCGCGCCACCACGGTGGGCCAGCTGACCTCTTCCATCGCCCATGAGATTAACCAGCCGCTGATGTCGATCGTCGCCAACGCCGGCGCCGGTCTGAGGTGGCTGAAGCGTGAACCGGCGCAGCTCGACAACGCCAGCCAGAGTATTGAGGAGATTATTCGCGAAGGCCGCCGCGCGGGCGATATTATACGCGGGCTTCAGGCGCTGACCCGTAATCAGGTGGCGGAGTTCGCCTCGGCAAAGCTGCATCATATCGCGCGGGATATCTTAAACCTGTCGCGGCTCGAGCTGGAGCGGCGGTTTGTCTCGCTTGAACTGGATCTCGCTGCTGAGAATGACGTGGTGTTTTGTGAGAGCGTGCAGATTCAGCAGGTGCTGCTCAACCTGGTGATCAACGCCATCGAAGCGATGACGGATAATCCCGGCATGCGTATCCTGCGCATCTCCTCATCGCATCCGCAGGACGATCTTATCCGCATCGCGGTGGCCGACAACGGCTCGGGACTGGCCGAGGAGGTGATCGGCAAAGTGTTTGATTCGTTCTATACCACCAAGGCGGAAGGGATGGGGATGGGGCTAACCATCAGCAACGAAATCATCAGGCGTCACGGTGGCGAGCTGCAGGCAGAGAATCGTCCGGAAGGCGGGTGTTTGTTCTGGTTTACGCTGCCCGTGGAGCGCATCGCTGGGCAATGAAAACCGCTCCCGCCGGGTGGGCGGGAGCGCTGCGCCGCGTGCAGCTCAACAGGGCAGGGCGCGGCTAGCTGTCGTTCAGGATGGCCAGCTTTTCCGCCGCCCTGACCAGGTCCGACACGGTTCGGACTTCCATTTTTTCCATTACTCTGCGCTTATGCACTTTCGCCGTGATTTCGCTGATCCCCATCTCAGCCGCAATCTGTTTGTTGAGCAGGCCGCGAACCACGTGCTGCATTAACTCTTTCTCGCGCGGCGTCAGCGACGTGAAGCGCGCGGTAATGGCGCGTTTCTCCTGCGACGCCGCCGCGCTTTTCTCCGACAGCGCCAGCGCCTCCTCTACCACCCTCAGCAATTCATCGGGCATCACGGGCTTGGTGAGAAATTCAAAGGCGCCCGCTTTCATCGCCCTGACGGTAATCGGGATGGTGCCATAGCCGGTGAGAAAAATGGTGGGGATGGAAAAGCCGCGCTCCGTCAGGTGCAGCGAAACGTCGAAGCCGTCGAATCCGGGCATATTCAGGTCGACGATCAGGCAGCTGGGCGTAAGGTAATCGGTCTGACTGAGAAACTCAGACGGAGAAAGAAAAGTGGAAACCCGGTACCCTTCGGAACCGAGCAGATTCTGCAGCGCGCCAATGACAGATTCTTCATCATCGACGATATAAATTGTTTTATCCATAAATACTCATTCTGACTCTTACGAGTTCTGATTTTGCAGGCGATTCAATATAGCCTGAAATAAGCGCTATTGAAATCATCAATTCTTATGGTTAAAGCCGTTTATTTAACGCCGCGCTTTATTTTCATTTGGTACGTTTAGCGTAGTCGTCTATATATCAGCCCAATTAATCCAGCTTGCAGGATCGCAATCGCGGCGCATTTACAGACTTTTCCTGTTGCAGAGATTCTCTCTATCCTTAGCACGTTTATTCAGCCGGTCTGGCGCGGCGCCTCATGGCGATCAGGAATAACGCCACTAGCGCCAGCACCAAAAAATTTTTAAGATAATTCACAGCTTCCTCCTTACAGCGCGCGGCTGCGTGCTGTTTATAGATCGATAAATTTCAGTGTCGCTGTACCACCGGTTGCAACCGATACTACGCCTCCTCTACATGGGTTAACATCGTCATATCCTGTTCAGTTAAATCAAAAAAGTTGAATAAGGCGTAAACGCGTAAATTCGGTTTAGCTATTTGCTGGCGGGAGCGGTAAAACAGAACGCCCTAACCCAACGTTAAATCAGAGGAAAAACGCTTTTTTACCCGATGGTATGTCGCTCGCTGCCAGCAGGAAACGCAGCTATCTGGCTTAATAACAGTGTTTTATGTGGCTGTAATGGCGATTTTCTTTTGTTTGTCTTGCTTATCGGTCTGACAATTATCCTTTGGTATACCTATCTGTTGGTATAACTATCCCTTTGTATAACTTTCTCTCTCTGCCGAGAACCCGGATAATTATCGCCATATATTGATCTGGTCAGAGGCCTGCGCCGTTGCGAGAAACGCTGGTTTTAAAACCAGGCGAAAGCCTTTTATCAATAAACACATCCGCGATATTCAGGCTGAGAATATTTTCATCTGACTGCTCACTGTGGGCCACAGGTTGACATTCTTATTTCGCCGGCGCTGTTCAGAAAGATGTGCAGAAAATAGCAGCAGCCCGTAAGAGGAATAAATGAAAGTAAAATATCTGGCGCTGGCGATACCCTGCGTCTTTTTGGCCACGCCCCTGTTTGCGGCGGAAATTTATAATAAAGCGGGGAATAAGCTCGACCTCTATGGGCTGGTCTCTGGCCTGCGCTATTTTAGCGACGATAAAAGTCAGGATGGCGATCAGTCTTATATGCGTGTCGGTTTTAAGGGAGAGACGCAGATTTCCGACCTGCTCACCGGCTACGGTCAGTGGCAAAGCCAGTTCAATACCAACCAGGCGGAAAGCGAGAGCGACAGCATGTTTACCCGCCTTGGCTTCGCCGGGATCAAGGCAGGGCGCTACGGCTCCTTCGACTATGGCCGCAGCACAGGCGTGCTCTATGACGCGCTGAGCCAGACCGATATGGAGCCGGAATTTGACGCGCAAACCTACAACACCGACCAGTTTATGTTTCGTCGCGGCAACAGCCTGGCGACTTATCGCAACAGCGATTTCTTCGGTCTGGTCGAGGATCTCGATTTCGCGCTGCAGTATCAGGGGAAAAACAGCGGCGGCGGCGAGCCCGGCGCCCGCGACGTTTTACGGCAGAACGGTGAAGGCTACGGCATGTCCGTGTCATACGCCTTCGGCGACGGCTTTAAAGCGGTGGGCGCCTTTACCGGCTCCGATCGCACCGACGCGCAAAACCGCAGCAGCAGCATTATGGGACGCGGCGATCGGGCCGAAGCTTACTCCGCGTCGCTTAAATATGATGCGCACAATGTTTACCTGGCCGTGATGTATACCCAGGCCTATAACGCCTCTCGTTTCGGCAGCCGTACGGGAACCAGCATCTACGGCTACGCCAACCAGTCAGACATTTTCGAGATGTTTGCTCAGTACACCTTTGACGCCGGCTGGGTGCCTTTCGTCGCCTATAACCAGGCAAGGGCGAAAGATCTGGGCGCTGCGGGCAACGGCAGAAGCTACGGCAGCCAGGATCTGGTGAAGTTTATCGACTTCGGCGGCTCTTACCTGTTCAACCGGAACATGCTGGCCTACGTCGATTACAAACTTAACCTGATCGATAGCAGCGATTTCTCATCATCGGCGGGCGTGTCGACCGACGACATTCTCGCTATTGGCCTTGTGTATCAGTTCTGACGAAGCGGCCCACTGTTTATCAGAACCTGTAAGGAGCCTTATGAACCACTCTCTGACATTCGTCACCCTGACCTGCAGCCTGCGCGCAGGGTCGTTTAACGCAGCCATTGCTGCCGCGCTGCCGGAGCTGGCGCCCGCAGGCGTCGCGTTTGAATCTCTGGGCTCGCCGGGCCTCTTCCCCCATTACAGTCAGGATACGGAAGCCGCTGGCTTTCCCGACGCGGTGCTGACGATGGCCGACCGCATTCTGCAGGCTGACGGGCTGATTATTATTACGCCGGAATATAACCACTCTATTCCGGGCGTTCTGAAAAACGCGCTGGACTGGCTGTCACGCGTCTCGCCTCAGCCCATCGCCGGTAAACCGGTGCTTATTCAGTCCGCCTCGCCAGGCAAGCTCGGCGGCGTGCGCGCGCAGATGCATCTGCGCCAGATCCTGGGCTATTTCGACGCCAGAATCCTGAATAAACCGGAAGCGATCGTTGGCGACGTCAGCGAAAAAGTCACCGACGGGAAGCTGACCGATGAAGCCACCCGCAGTTTCCTTTCGCGTCAGCTCGCCGCTTTTACGGCGTTTGCGCAGCAATAAAAAGCAGCCAGGTTCAGCTGCCGCTCGCGGGTTAGAGCAAGCGGCTCCGGGCGTTCACTCTCTGCATAAGGTCTGACTATGTTACAAACGGCAGCGCTTCATTCTTCAGTGAAACCTCGGGTTTATCGTCAGAGCCTTAGCGGCGTCCTGCCCCGATTTGATCTTGCGGTGAGTCAAAACCAGGTGGTGCTGAACCTGCATATTCCCGCCACGCGCCCCGAGAGAAAAGAGCGCCGGATCGCCGGCGGGGCAGGCGCGCCATTACGATCCCGCGACCGCGCGGTGTTCGCCGTGATTCAGGACATGATCGCGTGGATTGAAATCCATCTGGAAGAGGCGCTCTCGGTAAAACGCATATGCAGCAAGAGCGGCTACTCGATCTGGCATTTTCAACGAAAGTTTGCCCAGCTCACCGGCCTGAATATCTATACCTACGTTCGCGTGCGCCGCGTGATCAACGCCAGCTGGGCGCTGATGCATACCAACCGGCCGATTCTGGATATCGCCGTTGAAAATGGTTTCAACTGTCAGGCCTCATTTACCCGCACCGTCAGAAATCTCACCGGCTATACGCCGGGGAGAATACGGCGGGAGTTTGTTCAGGATGAAGAGCAGTGGCTGCAGGTGATGAAAACATTAATTACGCCTTTAGCGGCATGCGCCTGATTAACCTGCAGACGATAGCGACAGGCGGCACGTTCAACTTTTAACTCTCACCAGGAATAGCGATGAAAATGAAAGCAGTGGCTTTACTTCTGGCGGCGCAAATCACAGCCGCTTTTGCCGCGACGGAATCCACTCCCGCCGTACCGACCGCTGGCGTAAGCGCCTTTCTGACGGCGTTGAACAGCGGCGGCGGCAAGCCGATTGAGCAGCTCTCTCCCGCAGCGGCGCGTCAGGTGCTTATCGGCGCGCAGAAGGGGGCAGAACTGCCGCCGGCGAGCGTCTCGGAAAAGGTGATTAACGTGCTCGGCAAACCCTTAACGCTGACCATCGTCAGGCCGGAGAAAGCGTCGGGCACGCTGCCGGTATTTATGTTCTTCCATGGCGGCGGCTGGGTTCTGGGCGACTTTCAGACGCATGAGCGGCTGGTGCGCGACCTGGTGAATGCCTCTGGCGCGGCGGCGGTTTTCGTTAACTATACGCCCTCTCCGGAAGCGCACTTTCCGGTCGCCGTCACCCAGGCCTACGAGGCGACAAAATGGGTAGCGCAGCACGGCGCGGAGATTGGCGTAGACGGCAGCCGTCTGGCGCTGGTCGGCAACAGCGTCGGCGGCAATATGGTCGCCTCGGTGGCGCTGCAGGCGCTGCGCGCCCATACGCCCGCTATCCGCTATAACGTGATGCTGTGGCCGGTCACGGATGCCGACTTCTCCGACGCCTCCTATAACCAGTTTGCAAAAGGGCATTTCCTGACAAAAAACATGATGAAATGGTTCTGGGATAACTACACCACTTCAGCGCAGGATCGTAATAACATCCTGGCCTCGCCGCTGCGCGCCACGGCGGCGCAGCTCAAAGGGCTGCCGCCGACGCTGATCCAGACCGCTGAGCTTGACGTGCTGCGCGACGAAGGCGAAGCCTTTGGACGTAAGCTGGACGCTGCCGGGGTGCCGGTCACGGTCACGCGCTATAACGGCATGATCCATGACTACGGCCTGCTAAACGCCCTGAGCCAGGAGCCGACAGTGCGCACCGCGCTGCAGCAGGCCTCGGCGGAAATTAAGCTGCATCTGCAGTAAGCGATGGCCTGACGCCATAACGAAACCCGCCGCGTGCGGGTTTTTCGCTTATCTGAAGCTCCACTGCACGCTGATAACGAACACCGAGGGAAAGATAATCCCGCTTTCAACGCCGAAGTAATCCGTGAAGTTGTACTGAACCGCATGGTAGATATAGGGCGCAAAGCCGACGCCGGTGGCGTTTTTGAAGGAGTGGTAAACGCCCTCGTCTCCGCAGTGGCTAAAGGCGTCCGCGAAAAACTCGCCGGTATAGCCATAAACGCCTTTAAACGCCCATCCCTGTTCAGCGACCCAGTCCCTGCGTACCCCCAGCGCGATGCAGCGATGTCCGTAGCTGTTTTTCAGCGTGCCGGCCAGCAGGCTGTAGGGCGAGTCCTCAGAGAAACGCCTCTCGGCGGAAAAGAACTGATTATTAAACTTCTCGGTATAGAGGCCGTGGTTGCCGATAATATGGTAGACGAAAGATCCGGTATTAATGGAGTAGAGGTTAATTTCGCTGGCGCTTACCGCTGCGGGCATAGACGCCGACAGCAGCCATAACAGAAATAACAATCGGGCAGACACGGTTTGCCACCTCGCTAAAACAGTTTGTAAAAGTATAGACGGCTGTGGCTGCCGCGCTGAATGGCCTTCAGGCCAGCCAGGTCATAGATACGCCATTTATGGTCAATATGTGTACAAATCCTGGGATTATTGCTATTCGAAATAACGCGCCTTTTATAGCGTCACATATAACGGAGAGGGAAAGCGTCATCAACGGAAAGGCCATACCGCATATTTTCTGCTGTCGCGCATTTTACAGACAAGCAGGCTAGTTTAACAGTCATGCGTTTTCACATTATCATCAGCTGTCAATGAATATATTTTTTAATCCGCGGTTTTTTAATGGGTGATTGAATTTCTCTGCAACCATGATGCATTATCAAGATATTTATGCATACTTTCTTTTGGTGTTAATTTATCAAGGTTAATTGATCGCGTATAATGGATTTTCTTCTATTGACACAATATTCTATTTAATCAATTATTGCGGTGATATTTACATTAAATATCAAGTTAATGACTGTTTTAATATCAATTGATACTAAGGAAAGTATTATGAAAGAATTAAATGTTGCTGAAACGTACCTGGTTTCTGGTGCAGTATCGAGTGGTCTTTTAGACAGCATTGGCGGTGCAATTACCGGCATGATCGCAGGCGGTATGGGGGTTGCCTGGGCTGGCTATAATATCTCTGCCAATACCAACGGCGTAACCAACGGCGTAACCAGCGGCATCCTTGCGCCAGCGCAAGGTGTGCTGGGCGGCCTGTTCGGCGCAATCTGGGGCGTGGTATTCGGGCTGGTTATTGGCGCGGCTGAAGGCACGGCCGATTCCTTAGCACGTGCCGATGCGGTATGGGATAACATCATCGCCGCAGGTTAATTAGTCTGCTTATTGGGTGACCATCTAAACTTTTCAGCGAGGTTGGTTGCCCATTGTAGTTTTACTTCATTGTTTCTTAAAATTTCCCATTTAAAAGCCAGATGTAATATTAAATGTTCCAATGCAACAGTAGCTTTATTCAACCTTCAAAATCAGGCAAGCCTCTTTTATAAGGTTTTACGGACAATTAGAAGCATGCTCAGCCTTTTGCTTCATTTAGGCGCGTGGCCTCTGACTGGCAGAGAATATTACCCTTACCTCAGGTAATGACGCTGATAAGTTACGTACTGCCGACGAGGAAGCCTTCATTCGCGACCTGCTATCGTGCGTGCCGCGCCATGCAGCCAAACGATCTTGACCAAAAACAGTTTTTAAGATGAGCGCCTTGCCGAAGAGGATCTGGCGCGAGTGCGTCGCTGGCAGTGACCACAACTTGCAATCGCATGCCACACTGGCCGTAGCCAAAACTGGCACCTGAACCCGCCGCATAATAGCGGATCCAGGCGTTTATGAGCTGATGCCCGGCGCGCCGGACCGCAGGGCGTGCGCTTTACCGTTTCTCCTCAAGGATCACCGCGACGCGCTGGCCGGCACGCACCGCCGATCCGGGCTGCACGCTGATTTGCTGGATAACGCCGTCGCAGGGCGCGGTGAGCGGGATTTCCATCTTCATCGACTCCAGGATCATTATCACTTCGCCCGCACGCACTCTGCTGCCCGCTTGCGCCGCAATCTGCCAGAGGTTGCCGGCTATCGTGCTTTCTACGCCCTGTTCTCCGGTCTTCAGCGGCAGCTCGTCCGTCACCTCCGGCTGACTCTCCTGACTGTCAAAATGCGCCTGACCGCTGGCGATCCAGCGTTCGCGCTCCGCGTTAAAGGCGCGCTGCTGGTGGTCGCGAAACGCGGCGATGCTCTCCGTTTCGCGCTTCAGGAACTGCTGATAGTCAGCCAGGCGCAGGGTGCCGTGCTCAATGCGCAGCGGATAGCGCCCCAGCGGAAAATCGCGGCGGATTTGCAGCAGCTCCTCCGCGGAGACCGGGTAAAAACGCAGCTGATCGAAAAAGCGCAGCAGCCAGGGCTTGCCGTCGAAGTCGGCGACCTCGCGATAGCGGTTCCACATCTGCAAGGTGCGGCCCACGAACTGATAGCCGCCAGGGCCCTCCATGCCGTACACGCAAAGATAGGCGCCGCCAATGCCCACCGAATTTTCCGCAGTCCAGGTGCGTGCCGGGTTGTATTTGGTGGTAACCAGACGATGGCGCGGATCGAGCGGCGTCGCTACCGGCGCGCCCAGATAGACATCGCCCAGTCCCATCACCAGATAGCTGGCTTCGAAGACCGTGTTCCATACCGCCTGTTCATCGGTCAGGTCGTTGATGCGCCGGATAAACTCCAGGTTGCTGGGACACCAGGGCGCATCTCGCCGCACCGTGGTCATATATTTATCAATCGCCTTGCGGCAGGCGGGATCGTCCCACGAAAGCGGCAGATGCACGGTGCGCGTCGGCACCTGCAGATCGTCGCTGTCGCAGACGGCCAGCCAGCGGGTTCGCACCTGTTCAAGCAGCGTCGTCAGCGGCAGACCTTCAGGCTGAAAGTGCAGCTGTAAAGAGCGGATGCCGGGCGTCAGATCGATAATGCCGTCAAGAGCGGCACGCTCAAGCGCCTGCATCAGGGCGTGAATGCGAAAGCGGAGCACTAAATCCAGCTCGGCGTCACCCGCTTCCAGCAGCAGATGGGTGTCGCCGGAGAGACGCGCAATCAGGCGCTTATCCTGCTCGCCGCAGCTCATCACAATGGGGGAGGTCAGCGGGGCCGGCTGCCAGGCTATTTCCGCCGCCGTCAGCGTTGCGCACTCCTCGCGGCGCGCCTGCGCCAGCTGACGCGCCGTTGTCAGATCGACCGCCGCAAAGCGGACTTTATCCCCGGCTTTTAACTGGCCGAGATGCCAGAGATCCGCCTCAATCACCGTTACCGGACAGACGAAGCCACCCAGGCTGGGGCCGTCCGGCCCCAGAATCACCGGCATATCGCCGGTAAAATCGACGGCGCCGACGGCGTAGGGGTTGTCATGAATATTTGAGGGGTGCAGGCCCGCTTCGCCGCCGCTCTCCCGCGCCCAGACTGGCTTCGGGCCGATCAGACGGATCCCGGTACGGCTGGAGTTAAAGTGTACTTCCCAGTCGGTGGCAAAAAAGGTCTCAATGTACGCGTTGGTGAAAAACTCCGGCGCGCCGTGCGGGCCATAGATGACGCGCAGCGTGCGCCGCGCGCCCAGAGAGGTGTACAGCGTCGCAGGCAAGGCGGCGCCGGCGGCCGCAAGGCTTTCCTGTTCCACAAGATGGAGCACATCGCCGCTGCGCAGCGCTCGCCCGGCATGCCCCCCGAACTGGCCCAGGGTAAAGGTACTCTTACTGCCGAGATAGTCGGGCACCTGGATGCCGCCGCGCAGGCAAAGGTAGCTTCTGACGCCCGCGCCGCGGATATCGCCTGTTTTAAGCGTGGAGCCGCCGGGAATGGCGAAAACGGTGTTCATCGGCACGGCTTCGCCATCCAGAGTGGCGCTCAGGGGGGCGCCGCTGATCACCGCCAGCGCGGCACTATTAAACTTCAGCACGGGGCCGTTCAGCGTAATCTCCAGCGCCGCGTCGCCCTCTGCATTACCCAGCAGCCGGTTGCCGAGCCGCAGCGCCCGATCGTCCATTGGCCCCGAAGGCGGGACGCCCACCGCCCAGTAGCCGAGCCGCCCAGGATAATCCTGCACGCTGGTCTGAGTCCCAGCCGTCAGCACCTCAACGGTAGCGGCGCGGTAATGCAACTGTTCCAGACAGCGAGTCCAGGGCCTGGCCTCGCTGAAAGGGGCGAACGCCAGAATCTGCTGCAGGTAGCGGCGGTTGGTTTCAACGCCGTACAGACGGGTCGACGCCAGCGCCGACGACAGCGCGGCGATGGCAGCTTCGCGGTTCGGGCGCCAGGCGATGATCTTCGCCAGCATGGGATCGAAAAAGGGGGGCACTTCGCAGCCCGCTTCGACCCAGCGGTCGATGCGCAGCGCTTCGCCGTCGGCGGCGGGGAAGACCGCCTCTGTCAGCAGGCCCGGCGACGGCTGAAACTGACGGCCTGGATCTTCCGCATAGATACGCGCCTGAATGGCGTGTCCGCGCGGTTCCAGCCCGGCGATTAAGCTGCGCAGCGGCGGCAGTTCGCCGGCCGCGAGTTCTATCATCCAGCGCACCAGGTCGACGCCCCAGACCTGCTCCGTCACCCCATGCTCAACCTGTAAGCGGGTATTCACCTCCAGAAAGTAGAAGCGCTCGGCCGCGCTGTCATAGACAAACTCGACCGTTCCGGCGCTGCGGTAGCTGACCGCCTGGCCTAACGCCACGGCTGCCGCGCACAGCGCTTCGGCCATGCCGTCGGGCAGCCCTGGCGCAGGCGTCTCTTCGATAACTTTCTGATTGCGGCGCTGTATCGAGCAGTCGCGCACCCCCAGCGAGATCACCTCGCCGCGACCGTCGCCAAAGATCTGCACTTCGAGGTGACGGGCGCGGGCGATAAATTTCTCAAGGAATACGCCCGCATCGCTGAAGTTGTTCTGGCCCAGCCGCTGCACGGCGTCGAAGGCTTCCGCCAGCGCCTGCGCGTTCTCGCAGACGCGCATGCCGATCCCGCCGCCGCCGGCGGTGCTTTTCAGCATCACCGGATAGCCGATCGTTTCAGCCGCCAGGCACGCTTCCCGACTGTCGGCCAGCAGCCCGGTGCCTTCCAGCATCGGCACGCCGTGCGCTTTCGCCAGCGCGCGGGCAGTGTGCTTCAGGCCGAAGGTCCGCAGCTGCTCTGGGGTCGGCCCGACAAAGGCGATGCCTGCCGCCTCGCAGGCCTCCGCGAACGCCGCGTTTTCCGATAAAAAGCCGTAGCCCGGATGAATGGCCGTGGCGCCGCTGCGCTGTGCTGCGGCGATAATCTTCTCTGTCACCAGGTAGGTTTGCGCCGCCGGGCCTTCGCCGAGGCTAAGCGCCTCATCCGCTTCGCGGATATGCAGGCTGCTAAGGTCGGCGTCCGAATAGACGGCGACGCCCTGAACCTGCATCGCGCGCAGGGTGCGGAGAATGCGACAGGCGATGGCGCCGCGATTGGCAATAAGCAGTTTGCTGAACATGAAATGCACTCGCATTTTGGCGGGTCGTCCCGCAAAAATTCGTTGCGCCTGAGGTCGTCCTCAGGGCCGATCTGCTGCGTAAGCGTGGCGGCTTAATTCCACACCAGCACTTCTGCCGGCGTCGGGTTCCAGCCGTTGCAGGGGTTATTAAGCTGCGGACAGTTGGAAATCAGCACGATCACGTCGCAGTGCGCGCGCAGCTCCACATACTTGCCCGCCGCCGAAATGCCGTCTTCAAACGTCAGTCCGCCTTCCGGCGTGACCGGCACGTTCATAAAGAAGTTAACGTTGGCGCCGATATCGCGCTTCTGCAGGCGGCCGTCGTGCAGGCAGGCGCACAGGAAGTTATCGCGGCAGCTGTGCATATCGCGCTTCTCCGCGTCGTAGCGCACCATATTGCTCTCCTGCGCGCAGGCGCCGCCCAGCGTATCGTGACGACCGCAGGTGTCCGCCACGATGGTGAGCAGGGGGTTGCCAAAGCTAGAGTAGAGCACGCTGCCGGTCGTGAGATAGGCGTTGCCCTGACGACGCATAGTGCGCTGCGGATCGTAACGCTCGCGCGGCTCTCTTGCGTTGTAAAACAGGGTGTCGATCGCCTGGTTGCCTTCCAGATCGAGCAGCCGCAGCGTCTGACCCGCCTTGATCTCAAACAGGAAGGGTTCGCCGGCCGGAATCACGTGGCGAAACACCGCGTCCGTCGGGTTCAGGCTGCTGGTAACGAGGTTCATGGCTGGCTCCTTTTAGTGTGCGAACAGCGCGGTATAGGTCAGCGCCCGCTGGTTTTCCGGGCGGGTATGCAGGGCGTGAAGCGCCGCCTGCTCGCTCTCCGCCTGATACCAGCTCAGCTGAACCGGCCGCGGCGCATATACCGGGCTGGGATCGAGCGGATGCGGCAGCGCAGTCAGGACGATCAGCACATCCATCGGCGCGAACAGCTCCACGAAGCGGCCCGGCGCGGCAGGTGCGGGGCAGAAAGAGAAGCGGCCGTCCGCGTCCACCGTGACCTTGCTGAAAAAATTGACCACCATCAGCAGGTCCTCCTGGCGCAGATCCCATTTGCCCATCTCAACCAGCAGGTTGTCGACGCCGTTGCGGTACATATCGTTGCGCAGCTCCTGATAACGCCCGACGCCATATTTCTCCTGCGTCTCCTGGGCATTCAGCACGCCGCCGAACGGGTCGTGCCAGCCGCAGCTGTCGGCCACAATGCCGGCCAGCACGCGTCCCATATCGGAGTAAAAGCAGTGGCCGGCGGTCAGGCGCGCGGTGTGCTGTCCCTTCAGGGTGTCGGGCAGGTTTAGCCTTTCGCTTTTTTCATGAGGGTTCAGCATCATCACGCTGACGTTGCCGCCGCCCTCGATATCGGTCATCCGCAAGATTTGCCCGCGGCGTAAAATAAACGATCGCTGCCCGCCGCCCGGTACGCGATCTTCGCGCAGAGAGGAGGCGGTATGAAAAAGTTGCGTCATGGTCTAACTCCTTAGTGCGTAAACGTTGCTGTCGTGGCTGGCGGAGCGCATCTGCGACAGCCGCGTTTCATTGAGGGGAATGTCATAGGTAATACGCGCGCCCCAGGCGTTGGGCGCCTGGGGATCGTGGCGCACCTTATCGAACACCAGCAGCCGGGTGCCGAGATTGAAGCCTTCCGCCAGGTCGTGCGTCACCATAAACACCGTCATCCGGGTTTCGTGCCACAGCTGCAGCAGCAGGGCGTGCATCTCCTTACGGATGCCGGGATCGAGCGCGCCGAACGGTTCATCCAGCAGCAGAACGCGCGGCTGCATCATAAAGGCCTGCGCCAGCGCCAGGCGCTGCTGCATGCCGCCGGAGAGCTGGGCCGGATACTTATCCAGCGACTGGCTCAAACCGACGCGATCGAGCATCTGCGCGGCCTGTTCGCGCGCCGCTTGCTTTCTGCGGCCAAAGAGTCGGCCAAAAAGCGGCGAGGCGGGCAGTTCGAGGCCGATGGCCACGTTATCCAGCACCTTCAGGTGCGGAAAAACCGAGTAGCGCTGAAAGACCACGCCGCGATGGCGATCCGGTTCGGCAGTGAGTGGCACGCCGTCCAGCGTAATCTCGCCGCGCGTCGGGCGCTCCTGACCCAACAGCAGGCGCAGGAAAGTAGATTTGCCGCAGCCGGACGCGCCGACCATGGAACAGAACTCCCCGGCGTTGACCTGCAGATTGATGCGCTCCAGCACGGTATGGTCGCCATACTCCTGCCAGATATTTTTGATGTTGATGAAGCTCATGCCCGGCCTCCTTCCGCCCAGGGAAAGCAGGCTTTATGCAGCTGACGCAGCGCAAGATCCATCAGCCACGCCAGCAGCGTGATCCAGATGACATAGGGGAGAATGACGTCCATCGCCATATAGCGACGCACCAGAAAGATGCGGTAGCCCAGCCCGGCGGTGGCGGAGATCGCCTCCGCCGAGATAAGAAACAGCCACGCCGAGCCGAGCAGCAGACGCAGCGAGGTGAGAAGGCGCGACAACAGCTGCGGCAGCACCACGCGCAGTACCAGCGTCCAGCTGCTGGCCCCGAGCGTTTGCGCCTTGATAAGCAGCTCGGCCGGGATCTCCCGCGCGCGCTGCTCAAGGTCGCGCGCCAGCATCGGCGTAATGCCGATAACGATCAACATCACCTTCGACAGTTCATCAAGACCGAAAACGATAAACAGCATCGGCAACATCGCCAGCGGGGGGATCATCGAGATCACGGTCATCAGCGGCGACAGCGAGGCGCGAAGCAGGGGAAAGACGCCTGCCATCACGCCGATGGTCAGCCCCAGCAGCGCTGAGATGCCAAGCCCTGTCAGCAGACGGATCAGGCTGTAGACCGTATCCGTCCACAGCAGGTAATCGCCGCTGCGTTTATCCGGCGTGAAGGCCATTCGCTGAACGGCATCCAGCATCTGACCCAGGCCGGGCAACAGCTTGTCGTGCGGATTGGCTTCCAGCCTGACGGCGGAACCCATAAACCACGCGGCGGCGATCAGTACGAAAGGCAGCAGCATCAGCATAATCTGCATGCCCTGGCGTGGATGGCGGTTAATGTGTCGCATGCGTCTCTCCCTCGCCGGCCGTTAGCGTTCGCCAGCGGCCGCCATCTTCAGATAGCGGTCGTCAAAGCGCAGTTTGATATTGCTGCTGTCGCCTTGGGTAACGCCGCCGGGAAAGCTGATGCCGATGGCGTCAGCGCTCTGCGCGCCTTGTCCCAGCAAGCCTTTGTCGAAAGAGAACTGCGCCACGCGCTGCATCATTTTCGGCAGATCGGCGGAGGCGACGAACTGGCGGGTCTCGGCCGGCGTCCAGAACAGATGGGTGGTTTTAAGCTGGGCGCGGTAGCCTGCCAGGTCGGTGCCGGCGTCTGAGGCCATGGCGCTCAGCGCGGCCGCATCGCCCGCCTGCATTTTACCCATCATCTCAAACCAGGCGCCGGTAAGCGCTTTGCCCAGCGCGGGGTTATCCGCCAGGGTTTGCGTGTTGACGACCATCATGTCGATCAGTTCGCCCGGCACCTGAGAGGAGCTAAAGACTTCGCTGGTCTGCGGCGTGCTTTTAATCGCGGAGAGCTGCGGGTTCCAGGCCACCGCCGCGCGCACGCTGTCCGTGCCGAAGGCAGAGACAATATCCGCATCAGAGGTGTTGACGACGCGGACGTCCTTCTCCTGCAGGCCCGCTTTTTCCAGCCCGCGGACCAGCAGGTAGTGAGAAACGGAGAGCTCCGGCAGGTAGACGTCCATGCCCTTGAGGTCGGCCAGCGTCTTGCCGGCGCCTTTCAGCACGATGCCGTCATTGCCATCCGAGTAGCTGCCGGTGATCAGCGCCGTGGAGTCAACGCCGCCCGCCGCTGGAATGGTCAGCGCATCCATATTGGTCATGGTGCAGCCGTCAAACTGACCGGCGGTGTACTGATTGATGGATTCGATATAGTCGTTGAGCTGGACGATATTGATTTTGATGCCGTATTTACTGGCCCATTTGTCGATAATTTTTTCGTTACTGATGGCGCCCCAGGGCATCCAGCCGGCATAGATGGTCCAGCAGACGGTGAACTCTTTTTTTACCGCGGCGAAAGAGGGGAAGGTGGTCAGCAGCGCCAGCGACAGCGCGAGCGAACGGAGCAACGGAAATCTTTTCATCATTGACCTCTGGTGGACACAAAAAAAGCAGGAGCAGCGCGACACCAAAAGGTGCTGCTGTCTCCCGGGCTTTTTTCCCGCCGTGTAACCTCGCAGAGGTCGCCAGCTCTCGGACCAGACGTTCACCCAGGTGAACCGGAACCCTAGCCAGCTATTGTTGCAAACTCAGATTGTCTGTCGCGCTGCTTATCTGAGGGGATAAAGCAAGTTGTATGCCAGAAAAATTAAACAATTATATCAGCGTGTTGAGAATGGTTTCGACGGCAGAAAACCATAACGGGGAGTCGTTCCAGGGCAATGCACCAGGAAAGCGCACGTTTTGAACCGCAGGGGTGTAGATAGGCCAGCTTTTTCGATCCACTTCAAAAATATCAGTAAATCCTCTGGCTGAAGGCCAAATATCAGTTGCCTGTTGAACAGGCTTCTCGAATGATGGGTAGAACGTTCTAGTAGAACGTTCTACCACCTATAACAGCACCTAAAAAGTGTCATCCAGGGTCTTAAATCGGGGAAAGCAGCATGAGTCTGTTCTCAGGATTGATAAAGTCGTTATCCAAACTATCGATGATAGGCCGCGCGCTAATGCTGCCCATCTCGCTGTTGCCCGCCGCTGGCCTGCTGCTGGCTTTCGGCGACAAATTCCATCTGCCGTTGATGATGAACGCCGGCGGCGTCATCTTCGATAATCTGCCGATGCTGTTCGCCATCGGCTCCGCCGTCGGGCTGGCGTCTGAATCGGGCATTGCGGCGCTCTCCGCCGCCGTCTCGGTTTTTATTACCAATATCACAATCGGCACGGTGATGGGCATTACCCCGGAGATGGCGTCGCAAGGAGGAAAATATGCGATGGTGGTCGGCATTCCCACGCTGCAAATGGGGGTGTTTGGCGGTCTGCTCTGCGGCATCCTGGCCGCCTGGTGCTATAACCGCTTTCACACGCTGCAGCTGCCTGAGTTCCTCGGCTTCTTTTCAGGTAAGCGCTTCGTCGCCATCGCCACGGCCTGCCTATCCTTTTTGATGGGGCTGCTGCTGCCCTATATCTGGCAGCATATCCAGTCGGGCATCGATGCGCTTTCTGTGGTGGTGAACGGCGATAATCAGGCGGCCTCTACCTTTATTTTCGGGTTAGTGGAACGCGCGTTAATTCCGCTCGGGCTTCATCATATCTGGTATCCCTCTTTCTGGTACTCGTTCGGCGACTACACCACGCACGCCGGTCAGGTGATCCACGGCGATCAGACAATCTGGTTTAAGATGCTGGAAGAGGGCGTTAAATCCTTTAGCAGCGACTCCTATCAGAACGCCGGCAAGTTCATGCAGGGCGAGTTTCCGCTGATGCTCTTTGCTTTGCCGGCCGCCTGCCTGGCGATGTATCACGAAGCGCAAACGGCCAATAAAAAAATCGCCGCCGGCATCCTCTTCTCCGCCGCGCTTACCTGCTTTCTGACGGGGATAACCGAACCGGTAGAGTTTACCTTTATCTTTGTCGCGCCAATCCTCTACGTGTTTAACGCCATCATGGCGGGCCTGGCCTACATGATGATGTATCTGATGCATGCGCATATCGCTAAATCCTTCTCCGCTGGGTTTATCGATTACCTCTCATTCGGCATTCTGCCCTCGTTCAACGGCTATCAGACCAACTTCCTCAACGCCGTGATCATCGGCGTGCCGATGGGGCTGATCTACTACTTTACCTTCCGCTATGTCATTCGACGCTTTGATATCAAAACGCCAGGCCGCGCCCTTGTGACGGCTAATATCAACGATAAATCGGACAATGAGATCGCGACCGAAATTATCGGCTTGCTTGGCGGGGCGCAAAATATCAATACTGTCGGATCCTGCATCACTCGTTTGCGGCTTGAGGTGGTGAAAAGCGAGCTGGTCGATAAGGATGGCCTTAACGGCGTCGGCGCGCGAGGGGTGGTCTTTGTCGGCGATACGGGCATTCAGGTGATTTTCGGCGCCCGCGCGCAGTTTATCGCGCAGACGATGTCGACCATGATGGCCAGATAGCAGGCAGCGGCTCTCTCCGGCTTCGGCGGGAGCGCGCGCTGGAATAATGGATCGGATTGTTATCAGGAGCAGGTTTGAAAAAAGTCAGCATCATCGATGTAGCTAAAGAGGCTGGCGTATCCGTCTCTACCGTATCGCTGGTTTTACGGCAGAAAGGCAAGATTTCCGATGCGACTATCGAGAAGGTTCAGGCGGCTATCGAGCGGCTGGGTTACGTGCATAACGTCGCCGCCGCCAACCTGCGCGCCAGCACCTCTAATCTGATAGGGCTTATCCTTTGCGACTTCAGCGACAGCTACGCCGTCAAAGTGATGGCGAGCGTGGTTAAGGAGCTCGAAAAAAAGGGATTTATGCTCTTTCTCGGGCAGCCGCACGATGACGAGGCGAGCCTGGAACGCTGCCTGCTTTCGTTTAAACAGCAGGGCGTTGCGGGCATTATCTACCTGACGTCCGACACCGTGAATCCCACCGTGCCGGAGCGGCTGCAGCGCTGCCCCTTGCCGTTCGTGGTGGTCTCGCAGACGTTAATCAGCGAAACGTGCAATCTGGTGATGCGCGATAATCGCCAGGCTGCGGCGCTGGCGACGCGCTATCTGCTGGATCGCGGCCATCGTAATATCGGTTATATCGGCGGCGAGGTGGATTCGCTGCTGCGCACGCAGCGGCTACAGGGGTTGCGGGCCAGCCTGCTGCAAAACGGTATTGTGCACAAGGACGAGTTCGCGCCTGCCTGCAGCGACGATACCTTTGCGGCGAGCCTGGCGACGCGCCAGCTGCTGGAAAAAAACAACACCATTACCGCGCTGCTCTGTCATTCGTCGACGGCGCTAATCGGCTGCCTTAACGGCATTCAGCAGGTCGGGCGCACGCTGGGCAAGGATCTCTTCCTGACGCAGCAGGTCGCCCTGGTTGGCTTTGAGGATATGCTGCAGGTCAATCTTACCTCTCCCTCCTTAACCTACGTCTCATCTGCAAGCGAGGAAACCGGACGGCAGGCGGTAGAACTGATCGTCAGCAACATCAGGGATCCTGACTTGCCCAGGCAGCGCATCTTGCTGAGCGGCGAACTTGTCGTGCGCGAGTCCGCATGATGCGGTTCCGCTTGTTTTCCCCGTCGTTACCGGCAGCCTGAGCGGCTTCCCCGCAGCCGCAAAAAAATCTCACGCCTCGGGAATAAAGCTGTCGCTGGTTCGTCTTATGCGCTCTTTGCAAACAGGCGATCCTATCCTATGACGAACTCTCCACTTTCCACCGGCCAGAAAGTCGCGCGCCTCGCGCTGGTCGGCGTGGTTCCGCTGGCGCTGATTATCGTGTTTTTGTGGGCCGGCGGCTGGCTGGCGCCGCAGCGTCTTTCCGCCGATAAGCTGGTTACGGCTTTGCAGCAGTCCGGCGGCCAGCATCCGGGGTATCGGCGCAATCATGCCAAAGGAGTGTGCGTCGTCGGCGAGTTTACGGCAAACGGCAACGCCAGCGCCTTTTCGCGCGCGCCGCTGTTCGCGCAGGGCGCGACGACGCCAGTAACGGGGCGCTTCGCCATCGCCGGCGGCAATCCCGATGCGCCAGACTATGCCGTTCCGGTGCGCAGTATGGCGCTGCTGTTTCAGCAGGCGGACGGGCAACAGTGGCGTACCAGCATGAATGCGATTCCGTTCTTTCCGGTCGCCACCGTGCAGGGATTCTACGATCAGCAGGTCGCTTCGCGACCCGATCCGGCCACCGGCAAACCCGATCCGGCCAAAATGAAAGCCTTTGTGCTTCAGCACCCGGAAATCAAACCTTTCCTCGCCTGGATAAAAGGTTACGTGCCCTCGTCCAGCTGGAGCAGTGACAGTTTCAACAGCCTGAATGCGTTCCGTTTTATCGATAAATCCAACGCTGCGCATCTGGTGCGCTGGAGCATGGTGGCGCAAACGCCCCGTCAGCCTGAGACAGCGGAAGAGAAAACCGACAAAGATTTCCTGCAAAAGGATCTTGCGCAGCGCCTGGCGAACGGGCCGCTGAAATGGGATCTGATGGTGACCCTGGCTGGCGAGGGCGATGTGGGTAACGACGCGTCGAAAGTCTGGCCCGCCGATCGCCAGACCATTAATGCCGGGACGCTGGTGGTGACCCGCACGCTGCCTCAGCAGCAGGGCCCCTGCAACGATATCAACTACGATCCGCTGATTTTACCCGATGGCATCGCCGCCTCCGACGATCCTCTCCTGAATGCGCGCTCGGCAGCCTATGCCAAATCCTACAACCAGCGCACCCGCGAACAGTCTGAACAGGCAGGTCACCCATTATGAAACATGCAACCTATTTTCATCCCGCGCTGCGTCTGGTGCACTGGTTAATGGCGCTGGCGATAATGACTATGTTATTTATCGGCGTGGCGATGGTGTCGACCGTCTCCTCGCTGCACGGCCTGCTGGTAGCGATTCACAAGCCGCTGGGCCTGATGATATTAGTGCTGGTGGTGGTTCGGCTGTGGCTGCGTTTTTATACCGCCATTCCGCCGCTGCCCGGCGCGATTCCCGCCTGGCAGCGCACCCTGGCGCACCTGTCGCACTGGGCGCTGTATGCGATGATGCTGGCTCAGCCGCTGATTGGCTGGGCAATGCTTTCGGCGGCGGGCTATCCGGTGACCCTCGGCGGCGGATTCGTCTTGCCGCCCATCGTACCGGTAAATAATGACTGGTACGCGCTATTGCGTCCGCTGCATTCTATTGTCGCGCTGTTGCTATTCCTGACCATTATGGCGCATCTGGCAGCGGCGTTACTGCATGCGCTGGTGCTGCGCGACGGCGTGTTTAACAGTATGGCGGGAACCCGCAAACGCTGAGGAAAGCCTGTGTCGCAGCTGACTGATGAAGAGATCCGGGACGTGATGCCGCATCTGCAACGCTTCGCGCTGTGGCTGACCCGCAACCCACACAGCGCTGATGATTTGGTGCAGAGCTGTTTAATCAAGGCATTGACGCGAACGCCGCAGAGCCGGGATGAGCAGAGCCTGCGCGCCTGGCTGTTTGCCATTCTTTATCGACAGTTTATCGACGGCGAACGGCGACGAAAGCGCTATCGAACGCTTCTCGCCTTTTTTACCGGCGAGGAGGCGCTGAGTAGCTCGACCGAGTCGATGGCGATTGCAGACGATACGCTGGCGTTGTTCGCGACGTTGCCGACCGATTATCGCGTCATACTGCTGCTGGTGAGCGTGGAGGGGCTGAGCTATAAAGAGGCGGCCGAGACGCTGGATATCCCGCTGGGAACGGTGATGTCGCGTCTTTCCCGGGCGCGCAAACTGCTGCATGAGAAATTAGAAGGTAAGGTCAAGCCGTTACCGCTGAGGAGACTGAAATGAAACCCGATGAAGAAGATCTGCACGCCTGGCTGGATGGCGAAGCGGACGACGCCACCGCGCGACGCGTCGAGCGTTATCTGGCGGAGGATCCTCAGGCTGCCGGCCGCGTGGCGGAGATACGCTATGAGATGCAGCTTTTGCGGCAGGCGATGCACCAGCAAAAGCAGACGCTGGAAACCCCGGAGCCGCACGTTTTTCGCCGCCGCGTGCGGCAGCAGCGGCAGCGAAAACTGGCGCTTGCCTGCGTATTGGTTTTATCCCTTAGCGTCGGCGGCTTTACCGGCTGGCAGCTGAAAGATTCGCAAATGGCGGGTCATCTGCCGATGGAAGATGCGGTGCAGGCCTATAAGTTGTTCGGCAATGCGACGCTGACGCCGATGGACGTGGTCGCCAGCCAGCAAAACGAGCTGGCGAGCTGGGTCGGGCGCTATTTTATTAACGGCAACCTGCCGCCTAACCTGGAGCAGTATGGCTTTAAACCGCTCGGCGCGCGCCTGATCGCGACCGCGCAGGGCCCGGCGGCGCTGGTGATGTATCAGGATCCGCACGGCACCCGCGTCGCCTGGTATATCCGGCCGCTCAGTCCGGTTAAGTTGCCGCACGGCGAGCGCAAAGCCGAGGATGTGATGGCGCAGTACTGGAGCGATGAGCATTATAACTATGCGCTGGTGACGCCGCTTGATGCGGCGGCAACCGGCGACGTGCGTAAAGCGGTGGCGCAGGTGACGGGGTAACTTAGGGGCGCGCTGCGGCTGGCCGGCACGCCGATCGGCCCGAACGACACGGCAATTGCAGGACACGCGATTGCCATGGGAGCAATGCTGGTAACCTACAACACGCGGGAATTTGCGCGGGTGCCGGGGTTGGTGCTGGAAGACTGGGTCAGCTAACATCCGTCAGAGAAATTATGAAGTGCTGAACAATAAGCGTGTGCTGAGCTGTCGATATAATTTTTTACTTCGCATAATCATAATTATGTTAAATAAAATCTTGCTCTTTATACATTCTCAGTGCGCTGTTTCCTGCCATGCTTTGTGCAATACCCGCTCAACCCGCTCTTTTATTGCGCCTGATGGCTCACTGCGCTGTTCAGAGCTTGTGGCCTCGCCTGCATGGCTAACTCAGGGCCGCGCTCGCGGCCCTGAAACCCAGCTTACTGCGCCTGCTGTTGATTCTTCTCCGCGTCCTTTTTCTCTTTTTTATGGGCCATATGGTGGCCTACGGCGCAGCCCGCCGCCGCGCCGGCGACGGCATGATCTTTGATATGCCCGGCCGCGCCGCCGACCGCAGCGCCTTTGAGACAGCCTTTCGCTTCAGCCTGTGAGGCAACCGACATCAGCAGACCCAGGGTAATCACTAAACACGACAGTTTACGCATCTGAACGCTATCCTCATAAGAATTAACAGCACATTGCTGACAAGCAGCCCGATGAGCATAGTCGCAATGTTACGTCCGTAGAGGGCAATACGACTCCCGTTGTCATTCTGTTGAGGAATCGTTGCATGTTTACGTGAAAAGTAACCATTGCGCTTCTCTGTATCACTCCTGCTTAACGTCTGCGCCGCGCTTTGCTTCCCGACGACAGCGTTCGGAGCAGTACTGCACCTGATCCCAGCAGTTTTCCCATTTTTTACGCCAGGTCATCGGTTTTTTGCAGTTTTTACAATAGCGTACCGGCAGCGACTGTTTGTTTCCCTTAAAGACGCGCATTATTTGCCTCTCTCAGCTTCAGCATTATCGCTTCTTCGCTCAAACCGACCGCCCACCCACCAGAGCGCCAGCGCCGTCAGGGCGATAACGCCCAGCGCCGCGAATGCCGTGCTGTAGGAGTAACGCGCGGCAATGGTGCCCGCCAGCGCCGGGCTCATCGCGGCGCCCGCCCCTTGCATCAGCATAATCGTGCCCTGACCCGCGTTGGTATGTCCGCTTCCCGCCAGCACGTTAACAATATAGCCCGGCACCGCCACGCCCAGCAGCCCGGCCGCCAGACCATCCAGTATCTGAACCGGGATCATCCCCAGGGCGCCCGGCCAGGCGGAGGCGATAGCAGCGCGCACCGGCAACACCAGCAGCGCTGCCGTAATCAGTAATGAATATCCCGACTTTTGCGCGCGGCTGGCGGCAAACAGCGCTACCGGGATCATCACGCACTGCGAAATCACCACGGTGGCGGCTGCATAAACCCCGGCAGGCATCGTCCCGTCATGGGCTGCGGCGGCGCGCATGCTCAGCATCGGCAACAGCGCGGCATTGCTGAGATGGAACAGCAGCAGCGTTAAACCGGTGATGATAATGGCCGGATTGCGCAGAATAACCGACAGCCTGGGGACCGCAAGCTGGTGGTCATCGCCGCTTAAACCGCGTGCAAGACGATGATCGATATCGTCATGCCGGATAGCTAAAACTGACAGCGCCGCGCAGAGCGCCATGGCGGTCATTAAAACGAAGATGGCACCTGTTCCCCACCAGGCGACGGAGATCCCGGCGATAATCGCCGCGGTCATGTTGCCGCCGTGGTTAAAGGCTTCGTTATGGCCCATCTGGCGGCTGAATCCGTCTGGCCCGGTCAGGCCAAGCGTAATGCCGGTCAGCACGGGCGCGATAAACGCCGCTGCAAGGCCGGTGAGGATCTGCGAAAAAAGCGTTACCCATGAGTCGGGAAAATACCAGAGCAGCAGCGTCGACACGGTAATGACCAGCGAGCCGACAATCAGTAGCAGGCGCTTATGGCCTGTCGCATCCGTTATCAGCCCGGCAGGAAGAGTGGCGAACAGGCCCGCCAGACCGCCGGCAGACATCACCCAGCCAATATCATCCGCCCGCCAGTGATGTTCGGTGAGGAAAATACCCAAAAACGGGCCTAATCCGTCCCTCACGTCCGCCATAAAAAAATTGACCAGACAAAGCGCCTGAAGCGATCGCAGCGTCATAAACATCCTCGTTAATAAGTTAAAACTCACCAGGCATCAATCCCGCTTCGTTTAATCCTGGCACGGAAAGCGAAGTTGCGTAAAAAACAGCAGTGACCGTCCAGCTAAACGACGTACTGCGCGGCCATCAGCGGATAAGACGCATAAAAAACGTTAATTAATCAATAAATCAGTTTGCGTTAAGTAAAAGGTAATAAATAGCGTCCTGGTGTAACGAGAAAAGACAAATGCTAAAACTGGATTAGCTGATAATAAATAGTGATAAAATAATGATGAAGAAATAAATATTAAATAAATTAAACTTAAAAAAAGGAATGTTCCTATAATCACGCTTTGCTTCACTCAGTGGCAGAATTAAAAAGGTCTTGAATATATAATCCCTTCACCTGAGCGTGCTTTTTCAGCGCATCACTTGTTGCTTCCGGATTTTAATCAGGAGCTTATATGAAAATAATAGTGAGCGGGCGCGGCTACCCGGAAAAAAGAAACATTATTGTTAACGAGCAGTATACCTACCTGGATTTTCGTTATAAAAATATATGGCTCTACATCAATAAAATAAGACAGAAGCTGGCGCGCGCCAATAAGGTATTTATCTTCTGGCCCTTCCGTTTCCTTATGCCGGCGGATACCCAGGTCATCCATCTGTTTAACGAAGTTGCCCAGACCCGACAGCGCTGGGTCGCCACCTTTGAAACCGAGCTGCCGCGCGTTCTGCCGGTCCCAGGCGTACCCAAACTCGCTAATCCAGAACTGAAAAAAGCCATTAAGCTGGTCGCCGCGCCGCAGTGTGTGGCAATCGTGGCGATGTCGGAAGCCGCAAGGCAGATTCAGCTAAAACTGCTGGCAGCCTTTCCTGAGGAGGCGGCGGCTATTATCCCTAAAATGCACATGCTGCATCCGCCGCAGCCGGTGCTTTATGACGGCCCGCGCGATACGCCTGAAAAAAAACTAATTTTTACCTTTGTCGGTAATGAATTTTATCGTAAAGGCGGCGCCGAGGTGGTGCTCGCTTTCAGCGAACTGTCTAAAGAAGGATTAATTAATGTCGATACCGTCGAAGTCAATATAACAGGCGACCTTAACAATAGAGTTAACTTCGCCCATGGAAAATATCAGGATGACGCCTCTTTTTACAGAGAAATTGAACAATCGCTAACGCAATATAATATCTTTACTCACTCTACATCCAGACCTAATAGCGAGCTCATCGCGTTATTTAAGCGCGCCCATGTCGGGCTGCTGCCTAGCTGGCAAGATACCTATGGCTTTTCCGTTCTGGAAATGCAGGCGTGCGGCTGTCCTGTTATCACCACCAACGTGCGCGCGCTGCCTGAAATTAACCCGGCCGATGCGGGCTGGACCATCGTCTGCCCGCTAAATGCGATGTTTGAACTCACCGTGGCGTCGGTCGAGGATAAATTAGCGCTGAGGCGTCTGATGGTGGCTCAACTGAAGGCACAGGTGCTGGCGATCCTGGCGGACCGGGCGTCGATTCTCTCCCGCTCTAAAAACGCCCTCCGGCGCATTGAGACGCACCATAATCCGGCTCGCTTTAAAGAGAGCCTCGACGCGATTTATGCGCTGGCGCGGTAACGCAAGCAGCAGGCCCGCGAGGGTCAGAGACGCGCGTCGCCTTCCAGACGGACCCAGCGACGTCCCGTCGCTACCGTGAGCGCCACCAGCGTCAGGCCCGCCGCCAGATGCATTAAAAAATCGATCATATGCAGCTGCGTGTCGTGGCAAAGCGACAGCAGCATCGACGACATAAAGGCGATGCCGCATCCCGCCAGCGCCAGACTTTTTGCCGGGAAGATCGAGCGGGTACGATAGAGGCTGAACAGCGAGATCGCCATCATCGGCAGGCCCGCGCACAGCATAAAGAGATAGCAGTGAATGCCTTCGCCAAAGCGCCCTGCGCCTGGGGGCACCTGCGCGGCGGTCATGTTTCCGAGATTGAGCGCCAGCCACGCCAGCGCCGGCAACAGCAGGTAGCGCAGCGCGGGCGGCTTGCGCCCCGCCAGACTAAGGGTAAAGGCCCCGGCGATAGCGCCGACGCCCAGCATAAAAGACAACAGCAACGCCGCAATTGCCAGCGGCGCGCCAGGCTGTGACCAGTCGGTGTAGCGGCTGTGCAGCGCCCAGCTGCCGAGCGCGCCGCAGGGCAGCGCCGCGGCGATCCAGCCAGTCACGCGCCATGCCGTCGGCCAGACGCGTCTGACCGGCTGCGCTGACGCGCTGAGCTGTTCGATAAGTTGGTCATGATTTCTCATGCTTGCCACTTCCAGATTTACGCAGGTTGAGCATTGCGCGGTGCAAAAGCGATTTGACCGCAGAAAGCGAAAGATTGGCCTCAGCCGCCGCCTGGGCCAGACTCTGTTCGCGCAGGTGAACGGACTCGACGATCTGGCGCTGGCGCGCTGGCAGCGCGCCTAAACAGTCGTTTAACGCATCCTGGCCCGCATCGGCCTCGTTCGCTTCCGCCGTCTGACGCTGAAGGGCGTCATCGTCCTGCACCTCGTGCTGGCGGCCGCGCTGACGCAGGGCGTCGATCGCCCTTGCCGAAGCGATGGCCGCTACCCAGGGCAGCACGGGACGGCGCGGATCGTAAGTGTGACGCACGCGATGTATCGCCAGCAGCGTCTCCTGAATCACATCTTCAACCAGCGCGTCGTCGGCAATTTTTTTGCGCACCAGGGCACGGATGGCAGGCACCATCGCTTTCAGAAGCTGGTTGTAGGCGGCTTTATCGCCAGCCTGCGCGCGGGCCATCAAGCGAGGCCAGTGCTGAGCGCGCGCGTCAGTGGCGGGCATCGCCCGCGCTTAAAGGCTGAACTATCCGCCCGGCTAAGAGATTAATCAATCATTCACCCGTTCACGTTTTCTTTCCGCTTTCCGCGGCCTGTTCCAGCGCCGAAATAACGATGCCCGGCGTCAACACCTGCGGCAGCACCACCGGTTTCCCGCCGTTGGCCGGATAGACCACATAGAGCGGCAGCCCGCCGCGTCCGAAGTCGCTGAGCGCCTGCTCGACGTCTGGATTATATTTCGTGGAGTCCGCGACCATATAAATGGTGTCGGTGCGCGCCATCGCCGCTTTCACCGCCTGAGTCGATAAAGAGGTGCGATCGTTAACCTGGCAGGTGATGCACCAGGAGGCGGTAAAGTTTACCAGTACCGGCTTGCCCTGCCCTTTAATCGCATCGAAGTTCTGCGGCGACCAGGCAACGGCCGCCGCCGCGACGGCGCTCTCGGCGTTCTCTTCAGGCGCGGCAGCGCTTTTCAGATTGATCAGCGGCGGCACCAGCAGCAGCAGGAAAACCGCCGTTGTCAGATGCAGCGCCCAGTGGCGACGTCCCATCATACGGCGTTTTTGCGCCATGCCATATAACCAGGCTGCAAAACTGAGCAGCAGGCAGCAGGCGAGGATCGCCGCCAGCGCCGCCGAACCGGCCTGGCGTTCCAGCACCCAAATCAGCCAGCCGACGGCGCCGAGCATCGGGAAAGCCAACCCGTGTTTCAGCGTAATCATCCAGGCGCCGGGCGCCGGCAGCACGCGCGCCAGCACCGGGAAGAAGGAGATCAGGGTAAAGGGCGCGGCGAATCCGAGCGCCAGCGCGATAAAGATCACCAGGCTGACGGCAGGCGGCTGCGTCAGGGCATAGCCGACGGCGCTGGCCATAAAGGGCGCGCTGCACGGGGTCGCCACGACGATAGCAAGCGCGCCGGTAAGGGCCGAACCCACTAAGCCGCCGCGATCGCCGCCCACCTCGCCAGCTCGCTGCAGGGAAAGGCCGATTTCAAACAGGCCGAAGAGATTAAGCGCGGAGGCCAGCATTACCAGAATCAGCAGCGCGATCACCAGCGGCGACTGCAGCTGAAAGCCCCAGCCGACCGAGGCGCCGCCCGCTCGCGCCAGCAGCAGTACCGCTACCAGCGCCAGCATGGTGACGACCACGCCCAGCAAAAATGCCAGTCCTTCCGCGCGGGCGTGAGCCGGTTTGTCGTGATGGCGGATCAAACTCAACGCCTTCAGCGAAATCACCGGGAATACGCACGGCATAAGATTGAGTATCAGGCCGCCGAGAAACGCGGCGGCGATAGCTGTCAGCATAATGGTTTTACCTGGATGAGAGAGTTAGGCCGGATTGGCCTGACGATATTTCTTCACCGCGTCCATCGCCTTCTGGATATGCGCATCCGGATTTTTGTCGGTATAGCTGAGCAGAATTTTGCCGTCCGGGGCGATCACATAAGAGGTGCGATCGGAAAAGGTCTTCCCTTTATATTCCATGGTGCTTTTGTATTCTGCCGCCACTTTGGCGCCGGGATCGGCCGCAACGGTAAATTTATCGCGACACTCGAGCTGAGAGAATTTCTCAATCTGATCGGTATTGCCCGCGGTCACGCCGATGACCGTCGCGCCCTGCTTATTGAATTCGTCGGTCGCTTCGGCGAAATCGTGCGCTTCCAGCGTGCAGCCCGCGCTAAAGGCCGCCGGGAAGAAATAGAGCACCACCGGCCCTTTCTGCAGCGCCTGCTGCAACGAGAAGGTGGTCGCTTTACCGGCCAGCGCCGCGTCGAGTTTGAAGTCGGGCGCCTTGTCGCCGACCTGCAGCGCGGCGAACGCCGAGGTGACGGGCAGGCTCAGGGCGAGCAGCGTGGCGGCTGCCAGCGTTTTCAGGTTGTTTTTCATCGGCATCTCATTCTTCTCCGTGAGCAATCAGGCGATGTGCCTGAAGGATGTAATCAGAGGTTCGCCAGCCGCTGCGGAAAAGTTTCGCTGCCGGAAAATATTTTTATGGCGTTTCGGCTGATGCGCTATGCCGTGGCGGCGATGCAGCGTCATCTTGACGCCGGCCATAAAACCCTGCCGCTGGTGATCCCGGTACTCTTTTATCAGGGCAAGCGCAGCCCTTATCCTTACTCGATGAACTGGCTCGATTCGTTTAGCGAGCGTGAGCGGGCCACGGCGCTCTACGGCGGAAGTTTTCCGCTAGTGGACGTGACGGTGATCCCGGATGAAGAGATTATGCAGCACCGCAGCATGGCGGCCCTGACGCTGCTGCAAAAGCACATCCGCCAGCGCGATCTTCGAGGGCTGCTCGATCAGCTGGCCACGCTAATGCTGACGGAATTTATGACCGGACAGCAGGTGATGGCGCTGGTAAACTATATGCTTCAGGCCGGCGAAACGCCGGACGCGAAAGCGATGATTCGTGAACTGGCACAGCGCGTGCCGCAGCATGAGGATGAACTGATGACCCTTGCACAACAGCTTGAGCAGATAGGCCTGAAAAAAGGACTGGAACAAGGGCTGGAACAAGGCCTGGCCCAGGGCCGCCAGCTTGGCGAGCGCGAAGCCAGCCTCAATATCGCCCGAAACTTGCTGAAAAACGGTATGGACGTGCCTTCAGTGATGAAAGTGACGGGCCTGTCCGAAGAAGATCTGCAGCAAATCCGCCACTAAGCCCTGCCTGACGCATTACGCTTAGCCGCCGCACCTTCCGGCGGCTAAGTTTTTCCCTCTCTTCACGCTGTGTCTTCCTCCTCGACGACAGGCAGGTTTTCTCCTCAAATATGGCGCTGAGCGCCAGCTGCTGCAGCACAAAATGGGGCTTTTGCCATCCTCATTCTCGCCACTCCATCGCGCGCCTCGGAAACCGTAGTAATGGTATCGCAGGAGAAGATGAACTCAGCCTCGGCGTTTGCCATCGGCGATTTGACGCTGGCGAGTACGCTGGTGGTCGACGGCGAGCCGGATGCGGAGATGAGGACACTTCTGGCGCAAAAGCAGATTACGGTGATTTAAAGGCCGGCGTTTCACCGGCCTTTACGCACTGTTACTGGGACAGCCGCTGCGCCGCGCGTTCGATAACCGCTGCGATTTTCTCCGGCTGCGAGGCGTAAATCGCGTGGCTGCCCTTCACTTCTGAGATTTCGCTGTGGGCACGCTTCGCCATAAAGCGCTCCAGCTCAGGGTTGATCGAGCGATCCTGGGTGGCGATGATGGCCCAGCTCGGCTTAACGCGCCAGGCGGGCTCTCCGGCCGGGGTGTTAAACGCGGCGACTGCCGGCATAACCTGAGATCGCGCCATCAGCGCCGCCTGCCCGGCGGGTAGATCCGCAGCAAAATCGGCGTGAAATTTCTCAGGTTTTATAAAGAGAAAGTGATCCGGCGTTTCGGTAATCGCTTTGCCTGCGGGCGGATTTTTGCCCGCCAGCGTCAGCAGGCTTTCGCCCTTCTCGGGCTGAAACGCCGCGATGTAAACCAGTCCCGCCACCGAGGGACTATTGCCCGCGTCGCTGATAATCATGCCGCCATAGCTGTGGCCGACCAGCAGCGTTTTTCCGCTCTGCTGAGCCAGCACGCGTCGGGTCGCGGCGATGTCGTCGGCCAGCGAGGTTTGCGGCTCCTGCACGATCGCGACCCTGTAGCCATCTTTATCCAGAATACGCGCCACCGGATCCCAGCCGGAGCCGTCGGCAAAGGCGCCATGCACCAGCACCACATTTTTAACCGGCTCGGCCATCGCGTTTTGCGCATAAGCCGAGATAACCAGGCTGAACGCCAGTGCAGCAACAGATTTTTTCATTGTTCTCTTCTCTCATCAGGGTAGGGAGACGGCTGCCGCACGCTCAGCCGGGATTAAAAGATTTGCCGCTTCTGCGGCGGCGCGCCGCCGCAGAATCAGCGATTACTTCGCTAAGGTTTTCAGCAGCTGCGCCGCCGTTGCCGCCGATGATCCCGGATTCTGGCCGGTGATCAGCAGGCCGTCCTGCACGACATAGGAGCCCCAGTCTTCACCTTTGGAATAGAGGCCGCCTTTGGCGATCAGCTCATCTTCCACCAGGAAAGGCACGATATTGGTCAGGCCGACGCCCTCTTCTTCGCTGTTAGCGAAGCCGGTCACTTTTTTACCTTCGACCAGCGGACGTCCCGCCGCGGTTTTCACATGGCGCAGCACGCCCGGCGCATGACAGACCAGCGCAACCGGTTTTTGAGCGGCAATAAAGCTTTCGATCAGGGAGATGGAGTGTTGATCTTCCGCCAGATCCCATAACGGGCCGTGGCCGCCTGGGTAGAACACCGTATCGAAGTCGGAGGCGGAAACGCTCTCCAGGCGTACCGTTGACGCCAGCTGCGCTTTAGCTTCCTCATCCGCCTCGAAGCGATGGGTCAGCTCGGTCTGGAAGTCAGGCTCATTGCTTTTCGGATCCAGCGGCGGGTTGCCGCCCTGCGGCGAGGCCAGAGTAATATCGGCGCCGGCGTCTTTAAAGGCGTAGTACGGCGCGGCCAGCTCTTCCAGCCAGAAGCCGGTTTTACGTCCGGTGTCGCCCAGTTTATCGTGTGAGGTCAAAACCATTAATACTTTCATGTCTGTTCTCCGCTTAGTGAAGGTGTCATTTCAATAGTAGACCAGTCGTCTAGATTCTGCTGATAAAAAAAGTCGTTGCCGACCTTTTTGGGCCGCCCCGTCAGGAGGCAGCGTTAAGCATTTGCCGCGTCAGCACCATGGCTGATTCAAACGGCCGTTTGTTGCGTACAATCTTGACCATCACGCTGGCGCCGAGCCAGAGCTGATAGAGACTTTCCGCCACCACGGCTGGCGTCTCTTCAGGGCGCAGCGACCCGTCCGCTACGCCCGCCTCGATAGCGTCCGTCAGGCGCGCCACAATCCCGGCGGTACCCTTTTCCAGCGTATGGCGCATCGCTTCCGAAAGATCGGCCACTTCGGCACCCAGCTTGACGGCCAGGCATTTGCCCTGACAGTCCTGAAAAGATTGCGTATCCTGCCACTGCTGCCAGTAGTGCATCAGCCTTTGCTGCATTGTGCAGTTGGGCTGACCCAGCGTCTCGTCCATATTCGCTAGATAATCGTCAAAGTAACTTTCCAGCATAGCGACGCCAAAGGCATCTTTCGAACCGAAGTAGTGATAGAACGAGCCTTTCGGCACGCCTGCTTCCGTCAGAATTTCGTTGAGACCGACAGCCGAGTACCCTTTGCTGGCCATAATGCGCTGGCCGGTGTCCAGGATATGTTCGCGAATGTCTTCTCTGTGTTTGTGAGCGACTGTGTTCATGGATTTAAGATAGCCCTTATTAGACCGGTCGTCTAGAGGTGAGGGTGATTTTTTTGCATCTACTTTATCATGGATTACGCAAAATCTTTAAAAAGCTTCTTAATCAATGGGATAAAAGAATGGGCAGCAAAATGAAAAGAAAAATAGCGGTGACGGTTTATCAGGGCGTGGCTGGGGATCATAACGATCTGGCGATACCAGGCGCCAGCGCAATCGGCGAACGGCTGGCGCAGCGCAGCGGCGAAACGCCGGTGCTTATCGGCTCGCCTGCCGCCGCAACGCAGGCTGGCTGGCGCGAGGCGCTGGCAGCAGCGCTGCCCGATCTCCAGGCGATGCAGGCCCGCTTTGAGCAGCTTTTCCGCGCTGGGGCGATTCCGCTCTCCGCCACCAGCCGCTGCGCGGTTTCGCTGGCGACGCTGCCCGCGCTGGCGAACCATCATCCTGACGCCTGCGTGCTGTGGTTCGACGCGCACGGCGACCTGAATACGCCTGATTCGACTACGTCAGGTTTTCTGGGCGGGCTGGCGCTTTCGGCGCCGGCTGGCCTGTGGTCCTCCGGACTGGGAAGCGGGCTTCACCTCGATCAACTGGTGCTGATCGGTCAGCGCGATCTGGATCCTTTTGAAAAAGCGCTGATTGCGCGTCACGCCATCCCGGTTATTGCGCCCGGGCCTGATATTGCTGCACGGTTGCACAAGGCGGTAGCTGGCCGGCCAGTGTATCTGCATCTCGACTGCGACGTGCTGGATCCGGGCATTGTCCCGACGGACTACGCCGTTGAGGGCGGTCTGACGCTGGCGGATCTCTCCGCCTGCTGCGACGCGCTCGCGGAGAGCGCTTTTTTAGGCCTTGAGATCGCCGAGTTCCAGCACGCCTGGCAGCCTGGCGGCGCGCCGGTATCGCCCGAACCGCTTATCGACGCGCTGCTGCCGTTGTGGCGCAGGCTTTAACGCCCCTTCTTTTTGCGTCCTGGCTGAACAAAGCGTTTGCGGTTGCCCGCGCGGTCATCGCTCTTTTCGCTTTTCTTCGGCGCGCTGCTGACAACCGGCTTTTTCACCGCGCTGCTTTTCGCGGGCGTCTTTTTCTTTGCGGGCTTCTCTTCTGAAGAGGAGTTTTCGATCAGCTTGAACAGCTCCGCCAGCTCGTCGTCGGTAAGGTCGCGCCATTCGCCCAGCGGAATGCCCTTCAGGTTGACGTTCATGATGCGCGTGCGCTCCAGCTTCGTGACCTCAAAGCCAAAGTGCTTACACATGCGGCGGATCTGACGGTTCAGGCCCTGCACCAGCGTAATGCGGAAGACAAACGCGGACTCTTTGACCACTTTGCATTTTTTGGTGACCGTGCCGAGCATCGGCACGCCTGCGCCCATACCGGCGATAAATTCGTCGGTGATCGGCTTATCAACGGTGACCACATACTCTTTCTCGTGGTTATTGCCCGCACGCAGGATTTTATTCACCAGATCGCCATTGTTGGTGAGGAAGATCAGCCCCTGGGAATCTTTATCCAGGCGACCGATAGGGAAGATGCGCTCGCTGTGGTTAACGAAGTCGCGAATGTTGTCGCGTTCGCCCTCTTCCATGGTGGTGATGATGCCGACCGGTTTGTTCAGAGCGATCAGCACCAGATTCTCTTCGCTGCGCGGCTCAATCAGCTGGCCGTTTACCTTGACGCTGTCACCCGGAAAGACCTGCGCGCCGACGGCAGCGCGTTTGCCGTTAATAAACACGTTGCCCTGTTCGATGTAGCGATCGGCGTCGCGGCGTGAACAGATTCCGCTCTCGCTAATGTATTTGTTCAGGCGCGTGGATGCGTTAAGCAAGGGAAACCTCCAAAAAGCGCGGACTATACAATAATCTTGCGGGTAAATCCTGCGCTTCCTGCAGGTTAGCCCGTTCTTCTCGCCTGCTGTTTTTATCGCGGCGGCAGACTGCGCTTATGTAGCATATTCTCGCCCTCTTTTCTCTCTGTTCGTCGTACCAGGCTTGCCAGCGCCATCACAATTTCCAATGACCCGCCGCCTTGTAAGTTTTAAAACGGCGTGACAACATCCGTACATGTATATACATGTAGCATCGAAACGGTTAACAAAGGGCAAGTAATAATTAACACTTCAACCTGGCGAGGAACCTATGTCAGCGGAACTTCCTGCTTCAGCGCGTTCGGACGGCGAGAGCCAGCGGCTTTCTGAAACCCGATCGATCGATTTTATTCCCCACCGCGAGCGCCACGGACACCCGTTCAGCCAGTTCACGCTCTGGTTCGGCGGCAACCTGCAAATCACGGCTATCGTCACCGGCGCGCTCGCCGTGGTGCTGGGCGGCGATGTGGTCTGGTCGATTATCGGCCTGTTCGTCGGCCAGATTATCGGCGCGGCAATAATGGCGCTGCACGCCGTGCAGGGACCGCGCATGGGCCTGCCGCAGATGATCACCAGCCGCATTCAGTTCGGCGTTTTCGGCGCGGTGATCCCGCTGGTGCTGGTATGCATTATGTATATCGGCTTCTCCGCCAGCGGCACGGTGCTGGCCGGTCAGGCGATGGCGAAGCTGCTGCATATTAATAACGCCGCCGGGATGATCCTGTTCAGCCTGATCATTATCGTGATTGCAGTGCTGGGATATCGGGTTATTCATAAGCTGGGCAAAGTCGCCAGCGTCATCGGCGTGCTGGCGTTCTTCTATCTGTTCGTCACGCTGCTCTCAACCCACGATTTGGCGCCGCTCTGGCAGAATCGCCACTTCGCTTTCTCCACCTTTTTACTCGCCGTCTCACTCTCCTCGTCATGGCAGATCGCGTTTTGCCCCTACGTCTCTGACTATTCGCGCTACCTGCCGCAGGAGGTCTCCGCGAAACGCCTGTTCAGCGCGGTGTTTTTCGGTACCGTACTCGGCACACAGGCGTCGATGACGCTGGGCGTTATCGTCGCGGCTATCGCGGGCAGCGCCTTCTCCGGCAATGAGGTGGGCTATATCGTCGGCTTAGGCAGCAGCGCCACCATGGCGATGGTGATCTATTTTGCCATCTGCTTCGGCAAGATCACCTTTACCACGCTGAACGCCTACGGCAGCTTTATGTCGCTGACCACCATCGTTTCCGGCTTCAGCCGGCAAACCTCCCTGAGCCGGGGCGGACGAATTAGTTTCGTGGTGCTGATGGTGGCGATCTCCTGCGGCATCGCGCTGATCAGCGAGCCAGCTTTTCTCAAGTCGTTTACCCACTTTCTGCTGTTCCTGCTGGCCTTTTTCGTGCCCTGGAGCGCCATCAGTCTGACCGATTTTTACCTTATTACTAAGGGCCATATCGACATTCCCGCGCTGTCGCAGCCTGACGGGCGCTACGGCCGCTGGAACTGGCCGGGTATTGCCACCTATTTTATCGGCGTGCTGATCCAGTTGCCGTTTATCGATAATCCGCTGCACCACGGCTCACTGACCTGGATTTTCGCCGGGAATGACGTCTCATGGATTATCGGCTGGTTCGCTACGGCGCTGTTATGGCTGGGAATGCGGCGTTTCGACCGCCGCGGTGCGCTGAGCGCGACGCGCTATCCGGTAGGTTAAAGCCGCGAGCAGCATAATGCAGCTGGGCCTGGATCGCGTTTCGCGCACGCAGATATTAGCTACACATAGCCCATCAGCTTCAGCATCGACTGCGCCTGATGCATCGCCTCGGCGCGATGCGAGACGCCCAGCTTCTGATAGAGATTGCGGATATGGGTTTTAATAGTCGTCGCGGCCACATCCAGCTCCCCGGCGATTTGGTCGTTGCTGTAGCCTGAGTAGATCAGGCCCAGCACCTGCCATTCACGCTGCGTCAGCGGGCTGGTGCGGATCAGCTCCGGCACGTCGGGATGGTTCAGCAGTCGGCTGACAAATCCCTCGTCGAAGTGAGCGAACTTATGGCGGTGATATTTATTAATTTCATTCAGGATGCGGCGCGCGCGATGGTTATCCAGCTCTTCCAGCGCGTTGAGCTGAATAAGCTGACGCAGCTGCTGCGCCATGATCTCGCCTTCAATCACGAAATGGCTGATAAAGCCGGTGCCGCGCGCCAGCTTCAGCGCCTCGATTAGCGCGTGCTGCGCCTCGGCTTTGCGCCCGGTCTGCCAGTAGATCTGATTGAGCAGCAGCAGGTTGCGGTTCATATCGCTCATCAGACGCAGCGCGCGCGCATTTTCGTTGAGCTCTTCCAGCACCACTTCCGCCTGGCTGAGATCGCCTTGCAGGATCTGCGCCCGCGCGATGTTGCGCCACTGCCCCTGCAGGAAGTGATTATTGGCGAAGGCGGGCTTTGCAGTGTGCCGCATCCAGTGGCTGGCGCTCTGCACGTCACCCGTCATCTGCCAGTAGATCACCCTCACCTTGTCGGCGTTGGCGATCCAGTCGCTGTGCAGGCTGCCGTTGTTGAGCAGATTCTCCAGACGGTTCAGGTAGCTGCGCGCGTTATCCAGATTGCCGCGCGCCAGCGAGCACTGCACCAGCAGGCCGAGACACTGGATCTGCTGCTGCGGCGGATAGCCCTTGAGCACCTTCATCCCTTCGCGCGCCGCCTGCTCCGCCTCGTCCAGCCGGCCCCACGCCCACATCAGCTGGGCGCGAATGCGCAGCAGAAACTCATGCAGCGGAAACTGCGCCAGATGCTGCTCGCCCACCAGCACGAATGCTTTCTCCTGAATCTCCCAGGCGGCCTGCAGAAACCCCTGCGCGAAAAGAATTTCGCTTTGCTGGATCAGACTCCAGAGCGCGTAGTGCCAGGTTTCATCGCGGCGCGCCATCTGTTCGGTCTGGCGCATCAGCGCCAGCGAACTCGCCAGCTCGCCTTTGCAGTGCATCACTTCGCCATGCACCGAAGTGGCGACGATGCGGCTGTAGCGGCGGCTTTCCGGCAGGGTTTCCAGCGCCAGGCGGGCCAGCTGCTCCGCCTCCTCAGTATCGCCATCGTTGATCGCCACCTGGGCACGCACGGCGTTGAATTCGCCCTGCAGCGCCGCGTCGATCTCGCAGCTGCACGCCTGCTCGAATTTCGCCAGCAGGCGATTGACCTCAGAGAAGCGATGCTGGCTCTGCATCAGCCAGGCCTGTAACAGCACCAGGCGAGGATTGTCCAGCAGCGTCGCCCAGGGAAGCGCGCTCAGCGACCTCTCCAGCAGCGCCAGCTCGCTCTGATTGAACAGCGTCCAGGCGTGCGCCAGCAGCACGTCGCGCAACATCTCGACGTCGCCCGAGGCGAGCGCATGATGGATCGCTTCGCCGGGGAATCCCTGCGCCATCCAGCTTTGCGCCGCTGCGCGATGCACCGCGGGCAGCTCGGCTGCCAGCTCCCACTGGCAGCGCTGGCGCAAAAAGGACCCGAACAGCGGGTGATAGCTGAACCACTGGCCCGAATCATCCATACGCTGCAGGAAGAGTCCCCGCCGCTCAATCTCCTCCAGCCGCATACGTCCGTTCGCCTCGCCGGTCACGCAGGAGACCAGCGCGTCGTTCATCGAGCGCAGCAGCGCGGTTTTCAGCAGAAAATGGCGCGTCGCCTCGTCGATATTGTCCAGCACCTCCTCCACCAGATAGTCGGCAAGGTGGCTGGCGTTGATGCCGGAGAGCCGTCGCGCGGAGTCCTGCGCCGAACCGGCGCCCTGACGCGCGGAGATGGCGATCAGCTGGAGCGCCGTCGCCCAACCCGCCACGTCGTCGCACAGGCGTCCGCTCTCTTCGGAGGCGAGCGGCGCGCTCAGGCGACAGTCAAAAAACTGTTTCGCCTCGTGATGGGTAAACGCCAGCTGCTGGCTGCCCAGCTCCAGCAGCTGTTCGCGCACGCGCAGATTGGCGATGCCGAGCTGCGGCAGATTGCGCGACAGCACTACCAGCGTCAGGTTGTCGGGCTGATGGCGCAGGAAAAAGCGCATCGCCTCATGGATCGCGGGATTGGCGATGTGGTGATAGTCATCCACGATTAACCACAGCGGCTGCCGCCATTCGGCCAGTTCAATAAACAGCTGCGCGAAAAGCGCGTTGAGATTGACGTACTGCCGCTTCTGCGCCAGCGTTTCGCTGCGGCTGCAGCCGCCCTGCGTCGCCTGCTGCAGCGCCGCAATAAGATAGTCGGCGAAGCGCTCCGGCTGATTGTCGCCCTCGTCTAATGAATACCAGCCCAGATCCTTTTTATCCGCCGCCCACTGCGAGATCAGCGTGGTTTTGCCGTAGCCCGCCGGGCTGGTAATCAAAACCAGCCGGTAATTGCCCGCTGCGCCGAGCTTTTGCAGCAGGCGGTCACGCGTGACGGTGCTTTCAAGGCGAACGGGTCGACTGAGCTTCGAGGGAATTAACATGGGCGCACGCTTCTCCATTAACGTTCAGCGCATCATTTTTTTACGCTTCGTAATTAATCTTCATACACGTTCACGGATCCGTTAACTGAATGCAAGCGAACCTGTAAGGCAGGCTTAACAAAAGCGAGTGTAATCACACTCCTGCGCCGCTTTCAGATTTACCCTGGCCTCTCCGCCCTCGTTATCCTCCCTGCTGAATTTCATGCAGGAGGAGGAGCGCCCGAAAGGCGGCAGGCAAACTGACAGACAATCCTTTTTCGTTCTGACAGGAAGCACACGACATGAATTCGCAACCCTTCGATCACGCCCGCTTTACCGCCGCGCTCACGCGGCAGTGGCAACGCTTTGGCCTGCGCGACGCGCAGGAGATGACGCAACAGCAATGGTGGCAGGCGCTGAGCGGCGCGCTGGCCGAACTGCTGGCCGAACTGCCCGCGCAGCCCGCATCCGGGCCTCAGCGCCACGTTAACTATCTTTCCATGGAGTTTCTCACCGGCCGACTGACGGGAAATAATCTGCTCAACCTGGGCTGGCATCAGGCGGTCGGCGACGCGCTCGCCGCCTGGGGCGTCAACCTGAGCGACGTACTGGAGCGCGAGACCGATCCGGCGCTCGGCAACGGCGGCCTGGGACGGCTGGCGGCCTGTTTTCTCGACGCGATGGCCACCACCGGCCAGCCCGCCATCGGCTACGGCCTGAACTATCAGTACGGCCTGTTTCGCCAGCATTTTGTCGAGGGCGCGCAGCATGAACAGCCTGACGACTGGGGACGCGACCGCTATCCCTGGTTCCGTCACAACGCCGCGCTGACCGTACAGGTCGGCCTGGGCGGCAAGGTGGTGACAGAGGAGGGCCGCCCGCGCTGGGAGCCCGCTTTCCTGCTGCAGGGCGAGGCCTGGGATCTGCCTGTTGTCGGCTATGGCAACGGCGTAACCCAGCCGCTGCGCCTCTGGCAGGCGAAACACGCGCGTCCGTTTAACCTGCAGCGCTTCAACGACGGCGATTTCCTGCGCGCCGAACAGCAGGGCATCGATGCGGAGAAGCTGACGAAGGTGCTCTACCCCAACGACAACCATCAGGCCGGGAAAAAACTGCGCCTGATGCAGCAATATTTTCAGTGCGCCTGCACGCTGGCCGATATTCTGCGTCGCCACCATCAGGCGGGACGCGCCATCGAGACGCTGCCCGACTACGAGGTGATCCAGCTTAACGATACCCATCCTACGCTGGCGATCCCGGAACTGCTGCGCCTGCTGCTCGACGAGCATCAGCTCTCCTGGGATCGGGCGTGGCGCATTACGCAGCGTACTTTCGCCTACACCAACCATACGCTGATGCCGGAGGCGCTGGAGTGCTGGAATCTGCGCCTGGTGCGCGCGCTGCTGCCGCGCCATATGATGATTATCAATACGCTGAATGCGCAGCTCAAAAAAGAGGTCGAGGCGCGCTGGCCCGGCAACGAGGCAATTTGGGCGAAGCTGGCGGTGGTGCACAATCAGCAGTTGCGCATGGCGAACCTCTGCGTGGTCAGCGGTTTTGCGGTCAACGGCGTGGCGGCGCTGCACTCCCGACTGGTGGTGCAGGATCTCTTCCCGGAATACTACGCGCTGTGGCCGGAGAAGTTCCACAACGTCACCAACGGCATTACGCCTCGTCGCTGGATCCAGCAGTGCAACCCGGCGCTGGCGGCGCTGATCGACAATACGCTGCCGCGTCCCTGGGTTAACGATCTGGACGCGCTCAGCGATCTGGCGCCGCTGGCGGACGATGCCGCGTTTCGCGCGGCGTATCGCGCCATCAAGCAGCAGAACAAGGCGGCGCTGACGCGCTGGATCGCCGAACAGACTGGCATCCGCGTTCAGTCTGACGCCCTGTTCGACGTGCAGATTAAGCGTCTTCACGAATATAAGCGCCAGCATCTGATGCTGCTGCATATCATCGCCCTGTGGCAAACGCTGGTCAGCGATCCGCAGGCGAACCTGACGCCGCGCGTGATGCTGTTTGGCGCCAAAGCGGCGCCGGGCTACGCGCTGGCGAAAAATATCATTTACGCCATCAACAAGGTGGCGGCCGTGGTTAACGCCGATCCGCGCGTCGGCGACCGCCTTAAAATCGTGTTTATTCCCGACTACAACGTCTCGGTGGCCGAGCGGCTCATTCCTGCCGCCGACCTTTCCGAGCAGATCTCGACGGCGGGCAAAGAGGCGTCCGGCACCGGCAACATGAAGCTGGCGCTTAACGGCGCGCTGACGATTGGCACCCTGGACGGCGCGAACGTGGAGATCGCCCAGCAGGTCGGCGAGGAGAATATCTTTATTTTTGGCCATACCGTCGAGCAGGTGAATGCGCTGAAGCAGGCGGGCTATACGCCGGCGACCTGGCGCAAAAAAGATCCGCAGCTGGATCGGGCGCTGACCGCGCTGGAGGACGGCACCTTTAGCGACGGCGACACCACGGCCTTTGACGCGCTGGTGCGCAGCCTGAGCCCGGCGGGCGGCGATCCTTATCTGGTGCTGGCCGATTTCCGCCACTATCTCAACGCCCAGCAGCAGGTCGAAGCGCTGTGGGCCGATCCAGAGGCCTGGACGCGCGCCGCGATCCTGAACACCGCGCGCTGCGGCATGTTCAGCGCCGACCGCGCCATCCGCGATTATCAGCAACGTATCTGGCAGGCCGCGCGCTGAGGAACGCCATGAAACCAAAAAACCATCTCGATCGCGCTGCGGACGGCCTGATTGCGCCCGATTACATCGACGCTCACGGCCGGCCGCAGCAGGTCTCCACGCTGATCCGCGAGCGTCTGCTGGGGCTGATGCAGCCTCAGAACGCCGGCACGGCGCCGCTGCCGCCTGCGGCCATCTTCCGCCAGGGCGAGCCGCTGGCGCTCTCGCCGGTGCTTCTCAGCGCGGCCGACTGGCAGCTGACCAGCGAAGCGGGCGCGCGCTGGTCAGGCCGCTGCGCGGCGGGCGAAACCCTGACGCTGCCGCCGCTGCCGGAGGGCTACCACCAGCTGACGCTGGAGCATGAGGCGCAGCGCTACAGCTGCTGCGTTATCGTCGCGCCGCCGCGCTGCTATGAGCCGCCCGCGCTGCTGGCGGGCGAATCGCTGTGGGGCAGCTGCATCCAGCTCTATACGCTGCGATCGGCACATAACTGGGGCATCGGTGACTTTGGCGATCTGCGGCGGATGATCGACGAGACGGCGCGCCGCGGCGGCGCCTTTGTCGGGCTGAACCCGCTGCACGCCCTGTTTCCCGCCGAGCCGGAGAGCGCCAGCCCGTACAGCCCCTCGTCGCGTCGCTGGCTCAATATTCTCTATATCGACGTCAACGCGGTGCCGGACTTTCAGCAGAACGAGGCGGCGCAGGCCTGGTGGCGCCTTGAGGCAACACAGCAGGCGCTGCAGGCGGCGCGGCGCACGGAATGGGTGAATTACCCTGCCGTGACGCGCCTGAAGCTTGAGGGACTACGGCTGGCCTGGCAGGCGTTTCGACTGCGCGACGCGGAAGATGCGGAGGTGGCGGCGTTTGAGGCCTTTGTCGAGGCGGGCGGCGACAGCCTGCTCTGCCAGGGCCTGTTCGACGCGCTGCATGCCGAGCAACGTAAGCAGGAGGGTAACCGTCACGGCTGGCAAAGCTGGCCGGATGCCTTTCAGCATCCCGACAGCGCCGCCGTACTGGCGTTTCGCATCGAGCAGAGCGATGAAGTGCGCTTTTATCTCTGGCTGCAGTGGCTGGCGGCCCGCCAGTTCGCGGCGTGCTGGCAGCAGTGTCGGCAGCATGAGATGGCGATCGGCCTCTACCGCGACCTGGCGGTAGGCGTGGCGCGCGACGGCGCGGAAACCTGGCGCGAGCGGGAGCTTTACTGCCTTGAGGCGAGCGTCGGCGCGCCGCCCGATATTCTCGGTCCGCTGGGGCAAAACTGGGGGCTGCCGCCGATGGATCCGCAGGTGATGGCGGCGCGCGCGTTTGACCCCTGGATCGCCCTGTTGCGCGCCAGCATGCAGGATTGCGGCGCGCTGCGTATCGATCATGTGATGGCGCTGCTGCGCCTCTGGTGGATCCCGCAGGGCGAAAGCGCGGCGGAAGGCGCCTATGTGCACTATCCGGTGGACGCGCTGCTGGCGATTCTGGCGCTGGAGAGTCAGCGTCACCGCTGTATGGTGATCGGCGAGGATTTAGGTACCGTGCCGGCGGCCATCGTCGACAAGCTGCGGGATGCGGGCGTCTACTCCTACAAGGTGCTCTATTTCGAGCAGGCGTCGAAGCAGGCTTTCCGCGCGCCGACGCAGTGGCCGCGTCAGGCGATGGCGGTCGCCACCACGCACGATATGCCGACGCTGCGCGGCTGGTGGCGCAGCGACGATCTTCGTCTGGGCAGCAAGCTGGGCCTCTATCCCGATAAAGAGGTTCTGGCGGGGCTGTATCGCGACAGGCAGGCGGCGAGAAAAGCGCTGTTGCAGACCCTGCTGCGCAGCGGCGCGCTGCCGAGGCGCCGACGCTTTGAGCGGGGCGGCGCGCGGATGACCCGCGCGCTCAGCCAGGCGATTCTGGGCTATCTGGCCAGCACGCAGAGCGCGCTGCTCGGCCTGCAGCCGGAAGAGTGGCTGGATATGACGACGCCGGTAAACGTGCCTGGCACCGTCGACGCCTGGCCTAACTGGCGGCGCAAGCTCAGCGCGACGCTGGAGGAGATGTTCAGCGATCAGGCGGTTGATGCGCTGCTGGCGGCGGTCGATCGCGGCAGGAAGGGGATGAAATAGAAGAGAGACGTTAGCCCGCCGCGCGCGGGCTGACGATTATGGACTGCGCTATTTCGATTACCGTCGCGATCACTTGCTCCAGTCTTCAAAAACAAGTCCTGGCACGCGCTCAAATTCCCTGACGTTATTGGTAACAAGAATGGCGTCAGCCGCAATAGCGTGCCCGGCAATGGCGGTATCATTCGGGCCAATGGGCTTGCCAATAGCGGTCAGCGCACGCTTGATTTCTGTGGTTGCGTCCACTGCATGGCGATCCCAGGCCAGAATGGCATCCAGGCGCGCGCAGAACGCTTCAACCAGCTGTGCATGGCGAGGCGACGCTTTCTTGCCAACAGCGCCAAACCGCATTTCCGCATAGGTTATCGCCGACACAACAATGCGATGGCGGCGCAGCACTGCTTGCTCCAGCCGCATGAGTACGGCTTCCGGCTGTTCCCGCATAATAAAAGAGCAGATATTTGTATCGAGCATATAAGTTTTAATCACAGCTCAAATCGCCCTTCATCGCTGAAAACGTCTGCACGCTCCGTCATAAAATCGGCGTCAGCCTTTTCTTGCTCGCGAAATGAACCCCAGCTCGGCTTGACGGGTCGCAGGATCAGAGAATCGCCTTCACGAATAATCTCCAGTTCGTTTACGCCGTCGAAATCGAGATCGCGCGGCAGGCGAATCGCCCGATTATTACCGTTTTTGAATATCGATACCGTACGCATTTTTTATCCTCCCATCCTTACATATGCCAAGTATATGCTGAGAGAGGCGTGATGTATAGCCGCCCTTCAATGCGTTATTTTTCCATAAAAAAGGTGCGCCGTAGCGCACCAGGTGGGGCAACTCAGCACTGTCGGGGCAGCTTCACCCCTTGCCTTTAACACTGCTGATAAAGGTTTTGCGCGCCGACGTCGAACCCAGTCGTTCCGCCTCGTCCAGCAGCTTGAGGGCTTTGTCGATATTGCCCTGATCCACCGCCTGACGGATACTCTGATTAAAGTAACTTTCGGTGTCGTCCACCAGCGTCGCCGACGGCGTCGCGGGCGCGGTGCGTGCCGCCGCCTGCGCAACCGGCTGGGTGTTGCCGACCGTGACCGGCGCCGGACCTGAGGATCCGAACAGCGGGCCGACCAGAATCGAGGAGGCGGAGCTGGTGGAGACTTTCAGCTTTATTTTGCCGTCCACGCCGTGACGCGCGATCGGATCGGGAATATCGGGCACCGCATGGCCGGTACCTCTGGCGTAGGCTTTCGCCGGATCGACCAGCGTGGTGGTCTGGCTGAGATCCTGCGCGGTGGTGAATACCAGCAGGTAGATTTTCTGCTGCCCCAGCGCCGGCGTCAGCTTCATCACCCCTTCCAGACGATCGGCGCTCATCACGCCCGGCTGTTGATAGGTAAAAAAGCGGCTCGGGAACCAGGCGGCGGGACGCAGGTTCTCGTCGAGCACCAGCACGTTGGGGGCGAAGACCTGATTGTGCGCCACTTCGCTGCTCAGCGTCACCGTGAGTTCGCCCTGATTAGCGGGCAGGCTGTAGGCGGCGACCGGCCCGGTGACGCCCGCGATATTAAGCTGCGTGCCGCCCTGCGCCAGCGAGGTCGTTTGCGCGCGCGAGGTGTCGACGGGCTGCCAGCTCAGGCGCTGCAGGCTCGCGGTCGGGATGGTCGGCGCGGCGGAGAGATCCTGCGGCACCAGGTTGATTTCAGCGTGCGCTGGGAGGGCGAGGCTCGTCAGCAGCGCGGCGCTCAGACAGAGCGCGGTAAGGGTTTTCTTTTTCATTTTTATGTTCTCAACAGGCTGTCGGGCAGTCGCTGAAGCCAGGCAATGGCCGCGGCTGCTCAGAAAGCGCCGTGCGCTGAACGCACGGCGGCCATTTGCGTTACCGATCGGTACGGTTTACCACCAGATTTCCATCTGCGCGCCGAAGCTCCACTCATCGTTGTCGCCGCGGCTGTTGGTAAAGAGGCCGTTGCCGGTGCTGTCCGCGGAGGCCAGCGAGGTCAGATCGCCGGAGGCGTCTTTGCTGTAGCCCCATTTCTCATCCCATTTGGCGTAGGTGGCGAACAGACGCAGCGCCGGACGCGACCAGATGCTGTCGCCCGCCTGCCACTGCTGAGCGAGGGTGATTTTGTACTGGCCGTTGCGTTCGCTGACCTGCTGCGACTTGACGTTGTCGTAGCCCACTTCCAGCAGGGTGCTCATGATCGGCGTCCATTTGTACATCGGGCGCACGCCGACGGTGTACCACTCGGTGCCGCGGTTGTTGTCCAGATCGGTGTTCTGGTACATCGCCACGTACATCAGGTCCCAGCGGTCGGCCAGCGAGATGGCGCCGTGATCGAGAACGCGGTACATGCTGCCGTTGTTGTTGATGTTGGTGCCCTGCGGCAGCCCTTTACCCTGCGAAGTCAGCGCATCGGTGGCGTACTGCAGCACGAACTTGTTGTAGCCCTTGAGCATGCTCTGGGTATGCTCCGCCGTAAACATCCAGCCATCTTTCGACGCGCCGTCTTCGATACGGTAGCCGTCGCGTGCGTTGGCACGGCCATAGTCGACACCCAGCTCCAGCACGCCGTCCGGGTTGGTTTCCAGTCCTGCCAGGCGCACGTCGAAGACGTCGTTGGCGGTGCTGGTGGCGTAATCGCGGATGCGATCGCTGGAGAAGGTATAGGAGCCGCCCGCCTCTGAGGAGCGCGTCGCCGCGAAAGAGAGCTTGCCGAAGCCGAGATCCACATCTTCCAGACCGGCGCCCGGACCGGAGATATCCCAGTAGTAGAAGTCGATCATATGCACGTCGTGACGCTGGTAGAAGCGTTTACCGGCCCAGATGGTGGAGCCCGGCAGCGCGTCGATCAGGTTTTTGCCTTTGACGTTCGCCTCGCGGAAGGCGGGGGATGTCGCCTCCCAGTCATTCTGCTGCGCCACCGAATAGGCGACGTTGGTGTCGAAGTAGAAGCTTTTGTCGCCCTCTTTCCACACTTCCTGGCCCAGCTTCAGCTCGGCGTAGGTTTCGCATTCGTTGCCCAGACGGTATTTGCTTTGCGCGCCGGTAGCCTGAAAGCACTGCTGCTCGCCGCCGCTGCCGGTCCAGCCGATGCCGGAACGGGCGTAGCCGGTAAAGTCGACCGCCATCGACGGGGCAGAGATGGTGCCCGCCGCGATGGCGATAGCGACGGGAAGTTTGCGCAGAGTTATCATTTTCTATCTCCTGAGATCATTGCTTTTATTGTTTTGCAGGGCTAAACACCAGGCTCCTGATGCAGCCTGCGACAGGCGCTCCCGTCCTCGCGGAACAGGTGACAGCGCTCCGGTGGCAGGCCAATGCCCATCAGGGCGCCCTCTTCTACCAGCACGACGTCCTCCTGGCGGTAAACCAGGTTTTGACGGATAGCGGGGATCTGGATATGGATTTGCGTTTCATTGCCGAGCTGCTCGACCACCTGCACCTCGCCCTCGAGCGTGACGTCGGCGATATCGCTGGAGAGCAGGTGTTCAGGGCGGATGCCTAACGACATATTGCTGCCCACCTGAACGCCTGCGCTTTCGACCGGCAGCCAGATGCGCTGATCGTTGGGCAGGCGGACCTGCACCTGATCGATCGCGGTGGCGGTCACTTTGACGGGCAGGAAATTCATGCGTGGCGAGCCAATAAAACCGGCGACGAAGCGGTTAGCGGGATAGTGATAGAGCTCCAGCGGCCTGCCGACCTGGGCGATGCGCCCGGCATCCAGCACCACGATCTTGTCCGCCAGGGTCATCGCCTCGATCTGATCGTGGGTGACGTAAATCATGGTGCGCTTCAGGCGCTTGTGCAGACGCGAAATCTCGATGCGCATCTGCACGCGCAGCGCGGCGTCCAGGTTGGAGAGCGGCTCGTCGAGTAAAAAGACGCGCGGCTCGGCGACCAGCGTGCGGCCGATCGCCACGCGCTGGCGCTGTCCGCCGGAGAGCGCTTTGGGTCGGCGATCGAGCAGATGCGCCAGCTGCAGCACTTCCGCCACCTGATTCACGCGATGCTGGATCTCGCCGCGCTTGACGCCCGCCAGCTTCAGGCCGAAAGACATATTTTCCGCCACCGACAGGTGCGGATAGAGGGCATAGGACTGAAACACCATGCCGATGCCGCGTTCGGCGGGCGGCACCTCGTTCATTCGCTGGCCGCCGATCAGCAGCTCGCCGCGGGTAATGGTCTCCAGACCGGCGATCATGCGCAGCAGCGTGGATTTGCCGCAGCCCGACGGGCCGACGAACACCACGAACTCTCCTTCGCCGATTTCCAGATTGATGTCCTTCGAGACCAGGGTGTCGCCCCAGGCCTTGGTGACATTGCGTAACGCGACGCTCGCCATGATGCTTTCCTCTCCGCTTGCTCATTCTTGCCTGCATCGCCGCAGGCAGACTCCGGCGTCCACTATGGAAAAGGTTCCGGGCGCGCGCATCCTCCGCCGCAGGCGGTTTAGCTGGGGGATGAGAGAGGAGGAGGAGATCGCCGCGCCTCTCCCTGCAACGGCGGCGGCGCGCGGTTTTTTGTGATCGACTGCGCAGAGTCGTGGCGACGGGAGTGTGCGCCAGACCGTGATAACCGCCCGGTTTTGCAACGGGGATCACGGCTTAGCGCAGGCAGGCGTAGAGCGCGGGAGGATGAGAAGCGGCAGCGGATGGTCACAATGTGCGGGAAAACGATTTCCGTTTCCGCTAACAGGATGGAGTTATGACAATGAAAACCGGCGCACGCATTTTTGCCCTTTCCGCCCTTACGGCCATGCTGTTTTCGGCCTCGGCAATCGCGAAGATCGAAGAGGGAAAACTGGTTATCTGGATCAACGGCGATAAAGGCTACAACGGGCTCGCCGAGGTGGGTAAGAAGTTCGAGCAGGATACCGGCATTAAAGTGACGGTCGAGCATCCGGATAAAATGGAAGAGAAATATCCGCAGGTAGCCGCTACCGGCGACGGCCCGGACATTATCTTCTGGGCGCACGACCGCTTTGGCGGTTATGCCCAGTCGGGGCTGCTGGCGGAGATTTCGCCGGATAAAAGCTTTCAGGAGAAGCTCTTTCCTTTTACCTGGGACGCGGTGCGCTTCAACGGCAAGCTGATCGGCTATCCGGTGTCGGTGGAATCGCTGTCGCTGATCTACAACAAAGACCTGCTGCCCAATCCGCCGAAAAGCTGGGAAGAGATGGCGGCCGTCGACAAACAGCTGCGCGCCAAAGGCAAGAGCGCCATTATGTTCAACCTGCAGGAACCCTACTTCACCTGGCCGCTGCTGGCTGCGGGCGGCGCTTACGCCTTTAAAAAGAGCGACAGCGGCTACGACGTCAAAGATACCGGCGTAGATAACGCCGGCGCGAAAGCGGGCATGCAGTTCCTGGTCGATCAGGTTAAAGCCAAAACCCTCAACGCCGACACCGATTACTCAATCGCCGAAGCGGCGTTCAATAAAGGCCAGACCGCGATGACCATCAACGGACCCTGGGCCTGGAGCAATATCGACAAGAGCGGCATCAACTACGGCGTCACGCTGCTGCCGACCCTGAACGGCAAACCGTCAAAAACCTTCGTCGGCGTGCTGAGCGCGGGCATCAACGCCGCCAGCCCGAACAAAGAGCTGGCGAAAGAGTTCCTTGAGAACTATCTGCTGACCGACGCCGGGCTGGATGCGGTGAACAAAGACAAGCCGCTGGGCGCGGTGACGCTGAAGTCGTTCCAGCAGACGCTGGAAAAAGATGAGCGCATCGCCGCCACCATGAACAACGCGCGCAGCGGCGACATTATGCCGAATGTTCCGCAGATGGCGGCCTTCTGGTACGTGATGCGCACCGCCACGCTTAACGCTCTGAGCGGCCGTCAGAGCGTCGATGCCGCGCTGAAAGACGCGCAGGCGCGCCTGAACAAGTAATGCCTCTCCCGAAGCCGGTTCGCGCCGGCTTACCACTGGTTGTTAAGGAACACCGAATCATGTCAGGAAAACCGAAAACAGGAGGCGCAGGCCAGCTGCTTAAGCGCGTTCTCGTCGGGATCTGCTGTCTGCTGGTCGGCTACCTTCTGGTGCTGATGTATGCACAGGGCGAATATCTGTTTGCGCTGCTGACGCTGATTGTCAGCGCGGCGGGCATCTGGATCTACGCGAACCGGCGCGCCTACGCCTGGCGCTACGTCTATCCCGGTCTCGCCGGGATGGCGCTGTTTGTGCTCTTTCCCCTCGCCTGTACTGTGGCGATCGCCTTTACCAACTACAGCAGCACTAACCAGCTGACCCAGGCGCGCGCGCAGCAGGTGTTGCTGAGCCGTCAGTATCAGGACGGCGCGGGTATGAACTTCGCCCTCTATCCTGCGGGCGATCGCTGGCAGCTGGTGCTCTCCGCCGACAGCGAGAGCTATGTCTCGCCGCCGTTCGCTTTTGGCGGCGAACAGCAGCTCAGCATGACCCGCGCTGCGCCGCCGGCGGGCCAGCGCGCGACGCTGAAGGTCGTCACCGGCAACCGCCAGGCGCTTAGTCAGATCCGCGCCCGGCTGCCAGACGGCCGCGAGCTGGTGATGAGTTCGCTGCGGCAGTTCTCCGGCACGCGACCGCTCTATCAGCTCACCGCCGATCAGCGGCTGAAAAATCAGCAGAGCGGCGAGATCTATCAGGCGAACGATCAAACCGGCTTCTTCCAGCGCGTTAACGTCGACGGCAGCTGGGGCAGCGAGCAGCTCAGCCCCGGCTTTACGGTCGGCGCAGGCTGGAAGAACTTTGTGCGCGTCTTTACCGACGAAGGCATCCAGAAGCCCTTCCTGGCGATTTTCGGCTGGACGCTGCTCTTCTCGCTGCTGACCGTAGCGCTGACCGTCGCCGTCGGCATGGTGCTCGCCTGTCTGGTGCAGTGGGAGGCGCTGAAAGGCAAAGCGATTTATCGCGTGATGCTGATCCTGCCCTATGCCGTGCCAGCCTTCATCTCGATACTGATTTTCAAGGGGCTGTTTAACCAGAGCTTCGGCGAGATTAACGTGCTGCTCAACGCGCTGTTCGGCCTGCAGCCCGCCTGGTTCAGCGACCCGCTGCTGGCGCGCGCCATGCTGGTTATCGTCAATACCTGGCTCGGCTATCCCTATATGATGATCCTCTGCATGGGGCTGCTGAAGGCGATTCCGGACGATCTCTATGAAGCCTCGGCGATGGATGGCGCGGGGCCGATGCAGAATTTCTTTTTGATTACCCTGCCGCTGCTGCTGAAGCCGCTGATGCCGCTGATGATCGCCAGCTTCGCCTTTAACTTTAACAACTTCGTACTGGTGCAGCTGCTCACCAACGGCGGCCCCGATCGCCTCGGCACCACCACGCCGGCGGGCTATACCGATCTGCTGGTGAACTATACGTGGCGCATCGCCTTTGAGGGCGGCGGCGGGCAGGACTTTGGGCTGGCGGCGGCGATCGCCACCCTGATCTTCCTGCTGGTGGGCGCGCTGGCGGTAATTAACCTGAAAGCCGTGCGGATGAAGTTCGACTAAGGAGGCGTTATGGCTATGGTACAACCTAAATCGCAGAAGCTGCGTCTGCTGCTGACCCATCTGCTGCTGCTGGCGTTTATCGCCGCGATTCTTTTCCCGCTGCTGATGGTAGTGGCCATCTCGCTGCGCGCAGGCAACTTTGCTACCGGCAGCCTGATCCCGGAGCAAATCTCCTGGGAGCACTGGCGGCTGGCGCTGGGCTTCAGCGTGACCCATGCCGATGGTCGCGTCACGCCGCCGCCGTTCCCGGTGCTGCTTTGGCTGTGGAACTCGGTGAAGATCGCCGGCATCAGCGCGCTCGGCATAGTGGCGCTTTCCACGACCTGCGCCTATGCTTTTGCTCGCATGCACTTCGCCGGACGCGCCAGCCTGTTGAAAGGGATGCTGATTTTTCAGATGTTCCCGGCTGTGCTTTCGCTGGTGGCGCTTTATGCTTTATTCGATCGGCTGGGGCAGTATCTGCCTTTCCTGGGGCTGAACACGCACGGCGGCGTGATTTTTGCCTACCTGGGCGGTATCGCGCTGCACGTCTGGACGATTAAAGGCTATTTCGAAACCATCGACGGCTCGCTGGAAGAGGCGGCCGCGCTGGACGGCGCGACGCCGTGGCAGGCGTTCCGACTGGTGCTCTTGCCGCTTTCGGTGCCGATCCTGGCGGTGGTGTTTATTCTGGCGTTTATCGCCGCGGTAACGGAAGTGCCGGTCGCTTCGCTGCTGCTGCGGGACGTCAACAGCTATACCCTGGCGGTGGGGATGCAGCAGTATCTCAACCCGCAGAACTATCTGTGGGGCGACTTCGCCGCCGCCGCCGTGCTCTCCGCCATCCCGATCACGCTGGTGTTCCTGCTGGCGCAGCGCTGGCTGGTCAGCGGCCTGACGGCGGGCGGCGTTAAGGGCTAATCTCTTCATCATTGCAGTGCCACTGCTTCCTCAATACTAACCATAATTGAGGGTTTTTGGCGGCCTTCGGGCCGCCGTTTTTATTGGCGCGGACGCGGCTACATCAGCTTCACCAGCCCCAGCGTTTTCTCAATCACCACCAGCAGCAGCACGGCGATGGCGATAAAAATCACCGAGATGGCGTTTACCGTAGGATCGAAGGTCTGGTCGACATAGTTGAAGACCCGCACCGGCACGGTAACGGTGTCGGGCGCGCTAAGAAACAGACTCACCGACACTTCGCCGAACGACGTCACCGCCGCAAACACCGCGCCGGCCAGAATGCCGGGCTTAATTAACGGCAGCGTCACCTTGCGAAAGGTGTACCAGCGCCCTGCGCCCAGGCTCATCGCTACCGCCTCCAGCCGCCGATCCATCGCCGCCAGACTGACGCTAACGGTGCGCACCACATAGGTCAGCGCCACGACGATATGCCCGATGACCAGGCTGCTCAGGGTGCCGGCAATCCCGGCGGCGGTAAGGACATAGAGCAGCGCGATGCCGAGCACCACCTGCGGGATCATCAGCGGCGACAGGATAAACGCCTGCAGCGCGCCGCGATAGCGAAACTCCAGCCGCGCCAGCGCCCAGGCGGCGAAGGTGCCGAGCGCCACCGTCACCGGCGTGACGATAGCCAGCAGCAGTGCGCTGATGACGAGCGACTCCATCCAGGCCGGATCCTGCATCAGCGCCTCGAACCAGCGCAGCGAAAAGCCGCGCGGCGGAAACTGCGGATAAGGATCCGGGCTAAAGGCGGAGAGCACAATCACCAGCACCGGCAGCGCGAGAAACAGATAGACCAGCGCGCCCGCACCGGTTACGGCAAGGCGGCTCAGCCGCCGCGACAGGTTGCGATCAGGCGCCATGAATTTTCTTCTCCCAGCGTTTCAGATAACCACCCGCAATCACCGCGACCGCCAGCGTCATCACCAGCAGCGTCAGCGACAGCGACGCCGCCAGCGGCAGGTTGGCTATCTGCATCGCCTGCTGATAAATGGCGATAGGCAGCAGCGGCTGTAAGCGCCCGCCGATCAGCAACGGCGTGATATAGCTGCCCGCCGCCAGCGAGAACACGATGATAAAACCGGTGAGCATGCCCGGCAGGGTAAGCGGCAGCACCACGCGGCGAAAGGTTTCGCCCGGCGTCGCGCCAAGACTCATTGACGCCAGCCGCAGCGACGGGGCGATCTCGTTGAGCGAGGTGATCAGCGGCAGCACGGCGAACGGCAGCATCACCTGCACGTAGGCGATAATCACCGCGTTCATGTTCCACAGCAGGCTGAGCGGCTGCGGGATCGCGCCGATAAACAGCAGAAAACTGTTGATCAGGCCATTTTGCGCCAGCAGAACAATCCAGGCGAAGGTGCGGATCACCACGCTGGTGAGCAGCGGCGAAATCAGGATCACATAGAGCAGCGTGCGCCAGCTGCGGCGCTGCGTGGTCACCAGCAGCCAGGCGGCAGGCCAGGCGAGCAGCACCGTTATCGCCGCCGTCAGCAGCGACACCCAGAGCGTGGTCCAGAGCGCGTGCAGATACTGCGCATCGCCGAACACCGTCACATACTGCGCCAGGCTGTAGCCCGGCAGCGGATTGAGCAGGCTGTCTACGTTAGTCAGACTTTGATCGAATAACAGCAGCAGCGGCACCAGCAAAAACAGCAGCAGGAAAAGCAGGCATGGCGTCAGCATCAGCCAGGGAAAGGCGTGTCGCGTCGTCAGCTTCATCGCGCATGCTCCTGCGGCAGCACAATGACATCTTCCGCGCGCCAGCTGAGCGAGCAGCGTTCCCCGACGCGCGGCAGCTGTTGAAAATGCGCTTCGGCGGGCTGGACATGAAGATAGCCGCCGCCAGGCAGCGCGCAGGCCAGACGCAAGGTCGCCCCGGCAAAGCTGACGTCGGCAATGGTCGCTTCGGTCTGGTTAACCCCAGGCTGCGCGGGCGCGGAAGAGAAGCGAACGCGCTCCGGGCGCAGGATTAACAGCGTCGCATCCGGGGCGCCGTCGGCCGCAGCGAGCTGTAGCGCCTGACCCGGGGCGGAGAAAACGTCACGGGCGCGATAAACGCCCTTCTCCGCCGTCACCTGAAACAGGTTTGCCTCGCCGACAAACTCCGCCACAAAGCGATTGGCGGGCTGACGGTAGAGCGTGGAGGGCGAGCCGATCTGCTGCAACTCGCCCTGCCCGAGGATGCCGATGCGATCTGACAGCGTCAGCGCTTCTTCCTGATCGTGCGTCACCAGAATAGTGGTGATGCCAACGCGCTGCTGGATCGCGCGCAGCTCCTCCTGCATCTCCTTACGCAGCCGCGCATCCAGATTGGAGAGCGGCTCGTCCAGCAGCAGCACCTGCGGCTGGATCGCCAGCGCGCGGGCAATCGCCACGCGCTGCTGCTGGCCGCCGGAAAGCTGATGCGGCATACGCGCCGCCAGCCCTTCCAGCCGCACCTGCTTTAACGCCTCCGTGACGCGCTGCTGCTGCGCCGCGCGCGGCAGCTTGCGCACCTTCAGCCCAAACGCGACGTTGTCACCGACGCTGAGATGAGGAAACAGCGCGTAGTTCTGGAACACCATGCCGATGTTGCGGCGGTACGGCGGCAGCGCGGTGACATCTTCACCAGCCAGCAGGATGCGCCCGCTGTTGGGCGCAAGAAAACCGGCAATGATATTCAGCAGCGTCGTTTTGCCGCAGCCGCTTGGGCCAAGCAGCGAAAAGAACTCTCCCTGGTCAATGCGCAGGCTGACGTCATTCAGGGCGCGATGGCTGTCAAACTGTCGCGCCACGCCGTCAATGACGACTGCGCTCATTTCGCGCCGCCCAGCGCTTGGCTCCAGCGACGCGTCCAGTCCGCCAGCTGCGGCGTGGCGGTGCTGTAGTCGATCCAGATAAGCTTGCGGTACGCCTCTTCGCCTACCTGCACCTGCTTCTTCAGGTTGTCGCTGTACTGCACGTCCTGATTGGTCATACCGTAAAGCGATTTATCCGAGAAGGCTTTCTGCACCTCGGCGCTCGACATCGCATTCACCACTTTATAAGCATTCGCCAGGTTGGGCGCGCCTTTGGGGATCACCCAGTTAGCCGCGCCGACCACCGCGCCGTCTGAAGGATAAACGAAGTCAATTTTCATCCCCTGCTGTTTCAGGGCGAAGACGCGCCCGTCCCAGTAAGGCACGACCCAGGCGTCGCCGCGTTCCAGCAGCGTCTGAATCGCGCCCGGGCTGTCCGGAAACGCCACCGCGTTGCCGCGCAGATCCGCCAGCTTCGCAAAGGCTTTGTCTACCGCGGCAGGCTGGTTCAGCTCGCCGCCCAGCGCGTGCACCAGCCCGGCGAAGAACTGCAGGCCGGCGGCATAGGTGGGCGAGGAGATGGCGACGTGGCCTTTGTATTCCGGCTTCCAGAGGTCGAGCCAGCTTTTCGGCGGCGTTTTCACCAGGTCAGTGCGGTAGGCCAGCCCGAGCTGACCCAGGCTGAATGCGGCGGCGTAGGTTTGATTATCGTAGACAAAGCGCGACTGCACGCTGGGATAAAGACGGTTCAGGTTGGGAATATCTTTGGCATTAAGCGGCTGCAACAGCCCCGCAGCCTGCGCGCGCTGCACGGTATCCGGTTGAAATACCACGATGTCGTAAGGGGAGCGGCGGCCTTTAGCGGCGCGCAGTTTAGCGAACCACTCGGCATCCGCGCCCGGCACGACGGTCAGTTTCAGATGGTTATCTTTGGCAAACTGCTCCAGCCCCGAGGCGCGGATGTTTTTCTCCCAGTCGCCGCCGTAAACCCCGACGACGACCGCGTCGGTGGCGTCGGCCGCGACGGCGGCAGCGCTGAATAACAGGCCCGCCACAACGGCGAGCAGAACGGTTTTATTCTCTTTTTTATGCATGGCCATCTCCTGGCGTTAAGGGTGCGGTTAACTGTTTTTCCAGCGCGCGCAGCGCGTCGGCGAAAGCTTGCCGCGCAGGCGCGATGTCTGAATGGGTTTCGCGTGGAAAGCTGGCTGGCAGCCGCGCCAGCGCAGGGTGAAACACGGCGGCGCGGCAGCGCTGGCGCTGCGGCGGGCTCAGAGGATAGAGCAGCAAATTCAGCCGCGTCAGCGCGTCGGGGTCGAACACCGCCTGCCAGTTTTCGCGGGCGGCGCCCCAGGCGGAGCGCGCCGGGCGCGGCTGCCTGCGCAGCGCAGCGGTGGCGACGATATCGACGCCCTCGGCATTTATCACCACGCCATACTGCTGTGCGGCGGCATCAAGACTAAGCAGCTGATTCTCTACATCGCGTTTGACCGCGTCCGCGTCGCGCAGGAAGGGATCGCCCCAGCCGCCGCCGCCCGGCGTCTGCAGCAGCACTTCGTCGCCAGCGCTGACGGCAAGCAGGTCGATTTTTCCCAGCGGCCGCTCGCTCGCCGTGCCGGGGTTGAGCGTCATAGCGCTGGACGCCGCTGCTTCTCCGCCGTTGACGCCCCACGGCTGAAACAGCATGCGCTCCATACCGCGCGCCAGCAGCGTGGTGTCGTCCTGCAGAATGCGGATATGAATTTGCTGGCCCATGCCGCCGCGCCACTGGCCGGCACCGGCAGAGTCGGGGCGCAAAGCGTACTGGCGGATCTCGATATGCGTTTCCGCTTCCACCATCTCGACCGGGTTATTCGCGAGGTTGGAGATGCTGTTATCGCGGCCGTCAATGCCGTCGCGGCCAAAGCGCGCGCCGCCACCGCCCACCATCGGCTCGATAACCTGCACGTTCTGCTCGTTGCCGCTGCGCGCTATCTCCGCCGCCACGAAAGGAATAATGGTGCCGCCGCTGGCCGCGGGCATCACCTCCGGCAGCGCCTGGCCGAGCAGGCCGTTAAGCAGATCGTTGACGCGCACCGCCGCCGCGTGCCGCACGCCAACGGCGGCGGGATAGCGCGGATTGACCAGCGATCCGGCTGGCGCGTAGAGGCTGACCGGCTCCAGCAGACCCGCGTTGAGCGGCACGCTCTTATCCAGCGTGCAGACCAGCGCCAGAATGCGCAGCGTCAGCCAGGCGTGCGGATCGCCATGGCCTGGGATGTTGATGGCCGCCGCGACCTGCGCGTCGCTGCCGGTAAAGTCGAGATGAACGGCGCCGTCCGCAAAGGTCGCGCTGAGCGCCAGGCGCACCGGCAGACCGCTGCCTGCGGCGTCGTCCAGATAGTCCTCAAAGCGATAAACTCCGTCCGGAATGCGGCGCAGCACCTGACGCGCGCGCGCCGCCGAATAGGCCTGGAGATCCTGCTGCGCCTGAATCACGTTACCACAGCCGTGCTGCGCCACAATGCGGTTCAGCCGTTCGCGCCCGGTTTGTAGCGCGGCGAGCATCGCCTGAATATCGCCGGCAATCGCCTCCGGCGTTCGGCTGTTCGCCGTGAGGATGTTCATTACGTCGCGGTTCAGCGCGCCCGCGCGCACCAGTTTGACCGGCGGGATCTGCAAGCCCTCCTGATAAATATCGCTGTTGGTCGGTGAGATGCTGCTCGGCACGCGGCCGCCCACATCGGAGGCGTGCAGAAACGCCCAGCCCCAGGCTACCAGTTCGCCGTCGACAAACCAGGGCGCCAGCACCTGTAGATCGGGCAAATGGGTAGCCAGCCCGCGCGAACGCCAGGGATCGTTGGTCAGGATCACGTCGCCAGGCGCAATCTTCTCTACCGCGCTGATAGCCGTTAAGGCATTTAGCCCGACAAAGCCCGAGACGCCGATGCCTTTGGGATAGGCGAAAAAGCGGCCCTGACAATCGGCCACCGCGCAGCAAAAGTCGGCCGTCTCTTTGACATAGAGCGTGCGGCCGGTGCGCTGCAGGATATGGCACATCTCTTCGGTCAGAGCGGTAAGTTTCTGATTCAGAATTTCGAGGGTGATGGCGTCCAGCGTCATGGCGTAACCTCCTGCTGGCGGGTGATCAGCAGATTGCCGCTGGTATCCAGCTGCGCCGACCAGCCGGGCAGAATAAGCGTGGTGGTGTCATCCTGCTCAACGACCGCTGGTCCGGATACTACGGCGTCGAACGGAATGCGGTTGCGCTGCCAGATGCGCGCCTCAACCCAACGCTGGCGCAGGAATAGCGCGCGCGTGACCGGTGCCTCCTCAGGCGGTTCAGGGGCATAGGCTTTTTCCGGCGCTCGGGGCAGCGGCGCGCTAAGCGCCAGGCGCAGCGTGGTGAGCTGCACCGGGGCTTCCGCGTTAGTGAAGCCGTATCGCTGCAGATGCAGATGTTCAAAACGTTGCAGAATCGCGTCGGACGTGACTTCATCCGGCGCGCCGAGGCTGACGCTCAGCTCATAGGCCTGACCGCTGTAGCGCATATCCGCCTCGACGTAAAAGCGCGCATCGCGGCTCAGCGCGCCAGCCTGCTGGCGGAACCACTCGCTCGCCTGCTCGCGCAGCGCCAGCACGGTTGCGATGATGAGGTCGACGGTTTCGTTATTTACGTTAATCCGCAGGCTGCGCACGAAGTCGCGGCGAATGTCGGCGGCGATTGCGCCCTGCGCGCAGAAGGTGCCCGGTCGCAGCGGCACCAGAATGCGGTTTATGCCCGCCTCTTCGGCAAAGAAGCTGGCGTGCGTCGGTCCAGCGCCGCCGAAGGGGATAAGCGTCAGCGCCTCTGCGGCCAGGCCGCGCTGCGCCAGCGCGGTGTTTAACGCCGTCGCCATTTGCGCCGCCGCGACCGCGATCGCGCCGCTGGCGACCTGCTCAGCCGCGCCGGCATCGTGCCATCCCAGCTGCGCGCCAGCATGCGCCAGCGCCGCGCGCGCCGCCGAGAGGCTAAGGGGTATCGCCCCTGCCAGCGCGGCGTCGGCGGGCAATATTCCGCTCACCAGATAGCAGTCGGTCAGCGTAGGCGCCTCGCCGCCGCGCTGGTAGGCGACCGGGCCTGGCTCCGCGCCCGCGCTTTCCGGCCCTACTTTCAGAATGCCGTAGTCGTCGACGCGCACGATCGACCCGCCGCCCGCGCCGATGGCCGAGACGCCGACAACCGGCAATATCAACGGCAGCCCGCCGATATCGGTCCGGTTGACGCGCTCGACGTCGCCCTCCGCCGAGAGCGAGATATCGCTGCTGGTGCCGCCCATATCGAACGAGACAAATCCTCTGCCGCCGGCAAGCTGCGCGGCGGCGATAGCGCCGGAAGCTGGGCCGGAGAGCAGCGTGTCCACGGGGCGCTGCTGCGCCGAGGCCAGCGGCAGCACGCCGCCGTTCGATGCGGTGATCAGCAGCGGCACCCTGACCGTCTGCTGACTGAGCAGCGCGTTAAGACGCGTAAAATAGCGCTGCATGAGCGGCTGGATGTAAGCATTGAGCACCGCCACCAGCGTGCGTTCATATTCGCGGATTTCCGGCCAGAGCTGCGCCGAAGAGATCACCGGCAGCGCCTCCAGCCGTTCGCCGATTAACGCCGCCAGCTCCGCCTCGCGCTGCGGGCTGGCATAGCCGTTCAGCGTCACCAGCGCGACGGCGCTGACGTCCAGCTGGCGAATCTGCCCGGCCAGCTGCGCTAAATCGTCATCTGTCGGCCACTGCGTGACCTCGCCAGAGGGGCTGAAACGCGCCGGGATCTCCAGCACGCGCTGGCGAGGTAAAAAAGGCGGCTCGCGGTCGGCGTGAAAATCAAATGAGGACGGCATTCGCGCGCGCGCAATCTCCAGCACGTCGCGAAAGCCGCGCGTAATCACCAGCGCGATATCGGCGCCGCGCCGCTGGATAATGGCGTTGAGGCCCAGCGTGGTGCCGTGCAGCACCAGCGACAGCGCGCTGGCCGACAGCTGGCTTTTGCGCAGAATCGCCTCCAGGCCTTCGCTGACCGCTAGCGCGGGATCGGCAGGCGTGCTGGGCTGTTTATGAAAGAAGCGTTGCTGGCGTTGAGGATCAAAGAGAACAAAATCGGTAAAGGTTCCGCCGACGTCCACGCCGACTGTTGCGCCAGCTGCGGGGCTGTTATCCACCTTTTTTCTCCTGCATGGCTGATTAGTCAGGTTATTTATCGCTTGGGTAAGCCGCTAATCTCCGTTGGTTTAGGCGTCAAGACGACTAACAAAAATGACTAAGCTTTGCTGTAAATCGCATGAGAAGGCGCTTTTACCGTTTGCTGGCTATCTTTTGGCTAAATCCAGCTAAGCGTCCGCAGCCTGATGTTTTATGGTGGATAAAAACCTGAGGAGACCGCTATGACCGTCACGCTTACTGCGCAGGAACAGACGCTGCTGTCGCGTATTCAACGCTGGATTGAAGAGCATCGTGAGGCGCTGATCGCCGATCTTGCCAGCTGGATTGCTATTCCTGGCGTTAGCCAGGCCGACCAGGCCAGGCCAGGCGCGCCTTTCGGCGCCACCTGCGCCGCGATATTGCAACATGTGCTGCAGCAGGCGGAGCGCGAGGGATTCGCCACGCAGCAGCACGATGGCTATGCGGGATCGGTGATTTTTGGCGAACATCCGCGCGACATTGGCCTGATAAATCATCTGGACGTGGTGCCGGCGGGCGACAACTGGACCTTTCCGCCGTTTGAGCTGTCACGTCACGGCGATTTTCTTATCGGGCGTGGCGTAGCGGATAACAAAGGTCCGGGCGTAATGAACCTCTATTTGCTGAAGCTGATCCGCGACCTGGGCATTCCGCTTCACCATAACCTGCGCGTGATTTATGGCCTGGCGGAAGAGACCACGATGGATGACCTTAAGTGGTACGCGCAACATGGCCCGGTTCCCGACTATTCGGTCGTTACCGACGGCATGTTTCCGGTAAATAATGCGCAGAAAGGCCAGATCGCCTTCTCGCTGACGGTGCCCGATGCAGGTTTGCTGGCGGGCATTCAGGCTGGCGTCGCCAGCAACAGCGTGCCGGCTTTCGCTCAGGTGGCGCTCGCGGATCCTCAGCCTGATGACCTGCATGACAGGCTGGCGATCCTGCAAGGTATCGCCGCCTCAAAGGTGACGCTGTCGCATCAGGGCGGGCAGCCGGTGCTGGAAGCGCGCGGCAACGGCGGGCATGCCGCCTTTCCTGACGGCACCGTCAACGCGGCGCGCGTCCTGCTGGGAGGCTTGCTGGAGATGGAGTTGCTTAACGAGCGCGAGCGGCAGCTGGCAGTGTTTCTGTTTGATTTTTTTGCCTCGCCTTACGGCGAGCATGCCGGGCTGGGACTGGAGGATGCGCAGTCGGGCAGGCTGACGCTTAACGCGGGCGTCTGGCGCAGCGCTGAGCCGGACAGGCTAACGATTGATTGCGATATTCGCTATCCGGTGTCGTGGCGAGGCGAGCAGATCGTTGAGCTTATTGAGCGGCGGATAGCTGACAGCGGCATCTACCTTCGGGAAGGCTGGCGCGATGTCGCGCCCTTCTATTTGCCTGAGGATCACCCGGTCATTGCGCTACTGCAGCAGACCTGGAATGACGTCACCGGTCGGGACGATCGCCCCTATGCCATGGGCGGAGTGACGCATTCTAAAGTGCTGCCCAACGCCATTACCTTCGGGCCGGGTTATCGACGAACGCCAGAGAACACGCCGGATTTCTTGCCGGAAGGCCATGGTTTTCCGCACGGCGCCGATGAGACCATTCATCTGCCTTCGCTGCTGGAAGCGCTGCCGACATACGTGATTGCGCTGGTGCGGCTGGATGCATTTTTGCGGGAAAATGAGAAGGGCTGACCGCAGAGCGCGGCCAGCCTGCGGCTTATTTCTGCGCCTGATCTTTGCGTTCGTCGAGGGTCTGACGATATTCGTCCAGGAAGGGCTGCTCCGCCGGATCGATACGGTCCATGCCGCTGGTGAAGCGATGCCAGTAGGGGTAGCGCGGCGCCGGACGCGTAACGCGCTCAATGCGCTGGCGCTGCTCATCGCTCAGTGATAGCTCGAAGGCGTTGAGATTTTCACGCAGATGCGTTTCGCTGCGGTTGCCGACGATCAGCGCGCTGACGCCGGGACGCTCCGCCAGCCAGGCCAGGCAGACCTGCGCGATAGAGGCGTTGATCTCTTTGCCGACCTGCTCCAGCACCTCGATGACGTTATAGGCGTGCTCCATATCGTGCACGTAGGGTTCCGGCCAGCCGCTGCCCTGACGCGTGGATTCCGGCGCTTTGCCGTGGCGGCTCACCGCGCCGGTCAGCAGGCCTTCGCCCAGCGGACCCCAGATCAGCGTGCCGATCTGCTGGTCAATCGCCATCGGCAGCAGCTCGAACTCCGCTTCACGTGATTCCGGGGTGTAGTAGATTTGCTGGCTGACGGGCTTGAGCAGGTGCTGTTCGCTGGCGCAGCCTAACGTCTTCATCATCTGCCAGGCGGTGTAGTTGGAGGTGCCGAAGTAGCGGATTTTGCCGCTTTTCACCAGATCTTCCAGCGCGCGCAGCGTCTCTTCAACCGAGGTGACGCCATCCCAGTTATGGATCTGATAAAGGTCGATGTGGTCGGTTTTGAGGCGACGCAGGCTCGCTTCGCACGCCTTGATGAGGTGGTAACGGCTGGCGCCGCTCTCATTCGGGCCATCGCCGAGCGGACTGCGCGCCTTGCTCGCCAGAATGACGTTGTCACGTTTGTCGCCAAGCGCTTCGCCGACCACCTCTTCCGCGCCGCCCATTGAGTAGAGATCGGCGGTATCGATCATATTGACGCCGTGATCCAGCGCGATATCGATAAAGCGGCGCGCTTCGCTGGCGTTAACGTTGCCGGTTTTTTCAAACCCCGCTTTGCCGCCGAACGGCACGGTGCCCAGCACGAATTTTGAAACCAACAGGCCCGAGTGACCAAGTTTACGGTATTGCATTTACTTTCCTCCTTTACAGCTTAAAAAGGCGATCGTAGTCGCAATGGGTTTTGTGTTCAGGGGGAAAAGCGTAGGAGAGGATTGGGAGGGGTGCAAACCAGTGTGAGGAGCAGGAAAGATTTTCTGATCAATATTTTTATAATTTCGAGGATTAATAAAGCGGTGACGGTTCTACAAAAGATGTTTAGCGGCCGGTTATATTACGCTTTATGATTATCTGGTCAAAACATTTTATTTTTCAGATCATTAGAGATATAAAGGCGTACACGAGATATCCCGTTTTATGATCAGTAATCAGCGGACTATACCAGCATTGGTGAGCCAGCGCTTAACGGTAAACAGCCTTAAAACCGCCGAGAAAGTATCGCATTCTGGTTAACTTTTTTATGACTTTTCCACGTTGTGTAAGGCTTCCTGAGGGCGAGCCTGTCAGCTGCCGTGCAATGCTTGCACGCTCTAAGTTTCGACATCTTTTTCACCCTCAATAAATAAAATATTATTAATCAATATGTTGAAATGATTCGCAAGCCGTAATCGCCGCTTGTGATGAATTTGTGATCTCCCTCGCCAACCACATTCATCATGTGTTGTTATATTGGTTATGAGTCATCTCGTTATTAAATTTGCTGATTTCCCAAAGTTTAAGCCGTTTAGAGACAGCCAGCTTTCTGCTCTGGCGTTAATTCGACGAGCTGCTCTTAACCCTACAACCCTGAAAATTAAAAAAGGTAACGATATGGAAGGCCAGGATCTGCAACGCAAGCTCGGCTTCTGGGCCGTGCTGGCAATATCCGTCGGAACCACCGTCGGTTCCGGTATTTTCGTTTCAGTTGGTGAAGTAGCAAAAGCGGCAGGCACACCCTGGCTTACCGTTCTGGCATTTGTGATTGGCGGACTTATCGTCATTCCCCAGATGTGTGTCTATGCGGAACTCTCCACTGCCTATCCTGAAAACGGCGCGGATTATGTTTACCTGAAAAACGCCGGCAGCCGTCCGCTGGCATTTCTTTCTGGCTGGGCCAGTTTCTGGGCCAATGACGCGCCCTCACTCTCTATCATGGCGCTGGCGATTGTCAGTAATCTGGGCTTTCTGATCCCGCTCCATCCGCTGAGCGGCAAACTGGTTGCGACCGGGCTGATACTGGCTTTTATGCTGCTGCATTTGCGTTCGGTTGAAGGCGGGGCCACCTTCCAAACGTTGATTACCATCGCCAAAATTATTCCCTTCGCAATCGTGATCGGCATTGGCGTCTTCTGGCTAAAAGGTGACAACTTTGCCGCGTCACAGAGTACGGCGACCCACAGTGCGGCGGCGGGCTTTATGGCGCTGCTGGCAGGGATTTCCGCCACTAGCTGGTCTTATACCGGCATGGCTTCGATCTGTTATATGACAGGCGAAATCAAAAATCCGGGCAAAACGATGCCGCGCGCATTGATTGGCTCCTGCCTGCTGGTGCTGGTGCTTTATTCGCTGCTAGCGCTGGTCATTTCAGGGCTAATGCCGTTCGAGAAGCTGGCTGCATCGGAAACGCCTATCTCCGACGCTCTTACTTATATCCCGGCGCTCGGCAGCATTGCAGGCGTTTTTGTCGCCGTGACGGCCATCATTGTTATCCTGGGATCGCTCTCTAGCTGCGTGATGTATCAGCCACGGCTGGAATATGCGATGGCGAAAGACAAGCTATTTTTCAAGAGCTTCGCTCACGTTCATCCCAAATATAACACGCCGGACGTCTCAATCATTTTGCAGTGCGCACTCGGCATTTTCTTTATCTTTGTTTCCGATCTCACCAGCCTGCTCGGCTACTTCACGCTGGTGATGTGTTTTAAAAACACCCTTACCTTCAGTTCAATCATCTGGTGTCGCAAACGCGATGACTACAAACCGCTCTGGCGCACGCCCGCCTTCGGTTTGATGACCTTTGCCGCAATCGCCTCCAGCCTGATTCTTGTGGCGTCAACGTTCGTTTGGGCGCCTGTTCCTGGGCTTATCTGCGCCCTGATTGTCATTGCTACTGGCCTGCCCGCTTACGCCTTCTGGGAAAAGCGCAATCGCCGTCTGGCTCACGTTTCATAACCCTGTCTGGAGAGTTGTTTCATGTTGAATATTGATAAACGCAGTGTGGATTTTCTGGTAACTGAAAATATGGTGTCGGAAGTGGAAAAGATACTGGCGCAGGATGTGCCGCGCGTTCACGCCATCGTCGATGAGATGGTGCGGCGCAATATTGACCGCATTTACTTCGTCGCCTGCGGGTCACCGCTCAATGCCGCTCAGACAGCAAAACATCTTGCTGACCGCTTCTCTGGCCTGCAAGTTTATGCGCTTTCTGGTTGGGAATTTTGCGATAACACTCCGTATCGTCTCGATGCGCGTTGCGCAGTGATTGGCGTCTCTGATTACGGTAAGACTGAGGAGGTGATTAAGGCGTTAGAGTTGGGCGCGGCCTGTGGTGCGCTGACGGCGGCTTTCACTAAACATCACGATAGTCCGATTACTCAGGCGGCTGAACATGTACTGGCTTATGAAGCGGATTGCATCTGGGAGATTCATTTGCTGCTCTGCTACAGCGTAGTGATCGAGATGATAACGCGCCTCTCACCGCATACTGAGATCGGCAAAATTAAAAATGATCTGCGTAAGTTGCCACAGGCGTTGGGGCATCTGGTACGCACATGGGAAGACAAAGGGCGTCAGCTTGGCGAACAGGCGAGTCAGTGGCCGATGATCTATACCGTATCGGCCGGTCCGTTGCGTCCGCTTGGTTATAAAGAGGGCATTGTTACCTTAATGGAGTTTACCTGGACGCATGGTTCAGTGATAGAAAGCGGCGAGTTTCGTCACGGGCCGCTGGAAGTTGTCGAGCCCGGCGTGCCTTTCCTCTTTTTACTGGGTAGCGATGAGAGCCGTCATACCACTGAGCGTGCTATTCGCTTCGTGCGCGAGCGTACTGATAATGTGATTGTGATTGACTACGCGCAGATTTCTCAGGGACTCCATCCGTGGCTGGCACCTTTCCTGATGTTCGTCCCAATGGAATGGCTCTGCTACTACCTCTCTATTTATAAAGATCACAACCCAGACGATCGCCGTTACTACGGTGGGTTAGTTGAGTATTAATCCTTATGCCCGGCCTGAAGGAGGCTGGGCGTTTTTAACGGGAGAAGCGAGATGAAAAAGGATGCTGCTGCGGGTGAGTCAATGCAGCCTGACGGCATGATGCGGTTGGCGACGGTCGGCGATAACTGCGTTGATATCTATCCTCACCTTGGCAAAGCCTTTTCCGGCGGCAATGCGGTGAATGTCGCAGTCTACAGCAGACGTTATGCCATGCAGTCTGCCTGCGTGAGTTGGGTAGGTGACGATGCGTATGGCGCCCAGCTGAAACGTGACCTGTTGCAACAGGGTGTCGATATTTCTCATTTGCACACAAAGGCTGGCGTTACCGCGCAAACCCAGGTCGAACTGCAGGATAACGACCGCATTTTGGGCGATTACACCGAGGGCGTAATGGCAGGATTCACAGTCAGTAGTGAAGATATCGCCTGGCTCAACGGATTTGAGATGATCCATTCCGCTGTCTGGGGACACGCCGAGGCGGCGCTGCCGACGCTAAAAGCGGCGGGCAGAATTGTCTCCTTCGACTTCGCCGATAAATGGGAAAACCCGCTGTGGCAGAGCTTGCCGCCGCATCTTGACTATCTCTTTGCGTCGGCGCACGTCGAATCATCCTGGCTGCGTGATCGACTGCAAACCGCGGTAGCGTGTGGCACGGGCGTTGCGATTGCCACGCTGGGCGAAAATGGCAGTCTCGCCTGGGATGGTAAGCAGTTCTGGCGTATGCCGCCCGAACCGGTGAACGTGGTGGATACCATGGGGGCCGGCGATTCCTACATTGCTGGCTTTCTCTGCGCTGTTGCTGCTGGCCTACCGATTGCACATGCAATGAAGCAGGGAACGCAATGTGCCGCTCAGACATTGCGCTATCATGGCGCCTGGTAATACTGCGTTGGCGTGACGCTGTGCGCGCCAACCCCTATGACTCAGCCCTAAAGCCTCCTATAATCATCTTTACTGTTTTCAACTGTCAGGGTCGATTCATGCCAGCGACGGCGCGATATTCACATCAATTGCTCTATGCCACGGTACGTCAGCGCTTGCTGGATGATATTGCACAGGGTGTTTACCTGCCGGGACAGCAAATCCCGACCGAAAGCGAATTATGCACGTTGTATAACGTCAGCCGTATTACGATTCGTAAGGCGATAACCGAGCTGGTAAAAGATAATGTGTTGATCCGCTGGCAGGGAAAAGGAACGTTTGTACAGAGCAAGAAAGTTGAGAACGCACTGCTTACGGTGAGTGGTTTCACCGATTTTGGCGTCTCGCAGGGAAAACCGACGCGCGAAGAGGTGATTGAACAGGAACGTGTCAGCAGCGATCCATTCTGCGAAAGGCTTAATATCCCGGGCAATAACGAGATGTTTCGCTTGTTGCGGGTAATGTATCTTGATAACGAACCGTTGTTTATAGACTGTTCCTGGATCCCTCTCTCGCGTTATCCGGGTTTTGATGAAGTTTATAGCGTAGGTGCTTCAACATATAAACTTTTTCAAGAAAAATATGACGTTCGCGTGGTCAGCGATAAAAAAACTATCGATATCTTTACCGCGACCAAAGCGGAAGCGAGCAGGCTTCAGTGCGAACTGGGCGAGCCTCTTTTTCGCATCAGTAAAATCGCTTACGACCAGAACGGCATGCCTGTGCATTATTCGGAGCTTTTTTGTCGGGCGAATCGCGTAAGCCTGACAATTGATAATCATCGTCATTGAATAGAAACGATATTAAACGGATCATACTTTATGGCAGGTGTTTATCTGCTTATTTTTTGATTAATTGCAGCCTGATGAATATTTAACTTATTTGAAGATCCTTCATGGTTTTTTTATGGAGATGAGTTTTTTTATCTTATTTTTTAATACGTTCTCCTGACTCAATAGAACGCCCATTTGGTCATGGAGAATAAATTAAGAAAAAGAATCTTCTTATTTAAAACCGATTGTGATATATCAGACTTAATCTTTCTTAGTTCGCAGATATACCTGTCTTCAAAAAATCTTCTCGTACTTCGCTCACGTTCAACCCTTGATAAAAATACGCCTTAGGCAATGTTGGCTGGCTGGCAACGGCAATCCCCTCTTTCTCTTCCCGCACACATGACAGGCAGCATTTCATCAGATATACAACTTCATATAATAAGACTTATACAAACCCAGCGACATTCCTACCTAAACCCGCTATCATGCGGATCCGGCCCGGATCCTGAGCGAAAGCGCTGTTTGCCCTTCGCCTTCCTCTTTGAAACGATATCCGGACATAAAAACAGGTGACTTACTGCCTCCTGAAAATGGCAACGCTACGCAAAATCTGCAGCAGTTCACCCCTGCTTTTTTCTCAGAATTCACGTAGCGATCTCAAGCTGAATTGCGGATAAATTGAACAGAAATGGATGGATTAATCACCTCACACGCCCTGCTCCCGCTTTCTCAGTCGGATGATGACCTTGCGCAACGCCTGCGCGAGTTCGTTCAGGATAAAGATGCGTTTGCGCCCAATACCTGGCGACAACTGATGAGCGTGATGCGCGTCTGCCACCGCTGGGCATCGGCCAACAATCGCGTGCTGCTGCCGATGTCGCCTGAAGATCTGCGCGACTACCTGGGCTATTTGCAGTCTATTGGGCGCGCCTCCTCGACCATCGGCACGCATCAGTCACTGATTACGATGTTACACCGTAACGCCGGGCTGGTGCCCCCATCGACTTCCCCGCTGGTTTCACGTGCGGTAAAAAAGATTAATCGCGTGGCGGTGGTATCCGGCGAGCGTACCGGTCAGGCGGTTCCGTTCCGGTTAAGCGATCTGCAAAAGGTCGAGGCGGCCTGGGAAGATAACCAGAGCCTGCGGAATCTGCGCGATCTCGCCTTTCTGCATGTGGCGTACAGCACGCTGATGCGTATCAGCGAGGTGGCGCGTTTTCGCGTTGGCGACGTGATGCGCGCGGAAGATGGGCGCATCATTCTTGAAGGCTCCTGGACCAAAACCATTCTCGATACCGGCAGCCTGGTGAAAGCGCTGGGATCGAAGTCGTCAGCGGTGCTGACAAAGTGGCTTATGGCATCGGGACTGATTAATGAACCAGATGCCTTTCTCTTTGCGCCCGTGCACCGCTCGGGCAAAGTGATGGTCGTGACCGACGACCCCATGAGCACCCCCGCGCTGAAAAGTATTTTCACCCGCGCGTGGGAGGCTGCAGGACATACCACCACCATGAAGCCGAACAAAAATCGCTATCGCCGCTGGAGCGGTCACAGCGCGCGCGTGGGCGCCGCGCAGGATCTGGCGCGCAAAGGCTATTCGGTTCCGCAAATCATGCAGGAAGGCACCTGGAAAAAACCGGAAACCCTGATGCGCTATATCCGCTATGTGGAAGCACACAAAGGCGCAATGGTTGATCTGATGGAAAACAGTGAAGAGTAACCCGCTAAGTTATCCACAGAAAAAGTGGACAGCCTGTGTGAAACTCCGGGAAAAGATGCAGCGAACTGCGTAGTATTGCAGGAAACAGGGGGATTTTAGTGCTGAATTAACGCGCAAATACATCAGGTTATCCACCTTTATTTTAGCTATGCGTTAATGTCATGTCTGGAGGTGGGCAGCCAACAGACTTTGACCGTTTTTTTCCACGATGGTTCAGCTGAATTCGCTTATTCGCGCTCTTTCTCAACGTCAGGCCTCCCTGTAGCGCAGCGCATTGATCACTTCAGTCAGCGCCGGCATCATTTGACGGCGGCTGGCGTAGTAAAGATGGTATCCCGGAAAAAGCGGCCACCACGCCTGCAGAACCGGCACTAATTTTCCCCTTTCGATATGTTGTTGCGCCAGATCCAGCGGGACATAAGCGAGCCCCAGCCCATCCAGCGCCGCCTGCAGCATCAGCCCGGTCGTGTTAAAAACGGCTTGTCCCTGCACCCGCACCGATAACGCTTTGCCCGCTTTTTCAAAGTCCCAGGCGTAGATCCCGCCGCGCGTCGGCAGCCGCAGATTGATGCACTGATGCGTCGTCAGCTCAGCTGGCGTTTCCGGCGCCGTTTTATCCTGCAGATAATCTGGCGAGGCGACCACCGCCATAGAGAAGTCGGGGCCGATCCTGACGGCGATCATATCCTTATCGACCACGTTGCCGACCCGCACCCCGGCATCAAACTGCTGCGCCACGATATCGGTCAGCGCATAGTCCACGCTTAATTCGATCTGAATCTCGGGATAGCGCTTCAGCAGCGGCCGCAGGCGCGGCCAGAGCACGGACTCGATGGCGTGATCGTGCGCGGTTATGCGCACGGTGCCCGCTGGTTTTTCACCCAGCGCGCGCAGCGAGGCGAGTTCGCTGTCGAGCGCGCGCAGCATCGGCAGCAGCGTGTTATAGAGCCGCGCGCCAGCCTCGGTAAGGGAGACGCTGCGCGTGGTGCGCGTCAGCAGTCTGACCCCAAGGCGCGCCTCCAGGGCCGTAATCGCATGGCTCAATCCAGAGCGTGACATGCCGAGCTGCGCGGCTGCTCGGGTGAAGTTTTTCTCACGCGCTACAAGATGAAAGGCGCGCAGGTCGTTGAGATTCTCAGGCATCATTGTTGAATATTCTGCACATACGCATTCACATTTGACCATCTTATCAAACAATCTTGCTGAGCCTACACTGAACTCACTATCCACCAGCGGGGCCAGCGCCTGACGTTGCTCCCCTATACTGAGAACCGGAGCCGTATGAAGACCATTGCCGCTGCTGCGATGTCCCTCGCGCTGGCCTGTTCAGCTGCTTACTCAAAGGAGAAGACACCTGTGATTACCATTATGCAAAGTGGAGAAAAACCCTCGGTACAGGGATCGCCAGACTATTTCACCGGCACGGTGCGCATTGACTCGCCGTTTCAGGGAAGCGATCCGGCACGCGTGGGCGGCGCGACCGTGACGTTTGAGCCTGCCGCCCGCACGGCGTGGCATACCCATCCCCTCGGCCAGACGCTCATCGTCACCGCAGGGCTCGGCCTTGTTCAGGAATGGGGCGGTCCGGCGCGCGAAATCAGGCCTGGCGATATCGTCTGGATCCCGGCGGGCGTGAAGCACTGGCATGGCGCTGCGCCACAGAACAGCATGTCGCATATCGCCATTGCCGAGGCGCAGGAAGGCAAAGTGGTTGACTGGATGGAGCATGTCAGCGACGAGCAGTATGCGTCCCGTGATAAATCGTGACGGCATAACGGCCAGGCGGCGCATGACCAGCCTGCTGGCGCTCTGCGCCGCGCTGGTTTGCTCCAGCAGCGCCGCCGAAGAAGCTTCCAATTCCGCTTCGATAAGGAACAGAACCATGCTGACCCAGCAGCAACATCCTCTTACCGCGCCGCAGAAGCAGACGGCGGCGATTGCCGCCAGCGCTGCGACGGGCGACATACCTGCACTGAATGCTGCGCTGCAACAGGGGCTGGACGCCGGTCTCACCATCAGCGACTGTCGTGAGATCCTGGTCCAGCTTTACGCCTATGCCGGTTTTCCCCGTAGCTTGAATGCGCTGGCGGAGCTGATGAAAGTCGTTGATGAGCGTCGTGAACAGGGCATAAACGATGTGGAAGGCAACCCGCCGGGGCCACTGCCGAAGCCTGAAGAGATGCTGGCGGCCGGCACGCAGAACCAGACCACGCTCGCTGGCGGCCCGGTCAAAGGCGCGCTTTTCGATTTCGCGCCAGCCATCGATCGCTATCTGAAGGTCCATCTTTTCGGCGACATTTTCAGCCGTGACAATCTCGACTGGAAAAGCCGGGAGCTGGCGACCGTCGGCGCGCTGGCCGCCATGACCGGCGTGGAGTCCCAGCTAAAAGCGCACCTGAACATCAGCCGGAACGTAGGGCTGACGGATGCGCAGCTGGCCGAACTGGTGCCGCTGTTTGAGAACCGGGGCGAGCAAAGCACGGCGCAACGGCTGCAGCGTGCGCTGGCGTCGGGAAGCGCGCAATAACGGCATGCACCTGCGCCCCGGCGCAGGTTAAACCCGCGGGTTCAGGTCGTAAACCAGCCGTCAGGATATTGCTCGCAGATAAATGCCACGAAGGCGCTGACTTTAGGGCTTTGCAGGCGGCGTGAGGTGTGCAGCACCCACAGCTCTGTTGTATTGCCAGCCTCTCCCCAGGGGATCAGCGCGCCTTTGTCCAGCAGGCTACTGACAATCGACTGCGGCAGCATCGCCGCGCCGGCGCCTGCCGCAACGGCGTCACGCACGGCCAGAAGGGAAGAGAACTGCGCCACCGGCTGCGGGACGAAGCAGCGTCGACCGTTATCCAGCGACCAGATCTCGCCTTCCCGGTGCGTAGGCATCACCACCGCCGCGACCGGAAGCGGGCCGCCGCCGTCGCTGAGCGGCATCTCAAACCCGGGAGCGGCGACCAGCATAAGTTTGTCTCTGGCAAAGCATCTGCCCACCAGCGTGCTGTCCGTGGGCGGATTAATGCGGATGGCCACGTCGAAGTGCTCCTCAACCAGATTGCTGAGCCTGTCCTCTGCGACGGACTCAATCCGGACGTCGGGATAACGCGCGCGGAATCGGGCCGCGATCTGGCCCAGCGCCACCTGGGAAAACAGCAGCGGCGCTGCAATACGCAGGCAGCCTCTGGGGCGGGTCGCGCTCTCCTGCGTCATAACGACGGCTTCGCTGATTTCGCGCAGGGCCCCGGCCGTTCTGGCCAGCAGAAGTTTGCCTGCCTCGGTAATCTCAAGCCGTCGGCTGCCGCGCTCAGTAAGGCGAACGCCAAGCGCCTCTTCAAGATCGGCCAGCCGTCGCGACAGCGTCGCTTTCGACTTGCCGCTGGCGCGACTGGCGGCGCCGATCCCGCCCGAGGCGGCAATAAGGTGAAAATCTGTTAAGGCGTTGAGGTCCATAGGTGTCTCATTTATGGAACATAGAGTCCCGAGAATAGCGTCTTACGCTATTAATCAAAACACCTTAGTCTCTGTTTACACCCACCTGACACCACGGAGTAAACATCATGACTATTCTTGTTACCGGCGCCACCGGCCGTGTCGGCCGCCATGTCGTCGCCCAGCTTATCAGCCGCAGCGCTGCTGTTCGCGTACTGACCCGCAACCCTGAGACAGCCGGCTTTGGACCAGGCGTCGAGGTAGTTCAAGGCGAGCTGCTCGATCTCGACGCCCTGCGCGCCGCCTTCTCTGGCGTCAGCACGCTTTTTCTGCTGAACGCCGTCACGGCCGATGAGTTTACTCAGGCCATCATTACCCTGAACGTCGCCCGCGAATGCGGCGTTGAACGGATCGTCTATCTATCGGTGTTTGAGGCGGATAAAGCGGTGAACGTTCCGCACTTCGCCGTTAAGTACGGCGCGGAGCAGATGCTTACAGCGATGGATTTCAGCGCCACTATCCTGCGGCCGACCTATTACATCGATAACGACGCGATGGTTAAAGAGGTCATCTTCAACCACGGCATTTACCCGATGCCGATCGGCAACGTCGGGCTGGCGATGGTGGATGTGCGCGATATTGCCGAGGTGGCCGCTATCGAACTGATACGACGCGACCGGGCCCCCGGCAAACTGCCGGTCGAAACCATCAATATCGTCGGGCCTGATACCCTTACCGGACCTCAGGCCGCTGCGATATGGGCTGAGACGCTCGGCCGACCGGTTAACTACGGCGGCGACGATCCCGCCGCTTTTGAAGCGAGCATGGCGGGATTTATGCCGAAATGGATGGCCTATGAAATGCGTCTGATGGCCGAGCGCTACGTCAGCGACGGCATGATCCCGCAGGCTGGCGATCGCGAGCGGCTGGTGGCGCTTCTGGGCCGTCCGCTGCATGCGTACCGCGACTTTGCCGCGGCGCTGGCCGGCTGAAGGTCAATGGCCGTCGGGCGGAGAAGGATCGCCCGACGCGTCCTGCTCAGCGTCGTTGATCAGCCTGAGCAGGTGCGATACCGTTCTGGCCGTGCTGCTGCGTCGCCAGGCAAAGGCGATATCCGTGTAAAGCGTGTTGTTCTCTATCTCGCAAAACACAATCTGCGGGTTATTGACGCAGCACATCGAGGCCGGCACCAGAGCGATGCCGCAGTTCGCGCCCACCATGCCGAGAGAGGAGGCTATCTGAGGCGCCTGCTGAAATCGCGCCGTGGAAAAGCCCGCGCGCAGGCAGGTGCTGACGATAAGTTCATACAGGCTTGGGGAGACGTCGCGCGGGAAGATAATCAGCGTTTCGTCCGCCAGCTGCGACAGCGCCACGGTTCGCTGATGGCCAAGCGCATGGCCCGCGGGCAAGGCGACGAGCATTCTCTCGGTGGCGATCACCTTCAGATTGAAGGCCTTGCTGCTTTCGCAGGGCAGGCGAATAAACGCCGCATCGAGCAGTCCTTCCTGTAAATCCTGCATCAGCAGCGCCATGTTCTCCTCCCGCGTGGTCAGGGTTATGGCGGGATAGCGCGCCTTGAAACGGCGGATCAAATCAAATACCGGCTGACCAAACGCCACCGAGCTGGCGAAGCCCAGCGACATCTGTCCACTGATGCCGCGCGCCACGCCGCGCGCTTTTTCCAGCGCATTGTCGGCCTGCTGCACAATCTGTATCGCGTCAGGCAGAAACGCGCTGCCCGCCTCCGTCAGCTCAACCCCGCGCGTTAAGCGCTTCAGCAACGGCGTGCCGATCTCATGTTCCAGACGCTGGATTTGCTGACTTAGCGGCGGCTGAGAAATGCCCAGCATTTCCGCTGCGCGGGTAAAGTGCAGCGTCTCGGCCACAGCAACGAAATAACGTAGATGCCGAAGTTCCATATCAAAAACGTCTCAAAGTTAACAGGTTTCGCTATTGGATTCTGCGAGCCAACTGGCCCACCATGATATTAACACGGCTTAACTATGGGTTTGTGAGGCACCATATGTGTAATATTGTATCTGATTGTTCATGTGAGGATCAGCTCAAGGAGGCCCTTGGCAAACTTGCGGAAAAATCACCAGAAAAGGTTATCTATCAGACCTCGCTGATGAGCGCGCTGCTTAACGGGGTTTACGATGGATCGACCACGGTTTCCGATCTGTTGCGCAAAGGCGATTTTGGTCTGGGCACTTTTAATCAGCTCGACGGCGAGCTGATCGCTTTTGACAGCGAGGTGTATCAGCTCCGCTCCGACGGCAGCGCCCGGCCCGCCCGGCCCGAGCAGAAAACGCCCTTTGCGGTGATGACGTTTTTCAAACCTGAATATCAGCATCGCTTCGCTGAAACCGCCACGCGTGACGATGTGCACCGCGTTATCGACAGCAAAATCACCTCAGATAACCAGTTCTGCGCGCTGCGCATCAGCGGCCGCTTCCGTGCCGTACAGACGCGCACCGTGCCCTGCCAGTGCCGCCCCTATCGCACCATGCCTGAAGTGCTCGGCAATCAGCCCACCTTCGACTTTCGCGAGGCGGAGGGCGAACTGATTGGCTTCCGCACGCCGCAGTATATGCAGGGCATCAACGTCGCAGGTTACCACGAGCACTTTATTACCGACGATCGCCAGGGCGGCGGGCACATCCTCGATTACGTGCTGGAGAGCGGCCTGCTGACGTTCGGCGCCATTAGTCAGCTGGTGATCGATCTGCCGCAGGACCGCGATTTTCTGCAGGCGGATCTGAACCCGCAGGATCTGGATGAAGCCATTCGGGCTGTCGAAAGCTAACAACTGAGGTGATGATGAAAACGCTAAAAACCAACGTGCTCTGGAACAGCGGCGCCGATCTCGTGGTGGCGCAGCTTGAAGCGCAGGGCGTCAACCATGTGTTCGGCATTCCCGGCGCCAAAATCGACAAGGTGTTCGATTCGCTGGTGGATTCGCCGATTCAGCTGATCCCGGTGCGGCATGAAGCGAATGCCGCCTTTATGGCGGCCGCGGTCGGCAGGCTGACCGGCAACGCCGGCGTGGCGCTGGTCACCTCGGGGCCGGGCTGCTCGAATCTCGTGACCGGCATGGCCACCGCCACCAGCGAAGGGGATCCGGTGGTAGCGATTGGCGGTGCGGTAAAGCGTTCGGACAGCGCCAAGCAGGTTCATCAGAGCATGGATACCGTGTCGATGTTTCGGCCGGTGACCAAGTTCGCCGTTGAAGTCACCGACGCCTCTGCGCTGGCCGAATGCGTCTCCAACGCCTTTCGCCACGCTGAGAACGGTCGCGGCGGCGGCGCCTTTATCAGCCTGCCGCAGGATATCGTCGATCAGCCGGTATCGGGCACGCCGCTGCAGCACAAGGGACGCGTCACGCTGGGCGCCGCGCCCGATTCGCTGGTGGAGGCGGTCAGCCGCGAAATCGCCAGGGCTAAAAATCCGGTGATCCTGCTGGGCCTGATGGCGAGCCAGCCGGAAAACAGCGAGGCGATCCATGAGCTACTGACCAAAAGCCGCATCCCCGTCACCAGCACCTATCAGGCCGCCGGCGCGGTGCGTCAGGAGCACTTTTCGCGCTTTGCGGGACGTATCGGCCTCTTTAACAACCAGGCGGGCGATCGCCTGCTGCAGCAGGCCGATCTGATTATCACCATCGGCTACAGCCCGGTTGAGTATGAGCCCGCGATGTGGAACAGCGGAAAAGCGATGCTGGTGCATATCGATGTGCTGCCGGCGGAGGCTGACAATCTCTATCTGCCTGATGCCGAACTGGTGGGCGATATCGCGCAGACCGTGCGTAAAATCGCCGCGCGTATCGCCTCGCCGCTGCAGCTCAGCGAGGCCGCCGCCGCCATTCTGGAGGATCGTCGCCAGCAACGACAGCTGCTGGCGATGCAGGGCGCCAGCCTGGATCAGTTCGCGCTGCACCCTTTGCGCATCGTGCGCGCCATGCAGGACATCATCAACAGCGACGTTAGCCTGACAGTGGACATGGGCAGCTTTCACATCTGGATAGCCCGTTATCTTTACAGCTTCCGGGCGCGGCAAATCATGATCTCCAACGGGCAGCAGACAATGGGCGTGGCGCTGCCGTGGGCCATCGGCGCCTGGCTGGTGGATCCGTCGCGCAAGGTGGTGTCGGTCTCCGGCGACGGCGGATTTTTGCAGTCGAGCATGGAGCTGGAAACCGCCGTCAGGCTGAAGGCCAACATTCTGCACATTATCTGGGTCGACAACGCCTACAACATGGTCGCCATCCAGGAGGAAAAAAAGTACCAGCGCCTCTCCGGCGTCAATTTCGGCCCGGTCGATTTCAAAGCCTATGCCGAAGCCTTCGGCGCGGCCGGATTTGCGGTGAACAGCGCGGCTGAGCTGGAGCCGACGCTGCGCAAAGCGATGGATGTGAACGGACCGGCTGTGGTTGCCCTTCCCGTCGACTACAGCGATAACCCGCTGCTGATGGGACAGCTTCATCTCAGCCAGCTGCTCTGAGTTAACCTTAAAAGGATAGCGTTATGAAAAATAAAGTGGCTTTTGTTACCGGCGCCGGTCAGGGCATCGGCGCGGCGATTGCGTTACGCCTGGCTAAAGACGGCTTTGCGGTGGCGGTCGCCGATTATAATGCCGACACCGCGCAGCAGGTTGCGGAGTCAATTACCCGCGCCGGCGGCAAGGCGGTTGCGCTGCAGGTCGATGTCGCTCAGCGCGATCGCGTCTTTGAGGCGGTCGAGGAGGCGAGACGCGCGCTGGGCGGCTTCGACGTCATTGTGAATAATGCCGGCGTCGCGCCCTCGACGCCGATCGCCGAGATTACTGAAGAGGTTGTCGATAAGGTTTATAACGTCAACGTGAAGGGCGTTATCTGGGGTATGCAGGCGGCGATCCAGGCGTTCGCCGCAGAAAAGCACGGCGGGAAAATTATCAACGCCTGCTCTCAGGCGGGCCACGTTGGCAATCCAGAGCTGGCCGTTTATAGCTCCAGCAAGTTCGCGGTGCGCGGACTGACGCAAACGGCGGCAAAAGATCTGGCTGCGGCGGGCATTACGGTGAACGCATTCTGTCCCGGCATCGTGAAAACGCCGATGTGGGAAGCGATCGACAAGCAGATATCGGATGCGGCGGGCGAGCCGGCAGGATATGGCACGCAGGAATTTGCTAAACGCATTACGCTGGGAAGATTGTCTGAGCCGGAAGATGTCGCCGCCTGCGTCTCTTTTCTGGCGGGTCCCGACTCCAACTATATGACCGGACAGTCCTTATTAATCGACGGCGGTATGGTGTTTAACTAACGTCCGCGTCGCCGCCTGACGTCTGAACGTTCTGAATGAGAGCAAATCGCTTTGCTCTCGATTCAGAACTTATCAGCAGGGTTATTCAGGCAGCGCGTAGACCACGACCTGGTCGCCGACCTGGTCTTTCAGTATGGTGTTGCCGCCGGCGACAAAGGCGACATACTGGCGCCCTTTGTATTCATACACCGAGGGGTTTGCCACAGCTGGCGCTTCTACCTGATCGGACCAAAGCTCCTCACCGCTCGCCAGCGAGTAAGCGCGGACTTTCGCGTCCATCGAGGCGCCGATAAAGATGACGCCGCCTGCGGTGACCGCCGGGCCGCCGATAGTCGGCGATCCCCAGCTTTCCGGCATAAAGAAGCCGTACTGCTGAGAGGCGCCAACCGGACGTCGCCATTTCACGTCACCGGTGTGCATATCCAGCGCCACGATCTCGCCAAACGGCGGCTGCCAGCACGGCATGCCGAGCCAGTTATTCGCCACGTTCAGGCGCATCCCGTAAGGCGCGCCCTCCTGCGGCGCGAATCCGCTCTCATTACCCGAATCTTTATCCGCCTTATTGTACTCTTCACGGCTGTAGAGCTTGACGTACTGCACGATGTGCGAAGTGTTCACCACCGCAATCTGATTCTGCGGATCGAAGGCGACACCGCCCCACTGCACGCCGCCGGCGCTGTCAGGATAGGTTAATGCCCCTTCGCCTTTGGTGGTTGGCGGCGTATACATGCCCTCGTAGGTGAGCTTATCCCAGAGACGTGAGCACTGTCCGGCGCCGACGATATCGGCCAGCTTCCAGATTTCCGGTTTTTTAGACTGATCGAGCAAGGGCGCCGGTTTGGTCGGGAACGGCTGAGTAGGCGAAAGTTTCTCGCCCTGAACGGAGCCGTCGCCCTGCGGAACCGGACGCTCTTCAATCGGCCAGACATCTTCGCCGGTCAGGCGGTTCACGACGAACAGAAAACCCTGTTTAGTCGCCTGGATAAGCGCCGGGATCTGCTTGCCGTTGACCGTGATGTCCATCAGCGTCGGCGCGGAGTTGATATCGTAATCCCAGACGTCGTGATGCACCCACTGGCGCGACCAGACGACTTTGCCGGTGTTCACATCGAGCGCCGTGGTTGAGGTGCCGAGCGGAATGGCGTCGACGCGGTTGCCGCCCCAGTAGTTAGGCGAAGGCGAAGAGACCGGCAGATAGACTAATCCGTTCGCCTCGTCGGCGGACATATGGGTCCAGACGTTGGCGGTGCCGGTGCGCTTTCTGATATCGGCAGGAATGGCGTCAAAGGTCCACTCGCGCTGACCGGTTTCGGCATTGATGGAGAAGACGGTGCCCGGAGGCGCTTCGGCATAGGCCCAGTCTTTACCGGCCCAGCCGACGATCAGATGGTTGCCGACCACGGTGGGCGGCTGCAGCAGCGACAGCGGAAATTTCGCATTCAGGGTGTTCCACTGCTCGACGTTCAGCACGCCTTTATCGGCAAATTTTTCGCAGGGTTTGCCGGAGTCGGCATCCAGCGCATAGAGTTTGCCGTCCACGGTGCCCATATAAACGATCTTCTGGCAGGCCTGCCCGGCAACCGGGTTTTTCGCCTGCCAGTAAGAGACGCCACGGTTCTTTAACACCGGCTGGGTCAGCGCTTCGCGCGGGGCTTTCGTGTCGTAATGCCACTTCTCTTTCCCGGTGCCGGGATCGAGCGCAATCAGCCGGTAAAAAGGCGTGCCGATGTAAATCGTATCGTTGGCGAACACCGGCGTGGCAGACCAGACGGTGGCAGGCGTTTTGCCTTTGCCGTCGGAGACGTCGCCGGTATGAAACTCCCACACTTTTTCCAGCTTGCTGACGTTATCGGCCGTGATCTGCTTGAGAGGGCTGTACTTCTGGGCGTTAAGCTGGCCATGGAAGCTATCCCAGGTCGCTTTTTCCGGCACCAGCGGCGACGCCGTGTTGGCCGCGGACGCAACCTTTTTGCCTTCCTGTTCGGAAGAGGCTTCTTTAGTGGTGTTCGTGGTGCCAGGCGACTGCTGATCGGCGGCATCCACATTAAGCTTCTCCTGCGTTCCCTGAGAAGCTTCGGCGGCCTTATCCTCGGCCTGTAATGTGAGTGGCGTCATCAGCAGCGCGAGCGCCGTCATGCTGACTTTCATCAGCTGCTTTTGTTTATCGCTATGCACGGGCATTTCCTCAGGCTCTGGCGGGTGTAGTGTGGCGGGCGGAACGGCGGCCGAGAAGGATCAGACCAGCCAGACCGAGTACCATGGCGGCGGTAATGATCCCCTGATGGAGCAGCAAGGCGGCAAAGCCGATACCGACCAGCACAATCAGCGTCACGATGCCCCAGAAAATGCGCGCGCCGCGGCCTGAAGAGGCGCGGAGAATCAGCGTCAGCAAGGCCAGAACCACACTGGCGATCGCCACGCCGAGCGCGCCGATGGTGCCGGTGACGCCAGTTAAAGGCGTGAGCCAGGCGTAGAGCGCCAGCGCGAAACCGCTCGCGGCTGCCAGCAGGAGCAGCAGCGTGCCGGCGCGTGAAGGTTGAGAATGCAACATAGCAGCAAATCCCCTGTAAGAATAAAATGATAAAAATCATACGACTCGTTATGCCTGAATGGGCCGCCGCGCGAACGGCGAACCGGAACGCGGCTGAACATTCCAGCAAACGCGGTGAAGTATAGGTGAGAATGACTTATCCGTTTTTCGACAGGCGACGAATCCACCTGCGCGCGCAGAATGCGCGCGGCTAACCATTATGACCTGAGCATAATTAATGTATTATGCGTGACTGACCTTTGCCGCTTGCGCTGATATCCCTCTTAACTATGCGAAAAACTCAATCAGGCGCTGCCGGCGTCGCCCTGTTAAAAACCTCTCTCGGCAAAAGCATGTCCATGTTTTTGTTGCTCACCAGCCTTTTCGTTATCGCCATTAATGCCTGGTCGTTATGGAACTCCTGGCAGCAGACGGTGGGCGAAAAAAACGATGATGCCCGCAACCTGTCGGTTTCGCTGGCGAAGCAGGCGGAAGATGCGTTTCTGCAGGTAGATATCACCCTGGCGGATGCGGTCCGGCAGCTCCGGCAGCGGGGAAATGAGTACGCCGCGACGCCGGCTTTCCTGCACCAGCTAAAAGAGCAGCAGGGTAAACTTCCGCAGCTGCACGGACTGTTTATTTACGATACCGAGGGACACTGGGTCGCCTCCTCCGGCAATTTCGTTCCGACCAACGCCAGCAATGCCGACCGCGACTATTTCATCTGGCATCGCACCCATAACGATACGAATTTGCTTATCAGTCGGGTTATACGCAGCCGCTCAACCGGCGATTTGGTTATCCCGGTTTCCGTTCGCCTGAACGACAGCCAGGGGAATTTTGCCGGCGTCGCGCTGGCCACGGTACGGGTTGACTATTTCCGTCAGTACTACAGCTATTTCGCCCTGGGTAATAAAGACACCCTGGGGCTGATCCTGGCGGATTCCTCCGTCTTATATATTCGCCCGTTCCCTGACGCCTTTATCGGCCGGACGCTGGCGTCCAGCCCGCTGTTTAAAACCGAGCTTAAGGCCGCCTCCAGCGGCAACGCCACCTGGCGCTCGACGCTGGACGGCGTGGTGCGCGTGTTTGGCTACACCCGGCTGGAGCGCTATCCGCTGATCGTGACGGCGGGCTACGACCGCGACAGCATTCGTCGGGAATGGCTGGCGGGAAACCTGATTAATCTGCTGCTTAACCTGGCTCTGCTCTGCGCCATTACCGGCATGGGGATCCTGCTGCTTCGCCAGGTAGGCACCAACGTCAGAAATCAGATTGAATTAACCTACGTGCGCGATGAGCTGACCAACATCAATCACACGCTGCAGTCGCTGGCGCTGGTCGACGGCTTAACCGGCCTGGCCAACCGAAGGCAGTTTGATGCGCTGCTTGAACAGGGGTTACTTAAATCGCTGAAAACCGGCGACCCGATCGCTCTGGTCATGATCGACATCGACTGCTTTAAACGCTTTAACGATACGTACGGACATGTGGCTGGCGATGAGTGTCTGCAGGATGTCGCCCATGCACTGAAACAGAGCGTTCATTTTCACGGCGATGTGGTGGCGCGCTACGGCGGCGAAGAGTTCACGATCATTATGCCGAACACCGACGAGTCCGAGGCGAAGATTGTGGCCGAGCGCGCCGTCAGGAACGTCATGGAGATGGGCATCGCCCATGAGAGTACGGAAGTCTCGCTCGGTATCGTGACCATCAGCGCCGGCTACAGTTCGCTGGTTTCTGAAGGCAAACCGGCAGAGGCAGAACAGCTGAAAAAAGAGGCCGACCGCGCGCTTTATAAAGCCAAGCGCAACGGCCGGAATCAGGCGAGCGGTCAGGTCTGACCGCCCGAGCGCGTCCCCGTCTTTCCGGGGCGCGGTTTAGAGCATGCCGTAGATCAGCGCCGACACGGTGAGCAGGCCGCCAATAATGACGATAAAAGACATGGCGCCTCGCAGCATCTGCAGCTCTTTTCGGTTGTAGACCAGCCAGGCGGGGATCACGAACAGGAAGATCGCGATCAGCGGCCCGCAGAGGGTTTCAATCAGCGCAATCACGTCCGGGTTCCAGTAGGCGACCGCAAGCGACACCGCAAACATCAGCGTAAAGGCCACCGCTTTGGCTCGCTTGCGGCCGGATCGATCTTTCATCCCGGCGGCGTCGCCGATCAGCGTAGCGAAAGTTTCGGCGACCGGCAGGCAAACGCCCAGAAACGATTTAGTCATCGCCACCATCGCAATAAAGGGCGCAACGATAAACAGCAGACCTGCGCTACCGTTCCCTTCCATCACCGAGAGCACGTTCAGATTCTGCGTCCTGGCTGCGATAAACACCTCGCGCGGCATGCTCAGCACACAGCTCAGCACAAAAAAGATGATGCTGAAAAAGATGGCGCAGTAGGCCAGACGGATCACGCGTACGGCTTTCTGCTCGCCGCCCTTCCCCTTTTCCTGATACCAGGAGGAGAGCGGCGACATCATTGGCGCGGAACAGAAGGAGAAGGTGATAAGCGGAAGCGCCAGCCAGAGCGCCTTAAGCGACTCGCCAGCAGGCGCGCCCGTGGTTTCGCGCAGCGCCTGAGTCAGGTTGGACAGATGCCATGACGGGATCTGCATCATGGCAATCAACAGCAGAGAGAGCGCAAAGGGAATCGCCAGCGTGCTCATGGTGCTGACCACGCGGTCGCGGCCTTTGCTTAACACCAGATAGAGTAACGACACCGCGATAAAAGCCAGCACGGCGCGGTTCAGCGCGGCGAAATGCAGATGGGCGGTAACATAGTTGTCTAACGCGTTGACCAGCGAGACGACGTACACCAGCGTGACGGGGAAATGGGCCACGCAGAAAAAGATCTTAATGCCCTGACGCCCTTTTGGGCCGAAGAATTTACCAAACAGCGGAAGTTCAGCGTTATCCGCCTGATGGTCGCGCATAAAGATGCGACAGATCAGCACGTGCGGTATCAGCGATAGCGGCAGGCCCAGCAGCAGCATCATAAAAAGCACCAGCGGCCCGCGCGTTCCCACTTCCACCGGCAGAAACAGCGTACCGGCGCCCACCGTGGTGCCATATACCCCCATCATCCAGATGGTATCTTTCATCGACCAGGATGGCCTGTTTGCGACTGCGTTTTCCGTACTTGCTTGAATAGTCATTTTTACACTTTGGATTACTGGTTGTTCAGATGCCGGCGCGACAGAATTGATCACTCTTTGTCTGGTCAGACTGAACAGAGCGAAGGAGACCGGACATCCGCGCCAGACCAGACACATAACAAGGCGGCAGATTGTCTGGTAAAACGGAGAGCAGGCCAAATGATTTCGGTCAAAAAAGCAGGGACGTTTACGTTTGGATAACTATTTTTAACCGCTATAGCGTGGTTCGGTTACCTGCCCTGTCCTGCTCAAAAATTTTATGCTTCACCAGGCGGTCGCGCAGCCAGCGTTGCGCTTTGCCGGCGGGCGCCTGTTTTGACCAGAGCAGGTCAATGCCGACGATCCAGTCAGTATGGGGATACTCCTGCTGCCGTAGTTCGATCAAGGTTCCTGCGCGCAGTTCGCGCTCGACGAACTCGCGGGGAAGCGACGCCCATCCGAGACCGGCCAGCGCCGCCTCCAGCATCGCGCTGTAGCTTTCCACCCGCCAGAGCATAGGACTGCCTAAATATTCAGTGGTGGCGATCCTTGCCTCCTGGGAACCAAAGGTGATGTGCCGCCAGCTATGCAAATCGGCAAAGGAAACAGGAAGACGTTGCGCCAGCGGATGCGCGGCGCTGACGACATGCACCATAACCACCTTCCCCAGCTGCGTGAACTCAATTTTCTCGCTCTCAACGGGATGAGACAGCGCGATGCCCAGATCGACTTCGCCATTTTTCACCATCGCCTCCACATCGCCGCGAAAAGGCTCTTTGATATGGATATCGACTTCAGGAAAGGTCATAGAGAATTCATATAGCACGGGCGCAATCGTCACGTAGGGAAGCTCGATGGCGAGGCTGACATGGCTCTCAATCTGCTGGTTGAATGCCGTTACGCGCTGATCGAAAGCCTGACATCGTTCCAGAATAGTTTTGACATACTCGCGCAGCACTTGGCCTTCCGGCGTCAGCCGCACCTGTCGCGGCGTGCGCTCAAACAAGCAGAGATCCAGCTCAAGCTCCAGGTTGCTCATCGCCATGTTGACCGATGACTGGGATTTTTTCAGCTGACGCGCGGCGGAAGAGAATGAACCCGATTTGGCCACCTGCTCAAACACCATAAGTTGTTCCAATGAATATTTCAAAACACCCCCCGGCTTTCAATTTTCCTGAAAACAGCTCGCTTACTTGTATCACTTTTTTACTTATAGAGTGGGCTTCCTGCGCTTTATCAGTGCGACGAGAGGTGTTTATGGAAAGGGTAATAGCTGAAAAAAAAGCTGAAGGCTCGCTCAGCGCCAGGCGCATCGCTTCGCTGGGCTTACAGCATGTTCTGGTGATGTACGCGGGGACGGTGACGGTGCCGCTGATCCTCGCGTCGGTGATGGGCCTGACCGGGGCGGAGACGGTGACGCTGGTCAATGCCTGCCTGCTGACCTCCGGACTCGCCACGCTGCTGCAGTCGGTGGGCGTCGGGCGCTTTGGCGGACGGATGCCGTTAATCCAGGGATGCTCCTTTATCGTTCTGGCGCCGATGGCGATGATTGGTCAGCAGTATGGCATCACCACGGTGTTCGGCTCCGCCATCGCCTGCGGCCTGTTCACCGTAGTAGTCGCGCCGCTTTTTAGCCGCTTGATCCGCTTTTTTCCGCCGGTAGTGACTGGATGCGTGATCGCCATCATCGGCATCTCGCTGATGCCCGCGGCGGCAATCTGGATTGGCGGCGGCAACCCGGACGCGCCCGACTTTGCCAGCCCGTCCAACCTGCTGCTGGGACTGGCTACCCTGGTCATTACGCTGTTTTTTTACTGTAAAACGCGAGGCGTCATCCGCAACTTCAGCATTCTGGCAGGCATGCTGGCGGGAACGCTTATCGCCTTGCTCGCAGGCCTGACCGATTTCTCCGCGGTTGGTCACGCCGCATGGATCGGCATCAGCATGCCCTTCTCTTTTGGCCTGCCGGTGTTTTCCCCCGTGCCTGTTTTGGTCTCCTGCCTGGCGATGATCATCGTGATGACAGAGACAACCGGCAACGTCCTGCTGATAGACAAGCTGATGGGACGTCCGACGACGCCGCAGCGTCTTGCCGATACCATCCGCGCCGACGGTCTCTCTACTATGGTCGGTGGCTGTCTCAACAGTTTTCCTTACAACGCTTTTTCGCAAAATGCCGGGCTGATTATGCTGACGCGTATCACCAGCCGGTCGGTGCTGGCGGCTGCCGGGGTGATACTGGTGTTACTCGGCCTGTTTCCTAAGCTGGGCGCGCTGGTCGCGGCGATCCCGCGTCCGGTGCTGGGCGGCGTTGGCGTGTTGATGTTCGGCATGACGCTGGCCGCCGGCATTCAGCAGCTGAAAGAGGTCAGTTTTAAAAATGATAACAATATGCTCATTGTTGCCGTCTCAATAAGCGTTGGCGTCATTCCGATGGCGTTTCCGGCGTTATTTACATCGCTGCCCTCATCGTTAAGGCTGATTTTCGACAGCGGTATTTTTATGGGCGGTTTTACTGCCGTGGTGCTGAACAGCTTACTGAATACTAAAAAAGAGGATGAAAATGCATAACGCTACCGATATTAAATTTTTGCGGCTGTCGAACGAGGTTGCGAAGCGCGCTATCGCCTTGGGTAATCACCCGTTCGGCGCGGTATTGGTGGCGCCTGATAATGAAACTGTTCTGTTGACCCAGTGCAATATCGACACCGTTAATCATGCCGAGTCGACCCTCGCGCGGATCGCGGCGAGTAATTTTACCCCTGACTACCTCTGGGGCTGCACGCTCTATACCGCCGTCGAGCCGTGCTGCATGTGCGCCGGCACCCTCTACTGGGCGAATATTGGTCGGGTGGTGTATGGCATGAGCGAAGCGCGGCTGCTGGCGTGCACCGGCAACCATCATGAAAATCCGACGATGAGTCTGCCAGCTTCGTCGGTATTTGCGCACGGGCAGAAAGATATTGTGCTGGTCGGGCCGGTTCATGAGGTTGAAGAGGAAACGCTGTCGTTGCAGCAGGCGTTCTGGCAGGCGAGATAATCCTTATCTGGCGCGGAAACATAAGGTGATAACCGGGCGGGTGCGCCCTCCCGGTATAATCTTGTTGTTGAATAATAAAACGAAATGTTATTTGCCGGCTGACGCGTTCTCTGCAAATCTCTTTATAACTAAACAAGCAAATCCAATTTGTTAATTAATCATAACGTTATAAGAGAATACGCTAATGAGCATCTCCGCGCAGAACAGCCTCAATCTATTTTGGTTTTTACCGACCTACGGCGATGGCCGGTATCTGGGAACTACCCAGGGCGGCAGAGCGGTCGATCTGCCCTATCTACAGCAGGTGGCACTGGCAGCAGACAATCTGGGCTATTACGGCGTGCTGATCCCCACCGGCAAAAGCTGCGAGGATTCCTGGATCATCGCATCGGCGCTGGCGCCCATTACCAAAAAACTGCGCTATCTGGTCGCCGTGCGGCCTGGCCTGCAGCCGCCGAGCCTGGCGGCGCGGATGGCTGCCACGCTGGATCGCCTGTCGGAAGGCCGTTTGCTGATCAACGTGGTGACCGGCGGCGATCCGGTGGAGAACAGAGGCGACGGCATCTTCCTGAGCCATGCCGAACGTTATCAGGTCACCAGGGAGTTTCTTGAGGTCTATTCCCGCCTGCTAAAAGGGGAAAAGGTGGATTACGCAGGCGAACATATCCGCGTTGAAGGATCAGAAATCACCTTCCCGCCGGCGCAGGAGAATGGTCCACCGCTCTACTTCGGCGGCTCCTCTGAAGAGGCGATCGAGGTTGCGGCGAATCAGATCGATACCTATCTGACATGGGGAGAGCCGGTCGAGCAGGTGGCGGAAAAGATGGCAGTGGTACGCCAGCGGGCGCAGGAAAAGGGACGATCGCTTTCCTACGGCATCCGGCTGCACGTGATTGTGCGGGAGACGGAAGAGGAAGCCTGGGCGGCGGCGGATCGTCTGATTGCCCATCTGGACGACGAGACCATCGCTGCCGCGCAAAAAATCTTTGCGCGTATGGACTCGACCGGCCAGGCGCGCATGAGCGCATTGCATGGCGGCTCGCGCGAGGGATTGCGTATCGGACCGAACCTGTGGGCCGGCGTCGGGCTGGCGCGCGGCGGCGCGGGCACCGCGCTGGTGGGCAGTCCTCAGCAGGTGGCGGATCGCATTCGTGAATATCAGGCGTTAGGCATTGAAAACTTTATCCTGTCCGGCTATCCGCATCTGGAAGAGGCGCACCGTTTCGCCGAGCTGGTGATGCCGCTGCTGCCGCTTGCCGCCAACGCGTCGAAAGCGCAGCGCGTCGTCAATACCGGACCGTTCGGCGAAATCCTCGGCGGCGGCGAAAAGGGAAAGGGTTAACGCCGGCGAAAGCCTGACAGCGGCCAGCCCGCTGTCAGCGGTGATTGAGCCGGCGCGACAGCCGGTCGCCGCACAGCTGCAGCAGCGTTACCAGCGCCACCAGCACCACGATCACCGTCAGCATCACCTGCATATCGAAGCGCTGATAGCCGTAGCGATAGGCGAGATCGCCCAATCCTCCGGCCCCGATCGCGCCGGCCATCGCGGAGGCGTTGATCATCGTTACCAGCGTAATGGTAAAGCCGCTGACGATGCCGGGCCGCGCCTCCGGCAGCAACACATGCCAGACAATGTGCCAGCGATGAAAACCCATCGCCTGCGCCGCTTCGGTCAGCCCTTTATCCACTTCACGCAGGCTGACCTCGGCGATACGGGCGAAAAAGGGCGTCGCCGCCAGGGTGAGCGGCACCACGGCCGCCCAGACGCCATAGGTCGTCCCGACCACCCAGCGGGTAAAGGGGATCAGGGCAACCATCAAAATCAGAAAGGGAACAGAGCGGAACAGATTGACCACCCAGCCCAGCACACGGTTTAACGTTGGGCTGGGAAAGAGAGCATCCCGCCCGCTGACGACCAGGATAACCGCCATCGGCAGCCCCAGCGCGAACGCCAGCAGGGACGACACGCCGACCATCAGCAGCGTGTCCAGCAATCCGCTCCACAGACGCTCAATAGTCAGTGACATAGCCTACTACCTCCAGTCGATCGGCGAGATTCGCCAGCTGCCGCTGGGCAAACTGCGCCTCATGTTTTGCATCGAGCAGCAGCAGCAGCTGACCGATGGCCCGGTTTTGCACCCACTCGATGGCGCTGTAGACCACGGTTATTTCGCCAGACGCCAGCGTGGCTAAAGCACCAAGGTCGGGATGCGCGCCCTGCCCGTTATAGCGCAGGCGCACCAGTGCCCGCGAGCGCCTGTTTTGACGCCGCTCGCTAAGATAAGGGGCGATGTTTTCAGGCAGGCGCTGATATTCCGGGTTAAGCAGCTGGCGCGTGGTTTCTTCGCGCGGCTCGCTGTACACCTGCCAGACGGGACCGCGTTCAATAATTTGCCCCTGGTCGATCACCGCGACGGTGTGGCAAAGATCGTGCACCACATCCATCTCATGGGTGATCAGCACAATGGTGATATGGCGCTGCTGATTGATCTTTTTCAGCAAGGCCAGAATGGCGCGCGTGGTTTCCGGATCCAGGGCCGACGTCGCCTCATCGCACAGCAGCAGTTCAGGATCGTGAACCAGCGCGCGGGCGATGCCGACGCGCTGCTTCTGGCCGCCGGAGAGCTGAGCGGGCCAGGCGTGCTGGCGCGCCTCCAGCCCGACCAGCGCCAGCAGCTCATCGACTTTGCGCGCCCGCGCGGCGGCAGGCACGCCGGCCACCTTCAGCGGCAGCTCGATGTTCTGCCGCACCGTTTTGGCGGAGAGTAGATTAAAGTGCTGAAAAATCATGCCGGTACGTCGCCGCCACGCGACCAGCTGCCGTGCGCTGAGCGCGCTGATGTCGGTGCCGTCTATTACCACGCGCCCGGCGGTGGGCGCTTCCAGCCGGTTGAGACAGCGGATCAGCGTGGATTTACCGGCGCCGCTACGGCCAATAATGCCGAAAATCTCGCCCTGCTGAATCGACAGGCTGACGTTATGCAGCGCATCCGCCTGCTGGCCGGGATAGCGCTTGCTGAGCGCGTCAATGGTCACGTGGATTTTGCCGCTGGCGCGCGGCGCGGCGGTGCGGGCGGTCGCCTCTGTTTCAGGCAGGCTCAGGCTGACCATGGTTACTGACTCCAGCCCGGCTGATAGAGTTTGCCGTAGAAGCTGTCGAGGCTGGCGCGCACCACCGGCGAATGCTGATAGATATCGACAAATTTTGCCAGACGGGGATCGTCCTGATGTCCCTGACGAATCACAAACTGAATCACATACTCGGGATGCTCCAGCCCGTCAAACAGCAGCGCTTTTTCAGGATCGATGGTTTTAGCCAGTCGCAGATAGTGAGGATAGCCCTGCGCTAAATCGACCTCCTCCAGCGAGCGGGAAAGCTGCACCGCTTCGACCTCAATGATTTTTAACTCTTTGGGATTGCTGACGATGTCATCCACGGTCGACTTCAGTCCGGCGCCCGGTTTCAGCGTGATTAAGCCCGCTTTCTGCAGCAGCAGGAGTCCGCGCGCGCCGTTGATCGGGTCGTTGGCGATGGCGACGGTGCCGCCCTGCGGAATCTGGTCGATGGCGCTATGTTTTTTAGAGTAAAGCCCGATGTTGTTGATAATGGCGGGCGCGTAGGGCACCAGGTGGAAGCCGCCTGACTGGTTGGCATTTTCCAGAAAAGGCTTGTGCTGGAACAGATTGACGTCGATGTCGCCATTTTCCACGCTAACGTTAGGCGCGGTCCAGTCGGTAAATTCCACCAGCTCAACCGACAGTCCCTGTTTTTTCGCTTCGGCGACGGCGGTTTCCAGCGGCGGCGCAAATGCCGCCGTGGTGCCGACTTTGAGCGGGCCGGAATAGTCGGCAGCGGTCGAGACCGCGCAGAGCGTCAGTAGCGCGCCGCCCAGCACGGCGCGTATTTGGCTGGATAGTTTCATAATGATTCCTTGAGGTTAACGATATCTACGCAGTTGGGATGCATGACGCCAGCGCGCTGCGGGATGGCGGTCAGGCAGGCGATCCTGCTGAAAAATTTTGTTGCGCAGCGAACCGGGCTGATAAGCCGTTTTATAGCGGCCGCGCTGCTGCAACTCCGGCACCACCAGATCGATGAAATCACGGTAGCTTTGCGGATTAAGAATGCGCGTCAAATTGAAACCGTCGATATCGCCTTCATCCATCCAGTGGATCAAGGCGTCCGCCACCTGCGACGGATTGCCGATAATCAACGGATAGCGGCTTCCCATCGCGTGCTGCTCCAGCAGCCGACGCCGCGTCCAGCCGCTGTACGCTTTACTCACGGACTCGATGGCGCGCGTTTCGCCGGTTTCGATCGGCTCGTCTAAATCGTATGCGGCGAGGTCGACGCCAATTGAGCTGGAAAAATGGGCGATGCCCGCTTCCGGGCTGGCGTACTCCAGATAGCTGCGGTACTTCTCCTGCGCTTCGCGTTCGCCTGGCGCCACGATAACCCCGACGCCCATAAAAATACGCAGATCGTCGGCGAGACGTCCCGCCTCGACGGCGGCCTGACGCAGGCGTTGCGTCTGCTGCCGCATCGCCGCAGGCGTACTGGCGTTAACGAAAGTGCATTCGGCATGGCGCGCGGCGAAGCGCAGGCCGCGCGCGGAAGATCCGGCCTGAAACAGCAGCGGCGTTCTCTGCGGCGAAGGGCTGCTCAGGTGATAGCCCTGCACCTGATAAAACTCGCCCTGATGGTCGATCGCATGAATTTTGCTGGCGTCGGCGTAGCGCCGCCGCTGTCGGTCGACCACCAGCGCATCATCCTGCCAGCTTCCTTCCCAGAGCTGGTAGCTGACATCGAGAAACTCATCGGCCTGATCGTAGCGTCGGTCATGGGCCAGCAGCTGCTTATCGCCCATTGCGCGGGCGGCGCTGTCCAGGTAGCCGGTAACGATATTCCAGCCGATGCGCCCCTGCGTCAGATGATCCAGCGTCGACAGGCGACGAGCGAAAGCGAAAGGCGCCTCGTAGCTGAGATTGGCGGTGACGCTAAAGCCAAGGTGCTGCGTGACGCCCGCCATCGCCGATACCAGCATCAAGGGATCGTTAACCGGTAGCTGAATGGACTCACGCGCGGTGAGGGCGATGCCCTGCTGATAGACGTCGTAGACGCCGAGAATATCGGCAATGAAAATGCCGTCAAACAGGCCGCGCTCCAGCAGTCGCGCTAAGTCGGTCCAGTAGCTCAGCGAATTGAAGTCTACAGAGCGATCCTCGGGATGCGTCCACATGCCGTGATGAATATGGCCCACGCAGTTCATATTGAAGGCGTTAAGCAGGATCTGTTTTTGACTCATATCGTGCCTCTGCGCGGCGGCAAAACGCCATTCAGCAGGTAATTTCCGATGGCGGGATATTTCCAGCGCACGGGGTCGTGCAGCGTATGGGTCCGGGCGTTACGCCAGTGGCGATCGAGGTTATGTTCACGCAGGCTGGCGCGCGTGCCCGACAGCTCAAACAGCAGATTGCTCGCTTCCAGCGCGATCTTGGTGGTCCAGGCGCGGGCTTTCGCCACCTCAATCGACGCCTGCGCGACGCTCTCGGCGCTGGGGCGCTGTTGAGCGCCATCTACCGCGTCGCCGGCCAGCTGCAGCAGCGCGTCTCCCGCCGCAAGCCGCGCCGCCATGCGGCCCGTGCGGTCAAGGGTTAGCGGATCGTCGCTGGCGCGCTCGACGCCGCTGTCCGGCCAAGGACGCGCACGCTCGCGCAGGAAATCGAGCATGTCGTTAAAGGCGGCGCGCGCAATGCCCTGGTCGATCGCCGCGTGCAGTATCTGCGCAAACGGTCCTACCGTGGTGGGGCGCTCGAAAGCGGTCTGAAACGGCACGCGATCTTCAGCTTCGACCCGCACATCACTGAAATTTACGCTGCCGCTGCCGGTGGTGCGCTGGCCAAAACCGCTCCAGTCATCAATCACCGTTACGCCGGGCTGATGACGGGGAACAAACACCAGCTCCTCTTTGCCCTCTTCGTTGCGCGCCGCCGTAGGTATGCGATCGGCAAAGAGCGCGCCGGTGGCGTAAAACTTGGTGCCGTTCAGGTAGCCATCCTGAATCGCCGTGCTGCGCTGATGCGCCGCGCGGGAGCTAAATTCGGCCAGCGCGTTACCCAGATGCACGCCGGCCAGCACTTCGCCGTAGAGACGCTGCCGTTGTGCGTCGCTGCCGTTAACGCGCAGGACTTCAAGCGCGTAAAAATGATTTTGCGGCACCTGGCCAATCGCGGCATCCGCCTCGCTGAGCGTGGCGATGATTTCCGCCAGCGTCGCGGTGGAAACGGCGATGCCGCCGTACTCCCGCGGCACGGTAACGGCGCCTAAGCCAGACTGAAAGAGCTGCCGTAGCTCGCTGTCGGGCAAGCGGCGCTGACGATCGCGATCTGCCGCGCCGGTGCGAAACTGCTGCGCCAGCTGGCGGGCGACAGACAACGCCTGCGGTTCGCTGTCAATGCGCGCGGCAGGCTGTTTGGGGTGAACCTGAGTCATTCTTTCTCCCTAAATCCAGGCGTGACGCGGTGGCTGGGTGGCGTTGAGGTAATAGTTTCCAATGGCGTGGGTTTTCCAGCGCACCGGATCGTGAAGCGTATGGGTGCGCGCATTGCGCCAGTGTCGATCGAGCCCGTGCTGCAGCAAGGTGGCGCGGCTGCCTCCCCACTCCAGCAGTTTTTCGCTGGCGCGCAGCGCGATCTCCGTGGTAAGAACTTTCGCCTCCGCGACGGCTATTGAGGCGCGAGCGCTGTTTTCTGCGGTAATGGCAAGCGGATCGATAGCGTCGAGAACGCCGGCCGCCCGCGCGAGCAGCGCATTTGCGGCGCTCAGTTCGGTGCTGATACGGCCGATATCCGCAAGGATGTAGGGATCGTCCGCATTGCGCTCGACGTTGGCGTCGACCCAGGGGCGAGAACTGCTGCGTACGAATTCCAGCGCGTCATCCAGCGCGCCCTGCGCAATACCGGCGTCAATCGCGGCCTGTATCAACTGCGACACTGCGCCGCGCAGCGTGGGCTTTTCTGCAGAGGGCAAAGGGATCACGAAATCGGGATCGACCGTCACCCGCTCCAGCCGCACCGTGCCGCTGGCGGTGGTACGCTGCCCCATGCCGGACCAGTCATCAATAATGTTCACGCCGTCCGCGGGCAGCGGAATAAAAGCCATTACCGGCTGGCCGTCGTGCAGCGCAGTCGTAACCAGAATGTCGGCGAAGAGCGCGCCGGTTGAGTAAAACTTTTCGCCGGTTAAGCGCATTCCGTCGGGCGTCGTCGTCAGTTGCGCCTGCACATCGCGCGTGTGGCGGCTGTTTTTTTCCGGTCCGCCGTTGCCGAGCCGTTTTCCGCTCACCACCGCCTGAAGCAATTTCTGCTGCTGCGCCGCCGTGCCCTCGCCCAGAATGAACTGAATCAAACCAAAATGGTTTTGCGGGATTTGCCCCAGAGACGGATCGCTGACGGAAATCAGGCGGAAGACCTCGGCTAACGTCCGATAGCTCAACCCGCCGCCGCCAAAGCGGCGCGGTACGCTGATGCTGCCCAAACCGAGTTGCGTAAACTGCTCAAGCAATGCTCGCGGATAAATGCGCTCACGATCGCGCTCTGGCGCGCCAGCTTTGGCCTGCTCCGCCAGAATACGCGCTCTATTAATAGCCTGTTCGTTATCGGTCAGCACGGCCGCCTGGGCTATTCCGGGACGATCGAAATGTTGTGTCATGGCTTTTCCAGTTAACAGAGGCACAAGTAAACAGGAACAGGCTGTTATATCAGCCTGCTGCAATAAATAATAAAGTGAGAGGGATAATAGGCAGCCAGATTAATACAAGTAAATAGCGGCAATGTTACAAATACAGCAAAGCAAAGCTGTATTTGTACTAACCCCCTTTTCGGCTGGCATTTTTAAATACGGGTGCACCATTCAGTTAAAAATTAAGAAAGATGACATGCAATTCATGGCTTATGATTATTACGGGATTGTATTTCTTTAAGCGGTATATAGCCGAGGGCAGTCAAGCGCGCGATCGGCTTTCGCCACATCCGGCATTTTACAAAGACGGCGAAGACAGAGTAGACATCGTGGCTTGCTACCAGCTGGCGCCGTCGCGTGTTATCAGCGTGCAAAAGGTAAATCACCCCGTCGAGCTCACGACCCATTAGCCTGCGCACCTCAGGGGTGTCAGCTATTATCCTGCTGACGTAACAGCGACAGGTTTTCGATTAATAATATTCAAAATCAGTCTGTAACCTTTTTTAGTTTCTGTTGCAGGTTTACCCCGGCTTTATTCGGCCCGGGCAAATCGCATGAATATCTGGCGTAATGCCAAAGCAGCCGTTCAAATTTACTCTCGTTTCTGGCAGGCGCTGGCGGGAGTCGTATGGCAATCCCTTATTCTGGTAACAGCCATCATATTGTGAACTGATCCTCGTCTTCTTATCTGGGGCTCAATTCCCCTCCCGAAAATCAGCCGCAGCGCAGTCACTGAATTTGCCGGCTCTGCTAATTAGCGGCGAGCATGCTCCGGCCAGGGATACCCTCTCGCTGAGAATTATGTCACTGGCCTGCCTGGTGCTCTTTATGACGCAGAGGGCGACCATCCTCTGGCTGCCTTCTCTGCCGATGGTCATGCTGGAGCTGGTAATGACGCAAAGCGCCCCAGCGCTGTCGATATTCCTTTTTGTAGTCGGCGCGGCGGTGCCGGTCATCTTCTGGGGAGGCGCGGCAGAACGCTATGGACGGCGCCTCTCTCTGATGCTCTCGCACCGGTCAGGTTTCATTTGCCGCCAGCAGCAGCGTCGCGAGCAGCACGTTCGCGCCCTCTTCAGCCCAGCGGGGTGAGATGCACTCCTCTTCGTTATGGCTGATCCCTTTGACGCAGGGAATGAAAATCATCGCCGTGGGCGCGACGCGGTTGAGGTAACAAGCGTCATGACCCGCACCCGAAGCCAGTCTGCACTGTGAATAGCCCAGACTGCTAACCGCCTTTTCGATGCGCGCAATGCATACTGGGTCGAAATTCACCGGCGGGTAGTCGAAGATTTTCTCAGATGAGAGCTGGAGGTTACGCTGGCGAATAGCCTCCAGCGCCTGCGTCAGCTGCGCTTCCATCTCCTCAAGCACAGACAACTCCGGATGACGAAACTCCACGCTGCATAAAACCGCGCCCGGCACCACATTGCGCGATCCGGGCGTGATTTGTGCCATGCCGATGGTTGCGCGCCTGTCACCGCCAGCCTGTTTGCCGATCTTCTCTACCGCCAGCACCAGTTCGGCAAAGCCGCACAGGGCGTCGCGACGCAGATTCATCGGCGTGGTCCCCGCATGGGCGGCAAACCCCTCAATGGTGATGTCGAACCAGCGCTGCCCCATCGCCGCATGCACCACGCCCGCGGTGATGCCTTCCGCCTCCAGAATCGGCCCCTGTTCAATATGCAGTTCATAACAGGCGTGCAGCGGCTGCGCGCGGGCGGCGCGCTCGCCAGCATAGCCGATACGATGCAGCGCTTCGCCCACGCTGATGCCGTGTCGATCCTGGCGGCCCAGCGCATAGTCACGCGTGAAGACGCCCGCCCAGACGCCTGATGCCAGCATGGCTGGCGCAAAGCGCGCGCCCTCTTCATTGGTCCAGTTCACCAGCAAAATATCGCGCTCGGTCTGGATATGCCTGTCGTTGAGCGTGCGCAACACTTCCAGACCCGCCAGCACGCCGTAGATGCCGTCATAGTTGCCGCCCAGCGGCTGCGAGTCGGCATGCGAGCCGACCATTACAGGAGCCAGATCGGGGCGCAGGCCGGGACGGCGCATAAACATATTGCCCAGCTCATCCACCTCACAGTGAAAACCCGCCTGCTGCGCCCACGCACCTAGCGTATCTCGCCCCTGCTTGTCCTCCTCGCTCAGCGCCAGACGCGTTACGCCGCCGCCCGGCGTCGCGCCGAAGGTGGCAAAGGTCTGCAACGTTTGCCAGAGACGAGAGGCGTCGATTCTTACTGCGGTGGTCATGACTGGCTCTCTTTCTTTACCTGATAGCGAAAATCACAGCGTTTAGCGCCCGACATAATGGTGGTGGTGCGCGTCAGCTCCACATCCGGCGCATAGCCGACGATAAACTTATCGTCGCGCGCGCAGGAGAGCAGATGCCCAATTTCGCCCAGGCCCATCTGATGGTACATCTCCGCATAACGACAGCGCGTCACGTCATAGTTGTAACGCTCGCCGTCGTCATCCAGCACCCGAACCTCCAGCGCATTATCTTTTTCCCACAGGTACTGCAGCGCGACAAAACTGCGCAGATCTGCCTTTTGCGGCTCGCTGGCGGCAAAAGTTTTCCCTGCCTGAATCGCTGCCTGCTCAATGGCTTCACCGATGACCGCCTGCGCGTGCGCTTTGCCTATCTCACGCACCAGCACGTCATAAATCGGTTTGATAATTTCAGCTTCAATTTTGCGCCGGGCCAGGATGCCCAGCTCCGGTTGTTGACCACAGCTCATCTTTACCTCCCGTTATTTCGCCGAGCCGCCCAGAACGGTCTGCGGCTGCCACTGACCCTTCACCACTTTATAAACGGTAAAAGAGGGGTTCTTAAGATTGCCCTGCGCGTCAAAGGCGATGGTGCCCGTGACGCCGGAATAGCTGATGGCGCGCAGCGCGGGCAGGTAACGCTCGGGCTCGGCGGAATCGGCTTTTTGCATCGCGGCGATCAGCACGCGGGTGGCGTCATAGGCGAAAGGCGCATGCAGCTCAATATGGGTGTGATAGCGCGACTGGTAAGCCTGCTCAAAGGCTTTACCGCCCTGCATCTGGTCAACCGGCAGGCCCGGCTCCAGCGCCACAACCCCTTCGCCCTCTTTCTGCGCCAGCGACAGGAAGGTCTGGCTGACAAAGCCGCCCGCGCCCATCAGCGTCGCGTTCATGCCAAGCTGTTTGATGCGGCGCGCCAGCGGTGCGGCCTGGCTGTCCACGCCGCCGAAAAAGATCAGATCGGCGTTTTTACTGCGTATGGCGGTCAGTACGGCGCTAAAATCTACGGTTTTATCATCGACATACTGTCGATCTACAATCCTGACGCCCTGCGCGTTGAGCGACTTGATAAATTCGTCCGCCAGGCCCTGCCCAAACGCGGTGCGATCGTCGATAACGGCAATGCGGCTCGCTTTGAGGGTGTTAACGGCATACTTCCCGGCATAGTTACCGCCGTCATCGTCATGTCCCATCACGCGAAAGCTGGTGTCAAACCCCTGCTGGGTATAGCCATGTCCGGTGGCAACCGGCGCAACCTGCGCGATTCCGGCATCGTGATAGATACGTGCGGCCGGTATGCTGGTGCCAGTGTTCCAGTGGCCGACGACGCCAGCCACGCCGCTGTCCACCAGCCGCTGCGCCACCGAGACCGCGACGCGCGGATCTGACTGGTCATCCTCTGACTGCAGCTTGAAGGTGACCGCTTTGCCGCCCAGCGTGGGATGCGTTTTGTTGACGTCATCAATCGCCAGCTGCGCGCCGTTCTCCAGATCTTTGCCGATACGCGCCGACGGGCCCGTTAGCGGTCCCGCCAGGCCAATCAGGACGGTGTAGTCAGCCTGCGCGCTGCCGGTAACGTTTATGAGCAGCATGGCCGCGCTCAATGCGCTGAGTGTTATTTTTTTCATTAGGATTTCCCGGTGTTGGTGTGAGTTAAGCGGGCATCTCGCCCAGATAAATTTGTTGTATGCGATCGTCGGTCAGCAGGTCAGACGAGCGCCCTTCGCAGGAGAGCGAGCCGCTTTCCATTACCCAGGCGCGATCCGTTACTTCAAGCGCCAGGCGGGCGTTCTGTTCAATCAGCAAGGTGGTGATGCCGGTGGCGCGCAGCGAACCGATGACCTCAAAGATTTTTTTCACCATGACTGGCGCAAGGCCCATGGAGGGCTCATCAAGGATCAGCAGCTGCGGCTGGCTGAGCATGGCGCGGGCCAGCGCCAGCAGCTGCTGCTCTCCGCCCGACAGCAGCCCGGCCAGCTGATGCTGACGTTCGCCCAGCCGTGGGAAACGCGCGCATAGCGCGGCGATCTCCTCATTGACGCGTTTGCCGTCGCGTCGCAGCCAGGCACCCATTTGCAGGTTCTCCAGCACCGTCATTCGGCCAAAAATGCCGCGCCCTTCCGGCACCAGCACGATGCCGCGCTGCAACAGCACATCGGGCCGGAGTCCTTTGATCGACCGGCCGCGCCACAGAATTTCCCCGCTATAGGGTTGCAGCCCGGCGATCGCGCGCACGGTGGAGCTTTTACCGGCGCCGTTGGCGCCAATCAGCGTGCCGTGCTCGCCTTCGCCGAGCGATAGGCCGATGTTGCGTACGGCCTGAATGCCGCCGTAGTGAACGCTCAGATTGTTCAGTTGCAGTAGGGTGTCACGCATGGGCTTCTCCTCCCAGCCAGGCGCGAATTACCTCAGGATGTCGGCGAACCGCCTGCGGCGTTCCTTCAGCAATCACCCGGCCATAGTCCAGCACCGACAAACGGTCGCAGAGCGACATAATCAGCCTGACGTCGTGCTCAATAATCAGCAGGGTCTTGCCGTCGTCGCGTATGCGCCGCAGCAGCGTGCCCAGCGCCACTTTTTCCGCCGCGTTCATGCCAGCGGCTGGTTCATCAAGCGCCAGCAGGCGAGGATCCGTTGCCAGCGCACGGGCGATTTCCAGACGCCGCTGGTGACCATAGGCCAGGTCGCTGGCGCGATAGTGGGCGAACTGCGCGATGCCGGTATACTCTAGCCAGTGCCAGGCGAGGCGTTCCGTCTTGGCCTCTTCCGCGCGAGCGCGGCGGTGGCGGCTGAGCGCTGCCCACAGGCCGTTACGCGTGCGCACATGACGCCCGGTCATCACGTTTTCCAGCACGCTCATCTCGTTAAATAGCCGCAGATTCTGAAAAGTACGCGCAATGCCCGCCTCGGCGACCTTTTCGATCTGATGCGGGGAGTAGGCGCTGCCGCCCAGCGTGAAGTGGCCGCTGTCAGCGCGATACAGGCCGGTAATCAGGTTAAAGCAGGTGGTTTTGCCCGCGCCGTTCGGCCCGATCAGGCCGTAGATCTCCCCCGCGTTGATGGTCAGGCTGACATCATTGACGGCGACCACGCCGCCGAAGCGCTTTTTGAGGTGACTTACCTGCAGCAGGCTCATGCTTTTTCCTCCAGCTGACGCGCGGGCCACAGGCCGTGCGGCCGGAACAGCATGACCAGCACCAGCGCCAGTCCGTAAAACAGCTGGCGTAAAATTTCAGGATCGATAATCACCGAGCCGAACAGCGCCTGCTGAATCGGAACGGCCTGGCTGCGCAGCACCTCCGGCAGCGCCGAGAGCAGCACGGCTCCCAGGATCACGCCCGGCACGTGGCCGATGCCGCCGAGGACCACCATTGCCAGCACCACGATCGATTCGTTGAGGGTAAAGGATTCAGGCGAGACAAAGCCCTGGAATGAGGCGAACATCACGCCCGCGATACCGCCAAAGGAGGCACCCAGCGCAAAGGCGAGCAGCTTATAGTTACGCACGTTAATCCCCATCACGCGCGCAACCTCTTCGTCTTCACGGATCGCATGCCAGGCGCGACCAATACGCGAGCGCTGTAGTCGAACGCAGGCCATGACAATCGCGATAATGAGCAGAGCGAAAAGGTAGTACCAGAGGTATAACGCCGGGATCCTGACGCCAAAAAGGTGGATCATGCCTTTAAACGACAGGCCGAACAGGCTTAGCGTATCCACGCCTGAAATGCCTTTCGCGCCGTTGGTGATATTGACCGGGCGATCGAGATTGCGCATTAAAATACGGATGATCTCGCCAAAGCCGAGCGTGACGATCGCCAGATAATCGCCGCGCAGGCCAAGCGTCGGCGCGCCCAGCAGAATGCCGCACGCGCCAGCAATCAGCGCCGCCAGCGGCACCAGCAGCAGATAAGAGGTGTGCATGCCGTGAGGGAACAGCGTCTGTAAAGCCGGAAAGGTCTCCAGCAGATGAGGCGATGCCAGCAGCGCGGCCAGGTAGGCACCGACGGCATAAAACGCGATAAACCCCATATCCAGCAGGCCGGTAAAGCCCACCACGATGTTCAGACCCAGCGCCAGCATGATGTAGAGCAGCGTGAAATCGATCACCCGCACCCAGTAATTTCCGCCCGCTGCCGAGGCGATCCAGGGGGCCAGGATCATCGCTGCCGCCAGCAGTAGCACACCGCTGTTTATGCGTTTTCTGACCGGTCGTTCTGACAGGATTGCGCTCATTTCCCTCTCCTCAGGCACGCTGTGCCACACGTTCGCCCAGCAAGCCAGCAGGACGGAATACCAGCACCAGAATCAGCACGATAAAGGCAAAAATATCCTGATAGTTGCTGCCAAAGACGCCGCCGGTCAGTTCGCTAAGATACCCGGCGCCCAACGACTCGATTAACCCAAGCAGTAGCCCGCCCAGCATCGCGCCGCGCAGATTGCCGATGCCGCCCAGCACGGCGGCGGTAAAGGCCTTAATGCCCGGCAGAAAGCCCATTGAAAAGCTGGCGCTGCCGTAATTGCTCGCCATCATGACCCCAGCCAGCGCCGCAAACAGACCGCCGATAGCAAAAGTCAGCGTAATGATGCGATTGGGATTGATGCCCATCAGGCTGGCAACGCGTGGGTTTTCCGCCACGGCGCGCATGCCGCGGCCCAGGCGAGTAAATTCCACAAGCAGCCACAGACCGCCCATCGCCAGCAGCGCCAGCGTCAGGGTGACGAGACCTGTGACGGTAATAATGGCGGGCGGGTGCGCGGCGCTGCCGTGCGTGACCGCAATCGGATCCATTGGCAACACCTGCGGAAACATCAGCGGATTGCGGCTCCAGATCACCATTGCCAGGGTCTGCAACAGCACGGATAAGCCAATACCGCTGATAAGCGGGGCCAGCCGGGGCGCATTGCGCAGTCGGCGATAGGCGAAGCGTTCTATGCCCATTGCCAGCAGGGCGCAGACCGCCATTGCCAGCAGAGTGGCCACCATTAACGCCGCCAGTGGCGTCATGGAAGGGAAAAAGCGGGTCAGCGCCTGCATCCCTGAAAGCGAGGTCAGTGCGCCGACCATCAGCACATCCCCGTGTGCGAAGTTAATAATGCGCAAAATGCCGTACACCATGGTGTAGCCGAGCGCGATAAGACCATAGATGCTGCCCAGCATCAGGCCGTTAATCAGTTGTTGAATCAGTGTATCCACAAGAGTCATCCGGTTTCAGGCGTTGCGCGCTTACCATCCAGGAAATGAACTCAGTTGTGAAATACAGAGTTAATCTTACTTATGGAGAAATGAAATTTTTCTAATTGATTGATTTTAGTTATCTTTGCCAGACCTGAGTTTGACTGAATGGCTAATAAAACCCCGTCATATGAAAAAAACAGAACAGTTTCTGACTGATACTTCTTCACGCGAGCCTCATACGCCTTTAGATCCGCCGCTGCGTGCCGTGCGGGTTTTCGAGGCGATCGCGCGTCTGGGCAGCCTGAATGAGGCGGCCACTGAACTGATGATTTCGCCCTCTGCCGTCAGCCACCAGCTTAAGCTGCTGGAGGCCTTTCTCCAGCAGCGTCTGACGCACCGTCAGGGACGGCGTCTGACGCTCAGTAATGCGGGGCGCGAATATTACCGCTCAATTCGCTCTGCCTTTACCGTGATTCGTCAGGCGACGGGCCACTTGCGCGATCAGGGACGTTCCCGCCAGGTGACGATAAGCCTGATCCCGCTGTTTGGTATGAGCTGGTTTATCCCCCGGCTGTCGCGCTTTATCCAGGCGCATTCAGATATCGACATCAATGTGGTGTATGCCAACCATCGTAACTACCTGAGCGATGCCTCCGATCTCTCGATTCGCTTTGGCAGCGGCCAGTGGACCGGTTATCGCGCGGAGAAACTGATTTCAGGAAAGATGATTCCGGTAGCCAGCAGAGAATTTATCCGCCTGCGCGGTTATATCGATTCCCCTGCGCTTTTAGCGCAAACCAACCTGGTGCATGACGAAGAGCGCGTCTCGTGGCAGCAGTGGTTTGCCGACCATAACATCAGGCATTTTCGCCGCGATGGCCCCGTGTTTGAAGATGGCCTGCTGACGCTGGCGGCGGTGCGCGCCGGGCTGGGGTGCGGTTTGATGCGCGAGCCGATGATTGCGTCGTGGCTCGCTTCCGGGGAACTTGTAAAGCTGTTCGATCAGGCCGTTGATGACGGTCGGGACTATTATCTCTGCGTCAGGCAGGATATGGAATTGAGTCCGGAAGCATCAGCGCTGAAAAAATGGCTTGCTGATGAGGCTAGTCAGCCGAAAAAGGATGTGACTGACTGAAGATATAAGGAAAATGGTGACTATTTTACCGAATGAATTTGAACCCTTAACGACACGCCTCAATGAGCATTTTTATGAAGCATTCACGTGAGCGTAGCTCAATTTCCATCACGTTATTATAAAGACACACTTCAATACCTTGCATGTTGAAAGGCAACGGCAGAGCAGAGAGACAAGGCTTTTGTTCTTCTGCTGGATTTGAGTAATAGTCTCCGGAACGACGGCTATACGTTCGGTTCCGGCCATAAGATCTCCTATCACACTGAAGTGCGGCATTCTCAGTTTAATTGTAAGCTTAATCTGCTGTTTACTGTACCAGTCTTCAAAATAGCGATGTCCCGCCTGGGACGAAACCACTACGTGGTTCTCATTTACCAAATCGCGTGGCTTCAGCTCATCTCCCAACCGGGGATGAGAAGAACTGGCAAGACAGACATACTTTTCTTTTTTTTAAACATGACACTAACGTTTTCGACATCGTATGTCCTGTTACAGATAGCCGCATCAACAGTTCCTTTATCAATCCAGTCCTGCAATTTTTTCGTCTCAAGCGGGATAACCTCAAGTGATATACCCGGTGCAACAGCTGCTATGCTTTTATTAATTTCAGGCAGATAAAAGTACTCGCCAAGATCTGAAATGCCGAGGGTAAAATGTTGCTCAGAGGTTGTCGGGTCAAATTTTTTACATGATCTTACTGTATTTTCAATTTTATCCACAGCAATCTTGAAATCTCGGTAGGCTTCATGGGCTACAAGGGTTGCTTTCATTCCTGTACTGCTGCGGATAAAAAAGGCATCCCTGAGCGCCTCTCGCACTTTTTTGAGCGAGTAACTAACGGAAGGCTGCGTTATGAAAAGGCTGTCTGCTGCTGCAGATAACGCGGTTGCAGAAAGCTTTTTACAGTTACTGAAACGCGAGCGGATAAAGAGAAAGATCTACGGAACGCGGGAAGAAGCCCGCAGCGATATTTTTGATTACATCGAAATGTTTTATAACAGTAAGCATCGGCATGGTTCGAGCGATCAGATGTCACCGACAGAACATGAAAACCAGTATTATCAACGACTCGAAAGTGTCTGGATTATCCGTGGCGATTCAGCCGGGCAATCATACCCGGGGAACGAAAGCAGGGAATCATGGGCTATCCATAGAGCATGTGAATAGAAAGGTTCTTGTGCGCTACGTTAGCAGGAGGGCCCAAAATACAACGTGGGGATTAAGGTAGAGAAAGGTGGCTATAACGCCTGTTTAAAGGACCATGGAGGGATGCAAGGCTTCATAAGACAGCGCCAGCAGCCTTGATTCAAACGATTTAAAACTACAGATACAGCATGAAATTATTGTGGATAAAACTATTTTTTACAAATATCAGTAATAGGATCATTATGCCTGAAATTAACAATTTTCTGACATTAGCACTAATTAGAATAGAGTGTTTTGTAATATAAGGCACAATGCTTGCAACATGTTGCATCATATTTTAATATCGAACCATAAGATTGAAAAAGAAATGACATTACTTATAACCAACATAGTTTAAAAGGGTAAGGATAAAATGGAAAGTGAAGTAAGCCAGAAATGGCTGAGGAAAATACGCCCATGGTTTCTATCGCTATTAACGCCAACGTTAATTTCAACAGTTATAGCGACATTGTTTATTTGGGCACACCTGGCACGAATCGGTCGACCTGAACTTTTTTTTGATAGCGTCAGTTTTTCGTCGCTTTTTAGCTATCTGATGGTATTTGCCTGCGTCAGCGTTTTACTATTCTGTGTGGTTCTATTTACACCCTCACTGCTGACAGGACTGTTTATATATAGTGATAGTAAAAGCATCGAACAATCAAAAAACCTAATAGAAAAAAACATTCGTAATGTGTTTTTGACATCAATAATGTCGGCTCTAATTTTTTTTGGATGGTTTTTTATATCGAATTTTTCCAATCTAATATTATCGCCAGAGGTCCCAATACAATTAGGATTGGTCTGGCTTTGTAGTATTTTAATTTCAGTGTATCATCACGTCCGCCTCACCCGCACTCGAATAAATGAAAGGGGTTTTTGGCAGAAGACCGGAATCGTTCTTTTTGCACATGTTCTGCAGCCTGCGCTTTTTGCCCTGGCGGCCAGTTTCTGGATATTCCCGGTTGAGCTATTTCTTCGTACGCTGGAATTTCCAGAGGGTACAAGTGAACTCAGGCAGGCACTGACCATCATTGCCATCTCTATAGTTCTTATCATTTTTTCTCTTATACCGGGCGTTGTGTTTTTAAGACTAAAAGGACGCTTTGGTCTGCTCTACAAGTTTGCGATAACCGGCGGCATTATGGGGAGTATTCTATTCGTAATATGCTTGCTTGTACAAATGGTTCCCGCCATAATCTTAACGATGTTCCTGAGAACATCGGGAATAATTGACTTACGTCCTTACATTGTGGCCGTGCCTGTCAACTCATATCCATCAGAATATTTTAGGGAAAAAGGCTGGAAAGGTGCACGTTCAGATGATGGCAGATTTTACCTGCTTCAGGCAGTTAAACTTTATTCTTTAGGCAACATCCGGCTTATTTGTCCGTTGAGTGTAATAGAGCCATGGAAGAAGAGTCTCAAATATCAGGTCTTAGACAAAGACTATGACGACAGCACACGAGGAGAACTGCAGGAAGCGGTGACCCACTGCCGTAAAGTGACGGGTAATGAACTTTTGACGCTTGAGCATTTATCTGAGAAGAAAGCGGACAGATCTTAGTTCTTGCGACCATGGCCGTTTAGCTCTCTACGGTCATGGCTGTCCTGTGATTTTAGCTAAGTGCATATAATGCTATTTATGTTAAATGGAGCTTGGATCTTCACTGACTTGTTCCACTATGTCTTCCGCTTACACACCTAAGGGCTGAACTTAAGTCGCATATACTTTATCTAAGGCGTAGTATAAATACGCTATATGACAAAAGTGTGATCTGCGATATGTAATTATTTTGACACTGTCAGCAAGAGTCATTTCTTAAATCAACAAGTAAGATATGAACACCTTAATGCGTTCATTTTTTGAACGAAATGGGTAAATTGACAAGACTTGTTGCGAAAAATCAAGTAAGATAAATCTCATCTTAGTTCAACTTCTAACCTATCAGTTAGGCCTTTCTAGAGGTGAAAATGGAATTTTTAGACTTTTTTAATTCCCCCTTGGCTATAGCTATATCGTGGTTATGTACTGTTTTAAGCTGTATTTATGCTTTCATACAGAAGTCTGAGTCCACGAAACTTCAAAATGAGCTCAATAATATTCAGTTAAGCTATAACAATTTAAAGTTAAAAGTCGATGGCTCGTCGCAAAATGTAAAAGGCCAAACTTTTAATCAAAGCGGGGATAATAATATTACGCAAGGTGTCGTGAAAGGTAATGTAAATATTGGTAGGTAAGATATGGCTGGTAATCAGGTATCCATAGGACATGTTGAAGGTAATGTTAATTTTTTGCCACCATTGGGACAAGATGTCGACTCAATAATCAACAAAATTATCGCAGAAATATCTACTGCCAATATAAAATTTAACTTTTTAGACCGAACTTTTCCCTCAGATGTTGCTAGAAAAGTATCGCATAATAATTTAAAAGATAAGAAATATATAATACTTCAATATAAAAATTATTCATCTTTTATTGAAAGAGCATACAGAAACATCGATAGTTCAATTGTTAATGGTAAACAAAAATCATTGATGATTTTGAATGAAATGTATTTCAACTCTCTTACTAAATTTGACATCGACCCTTACGACCCTATCATTGATTCTGTCAGAGAAAACGCAGATAGAATTGTTGATGACATAATATGTAGCTTACGAGAGTTTGTTTATAATTCAGCAAATGTTCCAGATCTCAAAGAGAACATAGAAATAGGTATCAATGTTATTGTTGCTCATTCTTTCGTAGAATGCATCGTGTTGGAAAATCCAAATGCTTCCAGTTAAGGGTTGTAGCCCTAAAGAAAACATTCTAGTAATTGGAGCTTATATTATCAAAATCCTCAAGGAGGATGAGGGGGAAAGACATTCATCAGAGAAAATAATTAAGAACATCTCTAAAGATTTAGCTATCTCTGAAGACCATGTGATCTTATCTCTTGATTGGCTTTATATTATTAATGCGTTAAGTTATGATGAAAGAGGAATTTATTTATATGGAATTGATTAGTTTTCTACTTGAGGTTAATGGTGAAATTGTACGAGATATAAAATTCAAATCAGGTTTGAATCTTATTACTAGCAATCCCAGCTCTAAAAAGCCGGGTAATAGCATTGGTAAATCTACGTTAGGGAGAATTATAGATTATCTCTTTGACGGATCAATTGGCCCTATTTATATTGATGAAGAATTCTCTACACCTAATAAAGATATCGAGGCTTTTTTAGATGACAATACTGTATTTGCTATACTTAACTATGTTAGCTGCCAAAATAAGCCGTCAAAAGTAAGCCGGAGATTGTCAACTCAGAAAGAGCTACAAGAATATTATGTTGATGGGATTAATGTTGTTAAAGGGGAATATGTAACGCATATCTTAGAAAGTTTTTTTAATGTTTTATCTTCTAAGCCCACTTTGCGTAAGCTTGCTCCAAAGTTTCTTCGGACGAATAGTTATCGCATGCTACATACTGTTCATTTTGATGATTCTCGAAATTACAGCTCAGCTGATCTAAGTACTGTTTTTCTTTATTTATTTGGTTTTTCTAATACCGAATTGCTTTCATGTATCCATAAACTTAGAAATGCAATTGCAAAACACTCTAGACACTCAAAATCATTTGGTGCTGTTATTCAAGAAGAAAAAATATTAGGTTCAGTCACAACTATAAAAAAAGAAATAGCAAAACTTGATAAATCTTTAGATAGTGTTTTTGGTAGAGATGAGAAATTAGCTGCAGTCGGTGATATCAGCCTTATTGATGATCAGCAAACAGAATTAGCGGAAAAGTTTTATACAAATGAATTAAAAATCAAAAACATATTAAATACAAATAACTTACTCATCAATGAAAGTGGGGGGTATTTGGTTAATGAGTTGCGAGAAATTTATGGCTATGCATCAATTACTATTGATAACGCATTGAAAGATTTTGAATCTGCTCTTGATTTTCACAATTCATTAGTGAAAACAAAAAAAGATTTTGTATCAAATGACTTAAATATTTTTCAGAGTGAGAACTCTCAGATTGCTTTAAGAATTCAAGAGCTTGAAGAAAAAAAAGTGTCTCTGTTATCTCATTTAAAGTCTAAACAAGAAATCTCTGATGTCACCGGCATAGTAAAAAACATCTCAGATCTCAATAAAGAACTTATTAAAGCAACTGCATTGATTGAAAAAAAGGAGGCTATAGACAATAAAATTGATAATGAGACTTTTTCTCTTAAGCAAAAGCAAGAAGAACTGAATTTGGAAATGCATAATGTATCTATTGTTGAGTCAACTTTTATGGAGAAGTTTAGAAAGATAACTCAAGATTTTTATGGCGTTGATTATAATTTCTCCTTGAATTTTGATTCTGAAAAAGGGATCTGTCTCCCAAGAGTAGATGATATAGAATCAAACAACGAGGGTGGACTTAAAAGGCTTGAGGTAGTTGCCTTTGATATGGCTTACATTAAAACAGTCATTAGTAATTCTCTGAAGAGGCCAGTTTTCTGCGTAAATGACTCAATCGATGATATTGATATTTCAAATATTAGAAATATTTTCAAAGAAGCGGAAAATATAGGTGGTCAATATATTGTGTCAATGCTTTCAGATAAGTTAACCAAGGATGATTATCAAAGCTTAAAAAACTGTATTATTCTTGAGCTTTCAGCTGATGATAAATTCTTTAAAGTATGATTATTTTCTCACTCTTCATTTTGGAGAGTTTTTATTTTTGAGTGCAAAGCTTATGGAATAAAAATTATTACATAAGCTAAAATTCTTGATTCTAATTTCCTAATAAACTGTCATCGTTGAAATTTAATAATCACTACTAAATGCTTAACATGAGGCCCCCCTTCTCAACACTCATCTATAACCGAGCTTAAATTTTATATTTACAGATCAAGCATTTTTAACCTTATATGATTAGCGTTATATCAGCCCCTTCTTCGCACATTTGCGCCCTGCGACTCCGGTATGCTGTCTCAATCCTAACTTCATATAATTAGTGTTATATGAAGTCAGGATCCAGTGCAGGATCTTTGCAGCTTATAGATCCTGCCCGGCCTGATAGATTTTGTACGAAAAACGGGCAGAGCTACGTGCATTCTGGCGGGTTACCCCTCTGCTTCTTTCTCAGAATTTACGTAGCGTCGTCTGTATATTTTGGGCTGAGACTTACCCGGTTTAAGTGGGTTAGTAGAGGCGACCGCTTCGAAAATCCCTGAAAGAAGCGATATCGTTTAGCTTTGACATTTTTATGAACATAGACGTTCTCTGACAAACTGATATCAGCGACTGGGTATGATACGGATCGATGGCCGCTGATTGAGTGATTACAAACGATATGTATGTCAGGTAGCGCCAGCCTGTCAGTATGTTGAACAGCTCTGCCTACATGAGTCGTAGCGGGCCTGGCCATAATATGCACATCCACACCTGTCAGGAAGTTACGCCGTAACGGAAGACGGAGGCTTTATGCTGTCCCTTAGTAGCTTATCTCTTCGTAGGATACTATCCACTGTAATCAGCAGGTACCGTTTTACTAAGCGATTTTAAACATCATCCAGCACGTCCGTTTCTGTGCATGGGTTGATTTATCCATTATTTTCAGTGGTTAGCGTGAAAAGGTTTTTGAAATCATCATTGCGTTCTGCAACAAGCTTCCATCCACAGCGGTCAAAAAGCTGCTCAAGGCCAGCTATGCTCCCTGTGAGGCGCGCCATCAGTGGTTTTACCTGACGGCCTTCAGCGTCAAACGCCGCAGCCAGACTGGTTTGCGAGACATAGACGCCGTTCAGGCTGAGGTTCAGGTTGACTGCGTAACGTCCCGACCACTCCCTGTCAGTGAGTAACCGGTAAATCCATCCCATATCTTTTGCGGCTTCCATTGCAAAGGTGAGGCGACTGAGAGCATTCTGTTCAGTAAGCGTGCCGGAACAGGATTGCCACAAATAGTCCAGCTTGCCGGCCAGCTGCGCTTTAACGCCATACTGCCGACCCTGCTTCAGTAACCAGTCAATGTCTGGAGCGACATCACGAGAGAAGCGACGCTGCTTCTGAGCAGAAGCCAGCCAGCGCGTGAGAAAGAGATTTTCCTGAGCGGCAGAACATACGGTTCCGTCCTTTCGGGCCAGAGCCAGTGCGATAAGTGCGCACCAGGCCAGATGGCCGGACTTTTCTGTCAATGACACTGCAGATTTTCCCCGTAAACGCACAGAGCGGTTATTTTAACGCAAACAGTTTCGAACATCTGATAAAAGTGGTTCCTCGCACAGCGCTTCTGCTGTCATGGTATTATATTCGCGTCATTTAATGAGTCAGCATGGATGAAGAAGAAAAACAGCACGCCCACGCCTCACGACGCGACTTTCAGGCAGTTTCTCACGCAGCCGGAGATTGCCCGGGACTTTATGGAGCTTCATCTCCCGGCAGAGCTGCGCGCGATCTGCGACCTCAGCACCCTGAAGCTGGAGTCTGGCTCCTTCGTAGAGGATGACCTGCGGCAGTACTTCAGCGACGTCCTTTACAGCCTGAAGACCACCGCCGGAGACGGCTACGTTCACGTGCTCATCGAGCACCAGTCTTCCCCGGACCGGCATATGGCTTTTCGCCTGCTGCGCTACGCCGTGGCCGCCATGCAGCGCCACCTCGAGGCCGGGCACAGGAAGCTGCCACTGGTGATACCCGTGCTGTTCTATACCGGAAAACGCAGCCCGTATCCGTATTCCACCCGCTGGCTGGATGAGGTCGACGATCCGGCCGTCGCGGAAAAACTTTACGGCGGCTCCTTTCCCCTGACCGACATCACCGTTATCCCGGATGATGTCATCATGAGTCATCGCAGCATGGCAGCGCTGACTTTACTGCAGAAGCACATACATCAGCGCGATATGGCCACGCTGATTGACCGGCTGGCCACACTGCTGATGGGGGACTATCTTTCTTCATCTCAGGTGACAGTGCTGATACACTATTTACTGCAGGCGGGAGAGTCGGCCGACTCTGAAGCCTTCGTTCGCGAACTGGCACAGCGTGTGCCGCAACACGGAGACGCACTCATGACCATCGCACAGCAGCTCGAGCAGAAGGGCATTGAGAAAGGACGCATGGAAGGACGCCAGGAGGGGATCCAGCTTGGCGAGCAGCGAGGTATTGAAAAGGGCGAGCGCGAAGCAACCCTGAAAATTGCGCGAACCATGCTGCAGAATGGCCTTGACCAGAATATCGTCATGCAAATGACCGGCCTGACAGAAGACGAGCTGGCGCAAATTCACCACTGAGCAGCCCAGCCATATCGAGCGATCTTTCAGGTATCAAGATACGCTTTCTGATGCTCCCGGTTCGTTCCTGGAGAAGATGTCTCAGAAATTTTCTTCGCTGTCTTTTTCTTTCCAGCCTGGCAGGAATGTGCTCATCGGCGATAAGGAATCCAGCAACAGCAGTATGGTGCTGGTACTGAGCGACAGCCGACATCGGATTGAATCGCTGGGCATAAAGGCATTGCTCTCTCAGCAAGCATACCCAGGCCAAACCTCTGCATTCAGCTATCAGTCCGTTCAGCCTGTCGCTCTACTTCGCCTTAGCGATTTCGCACCTGTCGCACCTAAAATGGCATCCCTTATGAAAGTGAACGCCTTTATAAAACTGACCGCCTAGTGACGACGTTTATGACCCTCGCCAGCTCAGGGTTTGAATCATACTTAACTTATATAGAGTGTTTAGTCGGAATGGAAACAGCTCAAATCTACGTAACAGGTAGTGGTGACCCGCATACTCGACTTGGCTTCGCGCGCGTCCTGATCGAACAGGGCTCCCGGAAAACGCCGGTTATCTTTAATTATGAAAATACCACTTATAAGCGTAGCCAGATTCAGGGCATGATAGATGCTGTACTGCAGCTCGATAGCCCTCACCATGTGGTATTCATTACCGCCTCACCACTGGCACTGGAAAAGGCTGAAACTGGTGAAGGACCTAACCGGGATCTCATCTACGAGCTGTACCGCGTTCTGTCTGCAAAGAGCTGTACGTTTGCATTCGATTTCCGGGTAGGGAAGGGTAAAGAGATAAACAAACTGCTGTCAGCGCACAACGTTTGATTTTGACGTTTCTGGTGTCATCAGGCTGTAAGCCCCGGAAGTGCTTCTTGCCGTGTTAAGCTGGCGGTTCCATCAGCTGCTCGATTGCAAAGATGAGCGCTGGTTCTGCTTCCCCGGTTCTATAAATCTGTTGTTTAAGCAAAAGCACGAGTTCGTGTTTGATCATCTCTCGGCTGATTTCCTTACCATCCGCCGCTCTGCTCAAAAAAATCATGCCGGTGAGCCTGCATGCTTTCCAGTAAGTCGATTCGATTTCGTCATCTTCAGCTTTTTGCATCAGGAAATCTCCCGCTCGTGTGCCCGAAACGGCATCTTTGAGGCGAAAAAAAACCCGGTCTGGTGAACCGAGTTAATTTTCTGTACCGGGTGCGGCTGGTGACCGCTGCCGGTACGGTGCTGCTTGTACCTGCTAACTGTGCTCAATATTAACGCTGATTGACGATTCGGTCAACGTTGCGGCCCGTACCACACAGCCTTATACTCGTCGCAGTTGGCAGCGCTACGCTGTTGCAGCCTCTCAAAAGTGGGTTAAAGCTCAGTCGCGCAGAGATTTACCCCGGCCGGAAACAGGTGGTGCTGTCCGGTCTGCTTCCACCTAAAGAGTGCTGCTTGTACCTGCTAACTACCGGTGCGCGACGCAGGGGGGTAACCCAAAAGCACCTGCGGCGTGTGGCGCTCTCCTTAACAGGAGGCTGCCGAAGTGATAAGTCTGGCTACTATCCTTGTAGCGCTGAAGATAATTCACGTTACATTGCAGATTATCGTTGCCGTCAAGCAACTGACCGGACGCCCGTAAGGGCTGAAGGAACTTGAATAAAGGCAGGGGTTTACCACCCTGCCTTTTTTCGTTTCTGCGCGACGGTTAACAGGGCAAGGGATGGGCATAGGTGAAATCTATCAGAACGGAACCGGCTTCGCCGGGCAACCGGCGCCGTCCAGCTCTTGTGCAACATGTGGCTGCTTGTGGCGCCTCTATGCCGCTACGCGGCATCCAGGGCTTGGCTGCGCACTGCTCGCCAGCCTGTATGTGCTTCTCAAGCCAATGTCCGCTTTGTGCCAAGAGCGGACATTCATAACACTATAAATGTTATTGCTTCTACCTAATAGCGGACAGGCTACCATCATTCTGACTGAACTGCAGTGCAACGAATGGATGGTTCACCAACAACATCACAAGTGTGAGAACAACAAAAATGCAATTAGCGTGACGGTGAAACTGGACTGGATTGTTTTAAACATTCGAATCCTCTTATTGCGGGGGATAGGTCGAGGCCGTTCAGCTGACGGGAAGCATCCGCCTCCCTGAGTATTTATTCGTAGCTGCCCAACGCCGGCATTTTTTTAAGCTGCTTTCTGCGCCACAACCACACGGGAATGAAAACCAGCACACCGGCCAGCATCAGGAAAAGCACGTACTGTTGCGCCGTGCGAAAATCCGCCGGGATGATGAAAACGCACATTTCCACAATCAGCCACGCTACTGCCCCGATAATCACGGGCCACTCCCAGACGCCCAGAGTGAAATCGTCAGGATGATGAACGTGCTGATGACGGGTGAAGATGTAGAGCAGGACAGTTCCGCTGTAGAGGAGTGCCGGAAAAAGCGTTGCCGCGCCGAGCAGCTGCGTCAGCGCATCAGGATTGGAGTAGAAGCTGAGCACAATCAGGCCAGAGACTACGGCGGCCAGAACAGTCGCCCACAGCGGGCCGCCCGTCGGACGTGGCACATAGCTGAGCTTCTCAGAAAACGGCAAACGTCCGTCACGCGCCATCGCATGGATAAGACGGCTGTTACTGGTCAGGATCACCAGACCACAGGCAAAAATCGCAATGCATACCACTATCAGAACGATTTTGCTGAACGTCTCACCGAGCGTCATGCGAATAACATCAGCCACGGGCGCAGAACTTCTGGAGAGTTCTTCAACGTGATCGCCAAGACCGAGGCTGATGACGATAAGGAACAGCGTGCCCAGCACCCCGCTTGCGAGCACGGCCTTAACCATGGCGCGCGGAACCACCTGCTTGGGATTGTGAGTCTCTTCGGCTAGGTTTGCCGCTGACTCCCAGCCCACCAGGGTAAATGCACCCAGCAGGCCGGAAAGCATAAACGGACCCAGCCAGCCAAAGTAATGGTCACTGTGAATCAGACCCGTTGAAACCAGATTGGAAGTGTTGCCTTTGCCAAAGAAAAAGACCGCCGCGCCAATCGCGACGATAAGCCCCAGAATGGCGACCACCTCTGCACCTACTGCAAGGTTGTTGATTTTTGTCAGTACAGGCGTTGACCAGATAACAAGGATCATCTGAACCAGAATTAAAACGACCGTGGTGACTGCCCCGCCGGCAGCGGAATACTCCAGCCCGAAAAGCGGAAACAGTGCGACCTGAGAAAGCCCGTAGTCAACAGCAACGGTAACGACGGCGAGGAAGGCAAAACTGGCCCAGCCGAACCACCATCCCAGCACCGGGTTCACCAGCCGGCTGGCCCACTGATAGCTGAAGCCAGAGAGCGGGATCTTACTGGCAAGCAGCCCGAATACCAGCGCCACCAGTAGCGTGCCTACGGTTACCACAGGCCAGGTCCAGATACCCACAGGGCCACTGGAGGCGAGCATGCTGCCGTAGGTTGAAAACAGTCCGGTAGTAATGGAGATGAATGAAAACGCCACGGCAAAAGACTCGAATTTGCCGAGCGTTCTTTCAAACTGTGAGTGCGATGTTTCAGAACTTCCCTGATCTACTGTTCTGAGATCTTTGTTTACGTCAGACATAATATGTCTCCTGCTGCTTGCCAGTAAACGTACTCTGTGCCCGAAATGGTCAGAGTTTGCTTTTATTGATGTTGTCTTGCTAATCTAATTACTAAAATACAACATTAAAACCACACTATAACAACATGCAATTCACAACATTTTTATGTGATGTGAGACAGGTCATAATTCAGGTGTCAGGTGCGTATAAGGACTGAAGAGATATGGCTTGCAGCCGATAATAATGTCTTTGCCAGCCGTTGCGGCTGGCATCGGTTCACAATGATCGGGTAAACGTCACCGTCCATTCAGGTGAGGGATCGTCATGCCATGGATAAATGGTTTCAGGCAGTCGTGAAAATGGCAGTGATTTCAAATCTGAGCTGGCCGCGCCAGGCGTATTGGCTTCGCAAATTACCCCGACAATTTTTTCGTAGGCTGCTCTGAAGGAGGTAGAGGCTTTCACCACGACCAGATCGTAAAGCGTCGGCTCAATGCCATGGGCCCGGTAAAGCTGCGGATCGCCATTTCCCGCCATCCATTCGCACACCACTACATCCAGCCTGCCGATACTGAGCACCGCGGTCCGCCCGATTCGCTGGATCATCCCGCGCCCTGCAGGACCTTCCTGCCTGAAGACGCCATCGTGTAGTGATTTCACCCGTGCCGTGCACGTGAGCGATACAGAACGGGGATCGCGTGAGGCGCCGATGCTGAACTCAGCCGTTGCGCCCACACCAACCTCATGGGCGAGACTGGCGGCTTCCGGCGCGTTTACGACCGTTGCAGCGCGTAAATCTTTGCCTTTTTCAAGGATCTCTACAGCTACAGCCATATTGTCACCTGCGGCACCAGCATTACAGGAGTCCGCAGAGTCAACGAGGATAACGGGCTTTGGCTGGCTGGCGTCCTGCGCTCTGGCGATGACATCCGCAACGGGTAACAGGGAAAGGGTGAATTCTGCCCGCTTTGAATAAAGGAGTTCGGCGAGCCTGATGGCCCACACTTTCGCCGTTGCCTCGTCTTTTGCTGCCACTACGACGGAAGAGTTGGGGTCAGGCAAATCCAGCCAGGGCTGCATCTGATAAAACGAGAAATCAATGATTTCACCGCTGACTTTCAGCGCGTTACCGTATTCAATGAGCTCCCGGAAAGGGCCCTTCAGAGTGTTATACGCTGCGGCGGGTGCGATCATGGGAACAGGAACCCACGCCGTTACGGGACGGATTTTTCCGGCGATAGCCTCCAGTCCCAGCTTCGCGACGCGAAACCCTGTCTCAACGTAGTCCATATGGGGATAGGTCAGGTAAGCCAGAATGATATTGGCATTTTCAATAATGGTTTTCGAAATATAGGCGTGTAAATCGGTGGACACCGCAATCACCGTCGCGTCCCCCACCCTTTCGCGAATGCGGCGCGTAATCTCCCCTTCGGGATCGTCATACTCCGTTGTCATCAGCGCGCCATGGTAAGAGATAAAAATGCCGTCGAGCGGCAGCGCTTTGTCAATCTGGGGCATTAAGCGTGAAAGATAGTGCTCCATTACTGACTGCTCGGCTACTCCTCCACTCTGGCAGGCCATAACGGTGCCGCACACGACTTCAGCATCGGGATGCAACTCATCAATGGCTTTAAAAAAACCGCCAATGGCGCATGCCTGCCCGTGAAACTGTGCGCGGACATCTTCACCTTCGTATTCTCCCGTCTGTCTCCAGAATTCCAGCGTCGAATGCACAGGATTGAAGGAGTTACTCTCCTGTCGAAACTCGGTAATCAGGATTTTCATTAATACTCTCCGTTCAGCTCACGATGAATGCCTTTCAGGGCGGGATGGATTTTCATGTAAATATGGTAGTGTCGGTCGTAGGCGTCCCGGTTTGCCGGGTTCGGCAGAAATTCCTTTTGAATAGATACGTTATCGGCGACCTCAGCCAGGCTTTCGAGCCAGCCCAGCCCGATTGCCGCGCAGTAATAGGCACCAAGAGTGCCGGTATAGCGTGGCGCCTCAGGTATCTGGATCCTGATTTGCAGAATATCCGCCAGCATCTGCATCCAGACATCGCTCACCGCGCCACCGCCTACCACGCGAATATGATCCAGTGTCGTGCCGGAGAGGGCATTCAGCCGCTCAATGTTATGCCGGTGGGTAAAGCAAATGCTTTCCATCATCGCCCTTGCCATATGACGGCGATCGTGGGAAATCGTCAGATTGAGGAAGAGCCCCTTGGCATTTTTAGAAAACGGTGCGAGTTCACCCGTCATCCAGTGGGTTGCGATAACGCCGTCACTGCCGGGCGGGATCTGACTCACTTCTTTACCGATAAGGCTGTAAATGTCGGACTCCAGCACCGTACGCTCCACGCGGTAAACCTGGTTTACGACCCAGTCCAGCGCCAGGCACCCGGTCTGTAACGCAAACACCGCGCCCTCCGTCGCTTTATCGATGGAAAAATAAAGCGGTGCATCCAGCTCCGAGCGTTTATTGATAATGCTGACCAGCCAGGAAGAAGTGCCAAAGTACAGATGATTGTCGCGCAGCTGCGAGCGACCGACGCCCCAGGTAATCGCAACCAGATCGCCAAACCCGCCCATAACGGGAACGCCGGCCCGGATGCCCAGCTGAGATGCCGCCGTTTCCTGAAGCGTCCCCATCGCTTCATAGCTCTCCCGGGCAAGCGGAAACTTATCTGTGTCTCCCGTCAGGCCAGCCGCATTGAGTACCGACTGATAGTAATCATTGAGTTCGGGGTTCTGTGAACGGATAAAGTCGTCTGAAGGTTCTGTCAGCAGATTGCCCGTGGCTTTGTACTTGAACCAGGTGTTCAGGCCTACAATGTGGGCCGACTGCTGCCAGAGCTCCGGCTCATGCTCTTTTACCCACATCAGCCTCGGCCAGTATTCCTGGCCCGTGCCGATGAAACGTCCGGCAGCGTTATTGAGCTTTTCCGCCTGTTTTGCCGCCCGACTGTCCATCCAGATGATGCTGTCCCGCAGGAGTTCACCCGCCTCATTCAGGCAGATAATGTTTTTCCAGGGAGCTACGAAGACCACGGCCTGAATTTCATCACGCGTGACGGCGCTCCGGCTGATCACTGTCCGACTGGTTTCGCAGATATGCTTCCAGATGAGCTCGGGATCCTGTTCAGCCCAGCCGGGCTCAGGCTGGTCGACCGGATAGGACGCCCCCCCTTCTGCCACAACTTTACCCCAGCGATCGATCAGGGCCGCCTTGAGGGACGAGGTGCCAATATCAAAGGTCATAATATGCTCAGGCATTTCGGCCTCCTGTTGCGGCAGGACGTTTAGCAGAGGATGCCGTTTTGCTGGCACCCAGAATGAGATTAACGATCAGGCCGACAACCGCGCTGGCTGCTGTAACGTACCAGGCGAGCGTCCAGCCATATTCCTGCGCCAGCACTGGCACCCAGACGGGGGCAATAATGCCGCCAGCACCGGCAATCAGAATGACCAGTCCCAGTGCCGGGCCACTGGCAGCAGAACCCAGCAGATCGGACGGTAAAGACAGGCCGGGTCCGTTAGTCGCCGGGGTACCCCACCCAGCCACCATGGCAATGATGACCGCCATGCCAAAGCCCAGCGGTGAGAGATGAGGAATGAGCGCGCAGCCGAGAGCTGCCACGCCAAGTGCCAGCCAGGCATTGGTAAACGTTCGCGCTTTAAGCGGCCCTTTAGACGCGACCAGTCGATCGGAGATCCACCCGCCAAAGGGCGTGGATACTACGGCTATCATGCCGTTGAGCAGGACGATGGTGCCGACTTCACCCGCGCTGAAGTTCAGCGTGTAAAGATACTGCGCCAGATAGGAGTACATGCCGTAGCAGTTAAAGAAACAGCAGAACGTCGCGATTCCCAACAGCCATAAGCGGGGTTCAGCATAGACATTCGCGGGCGAAACCGAGGCGGTTTTGCTGAGCGTGGCTCTTTTTTCTTCTTCCAGAGGTGGAGCTTCTTTAACCAGCAGCAGGAAGATAACGACCCCTGCCAGCGTCAGACCAGTAATGCACCAGAACATATTTTGCCAGCCAAGCAGCGGCGTCAGTAATCCGGCAATATATCCACCCAGTGCCGCACCCAGCCCAATTGCGCCAAGCAGGATACCTACCGCGAAGCCCCGCTCCTGCGTCGGGAACCAGCTGGTGATAATGGCGCACATCAGCGCAACCATGCACCCCCAGCCCTGAATGAACCGCAACACAAGAATCAGGTAATAGCTCTGAACGATCGGTATCAGCGCTGATGCAATAAGAAACGCGCTGATCACAATTAAAAAAGTCTTCTTCCAGCCGATGGAGGCAATCCAGCGCCCCTGGAAAAAACCACCAATAGCATATCCGGCTATCAGCGCAGCAGAGCCCACCTGTATCCAGGCGGATGTCAGACCAAAGGCGCGTGCCAGTTCATTGACGGCGACAGACCAGGATGTGAGCGACATGTAAACGAGTGAAAGCATGAGGGTGCAGCCGGCCAGCGCGGCGTATTTGCCTGCTCGTCTTCCTGATGGTGTTGACTGTAAGGTACTCATAAAGCCTCCGGTCAAAGATGTTTAATTCTTGTTGTTTGAGTGTTGATTAATGATCTTTGTGATCATTTATTCAACACAAATGCCACACTAAATGATCGTTACGTGATAACTCTCATACTTTTTTCTTATTCAGATGCTCAACTTATTAACAGCCGCCGCCAGCAAAATCACACAGTAAAACCACATCCCTTTTTACATGGGTATTCTTCTGCAGTGATGTCGTATTTGTTGACTCACTTTGACCGGATATCATTGCGAATCCTTGAAAAATCGTTATTTGAAAGCTTCTGTGATCCCTGGTCTTGGTGTAAGAACCTGATCACAATTATGTGGTGTTTGTGTGATAAATGAGTTGTATTTGTGTTGAATAGGTGTGGTTTTTGTGCTTGAATAATGTCAGAACCTGATACCGGGAAAATGTTAATGACACAGTTGAATGAGAATGTAGATGTGGTTGTTATCGGTGGTGGTGTCGTCGGATGCGCTGTCTTCCGTCGTTTCACCCTGATGGGCGCCCGTACTTTGCTGCTTGAGAAAGGGGGCGATATTCTGTCCGGTGCCAGCAAGGCTAACAGCGCCATCCTGCATACCGGATTCGATGCGCCTACAGGCAGTCTTGAGCTGAAATGTATGCAGGACGGCTATGAGGAGTACATGGCGATTCACGATAAAATGAATCTGCCGTTGCTCAAAACCACGGCCATCGTTGTTGCCTGGAATCAGGAACAGCTGGACGCGCTGCCGGGCATTGTCAAACAAGCACACGCTAATGGCGTGACGGATGTCATTCAGATTTCAGAGAAAGAGGTTTACCGCCGGGAACCCAACCTGGGACCGGGGGCGCTGGGTGGCGTCTACGTGCCGCGAGAGTACGTTATCGACCCCTGGAGTTCTCCGCTTGCCTATGTCACCCAGGCCGTGATGCACGGCGGTCGCTATGAATTCAACTGTCAGGTGCTGAATGTACAGCCCGAGTCAGACGGCTGGGAGCTGACCACAAACAAAGGAACTGTGCACACGCGTCTCGTTATAAACTGCGCAGGTAACCACGCCGATCTTATCGATGGCATGTGGCGCGCGCCTGAGTTTGAGATTCGTCCGCGTAAAGGTCAGTTCCTGGTTTATGACAAGGCTTCTGCATCCCAAATTAATGCCATCATTCTTCCGGTCCCTACGGCGACAACCAAAGGCGTGCTGCTGTGTAAAACGATCTTCGGGAATATGATCCTGGGGCCAACAGCGGAAGAACAACAGGACCGCAATCGTGCAGACGTTGATGAAAGCATGATGAATGACCTGATTGATAAAGGGAGCAGGATGCTGCCTTCGCTGACAGATTATTCGGTCACCGCAACCTATGCCGGACTGCGTCCTGCCACAGAGAAAAAAGAGTACCGTATTTTCCCCTATCCACAGGAAAAATGGATTACGGTGGGGGGAATTCGCTCAACGGGGTTAACCGCGGCGCTGGGGATTGCCCGTTACGTTGAGAACCTGTACCGCGAGCAGTTCCCGGCGCTCTTCGCACTCAATGAGCCGCGCGAACTTCAGTGGCCTTGTATGCCTATGCTGTCTGAGTATGAAACCCGTGATTTTGCCTGTCCGGGCAATGGCGGCATTGTCTGTCATTGCGAACTCGTTACGAGGCGCGAACTGGAAGCGGCTTTCGACTCTGCCGTGCCTCCGGAATGCATTGGGGGGCTTCGTCGCCGCACGCGGGTAATGATGGGCCGTTGCAACGGATTCTTCTGCAGCAACAATGTCGCTGAAATCGTCGGTGACCGTCTTGATAACACCATTGTCGTCGGGAAAGTAGAATGAGCAGTCAGTATGAAGTCATTATTATTGGTGCCGGACCGTCCGGCCTTGCAGCTGCCCGCTCTCTGCTTGAGCAGGGCATCAAAAACGTCCTGTTACTGGAACGTGAAAGTGAAGCCGGCGGCGTGCCGCGCCATTGCCGGCATCCGACCTTTGGCATTCAGACCTTTTTTCGGCCGATGAATGGGCATAACTGGGCTGCGCGTATTCTTAAACTCGTTCAGGGAAAATATGAAATCCGCACCAGTACGACCGTTGTGAATATCAGGCCCGGTGGCGAGCTGGAAGTTTCTTCCGATCGCGGGCTTGAGACTCTTCGTGCAAAACGGGTCATTATTGCAACCGGTGTTCGTGAAACGCCGCGCCACGCAAGGCTTATCAGCGGTCAGAGACCACAGGGCGTACTGACGGCAGGTGCACTGCAGCAGTTCATCTATCTCAAAAAGCTGAAGCCGGGGATCCGGCCCGTTATTGTGGGTTCGGAACTTGTGAGTTTCTCCGCTATCTGGACGTTACGCAATGCAGGAATTAAAGCCCTTGCTTTGATAGACGAAAACAGTCGCCCCGTGGCGTTTAAACCCAGCGCGCTTTATGCCCGCCTGATGGGCGTGAAAGTACATTTCGGATCCCATGTCACCAAAATCAACGGTAGCGAGCGGGTAGAAAGCATCGAATACAAGGATGCCAGTGGTCAGGAGCATCTGCTGACATGTGACAGCATCATCTTTACGGGTCGCTTCACGGGTGAGTACACCCTTATCCGTAAAAGCCATTTACAGTTCCAGCCGGAAACCGGGCGTCCCCTGTTTGATCAGAACGGTCGCTGTTCAGACCCGAGTTATTTTGCGGTGGGCAATATGACCCACCCTGCCGATATGGGTGACCAGTGTTATCAGGAAGGTCAGCGCGTTGGCCGGTATGTCGCCCGTACGCTATCGGAGCAGGATATCAGCACCTTCAATGTCCCTGTGATCCTGGATGACGTATTCCGCGTTTCAGCACCCAATGTGATCAGCTGTGGCCACAGGAGTATGGAAGAAGTCACTCTTAACGTACGTGTTGATAAAGCCCACACTGGCGAAATCGTTGTGACAGATGGCAGTCGTGAGCTTTACCGTAAAAAGCATCGTTGTATGCCCGAGCGACGCATATTACTCAAGCACATTGACGTGTCTGCCCTCACGCCCGAGAGTACATTAAGCGTTAAAGCTGTTTAATTCATTCTTTTAAGTTCATTCAGAGGCGGCCGACAGACCGCCTTTTTCTTGCCTGTGAGAAATCATGATTACGTTTCCGGAATTTGTTTATGGTAAGACATGCTGTCAGTCAAAGCCTGAACTGGCGGCACTTCTAAATGCTGTTGTGCTTTCAGGCAAAATCATTAACAGCGAAATAAGACGGGCCGGACTGGCTGATCTGCTCGGCAGTAACGGTGAGCAGAATGTGCAGGGTGAAGTCCAGACTAAAATGGATCTGTTTGCCAACGACTCCTTAAAATACGCGTTAATCAATCGCAGAGTCGCCGCTGGCTATGCTTCAGAAGAAGAGGAGCATATCGTCTTATTCAACGATGGCCTCGCTGAAAACGCGCGCTATGTCGTTCTGGCTGATCCCCTCGACGGCTCGTCTAATATTGACGTGAACGTGACGGTTGGAACGATATTCTCAGTCTATGAGAGGATCACGCCCATCGGTTACCCGGTAACAATCGATGACTTCACACAGCCGGGGCGGGCTCAGGTCGCCGCCGGGTACATCATTTATGGCTCGTCCGCCATGCTTGTCTACACCACAGGTAAAGGCGTGCACGCTTTTACTTACGATCAGTCGTTAGGGGAGTTTTTTCTGTGTAACGAAAAAATGCAGCTGCCCCCGACCGGAACGACCTACTCCATTAATGAAGGGAACATGTGTAACTATTCTCAGGGAATAAGAGATTACGTCACGAAATGTCAGCAGGAAAATATCAGCACCGGTAAGCCCTTCTCATCAAGGTATACAGGTTCCCTGGTGGCTGATTTCCATCGCAACCTGATCCATGGTGGAATTTATCTTTATCCTGAAAGCCGCATTTACCAGCAGGGGAAGCTGCGGCTGATGTATGAATGTAATCCGATGGGGTTTATTGCGGATCAGGCATCAGCCAGGGCGACTAACGGGCTGTTATCAGTGCTTGATATTGACCCGGACGAACTGCACCAGCGCAGTCCATTTTATGCGGGCTCTTCACAACTGATGAAAGAACTGCATATAACTCTAAAAAATACGCTGTAATTCATATGATTCCCAGTAAAAAAGGCGCTTACGCGCCTTCTTTTATTTACTGGAACTCTTTTTCCACTTCTGACCACAGGCTGACACGCTGGTTGCGTCCTTTGTAGAACTCAATCTCGCGCTGAATACCGGCACTTTTATCCCAGCCTTCTAAATCAAGGATGATCAGCTCTTCCATCGCATCCAGGAAGACGGCATCAATGGGCGCCCACATCTTACCGATGTTAGCTTTTTCCGTTTTCTCAAGCACCAGATTGATCGGGTGTGACATCGTTACCTGACTGAACACGGCATTGCCTGATTCCGCGATTTTAGCGGCCACTTTGTTACAGGCCAGGTAGCGCTCATGGACCACGTTCTCATCTGCATGGCTGTATGGGCAGGCCAGAAAAATTTTACGCATAATTACCTCATGGTGTGACAAATTAATGCAGCCATTCTGGCCGCATCGGTGAAAGTTTATTGCGTCAGTTGCGCGGCCGCTGACGGATTTTCAGATGCATTATGTGGATTCTCACGCTCATCTCGTTTTTCCATTCGCTGTGCTTCGGGGACAGAAATGAATATGGCAATGACGACGGCAATCGCCCCGGCTAAAAACTTGCCGGCCATAATAGGGAGAACAAGGGTGGGCTGGAAGTTCGCAGTAAATGCCAGATGGTCGCCCAGCGTAGCCTGCGCGCAGATACCAAAAGCCACGCACAGGACCTTGTCACGCGCGCGCATATCCCTGAACAGGTGAAATACGGCAATGATGTTCGCAAGTACCATGACGATGCCTAATGCTCCGGCATCGGTGAGTTTCAGTTTTGCACCGATATATTTCATCGGGCGCTGGCAGTATTTCTGAAACAGATAACAGACTGGAAACGTACCTGCCAGCATAATGCCGATATAGCCGGCGATCTCTATGGCACGGATCAGCTCTTTCTCATCGGCAAACAGGGGGTCAAATATCCAGCCGCCGAAAATTTTTGTGAAAACCCCCGTGAAGTGCTGGATGATACACGCAGCCAGCACCAGCTTAATGAACGCGTCCATCACTTTTCCGAATAACAGAAAACCTGTCACCATGAGCTCCGTACGGTATTTAAGCCCAAGCGCCAGAACAAAGCAGAATGCAAAGAGGGGGGCCAGTAAATGCAGGGCGTTAATAAAATCAATGCTCAGATAGTGATTAGCAGGCGATGACGTCGAGATAATGTCGCGTACAGGGATATTATTAAACGTGATAATCATCAGGGAGATTAGCACGCCAAAAGGAATGCTGATCAGCCCTGCCATAGCGCCAAGCGCAAGATACTTGTGATCCTTCTTCTGCAGCATAATCAGGCCAACCGGTATCAGATACACGATACTGGCTCCCGACGTATATCCGATAAGCATCGCGGTGATCCACTGGTCACGGTTGGACGCGATGACGTCAGCCAGCTGATAGCCTCCCATGTCTACCGCAATGATGGAAAGCGCCGCAATGGATACGTCCGACCCCATGGATTCAAATAGTGGCCCCAGAGTATGAGTAATTAAGTAAGAAATAATTGGAACCGCAGCCATGATCCCGGCCTGCGCCAGAAATACCGGCCCGATTGAGTGAATGCCATTAACGAACTCTTTGCCCAGCCCACTTTCGGGGCGCATGACAGAGGCCATGGCACCGATTAAGGTGCCTGCCATAATGATATATATTATGATGTTACCGATCTCAGACATGACGGCCTCTGTTTATTCTTCGTTTCGCAGGTTACGGGAGCGGGAAATAATGTCCTGGTATTTTTCAAAGTAGGGTCTGAAATCTCTGTTCTTTGGCTCAGTGACTGAGTGCTGATTCCTGACTTTCAGCGGATGTGTATTCCCGAGTCCTTTACGGGCCAGCAAAGCAACCCCCTGCGCCGTAATCTCACGGTTTGAAGGCGATACGATGGTTTTCTGAATAAGCGTTGCCAGGAACTGCTTGAAGTATTCGTTGGATGACAGCCCGCCATCCACGGAAATGGTGTCGCCGATCGGGCGAACCTTATCCATGGCGTTGATAACTTCCGCTGAGCGAACTGCGATCCCTTCCAGTATCGACTGCAGCATGTCCTTGCGTTCAGTTTCCAGCGACAGGCCGGCCCATAATCCCGCGGCTGAGCGATCCCAGTGCGGACAGCCAAGGCCCGACAGAGCAGGCACGAAAGCCAGCCCGCGCGCAATGGCAGGTTCATCCGGGAAGTCTGAGAACTCTTCAAGCTCAGTAAACATGCCAATCTTGCCCGCCCAGTTTACGGCGGAAGCTGCGTTATAAACGCCCCCATCAAGGCCATAAAGCGGCTTTTCGCCCGGTAACTTCCAGCACAGCGTGGGCAGAAGGCCTGAACCTGCAGCATCGGGTACTTCTGAGCCGGTAATTGACTGCAAGAAAGCACCGGTGCCGAAAGTTATTTTCATTTGCCCGGGCTCCAGGCAGCCATGGCCGTAGGTCCCGGCAAACTGGTCAACAATGCAGGCAGTCAGCGGCGTGCTGTTACCTTCATAGCGGACATCACCAAAGTGGCTGGTGTTGTGGCGTACTTCAGGCAGCGCTTCAAGGGGGACACCAAAAATCCGGCAAAGCTCTTCATCCCACTGGAGCGTGTGAATATTGAAAAGTGAAGTACGCGACGCAGAGTTAAAGTCGGTTGCATGCACCCCGCACAGATGGAACATGAAGAACGCATCCATGGTTCCCAGCCGCAGGGTTCCGCGGCGATGCAGCTCCTGCGCGCCTGCCACATTACGCATAATCCAGCCCATTTTGCTTGCTGAAAAATAGGTATCTAAGGGCAGACCAGAGCGAGCCCGAACGAGCTCCTCCACACCGTCTGCGCGAAGTTTTTTGATAGTGCCTTCTGTACGCTGATCCTGCCAGATGATGGCGTTACACAGAGGAAGCCCGCTCTGCGCATCCCAGGCGACGATGCTTTCTCCCTGGTGAGCCAGACCGATAGCATCCACCACGCCGCAGTGGCTGAGGCAGTTGCGGATGTTGCGCAAAATCTCCATGGGATCATGCTCAACCCACCCCGGGTTAGGTGTTAACTGCTTGTGCGCGATAGCTGCGGGTGAAAAGTGTTTTCCATCTTCGCTGAACACGACAACGCGCGTTCCGGTCGTTCCCTGGTCAATAGCTGCATAGCGTTGGTTAAGCATAAAAACCTCAATAACTGGATGTTACTTATGTGTTGCTAATGTTGTTCTTTCCACCATTTAGTACCACATACACACACACAATCAACATAAATGTCACATTGCTCCGCATAAACGTGACGTGCCTCATACTTTTTTCCAATGATTGTGTGGTTATCCATAAAGTGGCTCGCCTGAGGCTTTTAATACGCAAAATATCTTCATTTTTCCTGTAAGTAGATTCATGGCTGGCGCATGAAACGAGGCACTGTCGAGTCTTTCAGGGTGGCAATAGAAGTATAAAGACTATTCAAAATGCGAAGGGTGAGGTGAAAAAACCACATAAAAACAACATCAATGTTTTGTCATATGCGGATGTCTGTTATTTTGGCTTAAGGCGGTGCGCGCAGCAGCTTTACCTTACCTGAAGTAGCAGATGCATTTTTGCAGATCTCATTGCGCGTACTATCTCTCCAAACAGTCATCGGTATCAAAAATGGATCAGTCGAACGGTTCTGAAAGAAGAAATATCATCCTTGAAAAGCTCAGGGAGGACGGTCAGGTTTTTGTGAACGATCTGGCAGAGTTCTTCAATGTATCGCAGGAAACCATCAGGCGTGATTTTAACAAGCTTGAAGAGATGAGATACATCAAGAAAGTGCACGGCGGTGCGGTGAGTGCCCAGTTCGGCTTCGAGCTTGAATTCAAAGCGCGAGCGAAGCTTGCGGAAGATGAGAAAAAAGCCATTGCGGAAAAAGCTGCGCAGCTCGTAAAGCCTGGAGATTCGCTTTTTATCGATTTTGGCACCACGACAATGGAGTTCGCCCGTCAGATTAGTGGCGTAAATGACCTGACCGTGATTACTAATTCTCCCGTGATAGCCAATCTTTTTCACGATAATTCCACTACGCAACTTATCCTTATTGGCGGGCAATTCGGTTCGTCCAAAATGGAATGCGTAGGTCCGATAGCGCTTCAGTCAATCAGCGCGTTTTATGCTGACTATGCGTTTATCGGGGCAGGGGCGGTAAGCCCTGACGCTGGGGTGATGGATCAGAGCCTCGATGAAGCAGCGATCGCACGGCAGATGATTAAGCAAAGTAACCAGACTGTCGTGTTAGCTGACGGGCATAAAATTAATAATCGTGCGACCTCACTGGTTGCCGGATGGAAAGACATTGCCTGCCTTGTGACAACTGATCCTGATAAGAAGCTGAGAAACTTGAGTTTCCCTAAAAGCCTTAATCTCCTAATCGCTTAGCACTTGTCTAAATCCAGCCGGAATAATGCTCCGGCTGGCGCACGCCTGACGGCATCAGAAACAGAATTTTTGTTCCATACATCAGTAGCTAACTCTTTATCTGGCCCCTTTGTCCCCTAAATATCTATCAGGATCTTTAACACGCTAAATGTTAAGCCTACTTCCGCTTTTCGCTCATAGCGGACATCGGCCTGCGCGTCAGTCCGCTTTGTGCCAGGAGCAGACATGCAGGCATGAAATGAACTAAAAAGAGTCGGAGCTATAAGTAAAGATTGCTCCTTCAAAAATCGGCAAGAGAAAATGCTTCAACGTTTGAAAAAACACTTTTGTATCATCTGGAGCGTTTTCCGTATGTCTCAGTACACTTTGCCGACAGTGTTCAGATAAGATTAATAATGGTGTTAAGCCAGTTTGGTATGTTCTGGATCTGGCTTCAGATACCCAAATTAGCCCACCGTGTTGAAACGTTGTCTGATTAGAAGAGGTACTTAGCGTTCCGATGGAAATTATTTACTCAATGAGAGTCTTCAAAAGCGTCGCCTCGCAGGGAAGTTTCAGCAAGGCGGCCGATGCTATGGATCTCTCCCCACCTCAGGTAACCCGCACGATTAAGCTGCTAGAAGAACATCTAGGGGCGCGGCTTTTCAACCGCACCACGCGTGCAGTTTCGCTGACGGCTGAAGGACAACGCTTTCTGGAACGCGTGGACGTGATACTGCAGGAACTCTCTGACGCAACAACCATGTTTGCATCCGATACCTCGATGTTTCGTGGACGGATTAATCTCGACATTCCGGCAGGATTTGTTCCCACAACGCTTATTCGCCAGCTGCACCGGTTCAGCGATAAATATCCCAACATTGATTTACGTATCAGCGTGACTGACCGCACAGTAAACCTGGTTGGCGAAGGCGTTGACTGTGCTCTGCGTATAGGTGAACTGCAGAACTCAAGCCTGATTGCACGCCAGATAGCCAGTATGGCCATGGTAACCTGTGCTTCTCCGGGTTATATCGCCAGGCATGGAAAACCGGATTCGCCCTCTGACCTGGTTGATCATCCGCAGGTCAGCTTTTTACTGGGATCGGGCAATAAGCCCTATCTCTGGAACTTCATGGTGGACAACGTAAACCAGGTACACGTGCCGGTGGGGGTTGCATCCACCAATGAAACGACCGCCTATATCGAGTGTGCGCTATCCGGATACGGCATAATTCAGCTGCCCGGGCTGATGATCGAAAAACACCTTAAAGAAGGCGCACTGGTAGAAGTCCTGAGCGCATTCCGGCCTGCCCCCCGCGCGCTGTCCATTGTCTATCCCAGCCGCGAGCAGATTCCTCCCTATACCAAAGCGTTTTTTGACTGGATCAAAAACTTCTTCAGGGACTACGATTCCGCCTGGCTGTGTCGCTAATCCCTGTCTGAAATAATCATTCACCTGATTCAGAATGCAACATCTGAAGAGACACGTGACAAATAACAACGCCAGACACATTATGCCTGGCGTTTTAAACCTGATGTCTGAGCAACATAGCCTATGACAGGATGTGGTTTATCATGTCACGCCGCACACGGAGAAGTGCGGCGGACTTTTTAGTTGCTGGCTTCTTATCCTGTCAGAAATCTGCGACTTAAACTGTTGGCAGCGCACTGTATTCAACTGACACCCATGCGTAACCGGTAGTGTCGTCTTTACGTACGCGACCGATGCCCGGGAACGGCAGGTGAGCGGCGCCAATAAAGTAACCTTCTTCTGCAGAAGCAGCCAGCACGCGCTCACGTGAAGCGATGGCTTTTTCAGGATACACGTCCAGCTCAATGGTGGCGCCAGGGTGCGGCAGCTGGATAGACGGCAAGTGAGAGATGTCACCCCAGAAAAGCATTTTTTCACCCGCCGAGGTCACCATAAATGCGGTATGGCCAGGAGTGTGGCCCGGTGCTTCAACAATGCTGACCAGACCCGGGATCAGATCATCGGATGGAACGAAGGTTTTGAAGCGGTCGCTTGCGATATACGGTGCCGCTGCGTCCTGTGCAATAGCAAAGAACGGACGCTGATCTTCTGCCAGGGTAGCGGCCAGATCGTTGTCGAGCCAGAAGTCAGCATCATCTTTATGCGCCCACACGGTTGCGTTCGGGAATAAGGCTTCACCTTTATCGTTGGTGATACCACCGATATGGTCCGGGTGCATGTGCGTCAGCAGAATCGTGTCCACATCTTCAGGCTTGTAGCCGGCTGCGGCGATGTTGTCCATCATACGACCCATGCTTGGGCCTGCAAAGTGAGCTGAACCTGCGTCAATAAGGATAAGGCGATCGCCGTTATGGACGAAGAAGGCGTTAACTGAGGTATCCAGCGCACCGCTGGTCGGCAGCAGCTGCTTAGCCAGATCGGATTTACGCTCTTCATCGGTAATGCCGGACAGTGACATCGGGTCTAGAGTTACGTAGCCGTCATACAGGGCAGTAACCACCAGGTTACCTAAAGCATAACGGAAAAAACCGGGAGCCTGGTTGCGAAGGATAGGCAGCGATTTTACAGATGGCATATATTACCTCGATAATAAATATTTATAAGATTTACGCAGCAAATTTATTCAGGACGAAAGCGTTTCGCGGCCTGTATATATTGAGTGCCGAATTATTAGTGCTCTCTTTCACAATCTATTAACTGTGAATTACTGGCGACAATAACTGTTGTGCGTAGAGCTTTATTCCCTCACCGCATGGAACAAACACTAACATGGTTATCTGCAATGTTTATTGCCGTGAAATGCAAGAGTGAATTAACGAGGGTCGCTATTGATAAGAAGGGAAAGCTGAGACGTTTAATAACTAAAAATTAGCAGGAGGAAATGAATGAAAGGATATACAGTGGCGCCTGGATTTTCGCATACATGAAAAGGGGCTGACCTGAAAGCCAGCCCGCGGTCTCATGCCCTGAAAGCCGTCTTTAAACGTCCAGGAATGCCGCCCCGGCTACCACTGGGTAGGTATTGGTGTAACAGGCTTTATGGCGACGCTTTTTAATACGCCACCCTTCCGCAGTGCGTACCCAATCGTCATACCAGTATCCGGCATCAATGAGGTTGCGGACGCCGTCTCGCGCTTCGTGAGAATGGAAGTGCAGGGCAACGGACGTTGCGGTATCGCCATCAATCTTAACCGTGGCGTGCCCCTCAATGTGCTGCCATGCATTAAAGGACACCTCGAGGCCGCCTCCTTTAAGACCTTTACCGCGCATGACCTCGGCATACTCAACAAGACCGCATTCTCCAATGCCAAGGTCGGTAATATCAATTCTTGCATCAGGGGTGAAAAGTTGAGACCACTGTTCGAGAATATCTTTATTCTCCGCGTCAGCCTGATGGAAATCCTGACCCAGGCCGTATAAAGCAACCTTATCCTGGATTTCAATACGGTCCAGCAGGTAACGGACATCTGATTCCAGTGACATTATTTTTCTCTTGTCGTTCGGTAAGGAATAAAACTCACTTCTCGTGAGGGCGAAAGTAAGTCTGGCAGTAAATACCGCCGTATTGTTTCACCTGGTGTAATACTGAATTACAAAAAAACGGGTTTTTTATCCGGGATCTTTAATCCAGGATCCTGAGGTTGTCGGGGCGTAAATAAGCGTGATACGGGCCGCTGATATTGTGAACCAGCCCGTTTCCGCGAGTAATTAATTTGAGGTCAGAGCGTTACACTGACACCTGCGTTACTGTCCAGTATCCGGCTTCAAACGACTGCGTCAACAGACGTGCTTACCAAAAATAAAAGTGCATCCTGTAATGCAGGACTTCATACACCGACTACACCTGCCGTGCAGTCTTTTTTCATCAGGATCATGACGGCTCAGCGGCCGCCAGATTGCTGCTAAAAAGCCCACTCGTGCCGGTACCCGAAGGCACAACTTGTACTCTCCCGGATTAAGGAACGACTGATATGAAAGCATGGTTACTTAAAGATTTCGGCCTGGAAAATCTCAAGCTCGAAGACGTAGACACACCCACGCCCGGCTCGGGTGAATTGCTGGTCAAAGTCGGGGCAGTTTCATTAAATTTTCGCGATAAAGCGATCGTTGAAGGCTTTTATGAGCCTCATTTGGTGCCTAAACCCCTAATCCCGGTATCTGATGCCGCCGGCACCGTTGTTGCTGTGGGTGAAGGTGTTACGCGTTTTGAAGTAGGCGATCGCGTTAATTCACATCTGTATTCACGCTGGATTGATGGTGAGCCAGCAGCGGATGAACCGGCGTGGTGCCTGGGCATGCCGCTGCCGGGCGGGCTTGCAGAATTCATGATCATTCATGAAAACACTGCGGTAAAAGCGCCTGAACACATGACCGACGAGCAGGCTTCCACATTGCCTATCGCTGCACTAACCGCATGGTATTCGCTCATGGACGTGGGCAATCTGCAGCCCGGACAGACGGTCCTTGTGCAGGGTACCGGCGGCGTATCTGTATTTGCGGCCCAGATTGCACACGCACACGGCGCGCGCGTCATCGCCACCTCCAGCAAAGATGAAAATCTGGCCCGCATTAAAGCGCTGGGTGCAGATGAAGGTGTGAACTATAAGACCCATCCTGACTGGGAAAAGAAAGTGCTGGAACTGACGGATGGCAAAGGTGTGGATATTACTATTGAGGTGGCGGGCGGCGACGGCATCAACAAGTCCGTACAGGCAACCAAGGCAGCCGGTATCATTACTCAGGTCGGCTTCCTGACCGGGCAGACCTCTAAGCTCGATCTGATGCCTCTGATTTTCCGCCAGACGACCATCCGCGGCATTGCCGTGGCTCCGCGCACCTCGTTTGACCGAATGAATCCTTTCCTCGATAAACACAAAATCGATCCAGAGATCGAACACGTTTATAGGTTTGAGGAGGCGATAGAGGCATTTGAACACCTCTCACGCGGCGCATTCGGGAAGATTGTCATCAGGGTTGCTGACTGATTTAACGGAAGCAAGCCAGCATTCTGACGGCCATTTTATATGGCCGTTATTATTCGTAATTTAGCGCCGGATTGTGCCCATTATTACTGTGCGGATAATTGTCTGATACCAGAAGTGGCATTTTTAGCCACCTTGTCCTGCCTTAGAATTACGTTAACGCGGGCGATCGAACTATTTCGCCATGCGTACATAATTTGGAAAGGATACGAAATGAAAAACACCACGCTAATCAATCAGAAATCCTTTGGTATGCCTTTGGCAGCGACGGAAAAGGGTTATGTTGAAACAGCACTCGGCCATGCAGCATGTTCAACGCGCGCGCGTCAGATTATGGAGAGTGTCATCTGCGACACGATCGATTGGATCGATGCTCATCTCGATGGCAATCTACAGGCCGCACGACTCGCAGAGCGCGCAGGCTACACGCGCTGGCATTTTCAGCGAAAGTTTAAGGAAATAACCGGGTGTGCACTCTCAGACTATGTAAGATACAGACGCATAGAAAAAGTGGCTCAGGCGATCGTTTCAACGGATGACTATATTATTAAGATTGCCTTTGAATACGGCTACACCAGTCAGCAGGCGCTGTCGCGTATTATCCGTGATCATTATGGTATGTCGCCGACCGAGATGCGGAGACTGGCGATAAAAAGGCGTGGCGCTATATGTCAGCCCGAATGAGGCATATCTATCCTGTTTCTACGATTGGAAACGCAGAATCTTCATTACCGGACAGAAGAAAAAGTCGGGCGTACTGCAAAATGAACGGACTAAAGGATGCGCTGGATATGCATAAAAATGCTCCCGCAATCTCCCCCCGCCACCGACTTGCTTGTACCGTTGTGCGTGACACTCTCAACTGGATTGATGGGCGTTATGATACAGACCTACACATTCAAAGCGTGATCGAACATTCAGGCTACACAAAATGGCACTTTCAGCGGCTTTTCCGCCAGGTGACCGGCATTACCATCAAGGATTATATTCAGTGCCGGCGACTTGAGCTCGCCGTTTGCTGGCTAACGAAAACTGATTTATCCCTCTTCGATGTTGCTTCGAGGAGCGGTTTCAGTGGTCCACAGCAGCTCACGCGGGCGATGAAAAGGTATCAAGACACGACCCCCTCAGAAATAAGAGTGCAGTATTGTAATGCTTATGAACATGATGAACAGGCTGAGGTATAAACCGACGGATGCTGTGTTACTTCAGGTGAAATAATCCGATTAACTGTTGGTATTTTCCACATGACAGAAATGTCATAAGAGAAGAAATCCCGCAAACGGGATACCACTTTCCCCTTCGAACTAATACGGGTGAGGTTTGAGAGCAGATGCAACTGAATATGCTGGAAGCCATGGATATATTTGTACAGGTAGTTGAGCAGGGGAGCTTCACCCGGGCAGCAGAAGCACTTGAGCTTCACCGCCCGGCCGTAACACGTGCCGTTCAGAATCTTGAGCAGGACCTGGGTGTGAAGTTACTGCATCGTACGACGCGGCAGGTCAGCATGACCGATGAAGGGGAAGAATTTTACCAGCGCTGCCTGTCGCTTCTGAGCGAGCTTGACGACGTCCGGCGCTCATTTTCCAGCACGCAGCCTCCGAAAGGACGTCTGCGGCTGGATGTGCCTATTACGCTCGCCCGGGCGGTGATTATTCCGGCGCTGGGTAGCTTTCAGTGCCGTTATCCGGACATCGAGATTGTGCTGGGCACATCCGATCGCAAGATTGATCTGATAGCTGAGCGCGTCGACTGCGTTATTCGCCTGGGTGAGCTGGATGACTCCAGTTTCGTGGCCAGACGTCTGGGTACGGCAGGCATGGTCACCTGTGCAGCGCCGTCTTACCTGGAAAAATACGGTACGCCACACACCATTGATGAGCTGATGAAGTCCCATCGGGCTGTGAATTTTTTCAGTAATCACAGCCTGCAGATAATGGAGTGGAAGTTCACCGTTGACGGCAGCATTACGTCAATAAAAATGCCATCCAGCATACTTGTGGATAATTCAGAGGCGTTTCTTTCGTGCGGGCTGGCGGGGCTGGGCGTTCTTCACGGGTTGCGTCCCTCTCTGGCCCCCTTTATTGCGAGCGGTGAGCTGACAGAAATCCTCACCGACTTCCCGCCGCCGCCAAAACCGCTCTCGCTGCTTTATCCGGATCGCCGGTATCTGGCCCCCAAGGTCCGCGTGTTCATTGACTGGCTGTACGAAGTCTTTGGGCCGGATGCGCAGCTCTGACAGGCCGGTATTTCGCTATTTCAACGCTCACGGGGAACTTACCCGGTGAGGCATTTCCGCATGACAGGTGACGGACAAGATGCCGTTCTGCCTGCCCCCCTGAGTTACGCCCCTGCTTATTCAGACCCTCCCGGTATTCATCCGGCTAGTTTGGTGTGCCGGGTTTGAGGCACCTCGTACTGATATCACGCGCAGTGCTGCATGGTGCGCTAAGGCATCCTCAGCGCCTGTGTGCTGAACAATCTCGCCGGCATTGTTACTGATTATGAAATTGTGAAGTAAAGAAAGGGCCATTTATCCCACCGGACACAGCTGATTTAATTTATCTCAGCAGGAAATGAAGCAGACCTTTATTTAACGGATACAGAATATATGAATGTCCGGAAGGCTCAGCCGGTAACTATCAGTATTCAAATTACCGCCGTTCACCTGACTTATTAGTCTGTTTAGGCACGGAAATTCTGACAGTTTTATCCGACGAAATAAACGGCGCTGATAATCCGCCACGGTGTAGAAGCGTGTCCGGTTATAGCGTCGCGAAACGGCGATGCCAGAATTCTGCATAACGTAAATAACACCTGCACAGGACTGGAATAATGCTGTGAACATAATCGAAATAATCATGTCTGCCGGACGCTCGTCCGTAGATATAGCGCTTTACACACTTATCCCTGTCATGGTCGTGATGATGGTGATTATGAAGTATCTGGAATCGGTGGGTGTGCTGGCGAAAATCGTCAACGTGACGGCGCCGTTACTGAAGCCGTTCGGGCTCACCGGGCTGAGCCTGTTTGCGTTGATACAGCTTAACTTTGTGAGCTTCGCTGCGCCGGTGGCAACGCTCGCCATGATGGAAAAGAAGGGCGTTTCCGATCGCCACCTGGCTGCCACGCTCGCCATGCTGTTTGCAATGGGGCAGGCCAACGCGCTGTATCCGCTGGCGCCGCTGGGGCTGCACTGGCTGACCACGGTCCTGCTGTCCATCGTGGGTGGTCTGGCCGCCGGTGCGGCAACCTGGTACCTGTTTGCCCGCAAACTCTCCTCCAGAGAGGTCATCTCCGCTGAGGACGCGAAAGTGCACTCGCCGCAGAAAGCCGGCCTGCTCAGCATCATCAACGGAGCAGGCGGTGAATCCATTCGTCTTGCGCTGGGTGCGGTTCCGATGCTGATTTTGTCACTGACTGTAGTGGGCATTCTCAAATCAGCGGGAGCCATTTCGCTGCTTGAGCAGGCGCTGTCACCGGTGATGCATGCGCTGAACATTCCGACCGTGCTGATTATGCCGGCGCTGGTCAAGTGTCTTGCAGGTGGCACAGCCTATCTGGGCGTGACCACAGAACTGCTGAAGAGCGGCCACATGAGCGTCGAAACGCTTAATGCCTCAGCCGGCTGGCTGCTGCAGACCTTTGACCTGCCGGGCGTGGGGATCATGCTGGGTGCCGGTTTCCGCGTGGCGCGTGTTGCCCGCTTTGCCATCCTTGGCGGCCTGATTGGCATTGCGCTGAGAGGAATTTTACACGCGGTTATTTATTGATTAGCCCGGCGACCGCGCCACTGATTTTAAACACGCTGACCTGTTTAACGTACTGACAGCAGGTGGGCGGTCAGAGACTTACCTCAGATTCGTACTGATTAAGGAATTAGCAATGATGAACCCTAAATATGCACCACTTTTTGAGCCCTACACGCTGAACAACGGCGTGGAAATAAAAAACCGTCTGACCGTTGCGCCGCTGACCATTTATGACTCGGGTCCTGAAGGGGAGATGACGGAGACCGGACGTCGCTTCTGGAAAGATCGCTTTAGAGGTTTTGGCCTGTTCATTATGCCATTTACCAACGTACATCCAAGCGCGGTGGGTTTCGAGTCTCCCCAGGCCATTACCGAGGCAGATCTCCCTACGCTGAGGGAATACGCCGAGATCGCGCACGAACAGGGCGCAAAAGCCGTGGTACAGCTTGCACACTCAGGCTATCGCGCCGACAGGGCAATGACCAAAGGCTACGACGTTATTGCTCCTACCGGGGATTTATACGGTCGCTTCCGCACCATGTCAGATGCCGAAGTGCGTGAAATGATCGCCTGCTTTGCAAACGCTGCGGAACTGGTGATGCGAGCAGGCTTTGACGGCGTAGAAATCCACGGCGCCAACGGCTGGCTTATTCAGCAGTTCGTTTCGGCGGCAAGCAATCTGCGCGACGACCACTGGGGCGGAACGCTGGAAAAACGATTCAACTTTTCGCTTGGGATCGTGGATGCGATCGACGCGGTGCGCCGCAAGCATAACCGTCCGGAATTTATTATCGGCTATCGCTTCTCCCCTGAAGAGCCGGGAGAGGACGGTATCACCATGAAAGAAACGCTGGCGCTGGTTGATGCGCTGCTGACGCGTCCGCTGCAGTATCTGCATATCTCCCTGTGGGATTTCTATAAGAAAGCCCGCCGTGGCGCAGACAGCAACCTGACGCGCATGCAGATAGTCCACGATCACATTAATGGCAGAGTGCCGTTCTATGGGGCAGGCAACCTGTATACCGCTGACGACATGCTGGAAGCGTACAAGACCGGCTGGGCGGAATCCGTGGCTATCGGTAAAAGCGTAATGCTGAATCCCAACCTCGTTGAGCTTATTCAGACAGGCCGCGAGTCAGAAATTGAAACGACCTTTGACTGGGACAAGGCTGACTATTACCGCTACACCCCCGCGATGCTGCAGGGCACGATGGCCGGAACGGATTTCTACCCACCTTCCAAGCAGAAAGCCGTGCGCTACAAGACTAACCATTACTGATATCGAAATAAGCGAAGCCCGTTACCCGACACGGCAAATTCCTTTTGCTGTGTCGGGTAACGGGCTTTTAGAGAAAATAAAAATCATGAAACAACTCAATGTCGCCACCAAAAGCGGAACGGTTCTGAACGGTGTGGTTTTTCCGGCGCCGGAAACCGACACCGTCGTCATTGCTATAACCGGTATCCACGGGAATTTTTATTCAAATCCCTTTTACTACACCATCGGGGACACGCTCAGCACAGCCGGCATTGATTTTATCTATGCCCAGACGCGTGATGCGTTCGGGCAGATGGAGATCGTGAACGCGAAAACCGGTAAAACCGAAGTGATCGGTTCCTGGAATGAAGATTTTACCCGGTCTGACGACGACATTGCCGCCTACGTCGATTATGCCGCTCAGGCAGGCTACAAAAATATCATTCTTGCCGGCCACTCACTGGGTGCTAACAAGGTCATCTATTACCTGTCAAAGCACGCCGATCCGCGGGTGAAGAAATTTATTCTCCTAAGTCCTGCGAACATCCGGCACCTGACCAGTCAGGTATCAGAGCAGGAAAAAAGCATCGTTGCGCAGTTCAGAGAGAACGGTCGCGGTCAGGAGTTGCTGCCCTTTGACTTTATCGGCTGGCTTCCCTGCGTGGCCGATACGGCATGGCAGTGGCTCTATTCCGATACGCTGAACAACGTGCACGTTGAAGCGGACAGCAATTTTTCGCAGGTCGAAAGGATAACGCACAGTGGCGCACTGATCATTGGTACCTACGATCGCTTTACCTACGGCGATCCGTGCGGCTTCCTGCGTAATATTAACGACCACATGCCAACCGCTGCAGACAATGAGCTGATTTTTATCGAGCGCACAGGCCATATCTATCAGCAGAAGGAAAGAGAGCTGTCAGATGCCATCCTGAGACTGGTCAGCGGCTGGCGAACTCAAACCCTGTAAAGAGGATTAACCGATGCCATTTATTATATCGCGCGTGAGCAGTCCGCTTTCAGACGAACAGGAAAATGCGCTAAAAGCCGGGCTGGGGCAGGTGATTTCGATTATACCGGGCAAGTCTGAAGCATCCTTGATGCTCGGCTTTGAGGACTCGTACCGGCTCTATCTGAGCGGTGATAACTCGCTGCCCATGGCCTATATCACCGTGGCCGTCTTCAGCAATCGAAATCACCGCGGTTACGAGCAGCTGAGCGAAGCCATCAGCGAGCTTTTTTACCGCGTGCTGGACATCGACCCTCAGCGGATCTTTATCAACTATGAAGATATTCCGGCATGGGGCGTGGCGGGATGGACCTTTGATGAACGTCGGGAAGGCGCAGAATGAATTCACAACAGACTCTGATGCTTACCACGTTTACCGATCCTATGATGGGGTTATCGTATGAAAGCGAACCCTTTTTGAGGAAGCTGGAAACGCACTTTCCGGGAAAGATTACCTACCGTTACGTCATGTCAGGCCTGGTGCGTAACGTTTATGACTTTGTTGATCAGGAAGACCTGACGGTAAGTAAGGAGTATGCGCTGGAAAAATACAGGCTGAAACTCGCGGAGATATACAAAAGCGAAGAAGACATAACCGGCATGCCGATTAACATGACGGATTTGCAGCTCTTCACGACCGAATATACCTCGTCCATCCCGCTGAATCTGGCCTGCAAGGCTGTTCAGCTGGCGGACAGCAGTAAAGCCGATCATTTTCTCTATAACATACGCTTTGCCACCATTGTCGAATGCAGGCCGACCACGCGGCTGGAGGAAATCCTGGCGGTGGTGAAGGATAGCGGCGTCAGCGCCGATAAATTTCTTAAACATTATGAAGACGGCAGCGCGCTGGCGGCGATGAATGATGATTTCATGCTGCGTCAGTCGCTGGGTGTAAGAGGGCTTCCGGCCTACCTTTTTGAATACAATGGCAAGCGTACACTGGTTAACGGCGTGATTGGCTATGAACAGTTTCGTACCATGATCAGGAAGCTGTCCGGTGGAGAGCTCACTGAAAAGCAGCCTGAGATCTCGACAGAAAGCATTCGCCACTTAATCAGTAAGCACCCCCTTATCTCACCTGTAGAAATAAAGGAAGCCTTCAATCTTGATAGCGAACAGGAGGTTCTGGAACGTATCAGGCCATTTCTGCTGACGAAAGAAATTTTAATCAAACAGGTTCACCGGGGCTGGTTTATTCAAAAGCAATAACAAACCGTCCGGCGTAAAGCCAGTTTCCTCCCGAGCGTGTGGCGGGTCACTTACAGCTCTTCTCAGTTGCTCTGGCGAGCATGGAGCAGACTGCCGAGCAATGAAATGACGCGATTAAACTCCCGCAATTGGTCAACAAACATCTGCGTCAGTTTATGTCTGCTTTTCGCTCAAAGCGGACATTCGGAACTATCAGTTTAAAATTGAGGATGGCGAGCAGTTCGGAGCCAGCTTTCTGTATGCCGCGCAGCGGCATGGAGGCGCCAGCCGGTGCCAAATATCACCCCGCAGCTGAACGGCGCCGGTAGCGCGGCGCAGCCGCTTCCTGACGCATATATCGCGCAAATCCAACCACGCCCTGCCAGACGCTTTTGAAGCAGCGGCCATTCAGGCGCACAGAAGCCAGACGGTCGGAGACGAAAGAAAGAATCCGCAGCACCACTCACAGCGATACCTAAACTTGTAGTTACAACACCCATTTATCAGCCACTGCAGTTCCGGCCCTCCGGGCCGGGCGGCGGCGGCTGGTCAGTGGGGGCAACCGGGCTTCAGGTACGGCTCCCGGGGTTTTGCCGGAGAGGGGCGCGGGTTTCAGATTCGGCTTGGAATGGGGTTAAATGGAAGCATTATTGGATGATGTAACTAATATGCTTTGCCCGCCGCCTGCCGGCGGGAGCTACTTCAGGTTCTGAGCGACGCGGACGCCTGCGGCCGCTGCAAGCGAAGGCATTAAATTTATCCTCGCCAGAGGTCTGCATGAAAACCTTATTTATTATTTTGATTATTCTTTCTGACGTAAGTCAGGACTGTATTGCGCGTAGCGCTGACTGTAATTGCAGGTAATTTTCTGATGTTGATTGCAGGTAACTGTGATAAAAAAATGCGCAAACTGCGCGTGACCGCTTTTCGCGCTTTCGGTGACCCCCGGCATCGATGATGCCGTCAGCTTCTACAGCAAGGCGCGTTACGCTCGGCGAAAAACTTATCCATATTGATACCGCACAGCTGCCAGAACTGGTCCGTCAGTACGATATATCGCGGCATGCAGTAGCCCGTCATCAGATCCATCTTAAGGTCAGGCCGCTCTGCTGAATGATGCCCTTCTTCATTACATGCGTGACCAGGGCCGCTTTGAGATCATCCTCAGCGAAACCCGCTTTTATGCCTGCCAGGTTGGCACCATTCCTTTACTGGCATTTATTAAAAATCGCGTCCCCTACGGCAGCTGCGTGCGGCCGCTGAACGCTCGCTTGCACAGATACGGGATTATTCAGACGTGGCTAACCCCGCCGCCTGGATAATGATTAATGCACAATTCCTCTTTCCCCTTCGTGCCACAGCGTAAACCTGTGGCAGGCCCGTATATTAAAAACAGCCTGGATAAGGAAATATTCATTGACCCGGGCCAGATAATTGACTCTGAAATCAAGCCTGCGCCTCCCCGCCTGAAACCTACCTCCATACCAAAGGAAGCAAGCGCATCGAAATAGCCTGCCGCAATAAAAAGCGGACCCGCCGAGGATAAAATGATAGATCACGTCATGTTCGGCTGGCGCGTTAAAGATATATGCAAATAACAGGGGGCTTCTGAATCTTACGTTTATAAGCTGATAAAACAGCGTAAGGAACACTCTGCGATGAATTACCGATGAAAGCAGTGAGATCTGATTTCAGGTATGTATCACGCAGGACCGAAGATGACACCAGGAGAGATTGAGAAAGCCTGCGGTGTATCATGCGCGGCCATTTATCAGGCCGTCAATAAAACAGCTGATTGTGACGGCACAGAAACTACTCTCCGTGAAAGAGAGAGAAAGCTGACGCCTGATGACGTTCAGACTATAAAGAGGAGATTAAGCGAGGGCGTTCTCAGGAAGCATATTCTTGCCGAATACGACATTACAAAAGAAACGCTGATAAAATACGTCGGCACAATCGACGACTACAGATCTGTTCCGGAAGAATTAAAACAAGAAGCGGTGCGCCTTCGCGCTCAGGGAAAAACGCTACAGCAGACCGCCGATATTCTCGGTGTAACAGTCTCAACCGTAAAAGACGCGTGGCGGGAAATGAAAGACTCACCGGACATTAATGAAAAACGCGTTAAGTATGATAACTGGAACCCACTCTCTAAGCGCGGCCGCGATCAGGCGGTCAATGCCGCTCTGCGTGACGGAATTACCCGAAAGCAGTTATACACAGTACGGAATAAATGCACTGAACCTGCGGCGTTTTATCCGCGAAGCGCAGAAAAAGAACTTGAAGCACTGCGGGAGAGTATACTGATTCAGAAAGCAAGGAGGAATGATACACCGGTTCACCTGATGCGCCATAGATGCGCATCAGGCTCTGAATCATTATTTAAAGTATTGCTGCAATTTTCCGGCAACGCGCTCATTGACTGCCTTCACCCACTCAGGGTCAAGAACAATTTCATTTTTGATGACCTTTTCGGGATCGACTGTTTCTTTCTGAATGCCAAAGATGGCGTCAGTGATAAACCCACTGACGAGTACGTTTTTAGCAATAAATTCTAGCTTCTGGTCAAGAGTCTTTTCAGAGGCATCCTTATTGATTTTGTTTTCATGCACTCGGAATCCGAGCTTGAACATTTCCATTACAAAGGATGATCGGTTAGCTGTATCTCGGGACTCTCCATCATCAAGCATTTTTTCAACATGCGCATCGACCTTTTCAAGTAAAGAAAAGGGGACCGTAAGGTAAACCCGGTTTCGCTTAGATGAATTATCGTCATTCATATTAATTTTAGCCTTAACTTTTAAAAGGAAATTAAAATCATCTCATCGGATGAGTTTGCTCGACTTCAACTCTGGTTGCAAAACAAGCTAGTTTGGGATGCCACCTGGCAACCTTATAGCCACCATTAAGAAAATACAAGGCCCCCATGTGGCATTTTTCTAAGTATGACTAAAGTTAAGATCATGATTATAAACATATTGCCATTAAGCCCCGTAGCGGAGGCTCGTTAGCCTTTTTCTGGCATCCTTGTGGCAACCTATTAACTGTGCAGATCTTCAACAATTTCAGCCTAAATCACTGATATTAAATACAAAAATACGCAAAAATAAATTTGCGAGTGGTGTGTAAAAACCTGATTGTTATAATATTATTGAGTCTGACACCTCTCCCGAAGTTTTCAAATCAGGAGCGCAATGCGTTTATTTATTCAAGCTGCAGCCCTGCTGGCGACAGGCATTTCCTCCGCAAGCGTGAATTCGGGCTTTTTTATTAAATCCGGCGAATGGCATTCCATCGATCCGGACTATCTGCGCGCTATCGCCTGGCAGGAGTCACGCTATAATCCGGTGACTGTAAATACTAACCGGACAAAAACGGTAAACCCGGCAGCGATGATTACGGACTCATTCAGAATAATTCCGTCACAATGCGCCGCTTACAGAAAGAGTACCCGGGTCTCAGCAAAGAAAAGCTGCTCAGCGAGCCGTATCTGAATATTTACATCGGTGCCATGCTGCTGCGCCGTAATTTCAATCAGTACGGCACAACGTGGCTGGCGGTGGGAATGTACAGCGCGGGGATGAAAAACCTGCCTGTGACCGTAACAAACCGCTATAACTATGCGATGGTGATTGACAAAAATTACAAGGCCATTAAGGCAGGTCAAATCCCGCGCAAGGCATTCAGCGGATCAACGGTTTTTGATACTGACGAAGCGCGCAGCCTGGCTTTATCGTTCTGCGCTGTATTTTTTTAAAGACGGCAACGAATTCCGCGCGCAGAATTACCCGCCCCGGCTCAATGCCGGGAACGGGTAACCGGAGTAACTTCTTTTTATTTCGTAAGCACCGCATGTACAGATATCGCGACGTTCTACATTTTTCCCTCACCGGTTCAATGCCGGAGGCGGATGACAGGCGAAAAAAAGGAACCTTCTGGCTCCCCGATGAATATTTGTTATTTCCGCAAGCGTTCTGTTTATCTCACCCTGCAACCCATGATTGTGCCAGAAGTAATCGCGCCCGACCCTGTAAAGCTCGCCAGTATTAAAGCGCGCCAGCGCTATTTCCTCACCTTCCAGACTGCTGCGATAATTTTTAGCATTCATGTTCACTGCCTTTCCCTTCATCCCGTCCGAATAACCTTGATCGGGAAAAATATATCCTGCGCCCCCATAAATTCGGTTAATGAGAGAGGCACAGGAAACGGACATATCCTGCATGCCATAAAAATAACTGTCTTTATACTTATCCTTTACGGCTTCTACTTCTTCCTCTGTAGGCTCGTCAGTCCAGTTAACGTTTACGCTGTCATAACTGCTCTTACGAACCGAGAATTTAACGCCCGAGAATTTTGCCTTCAGCTCCTTACGAATATTGGATGTTACCTGCATGGCCCCGTTTATCCTGCGTGAGCGCGGCATATTCCGTTGCCGTTTTTAAGCGCTCGCATTCAGCTGCATAAAGTCGCGCGGTCTTTTCTTTTTCCTGCTGCTTAGGGTGTTCTTCAGGCTCTGCATGCTTTACAATGCGCCGTCTCTTCCCCGCTTTTTATTTCCGGGAATATGCTCCACCGTTTGCCGTGCAGGATACTTTCCGGCGGCCCGCGACATATTCCGCCGCTCTCAAACGCGATATCAAATGTAGCATTTCCGCAGTACGACACGCATCCCTTAAGTAAACCTGCCGATGCCTGCATTTACTCGTCGTGAACCGTGAGAACTATGTTCTGTACCCGATTGTAAATAACCTGGCTGACATCCTGAACGATGGCCAAAACTACGCATTTTGCATTTTATATCAGTTTTTTTGATGCTGATGAAAAAGGCTTGCGACCCGCTTTTGGCATGCAGCTCGCTTTTCAGACCGTCGCTGATATTAGTGCAACCCTCCTGTCAGCTGGCTAAAAACGGACCTTTTTCAGGCTAATGAGCATTACTGATTGCCCAGCGCCTTTATTATCAGCACGGTAATCGTTGCCACAACACCCGTCATGCTACTGGCCACCGCTACCGGATACCAGAAGGTTTCGCGGTTCAGCTTGCCTGCCTCCGCCTTCAGCTTCTGTGTTTCCGCCATCAGCCTGGCAATTTCTGCGTTAATATTATTGCTGTTCAGCTCGTTCATATCAGTCGCCAACATTCATTTGTACCCGTTCGGGCAGGACCGCAGCCTGTTTGCGCCCTGTTGTCAGTATATCCCGGTGGCATGCCACATAACACGCCAGCGAACGGAGTTTAATCAGGGCTGTTCACGCTCCGCTCAGTTCTGCTACCTGCGGTTAGTGATTATGCCCGTTATCAGGCTGTAGCCTGTATCGAACTCCAGCATCGCAACCGGCCAGCCATCTCTGAGATAAATGCCACCCATGACTCCTCTACATCTGCTTATTCTCAAGTTTTAGCGCAGCTGCAATCCCCGCGTAGCCGGATGAAAAGGCGCTGGTCATCCAGCACAGGCATCCCTTTATGTCCTTTTCAGATATTCATCAGATTTGTGTCATGAGCTTTGCTCTGAAGCGCCAGCTTTTGCCCAGCCTGAAGGCTTTTGATACCTTCAGTGCCAGCCGGTACATTTCGGGGGCGGACGCACCATAAATAAGCCCGTGGTTAGTCATTCAGGTCTTCATTGTAGTTATTCGAGGTCAGCTCATCGCTGATTAACGCGTATCAATGAGATGGACCATCAGGGACAGTATCTCATCCATGGCGTGTGACTCAACCGTGGCAACATAGCTTTCCCTGTACACAGTCAGGTCAGGCGAGCGCAGCTGCCACCACAGCGCCATACCGGTCACTTTGCCGTGGTCCGTGCTGTTATCGTCCATACGCACGGTTACGCCCCCGGCTCGCGACGCACCGTCACGTGTCACCGGCACGCAAACTGCCGTTCCAGGTGCCGCAACCAGCTCCCACCGTGAGATGACCAGATAAGAATATGCTCATTTTAACTCCCGACATTTCACCGGATTGCCGTTCAAGTGTCAGATTTAGCCCTTTTGCGGCATCCTTCTTGAAATCATCAGACTTGCTCCCTGCCCTGTGGCGCATCGCTCAGCTCCTCGGCGAATTTCTCATTATAACGCTGGATTTCCTGCTGCCTGATACTGGTCAGCAGCTGCGCCACGGTCCGCCGACCGCGTGGCACGCGCGCGACCGGCGCGATGTTTACGGATCCGCCCTCGGCGGTCACGTCCAGCCTTATGCCAACCGTCCAGCCTGTTCTTGCAGCGATTTCACTAGGGATAGTCAGTACGACCGCCCCGCCCTGCTGACGAAGTCTTGTTAATGCCATATGCCCTCCGGAGTGTGACTCAGTAAAACACCCTACTATAGAGTGCTATTAAGTCACACCCTGAAGCTGGATTTTCAATCATATTGTCGTTCTCAGCCGGGACCGTTATGACGGCCGGCCTGCTGCCCGCGTCGCAGTTATTCAGGTAACGGCCATAAAGATAAGGTGACTTTCATCGGGCATCAGGCGTAGTCCCACAGGAAATATTCCAGCTGAAAGAGTCATGCAACAAGGGGGCACTGCCGTTTTCACTCTATGTCTTCCAGGGCAGATACTTCACCACGATCAGCATGGCACTGACGTCTACGGCTCTGCCGACATTTTAGCGCTAAAGAGCCAGGACAGGATCCGAAAGCGTTTTGTGTCTTCCAATTCTGTCACAACAAGGGAGTCATCAGGATGGCTACGCAATGTCCGCTTTGTGCCAGAAGCGGACATTGATGGATTTGCCTCGCATCGACGCTGGAAGAAAAAGTTGATAGTGAGATATTCTGATTATTGCTTTTAACAGGAGGATGCATGGAAAGTCTGTTTGTTTACGGAACGCTGGGGCCAGGCCGTCCTAACGCTCATATTCTTGAAAAGATAGGTGGTACATGGCGCGAAGGGCATGTCGCAGGCTCTCTTATCAATGAGGGATGGGGAGCCGAAATGGGCTATCCCGGTATTATTCTGGATAACTCAGGCAATCGCGTGCAAGGGTTCCTTTTTACTTCTGAGCACTTGCAGCGCCACTGGCAGGTGCTTGACGAATTTGAAGGTAGTCAATATGAGCGCGTGCCCGTCAAAGTAACTATGGATAATGGCGAAATCGTCAATTCCTGCATATACATTTTAAAAAAATAATGGTCTTAAGCCCGCGAATCAGCGGGCTAGCTTCTTTAAAACAAGCATGTTTAAAGGCCGTTTTTCCGCTCACAGCGAACAGGCGATTAGACATTGATAATTTTATATTTCTGGGATTGTATTTTTATTTTTTCAAATTCAGATGGAGGGATGCCATTATCAGTAATAATAGTATCAAACACGTTTAAGCCGCAGACTGCGTAAAGCCCCTTCTTACCATACTTACTGCTGTCAGCCAGCAGAATATTTTTCTCTGAAACCTCTATCACTGCTTTTTTCACAAGCGCTTTTCCTTCATAGGGTGTTGAAATCCCGTTCTTATCCCATGAGCTTGTGCTGATAAACGCTACATCTATGTTGAAAGTCTTGATGAAATTCGCCGTATGCATTCCAACAGAGGAAAAATTTCTTTTATCAACGAGCCCACCCGTATGATAAAGGGTAGCTGCCGAATTTTTCATAAGAAAATGGCATATCGAAAAATCATTGGTAATGACTGTCATGTCAGATTTGTCAGACAGTTTTTTAGCCAACTGAAGCATTGACGTACCTGCATCCAGAAATACAGTCATCCCATCCGTTATTATAGCTGCTGCAGAAATGGCTATTTTATTCTTTAATCCTGCATTAACACTCATTTTATCTGTGTATAAGTCTTCCTCCTTTAACACTCGCGTGGAAACAACCCCACCACTCACAATTTTTAGCTGCCCGCTTTTTTCCAGATGTTGTATATCCCGACGTACCGTCATGTGCGAAACATTCAACAGCGAGGCAAGCATAGCTATCGAAGCTGAAAAGTTTTCATCAACGTATCGGCATATAAATTCATACCTTTCTAGTGGGATCATAAAAAGCCTTATTTAAGCTAAACTCCCTGTCTTTGAAACCGTGAAATCAAAACATCATCCTGATCTTGCTCAGGTTGACACGCGGTTAAGCATAACATAGTTATCAAAATCCATAAAAAAGTGCCAGTAAAACTGCTTACTGGCACCTGCTAAAATGTCACTATGGATTAGCTTTCAGTCGCGATATCTTTATTACTGGTTTCTTTACTAAAGTAAGTGCACGCAGCCGATACCAGTGCCAGAAAGACCATATACCATGCTATCGCGTACGGTGTTCCAAAATGGCTGAGCAGAAAAGCGCCAATTATCGGAGCGGTACCTCCTCCAAGAATGCCTCCGACGTTGGTGGCCATAGCAAAGCCCGTAAAACGTACGCTTGTACCAAAGGCTTCTCCGGTAAACGAAGCTACCGCACCATAGACCAGACCATATCCGATCATTAACAGGCTTGCTCCTGCGAGCATGGGCAGAAACTCACCGGTTGAATATAGATACCAGAACGGGAATGCTGACAAAGCTGTCACCGCAAAACCCGTAAGCATCATTCTGCGACGGCCAATTCTGTCGGACAGGGCTCCCGCCAGGGGTACAGCGACGAGATGAGTGCATATGGCCAGCATAACTACCGCCAGTACCATACTGTTAGACATACCGAGATCCCTCTGAGCGTAGCTCATTGAGAATACGGTAAATAAATAAAATGTTGAAAAATGGCAAATATTGGCGCCCGCAACAAGCAGCAGCTGTTTAGGAAATTTTTTAAACAGGGTCATGGCGGGAGACATCGCCTGCGTGTCCGCTTTAGCTCTTTTGGCCGCGGCTTCAACAAAAACTGGAGATTCTTTCACTTTTGACCTGACAAAGACGCCAACAACCAAAAGCGCAAGACTTGCCACAAAGGGTATTCTCCACCCCCATGCATAAAACTCATCTGTCGGCATAACCGAACTGACAATCAGTAACAGGCCGGCAGAGCCAAAGAAACCAAACACAGGACCTATATTATTTATTGCCGTGTAGAACCCTCTTTTTTTCCGGGGAGCATGCTCCAGCAGCATCAAAACAGCACCGCTGTATTCCCCGGCAAATGCAAATCCCTGAATAAAACGTAATACACATAACATGATCGGAGCCCAGATACCTATACTTGCATAGGTCGGCAGCAAACCTATTGCAACAGTACTCAGACCCATAACGATAAGCGTCATGTATAATAATTTTTTCCTGCCTATTCTGTCTCCAAAATGCCCTATTACCAGAGATCCCAGCGGTCGGGCAATAAAGGAAATAGCAAATGAAGCAAGCGACGCTAACCGCGATACGGTTTCATCAGCCTCCGGAAAAAACAGTGGTGCAAATATTAATGCTGCAGCAGTGCCGTACAAATAAAGGTCATATGTTTCAAGGGCTGTTCCAAAAAGGCTTCCCGCGACAACGTTTTTCATCGATTTATTATTATCAGCTTCGCTGTGTTCGATATGCGTAGGTGAATGTTGCGATACAGAGGTGCTCATATTTTTTATCCTTCAATGCAGGTGTTTTTAGTCTGACCTGTTCAATATTTCTTACCTGTCAGTGCCTGAACGAAATAATCCTCATCTCCCATTTGCCCGCCTTTAAGAGCCATTTCAAGCCCGGATAAAAAAGGCTTTTCAGATAACGCTCTGCATAATGGCGCACCAGGTGAAATATATGACTGAATAACAATCGCATCTGGTGAGAGTATTTTTGTGACCTGGCTTGAAGTATCTCCGCCTGAAACAACAATTCGTTTAAGCGGATAACTTTCAAGTATTCTCTGAGTGATAAGACCAAGTTCAATACTCAGCGCCTTACCACCCTGCGCTTTCGCAAACTCAGGGGTGGCTCCCTGCGAAACGAGGAAGTTGATCATGTCAGAGATACGGGTATCGTCAGGCCCCTTAGCCGTATGGATGACAACGTTTTTGCCACGCTGAAGCAGCAAAATGGCTTGCTCAACGACTTCCTTTGAAGCCCTTTCCTTTTCAGTTTCTGAAATCAGTGCCCTGGCATCAACTTCGATATCAGCAAAACCTTTTTCTTTAGCCTTTCCGATCTGCAGGTAACTAAGCGGTGAGGCGCTGCCTGATATAACCAGTAATTGTTCTACCGGACTCAGAAACGTATCCGGTTCCAGGCTCTGGTCAATCTCCCCTGACTGCTGCCAGTGCTGAATTAATCCGTATTCCACCCCTGACGATCCGACCACGAACTGCGGCGATGAATGCGCAGCTGAAGATGCCAGGATTTTACCGACGGTTGCCAGGTGCGATGCAGTCGTGCCGTCGAACAAAACGGCATCGTCGCTTTCGGTTATGCTTTCTAAAGCATGCTGCAGTACCGTTTCGTTATCCAGCTGGCAGATATCAACCCGCGCAAACTGAAGCGACTTCTGTTTACCGATATGCAATGTCAGATCGGCTTCATGCATAGGCGTTATGGGGTGAGATTTCATGACCGGATGGCGGTCAATACGGTGTACGACATGATCGGTTTTTGAAAGCGCAAATAAGTTGCCAAAAACACAGTAGCGCCCCAGCGCCGGGTTGCCCGCTACAACCGGCACGGCCTTTTTACCGAAAATTTCTGACGCCATACCAATAACGTGTCCGATGCTCCCGTTTTCGGGGGAACTGTCGAATGTCGAGCATACTTTGTAGTGAACGATCTGTGGCGACAGCTGTTTTAACGCCGAAAAAATCTCAGGGAGATATCTGTCCATGTCTTCAGGCGACATGGAACGACTGTCTCCGGCTACGCCAATGGCGTCAAAATCCCCTAACGAACTTAACAGCTCAGCAGAAGGCGCCGTTAAGAACATTGCGCATTTCAGCCCTGCAGAAGCCAGGACTTCCAGTGCGTCAGCAGAACCAGTGAAATCATCGCCATAAAAGGCAAGCCGGAGTTTAGGCTGGATGTCCGCAGGCATTTTTACGCTCCTCCGAATTTTTCGAGAGCGGCTGCCAGCGCAGGCCTGGTCTGAGCATACTGGTTAACCGGGATCTGGCTGATAGCGGCCTCCCACCCTTCGCGCATACTCTGAACGCCAGCGCTGATCCCGCCCGGATGACCAATAATGCCGGCCCCCGCCAAATGCATAAGGTCGACTGATTTAAGGCGGTTATATAAGTCCGGAGCCTGGCCGGCCCACTGTCCGGAGGAAAAAACAGGCACAACAGGGCGTACACCCGAAAAAGGCGTGAGGCAACTTAACGCTGAGTCAATGACTGATTCATCAGGCTCCCAGAATTTACTCTTTATACCGTTTACGTGCAGATGGTCTATGCCGCATAAACGCCATATTTTCTGATAGGCCGGAAAGGAAAAGCCAAGGTAGGGGTTTCGTGTAAAAGCGCCCCAGCCGTTACGATGTCCATGAATAGGAAGCTGTGAGTGCTTACGTATATGCTCAACCCCGGCGTGACCCACCCAGTTGAGATTCAGCATGATGCAGGTCCCGCCGGCTTCCAGTACTGCATCATGTCTGCGCAGCATCTCATCAATACTGCCGGAGATGTTTATCGCATACATTGGCATGCGCCCCAGCCGGTCTGCATGCTTTTTCAGTACGGGCATGACCGCCTTAAGGCGATCGTCAAACGTTGCATAGCCGGGGCTTACGGTCAGTTCATCGTCTTTGATGAAATCAATACCCCCTGCGCAGAGTTCGTCAACGACCTGAGCGGTCTCTTCAGGCATCAGACCAATGCTTGGCTTTATAATGGTTCCGATGATGGGCCGGTCATAGATATTGCAAAGCGATCGCGTACCTTCAATGCCGAACTGGGGACCGGCGAATTGGGTCGCAAACCGCTCAGGCAAGCTGATATCCAGTAAGCGCAGACCTGTTACTTCACCAATTTCAAACAGATTGCCCGCAATGGTTGTCAGCAAAGCCGGAATATTTACGCCGACATTTTCAACCGGAAATGCGATTTCAATCTGTCCGCGAAAGTACTTATCACCCGAAGGGTGTTTTCGCTTAAGAAATTCACTGTACAGCGAGGCGACCTCTACCGGGGGCTGTTCTGTAATCGATACAACCCGGGCCCGGGAACGTTCTTTAAGCTCCGCTGACTCGCCCGGCAGCGCTATGAACGTGCCACTCGATTGTTCGCCTGCAATAATCTCACTGACTTTATCAAGAGGATAACTGCTTTCCACAAAAAACTGTGCGGTAAACTCTTCTCTTGCGGCAGGATGTGAAATCATATTAATTCCTTAATTATTAATAGTGTGCGCAAACGCTTACTCTCATCAATCAAATTTCAATATACATTGACGTCTTTTTTTGCGAATCGATATGATTTCACTTCTACAGGAGAAAAAGTCACAGCAAGCGACTTTGACCGGTTACCACAGCTTTATAAATCTGGAGGAAAATCAGCATGTCCAGACCCTTAAGACCCTCTCTGAATGCGTTGCGGGCATTTGAAATGACTGCAAGAAAAGGGGGGTTTACTGAAGCAGCAAATGCGCTTTCTGTGACGCATGGCGCAATTAGCAGGCACATCCGATCGCTGGAGGAATTATTAGGTGTGACGCTTCTTATTCGCACGCCGCACGGAACTAAACTTACGCCTGAAGGTGCCAAACTGGCATCGGGTCTGAGCAGGGCCTTTGGCATGATTCAGGAAAGTATTGATGATGTCAGACCCCGGTCGCTTGAACTGTCCTGTTCTGCGTCAATAATGATGTACTGGCTGCTTCCGAAAATAGAACGACTGCATAATAACTTTCCGGCGATGGAAGTTGGCCTGCGTACGGGGCATGGCCCCATCGATTTTGCACTGGATGGCGTGAGCGTGGCCATACGCCTGGCGAGCATTCCTGCGCCATACGGCATCACGCCGGTTCCGCTTATTGATGAATGGGTAGGGGTGGTATGCGCTCCTGATTTCTTTGAGTCGTCAGGGGTCAAGGGTATTGAAGATCTGAAGCACAGTCGATTACTGGCGACACGAACGCGGCCGGGTGCCTGGGAAAGCTGGTACAGGGTGAACAACGCAACGTTTTCCCCCGATCATACCCCGGAGTTTTATGAACATTTTTATATGCTGATTAAAGCCGCCAAGGTAGGGCTGGGGTTTGCCAATACCCCGCGCATGCTGGTGCATGAGGAGCTCAAAAAAGGCACCCTGATTGCTCCTTTCGGTTTCGTTAAGGGGCCCGAGAAATTAGTGCTCTGGATCTCACCTAATGCAGAATCCCGCGAGGATACTGCACATCTGGTTGACTGGATTAAGACAGAGATGGAGGGAAACTGAAAGCTGGTTTCAGAAGCAGGATCAGGCATTTTAATGAAGCGCCTGCTATCACAGGCGCAGCGTGGATTAAATATCGCCCGCTCCCCAGGCAAGAAAGCCACCGTCAACCGGCAGAACAATTCCGTTAACATAAGCGGCTGAATCTGACGCCAGATAGCATACGGCCCCTGCAATTTCGGATGTGAGACCATAGCGCCCGAGGGGGATAGCTTTACTGTATGCCTGACGGAAAGTTTCACTGTGAAGCTCTTTCGTCATGGGGGTATCAACCGGCCCGGGCGCAACAGCATTAGCTGTAATCCCATATTCGCAGAGCTCCACGGCCATCTGACGGGTAAGTGCAATCACTGCGCCTTTTGACGTGCCATAGGCTGTACGGCCTTTTCCGACAGCTCGCAGGCCTGCAACTGAGGCAATATTAATAATTCGGCCTGAGTTATTTTTTTTCATCAGTCTGGCAGCTGCCTGACAGCAGAGGAAGGTACCGGTAACGTTGATGTTCATGGTCTTAACAAACACGTCAGCGTCAAACTCCAGGAATGGCATAGTTTTGGCTATACCGGCTGAATTAACGAGCACATCACAACGACCAAATTCTTTATCAATTTGCTCAAAAGCATCATCAATGCTCTGTGGCGAGCTGACATCCATGTGGCTGGTTGTGGCTGAAAAACCCTGGCTGGTGAGCGTTGCATAAAATGCGTTTGCAGCTTCAGCGTTGATATCACAGATGATGACGTGGAAATTTTGTGCAGCAAGCTGTGATACGACTTCTGCGCCGATGCCCATTGCACCACCTGTTACGACGGCAACTTTCTTATTTGTAGTAGTCATAATTTCCTTGAGCGTGGTTGAGGTAGGAACCAGAGAGTGACCTTTCTCAGCACTCTATGAAGACCACAATAAGAGCGCAATGGATAAAAAATCACTGGTCTCATACAAAAAGTCACCGTGCTCTCGACGAAATCATTAAATACAGTTGAATATTTCTGATAAGCGTACGATATGCATTAATAGTTTTAAACGGGGGGCGCTTTGTACCATGAGCGGACCTTCTGCCACAGGTAATGCACGGGTAGGAATGCTCTTCATTGGATTTGCGGCACGACTCGTAAGCTTAACGTCCTGACTAGATAGTTCAACCGCCGTAAGGCAGTTTTTTTCGTTCTTTCGCTGGATGGGGCGTTCGCTTTTCGCTCATAGCTGACATTAAACAAACCTGCTGAGGTACATTTAGCCGTTTGCCATCAGACCCTAGCCGTGAGGCCCGGAACGCCACGCGGTCCGGCGGAGCTTACCGGTCTGCCGGTTAGCGCATTAGGGGTGGCGACCCGGCAGCACCGGGTAGCCAGAGGGGGCCATCAGGTTGTTGACACTTATGTCCGTTAAGTGCCAAAAGCGGACTTAGCGGTTTCCCCCGATAATGGTCAGAAAAAGTATTTATGATATTAAAAACGAATCAGTTGCTTTCATAAAAACTAATTTACATATCAGGTAAATTGCATAATGTTAAGCTGTTTTATCTGCGATGTACGCTATGAAATTACCAAGGCTCTAAAAGCCTTAAAGTGGTTATTGTCATTTGATCTCATATGCATGGGTTAGCGGATAAAGATGAACGCCTTATTTTTAATTTATTTTTGCAAAAATTAAGAGGAACAAGACGGATGTCTCCGGAATTTTTTTCCTGTAACTATGAAATTAGCGTACAAAATGTGCGTATGAACGTGGCGACGATTCATCGTCCAGGAACGCGTGAGCCTGTTGTTTTTTTGCATGGTTTTGGATCAACTAAAGAAGACTATGCTGATATCGTTCGTTACGCCGAGTTCAATGATCATCCGTTTCTTGCTTATGATGCCCCGGGTTGCGGTGAAACCGAGTGCGAATCGCTAAGCGATATTTCTATCCCTTTTTTAGTTGAAACGGCGCTGGCAATAATCGCTGAAATGGGATTTGAACGTTTTCATCTGGTTGGCCACTCTATGGGGGGCCTCACCGCTTTAATGCTGGCTCATGCACATCCCGAGCGAGTGCTCAGCTTTGTGAACATTGAAGGTAACATTGCTCCTGAAGACTGTTTTCTTAGCCGCCAGGTGATTAACTTTCCCGAAGAAAACGATGTCCGCTTTTTCAATGATTTCATCAGACGTGCCCGACATTCTCCAGCCTGGTCAAGCGCCCTGTATTCAGCCAGTTTACGCTACAAAGTTCGCGCCTGTGCTGTGAAACATATTTTTAAATCCATGGTGGACTATTCTGACCATGCCGAACTGATGAACAAGTTCCTGAATCTTCCATTTCCAAAAATGTTTATGTATGGCGAACAGAATGCTTCACTGAGCTATCTTGAATACATCCAGGCGCGTGGCGTTACGCTTGCTGAAATACCTCATTGTGGCCATTTCCCCATGTATTCCAACCCAGTAGAAATGTGGCGCCAGATCAGTAAGCATCAGCAGTCAGCAGTCAGCATTCTACCGCTGCCCTGAGCCCTAAACGATTGCTCATGATGCGATGCGTATAACATCGCATCAAATTTCTCTCTGCACATCAGGCTTTTCCTTTTTGAAGGCGTGCCAGTTAACGCCTTCACGCGCTTCGCAGGTGCATCATTTTCCAGCCACCATTTCTCGCAAAATAAAGCATAAATATAATCTGCTGAATCGCATCCCAAACAATTTCATATTGGCATCTTGTTTTTTGTAATGATAAGACTTGACTCATTCTGCTTCGTTGATGAGTACTGACTGTTTAATATGAATACACGATTTCTTGAAGCATTTGTTTGCGTAGTACGTCTCGGGAGCTTTCGGGCTGCAGCTGATAAACTTCATCTTACACAGGCTGCAATATCTAACCGTATTGGCTCTCTGGAAGAAGAAATCGGCGCGCAGCTTTTTGTCCGCGATTCGAGCGTTTTACGTCTTACACCAACCGGCGCAAGGCTTGTAGACTACAGCGAACGTATGCTGGAGATGCAGCGCGAAATTATGCAACTTGGTAAGAGGAATGATCGGCTGCTCGGTGTTGTCCGTATCGGGGTGATAGACACTATCGTACATACCTGGCTGGTTGATTTTCTCAATCATTTGCAGGAAAGCTATCCCGGTATCGAAATTCAGCTCAGCTCCGAGGCCACAGAGCGCCTTCACCGCAGCCTGTGTGACGGAGAAGTGGATATTGCTTTTCAGACCGATCAGCTACTATCTGAGGGTATGACAAGCCTGCCAACGCTGCCTATGTCTCTGGGATGGATTGGCAGACCGCTGGCTCCGGGCATGCGGGAAAAATCCATTATAGAGTTATTGCACAGTCCCGTCATTACGATGAGTCGGGGTTCCAATCCCTACCTGGTTCTTAAGGATCTTTACCGCCAGGCATCCATTCCTGTGGGCAAAATTCACTGCGTTAACTCGCTGGCCGCGATTGTCAAACTGGTAAAAAACAATTTTGGTCAGGCGTTTATCCCTCTCGCGCCCGTAAAAGACGCGCTTCAGTCCGGTGAATTACGCTTCATCCCCTGTGCTCTTGAAGTGTCGCTGCAGGGCTTTGTTATCAGTTATATGGAAACTAATGCTTCTGACGCAATTCGTTTTGTCGCTTCCCTGGCTGTTGAACGCGCAAATAAATTCATTCAGTCGGTCCCTCCTCCCTATAAGCCTGCCTGACGCATCCCGGCCGAAAGCACCATGGCGGTGCATCCGGCTTAGGTCTTTGCAGCCAGTTTTTTTTCACCCTGATCCCTTCTGCATCAGGATGATCTCATTAAATCTCTGTAAAACCAGGTCGTTTGAGAGGGCATACATTTTTTGCCCGCTGCTGGTGCGACGCTTGCACCATTATTATAACCCCTCCCGCACTGAAATGGTGATGCATGTCACCAAAAATAGCTTTATAATCATTATGTTGCAAATAAAAAGTTATCACTCCCCTCTATAAAAACCCATTGGTATTCATCTGCTGCCTCAGTAACTATCCGGACATATCCCCCATTGAATGAGAGCCGAATATGTCCAGCTATGCGAACGGTATGTTGTTTGTTGCTTCAGATATTGAGCCTGCGGATGAGGCGGATTTTAATCGCTGGTACGATCGGGAGCACATTGAAGAGCGCGTGCGTATGGAAGGTGTGATTTCAGCAGCACGCTATAAAGCCATCGACGGAAAACCCAAATATCTCGCGCTTTACTGGGCGGATTCTACAGAAGTCTTTGCCAGCCCTGCCTATGCCAGTGCCTTTGCTAATCAAAGTGAATGGTCGCTCAAAACCCTGCCAAAGATGACGAATCCTTACCGCCGCATCGGCAACGTTGATGCCAGTGTCGGACAAGGAAGTGGCGCCTACGTTACCGTGCTGCCACTGCAGGAAGAGCTGGAGCAGCGTGACGTGGTTGATATGTGTGCACAGGTAGGCAAACACCTTGCTGCCGATGACACATTCGTTCGCAGCTATGTCATTTTCCCCGTCGACGAACTTAGTAAGTCTTTACCGCAAGAGGACCTCAGCAAACGCACAATGCGCCCGCTTTTCATTATTGAAAGCAGCGATCCCGTCGCCAGCGGTTCCGCCCTGCGCCTGGCATCCGCCACCCTTCCTTGTGTGCTGCAAGATGCTGCACGTTATGCCCTGAGCTGGAAGCTTGCCTCTTCGGAGCTACTGTCATGAACGAAACCACGCTCTCATCTACGGCCCGCGTGCCAGCAGACAGTCGAAAATCTAAAATGGGGAGACTGGCTGCGGCCAGCTCTGTCGGTACCACACTCGAATGGTATGACTTTACCGTTTATAACCTGATGGCGGCGCTGGTTTTTAACCATATTTTCTTTCCGTCATTTTCACCGCTGGTTGGCACCATACTCGCCTTTTCAACCTATGCCGTCGGTTACATTTCACGTCCGTTTGGCGGTATTATTTTTGGACATCTCGGCGATAAACTGGGCCGCCGCTGGGTGCTTATCACCACCCTGCTCCTGATGGGCGTGGTGACGGGGCTGATGGGCCTGCTGCCAACCTATTTTGAGTGGGGCATCTGGAGCCCGATTGCACTGGTTTCCCTGCGTTTTCTACAGGGGATGGCGCTGGGTGGCGAGTGGGCAGGTTCGGTATTGCTTACGATGGAGCATGGACGTCAGGACCAGAGAGGGCGCAATGCATCCTTCACACAGATCGGGCCGTCTTTCGGTACGCTGCTCGGCGCAGGTTTTATCGCGTTGCTGACCTGGCTGCTTAGCGCTGACGAATTCACGGCATGGGGATGGCGCATCCCGTTTTTTTCCAGCGTTCTGCTGGTCGTACTCGGCCTCTGGTTGCGCAACGGCGTTGATGAAACGCCAGCCTTCAAAGATCTGGAAGAAAATGGCGATAAAGCCGAGATGCCATTGAAAGAAGTCGTAGTCAGGCACTGGCCGCGTTTACTTATCGCCGGCAGCGTTCGTATCGGCTCAGATGTCATGTATTCCATCCTGATGGTCTTCACGCTGACTTATGTCACCACGGTTCTGGAATTACCTCGGGCGCTGGCGCTGACCGCCACTATGCTGGGCGCAACTGTCCATATTTTTGCGGTTCCCGCGTTTGGCATTTTGTCAGACAAAGTTGGTCGCCGAGCTGTTTATGGTACAGGCGCAGTGGGTTCTATTATCTGGATGTATGTGTTCTTCCACCTGCTTGATTCAACCAGTCCCGCGTTGATTATCCTGGCGGTGGTAGTGGGCATGATTTTTCAGGCAATGATGTATGGCCCACAGGCTGCGTTCATTACTGAACAGTTTCCAACCCGCGTCCGCTACGCAGGGTCCTCACTGGCATATACCCTTGGCGGCATTATTGGTGGCGGTTTTTCACCGCTCATCATCACCTTCCTGCTGAAGGAATATCACCACAGCCTGCCAGTTTCCTTTTTTGCCACCGCCGGACTAGCCGTCACGCTGCTGGCGCTGTATGTCGCAAAAGAAACGGCCCACAAACCGCTGGCGGAGTAAACATGCAAACAGTCCCGAATGTTTCTGACATGAATATTTGTACCGGAGATGATTTTGTCATTAACCACGCCGGTGCGGGCGGCCTGTTATTCGATGCCGCGCGAGGCAAATACCAGAGCGATATTCAGAACAGGATCTGGCTACTGGCCGTCATGCTGGAAGAGCGGAAAACGACTCTGCCTGTCAGAGAGGTGATAACCGGAGTGAATAACCTGCTTATTACCTTCGATCCGCTGCACCTTACGCCGCTTCAGGCTGAGGAAGAGCTGATCCGGCACTGGAATCAGACACGGGGAAAAACGCTCCCGGGACGCGATGTTTCACTGCCTGTCATTTACGGCGGAGAAGCCAGAAAGGATTTGGCGCAGATGTCTGTCGAAACCGCGCTGAGCATCGAGCGCATCATTGAACTTCACAGCGAGGCGGTTTACACCGTCGCCTGCCTGGGCTCCATGCCGGGTTTTGCCTATATGACCGGGCTGCCGCCGGAGCTGGCCCGTCCACGACTGGCTTCCCCGCGCATGGGCATCCCAAAAGGCTCGGTGATTATTGGTGGCGAGCAGACGGGAGTAATGCCCTGTACCGCTCCCTCCGGCTGGCATCTGCTGGGCAGCACCACTGCAGACATGTTTAATGCAAATGCTGCGTCTCCCTGCCTGCTCAGGCCAGGCGATCGGGTGCATTTTGAAGTAGAAGGTATCGATTTATGATGGAAGTGATATCAGGTGGCGCGCTCAATCTGATTCAGGATATGGGCCGTAATGGCTATATGAATCAGGGAATCAGCCGAGGCGGAGCCATGGATATGCTGGCGCTCTCGCTGGCAAACGTTCTGGTTGGCAATCAGCCCGATACCGCCGCCATAGAGATCAACATCTTTCCGTTTCGCGTAAAGTTTGAAGAGGATGTTTGGTTTGCGTGTACGGGCGGTAACAGCGCCATCATGCTGGACGACGAGTCAGTCTCCGTCTGGTGGCGAAAGCAGGCAAAAGCGGGGCAAACGCTGGTGATAGAGCGTCCCCGCCAGGGCATGCGAGCGTATCTTGCAGTGCGCAGCGGCATCAACGTGCCGCCTGTTCTGGGCTCAGCATCAACCGATTTGAAGTGTGAAATAGGCGGCCTGTCGGGTCGCGCGCTCAAACGTGGCGACAAGTTGACAGCCCGCGAGATTCACCTCTGGAAACGCGCTTCCCTGGGCATTATTCCGGCACCAGTGCCTGATTTCTGGCGCGAGCTAAGCGCTCGCACCGTGACGGTAAAAGTGCTCCCCGCCGCTGAATTCAGCGAGTTTACTGCAGAGGCGCTGGAGAACTTTACCCGGACAGCCTATGCGGTCACGCCGCAGTCCAGTCGCTTGGGCTATCGCCTTTCGGGCGCGGCGTTGCTTAAATCGCGCGATCTCGAGTTGCTTTCCCATGGCATCGTGCCCGGCACCATTCAGGTGCCCCCGGATGGTCAACCTATTGTTCAGCTGGCCGATGCCAACACCTGCGGCGGCTATCCCAAAATTGCCACCATTATCGAAAGCGAACTCTGGAAGGTGGCACAGTGTCCGCCCGGCTGCCAGTTACGGTTTGAACTGGTCAGCATTGATGCAGCTTTGCATCACCTCCATGAATTTCATTCTCAACAGACTCTGTTGATCCATAACCTGCACCTTTATTCCTGACTGCTAAGGGGAAACTATGACTCAGTTACAGGTCGATCTTAATTCTGATATGGGTGAAGGATTTGGCACCTACCAGAAGGGGGATGACGCAGCCATTCTGGATATCGTGACGTCAGCGAACGTTGCCTGTGGCTTTCATGCCGGCGATCCAGAAATCATGGCCAGCACCTTTGCGCTGGCGAAAGAGAAGAACGTCGCAGTAGGCGCTCATCCGGGCTTTCCCGATTTATGGGGATTTGGCCGCCGCATTATCCCCTTTACGCCCGGTGAAGTTGAGCGTTTTGTAGCCTATCAGATTGGCGCCGCGCAGGGCATGTCGGCTTATGCAGGCCATCCCATTACCTATGTCAAAGCCCATGGCGCCCTGGGAAATCTGACGCAAACAGAAGAGGATGTGGCGAACGCCATCGCGAGCGCCATTCTTGCGGTGGATAAAAATCTGACCTGCGTCACCTTTGCCGGCGCGGTGATGGAGCGCGTCTGCAAAGAGAAAGGCATTAAAACGGCGGCCGAAGTATTTGCCGATCGGGCTTATGACGAAGAGGGCCATCTGGTTAACCGGAAAATACCCGGTGCTGTACTGCATGACCCTGTTGCCGCGGCTGAGCGTATGCTGCGTATGATTAAAGCAGGTGGTATCGAAACCCTTTCCGGCAACATGTTGCCCGTCCATATCGATACAATCTGCGTGCACAGTGATACACCGTGTGCGATTGCGATGGCGGCAGAAGTCAGACGCCTGCTTGAAGCGAACAATATTCGCGTCACCGCGTTTTCAGCCCAGGGGAGTTGAGAGCATGGCGATTTCAGAAGGATTAGCCCTGACTCGCCAGTTGCTTTCACTGATGGAATCAACGCCGGCATTAACCACAATCGACTTCAGCTGTGGCGACGTGCAGATTCGGTTAAGCGGTCACCCCATTAGCGCACATGAAGTTGTGACTTCTCCGCCCGACACCGTACCGCCCTCACCTGCAGCCCCTGCAAAACCTGCGATGCCCCCGGATGTCACCGTCATCACAGCAGCGCTGCACGGGGTATTTTATCACTCGCCGTCGCCCGGCGCCGCACCCTTTGTTGCTATCGGCGAATGGTTTTCGGAAGGGCAGCAGCTGGGCATCATTGAGGCGATGAAAATGCTGAACGTAGTCGAAGCCGATCAGAAAGGTAAACTCGTGCGCGTGCTGATAAAAGATGCTGAGGTGGTCACACCGGGCACGCCTTTATTTGAAATCGAGGTGGCCTGATGTTCAGTAGAGTTCTCATTGCCAACCGTGGGGAGATTGCACTGCGCATTCTCCGCGCCTGCCATGCGCTGGGTCTCGAAACGGTTGCGGTTTATTCAGAGGCAGACCAGAATTTGCGCCATGTTAAGCTCGCAACGTTATCCATTTGTATCGGACCGGCAGCCTCGTCAGAAAGCTACCTGAACCATGAGGCTTTGCTGATTGCGGCAAGGCTGACACGTGCAGATGCCATTCATCCGGGCTACGGCTTTTTATCGGAAAACAGCGCGTTTGCCGAAAAAGTTCAGCTGGCGGGACTCACCTTTATTGGACCCACAGCGGCGTCTGTGCGGGAAATGGGAGACAAGGTAGCAGCCAAAAAAGCGATGCTTCGTACTGGCGTGCCCTGCGTTCCGGGCTCGGACGGAGAGTTGCCCGCGGATCCTGCAGCGATAGCCCTGATTGCTGAAAAAACGGGTTATCCCGTCATCGTCAAAGCATCTGGCGGAGGCGGCGGACGCGGAATGCGCATTGTGCAGTCAGCTGAGCAGCTTGCCAGTTCGGTGGCGCTGACCCGCGAAGAAGCACAGCGCGCGTTTGGCAAACCTGCGCTCTACATCGAAAAATATCTGCAAAACCCGCGGCATATCGAGATTCAGGTACTCGCCGATCAGCATGGAAACGCCGTATGGCTTGGCGAGCGGGATTGCTCAATGCAGCGGCGTCATCAGAAAGTGATTGAGGAATCTCCCGCGCCGGGTGTGGCACGGGATGCAATATGCCGGATCGGGCGTATTTGCGCCGATGCCTGCATTAAGCTGGGCTATCGCGGCGCTGGCACCTTCGAGTTTCTTTATGAGAATGGCGAATTCTATTTTATTGAAATGAACACGCGCGTTCAGGTCGAGCATCCCGTGACGGAAATGGTGACCGGTATTGATATCGTGACAGAGCAGTTACGCATCGCGCAGGGAGAGCCGCTCTCTTTTACCCAGGAAGAGGTGCTGTTTACCGGACATGCTGTCGAATGCCGAATCAATGCAGAACATCCTGAGTCCTTTACCCCATCGCCGGGCCTTGTTCACGGCTGGATAGCGCCGGGCGGCCCAGGCATTCGTGTAGAGTCGCACCTTTATGCCGGCTACACCGTGCCGCACCACTATGATTCGATGGTGGCAAAAATCATTGCCTGGGGTAAAACCCGCGATGAGGCAATCAATCGCCTGCGCGTCGCGCTGGAAGAGTGTGAAATTGAAGGCATTGCCACCACCATACCGCTGCAGCTTGATCTGCTACAGCAACCCGCATTCCGGCAGGGCGGTGTTACCATTCAGTTCCTCGAAAAATTACTGAGCGATCGCGCATCCACAGAGGAGGCAGCACATGCAGACTGATGAATTCAACGCGCTACAGCAGCTGGTCACCATGCTAAGCCGCAGTCGCATCAGGGAAGTCTGCATCAAAACAAGTGACGCAACGCTTGCGCTTTCATTTGCTGAAGTCGTGCCGACAGCCGAGAGTAACGTTCAGGATCCGACAGTGATAAGGGAGGCCAGCAGCACCTCTGCCCATCATATCGTCAGTTCTCCCGGAATGGGTTACTTCAGGCGCTGTCATCCTCTTGGCGAGCCGGTGTCGCTGCCAGAGATCGTCACTGCGGGTCAGGTGGTGGGCTATTTGCAGTTTGAAGAGGTGATTGCCGAAGTGGTTACCGATGTCGGCGGTGCGATTAGTGAGCCACTGGTAGAAGAGAAAGCGGTTGTGGGATATGGCGAACCGCTTTATGTAGTGAGCTAGCGACACAGGAAGAGGCTATGCCTCTTCCTTTTCTGCTACTTAAGCCCTTCGCAAAACTCAATGATTAACTGACAGGCTTTTTCCAGCGAGTCGTTATCAATGGCGTAGGCGATGCGAATGTAAGGCCCAAGGCCAAATGCACTCCCATGCACGACTGATACGCCTTTTTCTTCCAGCAATGCCGTTGCCACATCTTCATCCGTTGCCAGATACTGACCAGCTGCTGAGGTTTTGCCAATCAGAGCACGACAGTCTGCAAAGGCATAAAATGCGCCCTGAGGGGTGTCACAGTGCAGGCCAGGGGCGCTGTTCAGCATGCGGACCATCAAATCGCGGCGTGCTGAGAATGCCTGTCGTGACGTCGACAGAAAATCACGCGGACCGGTCAGCGCGGCCAGCGCGGCATGCTGAGAAATGGAGCTGGCGCCGGAGGTCTGTTGACCCTGCAGCTTCTCCATGGCGCTGATAAGCCAGTTCGGACCCGCGCAGAATCCGATACGCCAGCCGGTCATGGCCCAGGCTTTCGACACGCCGTTCATCGTCAGAGTGCGGTCTCTAAGCGCAGGGACAACCGTCGCCATCGTGGCAAACTCGATGTCATCAAAAATGAGATGCTCGTAAATATCATCCGACAGGATGAGAATTTGCGGATGTCTGAGCAAAATATTTCCCAGCGCCGCCAGTTCGTTCCTGCTGTAGACCGCACCGGTTGGATTGGAGGGCGAGTTCAGAATAATCCAGCGCGTACGCGGCGTTATTGCGGCCTCCAGCAAGTCAGGCGTGATCTTAAAGCCGCTTTCCTGCCCACAGGCCACCGTAACGGGTGTTCCGCCGCACAGCTGAACCATTTCCGGATAACTCACCCAGTAAGGCGCCGGAATAATGACTTCATCATCGTCATTCAGCGTGGCGGCCAGCGCGTTATAAATGACCTGTTTTCCGCCATTACTGATAAGGGTTTCCTGCCAGCTGACGTCAAGTCCGTTATCCAGCCGGAATTTGTTCACTACGGCCTCGCGTAGCGCCTTGAGTCCGGCTACCTGCGTATAGCGGGTATGGCCATTCTGAATCGCCATCATCGCCGCGGCACAAATATGCTTTGGCGTCGGGAAATCAGGCTCCCCGGCGCTCAGGGAAATGATGTCTCGTCCCTGCGCCTTCAGCTCTGCCACCTTGTCCATGATGCGATAGGTAGCGGACGGCTTGCCGCGCTCCAGGTAGCGGTTAAGCTGCTTCAATGCTGTCATTATGTTCTCCAGTGAGCCAGGCCCATCAGGTCAACTGTAGTGCTGCCTGCTTCCAGTTTCTGCATCATAGCCCGCTCTTTCGCCTCGCGTTGCTCAGAAGCCTCAAGCACGCGCGCCACCTCCTGCGCCGGAATAACGACAATGCCATCATCATCGGCAACGACCAGATCGCCGGCCGCGACGGAAATACCGGTAAAACTTACAGGTTCGCCAACCGATTTGTAACTCGCTTTAATCGTGCCGCGCACCGCGATACCGCGAGAGTAAAGCGGGAAGCCGCGTTTCTGTACGGCGGTTATATCACGCACGCCACCATCAATAATCAGGCCTCTGACGCCAGCCGCCTGCGCGGCGACCGTCAGCACTTCGCCCCAGTAGCCTGCGATGAAGCTATCCGTTGTCACAACCAGCACGCTGCCCTCTGGCACTTTTTCCAGCGCCAGATGTAATGCCAGGTTATCCCCTGGTGAACAGGCAAGGGGATAAGCAGGCGCTGCGACTCCCATGCCACGCCAGACTGCTTTAATCGCCGGGTCTACGGCGCAATTCAGGCCAGAGGCTTCAAACAATGTTGAGCTGCCCAGTTCCAGTGCGCGTTGTGTCTGCTCTTCTGTATAAAGTGACATTATGCTTTCCTCTGCAGCAGGTGATAGCCCAGCTCATCGCGCGCCTGGCGCAGTGTTTTACCCTCAGCAAGTGCCTGACGGATAGCTGACTCTGTTTTTTCAATATCATGCGCCACGCGAGCGACCTCTTCTGCCCTACCGCGCGGGACAATCACCACGCCGCTGGCGTCCGCCACAACGATGTCGTTCGCTTCCACGCGCGCCGTGCCGATCGATACGGGCTGATTAATGGCACTGACCTGCACGCGATCTTTGCCGGTGCGCATGAAGCGGCCTTTCGAGAAGATCGGATATCCGTCACCTAACGCTTTGTGCACGTCACGGCATACGCCATCAATAACGGTGCCCGCGATGCCTTTGCTGCCGGCAAGCTGCGTCATGATGTCGCCCCAGACCGTACAATCTGTGCGGCCGTTGTTATCAATGACAACCATATATCCCGCAGGCACATCATCGATAAAATCGCCCACGGTTCCGGGAGGATTACTGGCAGGCTCGTAGCGTACGGTAAATGCAAAACCCACGACAGCTTGCCTGTAATTATCAAGCGGCATGACGCCGAAACACTGTCCGCTTAGTCCGAGTTTATCGAGCGCGTCAGAAATGCCTGCGGTATCGAGTCCTTTGAAAAGTTCGAGGAGCTGCTTTTCTGTTTCGCTCATGCCTTTTCACCCTGGTTAATTGCTTCAAACTGGCTGTCATGCATGACTTCCGCTACTGAACGGCCTGCGCGCACGGCGGCTACCATACCGTTCTGGCGATGCGCGATTTTTTCAGCCAGCGTAATGACGTCTTCAATACGTTCAGCCGGAATAAATACCGTTCCGCAGCGGTCAGCTATCACATAGTCATTTTCTTTTACCGTGACGCCCGCCATGCTGACCGGATTGCCGGAATCGACCTGTATGATGCGATTACGGGCACTGATCATGGTGATGCCGCGACCATACACCGGATAGCCAATCTCCTCGCTGCCTTCAATGTCCCGGCTCATGCCGTCCAGTACTGAACCACGTACGTTTTTACCCTTTGCCGCATTTGCAATGATGTCTCCCCAGCAGGAGATGCCTTCCTTACCGCCGGCAATGACCAGCACGCGATCGTCGGTGGTGATCGCATCGATGACAGGTGTAATGAGATGAACGGTGGGTCTGGCATCATTTTTTGGGCCCAGTTGAATCGTGCTGGCGCGTCCAGTGATTTTTGGACAATTCCAGAGGGGACGCAGGCCGTAGGTCGCACCCGGAAGCTCCAGAAAATCGAGGGCATCAGAGACCGTATTGGTGTCAAGGCTGGCAAGTCTGTCGAGCAGAGAATGAGATGACATGACGTTATCCATTGTGGTGGTTGATTTAACCACACTATTGAACGACTATCCTGATAGGTAAAATCTTTATAGAAGATGGTTTTAATATTAAAAATATATCGAGAATATATGATCAATTTCCGCATTTTACGGCACATGTGGCTGTTTCTGGCCGTGGCAGAAGAGAAGCATTTTGGCCGTGCGGCTAAACGGCTCGGCATGACTCAGCCCCCACTGACGCAACAAATTCAGGTGCTGGAGAGTTCGCTAAAAATACAGCTGTTTGATCGTTCCCGGAAAGGCGTGCTGTTGACGCCTGCAGGGCAGGCGATCCTTCCTGCAGTAAAGAAATTCGCTGAGCAGGTTGAACGCCTCGATCTGGCCATTCGCGAAGCGATTGCCGGTCATACGGGCATTCTTACTGTCGGGGCTATCAGTACAGCCATGCTTGACGTGCTGCCGGCTTACCTGGAAAAAATGAAAAAAGCGGTGCCTGAACTGACCATTTCGGTAAAAGAGATAGACAGCGCTGAGGCCATACCTTTACTGCAAAGCGGGGACATAGATCTGGCCTTTGCGCGTCTTGCTGGCGAGCTCGGCAGTGATATTGAGTCCCTGCCGCTGGCCAGCGATAACCTGGTCGTTGCGTTGCCCTATGACCATAATCTCGCAGGAAAGAAGAGTGTTTCGCTTGACGCATTATGCGATGAAGAGTGGGTAATGTTTGCCCGACATCTAAGCCCGGTATTTTTCGACAGCATTACTGCCGCCTGTCATGCGCAGGGATTTTCGCCCCGAATCATTTATGAGGTGCGCTCGGTGGCATCACAGATTGCCTTTGTAAGCTGTGGACAGGGCATTGCACTCGTTCCTTCTTCGCTGGAGAGACTATCGCCTGCAAACGTCGTTACCCTGCCGCTTGACAACGATATTAAGGTCATCACAACCGCTGTTGCCTGGTCCAGCGTCAGACGCAATCCTGCAGTGGACACGTTTATCGAAATGTTCAGGCAGTAGTCTTGACATGCCTTCTGTAAATGAATCAGCGGCTTCATAAGCAAATTCTTCATCTAATGTCGGATAACTGCGAGCGTCCGCTTTTCGCTCATAGCGGACGTTAAGCCGGCTGCTGAGGCTAACTTTGCCGTTTGCCATCAGACCCTAGCCGTCAGGCTCGGAACGCATCGCGGTACGGCGGAGCTTACCGGCGCAGCCGGTTAGCGCAGTGGGGCTGACGACCCGGCAATGCCGGGGAGCCGAAGGGGGCCATCAGGCTGTTTATGCCGTTGACCTTCCGGGAAAGGAAACTGGAGAAGCCGCTGCAGCGCAGCAGCAGGAAGCAGAGAGAGCAGATCGTGAGACAGCGTCCCGGAGAGAGAAAGCGCAGGAGAAGGGAGAATAACCGCCGTGGCGGCGCAGCCGCCGCAGCCGGTATTACCCGCCGTTGACGTTTGCGGCCCCGGCTGGCGGCACTAATCCGGCCCCGCTGGCGCGAAGCCGGTAAGGCAGGCGATCAGGCATCAATGCGGACAATCATTGTTGAAACGTCCGTATAGGCGAACGTCCCGCGCGGCAGCACCTCCTGATGCGTCGCAATCTCCTTAAACTCCCGCTGTTGACGCGGACCGTTTGCGCAGACCGCCACCAGGTTACCGCCCGGCGCCAGCATCTTCAGGGCGTGCCGGATGTGCTTAATATCCTCGCCGTGGCGAAAAGGCGGATTCATGATAATCCGGTCATAAACCGCCTGCGGGGCGCAGCTCAGAAAGTCCGCGGAGGTCACGGCCACTTCAGGAAACGTCGCGCTGAGATGTTCAGCCAGCACCGCGTTCATCTCCACGCACTGGCATATTACTCCCGGCACGGCTGCAAGCACCGCGCGGACAATTGCGCCGGTCCCGGCGCTCGGCTCCAGCACCCGACAACCCGGCCGGACATCGGCCAGAGTGACAAGCTTCCGGCACATCTGATCGGACGACACAAACAGCTGAGTATCTGCATGCACTCGGGCCACGGGCTGCAGGCCGCTGAGTTTCTGCTGCATCTGCGCAATTCGCGCGCTGAGTTCGGTACGCATTTTTCTTTCTCCCGTGCCGGCAACGCCGGCACTTTGTATAGTCATCTGTATATACATAACCTCCCCGGCGCCGCCGGGGAGCACTGGCTTTTAGCGCGGTAGTTCAACGGTTTTCATATCGGTGATATAAACCGGCGACAGCGTGTAGCCCGTGGACATCACGCGGCGGACGCGATAGGCCTTGTGACCGTCACCGGCCGCAATCCCTTTCACCTGCTTAAAATCAGTGTGCGTTTTGCTCCACTGCTCCTTAGTCATGTGCTTAAAGCCCTCCCCCGGATAGTTCACAATCGGCGGGCGCTTCGCGGCCGCCTTCGCCGTTTTTGCTTCCTCTGCGCTGACCGCTCTGCTGGCCGCTGAACTGCTGTCCGGTCTGTGCGCCTGTGTTGCCCCCGCGCCCGCCCAGCATCTGCATGGTGCCGCCGACGTTCACCACCACTTCTGTGGTATAGCGATCCTGACCGCCCTGGTCCTGCCATTTGCGCGTGCGCAGCTGGCCCTCGATGTAGACCTGCGAGCCCTTGCGCAGGTACTCCCCCGCCACCTCTGCGAGCTTTCCGAACAGCACCACGCGGTGCCACTCCGTTACTTCTTTGTTCTCACCGGTCTGCTTGTCGCGCCAGCTTTCCGACGTGGCGAGCGTGATGTTTGCGACCGCGCCGCCGTTCGGCATGTAACGCACCTCCGGGTCCTGTCCCAGATTGCCGACCAGGATGACCTTGTTGACGCCTCGTGAAGCCATGTTCGTTCTCCTCATACAGTTGGGTTTTAAACCACGTCACCCGTTGAGTTTCGGGAGCCGCGGTGTTGACGTTTTGTGGAAATCGGCTGGTTTTTTCCTCCGGTATTCACTTCTCCCGTTTGAGATCCTTCGCCGCGAGGGCGTAAACCAGTGCGGGTGACGGCAGGCGTCCGGGGCGACGGGGACATTTATTTCCGGTCTAACGCAGTGGCCGGAAAAAAATTTTCCCGGCGTTCACTTCACCCTGGACGACCACGGCGTCTGTGCTTGTCTCAGCCCCGGCGAAAGGACTTAAACCGGTGAAGCCCCGGCGGAAAAGCACAGCACGATGCAGCAGCAACGGCGGCTGAGCGGCAGCGAAACGGCGTTGCGCCTCAGAGCGACGGCGGATTCAGGCCGTCGCGGTTCGCGCCAGCCTGTGGGCTGGCTGCAGGTCCGGCCGTAGCCTGCCTTTATCTTTTAGCGGTGGTATGGCCAGACATGGCCATCGGGTGTCTTTCATACGCGCGCTGGTGGCGGTATCGGACGGAGAAACGGAATAAATACGGAGGATGTGTGGATTTCAAAACATAGTCCTTATGCGAAAGATCCTTGAAAATGAATAGTAATCATACGTCTGCAGCTTCGTTTAAAAAGCTCGCGTCAGCTTTTTCAGAGGAGCGCCAAGCCCCGATGTGGGTTAAGCCATCAGACTCCAGCCGTCAGGCCCGAACCCAGAAGGGATTCGGCGGAGCGTTCAGCACTATCATTCTGATCCCGGCGAGGATCATTATTTTTACAGTCTGATTATCGGGCGGGCAAGGCTGGTTATGTGGCTAATGGTGGTTTTAATATGGCTGCCCTGACTCATGCTGACACTGATTCCCCTGCCGGGCATGATGCGCAGAATGGAAGGGCAGCAGGCGTCCTTCAATCAAGGGAGGGGGATGCAGGCACAAAAGAGTAAGAAGCCAGTGTCATCCTGAACGCATGCTTTACGCTGGGCATTTCTAATGCTTCGCATGATGTCCACAGCAGTAGAGTGTAACGCCATCACGTGTTTGCACGCACATCCAGCGCGCTTATCGGTACGGCGTACGACGGCCTCGCAGGGTATTCCGACAGCTGATGTTAGTATATTCAGAAAAGCATGAGCCGGCTTACTGAACGGATCCCGACAGCAAACTACGACGGCATGAATATTTATAATGCCTGTCAGGCACCATCTGATGGTTTAATACATTACCTGCGTTCTGACATTAACTCCCCGTCAGGATCTTAGTAAGACAAGTTGTATACCGGGGTGACAGCAGCGCGCGTTTCATATGCTAGGCATTATCCGTGCCCTCTCCGGCAAAACAGATTTTCCCCAGACCGGAGTGGCTAATCCGGTCTACAGCCGACATCAGCACATCAGCGTTTGCACGCGGCAGCTGCTGACTGAACACATCAAGCTGCGCCACCACGGACTGATAAAAATCTCCTAGAGTGACGCTCGCTTTTGCATATCGGTTTCCATAGTGCCATATGCTTTCGAGAGCCCGCAGGGCTGGTCATATGCTTGCCAAAGCTGCACACATTACAATCTGCAGCTTCGTTGGAGGCCGTGTCTTCCAGAGCTAAACAGGACTCGTCGTTGATCTTGTGAACAGTACGATCCACTATCATGTCAAATCTTTTGCGTATCGTGCTGTTATTACCTATAAAAAGGTATCCAACTTTTTTGGACGGAGAATAGCTAAAATTTATTCCCACTAGTCTAGTTTCTTCCGACGCTTTTCAGAATACATGACGCTATCGCTCTCTTTAATCATTTCCACCAGCGAGCTGTATTTACCAAGGCTGCTGTTAATTACGCCATAAGAGTAGTTGATGTTGTAGGGCTTACCTGACTGCTGGTTCCAGGCGTTCAGGTTTTCGCGCAGCCTGTTCTGAAAACTCAGAGGCTCTTTGCCACTGGCGAGCAGGACGGCGAACTCGTCGCCGCCAAGCCGTCCGATGACATCCTTCGGCCCCATCAGCTGACGCAGCTGAGCCGAAAAGACTTTTAGCACTTCATCGCCCTCGGCATGTCCCCACATATCATTAATAGGTTTGAACTTGTCCAGATCGAAATAGAGAATGCTGAAAGCGCTGCCGTTATGTTGATACTCGCGGAAGCGCTTCTCGCCGCTGTGGTAAAAGCCGCGCCGGTTAGGAATGTCAGTGAGGCTGTCGGTCATCGCCATGTTAATGACCTGAAATTCATCTTCTACGATAAACGCGAGATCTTTCAGTGAGGCAATATCTTCGTCACTGAAATCGCGCGGCTCGCTGTTGACCAGACATAACGTCCCCACTACTGCGCCGTCAGGCAGGTGCACCGGGTAACCTGCATAGAAACGGATAAAGGGCTCGCCTGTCACCAGCGGGTTATCGTGAAAGCGTTCATCGAGGCGGGCATCGCTGATAATTAGCGGTTCTTCCTGCAGGATCGCATGAGCACAAAATGAGATATCACGACTCATTTCACGTCCGTTGAGTCCCTGACAGGCCAGCGTCCACTGGCGATCGCGGTCAAGAAGGTTAATCACTGCTATCGGCACCTGAAACAGTCTCTGGCCAATCCGCGTCAGTCTTTCAAAGCGCTCATCATCCCTGGTATCGAGCAGATCAATCATATAAAGCGACTTCAGTCGCTCTTCTTCATTTTCCGGGATACCAGGAAATTTCATTTTTACCTCTACATCATCAGTGATACGCGCACCGTTCTGTCAGTCAGCGCTATTCTGGCAAACAATGCATGCCTTCAAACGCAGGAGGAGAGAGAAAAAAGCGCCCTTTTTCTGTTCTGTGCGCCAGTGCGTATTCATCCATACGTCCGAAACGTCTTACGTTTGTTTTTATATGACGCCAGGCAGATTCTTAAAGATAGTCTCAATCAACTGCACAATACGCCTGACCCGCCAGGGAATAAAACGCGCATCAGGAAATACCGCATAGAGAAAACGATCCGGCAGACGCCAGCCGGGCAGCACCCGAATCAGCCCGCCGGACTGCAGCGCCTTGGCAGCCAGCGGCAGCTGCATACCGCCGACGCCGATACCCGCCTGCAGGGCCTGCAGCAACCCTTCGCTGCTGTTCGCACGGAATACGGTATTGACCGCCAGTTCAACCGTTTCCTTTTCTGATACCAGCCGGAGCGGTGCCGTCGGCGCGATGCTGCTGAAGCGCACGTGCGGCAGAGTGCCCAGTTCCGTCAGCGAATCAACTGACGCAAAACCGGGCGCGGCAAACAGCGGCGTTTCAACGCGCGCCAGCATGCGCGCCGCAAGCGTATCCGGCGGCTCGCTGCTGAGACGCAGCGCAACATCCACGCCTTCGCTTACCAGCTGTGACATGCGGTCATCGAGCGCCAGCGTCAGGTTCAGTTCGGGGTGCTCTTTTTGCAGCGTCAGCAGGTGCGGCAGAAAAATCTGTCCCAGTCCGCTCGGCAGCTGCATATGCACTCTTCCCCGCCACTGCTGCTGTCTGGGTCGCAGCTGGCTTTCCACCTCATGCATTGCGTCCAGTAACGGCGCTATCTGGCGGCGATAGCGATCACCCTGCTCGGTAAGCGCCATGACTCGCGTAGTACGGTGCAGCAGAACCACGCCAAGTTCCTCTTCAAGCGCGGCAATCTGCTGGCTGACGGCAGACTGCTTCATACCAGTCTGGCGTGCCGCTTCAGAGAACGATCCCACTTCCGCCACCCGCAGAAAGGTAGCTATCGCATTGAGCTTATTTTTCATTTAAGCGTTTTTTTTATAGGTGACATCTTATTCAGGGGATATGTGCAGAAAATTATATATATCACACTCTGTTTGTTTCTTACTCAGGAGAACAGACATGACGCAAAGAGAAATGCCTAAAGTCGCGCTGGTGGCAGGCGCCAGCGGCATTGTCGGCCGCAGGCTGGTTAGTACGTTGTTGGATAATGAATGGCAGGTTATCGGGCTGTCACGATGCGCTGTAGCGCGCACAGATAACGTAACGACAGTAAACGTCGACTTGCTTAACGCCGGGCAAAGCGCCCAGGCGCTGCAACCGCTTCGCACGGTAACGCACATCTTCTACAGCGCCTGGCTGAATGCAGCGAACTGGAGTGCGATGGTTGAACCGAACGTCACTATGTTGCGCAATCTGGTAAGCAATGTGGAACGCGTCGCTCCACTGGAGAATGTCAGTCTGATGCAGGGCTATAAAGTTTACGGCGCTCACCTCGGCGCGTTTAAAACGCCGGCGCGCGAGAGCGATCCTGGCGTGCCGGGCGCAGAATTTAACGCCGCTCAGCTCAGCTGGTTGAGCGACTTCCAGCAGCATAAAAACTGGCGCTGGCAGGCGCTGCGCCCTGGCGTGGTAGGCAGCGCGGCGCCAGGCAATGCGATGAACCTGGCGCTGAGCATCGCTCTTTATGCCTCGTTGTGTAAGGCAGAAGGATTATCGCTTCGTTTTCCCGGTTCGCCACAAAACTGGCACAGCATTGTCGATCATACTGATGCGGGCCTGCTCGCGGGAGCGACGCTATGGGCGGCAACGGCGCCCGCCGCCAGCAATCAGGCTTATAACGTTAATAATGGTGATATCTGGCGCTGGAGCGAACTCTGGCCGCGGATTGCGCACTGGTTTGAGCTGGAGTGCGCGCCGCCGGTCAGGCTTTCTTTTCAGCAGCTATTCGCAGATTATCGCGCCGCCTGGTGTGCTATAGCTGAACGATATAAGCTGCAGGAAGCAGATATTCTGCGGCTTAACGATGGGCAGTTCGCAGACTTCGTTTTCGGCTGGGACTACGATATGTTTGGTGATGGCAGCAAACTGCGCCGGGCTGGCTTTACACAGTCTTGCGAGACTGACGAGATGTTTTTCAGCTTATTCTCTCAGTTCAGAGCCGCCCGTATTATCCCCTGACGATTCGCTGCGGTTATCCTTGCTATGCCAGCGCTATTACAGCGCTGGTCTCTTCTCTTCGTCTTCAACCTTTTGTACTGCCCGGTTATCCCTTTGCACGCCGCATATATCGCAATGGATAATCTGCTGTTCCACACCTGTGCGCTATACACTGGCGTGGTTTGTTTCGAGAGTCGCCGTGACCGAAGATCCCTGAATGCTATGGGAATTTCAATGTGAAATATTTATGAAAAATACATTTTTTTCAATTAGTTATCTTTGAAAAAAGCATGGGTAATCTGACAGTTTTTCGCCCTTCCTCATTCTCTTTCCGCATTGCTTTTCCGCCCGAAAAACAGCCAGATTGTCATTTGGCAAGGTGAATGAACAAAATATTATGCTCTGTACAATTTTTTGCTGAAAATACAAAAATCTTGCACATAACAGGACACTCTGTACACTGTGCTGAAAAATTGCCAACGGAGCGGAGTGATGAAGAGTAATTACGGTGGAGTAGACGAAACGGCGCGCAGGGCAAATGCCATGTTGCGTAGTATGAGTGACGACATAATCGATAAGCGTCACGAATTTGGCCTCGATCAATATTACCAGACCTTCACCCGCAATTCGGTCGCTAACCTGCCCAAGCTCAGCCGTCGGGCCGTCGAGCAGGCGATTGACGAAATGGAATCCAAAGGGCATGTGTTCGGCAAAAAGGATGCCGGCAATACAAAGCACTACGCGCTCACGGTACAGGATGTCGTCGATATTTATGCGCATCGTAAAGTACCTAAGTATCGCGATATCCATAAAGGGGAAGGGCCGTTCGTTATCTTTGTGGTAAACCTCAAGGGTGGCGTCTCCAAAACGGTCAGCACCGTTACTCTGGCGCACGGCCTGCGCGTTCATCCGGACCTGCTGCAGTACGATCTGCGCAATCTGGTTATCGATCTCGATCCCCAGGCATCCAGCACGATGTTTCTTAACCATGCCAACAGCATCGGCTCAATTATGGAAACCGCCGCGCAGGCGATGCTTAACGATCTGGATGCCGAGCAGCTTCATAAAGAGATTATTCAGCCAACGATTATTCCGGGCGTGGACATTATCCCGGCCTCGATTGACGATGGCTTCGTCGCCAGTCAGTGGAACGATCTGGTTCGCGAACACCTGCCGGGCGTACTGCCTTCCGAAGTGTTACGTCGTAACATCATCGATCGCGTCGGCGATGACTATGACTTTATCTTTATCGATACCGGTCCGCATCTCGATGCCTTTATGCTCAACGCCATCGCCGCCAGCGATCTGCTGCTGACGCCGACGCCGCCTGCGCAGGTGGATTTTCATTCCACGCTCAAATATCTGACTCGTCTTCCGGAAATGCTGGAGCAACTGGAAGAGGAGGGCATTAATCCGCGCATTAAAGGCAATATCGGGTTTATGTCGAAAATGACCTCCAAGCGCGATCATGAGATGACGCATGGCTTAGCGCGTGACGTGTTCACTTCTTACATTCTTGACGCTGCTTTGCCGCGGCTGGATGGCTTCGAGCGCTGCGGAGAGACGTTTGACACTATCGTCAGCGCCGATCCCCAGTCTTACCCCGGCAGCACAGAGGCGCTTAAAAATGCCAAACGTGAGGCAGAACGTTTTACCCAGGCCGTGTTTAAACGGATTGAATTTGTCAGGAGTTCGCAGTCATGAAAGAAATGAAAAAAATGGGCCGCACGCTGGGTAATTCGAGCTTTTCGCGCATGCTGAGCGAAACGGAAAGCACACGCGTTTTTATCCTGAAGTCTGGCGCCGAAGCACGTTTCGCCCTGACGAAAATCTTGCATGATGATATCGAAGCGCAGACCTATGTCGATGCCGCTGTAAACGGCCGCGACCAGGCTTTTCTCACGCCAGAGTCGGTCAGCGATATTTCCCGTACCATCAAGCTCCAGCAGTTCTTTCCCGCCATCGGCCGCGAAGTGGACGGCCGTATCGAAGTGCTTGACGGCTCGCGCCGTCGCGCCGCCTGCCTCTATAACGGCACACCTTTCGAAGTGCTTGTCACTAAAGATGACCTTTCGCTGTCTGACGCGCGCCAGCTGGCTATCGATATCCAGACCGCGAAAGAACATACGCTGCGTGAGCTGGGCAAGCGACTTATGGTGATGTATCCCGAGAGCATGAATCAGTCAGAGATCGCCAGAGCAGAAGGGCTGTCGGCTGCAAAAATCAGCCGGGCTTTTCAGGCCGCTTCGGTGCCTGACGAACTGATTGGCCTATTTCCCTCGGTGAGCGATCTTTCTATTAATGATTATCAGACGCTGCTTAATATTGCTGAGAAAGTGGAAGCAAGAAATGGCAGTCTGGATGAGCTGGTAGAGACGGTGCGCGAGCGCATAGAAGGGGACACGACGCTGGATCCGCATGACCCTACATCGAAATCCAGAATCATTGGTTTCATTCGTTCGGTAAACAGCAGTGCGAAAAGTGCAAAAGCTGACAAGAAAGTCGTGACGGAAAAGATGGCGGAGTTCACTGACAAAAAGCAGTTCGCCCGTAAGAAGACGGATGCGGAAAAACGTCTGGTCACTTATGAGTTTTCACGTATTCCCGCGCACTATCAGGCTGAGCTTGATGCCGCAGTAAAAACGATTCTGGAAAAAATGCAGGCTGAAAGTAAAGCCTGATAACAAGAAGGCCCTGAGCGGTATTCTGTCAGGGCCTTACCTTTAGCACTACCAGCAGCGTATCGCTACTGAGTACCCGCGAAAAAAATGCTCTAAGCCGCTGTTTTATAAAAAAACAGTCTAAATATTTCAAACTGAAATTCCCGCCGCTTTCAGGTTTAAAAGCCCTTTTATTACGCTTAAGGGATAACCACAGTATCCATATCAGTATGTGACGTTATGTCTTTTCGGATTTGATAATGCTTTGTTTATTAATAAAGCCAGTACGGCCCATGCTAAATACCCTTGCCTTATTAAATTTTACTTACAGAAGATTAAGTTTTGCCCCTAAAATAGGCTTATTAATAAAAGGGTTATTGCATCTTGCTGCTTCTGCTGGCTCTGCCGATTCTGGTGCCATGTTGTTGAGCTGGGCATACAGGCGTGCAATACGACGTCACCTCATATCAGCTGTAGTCAGTAAATTACCTTTTGCGCTGCTGCCACCTTATCTGTGAACATTATCTGTGAACAGTTGTTTTATTGCACGCCTGAAAATCGGCATCTTCAAGACAACATGCAGTAAGCATCTGCAAAACCTGAATATCTTATACATAATCCCGGGTTTGAAATATTCCTCTTTAATCACCATGGAAGGGCAGAGATATAAGCTGTAATGAGTAACTTACTCGCTATAGTTTATATTACTCACTACAGCTTATGTCATAAGCTGTAGTGAGTATTTGGCTCTTTTGGGGGTTTGTATAAGCTGTAGTGAGTAACCTGAATAGGTTTGCCTGTGCGGCGTTACTGGTTGCTGTTGTTGCCAGGGTTCAGATCCTGGATGCCTGGTGTATTGGAAGAGAGGGCAGGCTGCATTAGACGAGCAATGGCCCGGTAACCCTGACAAGCAAAGCTGAGTGCTGGGTACTGGGTACTGGGTGCTGGGTGCTGGGTGCTGGGTGCTGGGTGCTAAATGCTGTGTGATAAAGCATACAAAAAAAGTATATAAGCTGTAGTGAGTAACTTACTCACTACAGCTTATATTTGTGATGTGCGTTCCAGACACCGTTTCTGATGGCGCCTGAACATATTGATGATTTAAAAGGTAATTTTACGTTTTCTCGTATATAACAAGAGACCGCAGTTTCAGGCTCTTGTCAGTAGCAAGGTATCCATAGCGCGATTTACTCACCAGAGGCTATATAAGCTGTAGTGAGTAAACTGACGCGAAATGCACGCTTTTAAACGCCTATCCGCGCAATACTGGAAAGGCAATTACTTGTTTTTGAATAGCTTTTCCAGATCTTCCATCGTAATCCCCAGCTTTTCGAGCACCTCGAGCTTTTTCGTCAGTTCGGGATCGGGGCTGGCCGGTGCAGGCACTGCGGTCGGAATGGTTTCTTCGCTCTCGTTCCTGGGCGCTTTTAGCTTAGGGCGCCGATAGTGCACGTTAAAGAAGACCGCACGGCCTCTCTGCACTTCCGTATAGTCCAGGTAGCCAATCTCCTTCAGCTGCTCCATCGCGCGCCGTACGGTCTGGTTTTGAGAGAATACGGGGGATTTAAGGTTAAGCCTGGCGCGCAGGCGCGCAAGCGAGATAGGCGCCGGATTTTTTGGCAGGCTTTCGATAAAGGTATAGATAGCCTGCGCCGACTCGCGCCGCTTGAGGACGTTAATGGCTTTAAGCTGCAAAAGTACTTTACGATCAAACTGATAAAGCTCAAACAGCCGGGGATCGGCCTGCAGGATAACGATATCTTTTGCAGTATCGTAGTAAGCTGACTGCACAAGGTGCGTGACGTACTCTTTAGAGTGCTCTTTGGTGTTTGCTGTGAATGAGATGACCGTACCCGCAATTCGCTTCAGAGAAGGGCTTATACGCTCTCTGAGCTTCTTAGAGGAACGATTAGACGGTATGCCGCAGAGCTTGGCGAACTCGACGAAGGGAAGCTGTACCTTATCGCCAATCACCTTATGCTTGGCAAATGAGTGGATAATTCCCACCCAGGTTTTGAAATCGTTATCCATGTCCAGCCGCGGGCCGACGATCTCGACTTTATCGAAGCCTTCCGCCTTGGCCAGCGAAAGCCGGGAGAGTTCTTCAGTCGCGTCCGTTACGGACATTGTATTTTTTTTGCTATTTTTTAACGACTTAAGGGTAGGGACAAAAACGCCAAGCCGCATAAGCGCGACCGGTTGCACCGTATTGTTGGCGTTAGGCGTAAGGGTGACGAGCTCGCCAGTGGATTTGTCCATCTCCTGGAAAAGAGTATCAAGATCTATGCTTTCGTTATCCAAAACAGGCTCCGGATCCTAATCGTTAACGCTATAAGTCGTTAATTTAGCTAGTAAAGAGAGTAAAGTACCCAGCAAGTGAGCAGTGGCGCAGGGCACTTTCAGATCCGCTGAGCTGTGGATCGAATATGTATGATCCAGATAGAACAAACAGGACAGCGAATAGCAGCATGAAATTAAAGATAAAAATTATCCACAGTTAAACAGAGAAAACTGTGATTTAACTCACTATAGCTTATCTTGTTTACCAATTACAGCTTATAATCTACGCTTCATAGCTTATGCTTTCCTGACTGCAGCTTATATTTTACTTGCTACAGCTTATGGGATCACCCTTTCAGGCCAGAGCTGGCAAGGGTTACAGCGATCGGGGATCTCTTTAGGATCTTATAAGGATCATATAAGGATCGAATTGTTAGGATCTACTCAGTGGATAAATCACTCCATAGGGGACTTCATAGCCTGAAAAGTTTTAGGGAGGCATGCGAAAGACCCCGCTAAGGCTTTTCATGATTAAACTTGTTTTCTCCAATACGTAGTAGCAACAGATTTAACGGACACCAAGGAAACAAAAACGATTAGTAGGATCGAGGCCTTGTCATCATCAAACTATCTTCTGCAGCATACTTAGCCAGCCAAGTTAACCATAGCAGTCGATTATCCTGCTGCTGAGCCATCAGCCAACACAGGTATGTTTTCATTTATTGGTGTACACCCTTCTGAGAAGAGCATTGTTAAAAAGCATCAGAATAGACTCCGCTAATGAAACCAAGCAAAATTAATCAGCTTAAAGGTTCATTCCAAGCTTACTAATCAATAAGGAGTAAAATATGACTGTACCTGTCTTTGCTATTTTTACTGTCAAATCGGGCAAAGAAAGTCAGGTCGAATCGTTGTTTCGTAGCGTTATTGAAACCACTTTAAAAGAGGATGGTTGTAACTCAACCGCGGCACAGAAAAAAAATACGTCGTTTTGTCTGGACAGAAGAGTGGCAGTCAAAAGCGCAACTTGAACAGCATATTCGCGCGGCCCAGATCATCACATTGTTTGAAGAGCTGAAACCCTTAATTGACTATTCTGAGGTGATTCAGCTGGATAAGCTGGCAGGCGGACAAGCCTGATCGCTGTTAAATGAGAGAGCGCTACTCTATTTCGTGAGCACTGTAATCACTGAAGATAATGTCACCCTAAGTCAGCCTTTAAAAGGCCGTAGAGGTCTCAAAGAGGTGCTTCCGGCAGAACAGTAAAAATAACTGCCGCCGGTTACCATCAGTCTGAAACAGATACGATTTAGCATTATGATACAAGCCTGTCGCCGGCAAGGGCGGAAAGCTCAAGACTGGATAAATACTTTAATCTTGTCCTTTTATCCCGAAACTTTCGCAGGTAACAATACAAGCTATCGTGCGGATAGAGCAGGTTTCTCTTTTGCTTTCCTTTAGACGCTAACCTTTTTTTGGTTCATCATATCTATCTATACGCTGTTTAGTTTCCTTTCAACTAATAAAGATGCTTACTATCTCCGAAAATATTCGAAATCACCTACCGTTACGCTGCCAGCATCGCGCTGCTCATCCAACACACTTTTGACGCAGCATATTGTCAGCTTCAGAGCTGGGCGATTCATTGGCGCTCTCAAGTACTCATCGAAAGTAAAGCGTTTTCATGTTTAGTCCTTTAATTTCATCCTCATGTATGGCAAAGCTCGATTTTTTTTGCATCTACCAGTACATCTCGCTGTCGATCCTCTACATGCCATCAAATCATGTAATGTTACGGTTCTGCAATAAACAGACGCTGAGCGCCTCCAAGTGGTTGCAGCATGCATTGTGTAGCGCCGAACGGTAAATCTCGACCCCGCGACATGCGCCCTGGCTTGAGCAAACAGGCGGACTATTTCGCTGTCGATAATAAAAAAGCCGCGGCCTGGCGCAGTGAACCACCGCAATAGACTGCTTTTCTTGTATCACATATGTCATTGTGCTTACCCAATTCATGGATTAGGGGCTAATTATCTTGATATTGATATAAACTTTCAGCTTAAAAAATATGGTCAAATAATCCATAAAGGCAATAATCTAGGCCTTATTTTCCTGACGGCAGTAAAGCTGTGGTTAATTCGTCGCCGCTGCTTCGACGGTGACGGCGTAAGCCAATTCCGCAGACCGATTTAAGGCGGCTGCATATGAATAATTACGCATCTTTTACAACCTGCATACGCTGCATAGATATGCATTTTGTATACGATTATGTTGCATAAAAGGTATTTTTATCAATTTTTTCAGATTTTTGAAAGAGGTCAAAAAGTGAATAGAATGAGTCTTGCTTGTGTTGACTTTGTTACAGGCGGCGACCAGTATGAGTCCCACTGAGGCAAACAGGATACATTTAATTTATAAATACTGACCCACATCTCGACTGTTTCCTCTATTCAACGTGAATTTCAGAACGCGATAAATATATTTATTGCGCGATTTAATTGCGCCGCTAAATTGCCGACGCGAATACCGCTATGGATCGTCACGCTATTGCGCCTATCTCGACAGGAGAAATAAACATGTCGTTGCATAAATACAGGATGTCCGGCTTTTCACGCGCGGCGACCTTCCACCAGGCACCGGACGCGCTGAGGCAGATCCTCGTGCAGGGAAACCTGTATGACTTCCAGCGCTGAAAAAAGGGCGGCAACCATCAGGGTTACGCCGGATCTCTGCGCAGGCCTGCAGCTGAAGTCAGGCCGCTCTCCGAAACTCAGAAGGAATCGCCATGACTGAAAAAGAACCGCACGCGCCGTCGGCCAGTTCCACCTCTGCGCCGCAGCTGGAGCGTGGCCTGAGTGAGCGACATATTCAAATGATCGCGCTGGGCGGCGCTATCGGCACTGGGCTGTTTATGGGCGCCGGTAAGAATATCGCCGTGGCGGGCACCTCGATTCTCATTATCTACGCGCTGGTGGGATTTTTTATGTATATGGTGATGCGCGCGATGGGCGAGGTGTTGTTATCGAAACTCGACTATCGCTCCTTTGCCGATTTCGTCGCGGACTATCTGGGCCCTAAAGCCAGCTTTTATCTGGGATGGTCCTACTGGCTGAGTTGGGTGGTGACCTGCATTGCCGACGTGGTAGTCTGCGGTGGCTATATGCAATACTGGTTCCCCGAGATGTCCGCCTGGATACCGGCGCTTATCACGCTGGGCATTCTCTGTTTGTTTAACCTGCTGTCGGTTAAGATGTTCGGCGAAGCGGAATTCTGGTTTGCTTTAATCAAAGTCATCACCATTGTCGCGCTGATTTTTACCGGGCTGTGGATGGTCGCCACAGGCTGGACCTCACCTGACGGCGTGCAGGCTTCGCTGCATCACCTGTCTGATCCGGCCGTGTTTCTGCCGCATGGTGTGACGGGCTTCCTGGCGGGCTTTCAGATCGCCATCTTCTCCTATACCGGCATTGAGCTGCTCGGCACCATGACCGCCGAAACGCGCGAGCCGGCGAAAATTTTGCCAAAAGCGATCAACGCGATTCCGCTACGCATCATCATTTTTTATATGCTGTCGATGGTGGTGATTATTGCCGTCACCTCCTGGGCGGCGATCTCTCCCGACGTCAGCCCGTTCGTTACCCTTTTTGCCAAAGCGGGCCTGCCTGCCGCCGCTG
>Ga0268256_1000055_pt1 | contig 237299 bp, 185 predicted proteins | sample AgamicAtAmrz_FD_200247 | JGI IMG/M metagenome (GOLD analysis project Ga0268256, IMG submission 200247) | Agave microbial communities from Guanajuato, Mexico - At.Am.rz (v2) (version 3) | ecosystem: Host-associated > Plants > Roots > Rhizosphere | place: Guanajato, Mexico | collected 2012-06-07 | reverse complement strand
TTGCTGCGCGCCTCCAGTCCGGCGTGGTCCAGCACCTGGCCCTCCAGCAGCAGCGCCGGCGCCGACCCGCGCCGTTGCGCCTGGGCCGCCAGCCACTGCGGCAGCAGCGGCGCCGGCCGGTGCAGCGCGGGCGCCTCGGCCAGCGCCGCCAGCTCGGCCAGTTCGCCCTCGCCGACCAGCGGCAATGCCTGCACCGGAGTACCCGGATCGGCCACCGCCGCTCGCAGCAGCGTCTCGAAACTGGCTGCCATGCGCGCGATCGTTGCCGGCGCAAACAGGTCGCTGGCGTAGCACCAATCCAGTTCAATCCCTTGCGGTGTCGGCCTCGCATATAGCGTCAGGTCGTAGTTGACACTGGCGGGCAAGGTGGTCTCCGACAACGCGGCCTCCTTGCTCAGCGCTGCGAACCCGTCGTCTCCGGAATAGACCAGGTTGAGCACTACCTGGAAAAAGGGACTGTGGCCACCGCGCTCGGGATTGAGGCTCTGCACCAGCACTTCGAACGGCATGTCGAAATAGGGCTGGTCAAGCAGGTGCGCCTCGCGCACGTTGCGCAGATGCTCGGCGAACGACTGCTCGAAACGTATCTCGTTGCGCAATACCACCGTATCCACGAAAGCGCCCACCAGATGTCGCGTATCCGGATGATCGCGATTTGCGGTGGCCGTGCCGATGACTACCTCGCGCTCGCCACTCCAGCGCGCAAGGAATGCGGAGAACACCGCCTGCAAACCGATGAACAGCGTCATCCGCCGCTCGAACAGAAGTGCCGACAGCTGTTGCTGGACCGATGGCGCGATGCGCTGCGTATGGACCGCGCCACGCCCGCTGTGAATGGCCGGGCGTGGACGATCCAAGTGGAGCGAATGTGTCACGGGCGCTCCGTCCAGGCGCGCGCGCCAATAGGTCTCCAACATGGGGAGCCGGTCGCCGATCCGGGCGCGCTGCCACGCCGCATAGTCGCGGTACTGCACGGCCAACGTCGGCAACTGGGGAGCGCGGCCGGCCGCGATCGCCGCATGCGCCTGGCGCAGCTCGGCGGACAACACATCGTTCGACCACGCATCGGTCGCGATGTGATGCACATTGAGGAGCAGCCAGTCCTGTCCGGGCAACTTGATCAATTGCGCGTCGAGCAAGGGGCCCTTGCCGAGATCGCGGATTCTTCCTGCTTCGGTCTTGAGCAGCTCGGCCAGAGCCGAACTGCGCTGCTCGGGGCCAATGTCGCGCAGGTCCGCGGAGGCCAGGCAGATGCCGGACTGCTCGTGCACGACCTGCCACAAGCCCTCCTGGTAGTCGAAAGTCGTTCGCAACGCCTGATGGCGCTGCACGATCAGACCAAGTGCCTCGCGCACGTCGGCCTCCACCGACCCCGCCGGCAGCGCGATGGGAACCAGCAGATTGAAGCGATCGCCCTGCCCGCTGACGCTGTCGACCAGCCAGAACTTGCTCTGGCTGTAGGAGGCCGGAACGCGTATGGCATCGCCGGCCAGTGGCGGAATCGCAGCCAGATCGTTACGCATCCCGGCGTCACGCACCCGCGAGGCCATCGCTGTCAGCTGCGAATGATCGAAAATGTCACGTACCGGCAGCATGCACCCAAAACGCTCATGGATCTGGCCACCGAGCTGGATGGCGATCAGCGAGTGGCCGCCCAATCGGAAGAAGCAGCTGTCGGACCGGATCGCGCCTTCCTCTACGCCCAGCAAGCCCGACCATATCTGCGCCAGTTGCTGCTCGACTGCATCCGTTGGAGCAGCTCCGTCCTCCTGTGTATCGAGGAAGAGACCGGTGGCGAGCAAGGCGGCACGATCCAGTTTTCCATTCTCGGTGATCGGCCATGCGTCGATGCTGGCGTAGCGCGACGGCCGCATGTACTCGGGCAAGTGGGCGGCAACCGCGCGACGCACCTGCTCGAGGAAATCGGCCACGCAGGCGCCCTTGGAATCGGCGATGACGAACGCCACGAGTTGCTGCGTTCGCGGGTTCAGGATGACCCGCGCATCGGCTACCACGCCAGATGCCTGGATGGTCCGCTCCACCTCTCCCAGCTCGACACGGAATCCGCGCACCTTGACCTGCATGTCGCGCCGGCCAACGAACTGCAACCTGCCGTCATCCCGCCAGCGGACGAAATCGCCGGTTCTGTACAGACGGCCGCCCGGCTGGAAGGGATCTTCGACGAAGGCTCTCGCGGTGAGGTCGGCCCGCCCAAGATAGCCCCGCGCCACGCATCGGCCACCGACATGCAACTCGCCGACGGAGCCCAGCGGCAACAGTTCCTGACCCTCGCCAAGCACATGAACGCGACAGCCGACCATCGGGCGGCCGATGGTGACCACATCGTCGAGCTCGGCGAACGTGCAGTTCACCGTGGTCTCTGTCGGCCCATAGGCATTGAGCACGCGACGTCCGGCTCGGGCGCGGTAGTGCCGCAGCGTAGCAAGCGTGGACGCCGCCGTATCGTCGCCGCCGACGATCAGATGAGGCCTGTGGCCGGCCTGCGGAAGGTAAGGCACCAACGCCGCGGCGAACGCAGGTGATGTCTTGAACACTTGCACGCCGTGTGCCTGGATGAGATCGGCGACTGCCGCTGGATCGGTCATCTGCGAATGCGAAAGCACCACCACCTGCGTTCCCTGGCACAGCAGGCCAAGCCCGATAAGCGACGGATCGAAGGTGAACGAGTGGCTGACAAGCCAGGTCGACGGCAACGTTGCGCCGAGCGCCGCGCATTGCTGCGCGAAGCCAGCCATGAAGCAGGCGAACTGGCGTTGCTCGACCATCACACCCTTGGCCTGGCCGGTGGAGCCCGATGTCATGGCGACATACATCAGGTCTTCGCCCCTGCCCAGGCTCCCGGCAGGCGTGCCGTCTGCGGCATCGCGCGCCGCATCGATGTCCACGATGGTGACGTCCTCGCCGAATGCATCCCTGGATCGAGCGGCGTCGTCGGTCACCAACACTTGCGGGGCCGCTAGAGCCAGCAGCCTGCGGTTGTGCGCTACCGGCGAACGCTCGTCCAGGCACAGGAACGCTGCACCTGCCTTGAGCGTGGCGAGCATGGCCAGCAGCGTCTGCGCGCCGCGCCGCACATGCACCGCCACGAGCGGTTCGACTGCGCTGCCCGCGCTGTCGGCGACGGAAGCGCGGATGACGCCAGCGAGCCGCTCCACACGCGCTGCCAGCTCGCCGAAGCTGACCCGCGTGTGTTCGTCGACCACTGCAGTCTTGCCAGGATGCCGTTGCGCGCATTCATCGAACTGATCGATCAATGGTCGGAACGGCAAGGTATCGTCGCCGTCCGGATACGAATAGGCCAGCAAACGCTCCTGCTCCAGCGGATCCAACATGGTGAGCGCATGGATCTCGGCGTCCGGATCGCATGTCGCCGCCACCGCCAACTGAAACAGGTGCCGTTGCAGGCGCTCGATCCATTCATGATCGAACAGGTCCGCGTTGTAGTTGAAGTGGAATTCGACTCGGCCGTCACGCTGACCGGAAACGTGCAGATTGAGGTCGTATTTCGCAAGCGGCGATGCGACGAGTTGGAAGCCGGCCTCGACCGCCTGGTCGTCATCGACCATGTTCAACATGATCTGGAACAGCGGCGGTACGGAGCCCGGCCGCTCATGTTGCAACTCCTTCACCAGGTGGCTGAAAGGAACGTCGCTGTTGGTCAAGGCATCGATGCTCGCCCGATTCGCTTCCGCGACCAATTGACGGAAACGCAGGCCAGCCCGGCAATCCAGTCGCAACACAACCGGATCGGCGAAGAGCCCGATCACGTCCTCCAGACCGTCTCCGCTGCCATCGGCGGCGTTCCGTTTGGCGAATGGCACGCCGATCACGACGTCACTGCTGTTTGCATGGCGCGCAAGCAGTACCGCGAACAGGGCATGCAACACCGTAAACAGGGTGACGTTCAGCCGCGCGGAGAGGTCGCGCAGCTGCTGAGAAAGCGCGGAATCCATGATGCGAACAAACGTCCGGCCGCGATAGCCGCGTCCCTCGGCACGTGGCTGCCTGAGCGGCAGCGCGTGCGAGGCAGGAAGCTCCTTTAGCGCGTTTCGCCAATAGTCCAGTTGCCGGGCATAAGCCTGCGTTCCCCGTTGCAGGTGTTGCGCCGTGCAATAGTCCAAGTAACTAGTCGGCCGGCGCGGAAATGGCGGGCCACCGATGCCGGTGTGAAAAGCCAGGAGCGCGTCGAACTCCCTTTCGAATACCGCCAGAGACAGCGCATCGAAACAGATATGGTGCACGGCTAGCACCAAGACGCTGCGGCAACTGTCCGAACGCAGGTGAATGATGCGCAACAGAGGCCCTTGCGCGAGATCGAACACATGGCCAAGACATTCGTCGACACAGGACTGCACGCTGTGGCGAACACCCGCATCGTCTTCAAGGACTGCGTCCCTGAACGACCAGGGAACCTCCATTTCGCCGACGAGCCGCTGTACTACCTTGCCATCGGCTACGCCGAAGCGCGCACGCAGCGCAGGATGCCGAACCACGATGTCCTGGATCGCTCGCCTTGCCGCGGCATCGTCGATTTCATGGCCGAACTCGCGCACATAGACCAGGTTGTAAAGCCCCTGCTCAGAGGCGATCTGACAATGCAGCCATACTCCAGCTTGCTGTGCAGCGACAGGGATGTCTTTTTCCCCAGCAATCTGGAGTTTGCTACGAGAGAACATCGCCTGAGGATTTTTGAGCATCTTGAATAAACGTCCATGTCCTTGCGCATGCGCGCGCCCACAGGGAACGCGCAGACGCTGATTGCCACGTTTGGATTGGCGGGCCTAGCGCAAGGAAATCAAGGCATCTTGATGCCTCTTTTTTCAATGCAGTCGATGCCGCCAAGGCCTACCTTGGATAACAGGAACAACCAAAAAACACGCTCAAACAAGTGCGCCCACTTGTCTCGCCATAAGGCGCAACAAATATTGATAGAAAATAATCCCCTTGCCGCACGCCTTCTCTTCTTATTCAGACAGGCTGCGTTCATCGATTATTACGCCTGGAATTTCGGCATGTCAACCACGGCAACGGCGAAATGCCGAAGGATCCGGCAACAACCCTGGAGTTAAGGGGCTTTTAGGCTCGTTCGCGCGAACGAGCCGCATTAACGAATCCACCTTTTGTTTACCTACGTAGACAGAATCAAACACGGATCCCGAATGAATAGACCCGGATGCGCAAAATTGTGCGCCGGGTCGGCGCTCGTTCCTTTCAGCTTGCATCAACGAAAAGGAATGCATATCACAATAATCCATCAAGGCGTCAACAGGGGCATGCCTCTCACTCCCCTTCGGATTATCGATCCTTTATCTATTAAATATATCGACAGGCTGCAGCAAATCGTTGGCTCCGCCGCTGATGAGGTTCGCTCATATAGAAATGCGGCAACCTTTTATCTTTATATTTCGCTTCGCGCCCTACGTCCCCCGCGGCAACCGCACCCGCGCGCACAGCCCGCCGCCTTCGCGGTTGCCGAATTCCAATGCGCCGCCGTGGGCATGGCAGATCGCTGCGGCGATGGACAGGCCCAGGCCGCTGCCGCCCGAGTGCCGGGCGCGCGAATCCTCGGCGCGCCAGAAGCGGTCCACCATCTGCGGCAACAGGTCCGGCGGCACGCCCGGTCCGCGGTCGCAGACGCAGATCAGCATGTCGCTGGCGCCGGTGCTCACCTCGATCAGCAGGCGCTTGCCGGACGCGGCATAGCGCAGCGCGTTGTCGATCAGCACCGACAGTACCTGGCCGATGCGGTCGCGGTCGGCGCTGATCGCCATGCCGCCCGGTACGCGCACCTCCACCTGCATCTGCGCGGCCTGCAGCGGCTGCGCCAGCCAGGCCAGGCGCTCGTCGATCAGCACGTCGATCGGAAAGGTGTGCGGCTCCAGCATCAGTTGGTTGGCACGCGCCATCGACAACAGATGCAGGTCGCCGACCAGGCGGTTGATCTGTTCCAACTGGCGATGGACCATCTGCAGCTGTTCGTCGCTGCACGGGAACACCTGGTCCAGCATGCCCTGCACCCGGCCCATCGCCGCGTTCAACGGCGTGCGCAGTTCGTGCGCCAGCATCGCGCTGGAATCGCGCACCTCGCGTTCGTACCGCTGCAGCTGCGCGGTCATGCCGTTGAAGTCCATCGCGAAGCTGGCCAGTTCGTCCGGCGCGGAGGGAATCACCTCGGCGCGCGCGGAAAAATCGCCATCGCTGATGCGTCGGGCCGCCTCCGCGACGTTGGAGAACTGCCGCGACAGCGGGCGCGACGCCAGCAGCCCGCAGACGACGATGACCGGGATCGAGGAGATCACCAGGACGGCCAGCAGCAGCCAGTCGCGGCTGGCCAATCCGGGCAGGAAGTCGGCGACGTCGTAGTAGCGCGCGAACAACTGCCACAGGCGCTGCTCGTTGCTGTGCGGATCCTGGCGCAGCGCCATCATCTCCTGGCGCGCCGCCGGCGGCAGCTTGTGCAGGGTCACGATGTCCCAGATCGCGAAGCGCAACCACATGCCGAACACGATGGCCAGCACCGTGACCACCGCCAGTGCGCTCATGCGCAGGCCGACCCATTGCCACAGCGGCGGGTGCGCGCGGCGCCGCGCGAATGGCCAGGTCCATTTCATCGGAAGCGGTAGCCGATCGCGCGCACCGTCACCAGCACGCCGGTGATGCGCTCGGCCTCCAGCTTCCTGCGCAGGTTGTGCACGTGGGCGTCCACCACCCGCTCCAGCGCGTCGCTGTCCGGCAGGCAGATTTCCAGCAGTTCGCTGCGCGTATAGGCCTTGAATGGCGTCTTCAGCAAGGTGGCCAGGATGTTGAATTCGGTCGGGGTCAGGTCCAGCGGCACGTCGTTGCCGTCGGCGTCCTGCACCGTGGCCAGCACCGCGTTGGTGTCGACGGTGAGCCGCTCGTACTTCAACGGTTCCTCGCTCGCCCTGGCCGGCCCGGCGCGGCGCAGCACCGCGTACACGCGCGCGACCACCTCCTTCGGACTGTAGGGCTTGACCACGTAATCGTCGGCCCCGTAGCGCAGCGCGCCGAGCTTTTCCGGCTCGTCGCCCATCGCGGTCACCATGATCACCGGGGTATCGCTGCTGCGGCGGATCGTCGACAGCACCTCGGTCCCGCTCAGCCTGGGCAGCATCACGTCCAGCAGCACCAGGTCCGGTTTCCACTGCGCATGCAGCTGGATCGCCCGCTCGCCGTCGCCGGCGATGGCCACGTCGAATCCGTCGCGGCGCAGATAGGCCTCGAGGATGCTGGCGCTGTCGGCGTCGTCCTCGACGACCAGAATCTTCTTGGAACTCATGCCTGTGCCGCCCTTGTCGCGCGTCTTGACGAAATCTTGAAGATTCCTGAAAGCCAGCTTGAACTCGCCGGCCGACTCTATCACTCGAGATTGGCCACCCCGACTGACCCCATGATTGTATCGTCCGCAGGCAAGCGCCCATACCGCCCCCGCCTCCTCGTCGCCGCGCTGGCGGCACTGCTCGGTGGCTGCTCGCTGGCACCGGTCTACGAGCGCCCGCAGGCCACCGTGCCGAGCACGCTGGGTGGCGTATCCGCCACGCCGGCGCCGCAGGCGGGCACGGCCGCCGCAGTGGCCTTGTCGGAACAGGAACAGCGGTTCCTGCACGACTTTTCGCCGGACCACGACCTCGCGCCGCTGCTGCAGCAGGCGCTGGAGCACAACCCGGATTTCCGCAACACCGTCCTGCAAGTGCAGCAGGCCCGCGCGCAATACCGGATCGAGCGCGCACAGCAGCTGCCGCAGGTCGGCATCGAGGCGCAGCAGGCCCGGCAGAGCTACGACGATCCGCGGCAGCAGGAGCGCTACGGGCAGAAGCTGGTCACCGCGGCGGTCGGCATCGACGATTTCGAACTGGATCTGTTCGGCAAGCTGGCCGCGTTGTCCGCTGCCGCGCAGCAGCGCTATCTGGCGTCCAGCGCCGGCCAGCAGGCCGCGCGCGGCGCATTGGTCGCCGAGGTGTTGCGGACCTATACGCTGGAGCGCGCTGCCGCCCAGGCGCAGGCGCGTTTCCAGGCCATCGCCGACGACAGCGCCGCGCTGTTGGCATTCGCCGAGCAGCAGCACGGTGTCGGCTTGATCTCCACCGATGCGCTCGACCGCCAGCGCCACCAGACCGACCAGGCCCGGGTCCGCGAGATGCAGGCGGCCAGCGACCGCGCCGCCGCGCGCCGCGCCCTGCAACTGGTCGCCGGCTACGACGCTGCGGCCAGCACCGGCACGCTCGAGGAGTTGCTGCCGGCCGACGCAGACACCAAGGCGCTGCGTGATCTGGACTCGGCGGTCCTGCTGCAGCGTCCGGACATCCAGCAGGCCGAAGCCGAGTTGCGCGCGTGCAATGCCGACATCGGCGCCGCGCGCGCCGCGTTCTTCCCGTCGATCAAGCTCAGCACGTCGCTGGGAACCGCCAGCGACGCGCTCAGCGGCCTGTTCACCGCCGGCAGCCGCAGCTGGAGCTTCGTTCCGCAGCTGACCATGCCGATCTTCGATGTCGGCCGCAATCAAGCCAACCTGGACATCGCCCAGCTGCGCAGGCAGGCCGGCGTCGCCGACTACGAGAAGGCGATCGAATCCGCATTCCGCGAGGTGGCCGACACGCTCGACGCCGGCCCCGTCCTGCAGCAACGCGAACAGCGCGAACGGGCCAACCGCGATCGCGAACAGCAACGCATCCAGCGCATGCAGCGACGCGTCGCGCAGGGCCTGCAGGATCGCCCGGAACTGCTGGGCGAACGCATCGCCGCCGAGCAGGCCGCACTGGATCACCTGCAGGCCCGCCAGGAGCTGCTCCTCAACCGCATCGCGCTGTTCCGCGCGTTCTACGGCGTGCAACTGCCGCACGCCTCCTGATCCCCCACGTCGAAGAGACCGTTCATGAAAACCATCGCCTTGCTTCCGCTCCTTGCCTGCGCCGTATCGCCGTTGGCGGCCAACGCCGCCGATGCCGATGCCTCCGGCTTCCGTCTGTTCGGCCACCAGACCGAACTCAGCGTCGGCGCCGCCGCCGTGGAGGCGCCGCGCTACTTCGGCTCCAAAGACGACCGCGTGCTGTTCGCGCCGGTGATCGCCGCGCAGAGCGGCCTGCTGTTCTTCGACAGCGTGCGCGGCCTCGGCGCGCAATTCCAGAGCGACGGCGGGTTCTACGTCAGCCAGTCGTTCGGCTACGACCTGGGCCGGTTGGACCGCAACAGCAGCTGGCGCCCGGGTTCCAAGATCCTGGCCGGCATGGGCGACGTGCCGGGTTCGATCACCAGCCGCACCATGATCGCGCAGCAGTTCACCCCGTATCTGATGCTGGATGCGGAAGCCGAGTTCGCCCTGAAGGACGGTGCGCGCCGCAACAACTACCGCGCCGGCGCCAAGTTCACCCTGCTGCAGAACGACCGCGACACGCTGACCATGGACCTGGACGCGCACTGGGGCGATCGCCGCTACAACCAGGCCTATTTCGGGGTCACAGATGCGCAGAGCGCACGTAGCCGGTTCGCCGCCTACGACGCCGGCTCCGGCCTGTACGCCTATTCGGTCGGCGCCAACTGGGACCACGCGCTGTCCAGGCACTGGAGCACCTCGCTGACCGTCGCCGGTACGCGTTATGTCGACAACGCCGACGGCAGCCCGATCGTGCAGCGCCGCGCCTTCGCCAGCGCCATCGGCGCCGTGACCTACACCTTCTGACCCGCCACATACGACGCCCATGAAACCGAGTCTTGCGATGATGTTCTGCGTCTGCATGCCGTTGGCAGCAGTGTCGTTGACCGCCTGCAGCCGCGACGCGGCGCCGCCCGCCGAAGCGCCGCGCGCGGTGAAGCTGGAGGCCGTCGGCAGCCGCGACGGCGCCGATGGCGGCGGCGATCGCTTCGTGGCCCAGGTGCGCCAGGCGCAGCGCGCCGAACTCGGCTTCGAAGGCGGCGGTCGCATCGCCTCGGTCGAGGTGGATGTCGGCGACACGGTGCGCCAGGGCCAGATCCTGGCGCGGCTGGATCCAGAGCCGAACCGCCTGCGCGTCGAACAGGCCGAGGCCAACGTCCGTATCGCCGCCGCCGACCTGCAACAGCAACAGACCCAACTGGCCCAGCAACAGGCCATGTTCGAGGACGGCGCCGCCTCCGCGACCACCTTGACCGCCGCCAAGACCGCCTTCGCCAGCGCGCAGGCGCGCCTGCGCAGCGCGCAGTCGGACCTCGCACTGGCGCGCCGCGGCCTGCGCCAGGCCGAACTGCGCGCGCCGTTCGACGGCAGCGTGGTGGCGCGGCTGCAGCAGCCCGACGCCAACGTGGCCGCGGGCCAGCCGGTGTTGCAGGTGGAAGGCCGCGGCCGGGCGCAGGTGACGGTCGCGCTGCCGTCGGCGTTGGCGGCAGCGCTGCAGCCCGGCCAGGCGGCGACGGCGTATCGCGCCGGCGCGCCCGAGCAGGCGTTGCCGTTGCGGCTGCGCAGCGTGTCCGATCGCCTGGATGGCGGCGCCACCGCACAGGCGCTGTTCGAAAGTAGCGCGGACGCCGATGCCGGCCTGCGCAGCGGCGAGAACCTGCTGCTGGCCCTGCCCCACGCCACGGCACGGCCATTGAGCGTCCCGCTCAGCGCGCTGCTGCCGAGCATGGCCAACGGCAAGCCGATGGTGTTCGTCTACCAGGACAGCAACGCCAGCGTGCGCCGGCGCCAGATCGTGATCGGGAAAGCCGAAGGCGACCGCGTGCAGGTGCGCCAGGGGCTCAACGCCGGCGAACGCATCGTCGCCGCCGGCGCGGCCTTTCTCAGCGACGGACAGACCGTCGTACCCTTCCAACCCGCAACGCGCCTGACCGGCACCGCCTCGCCATGAACCTGACCCGCGCCACCCTCGCCTCCAGCCGCTTCGCGCTGTTCACCGCCGCGCTGATCCTGATCGGCGGCATCGTCACCTTCCTCGGTTTCCCGTCGCAAGAGGAACCCAGCGTCACCGTCCGCGATGCGCTGGTGCAGGTCGCGTTTCCGGGCATGCCCAGCGAGCGCGTCGAGAACATGATCGCGCGCCCGCTCGAAGAGCACCTGCGCGAATTGACCGGCATCAAGAAGATCGTCACCACGGTGCGCCCGGGCAGCGCGATCGTGCAGCTGACCGCCCGCGACGACGTCGACGATCTGCCCGCGCTGTGGCAGCGCGTACGCACCAAGGCGGCCGATGCCAGCGCCGAATTGCCGCCGGGCACGCAGGGACCGTTCGTCGACGACGATTTCGGCCGTGTCGCGATCGCCTCCATCGCGGTGACCGCGCCCGGCTTCTCCACCAGCGAGATGCGCGGGCCACTGCGGCAGATGCGCGAACAGCTGTACACCGTACCCGGGGTCGAACGCATCAGCTTCCATGGGCTGCGCGAGGACCGCATCTATGTCGCCTTCGAGCGGACCCGGCTGAGCGAGGCCGGCCTGACCCCCAGCGCGGTCGCGCAACAGCTGCGCACACAGAACGTGGTCGCCAGCGGCGGCCAGATCGCCGCCTCCGGTCTGGCGATGACCGTTACCACGTCCGGCGAAATCCGCACCCTGGACGAGCTGCGCGACACGCTGATCTCCGCTCCCGGCGCCGACGGCGCGCGCCAGATCCCGCTGTCGCAGCTGGCCCGCGTCGAACTGATGCCGGCCGATCCGCCGGACAGCGCCGCGATCTACCAGGGCCAGCCGGCGGTGGTGGTGGCGGTGTCGATGGCGCCCGGCTACAACGTCGCGCAAGTCGGCCAGGCGCTGCGGCAGAAGCTCGGCGAGACCGCGCGGATGCTGCCGGTCGGCTTTTCGCAGCACGTGGTCACGTTCCAGGCCGATGTGGTCGAACGCGAAATGGGCAAGATGCACCACGTCATGGGCGAGACCGTGCTCATCGTGATGGCGGTGGTGATGCTGTTCCTGGGCTGGCGCACCGGCCTGATCGTCGGCGCGATCGTGCCGCTGACCATCCTCGGCACGCTGATCGTGATGCGTGCGCTGAGCGTGGAACTGCAGACGGTGTCGATCGCGGCGATCATCCTGGCGCTTGGGCTGCTGGTGGACAACGGCATCGTCATCGCCGAAGACATCGAGCGCCGCCTGGCCGCCGGCGAAGAGCGCCGGCAAGCCTGCGAAGCCGCGGGGCGCACGCTGGCGCTGCCGTTGCTGACTTCCTCGCTGGTCATCGTGCTCGCGTTCTCGCCGTTCTTCTTCGGCCAGACCAGCACCAACGAATACATGCGCTCGCTGGCGATCGTGCTGGCGGTGACCCTGCTCGGCTCGTGGCTGCTCAGCGTCACCGTGACCCCGCTGCTGTGCATGTACTTCGCCCGAGCGCACCGCCCCGCGCATGCCGACGCTGCCGACGCCGCCGGCGCTGCCGACCACTACGATACCAAGCTGTATCGCGGCTACCGGCGCATCATCGAAACCGTGCTCCGGCACAAGGCGCTGTTCCTGGGCAGCATGCTGCTGCTGTTGGCGGGAGCGGCCACCATCCTAGGCTCGATTCCCTACAGCTTCCTGCCCAAGTCCGACCGCCTGCAGTTCCAGATGCCGGTGACCCTGCAGCCGGGCAGCGATGCGCGCCAGACCCTGCGCACCGTGCAATCGATCAGCAGCTGGCTGGCCGATCGCAAGCGCAATCCCGAGATCGTGGACAGCATCGGCTACGTCGCCGACGGCGGACCGCGCATCGTGCTCGGCCTGAATCCGCCGCAGGCCGCCGCCAACATCGCCTATTTCACCGTCAGCGTGCGCCCCGGCACCGATCTCGATGCGCTCATCGCCCGCGTTCGCCAGCACATCCGCCAGGGCTATCCCGCCGTGCGCGCCGAACCCAAGCGCTTCTCGATGGGCTCGACCGAATCGGGCGTGGCGATCTATCGGGTGGTCGGGTCGGACGAAACCCAGCTGCGCCGCATCGCCGCCGGGATCGCGCAGGCGCTGCGCCAGTTGCCCGGCACCATCGATGTCAGCGACGACTGGGAGATCCGCATTCCCCGCTACGACGTCCGCGTCGACCAGGCCAAGGCGCGCCGCGTCGGGATCAGCAGCGACGACATCGCCCAGGCGCTGCAACTGCGCTACAGCGGCATCGATGCCTCGATGATCCGCGACGACAGCGTCAACGTACCGATCGTGCTGCGCGGCGGCGCCGACGAACGGGCGGCGGCCAGCGATCCGGGCACCACCCTGCTCTATCCGCAGGCCGGCGGCGCTGCCGTGCCGCTGTCGGCGATCGCGGACATCGCGCTGTCGTCGGAACCCTCGGCGATCCAGCGCCGCAACCTGAGCCGCGCCATCACTGTCACCGGGCACAACCCCAACATGACCACCGACCAGGTGGTGACCGCACTGGCCGACAAGGTCGCCGCGCTGCGCCTGCCGCCGGGCTACCGCATTGAGATGGGTGGGGAGCTAGAGGATTCGGCCGAGGCCAACCAGGCCCTGCTGCAATACATGCCGCATGCGCTGGGCGCGATCCTGTTGCTGTTCATCTGGCAATTCAATTCGTTCCGCAAGCTGTTCATCGTCGTCGCCAGCGTTCCGTTCGTGCTGATCGGCGCGGCGCTGGCGCTGCTGGTCACCGGCTATCCGTTCGGTTTCATGGCCACCTTCGGCCTGCTCGCGCTGGCCGGCATCATCGTCAACAACGCGGTGCTGCTGCTGGAGCGCATCGATGCCGAACTGGCGGACGGCCTGGACCGGCACGAGGCGGTGATCGCAGCGGCGGTCAAGCGCCTGCGCCCGATCGTGATGACCAAGCTGACCTGCATCGTCGGCCTGGTGCCGCTGATGCTGTTCGCCGGCCCGCTGTGGACCGGCATGGCGATCACCATGATCGGCGGCCTGGCGCTGGGCACGCTGGTCACGCTGGGCGTGATCCCGGTGCTGTACGACCTGCTGTTCTCGCTGCGCAATGGCCGCGGCGAGGCGCGCACGGCGGAGGCGGCGGCGTGATCGGCCGGCGCGGACGCCGCCTGGCGTGGCGCTCGCTGGCCCTGCTATGCCTGGCACTGGGCGTTGGCGGCTGCGCCACGGTCAAGCTGAAACCGGTAAGCGCGGCCGAGTACATCCAGGCCAAGCGCGGCGACCCGCTGGGCAACGGCCGGCTCAGCACCACTGCGATCGAAACGCTCACCGTGCTCGGCCTGAACGAAAGCGCCTGCAATGCCCACCCGCAGCGCTGCGCAGCGCAGTTGCTCGACAACGACGGCGTGGCCCAGGAACGCACGCTGGCGACGGTCGCCGAGCTGTGGCTGCAGGCCTCGCTGCAGTTGGCCAGGCGCCAGCCGCGCAGCGATGCCGCGCTGGGCGCGTGGCTGGAAACCGCGCGCTACGCCTATGCCTACCTGTTCTTCAGCGATCGATCGCCCAGCGAGCGCGCCTTCGAGGATCGCCAGACCCAGGTGCGCGACTACTACAACTACGCAGTGCAACAGGCGGTCTCGTTGCTGTTCGTGCGCTTCCAGCAGCAGCACCAGCAGGCCGGCAGCGTGGCGGAGCTGTCGGCCCTGCCCGGCTGGAAGATCGTGCTGGACGTGAGCCAGCTGGGCGCGTTGCAGGACATGCCGACGCCGGACGCGATGTTGCCGGCCAGCGGCCTGCGCTTCACCGGGCTGCGCAGCGTGTACCGGCGCGACGGCTTCGGCTCGGAGATGGTCGCGGTGCTGCCGAACGCGATGTCGCTGCGGAACGAGGCGAACGAATCGGACACGGCCAGCCCTGCCTACAGCGCAATGCCGACACCGAGCCTGACCGTGCTGCTGCGCTTCGATGGCGACACGCTGGCCGAAGTGCTGGCCAGCCGCGCGGTGCGGGTGGAAGCCTACGATCCGTACCTGAGCGCCCGCGCCACGCTGGGCGGCTACACGGTGCCGCTGGCCGGCGACTTCAGCGCCGGCTATGGGGTGTGGATGGCGCGCTCGGGGTTCGCCGAGCAATCGCTGCGCACGCTGTTCGGCATGGCCCACGGCATCGACCGGCCGCACATCTTCCTGACCCAGCCCTACGATCCCAACCGCCGCGTGCTGGTGTTGCTGCACGGCCTGGCCAGCAGTCCCGAGGCCTGGGTGAACCTGGCCAACGAACTGCTGGGCGACGAACACCTGCGCGCCCGCTATCAGATCTGGCTGGTCTACTACCCGACCAACCTGCCGATCGCCTACAACCGGATGCAGATCCGCAACGGCCTGCAGCAGGCGCTGGACCATTTCGATCCGCAGCGGCGCAGCGCCTCGGCGCACGGCATGGTGCTGGTCGGGCACAGCATGGGCGGTGTGCTGGCGCGCTTGCTGGTGTCCTCCAGCGACGGCGACCGTCTCTGGCAGCGCCTGTTCGGCAACGCGACGCTCGCGCCGCAGGCGATGCAGACGCTGCGCGACAAACTGTCGCCGATGCTGCACTTCGAACCGATGCCGGAAGTCTCCGAGGCGATCTTCCTGGCCGCGCCGCATCGCGGAACCCCGCATGCCACCGGCGTGCTCGGCAGCCTGGTGGGCGGCCTGATCGGCATGCCCGCGCGCATTCTCGCCCAGTTCCAGGACGTCGCCAGTGCAGGCCTGGACGGCAAGCTGCCGACCAGCATGGACAATCTCAACGACCACGACGCGTTCGTCGAGGCCGCCGCGGACCTGAAGATCTCGCCGCAGGTGCGCTATCACTCGATCATCGCCCGCCGCGATCCGCGCGTGCCGCTGGCGCGATCGGACGACGGCTTCGTGCCCTACTGGAGCGCGCATCTGGACGGCGCGGCGTCGGAAACGGTGATCACCTCCGGGCACAGCGTGCAGGAAACGCCGCAAGCCATCCTCGAGATCCGCAAACTGCTGCGCTGATCCGTGCAGCGGCAAGCGACAACACCGGCCAGGTGCGAAGCGACGCGCGAAACGCAGACAAAAAAACACCCGGCAATGCCGGGTGTCTTCCTGTAGCTGGCGTCCCCACGGGGATTCGAACCCCGGTCGCCACCGTGAAAGGGTGATGTCCTAGGCCTCTAGACGATGGGGACGCTGATAACGATGTAGCTTTTGCGGACAGGCCTAGTGTCCGAAAAAGTTGGTGGAGCCAGCCGGGATCGAACCGGCGACCTCTTGCATGCCATGCAAGCGCTCTCCCAGCTGAGCTATGGCCCCACGTGTACTGGCAGAAGCGGAATCTTACTCGATTCTGGCGGAATGTACAAACCCCGCACAAAAAAAGTCCGGCATCGCCGGACTTCAGGTTTCTTGTAAATAAAATGGCGTCCCCACGGGGATTCGAACCCCGGTCGCCACCGTGAAAGGGTGATGTCCTAGGCCTCTAGACGATGGGGACGCTGATAAACGATGTAGCTTTTGCGGACAGGCCTAGTGCCCGAAAAAGTTGGTGGAGCCAGCCGGGATCGAACCGGCGACCTCTTGCATGCCATGCAAGCGCTCTCCCAGCTGAGCTATGGCCCCACGTGTGCTGCGAGGAGCGGAATATTAGCGATGGCATCCCGCCCGCGCAAGCGTTTTTTGAAGTTTTTTTAACGCCGCGGCAAAGGCGAATTCGGCGATCGCTGTCGCACGCCGATCGCACGCAGCCATCATCGACGCCGTCGTGTTCGATCGCATGCGATTGCCGAGACCCGGTCACTGTCGTTGCGCTCGATCACACCAGCGCGCCGAACGCGACAGGCCGCATCGCGCAGCACACCAGTGGATATCAACAAGGAAGGCGAAGTCGCTATCGGCCTGCCGCACCATTCGGCTCGCGCGACTGCATGGATCGGGACAGGTAGCCACTTCCGGTCCCGGGTACGTATCGATCGGAAGCCGAGGGACGCCCTGCCCGCCTCCGGCAAATACAGGCCATCGACGCCAGCGTCGGGGCAGATGGATCGCCACGACCCTCCCCCTGTCGCAGCCGGTTGCGGTCGGCTATACTTCGCGGCCGCGCCGAAGTGGCGGAATCGGTAGACGCAGCGGACTCAAAATCCGCCGCCCTTAAAAGCGTGTGGGTTCGAGTCCCACCTTCGGCACCAGGACCTACGGCAGCTTCGGCTGCCGTTTGTTTTTTGCGCGATCGTTCTTGCGCTCTGCCACAGCATGCCGCCAGCGCCGCGGGGTAAATCCTTCATCTTCGTTGGGATCGGGTTCCAACCAGGGCCAGTGCGGCTGCCGCTATACTTTCCGTTCCCAAACCTTAACGAGCAAGCGATGTCGGCATTGCGGGGCCTGCGTATCCTGGTGGTCGAAAATGACGAAATGAACGCCACGCTGCTGGAGTTGCAGCTTGCCCAGGCTGGCGCCGACGTGATCGGCCCGGCGGAGTCGGTGCGGGAAGCGCTTTCGCTGATCGAACAGGAACGCCCGGACCGGGCCGTGCTCGACTTCCGCCTGGCCGCCGGCGAGACCAGCGAGGCGGTCGCGCGGATGCTGACCGAGCGGGCGATCCCGTATGTGCTGGCCACCGGCGTCGCGGCCGAATCGCTGCCTGCCGGTTTCGCCGCCGGCATGGTGCTGACCAAGCCCTATCTGTCGGAACAGCTGATCAAGGCGCTGGGCGACGCTCACGCGAAAATGACCGCGCGCCCTTGAGAATCCCGGATCGGGAGCCTGCCCTGCAGGGATCGATTCGAGGGATTTCGCCATCAACGCTCATGACCGATCGCCTCCCCCTGTCTGGCTGCCCGCCAACAGCGTCACGGGAGACTTGCTGTGCGCCATCGATTGGTCCAGCCACGAGCTGGGACCGATGCAGTCTTGGCCGCACAGCCTGCGTTCGGCCCTGTCGATCTGCCTGAGCTCGCGCTTTCCGATGGTGATCCGCTGGGGCGCGCGGATGATCAACCTCTACAACGACGCCTACATTCCGATCCTGGGCATGCGCCACCCCTTCGCCTTCGGGCGCGCGGTGGCCGAGGTGTGGCCCGACGTGTGGCCGACGGTGAGCGCGCAGGCCGAACAGGTCATGGCCACCGGCGAATCGACCTGGAACGAGCACGTCCCGTTCGTGATGATGCGCAACGGCTACAGCGAAGAGGTGTATTTCACCTTTTCCTACAGCCCGCTGTACGACGACCACGGCGGCATCGGCGGCGTGCTGTGCGTGTGCACCGAGGACACCGCCCGGATCAAGCTCGAACGCGAGCGCGATGCGCTGCTGAAGGCGCTGGATGCGCAGCGTGCGCAGATGGCCGACGCGTTCGAACAGTCGCCGGCGGCGCTGGCGATCCTGCGCGGCCCGGAGTATGTGGTCGAGAGCGTCAACCGCCGCTACCAGCAACTGGTCGGGCCACGCGAGGTGGTCGGCAAGCCGCTGGCCGAGGCGATCCCGGAAATCCAGCAGCAGGGCTTCATCCGCCTGCTCGACAACGTGCGCGCCAGCGGCCTGCCCTTCACCGGCGAGTCGATGACCTTCAACCTGCGCCGCACGCCGCACGAGGCGGTCTCGGAAACCACGCTGGAATGCGTGTACCAGCCGATGCGCGACGCCGAAGGCACGGTCACCGGGGTGCTGGTGCACGGCATCGACCGCACCGAGCAGGCGCGCGCGCAGGCCCACGACAGTTTCCTGCTGATGCTCGAGGATGCGCTGCAGAATCTCGACAGTGCCGAGGCCATCTGCGAGACCGGTGCCGCCCTGCTCGGCCGGCATCTGCAGGCGAACCGCTGCGCCTACGCGATCGTCGATGCCGACGAAGATACCTTCGAGGTACGCGCCGACTATGCCGACGGCACCGCGCATCTGACCGGGCGCTCGCGCCTCAGCGATTTCGGCAGCGACCTGCTGGAATGCATGCGCGAGAACCGGCCATGGGTGGTGCAGGACAGCCAGACCCATTCGCCGCCGCCGCGCTTCGACACGGGCGGCTACCGGCGCCTGGGCATGCGCGCGTTGCTGAGCGCGCCCTTGCACAAGGGCGGCCGCCTGGTCGCCGTGGTCGGTGTGCACCAGATGCGGCCGCGGGTATGGACTTCGGCGGAAATCGAACTGGTGCGGCTGGTCGCGGCGCGGTGCTGGGAATCGATGGAGCGCGCCAGCGCGCAGTCGGACCTGGCGCGCAGCGAGGCGCGCCTGCGCGAGTTGGCCGATGCGATGCCGCAGATCGTGTTCACCGCCACGCCCGAGGGCGACGTCGATTATTTCAACCGGCGCTGGTACGAATACACCGGCCTGCCGGCCGGCGAATCCGGCTACGACAGTTGGCGCAGGGTGCATACCGAGGACGGCCTGGCGCGGGCGATGCAGGCCTGGCCGGAAGCGGTGCGCACTGGCCAGCCCTACGAAATCGAGTACCCGCTGCGCCGCCACGACGGCAGCTATCGCTGGCACCTGGGCCGTGCGCTGCCGATCCGCGACAGCGGCGGCCGGATCGTGCGCTGGATCGGCACCAATACCGACATCCACGATCGCCGCTTGGTGGAGCAGCGCCTGCAGGAAAGCGAACTGCGCTTCCGCAACCTGTGCGACAACGCGCCGGTGCTGATCTGGATGGCCAACGCCGATGGCGATTGCGAATACGTCAGCCGCCAGTGGTATCTGTTCACCGGACAGACCGAACAGGAGGCATTGGGGTCGGGCTGGATGGAAAAGATCCATCCCGACGACGCCGCGGCGGTGGGGCGCACGCTGGCCCGCGCCGCCGCCGATCGCCGCGCCTTCACCATCGAATACCGGCTGCGCCGCCACGACGGCGAGTACCGCTGGTGCGTGGACACCGCCTCGCCGCGCTTCAGCTCGTCGGGCCAGTTCCTCGGCTTCATCGGCTCGCTGCTGGACATCTCCGAGCGCAAGCGCATCGAGAACGCCACCGCCGCCGAGCGTGCGGCGCTGGAGATGATCACCACCGGCAAGCCGCTGAGCGCGGTACTCGAAGCGATCGCGCGCGGCATCGAGGCGCAGAGCGACGCGGGCCTGCGCTGCACCATCATGCTGGTCGACGAACACCGCCAGTGCCTGCTGGAAGGCGCCGCGCCGAGCATGCCTGCGTCGTTTCGCAAGATCGCGCACCGCCTGCCGATCGACGAGCGTAGCGGCTGTTGCGGTCGCGCCGCGTTCCTGCGCCGGCAGGTGCTGTGCAGCGACGTGCGCGTGGACCCGAACTGGCAGGACTATCTGGTCGCGGCCGCCGAAGCGGACATCGTGGCCTGCTGCTCCACGCCGATCCTGGCCAGCGACGGCCAGGTGCTGGGCGTGGTCGCGCTGTACCACCCATTCGTGCACTACCCCACCGTGCACGAGCAGGACCTGGCGCGCTCGGCCTCGCACCTGGCCGGGATCATCATCGAGCGCCGCGAAACCGATCAGCGCCTGCAACAGTTGCTCGCCGCCGAGCAGAGCGCGCGCGGCGAGGCCGAGCGCGCCAGCCGCATGAAGGACGAATTCCTGGCCACGCTGAGCCACGAACTGCGCACCCCGCTCAATGCGATCCTGGGCTGGTCGCGGCTGATGCAGGGCGACGCGGTGCGCGAGAAGGACCTGAGCCGCGGCCTGGAAGTGATCGAGCGCAGCGCCCATGCGCAGGCGCAGATCATCGACGACCTGCTGGACATGAGCGCCATCCTGTCCGGCAAGGTGCGGCTGGAAGCCACCGACCTGGATCTGTGCGCCCTGGTCGGCGAAGCGATCGATGCGGCGCGGCCCGGTGCCGAAAGCAAAGGCATCGACATCGCCCTGACCCCATGCAGCGACGCCCCCGTGCTGCCCTATCTCGGCGATGCGGTGCGCCTGCAGCAGGTGCTGACCAACCTGATCGGCAATGCGATCAAGTTCACCCCCAGCGGCGGCAGGATCGCGGTGACGCTCGATGCCAGCGCCACCCATCTGCGGGTCAGCGTCAGCGACAGCGGCGTCGGCATCGATCCGCTGTTCCTGCCGCATGTGTTCGACCGCTTCCGCCAGGCCGACGCCAGCAGCACGCGCAGCGCTGGCGGCCTGGGCCTGGGCCTGGCGATCGCCAAGCAGTTGACCGAAATGCACCACGGACAGCTGTCGGTGAGCAGCGAAGGCGTCGGCATGGGCGCCACCTTCACCCTGCTGTTGCCGCGCAACGATCTGCAGCGCCTGGATCCGGCACGGCGCAGCGATGGCGCGGCCAATGCCGCCGCTTTTTTGCCGCGCGGCGGGATCCGCCTGGACGGCGTGCGCGTGCTGGTCGTCGACGACGACATGGACTCGCGCGGCGTCACCCAGCGTTTTCTGCAGGAAGCCGGCGCGGTGGTCGAGGTCGCGGTGTCCGCCGACGATGCCGAGTCGCTGCTGCGCGAACGTCCGTACGATCTGCTGGTCAGCGACGTGGGCATGCCGCGCCGCGACGGCCACAGCCTGATCCGCAGCGTGCGCGCGCGCGGCGCCGGCGCGACCAGCCGCATTCCGGCGATCGCGCTGACCGCCTACGTGCGCGGCGAGGATCGTTCGCTGGCGCTGGATGCCGGCTTCAACGCGCACCTGGGCAAGCCGGTGGACCCGGTCAAACTGATCGCGCTGGCCGCCTCGCTGACGCAGCCGCAGATCGCCACCGAACAGGACCCGAACGCGCAAGCCGAACCGGCCTGAGCCGGCGCGGCGCCGCGGCGCCCAACGCGTGCCGCGGCCGCCGCGGCGCGCGGCCGCTCAGTTGCGCTTGGCGCGGGCGAAGGCGTCGGCCAGGGCGCTGTTCACTGGCGGCGCCGCGGGTGCGCGCGGCTTGCCGTTGCCACCGCCGCCCCCATTGCCGCCGCGCGCATCGCGCTCGCGCCGCGGCGCGCCCGGCGCCGCCCGCGCGCCGCCATCGCGCTCGCCGTTGCGCGCCGATGCCGCTGCCGGGGCATCGTCCAGGCGCCGGGTCAGCGCGATGCGCTTGCGCGCCACATCCACTTCCAGCACCTTGACCTTGACGATGTCGCCGGCCTTGACCACGTCGCGCGGATCCTTGACGTAGCTGTCGGACAACGCGGAGATATGCACCAGGCCGTCCTGGTGCACGCCGATGTCGACGAAGGCGCCGAACGCGGCCACGTTGCTGACCACGCCTTCCAGCACCATGCCCGGCTTGAGGTCCTTGATGTCCTCCACGCCGTCGGCGAAGCGCGCCGCCTTGAACTCCGGGCGCGGGTCGCGACCGGGCTTCTCCAGTTCCTTGAGGATGTCGCGCACGGTCGGCACGCCGAACTTCTCGTCGGTGAACTGGTCCGGCTTGAGCGCGCGCAGGAAGCCGCCGTCGCCGATCAGCGCCTTGATCGGCTTGCCGGTGGCGCCGACGATGCGCTCCACCACCGGATACGCTTCCGGATGCACCGCCGAAGCGTCCAGCGGCTCGTCGCCATCGGCGATGCGCAGGAAGCCGGCGCATTGCTCGAAGGTCTTCTCGCCCAGCCGCGGCACCTTCAGCAGGTCCTTGCGGCGCTTGAACGGGCCGTTGTCGTCGCGGTGGCGGACGATGTTCTCGGCCACGCTGGCCGACAGCCCGGACACGCGCGACAGCAGCGCCGCCGAGGCGGTGTTGACGTGGACGCCGACCGCGTTGACGCAGTCCTCCACCCGCGCATCCAGCGCCCGCGCCAGCCGGTACTGGTCCACGTCGTGCTGGTACTGGCCCACGCCGATCGCCTTCGGCTCGATCTTGACCAGTTCGGCCAGCGGATCCTGCAGGCGCCGCGCGATCGACACCGCGCCGCGCAGGGACACGTCCAGTTGCGGGAATTCCTTGGCCGCGAATTCGGACGCCGAATACACCGAGGCGCCGGCCTCGCTGACCACGATCTTCTCCAGCTTCAGCTGCGGATTCTGCTTGATCAGGTCGGCGGCGAGCTTGTCGGTCTCGCGGCTGGCGGTGCCGTTGCCGATCGCGATCAACTCCACGCCGTGCTGCGTGCACAGCTGCCGTAGCGTGTGCAGCGACTGGTCCCACTGCCGGCGCGGCTCGTGCGGGTAGATGGTGTCGGTGGCCAGCAGCTTGCCGGTGGCGTCGACCACCGCGATCTTGCAGCCGGTGCGGATACCCGGATCCAGGCCCAGGGTCACCCGCGCGCCGGCCGGCGCGGCCAGCATCAGGTCCTGCAGGTTGTCGCCGAACACCGCGATCGCCTCGGCCTCGGCCTTCTCGCGCGCCTGGTTGAACAGGTCCAGCAGCAGGTGCATATGCAGCTTGGCGCGCCAGGTCAGGCGGCACGCATCGAGCAGCCAGCGGTCGCCCGGACGGCCCTGGTTGGCGATGCCGGCGCGCAGCGCGACGCGGCCTTCGGCGTACTGGTGGCCGGCCTCGGCATCGCTGCCCGGGTCCAGCTCCAGATAGACGATTTCCTCGCGACGCGCGCGGAACAATGCCAGGAGCCGGTGCGAGGGAATCTTCGCCAGCGCTTCGGCGTGATCGAAGTAGTCGCGGTACTTGGCGCCCTCCTGTTCCTTGCCTTCGGCCACGCGCGCGCGGATCACGCCGACGTCGGCGAGCCAGCCACGCAGTTCGCCGACCAGCGCCGCATCCTCGCCCCAGCGCTCCATCAGGATCGCGCGCGCGCCGTCCAGCGCGGCCTTGACGTCGGCCACGCCCTTGTCGGCATCGACGAAACCGGCGGCGAAGCTCTCCGGCGTCAGCGACGGATCGGCCAGCAGGCCGTCGGCCAGCGGCTCCAGGCCGGCTTCGCGCGCGATCTGCGCACGGGTCCGGCGCTTGGGCTTGTACGGCAGATACAGGTCTTCCAGCCGCGACTTGGTATCGGCGGCGAGGATCTCCGCGCGCAATTCGGCGCTGAGCTTGCCCTGCTCGTCGATGCTGGCCAGCACCGCGGCGCGGCGATCTTCCAGCTCGCGCAGATAGATCAGGCGGGTTTCCAGGTTGCGCAGCTGGGTGTCGTCGAGGCCACCGGTGACTTCCTTGCGGTAGCGCGCGATGAACGGAACGCTGGCGCCTTCGTCGAGCAAGGCGATGGCGGCGCGGGCCTGGGCCGGCTGCGCGCCGATCTCGGCGGCGATGGTATGGGCGATCTGCTGGGCGAGCTGAGTGTCTTGCATTGCATCCGGCCGAAGCCGCCTTGCGGAAAACGCCATTTTCGCAGTGCCGGGGCCGTCCGGGAACCCGTTGACAGGGGCGCGCCGACCTGTCGGCGTCAACCAATGCCGCAGGCCGACTTTTCGGCGTCAGCTCACGCCAGTGGGGCCGTCCAGCACGATGCGCACCTTGCGCACCAGCTCCTGGCGGTTGTAAGGCTTGGACAGCACGTCGAATTCGGTGCCGCCGGCGTCGGTGCGCTCGATCGAGGACTCCGCGTAACCGGTGGTCAGCAAGACCTTGAGCTTGGGCCGGCGCCGCCGCGCCTCGCGCGCCAGCATCACCCCGTTGAGCCCGCCAGGCATGATCAGGTCCGAGTACAGCAGGTCCACGTGCACGCCGGTGTCGAGCAGCTCCAGCGCCTCGCGCGCATTATGCGCGACGTGGGTGGCGTAGCCCTGGTCCTCCAGGAACAGCCGCGCCAGCTCGGCGATGTCCGGCCGGTCCTCCACGATCAGGATGGTCTCGTGGCCCTGCCGGTCGGAGGCGCGGCGAGCGCGCGAGTCGCGCGGCGCCGGGTTCTCGACGTTGTCGTCGATCGGGAAGTACAACCGCACCGTGGTGCCATGGCCCTCTTCCGAATACAGCCGCACCGCACCGCCGGACTGCTTGGCGAAGCCGTAGACCATCGACAGTCCCAGGCCGGTGCCCTTGCCCTCCTCCTTGGTGGTGAAGAACGGATCGAGCACGTGGGCCAGCACGTCCGCGGACATGCCGCTGCCGTTGTCGGTGACCGACACGCAGACGTAGTGACCGGGCAGCAGATTGTCGTAGGTGGTGGGTTCGTCGGCGCGGATCGACACGTTGCGGGTCTGGATCACCAGGCGCCGCGCGGGCTGCTCGGCCATCGCATCGCGCGCGTTGATCAGGATGTTCAGCAGCGCCACCTCGGCCTGGGTCGGGTCGATCCGGCAGTTGCGCAGATCCGGCGCCAGGTCCAGCGAGAACGCGATGCCGTCGCCCAGGGTGCGCTCGGCCACGTCGCTCATGCCCGCGACCAGCGCGTTGAGGTTGAGCACGCGCCCCTCCAGTTTCTGCTTGCGCGCGAAGGCCAGCAGCTGCTGGGTCAGCCGCGCGGCCTGGCCGGACGCGTCGCGCGCGCGCTCCACGCTCTTGCGCAGCCGCACCGGATCCACTGGTTCGCGTTCCAGGCCATGCTCGATCAATTCCAGGTAGCCGGACATCACCTGCAGCAGATTGTTGAAGTCATGGGCGATGCCGCCGGTCAGCTGGCCCAGCGCTTCCATCTTCTGCGCCTGGCGCAAGGCGTCTTCGGTATCGCGGCGGCGGCTGACGTCCAGCTGCGAGCCGAAGAAATAGACCAGCTGGCCGTGCTCGTTGTAGACCGGCGAGATGAACAGCGCGTTCCAGAAGCTGGAACCGTCCTTGCGGTAGTTGAGGATCTCCACCGCCACTTCGTTGCGCGCCTCGATCGCTTCGCGCACGCTGGCGACGGTATCGCGATCGGTATCCGGGCCCTGCAGGAAACGGCAGTTGTTGCCGAGCAGCTCTTCGCTGCTGTAGCCGGTCATTTCCAGGAACGCGCGGTTGACGAACACGATGGGATTGTCCGCCTGCCGCGGATCGGTGACGATCATCGGCATCCGCGTGGTTTCCACCGCGGCGAAGAAGATGTCGCTGCGGTGCTCGGACAGATCGGTGGTGGTGCTTTCGTGGACGGTGACGCGCGGCAGATTGCTGGAGTCGGGTGCGGGCATGGTCAAGGGCAGATCGATGCGAACCGCTGCTGGCCCGGCTAGGCGGGCGACCACACCGGGGTTCGCATGCCGGCGTCAACGCGAGTAGTACTGGTGCAAGCGTTCCACCACGATTTCGTCCTGCAGCGATTCCAGCGCCATGATCCGGACCCGGCGATCACTCAGCGCCAGCACGCGCTCGACATAGATCTCCGGTCCTTCGTCGGTCTCCTTCATCGATTTGCTGAAGCCATAGGGCACCACGCCCTTCTGACCATCCTTGCTGCCACCGATATACAGAACGACCGACATGACGCTTCCTCTGCTGGGAATTCGTGGAACTGGCGCGCAGCCTACACAGCGTGTCGTGAGGGCCCTCTCCACGCAGGTTAATCGCGGCTGTTTGCCCGCAAATGACTTACGCCTGCCTCACGCCGAATTAACCGGATCTAGGCCTTAGTCGCGCACCTCCCATCGCAACCGGCACCCATGGATCTCAAGAGCGGCTACCCCTTCTGGTCGGTGCGCAATGGCCTGATGCACAGTTTTCCGCAGCTGCGCAGCGACCTGCGCTGCGACGTGGCGATCGTCGGCGGCGGCATCACCGCGGCCCTGATCGCCGACGAACTGGTCGCGCACGGCCACGACGTCGCGGTGCTGGAGCAGCGCGACATCGGCTGGGGCAGCACCGCGGCCAGCACCTCGCTGCTGCAGTACGAGATCGACACGCACATGCTCGACCTGACCAAGCGCTATGGCGAAGACGCGGCCGCCCTCGCCTACGGCGCCTGCGCGCAGGCGTTGGAGCAGCTGCGCTCGCTGGTGCGGCCGCTGCGCGACGTCGACTTCGGCTGGAACGACAGCCTGTATTACGCCAGCCGCCGTCGCCACGTGCGCGTGCTGCAGGAGGAACTGCAACTGCGCGTACGCCACGGCCTGGAGGTGGAATGGCTGGATGCGCAGGCGTTGCGCAGCGTGTACGGGATCGAGGCGCACGGTGCGATCCTCAGCCACCAGGCTGCGCGGGTCGATCCGTATCGCCTGACCTACCGCCTGCTCGGCCGCGCGCACAAGCGCGGTGCCGGCGTTTACGACCGCACCCGCATCGCCGATATCCAGGTCAACGGCCGCGGCGCCACGCTGCGCACCGATCAGGGCGTGCAGGTGCGTGCCGCTCATGTGGTGATGGCAGCCGGCTATGCCGGCCAGGACTGGCTGGACCAGCGCGTGGCCAGGAACCGCAGCAGCTACGCCTTCGTCAGCGATCCGCTGGACGACGCCCGGCTCGGCGCGCTGAAGGACACCATGGTGTGGGAAAGCGCGCGCCCCTATCTGTACCTGCGCAGCACCGGCAACGGCCGCATCGTCGCCGGCGGCGAGGACGACAGCGTCGACATCCCGCTGCGCCGCGACAAGCGCGTGGACAGCAAGGCGCGCACGCTGTGCCGCAAGATCGCCAAGGCGATGCCGGGCCTGCAGCTGCAGCCGACCTTCGCCTGGGCCGGCACCTTCGCCGAGACCGCCGACGGCCTGCCGTTCTTCGGCCCGCACCCGCAGCACGGGCCGCGCATGCAGTTCGCGATGGCCTACGGCGGCAACGGCATCACCTACAGCATGCTCGGCGCCGGCCTGCTGCGCGCGCAGATCGAGCGTCGCGCGCACCCATTGAAGCAGCTGTTCGGTTTCGCGCGGCTGGACTGAACGTCAGCGCCGCCACGGCCACCAGCCGTGGCCGTGCAAGGCATAGCGGTCGGCAGCGCGCTCCAGCGGATTGCGCACGCTGACCCCGCCGCAGGCGAAGTACAGCGGCAGGAACAATGGCCCGAGCAGCAGGTATTGCAGCACGTGGGCGCGCTCGTGGTCGCCCAGGCGCACGTTCGGGTGCTGGCAGCGGCCGGCGGCATGTTCGTAGGTGGCGCACGCCACGTCCAAGTGGTCGGCACTGACCAGGATCACGTTGCCGAGCGTCAACGCCCCGCGCGGGCCCCAGGGGAAACGATCGAACACCAGGGCCAGTTCGCGCCGGCTGATCCGCGCGCGTGCGCCGAACGGCATGCCGGCGCATCCGGCGACCAGGCCGAGCAGCGTATTGGGCGAGGTCCACAGCGCGCCGAGCGCGAAACCGGCCAAGCGCAACGCGGCCAGCGCCGACCGGGTCAGTCGGCTTCGTTGGGAATCAGCAGCCACAGGATCAGATACACCAGGATGCCGGGGAACGCGGCCGAGGCGATCGAACCGACTACATAAATCACGCGCAGCAGCGTCGCGTTCCAGCCGAAGCGGTGTGCGATGCCGCCCATCACACCGGCAAGCATGCGGTCGTTGAGCGAGCGCGACAGCGTAGGGGTGGACTGGGACATGGCGGCGGCTCCTGCGGCGAAGGCGCGCTCAGTCTGGGCGCGGCGCCGCGGACGCGGCGTGACGGCGCAGCGCGGCCAACTGCTGGGCGAACCAGGTCGCCGCGTCCTGCTCCGGCTGGCCCGGACAGGCCACCCGGTAGGCCTCGCCGCTGCTACTGCTGCGGCTGGCGCCACGCTCGATGAATTGTTCGGCGCTGGCGACCAGGTCGCGCTTGCGCAGGTAGTCGTACTTGCGCTGCAGATGCGCCCTGGCCTGCGCCGCCGGATACCAGCTGCCGTTGCGCTGAAAGCGGCACGGAGACGCCTGCAAGGCCGCCAGCAATGCATCGATTTCGCGCTCGGCGACCGGCGGCGGCGCGGCCGCCGCGGTAACCGTGCAGACGCAAGCCAGGCCGAACGCCAGCAAGCGCACACCCAGCCGGCGTGGCGATGGCGCAGCGCGCCGCATCATACCCTCACTCGCCGCCATCGCGCTCGGCCAGCCAGCGGTGCAGCGCCGCCGGCACTTCGCGCTGCGCGCGGCCCGACACGTAGATGCCGATATGGCCGCCGCGGAAACTGAGCTCGGCATAGTCGTCGCTGCCGACCAGGCCGCGCAGCGCACGCGAGGCGTCCGGCGGCACCAGGTGGTCCTGTTCGGCGTAGATGTTGAGCACCGGCATGGCGACCTTGGCCAGGTCCACCGGGTGCTCGCCGATGCGCGCGCGGCCATGCACCAGCGCGTTGTCCTGGTAGAACTGCTTGACGAATTCGCGGAAGGTCTCGCCGGCCAGGTCGGGCGAATCGAAGATCCATTTTTCCATGCGCAGGAAATCTTCCAGGGCGCGCGGATCGTCGAGGATGTCCAGCAACCCCACGTATTTCTGCAGATTCAGCCGGAACGGCTTGAGCATCAGGTAACTGGCGTTCATCAGGTCCGCCGGCACGTTGCCCAACGTGTCCACGAACAGATCCACGTCCACCTGCCGCGCCCAGTTGGACAGCATGTTGTCCGGCGTGTGGAAATCCACCGGCGTCACCATCGTCACCAGGTTGCGGACCTTGTGCGGCTGCAGCGCCGCATAGCACAGCGAGAAGGTGCCGCCCTGGCAGATGCCGAGCACGTTGACCGGCGCGCCGGCGGCGGCGCCGCGCAGGTGATCGACCGCGCCGTCGATATAGCGCAGCAGATAGTCTTCCAGGGTCAGGTAGCGCTCGGAACGGTCGGGATAGCCCCAGTCCAGCACGTAGACGTCCTCGCCCAGCGCCAGCAGGCCCTTGACCAGCGAGCGGTCGGCCTGCAGGTCGACCATGTACGGGCGGTTGACCAGCGCATAGACGATCAGCAGCGGCACCTTTGCGGTGGGCGGCCGTTCGCCGACGAAGCGGTACAGCACGACCTTGCCGTCGCGCCACACTTCCTGCCGCTCGGTGACGCCGTACTGCACGTCGTCCAGCCCCGGCAGCACGCGCAGCCCTTCCACGAGCTTGCGCTGCAGTTCCAGCGTTTCCTGCAGCAGGTCGTCGCTGCTGAAGCTCAACGGCCCTTTCATGCGCGGCTCCGGCGCGGCGCCGTGCCTGAGGTACCGCGCGCCGGCTTGGCCGCAGCAGGCTTGGGTTTCGCAGCTGACTTGGACTTCGCACCAGTTTTGGACGTCGACTTCGCGACAGGCCTGGACGTGGCCGGCGCCTTGGGCGTTGAGGCGGCGCGCGAGCCGGATTGCTTGGCAGCGGCCTTGGTGCTCGTGCCAGCCGCCCTGGATGGCGACGGCGGACGCGGCGTAGCCTTGCTGCTCGCGGCCGGCTCCGAAGGCGCCGCCGCAGCGGCCGGCGCAGCGCCCCGCTCCAAGCGGCGCAGCCGCCGCTCCAGATCGGCGATATGCCGATGCGCCGCATCCAGTTCGGTGCGGGTGGGCAGGCCCAACTGCTCGCACAGCTGCTCGGTCTCGCGTTGCAGCAGCGCACGCAGGCGCATCTGCGCATTGGCGAAGCCGGCATAGACCTCGCGGAATTCTTCCGACAGCGCGGAGGCGGCGTAGGCCTCCTCGGCGGCGTCGATCCACAGGTCGAACATCGCCCGCGCGTTGGTCAGCTGCCGGCCCGGATCCTCGTGCTCGCGCAGCTTGGCCTCGAACACGCCGAAGGCGCGGTCGATCGCCCCCTGCAACTGGCCCAGGTAGGCCTGCAACTGCGCCTGGTAGTCCTGCTGCGCCTTGGCCAGCGCACGCCAGCGCGCGTGGTGGTTGCGGCCCGGACCGAAGCCCGGCATCTGCAGCCACGGTCCGCTGTCGCGCTGCAAGCCCTGCAGCCATTGCGCCGCCTGCTGCAGCCAGGGATCCACACCGGCCTGGCCGGCGCCGCGCGCGGTGCCGAGCAGCCATTGCAGCATCTGCTCGCGCTGGCCCTGCACCTGCTGCTTCCAGGCCTCGGCCACGTCGGCACTGCTGGCATCGCGCCCGGCGAACTGCGCGGCCACTTGCTGCATCGCGCTGAACCACTCGCCGGCCTGCTGCTGCAACTGCGTCACCGCATCCTCGGCCTGCGCCCCGGTGCCGCGCGGCAACCACTGCGCCCAGGCCTCGATCGCCTCGCGCCACGAACCGTGGCCGGCAGCGTCGGCGGGCGCCTGCGCGGCCGCACCGCCGCCCTGGCGCAGCGCGTCGCTCCACGCGCCCCAGTACTGCCGCGCCAACGCTTCGAAATCGCCGGCACCGCTGCCGCCGCTAGCCTTCATCGCCACCCTCCCAGGTCAGACCGGGATGATAGCAACCTGCCGCCGCTCAAGGCTTGGGAATGCGCAAGGTCTTGCTGATCATCAGCGAGCCGGACAGCGCGAACAGCAGCACCAGCGGGTGCAGCAGCCATGGTCCCAGCCGCCATTCGCCCCACCACAGCGCATCGCCGAGATGGCCCAGGTGCGCGGCCACCGCCAGCACGATCACCAGCGCCAGGCTGCTCGGGATCGGCGTGCCTTCGAAGTACGGCACCTTGTCGCCATCGCCGGCCAGTTGCTCGGCGGTGACGTTGTAGCGCGCCAGGCGGCTGACCCCGCAGCACACGAAGAAGCTCAGCACCAGCCAGTCCCAGCCGCCCTGCATGCCGCAGGCATAGGCCAGCGCCGCCGGCGCGACGCCGAAGGAGATCACATCGGCCAGCGAATCCAGCTCGCGCCCGAGCGTGGACGAAGACTTGCGCCAGCGCGCCACCCGCCCATCCAGCGCATCGAACACGAACGCCAGCGGAATCAGCGCCATGCCGATCAGCAGGTCGCTGCGCCGGCCCTCCTGCAGAAAACGCATCGCCGCGAACACCGCACCGGTGCCGCAGAAGGCATTGGCCAGGGTGAACCAGTCGGCCAGCTGGAACTCGCGCAGCATCGAAAAGTGGCGTTTCATCGGCATAGCGTGGCGGATCCGGCGTGAGAAAGGTGCGACCGGCACAGGGTAGCGTGGCGCCACCGCACTGGCGAGGACCGGCGCCATGGCGCCGTCGCAGCGCGCTGCTACGCTGCGCACCTTCCCTCCCGACAGGTGCTCCCCATGCAGACCGTCCTGATCACCGGTGCCGCCAGCGGCATCGGCGCCGGCATCGCCCGCGAACTGGCCGCCGGCGGCCGCCACATCGTCGTCAGCGACCTGGATGCGGCGGCGGCCGCCGCGGTGGCCGCGCAGCTGCGCGAGGCCGGCGGCTCGGCCGAGGCGGTGGCGCTGGACGTGGCCAGCGAGGCCAGCATCGGCGCGGCGCTGGCGGCGATCTCGCGACCCGTGGACGTGCTGGTCAACAACGCCGGGCTGCAGCATGTGGCGCCGCTGCAGGACTTCCCGATGGCCAAGTGGAGCCTGCTGGTCGAGGTGATGCTGACCGGCGTGGCGCGCCTGACCCAGGCGGTGCTGCCGGGCATGCGCGAGCGCGGCTTCGGCCGCATCGTCAACATCGGCAGCATCCATTCGCTGGTCGCCAGCCCGTACAAGAGCGCCTACGTCGCCGCCAAGCACGGTCTGGTCGGGTTCTCCAAGGTGATCGCGCTGGAGACTGCCGATACCGACATCACCATCAACACGCTGTGCCCCAGCTACGTGAAAACGCCGCTGGTGGACAAGCAGATCGCCGACCAGGCGCGCACCCGCGGTATTTCCGAAGCCGACGTGGTCGCGCAGGTGATGCTCAAGCCGATGCCCAAGGGCGTGTTCATCGATTACGACGAACTGGCCGGCTGCGTCGCGTTCCTGGCTTCGCCGGCGGCGCGCAACATCACCGCGCAGACCATCGCCATCGACGGCGGCTGGACCGCGCAGTAGCGGCGTGGCGCGTTCCTGCAGGACGTGCACTGGCCCGTAGCGCAAGCGAGGCTGGCGAATTTTTCGCCAGCCTGGCGACAAGCGTTGCACTGCAACGCGATCGAGGCCTTATCCACAACGTTTGGCCGATTCCATCCACACATGCTGTGGAGAAGCGCGGCCGGCGATGGCGAAATTTTCGCCACTCGGGAAAATCGGCCAGCAGTTTCAGCGACTTGCCACGCTTGCCCACAGGCTTGTGCAGGATCGATCCACAGCCGCTGTGGACAAGCCGCACGCGGCGTCGCGCAGGCGTTCGACTGGGCGGCGCGCCGGACTCCTCCCTAATCCCTACGGAAGAGGCGCCAGCGGCTTTTCCCTTCTCCCCTCGGGAGAAGGTGCCCCGAAGGGGCGGATGAGGGTACGGGCGCAGCCTCGTGCACCCAAACTCCGCGAGACGCTTCGCGCCGGACCCTCACCCCAACCCCTCTCCCGGTGGGAGAGGGGCTAGCGGCTTTTCCCTTCTCCCACCGGGAGAAGGTGCCCCGAAGGGGCGGATGAGGGTACGGGCGCAGCCTCGTGCACCCAACTCCGCGAGTCGCTTTCGCGCCGTACCCTCACCCCAACCCCTCTCCCGGGGGGAGAGGGGCTCGGCTGTTCCCTTCTCCCGTCGGGAGAAGGTGCCCCGAAGGGGCGGATGAGGGTCCGGGCGAAGCCTCGTGCACCCAAACTCCGCGGGTCGCTTTCGCGCCGTACCCTCACCCCAACCACTCTCCCGGAGGGAGAGGGGCTTACGGCTCAGCGCGAGCGCTCAAACCCGCGAGTAGCGCCACGACAGCATGCGCCCGTCGCGGTACGGCATCACCCCGTGGAACGGGCGCGGATCGCCGTCGAACACCAGCGGCAGGAAGTGGCGGTCGCCCTCCCACAGCGGCAGCGCGTCCATTTCCGCCACCGGCACCCAGGCCAATGTGCCCTCGGCGTTCTCGGTGAACGGTTCGCCGCTGTAGGCGCTGATCAGGAACAGAAAACCCAACCAGTCCTCGCCGTGCTTGCCGAACCCCGGCCAGCTGATCGTGCCGCGCAGTTGCAGCGCCTCGCATTCGATGCCGGCTTCTTCGCGGATTTCGCGGCGCATGCCGTCCAGCACGTCCTCGTCCGCCTCGACCTTGCCGCCCAGGCCGTTGTACTTGCCCAGATGATGGTCGCCGGGCCGCGCATTGCGGTGGATCAGCAGCACCTTGGAGCGGTCGGGCGACAGCACGTAGCCCAGCGTGGCGACGATCGGGGTGTAAGGCATGCGGCAGGCGGGCGAGTCGGCGGGCGCGCAGTATGCCGCATCCGCCAGCGGGGACGATCAGATCGCCGGCGTCGCCGCGTCCTCGGCCGGGCGCCGCAGCGGCCCGGCCGGCTTCAGCGTGGCCACGCCATGGCCGCGCTCGGCCAGGTATTCCAGCCACTTGCTGAGGAAGGTGTTCATGCGCATGCGGTGGCTGATCAGTTCCGCCGGCGGCGGATACAGCCCCATCACGTCCTGCCAGCGGCGGCCGACGTAGCAATGCGTGGTCTCGGCCTGGCGCGCGTCGCGGTACAGGCGCACGTAGGCCGACGGATCCGGCTCGCCGGTGAGCGGGTCGCACAGGTCGTAGGTGATGCGCAGTTCCACCGTGTAGCGGTGGTGCTCGATCACGTCCAGGCGCAGGTCCAGGCCGTCGCCGACCGAAGACAGGTAGCTGCCCACGGCCAGATCGGACGGCACGAACAGCCGGTTCAAGTGCAAGAAATTCTCGGCGTACAGCCCCATCAGCCAGCCGAATCGGCTCAGCCGGGGGATGCGTTCGCTGCGGGTCAGGGCGTGCTGCATGGAGCCGATGCTACACGCTGCGAGGCCGGCGCGGCAGCATTGACGGATCGCCCGCGCAGGCCTACCTTGGAAGTCTCGGCACGAGCGTGCGATCGCCTCGCAGACAGGCCGATCTTGCGCAGGTCGGCCCCGATCCTCGCCACCGCCGCGTCAGAACATCTCGCGCTGCAGCCCCAGCGTCGCCAGCACCTTGCTGGAAATCTCCTCGATCGAGGTATGCGTGGTGCTCAGGGTCGGGATCCGCTCCATCCTGAACATGGTTTCGGCCGCGGACACCTCGCGCCGGCAGGTCTCCAGGTTGGAATAGCGCGAATTCGGCCGCCGCTCCTGGCGGATCTGCTGCAGCCGGTCCGGATCGATGGTCAGCCCGAACAGCTTGCTGCGGTACGGACGCAACCGCGGCGGCAGCCGGTCGTGCTCTAGGTCCTCCGCGGTCAGCGGATAGTTGGCCGCGCGCACGCCGTAGTGCAGCGCCAGGTAGATGCAGGTCGGCGTCTTGCCGGCGCGCGAGACGGCGACCAGAATCAGGTCGGCCTCGTCGTAGTTGATCGCGATGCCGTCGTCGTGGGTCAGCGCGAAGTTCATCGCGTTGATGCGGCGATGGTAGGTCTCGAAGTCGACCAGGCCGTGCGCCTGCCCTACCCGCGAATGCCGCGGCGCGTTCAATTCGCGCTCCAGCGGCTCGATGAACGGCGCGAACACGTCGAGCATCAAGGCCCCGCTTTCCGACAGCAGCATGCTCAGCTGCGGATCGACGCAGGAGTTGACCACGATCGGCCGCACCTGATAGCGCTCGCCGGCGGCATGGATGCGCTGCGCCGCCTCGCGCGCTTTTTCCGGATCGTCTACGAACGACATGCGGTCGGTGACGAAGCTGAAACCGCTGAACTGCGTGAGCAGGCTATGCCCAATGGTTTCAGCGGTGATACCGGTTCCATCGGACACGTAGAACACCGGTCGGATCGTCGACATTGCCTGAATTCTCCTTGCTGAAACCCAACGGATGCGCCCGGCCGCGCTTGTGCCGACTCGGGTGCGCACTGCATGATATCGGCTTCTTCCCCCACGGACGCGGCCATTCTGCCCGCCTCGGGCGATGGCCCTACGGAGCATCGCGCTTGAACGAGAACATCCTTTGGTTGCACGAGTTGCGCCTTACCGACCTGGCTCGTGTCGGCGGCAAGAACTCCTCCCTCGGCGAAATGATCGGCAACCTGGCAGGTTTGGGAGTCTCGGTACCCGGCGGCTTCGCCACCACTGCCGAAGCGTTCAAGGCGTTCGTCGCCCACAACAATCTCTATCAACGCATCTTCGACAAACTGGCCACGCTGGACGTGGAAGATGTCGGCGCGCTGACCCTGGCCGGCAAGGAAATCCGCGGCTGGGTCATCGATGCGCCGCTGCAGCCGGAGCTGGACCAGGCGATCCGCGAGGCCTATGCCAAGCTGTGCGCCGAGAACGGCGGCGGTGAAATCGCGGTCGCGGTGCGCTCCTCGGCCACCGCCGAAGACCTGCCCGACGCCAGCTTCGCCGGCCAGCAGGAGACCTTCCTCAACGTGACCGGCGCCGACGACGTGGTGCACAAGGTCAAGGAAGTCTTCGCCAGCCTGTACAACGACCGCGCCATCGCCTACCGCGTGCACCACGGGTTCAAGCACGAGGACGTGTTCCTGTCGGCCGGCGTGCAGTTGATGGTGCGCTCCGGCGTCGGCGCCTCCGGCGTGCTGTTCACGCTCGACACCGAGTCCGGTTTCCGCGACGTGGTGTTCGTTACCTCGAGCTTCGGCCTCGGCGAAATGGTCGTGCAGGGCGCGGTCAACCCCGACGAGTTCTACGTCTACAAGCCCACCCTCAATGCCGGCAAGCCGGCGATCCTGCGCCGTTCGCTGGGCAGCAAGCTGATCCGCATGGTGTATTCGGATGTGCCGGGCGAGCGCGTGCGCATCGAAGACACCCCCGCCGAGCTGCGCAACACCTTCTCGATCAGCGACGAGGACGTGCAGGAACTGTCCAAGCAGGCGCTGGTGATCGAGAAGCACTACCAGCGGCCGATGGACATCGAGTGGGCGAAGGACGGCGTCAGCGGCAAGCTGTTCATCGTGCAGGCGCGCCCAGAGACGGTGAAGTCGCGTGGCCATGCCACCCAGATCGAGCGTTTCGCGCTGGAACGGCGCGGCACGGTGATCGCCGAAGGCCGCGCCATCGGCCAGAAGATCGGCGCCGGCGTGGCCCGCGTGGTGCGCAGCCTGGACGACATGAGCCGGGTGCAGCCCGGCGACGTGCTGGTCGCGGACATGACCGATCCGGACTGGGAGCCGGTGATGAAGCGCGCTTCGGCGATCGTTACCAACCGCGGCGGCCGCACCTGCCACGCGGCGATCATCGCCCGCGAGCTGGGCGTGCCGGCGGTGGTCGGTACCGGCAACGCGATGGAGCTGATCGAGGACGGCCGCGAGGTCACGGTGAGCTGCGCCGAAGGCGACACCGGCTTCATCTACGCCGACCTGCTGCCGTTCGAGCGCACCACCACCGACCTGGGCAACATGCCGCCGGCGCCGCTGAAGATCATGATGAACGTGGCCAACCCGGAGCGCGCGTTCGACTTCGGCCAGCTGCCCAACGCCGGCATCGGCCTGGCGCGGCTGGAGATGATCATCGCCGCGCACATCGGCGTGCATCCGAATGCGCTGCTGGAATACGCCAAGCAGGATGCGGCGACCAAGAAGAAGATCGACGAGAAGATCGCCGGCTACGCCGACCCGGTCAGTTTCTACGTCAACCGCCTGGCCGAAGGCATCGCTACGCTGACCGCGTCGGTGGCGCCGAACCCGGTGATCGTGCGCCTGTCCGACTTCAAGTCCAACGAGTACGCCAACCTGATCGGCGGCAGCAACTACGAGCCGCACGAAGAGAATCCGATGATCGGCTTCCGCGGCGCCAGCCGCTATGTCGATCCGAGCTTCTCGGCGGCGTTCGCGCTGGAGTGCAAGGCCGTGCTCAAGGTCCGCAATGAGATGGGCCTGGACAACATGTGGGTGATGATCCCGTTCGTGCGCACCCTGGAAGAAGGCCGCAAGGTCGTCGAGGTGCTGGAGAAGAACGGGCTCAAGCAGGGCGAGAACGGCCTGAAGATCATCATGATGTGCGAGCTGCCGTCCAATGCGCTGCTGGCCGACGAGTTCCTGGAGATCTTCGACGGCTTCTCGATCGGCTCCAACGACCTGACCCAGCTGACCCTGGGCCTGGATCGCGATTCCTCGATCGTGGCGCACCTGTTCGACGAGCGCAACGCCGCGGTCAAGAAGCTGCTGTCGATGGCGATCAAGGCCGCGCGCGCCAAGGGCAAGTACGTGGGCATCTGCGGCCAGGGGCCGTCGGACCATCCGGAGCTGGCCGAGTGGCTGATGCAGGAAGGCATCGAGTCGGTGTCGCTGAATCCCGACACCGTGGTCGACACCTGGCTGCGCCTGGCCAAGCTGAAAGCCGCCAGCTGATGGGCACGGCAACGCCGTTGCTGGCGGCGGTGGCGGCGGCGACCTCCGCCGCGCCGGCGGCGCCGACCCAGCAGCCGTTCAACTGGAGAGACCTGGATTGGGCGCAGTACGCGCTCAACTGGGGCGTGGCGCTGGTCATCCTGGTGCTGGGCATGTGGATCGCCAAGCGCCTGAGCCTGTGGCTGCAGCGCGTGCTGCTGCGTGCGCGGGTGGAGGCCACGCTCAGCAACTTCCTGCGCAACGTCGCCTATGCGTTGCTACTGGTGCTGGTGTTCGTCACCGCGCTGCAGAAGATCGGCGTGCCGCCGACCTCGCTGTTCGCGGTGCTCGGCGCGGCCGGCCTGGCGGTCGGCCTGGCGCTGAAGGATTCGCTGTCCAACATCGCCTCGGGGGTGATGCTGATCGTGCTGCGGCCGATGCGCGATGGCGACCATGTGGTGGTGGCGGGCCAGGAAGGCATCGTCGACGAGATCCGGATCTTCCAGACCCGCATCCGCACCTTCGACGAGCGCATGATCACCCTGCCCAACAGCACCATCACCACCGCGCCGATCGTCAACTACAGCACACTGCCCAATCGGCGCCTGGAGATCACCGTCGGCGTCGGCTACGGCGACGACCTGAAGAAGGCGCAGCAACTGCTGCTGCAGATCGCCAAGGACAATCCGAACATCCTGGAGACGCCCGCGCCGTTCGTGCAGGTCACCAACCTGGGCGAGAGCACGGTGGACCTGATGCTGTTCGCCTACGCCAGGAACGGCGACTTCGGCGCGGCCAAGAGCAGCACGCTGGAAAACATCCGCAACCAGTTGCTGGAGAACGGGCTCAGCATTCCCTACCCGCAGCGCGATCTGCACGTGTACCACCACGATGCCGACGGGCGTCCGATCGCCGAGCTGCTGCTGAAGGGAGTCACCGACGACGGCGAAACCAAGCAAGGGCCGCCACTGGCTCGTTGAATCAGGCTCGTTGAATCAGGCCCGTCGAGCCAGGGCCCTTGCGCCATGCCGCGCCGTCCAGGCGCGGCGTTCGAATCGCGCAGCGCCGCTCAGCGCGCGCCGCTGCCCTGCCCGCCCAAGCTGCCCATGAACGGGCGGTAGTAGCGCAGTTCGTCGATCGAATCGTGCACGTCGCTGAGTGCGGTGTGCGAGGAGGTCTTGTTCAGCCCCGAGGCGATCCCCGGCGCCCAGCGCCGCGCCAGTTCCTTCAGCGTGGACACGTCCAGGTTGCGGTAGTGGAAGAAGCGCTCCAGCCGCGGCATCTGCCGGTGCAGGAAGCGCCGGTCCTGGCAGATCGAGTTGCCGCACATCGGCGAGGCGCCCGGCTTGCACCACTGCGCCAGGAACGCCACGGTCTGCGCCTCGGCCTGGCCCAGGGTGACCTGGCTGTCGAGCACGCGCTGCCACAGCCCGGAATGGCGATGCTGGTTGCGGTTCCACTCGTCCATCGCCTGCAGCGTCTGCAGCGGATGCGCGATGGCGAATTCCGGGCCCTCGGCCAGCACGTTGAGCTGGCCGTCGGTGACCACCGTGGCGATCTCGATGATCGAATCATTGTCGGTATCCAATCCGGTCATTTCCAGATCGATCCAGATCAGACGATCGTTGTCCACGTGCGGTTCCGCCATATCACCATCCTGTCGTTCGCGCGCTGCCGGCGCGGGGGGTTCGTATCGGTCGCGCATGATACCGCGCGTGACCCCGCTGCCTTCACGTCCGCCGCGCCGCGGCGCTCAACCGCCGAGCGGCGGCTTGCCGCGCTTGGCGCGGAAATAGTTGGTCAGGCGCAACCCGGCCGGCGCCGCCAGCACGCCGCCGCGCACCTGCACGCGGTGGTTGTGGCGCGGATCGGCGAGCAGGTCGAATACGCTGCCGCAGGCGCCGGTCTTCGGATCGGCGGCCGCGAACACCAGCTGCGCCACGCGCGCATGCACCACCGCCATCGCGCACATCGCGCACGGTTCCAGGGTCACGTACAGGGTGCTGCCGACCAGGCGGTGGTTGCCGAGCCGGCGCCCGGCCTGGCGCAGCGCCACGATCTCGGCATGCGCGCTGGGATCGTGCTCGGCGATGTTGAGGTTCCAGCCCTCGCCCAGCACCTCGTCTTCGGCCGAGACCAGCACCGCGCCGACCGGGATCTCGTCGAACTCGCGCTCGGCGCGGTCGGCCAGGGCCAGCGCGTGCAGCATCCAGCGCTCGTCGCGCGCGGCGCTCCCGCTGTCGGCGTTCATCGCGCCGCGGCGTGCTTGCGCACGAACTCGGCGAACACCGCCAACGTGGCTTCGCTGACATGGTGCTCGATGCCTTCGGCATCGCGCCGCGCGATGTCCTCGTCGATGCCCAACGCCAGCAGGAACTGCTCCACGGTCTGGTGGCGCTGCCGGCTGGCGGCCGCCAGCGCCTCGCCATCGGGGGTCAGGAACACGCCGCGATACGGGCGCTGGATCACCCAGCCGCCCTTGACCAGCCGCTTGAGCATCTTCGCCACGGTCGGCTGGGCCACGCCCAGGCGCGCGGCGATATCCACCTGCCGCGCCTCGCCGCCGTCGGCCAGCAGGTCGGAGATCAGCTCCACGTAGTCCTCGATCAGCTCCAGGCGATGCGCTTCGCGCACCTGGCGGAAGCTCTCGACCTGTACCCGCGCGTCGAGCAGCGCCGCCCCTGGCGCCGTCGACTTCCCGCTTTTGTGCATCGCAACGCCCTTGTCCGGTGCCGGCGAACGCCGGCCGCTGCCTATTCTGGCCGAAATCGCGTCTATCGCAGCGATTCGATTTGCCAATGCTAAAGAAAATAGCACATGCTATATACTGCGCATGCACCCCCACTTGCATGTCCGCCATGGCCGATCCCCTGCCACTGTCCGAATCCAAGGCCGCCTGGCCGCAAGCCGGCGACGCGCAACGGCGCAGCCTGGGCGACATGAACGGCAGCGTCGCCGTGCCCAGTCGCGGGCTCGGCTGGCGGCGCTTCCTGGCCTTCCTCGGGCCGGGCTACATGGTCTCGGTGGGCTACATGGATCCGGGCAACTGGGCTACCGACCTCGCCGGCGGCTCGCACTTCGGCTATCTGCTGCTGTCGGTGATCCTGCTGTCGAACCTGATGGCGATCGTGCTGCAGGGACTGGCCGCACGGCTGGGCATCGCCACCGGCCGCGACCTGGCGCAGGCCTGCCGCGAGCACTATTCCAAACCAGTCAACTTCCTGCTGTGGCTGGCCTGCGAGGCGGCGATCGTGGCCTGCGACCTGGCCGAGGTGATCGGCACCGCGATCGCGCTGAAGCTGCTGTTCGGCATCCCGCTGACCCTGGGCGCGATCATCACCGCGATCGACGCGCTGCTGGTGCTGTACCTGATGCGCCGAGGCTTCCGCACCCTGGAGGCGTTCGTGATCGCGCTGCTGCTGGTGATCTTCGCCTGCTTCGTGGTGCAGATCGTGCTGGCCGCACCGCCGCTGCGCGAAGTGCTGGCCGGCTTCGTCCCGCGCGCCGAAGTGGTGACCAATCCGGCCGCGCTGTACCTGGCGATCGGCATCATCGGCGCGACGGTGATGCCGCACAACCTGTACCTGCATTCGTCGATCGTGCAGACCCGCGCCTACGCGCGCACCGACGATGGCCGCCGCTCGGCGCTGCGCTGGGCGCTGGCCGACAGCACCATCGCGTTGAGCCTGGCGCTGTTCGTCAACGCCGCGATCCTGGTGCTGGCCGCCGCGGTGTTCCATGCGCACGGCCGGACCGACGTGCAGGAGATCGAGCAGGCCTACGAATTGCTGGCGCCGATGCTCGGCGTCGGCCTGGCCTCGACCCTGTTCGCGGTGGCGCTGCTGGCCTCGGGCATCAACTCCACGGTGACCGCGACGCTGGCCGGGCAGATCGTGATGGAAGGCTTCCTGCACCTGCGCATCCCGGCCTGGGCGCGGCGGCTGCTGACCCGCGGCCTGGCGATCGTGCCGGTGGTGGTGGTGACCTGGCTGTACGGCGAGCAAGGCACCGCCAAGTTGCTGGTGCTGAGCCAGGTGCTGCTGTCGATGCAGTTGCCGTTCGCGGTGATCCCGCTGGTGCGCTTCGTCGCCGACAAACGCAAGATGGGCGCGCTGGTGGCGCCGCGCTGGCTGATCGGGCTGTCGTGGATCATCGCCGCGCTGATCGTGGTGCTGAACGTGAAGCTGCTCGGCGATACCTTGCTGCATTGAACGGCGCAAGGATGGAGTCACCGCGCAGGCGCAGGCATGCGCCAACCACGCCCGCGCTCACGAATGCAGAGGAGCCGCTTCCGGTTTTCCCTGGGCGCCGGGATTGGCGCGCACCTGCTGCAGCGCGGCGGCCAGTTCGTCGAGCCGGTACGGCTTGGACAGGATCTGCACGCCTTGCGCCTCGGCCGCGGATTTCGCCGCTTCCGCATAGCCGCTGGTGAGCAGGATTGGCAGCGCCTTGCGGCGCATGCGGATTTCGTGGACCAGCTCCAGGCCGTTCATGCCGCCGGGCATCATGATGTCGGAGAACACGATGTCCACCACGCGCTCGTTGGCCAACGCGCCCAGCGCTGCCGCCGCGCTGGCCACGCGGGTGACCTGGTAGCCCAACTGGCGCAGCATCTCGCCGACCAGCGCGGCGACTTCGTCGTCGTCCTCGACCAGCAGCACGTAGCCGGCCTCGCCCGCGGTGTGGCGCGCCACCCGTTGCAGGTCCACCAGATGCCGCTCGTCCGGCGCAGGCGTGCGGAACGAGCGCGGCAGCAGCAGATGGATCGCGGTGCCCCGCCCGAGTTCGCTGTCGATGTGGATGGAGCCGCCGGATTGCTGCACGAACCCGTGCACCTGCGCCAGGCCCAGGCCCGAGCCCTTGCCGATGTCCTTGGTGGTGTAGAACGGTTCGAACACCCGCGCCTTCACTTCCGGTGGCATGCCCACGCCGGTATCGATGATCGACAAACGAATGAAATCCGGATCGGCCTTGCCCGCACCCGCCACGTTCTGCGCCCGCACCACGATCGTGCCGCCATTGGGCATGGCATCGCGTGCGTTGACCGCCAGATTGAGCACCACCAGCTCCAGCTCGCCGGGGTCCACTTCGATCGGCCACAGGCCGTCGGCGAAGTCGAAATCCACGTGCACGTCGCCGCGCAGGCTGCGGTCCAGCAGTTCGCGCATGCCGCCGATCTGCCGGGTCAGATCGACCGGCTCCGGCTTGAGTTCCTGACGCCGCGAGAACGCCAGCAACTGCCGGGTCAGCCCGGCGCCGCGTTGCGCGGCCTTCTGCATGCCGTCCATCAGCCGCTTGCGTATGGCCGGGTCGGTCTGCGTGTCGAGCATCGCCAGGCCGCCGGAAATCACCATCAGCAGGTTGTTGAAATCGTGAGCGACGCCGCCGGTCAATTGCCCGATGGCCTCGATCTTCTGCGCATGGCGCAGGGTCTCCTCGACCCGCGCGCGCTCGTCCATCTGTGTGCGCAACTGGCGATTGGCCTGCTCCAGCTCACGCGTGCGCGCCACCACCTGCGCCTCCAGCTCCTGCGCCGCCGACGCCTGTTCCCGCAGCAGCGAGCGCACTTCGTACTGACGGGTACGGGCGCGCAGCGCAGCCTTGATGGCGCTGGTCAAGGTGATGGCCTGCACCGGCCGCTCGAGCAAGGCGACATTGCGCAGCGAGGCCACGAGCTTGCGCCGCCAGGTCACCACAGACGGTTGCTCCTGGTGACTGGTCAGCACCACGAACGGCAGGTCCGACCACGTCGGCTGCGCATCGGCCCAGGCGTACAGCGCGCTTGCATCCTTGCCGAACAGGCCTTCTTCGGCGATGAACACCGCCGCGGCGCCGACGCCCAGTTCGCGTACCACGCTGTCCAGGTCGGTACAGTTGTGCGCTACCACGCCGCCCCGCCGCAGCAGCTCGACCGAGGCCGCGCCGTCGCGCCCGATCGGCGCATAGACCAGCACCCGGTGCTCGATCGCGTTGCTGCTGCTCATGCGAGCGAATCCAGCAACGGAAGCTCTCCTCCGCCGTAACGGGGCGTTCCGGAGAAGATGCCGCTGAACTCCTTCAGCGGAGGACCGAGATCGATGCCCTTGCCGCTGAGCCGGAACTCGCGGATGGTGTTCTCGTGGTTGCCGCTGCGCTTCTTCACCACCGACAGCGCGCGGCGCACCGTGCCGCCCACTTCGAAGTAACGCAACATCAGCACCGAATCGCTGAGGTAGCTCAGGTCCAGCGGGGTTTCCATCGGACCGACCAGTCCGTGCTGCGCGAGCACCAGGATGGTCAGCACGCCCTTCTGGCCCAGGAAGGTCAGCAACTCATGCATCTGCAGGATCAGAAAGCGCTCGTCCGGCATCGCATTGAGATAGCCGTTGAGGCTGTCGATAACGATCACCCGCACGTCGTCCACTTCCACGCTGCGACGCACGTTGGCCGCGAACTCGCCCGGCGACATCTCGGCCGGGTCGATCTGCTGGAAACGGATCAATCCATCGTCGAGCTTTTCCTGCAACGGCAGCCCCAGCGTCCGCGCGCGCGCCTCCACCGTGCCGCGGCCCTCGTCGAACGCGAAAAACGCGCTGCGTTCGCCGCGCTGGGCCGCGGCGATCGTATAGGTCAGCGCCAACGAGGACTTGCCGACGCCCGCCGCCCCGAGCAACAAGGCATTGGTGCCGCGCTCCAGGCCGCCGCCGAGCAGTTTGTCCAGTTCGGCGTTGCCGCTGGAGACGACTTCGCTGACGTAGTGGTGCGCGTAGTCGGCCGCGACCAGGCGCGGATAGATCTCCAATCCGCCTTTCTGGATGGTGAAGTCGTGGTAGCCGCCGCGGAACCGGATGCCGCGCATCTTGACCACGCGCAGGCGCCGGCGTTCGGCGCCATAGTCGATGGCCAGTTGCTCCAGCAGCACCACGCCGTGGGTGATGGAGTGCAACTGCAGGTCGTTTTCCTGCGAGGACAGGTCGTCGAGCATGATGACCGTGCACTGCCGGCTGGCGAAGAAATGCTTCAGCGCCAGCACCTGGCGGCGATAGCGCAGCGGGCTCTGCGCGAGCAGGCGCAGTTCGGACAGGCTGTCCAGCACCACGCGCGTCGGGTTGAGTTGCTCGACCTTGTTGAAGATCAGCTTGGTGGTCTCGGTCAACTCCATTTCCGCGGGGTGGAACACGGTGAGCTCGCGCTCCGGATCCAGCACGATCTCCGGCGGCACCAGTTCGAACACATCGACCTGGTCCATGCTCCAGCCGTGGCGACTGGCGACCAGGTGCAGTTCGCGCTGGGTCTCGGACAAGGTGATGTACAGCACCCGTTCGCCATGCCGGGCGCCTTCCAGCAGGAACTGCAGGGCGATCGTGGTCTTGCCGGTGCCTGGGCGGCCTTCGTACAGATACAGGCGGTTGGGATCGAAGCCGCCGCCAAGGATATTGTCCAAACCCGCACTGCCGGTCGAGATGCGCGGCAGGTCGTCGCCGTGCGCGTGATCGGGTTGCCGGTGGGCCGTCATAGGTGTCCTTGAAGTTTTTGCGTGTGGATCGAAGGTAATGTGTCGGCGCCATCCGCTGAGCGGCTGCGTACGACAAAGCGCAACAGGGACCCTTTCGCCAGCACGGCTTGCATGGATGCCGGGCCCGGCGCTCGCTCACTCGGCGTGTCGCAACGCTCAAGGTTCGGTGACGCCAAAAAACACACTACGTTTGGCAAAGTGATGTTTTTGTGTAGGCGCAGCCCTTGAGGATGGGTTCCCGCCAGGCTCCCGCCATGCGGAAAAAACTGGCCGCGACCGCCGCGGATCGACGGCCGGACCACGGCACCGCACCTCGCGGCCTGGTCACGAAACCGATCCGCCCGGCGCCGGCTTGCGGTTCGCCAGGACCGGGAACGCGGCCCGGCGTGCCGGCGGCCGTCACGCGTGGCCTTCTGGATCCAGCGTCCCCAGCAGCTCGTGCATGCGATACGGCTTGGACAGGAACCGCGCCGTGGGCGGCAACGGCGGCAACTGCGACAGCGCATAGCCGGACAGCAGGATCGTCACGCAGGCCGGATTCATCGCCTGCGCGGTGCGCACCACCTCGATGCCGCTGACGCCACCGGGCATGCTGATGTCGCTGATCACGCAGTCGAACTGCCCGCTGGCCAGTTCCGCCTGCGCCTGGATGCCGTTGGCCGCTTCGAGGACGTCGAACCCGGCGTCCTTCAGGGCGAGGGCCGTCACCATCCGCAGCAGCGCATCGTCCTCGACATAGAGGATCTTTCTGGTGGTCATGGCGTCGTCGCAACCGGAATGTACATGGTGACCAGGGTTCCCTGGCCCTGCCCGCTTTCGATGCTAGCGAACCCGCCGGACTGGCCGGCGAACCCGAACACCTGGCTCAAGCCCAGGCCGCTGCCGCTGCCGACATCCTTGGTGGTGAAGAACGGCTCCATGGCGCGCAGCCGCACCTCCTCGGGCATGCCCGGGCCGTCGTCCTGCACTGCCACGCTCACATAGTCCTGCCCGGGCCTGGCTTCCACGTGCAGGGACGGGGCGGAGCGACATAGACGCGTGGAGATCACGATCCGGCCTTGCTGCATCGCGTCGCGCGCGTTCGCGACCAGATTCATCAACGCCGCCTCGAACTGGCTGGCGTCGACCACCACCGTCGGCAACGCATCGGCGAACGCGAATTCGCAAGTCATGGCATCGCCGGCCACGCGCCGGTACAGGTCGGCGGCTTCGGCGATCAGCGCATTGACGTCGTTGGGCTCGGGGACCAGGTCCTGGCCGCGGGCGAAGGCCAGCATCTGCTGCGACAAGCGGCTGCCCCGCTCCGCCGCATCGGTGGCCGCGCCGATCAGGAGCTGGCTGCGCGCGTCAGGCCGGGCCTTGGCCAGCAGGTCCAGGCTGCCGACGATGACCGCCAGCAGATTGTTGAAATCGTGGGCGATGCCCAGCGTCAGGCGGCCGATGGCCTGCACCTTCTGCGCCTGCGCCAGAGCGCGTTCGGCCTTGCGCAGGTCTTCGGCGGCATTGAACTTCTCGGTGACGTCGCGGGTGACCTTGGCGTAGCCGACCAGCGCGCCGTCCTTCCACACCGGATCGATGACCACGCTGGCCCGGAACTGCGAACCGTCCTTGCGCACCCGCCAGCCTTCGGCCTCGTAGCGGCCTTCGCGCCTGGCGGTGTCCAGCCCCTTGCGCGGCAAGCCGGCGGCAGCGTCCTGCGGTGTGTAGAACCTGGAAAAGTGCTGGCCGACGATCTCGGCCTCCTCGTAGCCCTTGATGTGGCGGCCGCCTGTGTTCCAGCTGAGGATGAAGCCTTCCGGGTCGAGCATGTAGATCGCGTAGTCTGTCACGCTCTGCAATAGCAGACGATCTGCTTCGGTTGCGAGCGGAGTAAGCATTAAAGCCAAGTGGCGCGGTGAAGTCGGCCCCAAAATAGCCAGCCATTTGTTAATTATTTGTAGAATGCGCTGCATTCGCTGCGTGACGCCGCGCAGCTCGCTGCGGCCAGTCGAGTGCCTTTGAAGCCTTGGCATCTTCCTCGTCATGGCTGGTAGAGGTACGGCGACGCAGAAGGATTTCAGAACCTGACGGCGACGGGTTCGTCGCTGTAAGAGATGCATTTGGAAACCGCGTTTGGCTTCTACCCGAGAAGCCCGCGTAACGATGGGGAGGAGTTTGGACATGAGTGCGACAGCGTTCGCTTGGCGACGCGGTTGGGGGCTGCTCGTCGGCGCGACGACGTGTCTCGCCGGCGTCTCCGCGGCTGCCGGGCAAACGGCGACGCTCCCGGTCCAGATGCTGGAGAGCCCGTCGATCGCACGGCCAGTGGACCAGGCCTTTGCCGGCACGATCGAACTCGAGATCGAACAAGCCGATGTCGCGCACAAGCTGTTCGTCGTTCGCGAACGCCTTCCGGTGCAGCGGGCCGGCGCCATGACGCTGCTCTATCCACGCTGGGAAGCGGCCAGCCATGGACCGAGCCTGTCGGTGGTCGATCTCGCCGGACTGACGGTGGAGGCCGATGGCCGGCCGCTGGCGTGGCGCCGCAACCCGCTCGATCCGCACGCCTTCGACCTGGAGCCGCCGGCTGGCGCGCGAACGATCGATGTGCGGTTTCAGATCGTGGGCGCCGACGATGCGCTCTCGCCGGATCTGGTGGTCGTGCCCTGGCAGCGGCTGATCCTCTACCCGGCCGGCTGGTACGCGCGTAACTTGACCATTGCCCCGAGCGTGACGTTCCCGGCGGGACTGCACCCGATCACTTCGCTCGCGGTGCTCGACATCCACGACGGCAGAACGCGGTTCGCGCCAGTCTCGCTCGACAGCCTGCTCGATGCGCCGGTCTACGCTGCGCGCTACGCCCGGCAGCTGGCGTTGTCCACGCTGGGACCGGCTACGGTGTCGGTCGACCTGATCGCACGCCGGCCCGATGACCTGGTCGTGGCGCCGCAGCGCATCGATGCGCTGCGGCGCATGGTGAAGCAGGCTGGCGTCGTGTTTGGCGCAGCGCCGTTCGAGCGCTATACCTTCCTCGCCCGGATGGAGGACGACGGGTCGGCGGGCGGAACCGAGCACCGCAGGTCGAGCGAAATTTCCCTGCCCTCGACCTATTTTTCCGACTGGGAAGGGCAGCTCAACAACCGCGACATTCTCGCGCACGAGTTCGTTCATGCATGGAATGGCCTCTATCGGACGCCCGCCGATCTGTGGGCGCCGACGCCGAACGAGCCTCAGGGCGGCAGCCTGCTCTGGGTGTACGAAGGACAGACGGAGTTCTGGGGCCGTGTGCTTGCCGCGCGAGCGGGGCTGCGCACGCGCGAGGAGACCCTGGACCGGCTGGCGCTCGACGCGGCCGAAATCGTCAACCGACCGGGCCGTGCGTGGCGACCGCTGGCGGACGACGTCAACTATCCCTCGTTCATGCTGCGCAAGGCGGTCCCGTGGCGCGACTGGCAACGCCGCCGGGACTATTATCTGGAAGGCGTCCTGCTGTGGCTCGACGTCGATGCTCTGTTGCGCGAGCGCAGCGGCGGACGGCGCGGCATCGATGATTTCGCGGGGGTCTTTTTCGCCGGCGCCTCGCCCGATGCGCCGACGCGAACCTACGGGTTGGACGATGTGGCCAAGGCACTGAACGCCGTCGCTCCGTATGACTGGACCCGCTTCCTCCGGCATTGGCTCGATGGCCACGACGAACTCGACGTGACCGAGGGTCTGGCACGGCAGGGATGGCGGCTCGTCTACAGCGACACCGCGACCGCGACGTATCGCCAAAACGAGAAGGAACTCGAGGTGACCGATCTGTCCTACTCGATCGGCTTGACCGTGGCCGACAGCGGGCTGGTCCGTTCGATCGCGTGGAATGGCCCGGCCTACCGTGCGGGGCTCGGCCCAAGGACGAAAATCGTCTCCGTCGGCGACGCGCCGTTTACGCGGGAGGCACTGGTCGAAGCGGTGCGCCATGCAGCAGAAGCTCCGATCCGCATGACGTTCGAGCAGGACGGCCGCACCGTCACGCGCACCTTGGATTATCGCGGGACGCTGCGCTATCCGCGTCTGGAGCGGATCGCCGGGCAACCGGATCGGCTGCGGACACTGCTGGCGCCGCGTCAGGAATGACCTGCCCTCCCCCGCAAAGAACACGGATCATTCCCGCTCGATCAACGACGGGTCAGGCAAGCCCGCGTGGTTGCAGGGAGTTGCGCTGACCAGCGTAGGCCATTGCGTCGCTTTTGCCGATATCCCGCAAGAGTCTTGACCAGTGCGCCACCCTGCGTCGCCACACGTTGGCCGGCAACGAGCCGGCCGACGTGTGCACGATCACCACCCCTCAAACAACGCGACAATCGCCGCGGATATCGCACGAAGACAGGAGTGAGGGGCTCGCCTTCGTCCCGCCGGCTGCGACTTTGGCTACAGCGTGGGAACGGTGCCGCCGTCGATCCGATACTCGGTCGCTGCGATCGAAGCAGACCGCGGAGACGCCAGGAAGGCGATCAAATCGGCAACCTCGCGTGGTGTGGCGGGTCTGCCCACCGGAATCCCGCCCAGCCAATCCATCACGATCTTCTTGCCGCCCTCGTAGTCCGTTCCGGCCTGGTCGGCCATGCGCTGCGCAAACGCGACGGACGCCTCGGTCTCGATCCAGCCCGGCGCAACGCTCAACACGCGCACTCCCTTGGGCGTCACCTCGCGTGCCAGCGATTTGCTGTAGGTGGTGAGGGCCCCCTTGGCCGCGGCGTAGGCGGTGGTGGACTCGGGCAGCGGCAGCACGCGCTGGATGGAACTGACGTGGATGATGACACCGGAACCTTGCGCCAGCATCGTCGGCAGCAGCGCGCGATCCAGGCGCACGGCGGGCATCAAGTTCAGGTTGAGCTCGGCGAACCAGTGCGCGTCGCTGATCGCCGCGAAACCGCCGCCGGGGGTCTTCGAACCGCCGAGCACGTTGATCAGGATGTCGGCGCCGCCCCACTCCTGCAGGACGGTCCGGGCAAGGTGGCGCGTGCCCTCCGCCGTCGACAGATCGGCAGCCACATAGGTGACTCCCTTTACCGGCTGCGCTGGCACGGTGCGCGCGGAGGTCGTCACTTGAGCGCCCGCCTCCACAAGGGTTTTCACGACTGCGGCGCCAAGGCCCAGCGTGCCGCCGGTAACCACGGCCCGCAGGCCGTTCAATTGCAGGTCGAAGCTCATGCGGTGATCTCCAGCGAGGCGATCAGGCCGCGTTCGAGGCGAAAACGGTAGGACAGCACGATCGGGCTGCCAGGGAAGTTGCCGGTGCAGTTGGCGCGGACGAGCTGGACGCCGTCCTCCTTCTCGATGGCGAACGGCACGCTGGTCGCGCTGTACTTGGCCGACGCCTCGGTCATGAAGGCCTTGATCGCGTCGATGCCCGTGTAGGTACGACCGTCGTCCGTCATGACGGCTTGCGCAGTGAAGCAATGCGCCAGAGCTTCAGGGTTGTGTTCGGCCGCGAAGTACGCGGCAATCGGCTCGGGAAGGATCAAGGTGTTCACGTGGTTTTGGCTCCATGGGGTCGGTGAAGGCCTCAGGATGCGTGCCGGCGTGAAGTTAGTGAATATCCTAGAATGCGGATGGGTAGTGTAGGAAAAAATACATAATGCGCGGATCCGACTTTGCCGAGCTGAAGGCCTTCGTGGCCATCGTGGAGCGCCAGAGCTTCGCCCGGGCCGCAGAGCATCTGGGGCTGTCGCCTTCGGCGCTCAGCCAGACCATCCGTCAGCTCGAACGCCGCATCGGCGCTCGCCTTCTCAATCGCACGACGCGAAGCGTCGCGCCGTCGGCCAGTGGCGAACTGCTGTACAGGCGCATCGCTCCGCTGTTTCGGGAGATGGCCGCTGCAGTCGCCGAGGCCAGCGAAGCGACAGGACAGATGAGCGGCACGCTGCGCATCAACACGCTGGGGATCGCGGCGAGAACCATCATTGCGCCCCGGCTTGCACGCTTCCATCGAGTGCACCCCGACGTGGTGCTCGACATCGTGGTCGACGACGCGCTTGCCGATATCGTCACTGGCCGCTTCGATGCGGGCATCCGCGTGGGTGGGCAGCTCGAGAAGGACATGGTTGCCGTCCGCCTCACGCCGGACCTGGCCATGGTGGCGGTGGCGTCCCCGGACTATCTCGCACGCCGAGGAACTCCCAAGTCGCCTGCCGAGCTGCACGACCATGCATGCATCAACTGGCGTCTGCAGATGGACGGCAGACACTACCGCTGGGAGTTCAAGAAGCGCGGGCAACGCCTCGACGTGGCGGTGGACGGCCCGGTCGTCACCAATCACGCGGACATCGGCATCGCTGCCGCGCTCAACGGGCTCGGCATTGCCTATCACTTCGAGCGGGATGGCGTGGGCGAGCTGCTGGCCCAGGGACGGCTGGTCCAGGTCCTGCCGGACTGGTCGATTTCGCGCCCGGGGATGTTCCTCTACTACCCGAGCAGGCAGCATCGACCAGCCCTGCTCGGTGCGTTCATCGACTGCCTGTTGGATCGAAAACCGTTCGATCGGCCCTAGGCCTGGGGCGCTGTCGAAGAGCGACGACCTGCAAGACTTGAACTGCGCACGGATGCGCTACAAGACACACCGCTCCTTCTCCAAGCCTCGGTTCGCGGTGGCTTCCGCGTTGCCCGCCCTACCCCACACATGGCGATCGCATCGCTGCAGCGATGCTGGTCCACTGGCGCTTGCGGGTCTCTGTGCCACTCTTCGCTGCGACGTGTGGAGCTACGGAGCCCCTGCCGTGGCCGAGGGTTGCAGGAGAAGCCGGACCAAGGGATTCGGAAAGCGCCGCGACATGGTGACGGCGTGAAACGTCTCCACGATGTCCGGCAACTGATCGCCTTCCACCAGCACCCCAGCTTCGATCTCGTCCTTGACGACAATCGGCGGGAGCACGGCCAGGCCGATGTCCTCGCGGGCCAGCAGTCGCATCATCGCCATGTCCTCCACTTCCGCCACGATCTGCGGCCGTACGCCCAGGCGATCGGCCAGCGCGTCGAAGCCGATGCGCACGCTGCTGTCCACCGTCGGCAGGATGATGGGGTGCCTGCGCAGGCGATCGGCGAAGCTAGCGGCGTGGCCCAAGCGATCCGGCGTCCCCACCAGGCTGACCGGATGCTGCGCCAGCCGATGGGTGACGAACGGCGTCAGCGCGTCGCCGGCCGGGGCCTGGTTCAGCAGAACGACGTCGAGGTTGAGCGCCTCGAGCGCCCGCAGCAGTTCGCCCGCGCTGCCGGATCGCAGAATGAGATCGATGTCGGTGCGGCCGAGCAGCGGACGCAGGAACTCCATCTGGAAGTTGCGCGACAGCGTGGCGAGCGAGCCGACCCGCAGCGCCTGCCGCGCGGCGCCCGTCTGCCGCAGCGTGCCCAGCAGTTCCTCGCCGGTGGCGAAGATCGCGTCGGCGTGGTCGAGCGCGATCTGCCCGGCCTCGGTCAGATGCAGTTGCCGCCCACGCCGCTCGAACAGCGCATGGCCGAGGCGTTCCTCGAGTTTGCGGATCTGCACCGACAGGGCCGACTGGGTGAGGTTGAGCCGCTCGGCGGTGCGGGTCAGGTTGCCGTCGTGGGCGACTGCCCAGAAGTAGCGCAGGTGGTTGTAGTTGAGGGCGGCCATATCGTTCGATAATAACGAACGAATTAGTGAAAACAATGAATTTTTGTTCCGTCCCACCGATCGCTATCGTGGCGCCGCCCGCCACCGCGCCCGATCCGAGGGGATTGCCTTGTCGCTCTATCTGCTGCCGCTTTCCGCACCCTTCCTGCTGCTGCTCGCCGCCGTGTTCGGCTTTGTCCGCAGCGGCCGACGTCCCCGCCTGCTGCCCGTCTTCGCCGAAGGCGCGGCACTCGGTGCGTTGCTCGTCGCGATCGCCTCCCTGGCGCTGCTGATCGTCCGAGGCGCCGGCGGCAGCGGGCTGATCGGTTGGGACGGCATCGGCCTGTCGGCCCGGCTCGATGCGGTGAGCACGACGATGCTGCTGCTGGTCGCGTTCGTCGGCTGGATCGTGGTGCGCTACACCCGCACCTATCTCGATGGCGAAGCGCGGCAGGGGTATTTCACCGGTTGGCTGTGCGTTGCGCTCGCGGCGGTGCTGCTGCTCGTGCAGGCCGGCAACCTGGTCCAGGTGGTCGCGGCCTGGATCGCGACCAGCGTCGCGCTCAATCGCCTGCTGCTGTTCTATCCCGATCGCGTGGCGGCACGGCGCGCCGCGCGCAAGAAGCGCCTGTTCTCCACCATCGGCGCCATCGCATTGATCTCGGCGGCGTTGCTTGTCTGGAAAAGCCTGGGCACCACCGATATCGCCACGATCAATGCGCTGGCGCGGAGCGGCCCGCATGGCTGGCCGCTCGCCGCGGCGGCCGCGCTGCTGGCGCTGGCCGCGGTGCTGAAATCGGCGCAGTTCCCGACCCACGGTTGGCTCACCGAGATGATGGAGGCGCCCACGCCGGTGTCGGCGCTGCTGCATGCCGGCGTGGTCAATGGCGGCGGCTTCCTGCTGGTCCGCTTCGCCGACCTGATGCTGGCGGCCCCCGGCGTGCTCGCCGTGCTGGCCATGCTCGGCGGGTTCACCGCCTTGTTCGGCGCGCTGGTGATGCTGACCCAACCCGCGGTCAAGACCTCGCTCGCCTGGTCCACGGTCGCGCAGATGGGCTTCATGATGCTGCAGTGCGGGCTGGCGCTGTTCCCGCTGGCCCTGCTGCACATCGTTGCGCACTCGCTGTACAAGGCGCATGCGTTCCTGGCCTCCGGCGGGGCCGTCGAACAGGTGGCGGCCATTCGCCGGCCCGGGCCGGTGGCCGTTCCCGATGGCGCGGCGGTCGGCCGCGCCTTCCTGATCGCGCTGGCGATCTATGTCGGAATCGGCGCCGCCTTCGGGTTCGCCTTCGGCTTTGAGCACAAGTCGCCGCAGGCGCTGGCACTGGGCGCCATCCTGATCTTCGGTGTCGCCTATCTGCTGGCCCAGGGCCTTGCCGATGCGGCGCCGCGTCCCCTCACCCGCAGGACCGCGCTCTCCGCCAGCGCCGCAGCGATCGGCTACTTCGCGCTGCAGACCGCCGCCGAATGGGTGACCGCCGGGGTGTTGCCGGCGACGCCACCACCGGGACGGCTGGAATGGACGCTGATGGCGCTCGCGGTGCTGAGCTTCGGCCTGGTTGCGGTGGCGCAGGCGCTGTTCCCGCTGTGGGCGTCGCACCCCGCCGCCGCCGGACTCCGCGTCCATCTCTCCAACGGGCTGTATGCCAACGCCACGATCGATCGCCTGCTCGGCGGCTGGTCTGTCCGCAAGACGTCGTGACCTCCCAACCTCCAGGACAAACCCCATGTTGATGACCACGACCAACGCGCCGCCCCTGTCCCACGCTGCGATCATCGCCGCCGCGCAGCGTGCGGCACTCGCCATTCCCCCGCTTTGGCCGCTCGCCTCGAGCGTCGCGGTCAATCCCTTCCTCGGCCAGACCGGCGAACCGCTGGCGACCGCGGCGGCACGGCTGCGGCGCGCGGCCGGCATCGCCCTGACCATGCCGCGCTCCTGGTATGCGGAGCGGCTGCATTCCGGCGAGATCACCGAGGAGGACCTGCAGGCGGCCTTTCACGACGCGCCGGCAACGCTGCGGCCATCGACATTGTCCGCGCTCAAGCACTCCATCGAAGCCGTGCGCCCTGCCCCGCAAGCGATCCCGACGGTCGCCGATCTGGCGCGCGACGCCTCGGCGATCGACTGGCCGGGCATCGTCGACGAGCGCATCGGCCACTGGGCGTCCAGCCATTTAGATCAGGGCCAGGCGCTGTGGGCCGCTGGCCAATCCGGTGGGGCCTACGTGACGTGGCGCCTCATCGCGACCCACGATCTGACGCCGGAAATCGCAGGCCTGGCAGGTTTCGCACAGCGTGTGGCGGATGCGCCAGCGAACGCTGAAGCCGCGATCGTCGACTGCGTCGCCCGACTCGGACTCTCCCAGGACGCGCTGGACGGCTATTTCCACCGGCTGCTGACCACGCTCGGCGGCTGGGCGCAACTCGCCCGGTATCGGCTGTGGCAAGCGGAGTCGAGCGGCGCGACCGATGCCTCCGTCACCGACCTGCTCGCCATCCGTCTGACCTGGGAAGCGGCGCTGCTGGAGAAGTTCGGTTCAGCGCTCGTGCCTCAATGGCGAACCGCCATCGCCGCTTACGCCGCGCCGATCGTTGCGACTTCGGAGGATGTCGTCGACAGCATCTTGCAGGAGGCTGCCGAACGGGCGGCGCAGCGGCGGCTCGACGCCTTGCTTGCGGCACCGTCTTCGGCCCCGATCGCGCCTGGCCGCCCGACGCTGCAAATGGCCTTCTGCATCGACGTGCGCTCGGAAGTGTTCCGCCGCGCATTGGAAAGCCTCGATTCCGGCATCCAAACCCTCGGATTCGCCGGGTTCTTCGGCTTGGGCATCGGCCATCGGCGCTTCGCCTCGGACGTGGTGGAGGCGCGTCTTCCCGCGCTGCTGACCCCGGGTGTCTTCACGTGCGCGGGAGCGGCAACGCCATCGGTGGCAGCGTCGGACCTGAGCGCGCGTATCGCGGCACGGGCCAAGCGTGCCTGGGGACGCTTCAAGCTGGCCGCCATTTCCTCGTTCGCCTTCGTCGAGGCCATGGGCCCGATCTATGTCGCCAAGCTCCTACGCGATGGGCTGGCGCTGAAGCGGCAGCGCGCGCCGAACGACCCCGCGCCGCGCCCGGTCGACAGCCTCGACCTCGACACGCGGCTGACCATGGCCACGCGCGTGCTCAAGGCGATGTCGCTCACCACCGACTTCGCACGGCTCGTGCTGCTCGCCGGCCATGGCGCCAACGTGGTCAACAATCCGCATGCCAGCGCGCTGCATTGCGGCGCCTGCGGCGGCTATTCGGGCGAAGTGAACGCGCGGCTGCTCGCCGCGCTGCTCAACGACCGCCAGGTGCGCGCCGGTCTCGCCGAGCGCGGCATCGTGATTCCCGCAGACACCCTGTTCCTGGCCGCACTGCACGACACCACGACCGACGCGGTCACGCTCTACAGCGCGGACCATCCCTCGCCAGAACATGCCACCGATATCGACCAGGCAGCGCGCTGGCTGCACGCCGCCGGCGCGCTGGCGCGGGGCGAACGCGCGCTGCGCCTGCCGCGCGCACAGCGCAGCCAGGACATCGTGCATCGCGCCCGCGACTGGGCCGAACTCCGCCCCGAATGGGCGCTGGCCGGCTGCCAGGCGTTCATCGCCGCGCCGCGCTCGCGCACGGCCGGCCGCGACTTGGCCGGACGCGCCTTCCTCCACGACTACGACTGGCGGCGCGACGAAGGCTTCGGCGTGCTGGAGCTGATCCTGACCGCCCCGGTCATCGTCGCCAGCTGGATCAGCCTGCAGTACTACGGATCGACCGTCGCGCCCGAGGTCTTCGGCGCGGGCAACAAGCTGCTGCACAACGTCACCGGCGGCATCGGCGTGGTCGAAGGCAACGGCGGCCTGCTGCGCGGTGGGCTGCCGTGGCAGTCGGTGCACGACGGCGAGCGGCTGATCCACGAACCGCTGCGGCTATCGGTGCTGATCGAAGCACCGCCTGAAGCGATCGCCGGGATCCTCGAACGTCATCCGCAGGTCCGCGCGCTGTTCGACAATCTGTGGCTGCATCTCTTCGTCCTGGATGACGAAGGCCGCATGGCGTCGCGCTACATCGGCGACCTGCGCTGGGAGCCGTGCTTCAACGATGCGCCTTCAAAGCGCGATGCCTCGCCGGCGCTCACGTGAAGCACCCCTTCGATCTTCCTGTGCACTCGAATGGCGAATGCGCGAGGAGTAGCCCGGTTTCGCCAAGGGAATGTTGCTGAGCGCAGGCTACTGCATCGTATGCGGCCGGTTTCCCCACCTTGACCGCGCCGTAGCTTGTCGCTCCGCAGGCTAGACTTCCGCCGTCTGCCAAGAACTGACGTTCAGAGTGGCCATTCAATCGCCGCAAGCTGAAATAAGAGGAATGCATGAAGAAAAGTCAGCCCGCTTTGGCGTAGGCGCTGTACGGGCGCGATGACGGCTCGTACATGCTGGGGGACGAGACGTACAAGCCTGATCCTCATGGTAGCGAGTGGCGTTTCGGGAGCATGGGGCAAGCGCATCCAGCCACTTGCCCGGAATGCGGCGGCAAGCTCGATTCCGCCTACATCAATCCCGAGTACCGCGTGAAGAGGCGCCGCAGAGACATCACGGCTACCTATGACGGCTATCTCCTGGTCTCAGCGCACTATGCAAGGTGCTCCAAGAGGAGGGTGCCACGAGCGAAGACTTTGTTGCACTACCGGCCGACCCAGACTACTTCTGGCTGCGTCCGCAAATGGCACTGGAATACTCTGCAGCTGAACGTGCAAGACGCTGCCCGTCGTGCGGGCGGTTTGCCGATGAAGTCGTCCCCATCCCGCTATTCTTGGCGGAGCTTGTTGAGCCCATCGCAGCAGGGGTATATCGGTCCTGCCTCGAGTTTGGCTCGGTCCCACTGAAGGCGTTTCAAGTCGTCGTCGGGGTGCGCACCGCACTGTTGATCCAATCAACCTCCTTGGTGGGTATCGAACTCGAGCAACTTCGCGCGTAGTCGACGAGCGACACCCCACGCAGTTCGTTTTTGATGATGCGGTTGCTCACCGTGCCGAGGAAGTCGTGACGCAAATTCACTCCCACTCGATCGTCGCCGGCGGCTTTCCGGAGATGTCGTAGACCACCCGCGAGACGCCACGCAGTTCGTTGATGATGCGGTTGCTCACCGTGCCGAGGAAGTCGTACGGCAGGTGCGCCCAGTGCGCGGTCATGAAGTCGATGGTTTCCACCGCGCGCAGCGCGATCACCCATTCGTAGGCGCGGGCGTCGCCGACCACGCCAACCGACTTGACCGGCAGGAACACCGCGAAGGCCTGGCTGGTCTTGTCGTACAGATCGGCCTTGCGCAGTTCGTCGATGAAGATCGCGTCGGCCTTGGCCAGCAGTTCGGCGTATTCGCGCTTTACTTCGCCGAGGATGCGCACGCCCAGGCCGGGACCCGGGAACGGATGGCGGTAGACCATCGTGCGCGGCAGGCCGAGCTCCACGCCCAGGCGCCGCACTTCGTCCTTGAACAGTTCGCGCAGCGGCTCGACCAGGCCCAGCTTCATGTGCTCGGGCAGGCCGCCGACGTTGTGGTGGCTCTTGATCACGTGGGCCTTGCCGGTTTTGCTGCCGGCCGACTCGATCACGTCCGGGTAGATCGTGCCCTGCGCCAGCCACTTGGCGTTGGCCAGCTTGTTCGACTCTTCGTCGAAGATCTCCACGAACAGGTTGCCGATGATCTTGCGCTTGGCTTCCGGATCGCTGACCCCGGCCAATGCCGCGAAATAGCGGTCGGCGGCGTTGACCCGGATCACCTTGACGCCCATGTGCTCGGCGAACATCGCCATCACCTGGTCGCCTTCCTGCCAGCGCAGCAGGCCGGTGTCGACGAACACGCAGGTCAGCTTGTCGCCGATCGCCTTGTGCAGCAGCGCGGCGACCACCGACGAATCGACGCCGCCGGACAGGCCCAGGATCACTTCGTCCTCGCCCACCTGGGCGCGCACCCGCGCGATCTGGTCGTCGATGATGTTGGCCGCGGTCCACAGCGTGGCGCAGCCGCACACGTCGACCACGAAGCGACGCAGCAGGGTCTGGCCCTGCAAGGTGTGGGTGACTTCCGGATGGAACTGCACGCCGTACCAGCGCTTGGCCTCGTTGGCCATCGCCGCGACCGGGATGCGGTCGGTGACGGCGCTGATGGTGAAGCCCGGCGGCACCTGCGACACATGGTCGCCGTGGCTCATCCACACGTTCAGGCGCGATGCGCCGGCATGGTCGGTCAGCCCGGAGAACAAGGCATCGGCCGCCACCACGTCCACTTCGGCATGGCCGAACTCGCGCTGGTCGGCGGCCTCGGTGGCGCCGCCCAGCTGCGCGGCCATGGTCTGCATGCCGTAGCAGATGCCGAACACCGGCAGGCCGCTGTCGAACACTTCCTGCGGCGCGACCGGCGCGCCCGGCAGCGTGGTCGATTCGGGACCGCCGGACAGGATGATGCCCTTGGCGCCGAAGCCGGCGATCTCGGCCGGATCGTGGTCCCACGCCCAGATCTCGCAGTAGACCCCCAGCTCGCGGATGCGGCGCGCGATCAGCTGCGTGTACTGCGCGCCGAAATCGAGGATGAGGATCTTGTCGCTGTGGATGTTGGTCATCTGGGGCCGGGATTGGGGATTTCGGGATTCGGGATTCGCAACAGCGGGATGTGGCGGCGGTGCGCACAGCTCGTGGGAACGGGGCGGGCTACTACGAATCCCCAATCCCGAATCCCCACTCCCACGCATCGGCCTCAGCCCATGCGGTAGTTCGGCGGTTCCTTGGTGATCTGCACGTCGTGGACGTGGCTCTCGCGCTGGCCGGCACCGGTGATGGTGACGAACTTCGGCTTGGTGCGCATTTCCTCGATGGTCGCGCAGCCCACGTAGCCCATGGTGGCGCGCAGGCCGCCGATCAGCTGGTGGATGATGCCGCTGAGCGGGCCGCGGTACGGCACGCGGCCTTCGATGCCTTCCGGCACCAGCTTGTCGGCGTCGGAAGCGTCCTGGAAGTAACGGTCCTTGCTGCCCTTCTCCATCGCGCCCAGGCTGCCCATGCCGCGGTAGCTCTTGTAGCTGCGGCCCTGGAACAGTTCGACCTCGCCCGGGGCTTCCTCGGTGCCGGCGAACAGGCCGCCGACCATCACCGTGGAGGCGCCGGCGACCAGCGCCTTGCCGATGTCGCCGGAATAACGGATGCCGCCGTCGGCGATCAGCGGAATGCGGTCCTGCAGCGCCTCGGCGACCATGTCCACCGCGGTGATCTGCGGCACGCCGACGCCGGCGACCACGCGCGTGGTACAGATCGAGCCGGGACCCACGCCGACCTTGACCGCGTCGGCGCCGGCATCCATCAGCGCCAGCGCGGCATCGCCGGTGACGATGTTGCCGCCGATCACCTGCAGCTGCGGATAGGTCTTCTTGACCCAGGCCACGCGGTCGATCACGCCCTGCGAGTGGCCGTGCGCGGTATCGACGATGACCACGTCCACGCCCGCCGCCGCCAGCAGCTCGATGCGCTGTTCGGTGTCGCCGCCGACGCCGACCGCCGCGCCGACCAGCAGGCGCGTGGAGGCGTCCTTGGCGGCGTTGGGGTTGTCGGTCTTCTTCTGGATGTCCTTGACCGTGATCAGGCCGCGCAGCTCGAAGCTGTCGTTGACCACCAGGATCTTCTCGATGCGGTTGCGATGCAGCAGCTGCAGCACTTCCTCGTCGCTGGCGCCTTCGCGCACGGTGATCAGGCGATCCTTCTTGGTCATGATGTGGCGGACCGGATCGTCGAGCTTCTTCTCGAAGCGCATGTCGCGGCTGGTGACGATGCCGACCAGCTCGCTGCCGTCGACCACCGGCACGCCGGAGATGTTGCGCGCGCGGGTCAGTTTCAGCACTTCGCCGATGGTCGTTTCCGGACCGACGGTGAACGGCTCGGTGATCACGCCGGCTTCGAACTTCTTGACCTTGGCCACTTCGGCCGCTTGCTGCGCCGGGGTCAGGTTCTTGTGGATGATGCCGATGCCGCCGAGCTGGGCCATGGCCACCGCGAGGCGGTGTTCGGTCACCGTGTCCATCGCCGCCGACAGGATCGGCAATTTCAGGCGCAGGTCGCGGGTCAGCCGGGTTTCCAGGCTGACGTCCTTCGGCAGGACGATCGAATGGGCGGGGACGAGCGAAACGTCGTCGTAGGTAAGAGCTTCAGCCTGGATGCGCAGCATCGGCGGACCCGAATGTGGGGAAGCGCGGCATTTTAACGCATTGGGGCGGGGATTGGGGAGTCGGGATTGGGGATTCGTTACGGCGGCGCCCTGCGCGATCGGCCGTTTGCCTGACTGTCAGATGGCCGATTTCGACGGCCTGCCGATCCCGGATGCGCGGTGCATGCGCTTCCGCTGTTGCTTTAACGAATCTCGAATCCCGACTCCCCAATCCCGCGCAGCCTTCAACGAATCCCCAATCCCGACTCCCCAATCCCCGCCGCCTCAGCAGCCTCGATGGTGTTCTGCATCAGCGTGGCCACCGTCATCGGCCCCACCCCGCCCGGGACCGGGGTGATCCAGCTGGCGCGCTGCGCGGCCGCGTCGAAGCCGACGTCGCCGACCAGGCGGCCGTCGTCGAGGCGGTTGATGCCCACGTCGATCACCACCGCGCCGGGCTTGACCCACTCGCCCGGGATCAGGCCGGGGCGGCCCACCGCCACCACCAGGATGTCGGCATCGCGCACCCGCGCCTGCAACACCTCCGGCGGGGTGAACTTGTGGCAGCAGCTGACCGTGCAGCCGGCGATCAGCAGTTCCAGCGCCATCGGCCGGCCGACGTGGTTGCTGACCCCGACGATGGTGGCGTTGCGGCCGCGCACCGGCTGGTCGGTATGCCCGAGCAGGGTGACGATGCCGCGCGGGGTGCACGGGCGCAGGCCGAATTCGCGCAGCGCCAGGTGGCCGACGTTCTCCGGATGGAAACCGTCCACGTCCTTGCGCGGGTCGATGCGGTGGATCAGCCGGCTGGCGTCGGGAATGCCCGGCAGCGGCAGCTGCACCAGGATCCCGTGCACCTTGGGATCGGCATTGAGGCGGTCGATCAGCGCCAGCAGTTCGGCTTCGCCGGTACCGGCCGGAAGATCGTAGTCGAACGCCTCGATGCCGACCTTTTCCGCCGCGCGGCGCTTGTTGCGCACGTACACCGTGGACGCCGGATCGCCGCCGACCAGCACCACCGCCAGGCCCGGCCGCGGCTGCCCGGCCGCCAGCCGCGCATCGACCCGCAGCTTGAGCTGGTCGAGCAGTTCGTCGGCGATGCGCCGCCCGTCGAGGATGCGGGCCGGAACGGGGGAGACGGGCGCGGAATCGGTCATCGAGGCGAGCGGGTGTAGAGTCTGGGGACCCCCATTGTCCCCGATTCCGCCATGACCGACACCACCCGCATCGAAGCTGCCGCGTTCCGGCGGCTACTGCAGCACCTCAACCAGGACCGCAGCGACGTGCAGAACATCGACCTGATGATCCTGGCCGGCTTCTGCCGCAACTGCCTGGCCGACTGGTACCGCGAGGCGGCCGCCGCCGAAGGCGAAACGCTGAGCAAGGAGCAGGCGCGCGAACGCGTCTACGGCATGCCGTTCGCCGACTGGAAGGCGCAGTTCCAGGCCGAGGCCACGCCGGAACAACTGGCGGCCTTCGCCGACGCGCAACGCCGGCACGGATAGATGCTGCGCCACCTGGGCATCGTCGCGGCGATTGCGGTCGTCGCCTACCTGGTGGTCTGCGCCCTGCTCTACCTGGGCCAGCGCGACCTGCTGTACTTCCCGCAAGCCACACGCGTGGCGGCGGCGCAGACCGATTTCGCCCTACAGCGCAGTCCGGCCTTGCGCCTGCGTGGCTGGCAGGTCAATCCCGGCCGCGACAAGGTGCTGCTGTACTTCGGCGGCAACGCCGAGGACCTGCGCCAGGCGCGCGCGCAGCTGGCGCCGCTGCTTCCCGATTACAGCGTGTACCTGCTGGCCTACCGCGGCTACGGCGCCAGCGATGGCGTCCCCAGCGAGGCAGCACTGGTCGGCGATGCGCTGGCGCTGTACAACCATGTGCGCGCCGCGCAGCCGAACGCCGAGATCGCGGTGCTCGGGCGCAGCCTGGGCAGCGGCGTGGCCAGCCAATTGGCGGCGCAGCGGCCGCTGGCGCGGCTGGTGCTGGTCACCCCGTTCGATAGCCTGGCTACGGCCGCGCAGGCGCATTACCCGTGGGCGCCGGTGCGCTGGCTGCTGCGCGACCGCTACGACTCGGCCAGCGCGCTGCGCGCCTACCGCGGGCCATTGCTGGTGCTGCGCGCCGGCCGCGACCAGGTGGTGCCGGCGTCGAGCACGCAGCGGCTGCTCGATTCCTTGACGCAGACGCCCACCGTGGTCGCGATGCCACGCGCCGGGCACGACGACATCAGCGCCGATCCGCGCTATGCGCAGGCGTTGCGAGCATTTTTGCGCTGAAGCGCGTCCGCAATCCGCAGCCCCTGTAGGAGCGGCTTCAGCCGCGACCGGTCGTCTCCGGTAACGTTCTGTCGCGGCTGAAGCCGCTCCTACAGGATAAAGCGCCTCAGTCTTTACGGCGCTCGTCCACCGGCTCCGCCGCCGGCACCGCTTCGGGATTGAGCGTGCGGCTTTCACGCCGCGGCGGAGTGAACGGGGTCGGCTTGGGCACGGTCGGCACCGCGTTGCCGTACATCAGGCCTCTGCCGGCACGCACGTCGCCGGCGGCGACTTCCAGCTCCAGGCGCTCGGCGTCGCGACGGCGGATCTCGCGGGCGATGCTCGCGGCCTCGTCCTCGGCCATGCCCAGTTCGATCAGCGCGGCCTGGCCGAATTCCACCGCCGATTCGAAGGTCTCGCGGATCTGGTAGTCCACGCCGGCGGCGATCAGTTTCAGCGAGTGCTCGCGATCGAACGAGCGCACCAGCAGCTTGGCCTGCGGGAATTCCTGCGTGGCGAGTTCGACGATGCGGTTGGCCGCCTCGCGATTGTCGATGCACACCGCGATCGCCCGCACGCTGTGCGCGCCGGAGGCGTGCAGCACGTCCAGGCGGGTGCCATCGCCGTAGTAGATCTTGAAGCCGAACTCGGCCGCGCTCTGGATCATCTCGATGTCGTTGTCGATGATGGTCACGTCCACGTCGCGCGCCAGCAGCGACTGGCTGGCGACCTGGCCGAAGCGGCCGAAGCCGATGATCAGCACGCTACCGGTGAGTCCGTCGGCCGCCTCCACGCCGTCCAGCGACGGCGCCTCCACCGGCGCCCAGCGCCGGTACAGCAGCACGAACAGCGGGGTCAGCGCCATCGACAGCACCACGATCGCGGTCAGGTTGGCATTGACCTGCGCGTCGATGACACCGGCCGCGCTTGCGGCGGCGAACAGCACGAACGCGAACTCGCCGCCCTGCGCCATCAGCACGCCGCGGTCCAGCGCCTGCGCGTGGTTGCTGCCGGTGAGCCGCGCAACCAGGTAGATGCACGCGGCCTTGGCCGCCATGAACGCGAGCACGCCGCTGAGGATCAGCGTCCAGTTCGCCGCCACCACCGCCAGGTTCAGGGCCATGCCCACGCCGAGGAAGAACAGCCCCAGCAGGATGCCGCGGAACGGCTCGATATCGGCCTCGATCTGGTGGCGGAAGGTCGATTCGGACAGCAGCACGCCGGCCAGGAACGCGCCCATCGCCATCGACAGCCCACCGAGCTGCATCAGCAATGCCGCGCCCAGGACGACCAGCAGCGCAGCGGCGGTCATCACTTCGCGCGCCTTGGCCGCGGCCAGCAAGCGAAACAGCGGGTTCAGCAGCCAGCGCCCGGCCGCCAGCAGGCCGACGATCGCCGCCGCGCCGATGCCGATGCCGATCCAGCGCGAAGACGCATCGGCGGCGACAGGCACCGGCGCCATCCACGCCACCACGGCCAGCAGCGGCACGATCAGCAGGTCCTCGAACAACAGGATCGCGACGATCTTCTGCCCCGCCGGCAAGGCGATGTCGCCGCGCTCGCCGAGCAATTGCATCACCACCGCGGTGGAGGTGAGCACGAAGCCGGACGCGGCGATGAAGGCGACCGGCAGCGGCAACCCCAGCGCCAGCCCGACCCCGGTCAGCACCGTCGCGCATACCACGATCTGCGCCGTGCCCAGGCCGAAGATCTGCTTGCGCAGGCTCCACAGGTGCGAAGGCCGCATCTCCAGCCCGATCACGAACAGGAACATCACCACACCCAGCTCGGCCACGTGCAGGATCGCCTGCGGATCGGCGAACCAGCCGAACCCGAACGGCCCGATCGCCAGGCCCGCGGCCAGATAGCCGAGCACCGAACCCAGGCCCAGGCGGCGGAACACCGGCACGGCCACCACCGCGGCGCCGAGCAACGCCACCACCTTGATCAATTCACTGCTGTCGGCTGCACTGGTCATGCGCCGATTCTACGCACAAGGCCGGAGCATCCCCATGGATCGGAATGCGGCATGAGACGCGGCGCATCTTCGAGGCCAGCGTTCCTTCTTCCATCGGGACCCATGGCCCCCTTTTCGGGGGAGGGTCCCCGAAGGGGCGGATGAGGGTGCGGCTGCCGTTGCGTACGACGAAAGCCAGCGCAGGCTGGCATTGCGAGGCGCTTCGCGCCGGACCCTCACCCCAACCCCTCTCCCGGTGGGAGAGGGGCTAGTGGCCGTTCCCTTCTCCCGTCGGGAGAAGGTGCCCCAAAGGGGCGGATGAGGGTCCGGGCGCAGCCTCGTGCACCCCAAACTCCGCGAGTCGCTTTCGCGCCGTACCCTCACCCCAACCCCTCTCCCGATGGGAGAGGGGCTCGGCTGTTCCCTTCTCCCGTCGGGAGAAGGTGCCCCGAAGGGGCGGATGAGGGTCCGGGCGTAGCCTCGTGCACCCAAACTCCGCGAGACGCTTCGCGCCGTACCCTCACCCCAACCCCTCTCCCGAGGGGAGAGGGGCTCAGGGCTCGGCGCCGCAGAACTTCGCGTAGTCGATGTAGCCGGGAAACACGAGTCCCGGCGCGCATACCGGGCACTGCGGGTCGGCGGACAGGCGGGTTTCGCGGAAGCGCATCGCCAGCGCGTCGAAGTACAGCAGGCGGCCGCGTAGCGGCTCGCCGATCTCCAACAGCAGCTTCAGCACTTCATTGGCCTGCAGCAGGCCGACGATGCCGGGCAGCACGCCGAGCACGCCAGCCTCGGCGCAACTGGGCGCGAACTCGGGCGGCGGCGGCTCCGGGAACAGGCAGCGATAGCACGGCGCCTGCCCGCGATGGCGGCCGGCATCGAACACGGTGACCTGGCCCTCGAAACGCTGCACCGCGCCGTACACCAGCGGCTTGCCCAGCTTCACGCAGGCGTCGTTGAGCAGATACCGCGCGGGGAAATTGTCCGAACCGTCGAGCACCACGTCCACGTCCTGCAACAGGCGTTCGACATTGGCCGAGGTCACCCGTTCGCGCACCGGCTCGACCTGCACGCCCGGATTCAGCGCGGCCAGCGCCGCGGCCGCCGACGCCACCTTGGGCTGCCCGACCCGCGCTTCGCTATGCAGGATCTGCCGCTGCAGGTTGCTGCGATCGACCACATCGTCGTCGGCGATGCGCAGCTGGCCGACCCCGGCCGCAGCCAGGTAAAAGCCGGCCGGCGACCCCAGCCCGCCGGCACCGACCAGCAGCACGCGCGCGGCCTGCAGCCGCCGCTGGCCGTCGATGCCGACTTCGGGCAGGCGCAGGTGGCGCGAATAGCGCTCGAAGAACTCCTGCTGTTCCGGCGCCAGCGCCGGCCGCTGCAACGGCAACCCGTCGCGCTGCCAGCGCGTGGTGCCGCCCAGCACCGAGGCGACTGCGGAATACCCGGCCTGCTGCAGGAACAGCGCCGCCTCGTGTGAGCGCTTGCCGCTCTGGCAGATCAGGATCGTCTCGGCATCGGCTGCGCCGACATGGGTGGCCGGATCGGCCTGCAGCTGCGCGCGGGCCACGCCGAGCGCGCCCTCGGCCATGCCGGTGGCGCGCTCGTGCTCTTCGCGCACGTCGATCAGCCGCGCGCCCTGGGCGACGCGCTCGCGCGCCTGCTGCGGGGTCAGTTCTCGAATGCTCATGCGTGCATTATCGGCGTAAACCTCTGGCACGTCCTTCGCCAAGGCAAGCGCGCGCGGCTCAGTACGCGAACACTTCGACCACGTCGCCGGCGTCGAAGCGGCGCGCGCCCTCGTCCAGGCGCAGCAGCACGTCGCTGTCGGCGGCGCCGCGCAGCCGGTGCGAGCCGTCGGCCGGGTTCGGCTCCACCCACAGCTGCCCGTCCGCGTCGCAGCGCATGCGCCCGCGCAGGAATTCCAGGCGGTCGTGGCGCTTGTCCCAACCCGAGGCCAGCCGCGCGCGCCATTGCGGGCGCGGCTCGGCGCGCTGCTGCAGCGCGTCCAGCAGCGGCCGCCCGATCGCCATGAACGTGGCCAGCACCGACACCGGATTGCCCGGCAGGCCCAGGAACAGGGCACGATCCAGCTCGCCGAACAGCAACGGCATGCCCGGGCGCATGCGCACCTTCCAGAAATGGATGCGGCCGCGCTCGGCCAGCAGCCGCGGCAGGTAATCCTTCTCGCCGGCGGAGACGCCGCCGCAGGTCAGCACCACGTCGAATGCCGAGGCCGCATCGCTGAGCATGCTGTCGATCCGCTGCGGATCGTCCGGCAGCGTCGGCCATGCAGTCGGCTCCAGGCCGAGCAGGCGCAACTGCGCCATCAGCAGGTCGCGGTTGCTGTTGTAGATCTGCCCCGGCTTGAGCGGCATGCCCGGTTCGACCAGCTCGTCGCCGGTGGCGAACACCGCCACGGTCGGTCGCGCCGCAACCGCCACCTGCGCCACGCCGAGCGCGGCGGCCAGGCCGATCCGCGACGGCGTCAACGCCACGCCCGCTTCGAGCACGCGCTCGCCGGCGCGCACGTCCTCGCCGCGCGCACGCACGTGCGCGCCGGCGAGCGGCGCGGCCGGCACCTGCACCTGGCCGTCGCGCTCGATGACGTTTTCCTTGATCACCACCGTATCGGCACCCGCCGGCAGCGGCGCACCGGTGGTGATGCGCAGGCATTCGCCGATGCCGATCGCCTGCCGCAAGTCCTCGCCGGCGAATTGCTCGCCCGCCAGGCGCAACACGGTCGGCGCATCCGGATGCAGATCCGCATGGCGCAGCGCGAAGCCGTCCATCGCGCTGTTGGCGAACGGCGGCAGGTCGATCGGCGCATCCAGCGGCTCGAGCAGGATGCGGCCATCGGCGCGCGGCAGCGCCAGGCGTTCGGCCGGCAGCGGGCGCGACAGGGCGACGGCGGCGACGATGGCCAGCGCCTCGGAATAGGCAATACGGGAGGGATAGTCGTTCATGGCGCCGGCAGGATACCCGCTGCGCGCAGGTCCTGCGGTGTGTTGAGATTGCCCAGCCTCAGCCCGGGCAACGGCATGCAGGCCAGCGCCAACTGCAGCTGCAGGGCGCGCGGCGCGTAGCGTCCGGCCTCCAGCGCCGCGGCCAGCGCGGGACGCAGGCGGGAGACGCGGTACAGCGCCACCAGCGGCTGCTCGCCGTCGTCGTCCTCGGCATAGGCGCCATCCCCATCGCCACTGGCGGCGATCAACCTGTCCAGCAAGGCGGACGGAAGCCGGCACAGGTCCACCGGCAAGGTCAGCAGCCACGGCGTGGCGCAGGCCGCGGACAGCGCATCCAGGCCGGCGATCGGCCCCAGCGAGCGCTCGGCGCCAGGCGGTGCGGCGATCCGGTCGGGCAGCGCGTGCAGTCCGGCGGCGGCGTAACGCGGCAGGTCGCGGTTGGCGCTGACCAATACTGCAGCGACCGAGGGCGTCAAGGCCTGCGCCAGGCGCTGCACCAGCGCTTGCCCGTCGCGTTGCAGCCAGGCCTTGTCGCAACCGCCCAGGCGTTGCGCGCGGCCGCCGGCGAGGATGCCCAGCGTGACCTCGCGCCGCGCGTCCATCGGCTATTTGCCGCGGACGTGCTTCATCAAGCGCCGCTTCTTGGCGATCTGGCGCTCGGTCAGCACGTTCTTCTTGCCTTCGTACGGGTTGGCGCCTTCGCGGAACATGAAGCGCACCGGCGTGCCGACCAGCTTGAAGCGCTTGCGGAAGAAGTTCTCCAGATAGCGCTTGTACGACTCAGGCAGCACCTTCAGGCGCGTGCCGTGGACGATGAAGGTCGGCGGGTTGCTGCCGCCCGGGTGCACGTAGCGCAGCTTGGAGACGTGGCCGCGGATGCTCGGCGGCGGATTGCTCTCGTAGGCCACTTCCAGCGCCTGGTTGACTTCGCTGGTGCTGAATTCGCGCACCGCCGAGGCGTGTGCGCGGTGGATCGCCTGGAACAGCTCGCGCATGCCCGAGCCGTGCTTGGCGGAGATGCGCACCGCCTCGGCCCAGTTGACGAAGCCGAGCTTGCGCGAGAGCAGATCCTCGGCCTGGGCCCGCTGGTAATCGCTCTGCCCGTCCCACTTGTTGATCGCCACCACCAGGGCGCGGCCGGCATCGAGGATCGCGCCCAGCACGGTCGCGTCCTGGTCGGTCACGCCCTCGCCGGCATCGAGCATCAGCACCGCCACCTGGCACTGCTCGATCGCCTGCAGCGTCTTGAACGCGCTGAATTTCTCCACCGCCTCCTCGACCCGGCCGCGGCGGCGCAGGCCGGCGGTGTCGATCAACCGGTACAGCCGGCCGTCGCGCTCCAGGTCCACCGCGATCGAATCGCGGGTGGTGCCCGGCACCTCGGAGGCGATCATCCGCTCCTCGCCGAGCAGGCGGTTGACCAGGGTCGACTTGCCGACGTTGGGACGGCCGACGAAGGCGATGCGCATGCGCGCCGGATCGGTATCCAGGGTCTCGCCGGCGCCCTCTTCCGGCAGTCGTTGCAGGACTTCCTCGAGCAGATCGTCGATGCCGTGGCGGTGTGCGGCGGAGACCGCGATCGCATCGCCCAGGCCGTAACGCGCGAAATCGGCGCGGACCTGGTCCTCGTCGGTGCCGTCGATCTTGTTGATCAGCAGCAGGGTCGGTCGCGCCAGCTTGCGCAGCCAGGCCAGGATCTCGTCGTCGAGCGCGGACGCGCCCTCGCGGCCATCGACCACGAACAGGATCAGGTCGGCCTCGCCGGCGGCGGCACGCGCCTGCTCGGCGGTGGCGCCGGCCAGGCCTTCTTCCTCGCCGGAAATGCCGCCGGTATCGACGATCACGAACGGGGTTTCCGGCTCCAGCCGGCATACCCCGTAGTGGCGATCGCGTGTAACGCCGGGCTGGTCATGGACCAGCGCGTCGCGGCTGCGCGTGAGCGCGTTGAACAGCGTGGACTTGCCGACATTCGGCCGTCCAACCAGGGCGACCAGCGGCAGCATCGCGACGTCCTTTCCTTTATTGACCCAACCGGAACGCGGTCAGGTCGCCTTTCGTGTTCTGGACCAGCAGGATGCCATCGGCCACCACCGGCTGCGCTACCAGCGCCTTGCGTCCCACCCGCTCGCGCGCGGCGATCTCGCCATTGTCGAGCTTCAACCAGTGCAGATATCCCTTGTAGTCGCCGACCACGGCGTAGTCGCCCTGGATCGCCACGCCGGTCAGCGAACGCCGCGCCAGCGCCGGCTGCGACCAGGTCGCCGAACCGGAGGCCTTGTCCAAGGCCCACACCGAACCGGCGTTGTCGGCCACCACCACGCTGCTGGAGCTGACGCCGACGCCGCCGGCGCTGCCATGATCGCGGGTCCACAGCGGACGCCCGCTGGGGCCTTCCAGCGCCAGGGTCTGGTTCTTGAAGCTGGCCGCGTACAGGGTAGTGCCTTCCAGCACCGGCGCGCCGTCCACGTCGGCCATGCGCTCCAGTTCGGTGCGGCCTTCCGGCACGCCGATGGTCTGCTGCCACAGCTCGCGCCCGTCGGCCATCGCCAACGCCGACAGGGTGCCGTCGTCGTTGCCGATGAACAGCACGCCCGGACCAGCCACCACCGGCGCATTGCCGCGCACGGTCAGGGTCGGCAGTTCCTGCGAGTGGAACCAGCGCTGCTGGCCGGTTCCCGCGTCGAACGCGGTGACACGACCGTCGTTGCTGCGCACGAACACCAGGTTCTGCGCCACCACCGGCGCGGCGATCACTTCGTTGGGCACCTTGGCGCGCCACTTCTCGGTGCCATTGGCGGCGTCGAGCGCGACCACTTCGCCATTCAGGCCGCCGACGACGACCAGCCCCTCGCCCGCGCCAGGACCACCGGCGAAGCGCGGCAGCGGACGGTTCTTCTCCAGCCGCTTGCGTTCCTTGGCCTGCTGCTTCTCGTTGCGCAGGCGCTGCTTGTAGGCGGCGCGCTCGTCCTTGGACAGGCCCTTGCTGGATTCGCCCTCGACCTGGCTCTCCGGCTGCTCCTGCACCTGCGACAGGCGCTCCTTGCGCGCCTTCTTGGCGTCGTATTCCCACAGCGTCTTGCCGGTCTGCAGGTCCAGCGCGTAGACCGAACCGGAGGCCGCGGCCAGGTACACCTTGCCGTCGGCCACGGCCGGACGCTGGCGCACGCCGATCCGCTTCTCGCCCTTGCCGGCATCGGTGGACCACAGCTTGACGACCTTCACCGACGGCTTGAAATCGACCAGTTCGGCCGGCTCGGCGGCCTTCTTGGCGGCCGCATCCTTGCCCGCGAACCAACCCTTGACCGTGCTGCAACCGGACAGCGCCAGACCCAGCAGCGCGACCGTCGCGATGCGCTTGAACATGACTACCTTCATCAGATCGGCTCCGCAGGATTCGGCACGGTGCCGCCCGCATCCATCAATTTCGTTTCCAGCAGTCGCCGTTGCGGCGCCGCCACGTCCAGGGTGGTCAACGACTTGGCATAGGCGTCGCGTGCCGCATCGCGCTTGCCCTGCGCGATCAGCGCATCGCCACGGATCTCCAGGCTCTGGTTGTCGTCGGCCGAGGCCAGCAGCTTCAGCGCTTCCTCGCTCTTGCCGGTCTGGATCAGCAACCGCGCCACGCGCTGGTCGATCAGCAGCTTCAGCTCGCCCTCGGCCTTGAGCCCGCGCAGCGTCGCCAGGGCCTGGTCGTACTTGCCGTCATCGGCCTGCGCCTTGGCCAGGCGCAGCGCCGCCAGTTCGGCATAGATGTTGGCCGGGCCCTGCTGCAGCGCCGCCATGTCCTTGCTGGCCTTGTCCAGTTGCTTGGCCTGGATGCTCTTGAGCACGGCGTCGTAGCGGGAATTGGCCAGCGCCAGATCATCGGAATGCTGCTTGGTCCACCACTGCCAGCCAATGATCGCGCCGATGCCCAGGGCAATGCCGCCGATCAGGCCGGCGCCGTTTTTCCTGAGCCAAGTGCGGACGCGTTCGCTTTGTTCGTGCTCGTCGAGCAGGTCGTCGATCGCCATGCGTACTCTCGCCCCGCCGCAACGACGGGACATGGAATGTTGAGATTGAGGAACCGCGCCGCCGTCACTCGGACGCTGGCACCACGGAACCGTCAGAGGATACCGCAAAGCGGGCCACGTTCGCGCGCTTGTACGGGGTCAGATCCACGGTACTACCGGATTGCTGAACCTGGACCGCCGAGGCATTGCCGAGCACGATGCGGCCCACTTGACCCGGTGCGTAGTCGCGTTTTTCGCCGGCTTTCAGCAACGCCTTTTCCAGCGGCGTGCCGTCCGGGGCGATGATCTGGACCCAGCTGTCGCCCTGGAAGGTGAGGCTCAGGCCGGGCTTTTCCGCCTCGCTGGAGGCGGGACGCGGCAGCGGCGTCAGCGAGGCGATGTACGGCGCCGCCGGCGGCGCGGGGCGATTGCCCGACGCGGCGGCCGGCGCCGGGTTGCCGCCGCTGGCGGCCGCCACGGATTGCGTGGCGTCGCCCGGCGCCGTCGGCACCACGTCCAGCGACGCGGTGCTCGGGCCGTCGTCGGCGAAATGGGTGCGGGTCGCGTACCAGACCGGGACCGCCAGTCCGGCGGTGATCACCACGTACACCATGCGCCGGGTCGCGCTCTCGAGCATGCGCCGCAGCGGCGGAGTATGCGTATGGCTGATCAGCTCCACCGGTTGCACCGGCGCGATCTGCGCGCTGGCCAGCAACGGTTCCAGGTCCACCCCGAGCAGGCGCGCGTAGCTGCGCAGCTGCCCGCGCACGAAGACCGGCGCGCCCAGGCGCTGCCATTGTTCCGCTTCCAGCGCAGCGATCACGTGCACCGGCATGCGCAAGCGGTGACCGACGTCGTCGATGCTCAGGCCGGCCGCTTCGCGCGCTTCGCGGAGTTGTTGCCCGCAACCTTTGGCGCCGTCGAAAGCGTTCGGATTGGAATCACTGATCACAATGCACTAGCCCCGGGAGTCGTGGTCGCGGCATCGGGAAACTCCTTGCGCAACCGCTGTTGGTAACGGCCGGCGGCAGCCATGTCGCCCAGCCCTTGTTCAATCTGAATAGCAAGTTGTAACACGGATACCGTGGCCGGCGCAGCCGCCAGACGCCGTTCCGCGAAGGCCCGCGCCTCGAAAAAGCGCGCATGCGCGGCTTCGTCGCGCGCCATCGCTTCCAGCGCGTAGGCATTGCCCGGCTCCAGCGACAGCGCCTTGCGCAGGTCGCGTTCGCCGCGCTCGCGCTGGCCGATCTGCAACGCGCAACCGCCGGCATTGGCCAGGGCCGACGCCGGCGTGGCGTAGCCTGGCGCCTGCAAGGCGCGATCGAACCACGGCAGCGCGTCGGCGGCGGCGCCGTTCGCGCACAGCCAGGCGCCGTAGTTGTTCAAGGCCTCGCCAAGGTTCGGCGCCAGTTCGGCGGCCTTGCGGTAATGCTCGCCGGCCGTGGCCGTATCGCCGCGGCGGCCAGCGGCCACCGCCAGCAGCGTGTGCGCCTGCACCGAATCCGGGGCCATCGCCAGCGCCTTGCGCGCATGCGCCTCGGCGCCGGCCAGATCGCCGCCGCTGAGCCGGTTGCCGGCCAGGCCGAGTTGCTCCTGCAGCGCATAGCGCGCCTTGACCTCGCCGCTGTCGCGGAAATCGTAGTCCGGCGCCACCTGCTCGACGTTGCGCAACTTGCCCACCTTGGCGCCATGCCTGGCGCATGCCGACAACGCCAACAGCGCCGCGGACAACGCAACGATGGCCAGAGGATGCTTAGGCCGCCGCATCCCGATCCGCCCGGGTCTGCAGCTGGCGCTGGAAGTCGGCCTGGCGCCGGGTGCGATCCAGCACCTGCCCCTTGAGCTGGCCGCAGGCCGCGTCGATGTCGTCGCCGCGCGTGCGTCGCACCATGGTCAGCACCTGCGCATCGAGCAGGATCTTCTGGAACGCGCGGATCTCCGTCTCGCCGGAGCGCTCGTAGCGCGTGCCCGGGAACGGATTGAACGGGATCAGATTGACCTTGCCGGCGTTCGCGGCCTGCACCGCGTTGTCGAACTGGCGCATCAGCCGCGCCAGCTGCCGCGCATGTTCGGGCTGGTCGTTGACGCCCTTCATCAGCGTGTATTCGAAGGTCACCGATTCACGGCGCTTGTTGGCGCGCAGGTAGCGCGCGCACGCGGCCATCAGCTCGGCGACCGGGTATTTCTTGTTCAGCGGCACCAGCGTCTCGCGCAGGGCGTCGTCGGCCGCATGCAAGGAGACCGCAAGTGACACGTCGCTCTCGGCGGACAGGCGATCGATCATCGGCACCAGGCCGGAGGTCGACAGCGTGACCCGCTTGTTGGCCAGGCCGTAGCCCAGGTCGTCGCGCATCACGCTCATCGCGCGCACGACGTTGTCGAAATTCATCAGCGGCTCGCCCATGCCCATCATCACCACGTTGGTAAGACGGCGCTGCTGATGCGGCACGTTGCCCAGATGCCGCGCCGCGACCCACACCTGGCCGACGATCTCGGCGGTGGACAGGTTGCGGTTGAAGCCCTGGGTGGCGGTCGAACAGAACGTGCAGTTCAACCCGCAGCCGACCTGAGAGGACACGCACAGCGTGCCGCGGCCCTTGTCGGGGATGTAGACGGTCTCGATCGCGTTCTTGCCGTCCACGCCCATCGCCAGCAGCCACTTGTGGGTGCCGTCGGCGGAGGGCTTGTCGAACACGATGTTGGGGACGACGACCTCGGCATGCTGCTGCAGCTTGGCGCGCAGCGCCTTGCCGAGGTCGGTCATCTGGTCGAAGTCGGTGACGTAGCGATGGTGGATCCACTTCATCACCTGGTGGGCGCGGTAGCGCGCTTCGCCGAGCGTGTCGGCGAAGAAACGCTCCAGACCCTCGCGATCGAGGTCGAGCAGATTCTGCTTGGTCGCGCCGCCGGTCCGGACCGGATCGGGGAGCGCCAACGGCGTGTGGACGACCTCGTTCACGATGACCTCTTAGCGCGAAACCACTTCGGTGGCGGCGAAGAAATACGCCACTTCGTTGGCGGCGTTCTCGACCGAGTCGGAACCGTGCGCGGCGTTGGCGTCGATCGAGTCGGCGAAATCGGCGCGGATGGTGCCCGGCGCGGCGTCCTTCGGATTGGTGGCGCCGAGCAGGTCGCGGTGCGCGGCCACGGCGTTCTCGCCTTCCAGCGCCTGGATCATCACCGGGCCGGAGATCATGAACTCGACCAGCGCGTTGAAGAACGGACGCTCTCGGTGCACGGCGTAGAAACCCTCGGCTTCGCGGCGCGAGAGCTGCTTGTACTTGGCGGCCACGACCTTCAGGCCGGCCTTTTCGAAGCGGGAATAGATTTCGCCGATGACGTTCTTGGCGACGGCATCGGGCTTGATGATGGACAGGGTGCGCTCCAGCGCCATGGGGATTTCTCCGTTGGGCGGGCCACTAGACTAGATAGGCCCGAGGTTAGCATGAAAAAAACCCGCGTCAAAACGCGGGCTTAGCCAGAATTGCGATGGACAATTCTATCCAATCGCAGCGGGCTTTGCACGGCCGCCGGCTGAATCGTGCTGCATCGCAACATGACGCGGCCGGACGCCAGGCCTAGACTCAAACAATCGTTTGATTGATTCTGGCGGCCGTATGGCAAAGCAAGCGCATTTCTCGACCAAGGACCGCATCCTCAGCGCGGCCGAGGAACTGTTCGCCCAGCATGGCTTTTCCGGCACGTCGCTGCGCCAGGTCACCAGCCAGGCCGACGTCAACATCGCCGCGGTCAACTACCACTTCGGCTCCAAGGAAAACCTGGTCAACGAGGTGTTCCGGCGGCGCATGGACGAGATGACCGCCGCGCGCCTGGCGCAGTTGGACGCCGCGCAACGCCAGCATCCCGGCCAGCTCGGCCCGGTGCTGGCGGCGTTCGTGGAGCCGGCGCTGGCGATGGCCCAGGACCGCCAGAGCGGCGGCGCCTTCGTGCGGGTGATCGCCCGCGCCTATGCCGAGAAGAACGACAGCCTGCGCAAGTTCCTGTCCGACCATTACGGCCACGTGCTGCGCGAGTTCGGCAAGGCCATCGCCGTCTGCGTGCCCGAACTGAGCAAGGAAGAGCTGTACTGGCGCCTGGACTTCCTGGCCGGCGCCCTGACCTATGCGATGGCCGACTTCGGCCTGATCAAGCGCCCCGCCGGCGTCAGCGAAGGCGCGCATCGCGCCCACGCCGCGCGCGAACTCATCCGTTTCGCCGAGGCGGGCTTTCTGGCCCGCGTCGCGCCGTGATCCGCACCCACCATTCTTTCCGCATCCCGCAATCGTTGACCCACAGAGGCTGATCGCTATGTCCAATCCCCTGCTAGTCCGCCGTGCCGCCGTCCTGGGCGCGGGCGTGATGGGCGCGCAGATCGCTGCGCACCTGACCAACGCCGGCGTCGACACCGTCCTGTTCGACCTTCCCGCCAAGGACGGCCATCCCGACGGCATCGTGCTCAAGGCCATCGCCAACCTGACCAAGCTCAGCCCCGCCCCGCTCGCCAGCACCACGCTGGCCGAGGCGATCACCCCGGCCAACTACGACTCAGGCCTGGAGCAGCTGCGCGGCTGCGACCTGATCATCGAAGCCATCGCCGAGCGCATGGACTGGAAACAGGATCTGTACAAGAAGATCGCTCCGTTCGTGGCCGATCACGCGGTCCTGGCCTCCAACACCTCCGGCCTGGGCATCAATGCGCTGTCCGACGTGCTGCCCGAACAGCTGCGCCACCGTTTCTGCGGCGTGCATTTCTTCAACCCGCCGCGCTACATGCACCTGGCCGAGCTGATCCCGGCCAAGGGCACCGATGCGGCGGTGCTGGAAGGCCTGGAAGCGTTCCTGGTCACCACCCTGGGCAAGGGCGTGGTCTACGCCAAGGACACCCCGAACTTCATCGGCAACCGCATCGGCGTGTTCTCGATCCTGTCCACCATCCACCACACCGCGCAGTCCGGCCTGGGCTTCGACGAAGTGGACGCGCTGACCGGCCCGCTGGTCGGGCGGCCGAAGTCGGCGACCTACCGCACCTCCGACGTGGTCGGCCTGGACACCATGGCCCACGTCATCAAGACCATGGCCGATACCCTGCCGAACGATCCGTGGCACCAGTACTTCGCCTCGCCGAAGTGGCTGGACGCACTGATCGCCAAGGGCGCGCTGGGCCAGAAGGTCGGTGCCGGCATCTTCCGCAAGGTCGGCAAGGACATCGTGGTGCTGGACCTGGAGAAGCAGGACTACCGCCCGGCCGATCGCGGCGCGGCGCCGGAAGTGGTCGAGATCCTGAAGATCAAGAACCCGGCGGAGAAGTTCGCCAAGCTGCGCGAGAGCCAGCATCCGCAGGCGCAGTTCCTGTGGGCGACGTTCCGCGACCTGTTCCACTACAGCGCCTACCACCTGGCCGACATCGCCGAAACCGCGCGCGACGTGGACCTGGCGATCCGTTGGGGCTACGGCTGGTCGCTGGGTCCGTTCGAGACCTGGCAGGCGGCCGGCTGGAAGCAGGTGGCGCAGTGGATCGCCGACGACATCGTGGCCGGCAAGGCCATGTCCAGCGCGCCGCTGCCGGACTGGGTGTTCGACGGCCGCGACGGCGTGCATGCCGCCGAGGGCAGCTACAGCCCGGCGCGCAACGCCAAGCTGCCGCGCTCGGCGCTGCCGGTGTACCAGCGCCAGCGCTTCCCCGATCCGCTGCTGGGCGAGAAGTTCGCGCCGGGCGAGACCGTGTTCGAGAACGACGGCCTGCGCCTGTGGCACGACGGCGACGACATCGCCGTGGTCAGCTTCAAGACCAAGATGAACACCGTCTCCGACCAGGTGCTCGACGGCCTGCAGGAAGCGGTCGGCCGCGCCGAGAAGGACTTCAAGGGCCTGGTGCTCTGGCAGCACAAGGAACCCTTCTCCGCCGGCGCCGACCTGGCCGGCGCGCTGGGCCTGCTGCAGGCCGGCAAGGTCGACGCGTTCGAGGCGATGGTCGCCAACTTCCAGGCCACCAGCCAGCGCATCAAGTACTCGCTGGTGCCGGTGGTCGCGGCGGTGCGCGGCCTGGCCCTGGGCGGCGGCTGCGAATTCCAGATGCACAGCGCCAAGACCGTGGCCGCGCTGGAGAGCTACATCGGCCTGGTCGAGGCCGGCGTCGGCCTGCTGCCGGCCGGTGGCGGCCTGAAGGAGATCGCGGTGCGCGCCTCGCAGGCGGCCGGTCCCGGCGGCGACGTGTTCGCCGAGCTGAAGAAGACCTTCGAGACCGTGGCGATGGCCAAGGTCTCCACCTCGGCGGTCAACGCCAAGGAACTGGGCCTGCTGCGCGGCACCGACAAGGTCGTGTTCAACAGCTACGAGGCGCTGTACATCGCCAAGGCCGAAGCACGCGCGCTGGCCGAGGGCGGCTATCGCCCGCCGCTGCCGGCACGCCGCATCCAGGTCGCCGGCGATGTCGGCATCGCCACCTTCAAGATGCTGCTGGTCAACATGCTGGAAGGCCGCTTCATCAGCGAGTACGACTACGAGATCGCCACCCGCATCGCCACCGTGCTGTGCGGCGGCGAAGTCGATCGCGGCGCGCTGGTGGACGAGGAATGGCTGCTCAAGCTCGAGCGCAAGCACTTCGTCGAACTGGCCCAGCAGGAAAAGACCCAGGCGCGGATTGGGCACATGCTCAAGACGGGTAAGCCGTTGAGGAACTGAGATTCGGGATTCGGGATTGGGGATTCGCAACAGCGCATCCCCACTCCCAACGCTTCTCGCCTCCAACAAATTCATCCGCCGGGCAGGAAACATTCGGGCACCGGGATCCGCTTCGACGAATCCCCAATCCCGAATCCCCAATCCCGGCTTTCGGAGAAAGCCAAATGAGCAAACAGATCCAGGAAGCCTACATCGTCGCCGCCACCCGCACCCCGGTCGGCAAGGCGCCCAAGGGCGTGTTCCGCAATACCCGTCCGGACGACATGCTGGCGCACGTGCTGCGCGCGGTGGTGGCGCAGGCGCCGGGCATCGACACCTCGCGCATCGACGATGCGATCATCGGCTGCGCGATGCCCGAGGGCGAGCAAGGCATGAACGTGGCGCGCATCGGCGTGCTGCTGGCCGGGCTGCCGAATTCGGTCGCCGGACAGACCATCAACCGCTTCTGCTCCTCCGGCATCCAGGCCGTGGCGCTGGCCGCGGACCAGATCCGCCTGGGCAACGCCGACCTGATGCTGGCCGGCGGCACCGAGTCGATGTCGATGGTGCCGATGATGGGCAACAAGGTCGCGCTGTCGCCGAGCGTGTTCGCCGACGACCACGTCGCCATCGCCTACGGCATGGGCATCACCGCCGAGAAGGTGGCCGAAGAGTGGAAGGTGTCGCGCGAGGATCAGGACGCGTTCGCGCTCGCCTCGCACCAGAAGGCCATCGCCGCGATCGCCGCCGGCGAGTTCCGCGACGAGATCACCCCGTACGAGATCCTGTCGCACCAGCCCGACCTGGCCGGCAACGTCATCGCCCTGCGCAAGCGCCTGGTCGATACCGACGAGGGTCCGCGCCCGGACAGCTCGATCGAAGGCCTGGCCAAGCTGCGTCCGGTGTTCCGCAACGGCCAGTTCGGCGGCAGCGTCACCGCCGGCAACTCCTCGCAGATGAGCGACGGCGCCGGCGCGGTGCTGCTGGCCTCCGAGCAGGCGATCAAGGACTACGGCTTGACTCCCCTCGCGCGCTTCGTCAGCTTCTCGGTCGCCGGCGTACGCCCGGAAGTGATGGGCATCGGCCCGATCGAGGCGATCCCGAAGGCGCTCAAGCAGGCCGGGCTGAGCAAGGACCAGATCGACTGGATCGAGCTCAACGAAGCCTTCGCCGCGCAGTCGCTGGCGGTGATCCGCGACAGCGGCCTGGATCCGTCCAAGGTCAACCCGCTCGGCGGCGCGATCGCGCTCGGCCATCCGCTCGGCGCCACCGGCGCGATCCGCACCGCCACGCTGGTGCACGGCCTGCGCCGCCGCCAGCAGAAGTACGGCATGGTCACCATGTGCATCGGCACCGGCATGGGTGCCGCCGGGATCATCGAGGCGCTGTAAGCGTGCGGCGCCCTACCTTCACCCTGCTGGCCACCCCTTCCCCCAAAGAGGGCCATGGTCCCGATGGGAGAAGGGAACGGCATGTAGCCCCTCTCCCACCGGGAGAGGGGTTGGGGTGAGGGTGCGACGCGACGCACATGTGGCAGAAACCGGTACGCGCAATGGAAAAGGCAGCCTTGCGGCTGCCTTTTCTGTTTTTCATGCGTCGGCCCAATTGGATTGGATCGACCTGGCTGGATGATGCCGCTGGAGCGATCATGGCCAGCACGCCGCCCTGCAGCGGCGCCCGGCGCCAGGCTCAGTCCTCGGCAAGCATCTGGGTCAGCTTCGCGCGCGCCGGCTTGGCCAGCTTCTTGTTCTCCAGCGCGAAGCGGATGGTCGCCTCGACCAGTCCCAGGTGGGTGCCGCAATCGAAGCGGGTGCCTTCGAAGCGGTAGGCGTCGACCTGCTCGCTCTTCAGCAGCGCGGCGATCGCGTCGGTCAGCTGGATCTCGCCGCCGGCGCCGGTGCCGGTGCTTTCCAGCAGTTCGAAGATCTTCGAGCTGAGCACGTAGCGCCCGACCACCGCCAGATCGCTCGGCGCGTCTTCCGGCTTGGGCTTTTCGACGATCTGGGCGATGCGGCCCTTGCGGCCGTCGAAGGCCTCGGTGGCGACGATGCCGTAGCTGGCGGTGTTCTCGTGCGGCACGTCTTCCACCGCGATCACGCTGGCGCCGCTGGCTTCGTTCAGATCGGCCATCTGCTTGAGCGCACCGTCGCCGCGGTTCCAGATCAGGTCGTCGGGCAACAGCACCGCGAACGGCTCGTCGCCGATCACCGACTTGGCGCACAACACCGCGTGGCCGAGTCCGAGCGCCTCGGCCTGGGTGACGAAGACCGCGCGCACGCCATTGGGCAGCACGTGGCGGATCATTTCCAGTTGCTCGAGCTTGCCGGCGCGCTCGAGCTTCTGCTCCAGCTCATAGGCCTTGTCGAAGTAATCCGCAACTGCGTGCTTGTAGCGGTTGGTGACGAAGATCAGGGTGTCGCAACCGGCCTCGATCGCCTCGTCCACGGCGTACTGGATCAACGGCCGATCGATGATCGGCAGCATTTCCTTGGGCACCGTCTTGGTGGCGGGAAGGAAGCGGGTACCCAGACCTGCAACCGGAAAAACTGCTTTGCGGATTCTCTTGCTCATCAGAGCCTTCTGGCCTCGCGTGCGGGGAATGGGACGATTGTAGCGGAGCTATCCTGACCAGCTTGTTGTCGCAGCGGCGCGAATTCGGGCATGGTGGTGCGCAGCACTTTCTCGATGCCGTCGCTGTCGTAGTCGGCCACCGCCGCGCGCAACTGCTGCAGGCCCTGCAACACGTTCTCGCGCGAGAAGCTGCGCGCGCCGGCCTCGAGAATCTTGGGATGCGAGGTGGGGCGATAGTTCTCGTCGGAATAGAACAAGGTCTCGTGCAACTTCTCGCCCGGACGCAGCCCGGTGTAGACGATGGCGATGTCGCGGCCGGGCTGCTTGCCGGCCAGGCGGATCATCTGCTCGGCGAGCAGGCGGATCGGCACCGGCTCGCCCATGTCCAGCGTGTAGATCGCGCCATGCGAGGCCGACGCCGCGGCCTGCACGATCAGCTGGCAGGCCTCGGGAATGGTCATGAAATAGCGGGTCACCTGCGGATCGGTCACGGTGACCGGGCCGCCCTGGCGGATCTGCTCGCGGAACAGCGGCACCACGCTGCCGGCCGAGTCCAGCACATTGCCGAAGCGCACGGTGACGAAGCGCGTACCCACCGCCTGGTCGTCCAGCGACTGGCACACCATCTCCGCATAGCGCTTGGAGGCGCCGAGCACGTTGACCGGATTGACCGCCTTGTCGGTGGAGATGAACACGAAGGTCGAGACCTTGGCGGCGACGCAGGCGCGGGCCACGTTCTCGGTTGCCAACACGTTGTTGCGCACGGCCTCGCGGAACTGCCGCTCCAGCAGCGGCACCTGCTTGTAGGCCGCGGCATGGAACACCGCATCCGGCTCGGCGATGCGCATCGCATGGCGGGTCACCGCCGGATCGCCGCAGTCGCCGAGCACGCACTCGATCTCCAGATCGGGGAAGGTGCGATGCAGATCGGCGTGGATGGTGATCAGCGCCAGTTCGTCGATCTCCAGCAGCACCACCTTGCGTGCGCCATGGCGCGCGCACTGCCGGCACAGCTCCGAACCGATCGAGCCGCCGGCGCCGGTCACCATCACCGTGCGCCCGGACAACCAGCCCTTGATCAGCTTCCAGTCGGGCGTCACCGGCTTGCGCCCGAGCAGGTCCTCGATCGCGACCTCCTTCAGTTCGCCCGGCAGAAAGTGGCCTTCGAGCACGTCGAGCAGGCGCGGCACGGTACGGAACGGCAGCCCGGTGCTTTCGCAGACCGCCACGACGCGCTGCATGCCAGCGGCGTCCAGCGACGGGATCGCGATGACCAACAGCTTGGCCGCGGTTTCCTTGGCGATCGCGCCGGCTTCGTCGATCCGGCCCAGGATCGGCAGGCCCTGCAGCTTGGCACCATGCAGATGACCGGCATCGTCGACGAAACCGACCGGATGATAGGCGCCGGAGCGGCGCAGGTCGCGTACCAGCGCTTCGGCCGCGCGACCGGCGCCGACGATCAACACGCGCCGCGCGCTCTCGTCCGAATGCGCGATCTGGTAGTCCTTCCACGCGCGGTACAACAGCCGCGGCGCGCCGAGCAACGCCGACAGCGCGAATGGATACACCATCAGCACCGACAGCGGAATGGAATCGAAGCGGCTGTAAGCCAGCCCCAGCACGATGGCGACCAGTCCGTAGAAGCTCGCCTTGAAGATGTTCAACAAGTCCGGAACGCTTGCGAAGCGCCACAGGCCGCGATACAGGCCCACCTTCCAGAACACCAGGCCCTGTGCCGCCAGCACGATGGCAGTGTTGAGGTTCCACAACGGCAACGGGTGCTCGCCGGGCAGCATCGTGTAGCGCGCCGCATGCAGCAGCTGCCAGCAGATCCAGACGATCGCCAGATCGTGCACGACCACGGAGGCCTTGGGGAACAGCTCGGTAAAGCGGTCGCGAATCGAAAGCATCAGTTATCCATTGAGAGTTCAGCGCAATCCCTTACGCAAAGTCAGCCAAAGTGCGCTTGCCGCGAGGTACCAGGCAGACGCCAACCCAACCTGCCCCGCGGTGCGTAACGTTCCACCGAACCAGGCGATTGTAATCGCGACAATGCTGAACAGGGCATAGGCGAAGGTCACAACCGTGTGGCTCCTGCCCGTATGTACCCAACGCTGGTAAAAATGTTGCGCGTGCGGCTGCCACCACCGTTCGCCGGCGAGCATGCGCGACAGCAGCGTGAAGCCTGCGTCGATGGCGAACGCGGAGATTAGTATCAGCAGCAACCATGGCGTGAGCTCGGTCGCAACATTGCAGAACGCAAACAGCGCCGCGACCAGGTATCCCAACGCGCCACTGCCGACGTCACCAAGAAAGATGCGCGCCCGCGGATAGTTGAACGGCAGGAAGCCGGCACAGGCCACGATCAGCACCCAGCACGGCCAGCGCAGCGGCGCGGGCAACAAGATGGCGAAACCCAGCGCCACCAGCATCGCCTGGCTGGTCGCCAAGCCGTTGATGCCGTCCATGAAGTTCCAGATGTTGATCAGCGAGATCGTCGCCAGCCAGGTCAGCGCGGTGAGCCAGGCATTTTGGTGCAATTGGTAGACAAGGCCAGCCAGCAATGTGGCGGCCAGCGCATGCACCAGCAGCCGCAGCGCGGCCGACAGCGGGCGGTGATCGTCCCACCAGCCGATGCCGGCGACCAAGACCAGCCCGCCAGCGAACGCCGCGATGGCCATGCCCCACTGCGGCCAAAGCACCGCCGCATACGCGCATCCCGCCAGTACCGTGGCCACGATCGCCACGCCGCCGCCGCGCGGCGTCGCCACCGTGTGGCTGCGCCGCTCGCCGGGCGCGTCCATCAGCTTGCGCTTGAGGGCATAGCGGCGCGACAGCCAAGTCCCGACCGCGCTGAACGTCGCCAGCGCGGCGAGCAGCGCCCACCCTGCCACCTGCATCTACACCACCGCGTAGTTGAGCAAGGGCTTGACCGTGCCCCACTCCTTGCAGCTCGGGCATTGCCAGTGATGGGTGCGCGCGCCGAAGCCGCAGCGCGTGCAACGGTAGCTGGGATTGCGCACCAGCAACTGGTCGGTGATGTGCTTCAGGTCCTGCAGGGTGGCGGTGGAATCGGCGCCCTCGGCCAGGGTCAGGTCGATCAACGCCGACTCGCCGCGGACCGAGGGCCGATCCTTCAGCTGCCGCCCGAGGTAGGCGCGTGCCGCGGACACGCCTTCCTGCGACTCCATCAGCCGGGTCAGCGCCAGCACCGGGGCGATGCCGCGATAGTGCTCGGTCATCTCCGACAGGAACGCGCGCGCGCCGCTGAGATCGTTGCCGCGGCGGCGATAGCAATCCATCAGCGCCGGCATGATCTCCGGCAGGTAGTCCGGATCGTGCCGCGCGGCGCGTTCGAAGGCGCGGATCGCGGCCTCGTCGTTGCCGTCGTCCACGTCGATGCGCCCTTCCAGGATGCCGGCGCGCACCGAGGTGGCGTCGGCCTGGTAGGCGCGCGCGATCGCCTCACGCGCCAATTCGGGCTTGCCGGATGCGCGGTAGCGGTCGGCCAACTCGCATTCGAACTGCGCGATCAGCTTGCCCATCGGCTCGCCGGTCACCTCTTCGTAACGAGTGGCGTTGTCGATCGCCTTTTCCCAGTCGCGCTCGGCCTGGTAGATGCCGATCAGGTGCTTGAGCGCCTGCGGCGCGCGCTGGTCGATCTGCGCCAGTTCGGTGAACACGGTCTCGGCCCGGTCCAGCAGGCCGGATTTCATGTAGTCCTCGCCCAGCGCCAGCAAGGCCTGCACGCGCTGCGGATCGCTGAGATCGGCGCGTTGCACCAGGCCCTGGTGCAGGCGGATCGCACGGTCGACTTCACCGCGGCGGCGGAACAGGTGGCCGAGCGCGACCTGGGTCTCGAAGGTTTCCTTGTCCAGCTCGGCGATGTGCAGGAACAGCTCGATCGCCTTGTCCGGCTCTTCGTTGAGCAGGTAGTTCAGGCCGCGGAAATACGTGCTGGAAAGCCGGCTGACCTGCGTGTCGCCGTGGCGCTGGCCACCGCGGCGGCCGATCACCCATCCGCTCAGCGCCGCCAGCGGCAGGAACAGGAAGAACCAGAACCACTCGGTCAGGAAGTCCATCGAAGATCAGCGTCCGTCCACAGGCGGGGTATAGGTCGGTGCCGGTGCGACGACCGGCGCGGCAGCGGCGATCGCGGCCTTGTTGGCGCGGCGCAGCTTGGCGTACAGCGGGATCACCAACGTGGCCAGCACCAGCGCTGCGCCGATCACCACGCCCGCCAACAGCGACACGATGATGGCGATGCCGGAAGTGGTGTTGATGCCGGCGACACCGAAATTGATGACGATCTGCTGCGAATTCAGCGATCCGATGACCAGGCCGGCCAGCAGGAACACCAGCAATATCAGCAGACGGGCAATTTTCATGAAGCTCTCCAGCGTCGGGAGACACTAGATTAGCCGAACAGGCGCGGGTTCCGGGAAAGTCCGGGACGCGACGGCGCAGGCTCGGGGCGTATCAGGGCGTATCGGACTCGACCGGAACGACGCCGCTGACGCGTTCGCGCAATTCCTTGCCGGGCTTGAAGTGCGGCACATGCTTGCCGGGAAGCGCAACGGATTCGCCGGTCTTTGGATTGCGTCCCAGGCGCGGCGGCCGGTAATGCAGGGAAAAACTGCCGAAACCGCGGATCTCGATGCGGTCTCCGCCGGACAGCGCGCTGCCCATCATTTCCAACAGCGATTTCACCGCCAGATCGACGTCGTCCGCCTTCAGATGCGCCTGCTTGCGCGCCAGGATTTCGATCAGTTCGGACTTGGTCATTCGGATTCGTGCGGTGGGGTCGCAACCCGGCACGGCCCGGATCGACCGGGCCGTGCCAGAAACGCTGCGTGTGGCGGATTACTCGGACTTGTTGCCGTTCAACTGCGCACGCAGCAGCGCGCCCAGCTGGGTGGTGCCGCCCGACGCGGACTGGTATTCCTCCAGCACTTCGCGCATTTCGGCATCGTCCTTGGCCTTGATCGACAGCTGCAGGGTGCGGCCCTTGCGGTCCATGCCCACGAACTTGGCTTCGATCTTGTCGCCGACCTTCAGGTGCTGGGTCGCATCGTCGACGCGCTCGTTGGCGATGTCGCGCGCGGCGACGTAGCCCTCGATGCCGTCGGCCAGGTCGATGGTGGCGCCCTTGGCGTCCACTTCACGCACCACGCCCTCGACCTTCGAACCCTTCGGATTGGCCGCCATGTACTGGCCGAACGGATCCTGCTCCAGCTGCTTGACGCCCAGGCTGATGCGCTCGCGTTCCGGATCCACCGCCAGCACCACGGCTTCCAGCGTGTCGCCCTTCTTGAAGTTGCGCACGATGTCTTCGCCGGTGGTGTTCCAGCTGATGTCCGACAGGTGCACCAGGCCGTCGATGCCGCCGTCCAGGCCGATGAAGATGCCGAAGTCGGTGATCGACTTGATCTGGCCGGACACCTTGTCGTTCTTCTTGTGGGTGGCAGCGAAGGTTTCCCACGGATTGGCGGCGACCTGCTTCATGCCCAGCGAGATGCGGCGACGCTCTTCGTCCACGTCCAGGACCATGACCTCGACCTCGTCGCCGACCTGCACGACCTTGGACGGGTTGACGTTCTTGTTGGTCCAGTCCATTTCCGACACGTGCACCAGGCCTTCCACGCCCGGCTCGATCTCGACGAACGCGCCGTAATCGGTGACGTTGGAGACCTTGCCGTACACGCGGCTGTTGGCCGGGTAACGACGCGCGATGTTGTCCCACGGATCCTCGCCCAGCTGCTTCAGACCCAGCGACACGCGGTTGCGCTCGCGGTCGAACTTCAGCACGCGCACGTCCAGCTCGTCGCCGACGTTCACGACTTCGGACGGATGGCGCACGCGCTTCCAGGCCATGTCGGTGATGTGCAGCAGGCCGTCGATGCCGCCCAGGTCCACGAACGCGCCGTAATCGGTCAGGTTCTTGACCACGCCCTTCAGGATCGCGCCTTCCTGCAGCTTGTCCATCAGCTGCTCGCGCTCTTCCGAGTGCTCGCTCTCGACCACGGCACGACGCGAGACCACCACGTTGTTGCGCTTGCGGTCCAGCTTGATGAGCTTGAACTCCAGCTCCTTGCCTTCCAGGTAGGCCGGGTCGCGCACGGGGCGCACATCGACCAGCGAACCCGGCAGGAACGCGCGGACATCCTTGATGTCCACGGTGAAACCACCCTTGACCTTGCCGCTGATGCGGCCGGTGATGGTCTCGTTCTTTTCCAACGCTTCTTCCAGCTCGTCCCACACCATCGCGCGCTTGGCCTTCTCGCGCGACAACACGGTTTCGCCGAAGCCGTTCTCGAGCGAGTCGAGGGCGACCTTGACTAGGTCGCCTTCGGCGACGTCGATCTCGCCAGCGTCGTTACGGAACTGTTCGATCGGCACGATGCCTTCGGACTTCAGGCCGGCGTTGATCACCACCACGTCGCCGCGGACTTCCACGACGGTACCGGTGACGATGGAGCCCGGCTTCAGCTTGGCCAGATTGGTTTGGCTGGCTTCGAACAGTTCGGCAAAAGATTCGGTCATTTGAAATTACTCTAGTGGACACACGGACAGTGCGTTTCTTCTGGAAACGGCGACCGCCCACCTGGTTAGTCGGCCCAAACCGCGGCCGGGTGTGAAATGGGAAAAACCGCAGCGCGACATTGCGCAGCGGAGCGTGGAACAACGGTCTTGCGGCATTACGGTGAAGCGTATTGCGGGTACATCGCCTGGACGCCGCCAAAGCGGCGCCATGCTGCTGCCCTGCTCCCGGCGCGACCCTCAGGCGGGCAGCAATTCCAGGACGCGGCCGACCACCTGGTCGATGTCCATGCCGGTGGTGTCGAGGAGGACGGCATCGTCTGCCGGCTTCAGGGGCGCCACCGAACGTTGGGCATCGCGTGCGTCGCGGGCCATGATCTCGCGCAGCAGGTCGTCGAATATAACGGAAACTCCTTTTTCCTTCAACTGGTTATGCCGGCGCATGGCGCGCTCCTCGGCACTGGCGGTCAGGAACACCTTGTACGGGGCGTCCGGGAAAATCACCGTACCCATGTCGCGGCCGTCGGCGACCAGCCCCGGCGGGCGCCGGAACGCCCGCTGGCGCTGCTTCAGCGCCGCGCGCACCTCCGGAATCGCGGCGATCGCCGAGGCCACCGCGCCGGTGGTCTCCAGCCGCAGCTCGTCGGTGGCGTCGACCTCGTTGATCCTGACCCGCAGACCGCCGCCGGCCATCTCGTCGAAGCTGACATGGGTATCGAAGGTGCAACGCACCAGCGCCGCGGCGTCGGAAATGTCCAGGTTGGCCCAGCTGGCGGCCACGCCGACCGCCCGGTACAGCGCCCCCGAATCCAGGTAATGCCAGCCCAGCCTGGCGGCGACGATGCGGCTGACGGTGCCTTTGCCGGCCCCGGAAGGGCCATCGATGGTCAGGACGGGTGCGGGGTCGTTCATGCGGTTCCTCGGACGGGGGGCGGCGCATTGTAGCCCCGGCGCCGGCCGGGCTGGCGCAAGCAGTTGAAACCATGAAGAAAACCAGGCTATACTCGCCGGCTTACTGATCCAGCGACGTGGTTTCGCCACGCCGTCCCTTCTCCAATCAACAAGTTTACGCCGAGGTGTGCCATGAAAGTCCTGTCCTCCCTGAAGTCGGCGAAGACCCGTCACCGCGACTGCAAGGTGGTCCGCCGCCGCGGCAAGGTTTTCGTGATCTGCAAGTCGAACCCGCGTTTCAAGGCTCGCCAGCGCTGATCCGACGACGGCCCGCCCTGCGGCACCGCGCGCACGGTTGCGGGTCATCGACGAAAGCCGCCTTCGGGCGGTTTTTTGTTGCCGAAATTTGCTGTAATCGCCGTTCGTCCTCTGGGGAGCACACCGTGATGAAGCACCGTCTGTCCGTACTGCCGCTGCTGGTCGTCCTGGGCCTGGCCGGGAGCGCGCACGCCGAGACCCTGCTGGTCGAGCGGGTTAAGCAGGAACCCGTGGCGGCGATGCCCGCGCGCGGCCTGAGCATGAGCGAGGTCGAGTCGCGCTATGGCGCCCCGCAGCAGAAGCTGGAACCGCGCGGCGGGCAGAAGCGGCAGTGGCCGACGATCAACCGCTGGGTGTATCCGGCCTTCACCGTGTACTTCGAGAAGCACAAGGTGGTCGACGTGGTCGCCAACAAGGCCGATGCCAACGAGGTTGGGCCCAAGCCTGCGATTCGGTAGTGCGAGTCGGTATGCGAGTCCCTCGCAAGAGCCCGCACATCCATGTGCGGGGATCAAATGAAAAGCCTGAGTTTTGGCTTGGGCAGCATGTGAGTAATGGTTGCAATGACTGATCGCCTTCGCCTTCCCGCGGAATGGGAGCCCCAGTCCGCCATCCTGATCGCCTGGCCGCATGCCGGCACCGACTGGGCCGAGCGCCTGGCCGAGGTCGAGGAGACCTATATCGCGCTGGTCGCGGCGATCGTGCGCTACCAGCGCGTGCTGATCTGCGTCGCCGATGCCGATCTGCAGATCTACGCCGAGGCGCGGCTGCGCTCGGCGCGGGTGGACATGGGGCGCGTGCAGTTCGTCGAGGCCGAGTACGACGACACCTGGCTGCGCGATTCCGGCCCGATCACCCTGGCCCGCGCCGGCGGCGGCTTCCAACTGCTGGATTTCCGCTTCACCGGCTGGGGCGGCAAGTTCCAGGCCAGCCGCGACGACCAGCTGGTGAGCGCGCTTGCGGCGCAGCAGCTGTTTCAGCGCAGCGAGGTGCGCAGCATCGATTTCGCGCTGGAAGGCGGCGCGATCGACAGCGACGGCGCCGGCACCCTGCTGACCACCTGGCAGTGCCTGCACGAACGCCATCCGCAGCGCTCGCGCGAATCGCTGAGCCACGACCTGGCCGACTGGCTGGCGCAACAGCGGGTGCTGTGGCTGGACCACGGCTACCTGGAAGGCGACGACACCGACGCGCATATCGACACCCTCGCCCGCTTCGCCAGCGAGGACGCGATCGTCTACCAGGCCTGCGACGACGCCGGCGATTCGCACTACGCCGAACTGCAGGCGATGGGAGCCGAACTGGCGGCGCTGCGCACCGCCGACGGTCGCCCGTACCGCCTGTTTCCGTTGCCGTGGGCGCAGCCGGTCATCGACCACGGCCGGCGCCTGGCCGCGTCCTACGCCAACTTCCTGATCGTCAACGGCGCGGTGCTGATGCCGGCCTATGGCGATGCGGCCGATGCGCAGGCGCAGGCGGTGATGGCGCAGGCGTTCCCGCAGCACGACATCGTGCCGATTCCGTGCCGCGCGCTGATCTGGCAGAACGGCAGCCTGCACTGCATCACCATGCAGTTGCCCGAGGGCGTGCTGGCCGCCTGATCCGCGTTCGCTGAGCGAAGACGCACAGAGCGGAATCAGGTCCCTCTTCAGAACTCGGGCGACAGATCGCGTTCGGCGCCGCGCATGGCGCTGGCGCCGCGATGCCGAGCCCGGAACAGCGTCGCGCCGGGCGGCATTCATCTGCCGGGAACCTGCCGCGGCGCCATCCGCGTTACCATGCGCGCTTTCGCCGACCATCCTTCCGCAATGAGCCGAAACACTCTTTCCGTCGCGCTGATCCAGGAGCGCAACCATGGCGATGCCGCGGCGAATCTGGCGGTCATCGAATCGCGCGTGGCCGAGGCCGCGGCGCAGGGCGCGCAGCTGGTGCTGTTGCAGGAACTGCACAACGGCGCCTACTTCTGCCAGCACGAGTCGGTGGACGAATTCGACCTGGCCGAGCCGATTCCCGGCCCCAGCACCGAGCGCCTCGGCGCGCTGGCCAAGCGCCATGGCGTGGTGCTGGTCGCGTCGCTGTTCGAGCGCCGCGCCGCCGGCCTGTACCACAACACCGCGGTGGTGTTCGAGAAGGACGGCAGCCTGCTCGGCAAGTACCGCAAGATGCACATTCCGGACGATCCGGGCTTCTACGAGAAGTTCTACTTCACCCCGGGCGATCTCGGCTTCACCCCGATCCAGACCTCGGTTGGCCGCCTCGGCGTGCTGGTGTGCTGGGATCAGTGGTATCCGGAAGCGGCGCGGCTGATGGCGCTGGCCGGCGCCGAGCTGCTGCTGTATCCGACCGCGATCGGCTGGGATCCCAGCGACGAGCAGGCCGAGCAGGAGCGCCAGCGCGACGCCTGGATCCTCAGCCATCGCGGCCATGCCGTGGCCAACGGCGTGCCGGTGCTCAGCTGCAACCGGGTCGGCCATGAGCCCTCGCCGCTGGCGGCCGATGGCGTGGTGGGCGCGGCTGGCATCCAGTTCTGGGGCAACAGCCACGTCCTCGGCCCGCAGGGCGAGTTCATCGCCGAAGCCGGCGCCGAACCGACCGTGCTGGTCTGCGACGTGGACCTGCAGCGCAGCGAGCACGTGCGGCGGATCTGGCCGTTCCTGCGCGACCGCCGCATCGATGCCTATGGCGATCTGCTCAAGCGCTATATCGACTGACGTGCCGTTCCTGTGGCGGCTGCAAGCCCAAGACCTGCCGCACCCCGGCGCCGACCAGGCGCCCTTCGATGAGTGATGGAATGAACGAACTTTCCCAGGCCGGCGACGACGCCCTGTTCGCCGGCCAGCCGTACCGCATCGTCGAGCGCGATGGCGTGCGCTATACCCTGCTCGGCACCGCGCATGTGTCGCTGGCCAGCGTCGCCGCCGTGGAACGGGCGATCGACAGCGGCCGTTTCGATGCGGTCGCGGTGGAGCTGGACCCGCAGCGGCTGCAGGCGCTGACCGACCCGGACGCGCTGACCAAGCTGGACCTGGTGCAGGTGATCCGCAAGGGCCGGGTCGCGCTGTTCGCCGCGAACCTGGCGCTGGCCGCCTACCAGCGGCGCCTGGCCGAGCAGCTGGGCATCGAACCGGGCGCCGAACTCAAGCGCGCGGTGCTGCTGGCGCGCGAGCGGCAGTTGCCGGTGTACCTGATCGACCGCGAGGTCGGGCTGACCTTCAAGCGCGCCTCCGGCCGGCTCGGTTTCTTCGGCAAGCTCAAGCTCGGCAGCGGCCTGCTCGGCGGCCTGTTCGCCTCCGACGAGGTCGGCGAGGCGGAGATCGAGAAGCTCAAGCAAGGCGACATGCTCGAGGCCAGCTTCGGCGACTTCGCCAGCGAGAGCCCGGCGCTGTACGACACCATCATCGCTGAACGCGACCGCTACATGGCCACCCGCCTGCGCGAGGAACACGCGCAGCGGGCCGCGCCCAGCCAGACGCCGATCGCGACGCCGGACTACCTCGACAGCGCGCGCGCCGAGGGCATCCGCGACGTGCTGGCGGTGGTCGGCGCCGGCCATCTGGCCGGCCTGGCCAGGCACCTGCAGGACGATCAGGACGATCCGGCGCTGCTGCGCAAGACGCTGGAAGACGTGCCGACCAAGAAAAAGGTGCCGTGGATCACCCTGACCCTGACCGCGCTGGTGCTCGGCGGCGTCGCCTGGGGCTACTGGCGTGGCGGCTTCGCGCTCGGCACCGACCTGCTGCTGCAGTGGGTGCTGTTCACCGGCGGCCTGGCCGGGCTGGGCTGCCTGCTGGCCGGCGGCCATCCGCTGAGCATCGTCGCCGGCGCCATCGCCGCGCCGCTGAAGCCGTTCCGGCCCGGCGTGCCGGCCGGTGCGTTCAGCGCGCTGGTCGAGGTGCACATGCGCAAGCCGGCCTATGGCGATTTCCTGGCGCTGCGCGACGACGCGCAGAACCTGCGCGGCTGGTACCGCAACCGGGTCTCGCGGGTGGTGCTGACCTTCCTGCTGACCAACCTCGGCAGCATGCTCGGCGTGTGGCTGGCGGGGTTCCGCATCTTCGGCAAGCTGGCCGGTTGAGCCGCCGCGGCGGCAGGGCCATGCGCCCTGCCCGTCGCATCGGCTACATATTGTGGGAGGGGCTTCAGCCCCGACGCCTTGATCGACAAGGCGTCGGGGCTGAAGCCCCTCCCACAACTTTTTCCGCGCGATACCGCAGACGACCAACGCGCGCCAGCCATTCCGGCGCGCGCGGCATCGCTCCGCTTGGTCAGGACAACTGCGGCGCCGGCACGCCGCGACCGCCGCGGGCGCGGCGTACCAGCTGCGTCACGCCGGCGCTGAGGTCGTCGAGGATCGCGTAGATGGTCGGCAGGAACAGCAGGCTGACCACGGTGGAGAACGCCAGGCCGCCGGCGATCGCGCGCGCCATCGGGTAGTAGGCCGGGCCGTCGCCGAACATCTGCGTGGTGGTCAAGGAGATCGGCACCATCGCCAGGATCGCGGTGCCCATGGTCATCATGATCGGCCGCAGGCGCTCGCGCGAGCCTTCCACCAGCGCCTCGGTCCGGCCCAGGCCGCGTCGGCGCAGGTTGTTGATGTGCTCGATCATCACGATGCCGTTGTTCACCACCACGCCCATCAGCACCAGGATGCCGATGAAGGCCATGATCCCGAAGTTGGTGCCGGTGATCCAGAACAGCCAGAACACACCGAAGATCGAGAACAGCACGCCGCTCATGATCGCCGCCGGAAACAGCAGCGATTCGAACACCGCGGCCATCACCACGTAGATCATCAGCAGCGCGATCAGCAGGTTGAACATCATCTGCTGGCTGGCCTTGTCCTCGTCCTGGCCATCGGCGCCGTCGAAGCTGTAGTGGTAGCCGGCCGGGAAGCTGACACCCTTCAGCGTGTCCTCCATCGCCTGCTTGGCCTCGGCCGGCGTGACCTTGACCCCGAGGTTGGCGGTGATGGTCAGCGTGGTCTGGCGGTTGGTGCGCCCGATCTGGGTCGCCGCCGGCCGCGTCTGCACGTCCACCAGGCTCAGCAGCGGCACGCTGCGCCCGTCCTTGGTGCGCACGTTGAAGCTGTCCAGGTCTTCGGGCGTGGTCTCCTCGGCGCCGGCGAAGCGGACCCACACCGGCACCTCGTTGTCGCCGCGGCGGAACTCGCGCAGCGAAGCGCCGCGCAACGCCAGGCCGACGAAGCTGGCGACCTGCTCGGCGTTGAAGCCGAAGGCCGAGGCGCGGTCGCGATCCACGCGCACCGCCAGTTCGGTGGTGCGGTCGCCGGTATCCACGCGCACGTCGCGCAATTCCTTGCGCCGCGCCAGCAGCGGCACCACGTCGTCGGCGATCGCGCGCAGCGTCTGCGTGGAATCGCCGACCAGTTGCACCTGCACGCTCTGCGCACCGCTGCCCTGCCCATTGCCGTTGCCGTTGCTGCCGACGCTGTAGTCGGCCAGCGCCGAGCGCGGCAGCTCCTTGCGGATCTGCTCCATCAACGCCTGCAGGTCGCGCACCTGCTTGAGGTCCACGGTCAGCGTGGTGCTGCTGCCTTCCACTTCGCTGAACCACGAATACACCTGGGTGACGTGGTAGCGCTGGCGGCGCGCGTCGATGAAGCGTTCCAGCTTGGCGACCTCCGCCGACAGCTGCTCGCGCGTATACGATCCCTTCCACTGGTAGCCGATGAAGATCTGCTCGCCGCCGTCGCCGCCGAACATGTCCTTCTTGGTCTGCAGCATCGGCACCACGCTGAGCGCGGTGATCAGCGCGATCGCGGCGACGCTCCAGCCGCGATGGGCCAGCGACCAGCGCAGCACGCCAGCGTAGCGGCGCTGCAGGCGCGGGATCAGGCCGCGCTCGGAGCGGACCAGCGCCGGCGTGCGCATGCGCGCGGACAGCATCGGGATCAGGCTCACCGCCACCAGCCACGAGGCCAGCAGCGACACCGAGATGGTGATCGCGATCTGCGCCATGAAGATGCTGATGTTGTTGGTTTCGCCGAACAGGTTCGGCACGAACACGATGCAGTGGCACAGGGTGCCGGCCGACAGCGCGATGGCCACGTTGCGGGTGCCGATGATCGACGCCAGCTGCGGCTGGTCGGGCATGCGCTCGCGTTCCTGGTAGATGCTCTCCACCACGACCACCGCGTTGTCCACCAGCATGCCCACCGCCAGCAGCAGGCCCATCATGGTCAGGATGTTGAGGGTCACCCCGGCGAAATACATGAAGCCCAGGGTGATGGTGAAGCAGATCGGGATCGCCAGGGTCACCATCAGCGTCGATGGCCAGTGGCGCAGGAAGAAGAACAGCACCGTCACCGACAGCAGCAGGCCGACTCCGCCGGCCTCGGCCAGTTCGCTCAGCGACGAGGTCACCGCCTTGCCCTGGTTGTCGATGACCTTGACCTGCACGTCGCTGAGCGCCGGCTGCTTGCGGATCTGCTCGACCTCGGCCAACACCGCGCGCGACACCTCGACCAGGTTGGCGCTGCGCTCCTTGTACACGTCCATGCCCACCGCCGGGCGCCCGTCCAGGCGCCGCCCGTAGTTCATCCGGGTCGGCTTCAGGCGGATCTCGGCGATGTCGCCCAGGCGCAGGCCCTTGTTGTCGATGACCAGGTCGCGCAGTTCCTGCAGGTCGCGCAGTTCGCCGACCGGCTGCACCCGCAGGCGCTGGCCGTGGTCGTCGATCTGCCCGGCCGACAGCGAGAAGTTGAGCTTGCCCAGGCGTTCGCTGAGGTCGTTGAGGCTGAGGTTGTGCGCGCTGAGCCGGTCCGGCGCGATCGCGATCTCCACCTCGCTCGGCGGCGCGCCGGACACTTCCACCTTGGCCACGCCGGGGATGCGTTCCAGGCGCCGCTTGAACTCGCGGTCGAGCATGTCGTAGGCGCCGGTCAGGTCGGCCGCGCCGGCCAGGCGCACCTTCAGCACCGGCTCGTCGCTGCTGGACCACTTGAACACGTGGTAGCGCTGCAGGTCGTCGGGCAGGTCGGCGCGGATCGCGTCGATGCGCTCGCGCGCGTCGGAGGCGGCGATGGCGATGTCGCGATCCCAATCGGAGAACTCGATGAAGATGTTGGCGCCGTCGGCGGTCGCGGTCGAGCGCATGCGCTTGATCCCGGTCATCGTCGCCAGCGCTTCCTCGGTCGGCCGCACCAGGTTGCGCTCGACCTCGTCCGGGGTCGAGCCGCTGTAGGGCAACTGCACGAACAGGAACGGCGCGGAGATGTCCGGCAACGCCTCCAGCGGCAGCCGGAACGCCGCGATCAAGCCGACCACCACCAGCGACACGAAGCACATGATGGTGGTGATCGGACGGCGGATGCTGAACTCGGCGACGCTCATGCCGGCTCACCCGCGCCATCGCCAGTGCCGTGGCCGAGCGCTTGCAGGCGCCGCCGCGCGCGCTGCCCGCGTTCGGCGTAGTAGGCGTCGGCACGGCGATCCAGGCGGTCGTAGACCACTGGGATCACCACCAGCGTGAGCAGCGTGGACACCAGCAGGCCGCCGATCACGGTGATCGCCATCGGCGCGCGCACTTCCGCGCCCTCGCCGGCCGCCACCGCCAGCGGCAGGAAGCCGAACAGCGTGCACAGCGTGGTCATGATGATCGGGCGCAGGCGCGAGCGTGCGCCTTCGATCAGCGCCTCGCGCTTGGCAACGCCCTCCTCGCGCAGCTGGTTGACCTTGTCGATCAGGATGATCGCGTTCTTGGTCACCAACCCGACCAGCAGGATCAGGCCGATGAACACCACCACCGACACGGGCTTGCCGGTGAGCAGCAGCGCCAGCACCGCGCCGACCATCGCCAGGGGGATGGTGAACAGAATCACGAACGGGTGCAGCAGCGACTCGAACTGCGAGGCCATCACCAGGTACACCAGAAAGATCGCCAGGCCGAACGCGAACAGCAGCGACTTGGCCGACTGCGCCAGTTCCTCGCCCTGCCCGCCGATGTGCATGCCGACGCCGGCGCCGAGCGGCTCGCGCGCGACCATGTCCTGCACCTCGCGCACCGCGCCGCCCAGGTCGATGTCGCGCAGGTTGGCCGACACGATCGCGACGCGGATCTGGTCGGCGCGGTGGATCTCGCTGGGACCGGTGGTGGCGACCACGTCGGCGACCGCATCCAGCGTCACCGGCTTGCTGCTGCCCGGATTGACGATCAGCCGGCGGATGCTGTCGACGCTGGCGCGATCGCTCTGCTGCGCGCGCACCAGCACGTCGATCTTGCGGTCGCGGAAGCTGTAGCGGGTGGCGACGTCGCCGCGCACCTTCTTCACCACCACGTCGGCGATCTGCCGCGTGGTCAGGCCCAGCGCACCGGCGCGCTCCTGGTCGAAGCGGATCTGGATTTCCGGGAAGCCTTCTTCCACCGTCGATTTCACGTCGGCGTAGTGGGCGTTGCCGCGCAGCAGCGCGGCCAATTTCTGCCCGGCTTGCTGGATGGTCTCCAGATCCTGCCCGCGCAGCTCGATTTCCAGCGGCGTGGAGAAACTGAACAGCTCCGGGCGGCTGAAACCGACCTGCACGCCCGGATGCTGGCGCATCGTCGCGCGCATGCGGTCGCTCTGCTGCGCTTCGAACTGCGCGCTGCCGCCGCCGGCCATGGCGATGGTCAGCTTGCCGATGTTCTCGCCGCTTTCGGTGGGACTGGCATCGAGCCGCGTGCCGCTGCCGCTGACGCCATACAGCGCCTGCACGCCGGCGTCCTTGCCGTGGGTTTCCTGCAGTTCGCGCACCAGCGCATCGGTCTGCCGCAACGGCGTGCCGGCCGGCAGTTTCACCGTCATCTCGAAGCGGTCCTGCGCCAATTGCGGGATCAGGTCGGCACCGAGCATCGGCACCACCGCCAGCGTCGCCGCGAACGCCAGCGCAGCCAGGCCCAGCACCTGCCACGGTCGCGCCAACGCGCCCGGCAACAGCCGCAGATAGCCGCGTTCGGCGCGCGCATACGGCGCCATCGCCAGGTCGCTGGCCTTGCGCATCACCGGCGCGATCACCGCCACGCCGCCGCGCCACAACCGCACCACCAGCCATGCCGCGCCGAAGAAGCCGCCGCGCACCGCCGCCGCGGCACCGCGCCGGCCCCATGCCACCGGCTTCAGCCAGCCGCGCTGCGGCTGCCATTGCGGCTGCTCCGGTTCGGGCGGGAATGCCAGCGGCGGGCGTCCCTTCAGCGAACTGAGCATCGGGATCAGGGTCATCGACACCACCAGCGAGATCGCAATGGCGATCGCCACGGTCAAGGCCTGGTCGCGGAACAGCTGCCCGGCCACGCCCTCGACGAATACCAGCGGCAGGAACACCGCGATCGTGGTCAGGGTCGAGGCCACCACCGCCATGCTGACCTCGCGTGTGCCGGCGATCGCCGCATCGAGGATGCTCAGGCCGCGCTCGCGCGCCTTGGCGATGCTCTCCAGCACCACGATCGAATCGTCCACCACCAGGCCGGTGGCCAGCGCCAGGCCGCCCAGCGACATCACGTTCAAGCTCAAGCCCAGCTGGCCCATGAAGAAGAACGTGGCCACGATCGACACCGGCAGCGACAGGCTGATCACGAACGTGCTCCAGCCGTCGCGCAGGAACAGGAAGATGATCAGGATCGCCAGCAGGCCGCCGAGCACCGCGTCCTTCTTGACGTCGCCGATGGCGTGCTCGATGAAGCGCGACTGGTCTTCCAGCGTGGTCAGTTCCACGTCCGGCGGAATCTGCGTCTTCAACTGCTCCAGGCGCTTGCGCAGCGCCGCCGCGGTGGACACGGTGTTGGCGTCGCCTTCCTTGTAGATCGCCAGTTCCACCGCTTCCTTGCCGCCCAGGCGGATGATCGCCTCGCGCTCCTTGTAGCCCTGGCGCACCTGCGCCACGTCCTTCAGCCGCACCGGCATGCCGTTGGCGATGGTGGTGGTGGAACTGGACGAGGCGCTCTGCGCGGCCGAGGCCGCGGCCAGCGCCGCTTCCGAACCGGTCGAGGCGGCGATCGCGTACATCTGCTGCAACGCCGAATCGGCGGCGCTGCTGCCCGCGCCCTGGGTGGTCAGCAGCAGGTTGCGGATCTCGTCCAGGTCGGCGAACTGGTTGACCGTGCGCACCAGGTAGCGCTGCGAGCCCTGTTCCAGGCGCCCGCCGGAGATGTTGATGTTCTCTTCCTTGAGCCGGGTGATGACGTTGTCGATCGGCAGGCTCAGCTGCGCCAGCCGCTGCTGGTCGATATCGACCTGGATCTCGTCTTCCAATCCGCCGCCGACCTTGACCGCGGCCACGCCGGCCACCGGCTCCAGCTTCTTCTTCAGGTCCTCGTCGGCGTAGCGGCGCAACTGGGTCAGCGCGCGCACCGCATCGGCGTCGCTGGCCGGCGTCGCCTTGCTCGCCAGCACCAGGCGCATGATCGGCTCGGTGGAGGGATTGAAGCGCAGCAGCACCGGCGCCTTGGCTTCCAGCGGCAGCTCCAGCGCCTCCATCTTGTCGCGCACCTCCAGGCTCGCCTGGTCCATGTTGGTGCCCCAGGCGAACTCCAGCACCACGTCGCTCTGCCCGGTGCGCGACACCGACTTGAGCTTGCGCAGGTTCTTGACCACGCCGACCGCTTCCTCGACCGGCTCGGTCACCAGCGTCTCGATCTCCGACGGCGCCGCGCCGGTGTACTCGGTGCGCACGGTCAGGGTCGGATAGCTCAGGTCGGGCAGCAGGTTGACCTTGAGGCTGTTCAAGGCGATCACGCCGAACAGCAGCAACGTCACCGTGGCCATCGCGATGGTGACGCGGCGGCGCGTGGCGAATTCGACCAGCCCGCCGCCGCGGCTGCCGGGCGGCGAGTGTTCGTGCGGATCGCTGCCGTGATCGGAGCCGGCGCTGGTCATCAGTGCGCTCCGACCGCGGCGCCGCCACCGACCGCGGCGACCTCGCGCTGCGGCGCGATCACCTGCACGCGGCTGCCGTCGCGCAAGGCGACCTTGCCGGCAGTGACCACCTGGTCGCCGGGCTGCAGGCCATCGCGGATCTCCACCCACGGGCCTTCGGAATAGCCCAGCTTCACCGGCACCCGGGTCACCTTGCCGGCGTTGACCCGGAACACCGCCGGCTCGCCGTCGTCGAGCAGCGCCAGGCGCGGCACCACCAACGCATCGGCGCGCTGGTCGTAGTCGATGCGGATGCGCCCGAACATGCCGGGCTGCAGGGCTTCGGCGCCTTCCTCGAAGGCGCACACCACGCGGAACGTGCCGCTGCCCGAATCCACCACCGGCGCGATGCGATCGACCTTGCCCCGGTACTGCTTGCCCGGCAGCGCATCGGCCTGCAGCGTCACCGGCTGCCCGGCCTTGAGCGTGGCCAGTTCGCGCTCGGGCACGTTGAGCGTGGCTTCCAGGCGCGAATCGTCGACGATGCGGAAGATCGGCGTGTTGATCTGCACGAAGTTGCCGGTCTTGATCGAACGCGACGCGATCACCCCGGAGATCGGCGCGACCACCGTGGCGTAGGACAGTTCCAGCGACGCCAGCTGGTGCTGCGCGCGCACGTTGGCCAAGTCGTACTTGATCTGGTCGACATCGGCGGCGCTGACCAGTTGCTGGCCGACCAGCTGCTCCGAGCGCCGGTAGTTGTTCTCCAGCTTGCGCAGCTGCGCCTCGCTCTGCGCCACCGCCAGCCGTGCGCGGTCCGGGTCCAGCCGCACCAGCGGCTGCCCGGCGCGAACCTGCTGGCCCTCCTCGGCCAGCACCGCCAGCGCCACGCCGGAGGTCTTGGCCACCACCTGCGATTCGGCGCGCGCTTCCAGCGCCGCGGTGCCGCTGTAACTGGCGGCCACCGCGCGACGGCTGGCCTGGGCCACTTCCACCGGTACCGCATCGGGCGCCTTCTCGGCCTCCTTGGCCTTGGCCTGCGCATCGCCGGCCGCCGGCTTGCAGCCGCCGAGCAGCAGCGTGGAGGTGATCAACAGCGCGGCGGCGCAGCTGGCGGTGCGTCGGCGCGTGGAATATCGCGTCATCATCGTGTCCCTGGTGGATGGCGTGAATGGTGTTGTAGGTAAGTAGATCACCTGCTGACGCCAGGGTGAATGAGCCAAAGGTCATGGTGGGGTCATGGCCCATGCAGCGCGCCGCATTGAGGATCTCAGAGGCCTGTTTCGGAGCCGCGAAAGGCCAGGCTATACTCGGGTCGTTCCGTGTTCCCCCACGCCGGAACTCCCAGTCCCGTCCTCCGGACCACGAAACCATGCGCACGCAGCCGCTAGCCGCTTGTTTTGCTTTGGCCGTACTCGTTTCTCTCGGGGTCGCCCCGGCCGCGGCGCAGACCGCGCCGGCCCCTGCCGTTCCCGCCCCGGCTACTGCCCCGGCCGCGCCCGCTGCCGCCGTCGGCCATGCCGACAACGGCAGGGTGCTGACCTATACCTGCCAGGGCTGCCACGGCATCACCGGCTACAAGAATGCCTACCCGAGCTACCGCGTCCCCAAGATCGGCGGCCAATCGGCGCAGTACCTGACCCAGGCGCTCACCGAATACCGGCTCGGCAAGCGCAAGCATCCGACCATGCAGGCCCAGGCGGAGAGCTTCTCCGACCAGGACATCGCCGACATCGCCGCTTACCTGACCACCCTCAAGTAGCCATCCCATGCCGAAAGCCGCGCACGCATTGCGTCCCGCCATCGTCCTGCTTGCTGCCCTGTGCCTGGGGGCGTGCTCGCAATCGCAGGTGGAATCCACCAGCCAGTCCGCCGGCGACCCCGGCCACGCCAGTGGCGAACATGGGTCCGGCTCGTCCGCCGGCCTGCCGAGCGGACGTGCCGCCGCCGGGGAGAAACTGGCTCACGCCAAGGGCAAGGCCACCGGGCAGAGCTGCATCGACTGCCACGGCGCCGACGGCAACGCGCCGATCGACCCGAGCTACCCCAAGCTTGGCGGCCAGTACGGCGACTATGTCGCGCATGCCTTGCAGGCCTACCGTGCCGGCGATCGCCAGCATCCGCTGATGACCCCGCAGGCGGCGCCGCTCAGCGACCAGGACATCGCCGACCTGGCGGCGTATTTCGGATCGCGTGCCACCCAGCTGCACGACCTGCACGGCTTGAAGTGACCGCGCGGCGCCGGTGTCTCGCCGGCGCCGATTCCAATCGATGGTCAGCGCGGCAAACGCGGCATGGCCGGCGTGACATGTCGGGCTTCGTGCCGGCCGGCCGAAACCGATGAAGCGGTACACGCGCATGTGGTTGAGCGCGATCTGCCCGATGTCGGCGGCGAACCATATCTTCTTATAGGTACGGCGAGCGTAATCCGGCATTACGCCGGTTGGGGCGATCGGTCGCGGCTGATGGCCCTAGGCCACCCGGAGCCGCTCCTATAGTGGACTCAACGCGTCGGCGAGACTCCTGTAGGAGCGGCTTCAGCCGCGACAGGCATTACCGATGGATTCTGTCGAGCTGCAGGATGGCCAAGCCAGGTGCCTGCATGCTGACGGATCGCCGCCGCAATGCCACAACCACCGTTGGGTAGCTGCGACAGCGCGGATGCCCGCGCTCCCGGCGGCTACTTCACGCTGCCGTTGTCTTCCTGCAGGCCCGGCTTGAATGGCACCGCCGGTGGCGGCCGCGCGCCGGCGGGCTGCTCGTTGAGGTTCGGATCGGTGATGCCGCAGCCGCCGCCCAGCTGCAGGATCGAGACCACGCAGGAAATGCTGCTGGTGGTGCCGGGAATCGGGATGTTGACGGTCTTGATGCCGCGCCGCACCCACTCTTCCAGCAGCGTCGCATTCGGCAACCAATACTTGTCGAAGGAGGTCGGCTTGTAGTCGTAGGGCGGACGCTTGAGCCACTGCCCGGCATTGGCGATCTGGTCGCGCGACCAGCTGTCGGTCTCGCTGCCGGGCGCGCCGCGCGGCGGCGCCTTGCCCTGCCCTTCGCCGCCAGGCACGCGCACGCTGCCATCGCCGTTGAACATGCCGTTGCGCTGGCTGGCGCCGGCACCCGCGTCGCCGGCGCGGTTGCGCGCCGATGCGCCCCAGTCGTCGCCGCGCTGCGGCGTCGCCCAGCCGCCGTCGTGCGCGACCGCCGCCGGACCGCTGCCCGGCGCGGCCGCCTGGCTTCCGGGCGGCGCGGTACCGCTGCCGGCTGGCGTTCGCGTCTCTGCCTTGCCTTGCACCGGGGCGCTGCCCTGCGCCGCCGTCTGCGGCGAGGCGGCGCCAGCCGCCGGCGCGCTGGCCGGCGCTTCGGGCGGCACCGCTGCTGGCGGCGCCGGCGGCGCCGCCATGGCCGGCGTCGGCAGCTCGATCTGCCGCACCTGCGGCGCCTCCGGCGTGCGCAGCGTCGGGGCGGGATCGCGCGCGCGAATCTGCGGCATCTGCATCTGCACCTGCGGCAGCGGTTCGGGCACTTCACGCTCGCGGATCTGCAGCTGCGGCTCGGACCGGCGCGGCGCCTGCAGTTCGCGCGGTTGGAGCTGCGCCACGCGGGGAACCTCGGTCACCACTGTGACTTCGCGCTCCGGCACCTGCACGCTCGGCGGCGCGATCTCGCGCAGGGTCAGCGTCGGTTCGCGCACGCTGGGCGGCGGCAGCACGAAATCGCTGCTCGGCTGTGCGGTCTCGGTGACCTGCAGCGGCTGATCCGGCGGCGGCGGTGGACTCGTCACGGCCTGCGCGGTGCTCGCCGCAGGTGTGGCGGAGGCGGCAGGCGCCGCCGCGGCGGTCTTGGGCTGGGTGGCGGCCGTCGTCGCAGCGGCCCGCTGCGCACTCGCCGCTGCGGCCTGCTGCGCGGCGGCGGCCGCGGCCGGGTCTTGCGCGGCCGCGCCGCCACCGGTCTCGGCCGGGGTTCCGCGGCCGACGAACTCCACCTGCACGCGCCCGGCCTCGCTCGCATCCGGGCGCGGCGGCAACAGGCGCACGAAGGCGACCCACAGCAGGAACAGCGCGAACAGCAGATGCAACGCCAGGCTGACCAGCGCCGCGATCCGCCGCCACCAGCGCTGGTCGTACGGTGCCGGGTCCCAGTGCTGCCACCACAGGCGGCGGAACGCCTGCCACGGACTCAGTGCCGGCAGCCGCGAGGTCGGCGCCGGCGCCGGCTGCGGCAGCGCGGCGATCAACTCGGAAGCGACGAACGGGCGCGGCCTGGCTGGCTGCGAGGAGATCCAGTGCGCCCAGCCATACGGCAGGCCGGTGCGGCGATCGCGCAGCAGCTTGCGCGGCGAGCGCGCCAACAGCGCGGCGAGGATGTCGGCGGCGCGCGTCACCGGCGTGGCGGAGGAATCAGGCCGCGGAATCGCGCGGGATGTACGGGGCGCTGCCGCTGTCGTGGTCGGTGGCGTCGCGCACGGCGGTGATGCCCGGCACCCGTCCCATCAGCGTCTTCTCGATGCCCTGCTTCAGGGTCACGTCGGCCATGCCGCAGCCGTGGCAACCGCCGCCGAAGCGCAGCAGCACCACGCCGTCGGCCGACACTTCCTGCACCGCCACGCGGCCACCGTGCTGGGCCAGCTGCGGATTGACCTCGTTCTCGACCACCCAGCGCACCCGCTCGACCAGCGCGGCGGCCTCACCCGGCGCCTCGCCCTTGATCTTCGGCGCCTTGATCGTCAACTGCTGGCCGGTGCCCTGGGTGATGTAGTCGATCTCGGCCCCATCCAGCCAGGCGACGCTGTCGGCGGCCACGTACAAGGTGAAGCCGGCGCAATCGATCGCCCATTCGTCGCCGGCCAGGTCCGCCGGCTCGGCGAACTCCAACCGCGCATCGGCGCGTGCGGTACCGGGGTCGACCGCGCTCAGGCGCACGCCCATGCCGGGCACGGCCTCGCGTTCGAGCAGTTTGCGGAAATGGGTCTGCGCGTTGTCGGAGATCTGGATCATGCGGTTATTCTAGCGCTTCCACGCGACCGGCTCATCGCGAACTTCCCACCGGCGGCACGTTCAGCCACCACGCCGCGGAGACCTCCCTCATGAACGACCTGATCCCGCTCGTCCAGGCCCATTGCTCGCCCTGCAAAGGCAGCGAATACAAGCTCACCCAGGCGCGCCTGGCCGAATTGCTGCCGCAGGTGCCAGGCTGGGAGCTGGTCGAGAACGGCATGGCGATCAGCCGCACGTTCCGCTTCCCCGACTACTACCGCACCCTGGCGTTCGTGAACGCGCTGGCCTGGATCGCACACCGCGAAGACCATCACCCCGATCTGGGCGTGCACTACGACCGCGTGGTGGTGCGCTATTCCACCCACGACGTCGGCGGCCTCAGCGAAAACGACTTCATCTGCGCCGCCAAAGCCTCGGCCCTACCGGAATGACCCCCATGCCTGCCGCCTTCCGCCGTTCCTTCCTCGCCGCCTGTCTGCCTGTCGCCGCCGTCCTGTCGCTCGGCGGCTGCGGCAAATCCGGGCAATCGCAGACCCAGAGCGTGGCCGCGCCGCCGACCGAAGTCGCCGCGGTTCAGACCCCGCCGCCGGACTACCCGATCGAGCTGGCCTGCGCCGGGCTCGGCGGCAAGGTGGTGTTGAGCGTGGTGGTCGGCGTGCAGGGCAAGCCCACCGACGTGCAACTGGTCGGCAGCAGCGGCCAGCCCAAGCTCGACGCCTCGGCGCAGCAGCGCGTGCGCGAGTGGATCTTCAAGCCGGCCACGCGCGACGGCAAGCCGGTGCCGCGCACGATCCAGGTACCGGTCAACTTCAACCCGCCGCAACCGCGGCCGGACCGCTGCTTCGCGCTCGACGCGCAGGCGCACCACGCCAACTGAGCGGCCAACCGGCCGCTGGCGCGCGCCGCGCCGCGCCGAGCGTGGCGCGGCGCCGCCTTCACACTACGCCAGCCCCGCGCCCGCTTTCATCTGCCGTCTCGACACAGGAGCCGCCTGGCGCATGCTGGATATTCCGTTGCACAACGTCTGGGTCGCCCTGGCGGTGACCCTGGCCGCCGGCCTGGCCACCGGCCTGGGCAGCGTGCTGGTGCTGTTCACCAAGGGCCCCAATCCGCGCCTGCTCGCCTTCGGCCTGGCCTTCGCCGGCGGCGCGATGGTGTACGTGTCGCTGACCGAGATCCTCGGCAAGTCGATCGCCTCCTTCAGCCAGGCCTTCGATCCGCGCCTGGGCTACGCCTATGCCACGCTGGCGTTCCTGGCCGGCGTGGCGCTGATCGTGGCGATCGACCGGCTGGTGCCCAATCCGCACGAAAGCCTCAATGCCCAGGATCCGCTGTTCCGCGCCGACAACCGTGCCTACGTCAAGCGCGTCGGCCTGCTGACCGCGGTGGCGATCACCGCGCACAACTTTCCCGAGGGCCTGGCGACCTTCTTCGCCACCCTGGAAAGCCCCACCGTGGGCATGCCGCTGGCGTTCGCGATCGCCGTGCACAACATCCCCGAAGGCATCGCCATCGCGGTGCCGGTGCACTACGCCACCGGGCGCAAATCCTATGCCTTCGCCGCCAGCCTGCTGTCCGGCCTGGCCGAGCCGATCGGCGCGATCATCGGCTACGTGGCGCTGTCGCGGTTCCTCTCCGAGGCGATCTTCGGCTCGGTGTTCGGGGTCATCGCCGGGGTGATGGTGTTCCTGGCCCTGGACGAACTGCTGCCGGCGGCCAAGCGCTACGCGAAGGGCCACGAAACCGTGTACGGCCTGGTCGCCGGCATGGCCACGCTGGCGCTGAGCCTGGTGCTGTTCCGCCTGTCCACCACGCCCTGAGCCGGCGGCGGGCTGGCTGAACCGACGCTGGCGCGGCCGTGTTGCGGTGCTTCGCAGAAAGCTTGCAGACATGCAACACAGCGCATTCTGCGCGCAACTTCCGAACGCCACGTCGAAAAGGTGCAGCATGGATATCCGCTCCCTGCCATCAACCAGGTTGACGCTGGCGCTGGTCACCGCCGTGAGCGTATTGGCGCTGAGTGCCTGCCAACAGCAACCGACGCCTGCACCGACACCAGCCACCGCCACCGCACCTGCACCCGCGCCCTACGTGCCGCCCAGCGCCGACCAGTTGTACAAGCTGGTCGCGCCGATCGCGCTGTTTCCCGACAAGCTGCTCGCGCAGACCCTGGCCGCCTCGGTGTATCCGGACCAGGTCGGCGATGCCGAGGGTTGGCTGCGCAGCAACAGCGGCCTGGCCGCGGCTGACCGCCTGCAGGCGGCGGCATCGCAGCCATGGGATCCCAGCGTCAAGGCGCTGATCGCCTTTCCCGATGTCGTCGACCAACTGGCCAGCAACAGCGACTGGACCCGCGCGCTCGGCGATGCCTATGCGCACGATCCCAACGAGGTGCTCGACGCGATCCAGGTCATGCGCGGGCGCGCGCAGGCGCAGGGCCATCTGCGCAGCACGCCGCAGCAACGGGTGCAGGTGGTGCAACGCACGGTGGTGGAACCGGCCTATGCGGACGAGCGGATCCCGCCGCCGCGCCAGACCATCGTCATCGAACCGGCGCAGCCGGATGTCGTCTACGTGCCGCGCTACGATCCGGACGTGGTCTACGGCGCGCCGGTCGACGTGTATCGCGAGTATCGCTACCGCCCGCACTACTACAGCGAAGGCGACCTGGTGACCGCCGGCATCATCTCCTTCGGCGTCGGCATCCTGGTCGGCGACGCGCTGGAACACCACCACCACGGCCCGCTGGGTTGGCTGGAACCGGAACCGGCCTGGCACCGCTGGGGCTGGAACAGCTGGGGCATGAACTGGAACGCCCCGCCCTCGGCACCGCATTACGTGGTCTACCAGAACCGCGTCTATGCGCCGCGTACCACCATCATCAACAACACCATCACCAACAACCGGATCGACGCACGCAGCTTCGTGCACAACGACAACCGCAGCCTTCCGCAGCAGGCGGCGGTCGCGGCGATGCCTGCAGCGGCGGCCGCCGCCGCACTGGCGCCGCACCTGGCGCAGAATGCGCGCGGCCCCGCGCCGCAGTTCGCGCCGGCGGCGGCGCCGCGCCGCCCGGTCGACTATGCGCAGCTGTCCACGCCGCATTTCAACGAACGGATGCTGCAGCCGGGCCGCCCGGTCGCGGCGAACGCCGCGCAACGGTCGCCGCTGCCTGGACTGAACGGCGCGAACGCAATGGCTGCCGCACGCGATGCGCGTGCGCAGCCGGCATTCGCGCAATCGCCGCGTGCCCCGATGCCGATGTCCGCGGCAGATCCCCGCCACGCCATGCCGATGGCCAACGCTGCCGCAGCGCAGCGGCACGACATGCCACAGGCGCCGCGCGCCAACGCGCCGATGCCGATGGGGAACATGCAGATGGCGCATGCGGCGCAGCAGCGCGCGATGTCCATGCCGGAACCGCGCCGCGAGGATCCACGTGCGCAGCAGGCCCGCTACGCCCAGCCCGAGCCGTCACGGCCGGCGCCGCGCCAGGCCGCCGCCTTCACCGCCCAGCAGCAGGCGCCCGCGCACCGGGAGGCGCCGATGCGGGAGTTCCCTGAGCGTGTTCAGGCCATGCCGCGACAGGAACCACAGCAGCGCCCGCCGATGCAGGAGCAGCGCATGGCCCGGATCGCGCCGCCGCGGCCGGAGCCGATGCGCGCGGCCGAGCCGCACCCCGCCCCGCGTCCGCAAGCGCATTCGGAGCCGCACCGCGGACACGAGCACGACAAGCACAACGGATAGACGGCACCGGCGGGCGGTTTGCGACGGCGCCGCCCGGCCGCACCTGGTTCAGCCGCCCAGGCGGTTCAGCGCCTCGGCCAGCTCGTCGGCCAACGGCGCATTCAATAGATAGGGTGTCTTGCCGCCGTCGAGGGTGAATTCCAGCGACGCGGCATGCAGGAACAGGCGCTTGAGCCCGATCTGCTCGCGCAGGCGCTTGTTGACCGCCGGATCGCCGTACTTGTCGTCGCCGGCGACCGGATGGCCCAGATGCTGGGCATGCACGCGGATCTGGTGGGTGCGGCCGGTCTCGATCCGCACCTCGCAGTAGGAATGCCCGCCGCGCCGCTCCAGCACCCGGAAATGACTTAAGGACTCCTTGCCGCCCGGGTTCACCTGCACGTGGCGCTCGCCGCCCTGGCGCAGGCCGATGTGCAGCGGCGCGTCCACGCTCATCACCCCGTCGGGCATGCGCCCGACCAGCAGGGTCAGGTAGCGCTTGCTGATGCCGCGGCCCTCGACCCGGTCGTCCTCGCGCATCAGCGCCTGCATCTCGGTCAGCGCCGAGCGCTTCTTGGCCACGATTAGCAAGCCGGAGGTGTCGCGGTCCAGCCGGTGCACCAGCTCCAGGGTCTGGTTCGGGCGCAACGCGCGCAGGGTTTCGATCGCGCCGAAGCTGATTCCGCTGCCGCCATGGCTGGCGACCCCGGAGGGCTTGTTCAGCGCCAGCAGGCGCGCGTCTTCATAGACGATCACCGCCTCCAGCCGGGCCATGAACGCGTCCGGCGGCGCGGTCTTCTCGCCCTCCTCGTGCAGCTTCACCGGCGGGATGCGCACCTCATCGCCCGCCTCCAGCTTGCGCTCGGCCTTGGTGCGGCCGCCGTTGACCCGGACCTGGCCGCTGCGCATCAGCTTGTAGATCAGGCTGCGCGGCGCGCCCTTGAGCTCGCCGAGCAGGAAATTGTCTACACGCTGTCCAGCCCTGTCTTCCGGGACCTTGAGAATGCGCACCGCGCTGGTCGCGACGTCGCGCGGCTTGGGAGGGATCGGGGAAGAAGTCATCAGGCGGTTTATTCTGTTACACTCGGGGGGCGAGATAAGGGTTTGATTTCGTTGGAAGTTAGCTAAGGGCCAGAAGCCCGGCTTGCGACGATTCCGGCACAGTGCGCGACCACCGCCCTCGGGGCGGCCATGTTAGCGGCTCACCGGCCTACCCGGCCATCGCCGGATGCCACAAGCGTCCGCGCTGAACATGCCCCGTGCGGCGCCCAGCCTGGCTGGAGTCGCCGCCGGTCCTGAACCACCTAAAAGAAAGAAGCGCTCCCGCGGCTCGCCGTGGTGTCGTAGCGCTGGAAACCCAAGCCGCCCTCCCCGCGCCTGCGCGATGGGCGGCGAAGCGTGACCAGAAGCGAAACCCCATGGCGTTCCGCGCGGTAGCAGCGCGAGGAACGCAACAATGAAGCGAATGCTGATCAACGCCACGCAGGCGGAAGAGCTGCGTGTGGCCATCGTGGACGGCCAGACCCTGTACGACATCGATATCGAGCAGCCGTCCAAGGAACAGAAGAAGTCCAACATCTACAAGGGCCGGATCACGCGGCTCGAACCCTCGCTCGAAGCCGCCTTCGTCGAATACGGCGGCGAGCGCCACGGCTTCCTGCCGCTGAAGGAAATCTCCCGCGACTACTTCCAGGCCGGCGTCGACCACAACAAGGCGACGATCCGCGAACTGCTGCGCGAGGGCCAGGAGGTCGTTGTCCAGGTGGACAAGGAAGAACGCGGCAACAAGGGCGCCGCGCTGACCACGTTCATCTCGCTGGCCGGCCGCTACATGGTGCTGATGCCGAACTCGCCCAGCGCCGGCGGCGTCTCGCGCCGGATCGAAGGCGAGGACCGCGCCGCGCTGAAGGAAGCGCTGGACAAGCTGAACATCCCCGACGACATGGGCGTGATCATCCGCACCGCCGGCGTCGGCCGCGATGCCGAAGAGCTGCAGTGGGACCTGGACTACCTGCTGCAGGTGTGGAAGTCGATCGCCGAGGCCGCGCTGGCCAAGCCGGCGCCGTTCCTGATCTACCAGGAATCGCGCCTGATCATCCGCGCCCTGCGCGACTACCTGCGCGCCGACATCGGCGAGATCCTGGTCGATACCCCCGAGATGTACGGCGATGCACAGGAGTTCATGCAGCAGGTGATGCCGCAGAGCCTGCGCAAGCTCAAGCACTACACCGACGACATCCCGCTGTTCAACCGCTTCCAGATCGAATCGCAGATCGAGGCGGCCTACGAGCGCAGCGTGCGCCTGCCGTCCGGCGGCTCGATCGTGGTCGACCAGACCGAAGCGCTGACCGCGGTGGACGTCAACTCCTCGCGCGCGACCAAGGGCAGCGACATCGAGGACACCGCGTTCCAGACCAACCTGGAGGCCGCCGAAGAGGTGGCGCGCCAGCTGCGCCTGCGCGACCTCGGCGGCCTGGTGGTCATCGACTTCATCGACATGGCCTCCAACAAGCACCAGCGCGAGGTCGAGAACCGCCTGCAGAACGCGCTCAAGTACGACCGCGCGCGGGTGCAGATCGGCCGCATCTCGCGCTTCGGCCTGCTCGAGATGAGCCGCCAGCGCCTGCGTCCGTCGCTGGGCGAGTCCAGCCAGATCGTGTGCCCGCGTTGCGACGGCCATGGCCGCATGCGCAGCGTCGAGTCGCTGTCGCTGTCGATCATCCGCGTCGCCGAAGAGCATGCGATGAAGGAAAACACCGGGCAGGTGCTGGTGCAGGCCCCGGTGGAGATCGCCAACTACCTGCTCAACGAGAAGCGCCGCGCGCTCAGCGAGATCGAGAAGCGCCACGACGCGCCGATCGTCATCGTCGCCGACGAGCAGCTGCACACCCCGCACTACGAAGTGACCCGCCTGCGCGAGAACGAACTCGGCGAGGAAAGCGCCAAGCCCAGCTACCAGCGCAACACCCCGCGCAAGCTGCCGGTGCATGCGCTGACCAAGGCGCAACTGAACATTCCGGCGCCCGCGGTGACCAATGTGAAGCACTCGCAGCCGGCCCCGGTGCGCGAAGTGGTCGAGGCGCCCGAACCGACCGCTGCGCCGGTACAGGTCCAGGCTCCGGCCCCCGCCCCGGTCGCGGCCCCGGCCACCGGCGTGGTGGGCTGGCTGAAGCGGATCTTCGGTGCCGGCGAAAGCCCGGCGCCGGCCCCGGTCGCGAGCGAGCCGGCGCAGCGCCAGCGCGCCCACGACGGCAACCGCAACCGTAACGACCGCGGCGACCGCAATGCGCGTCGCGACGGCAACCGCAACGGCGGCCAGGGCGGCAATGCCGCACGTGGCAACGGCGGCAACGTGCGGCGCGAGGAGCGTCGTCCGGGTAACGGCGGCGGAAACGTTCAGGGCGGCCAGCAAAATCTTGCGCCCAAGCCGCCGCGCAACGAGCAGGCGCCGCAGCAGGCCAAGCCGCAGCAGCAGAACCCGCAGCAACAGCCGAAGACGCCGAAGCAGCAGCAGCCGCAGAACCCGCCGCGCCAGCCCAAGCCGCAGCAGGACCCGGCGCAGGCCGCCGTGCAGAGCGACAAGCCGCAGCGTCAGCCGCGCCAGGACGAGGTAGCCGCCAAGCCGGTCGCCGCACCTGCCGCCGCGGCGCAGGACGCCACCACGATCGCGGCCGCGGCCGTGGCCGGCGGTGCCGTCGCGCCGAGCGTCGATGCGCCGGTCAGCCAGGCCAACACCACGGCCTCGACGCCGCTCGCGGCGCAGCCGAACCCGGCGCCGGCAGGCGTCGATGCGCGCGAGAGCGCAGCGGAAACCGCGCAGGCCGTGCCGGTCGGCGAGAACGGCGACGCCGACGACGCCAATGGCGAGGCCGGTGGCCGCCGCCGTCGCGGCCGTCGTGGCGGCCGTCGCCGTCGTCGCGGCAATGGCGAAGCCGGCAGCGGCAGCGAAGGTGCAGCGTTCGACGACAACGACCTGGATGCCGGCGACAGCGACAGCGACGGAGAAACCGCGCCGACGCCGAGCCGCAGCCAGCCGGAGTTCGACTTCGACGACGACGCAGCGCCGGCCGAGGCCACCGAGGCCAAGCCGCAGCAAGCGCCGCGGGAGAAGCGCGAGCCGCGCCAGCCGCGGCACGAGCAGCCCGCCAGCGCGACGGCTCCGGCCGCCGCCGCTGCAACCGCGGTCCCGCAGGCCGAGGACGAGACCGCGCCGGCGCAGGCCGCACCGGTCGCTGCAAGCGCAGCGCCGCAGGCCGAGGGCAGCACCGCACCGGCGCAGGCCGCGCCGGTGGCTGCATCCGCAGCGATCGCAACTGCGCCTTCCGTTGCCGAGACGGTAGCGGTCGACGCGGCACCGATCGGCACCGCGCAGGCGGAAACGGCGGCGCCAGTAGCGACGGCAACGGTGCCGTCCGGCGGCGACGCGCCGGCGGCGCGTTCCGAGGCGGTGCCTGCCGCGGAGCCTGCCCCGTCGGTCGTCGCCGAGCCGGCCGTTTCCGAAACGGCACCGGCGCAGACCATCGAGGACGCACTGCAGCCGACCCCGGCACCGATCGTCGAACAGCCCGTCCCGGTCGCCACCACCAAGCACGACGCCGGAATGGAAACTGTTGCAGCGTCGGCCGCGCCGGCCGAGGAGCAGGTCACCGCGTCCACGGCGGGCGGCCAGCCGCAGCAGGACGCCACGACGACGCAGCAACCGCTCGCCGAGGAAGAAGCGCCCAGCAAGCCGGCTTACATGCCGGTGCAGACCACCCTGCTGGACGCCTTCCATGAAGAGCAGCCGGCCGCCGCGGCCGAACCGAAGCCGGTGCACGCGCCGGTCGCCACCGCTCCGGTGTCTGACAACGTCCAAAGCCGCGTCAGCGATGCCGAACCGGCACCTGCCGCTGCGGTTGGCAATGGCCTGTTCGATGCGCCGCCTGCCGCTCCGGCGGACGCGCCGGTCACCGTCGCCCAGCACCAGCCGCAGACCAGCAAGTCCGGCGCAGGCGACGACGACAAGGAGCACAAGGATCGCGCCAGCTGATCGGCGCCGTTCTTCGCAGCAGAAAAAGGCGGCCTTCGGGCCGCTTTTTTTTGCGTCACTGGCGCGCCTTGCAGCTCTCCAGCGAACGTTTCGGACACGGCTTGGGCGCGAATCTTCGTCCACGCGACGCAGGATCGATTACGCATGCAGCCGGGCACGACGCGGCAAGCCACTTAGCGCAGTCCCCGCTCCAACAAACGCCGACGAAAACACAGCCCGCATCCTGTAGGAGCGGCTTCAGCCGCGACAGAAACCATCCGCAGGACCAATTCGCCATCCGTTGCGGAAACGTAGCCCCTTTCTGCAAAACACCCATCGCGACCGAAATCGGCCTGCATGGACCCGAACAAACAACGGAACACCCGCCCCTCCAGCCAACCCGGAATGCCACCCACCAAAGCATTGCCCCCACCACGCCGGTGCGCGAACGATGCGGCACAAAAAAAGCGACCAGTCAGGTCGCTTTTTTCGATGCCAGGTGGGCAGTCGTCACTTACAGCGGATGCGCCGGATCCAACAGACCGTACTGCGTCGCCAACCGCGCCAGCGCGATGTTGTCGTGGATGCCGACCTTCTCGAACAGCCGTGCCTTGTGCGTGTTGACCGTCTTGGCGCTGAGGCTCAAGCGCTTGGCGATGTCTTCCTGGCGCAGCCCGCGGGTCAGCAGCAGCGCGACTTCCAGTTCGCGCGGGGACAACGCATCGAACGGCGAACCGCCGCCTTCCAGATTGGCCAGCGCCAGGTTCTGCGCGATGTTGGCACCCAGATAGCGCTTGCCCATCGCCACGTCGCGCACCGCGCGCAGCAGCTCCTGCGCATCACCGGCCTTGCCCACGTAGCCGGACGCACCGGCCTCGAGCAGGCGCTTGGGCAGCGGGCCGTCTTCCAGCACCGAGACGATGATGACCTTGGTGCCGTGGTCGCCCTTGACGATGCGCTCGGTGACCTCGAGCCCGCTGACGCCAGGCATGTGCAGATCGCAGAGGACGATGTCGGGCTTGAGCTGGCGGATCTGCGGCAGCGCGGCCTCGCCGCTCTCAGCCTCACCGACGATCTCGATATCGGTCTGATTCGAAAGGATCAGCTTCATGCCGGTACGGACAAGAGCGTGATCGTCGACCAAAAAAACTCTAATGGCCATCTCGTATAACCCCAACGCAGCGAACGCCGCATAGTCAGACTAGCGGCGTGAATTGTTCAGGGCAACCGAAATTTGTAGACAAAATCATGCGACTTTCACAGCCTGCTCAGCTAGCCATGCCGTTTTGTCATCATGTTGAAAAAAACACCACACCAAGCTTACTCAAGGCTCGGCACGCAGGGCGAGTGACCAGCCTGTTCGCTCCTCTAGGAAAGCGCGGCGGTACCTGCGTCAGGCAGGCGCAGTATCCAGGTCGGCGAGCGACATCGTTATCAGGGCAAAGCCTGATATCGGGTCAGATTTTCCTTACCTCCCTCCCCAATCAATCCGGACAGGCCGTTCCTCGGCGCGCCGCCGCCGGAATGGGAATTTTCCGACCCACCCTGTGAGGCGACAGCACAGGGATGGGCCGCGCCGGGTCGGCTGCCTCCTGTGAGTGAGAGCAAGCCATCGCCAGGCCTGCGTCGATCCGAGGACAAGTGCCAGACCATCATCCAACGATGATCCCGGTGCTTCGTGCGCATGATGCCTGTGGGCGGACCTCCACGTGCTCTTGATCACGCGTGTCCGTATGCTCCGCCACCGCACATATCTTATGGAGAAGTTCATGCGTCCCATCATGCCGGCAACGCTCGCCGTCTGTGTGTTGCTCACCGCGTGCAGCAGGAGCGGCGACAACGTCTCGATGTCCAATGCGTCGGTGTCCGATGTGGCCAAGGTGCAGGCTGCCAAGCTCCAGCCCGGACAATGGGAAATGCGGATCGAGCAGGTGAGCAGCGAGACCATCGGCGGCACGTCCAACCTTCCGCAGACGCCGAAGATGCCGCCCACCACCACCAAGGTCTGCCTGACCGCGGAACAGGTGAACGATCCAGCGAGTCTGTTCGGCAGCGGATCGCCGATGCTGAAGAACTGCGTCTACGACGCGTTCACCATGAAGGACGGCAAGGTCGACGCGAAGATGCATTGCAGCATGGGCGACATGAAGGTCGAGGGCACCAGCAGCGGCACGTTCAGCGCGACCGAGATGGCGACCGAATCGCACTCCACGGTCAGCGGGTTGCCGGGCGGCATGACCATGAAGACGCACATGAAGCTGGACGGCAAGCGGCTGGGCGAGTGCCAGCCGGGCGACGTCAGAGCCGGCGCCACTGCGGCCTCTGCCGCAGGCTGAGAACGGCAGCCGATCGCGGCTGCGCCGCATCGGTATCCGATCGAGCCGGTGCAACTCCCGCAAAACGCCGCGACGGTCCCGTCGCGGCGTTTTGCCATCCATGCGCGCAACGCTCAGGCGACAGGCGGCATTACTCCAAGGCGCGCCAGGTTCGACCAGCGCGGAAGGAACGCTCCAGGGTGGCCGCGAGCAGGCAGATCTTCAACGTCTGCGGGATGACACCCTCGCCAGGATCGCTCGGCGTTCCCAGGACGATCGCGATCTGGTTGGCGATCGCATGCCACAGCTCCTGCGGATGCGGCCCGATCACGCGGGTGAGCCCCATCCATGCCCAGGCCGATGCCCAATCCAGGCCACGATAGAGGACGATCAGCACGACGAGCGATCCCAGACCGGTCGCGCCCGCCAGCTGCACGCTGTTCGCCGCGGTCCGATAGCGCTTGGCCGTGCCTGCCCAGAAATGCCCGATGAAGTCGCGCAGCCACCCAGGCAGCCGCTGCCAACGACCGATCGTGCCATCGATCTTGCGCGCCCATGCGCTCGGCACGTCCAGCTGGTCCTGGTGCACATCGTGGCGGTAGATCAACGCCGCCAGCGCCAGCCACACCACCGGCAACAGCGCCGAGAAGAAGATCACCACCAGCGTATCGACCACTCCGGCGGGAGCCTGCTCCACCGGCCCCGGCAGTGCGGCCTGCGCGATGCCGATCGGATGGGTGATGCCTTGCCACAGGTCCTTGCCGAGATCGGCGATGCGCAGATGGGCGAGCCAGCGGAACACCCCACCCCGCCATTCGGTGATCACGTACAGGCCGACGAATGTCCAGCCGGCTTCGCACAGCACGATCAACACGTTCCATGCCGGATGTCCGCTGCGCTTCTTCAGCCGTTTCGCCGCATGCCGGATCACCCAGAGCAAGGCCACCGATGCGACCAGCCACCAGCCGCCGGACACGTCGAACAACGAACCGCGGTATGTGGGATCGAAGGGATTGAATTGCCCAAGCCCCTCCCGTCCGTAGGCGCGGATCGTCTCGCCCAGAAAGCCCCAGGCGGCGTAGTAGGCAAAGAACGGCAGCAGCGCCTGCGAGACGATCACCGGAAGGCGTCGCCACCCTGCCTCGCCCTCGCCGCCTGCCTGTGCGGGCGCATCGGGCCGTTGCGACAACGACGCCCCGACGATCGCCGGCAATGCGGGCCGGAGCGTCTCGAACATCAGCACGATGACCACCAGCTTGACCAGCACGACCAGGGTCAACGAAAGCAGGCCCGCCAGTCGGTTGTGGTATCCCAGCCACACCGCGCCTTGCATCAGCAGATCGTTGAGCAGCACTCCGGCCAGTGCCAGCGCCAACAACTGCGGCAGATAGCGGAACCAGAGTCGGAGGCTGTCCCGGATGAGCGCGAGCGGCCCAGTGCGCACCGCCGTCGCCGTCATGGCGCCGCCCCCGTCGAAAAGCGCAGATAGGCAGGACGGCCGTGCCGCGTACTCAGGGTGACCCGCAACTGCGGAATTACCGGGCGCGGCACGAGATAATAGCCGTCGATCACCACCTGACTTCCCGGCGTTGCGGTGGACACTGCAGAGCCGTCGCAACGGCTCCCCTCGGCTTCTCCCGGCTTGGCCAATGCACGTTGCAGCAGATCGGGCACCGTATCGATGGCCGCCCAGGAACGACCCGCGGCGTCGACGACGTTGAGCGTGCAGTCGCTCCACTGGCTGCCGGGGCGACGCGGTTCGACCAGCAGCCGCGTTCGAACGAATGTACGGTCGGCCGGCAGGCCCGCCTCGAACGGCAGCGCATCGAGCCCGACCAGTTGCACGGCGGCGCCATCGTAATCCACGCGGTGGCTCGCCGAGACCTCCACCGGCCGCAACTCGCGCAGGCGCAAAATTTCCAACGCGTCGCGCCAGCCGATCGCCGCGACCGTGCACGGCACCAGCACCAGGAGCGCGACGCTGGCGCGCCTGCGCATGCTGCGTTCGTGCGCGGAACGGGGGTGTACGTGTTCAGAGCTTGGCATGCAGATCGTCCAGATCGAGCACGTCCGCCGGCGCACCGGTCTTCAGCGCCGGATAGCGCAGCTGCACTTGCGCCGTCAGTTGCGGATCCCGCTGCTCCGACAACAGCAAGGTCCCCGCGTCGCCCGCAAGCGCGGAGGGCAATTCGAACACCAGCAGATCCTTGCGCTCCAGGCCCGGCTGAAGCGTCTTGATCGACGACAGCACCGCATCGCCCATTTCCGTACGGCTGCTCGCACGATAACGGCGCCCATCGGACGTCATCCAGACGCGGCCGTACACGTGCGCGGTCGCGTGCTCGACCCGCGATCGCACCGGCACCACCAGCCACACCCCGCCGCTGTCGCGCTGCTGGATCTTGCCGGCGGCCTTGAAGCGAAGCGTGCGGGCCAGCTGCGGCGTCCCCGCCTCGATTGCCAGATTGTCGGCGCGCACCCAGCTGCCCGGCGTCCCGGAAAATGCGATCGGCCCGGTGATGCGCTCGTAGCGCGGCATCGTCCAGCGCATCCCGGCGAGAAGCACGACACCGAGCAGCACGATCGCGATGGCGGCCAGCCGTTTCACGACTCGCCCGCCGACGACGCGGGCGGCGGCGCGTCGAGCCTCAGATCGACGGTGCCGAACGCATGCGGATCGGTCCAGATCGGCTGCGCGTAGAGATTGTCGAATGGCTTGAAGGTTCTGGCGGTGACGCCGAATCGCGCCATCGCAGCTGCGCGTTCGCCCGCGGGATACGTCCAGACCAAGGCGATCCGCTCCGGCAGGCCGGGCTGCAACTCGGTCATGACGGTCTGGTCGCGCAACAGATAGGCCATCGGCCGCGCATCGACGCCGCGCACGGGCGTCGTCAACGCGATCGCTTGCGTCACCGTGCCGCTGGTCTGGGCGGTGCGATTGGTGGCTTCGAGATTGAGCACGATCGCCTTGCGACCGGAACGCGAAACGGCCTCGCCATCCGGAAGCCGATCGCTTGACTCGGCACGGTCGAAGCGCAACGACCATTCTCCCGCAGCGACGGCCTGCCCGATCGGCAGTGTCGGCACAAGCGGCTGATCCTTGGCCTCGAACAGCCCCATACCCCAACTTGCCAAGATCGCGGCGATTCCTCCAATGCCGGCCAGCGCACGTGTCCGCCACTGTCCGAGGGAAAGTCTGCTAGCCAAACCAGGCGACCCCGTGGAAGCTCGGCGCGACGTTAGCACTCGGTTGCGACGCATTGCAACCGAGGTCTGAGCAGTGTTCTTTGTCTCCTTCGCCACTGCGCAACGCAGCCGAAATGGTGGAAAGAGCATCGCCGTATGCAAGTGGATGACCGATTGCGACGAGCGAGTGATGTCGCGCGAAAACCAGGCGACACGAAACGTGTCGAGGTCCATGTCCGCATCAGATCATTGATGGATGCGTGCTGGCATCCCTGATTTTTGTTGGGCGTCCGCGCAGCGCATATGGCGAGCGCCAACCACTGTCGTTGCCGGAATCACAGCGGCGACGCGATGGCGGAGAGAGTGGGATTCGAACCCACGGAAGGTTTGACCCTTCGCCGGTTTTCAAGACCGGTGCCTTAAACCGCTCGGCCATCTCTCCGATTGCACCTGCATCGACCGCTCACGCCGTCCGCCAGATTGCCTGGCCGACGCTTGCACGTTCAGAACGGCTCGCCGCGCCGCCTGCGACGCGGCGGCCGCGCATTTTCGCACGGCCGCGCCGGTTTTGCTCAGCCGGCCTCGACCGCCATCGCGCCCAGGGTCGAGTGCTTGACCTTGATCCGCTCCGGGCAGCCGCTGCAGTCCAGGCGCGAGGCCTCGATCTGGCGCGGCAGGTGCTCGGCGAGGAAATCGATGAACACGCGCACCGCCGGCAGCAGGCCGCGGCGCGAGGCGAACACGGCGTGGCAGATGCCCTGCGGCAGCGACCATTCCGGCAGCACCACTTCCAGTTCGCCGTTGCGTACCGCCTCGGCGCAGACCGTTTCCGGCAACAAGGTGATGCCGAAGCCGTCCTTGACCATCGACTGCAGCAGCGGGAAGTCGAAGCCGGCCACGCGCGGCTGCAGATCGACCCGGCGCACTTCGCCGGCCGGTCCGTGCAGTTCCCAGCGCTGCCTTGCCTCGTCTTCGCTGATGCTCAAGGTCACATGCGAGGCCAGTTCTTCCGGATCCTTGGGACGCCCGGCGCGGTCCAGATACTTGGGGCTGGCGACCAGCAGTTCCTGCACCTGGCCGAAGCTGCGCATCACCAGGCTGCCGTCGTCGTCCAGGCGCGAGCGCACGCGCAGGGCGACGTCGTAGCCTTCGTTGATGATGTCCACGCGGCGGTTGCTGATGTTCAACTGCAGGCGCACTTTCGGGTACTGGTCGAGGAACATCGGCAGCAGCTTGGGCAGCTGCATCTGCGCCAGCGACACCGGCACGCTGACCCGCACCAGGCCGCGCGGCTCGGCGCTGAGCCGGTCCACCACCTCGCGCGCGGCCTGCGCCTCGGCCAGCATCGTCTGCGCGTGGCGGTGCACACTCATGCCCAGGTCGGTGACCGCGAAGCGGCGCGTGGAACGCTGCAGCAGGCGCACGCCCAAGTCGGTTTCCAGTTGGCTGATGCGGCGGCTCAGGCGCGATTTGGGAATGCCCAGGGCGCGCTCGGCGGCGGCGAAACCACCGTGATCGACCACCATCGCGAAGTAGTACAGGTCGTTGAGATCGTGCATGTTCTTTCGATATCTAGAACGATGGATGAGATCGCGTTGGGGTCATTCTACGCCTACAACGATTCTGGCTGTGCAATCGGGCTCTGCCAGCCATGGCGCGCTCCGAGCGCAGCCGGGGCAGCGGCTCCCGCTTCGATCAGGTAAACGCCCTGCCCGGCCATGCGCCTTGCATCGGCAACTGGCTGCTGGGCCATCTTGTAGCGATTCAAGCATGGAGCGGCAAAGGCGTCTTGGTTGCCAGTGCGCCGATACGACCTGACGTGTCTGGCACCGAACGCAGGCGAGCGAGGCGCCTGGGAAGCCAGGTCGGATGAAAAACTTGTCTGGGGCGGGCAAGGCGCAGCCACGGCATCCGCACAGCGGCCAAGCGCAGGCGCCAAACCGCCGCGGTTTTCGTCAACTGGCGGTAGTGCGGCGGGCGATCTCGGTCGGGCAGGCTTTCTGGGGAATGCTCATCGGGACTGAAGTCGCTCCCACAGACAGCGCCGGATGCTGTCGCAAGACCGGCCGCCGCGCCGCCTGGGCAGGGCCCGAGGCTCAACCGATGCGGTCGATCCCACCCATGTACGGACGCAGCGCGTCGGGCACGTCGATCGAGCCGTCGGCGTTCTGATAGTTCTCCATCACCGCGATCATCGCGCGGCCCACCGCGGTGCCGGAGCCGTTGAGCGTGTGCAGCAGTTCCGGCTTGCCGGTGGCGGGATTGCGCCAGCGCGCCTGCATGCGCCGCGCCTGGAAATCGCCGCAGTTGGAGCAGGAGGAAATCTCGCGGTAGGTCTGCTGCGACGGCAGCCAGACTTCCAGGTCGTAGGTCTTGGTCGCCGAGAAGCCCATGTCGCCGGTGCACAGCAGCACCTTGCGGTACGGCAGCCCCAGCGTCTCCAGCACCACTTCGGCGCAACGGGTCATGCGCTCGTGCTCGGCGGCGCTGTCCTCGGGCCGGCAGACGCTGACCAGTTCCACCTTCTCGAACTGGTGCTGGCGGATCATGCCGCGAGTATCGCGGCCGCCGCTGCCGGCTTCGGAACGGAAGCACAGCGAATGCGCGGTCATGCGCAGCGGCAGGCGCTCGGCCTCGACGATCTCGTCGCGGACCAGGTTGGTCAGCGAGATTTCCGAGGTGGAGATCAGGTAGCGCTTCTGTTCGCCGAGCTGGGTGGCGAACATGTCCTCTTCGAACTTGGGCAACTGGCCGGTGCCGTACAGGCTGTCGGCGTTGACGATCACCGGCACGTTGGTTTCCTGGTAGGCGTGCGGGCCGGTGTGCAGGTCGAGCATGAACTGCGCCAGCGCGCGGTGCAGGCGCGCGATCGGCCCGCGCAGCACGGTGAAGCGCGCGCCCGACAGCTTGGCCGCGGTCTCGCCGTCCAGCCAGGCGTGGCGCGCGCCGAGTTCCACATGATCCTTGACCTCGAAATCGAAGCTGCGCGGCGTGCCCCAGCGCTGCACCTCGACGTTGTCGGCCTCGTCCTTGCCGGCCGGCACGTCGGCCTGCGGCAGGTTGGGAATCTCCAGCGCCAGCGCCTCCAGCTGCGCGCGGATCTCGTCCAGGCGCTGCTCGGATGCCTTCAGTTCGTCGCCGAACCCGGTGACTTCGGCCATCAACGCGCTGACGTCCTCGCCCTTGGCCTTGGCCTGGCCGATCGCCTTGGAACGGCTGTTGCGCAGGCTCTGCAGTTCCTGGGTGCGCACCTGGATGCGCTTGCGGTCGGCCTCCAGGGCCTCCAGGGCCTCCACGTCCAGCACATAGCCGCGGCTGGTGCGCAGGCGCTCGGCGAGGTCGGCGGGCTGTTGGCGGAGCAGGACGGGATCGAGCATGGGCGCGGCACGTGGATGGATCGGAGCCGCGCATTATCGCCTGTCGGCCGCGCTTTTGCCGAAACGGAGGACGCAGCACCCCACTGCGCACCCGATTAACCGCGGCTATGCCAGAATCCAGCGGTTCCCTACGGTGAGTCCCATGCCCACGTCGCCTCCGTCCTCCAACACCGGCATCGTGCTGCGCCTGCCGCGCCGCCTGCTCGTGATCGTCGGCATCGCCTTCTGTGCGGGTCTGCTGCTGTTCCTGGCGGTATGGCTGGTCGGGCGCAAGGACAACGACTTCTACAAGCCGCAGCCGGCGCAGGTGCAGCAGGATGCGGCGGAGATCAAGCCGCTGCCCGAGCCCCTGCCCGCCGGCAGCGGCGCCAGCGACATGCCGCAGGCCAAGCCGCCGGCAGCGGAGGATGCACCGAAACTGGTCGAGACCGCGCCGCCTCCCGCCCCGCCTGCCGCCGATGCGATGGCGCCGGCGTCCGGCGCCACCGACGGCGCTGCTGCGGGGACGAGCGCCACCGCGCTGGCGCCGGGCGACCGTCCGGTGCCGCTGGACGGGCAACCGCCGCCGCGCTATCCGTCCGCGGCCTTGCGCCGCGGCGACAGCGGCACGGTGGTGGTGCGGGTTGAGGTGGACGCCAGCGGCAACCCCGGTGGCGTCGCCCTGGTCAAGCGCAGCGGCTCGCGCGACCTGGATCGCGCCGCGATGGAGGCCGTGCGCCGCTGGCGCTTCCGCCCGGCGCAGCAGAAGGGCCAGGCGGTGGCCGGCAGCCTCGAGATTCCGTTCGATTTCAAGCCGGCTCAGTAAGCTGAACCCGACTTGCGGCGCGCGCCGCGCGTTCACAGCTGGCTGACACACCTTGAACAGGATCGAGGCAAGACTGGTCGCGTCCCAAGACGCAGGAGCAGGACCATGTCGAGACCGCACGAGACCCAGGAGGCGTATCCGCGGGATGGCGAGGCCGGGGCACGTTCGTACGCCCATCGCGGATCGCCTTGGGCCTGGATCTTTGTGGTCGCGCTGGTGCTGGCCGCCGGCGGCTGGTGGCTGAGCCGCGATCGCGGGGACGACGTGCCCGCCAATTCCCCGGCCCCGGCAACGCCTGCCAACGATCCGCCGCGCGCTCCGTAGCCGCGCACTCGCCAGGTAGCGATCGCGCAGGACCCGATTACGTACGATTCAAGCGCCGCGGCCTGTTCTTGGCAGGCCGCGCTACTTTTCAATCAGCAGCGACCAACCCGAATCCAGCATTGCTTGCCAGCGTGTCGAAGCCCGGGAACGACGTCGCCACGTTGGCCACGTCATTGATCCGCACCTCGCCGTCGGCCAGCTGGCCGGCAATCGCGAAGGCCATCGCGATGCGATGGTCGCCGTGGCTTTCGATCACACCGCCACCCAGTTTGCCGCCATGGATCGTGGCGCCGTCCGGCGTCTCGTCGACCACGATGCCCAGGCTGCGCAAGCCGGTGGCCATCGCGGCCAGGCGGTCGGATTCCTTGACCCGCAGCTCGGCCGCACCGGTGACCACGGTCTGGCCCTGTGCGGCGGCGGCGGCAACGAACAGCGCCGGGAACTCGTCGATCATGTCCGGCACCACCGCTTCGGGAATCTGCGCCCCGCGCAGCGGCGCGTAACGCACGCGCAGATCGGCCACCGGCTCGCCGCCGTGTTCGCTGTGGTTGTGCTCGACGATGTCCGCGCCCATCAGCCGCAGCGCGGCGAGCAGGCCGGTGCGGCGAGGATTGAGACCGACCGCGCGCAGGGTGATGTCCGAACCGGGAACGACGCTGGCGGCGACGATGAAGAACGCCGCCGAGGAAAAGTCCGCCGGCACCGCGATGTCGGTGGCACGCAGCCGCTGGCCGCCGCGCAAGCGCGCCTGGCCGGGTGCGAAGTCGATGTCCACGCCGAACGCGGACAGCATGCGCTCGGTGTAATCGCGGGTCGGATGCGGCTCCTGCACCGTGGTGATGCCGTCGGCATAGAGCCCGGCCAGCAACACCGCCGACTTGACCTGGGCGCTGGCCACCGGCGACACGAACTCGATGCCACGCAACGGCTGCCCGCCGTGGATGCGCAGCGGCGGCACGCCGTTGGCCTCGGTGTCGATGCGCGCGCCCATCAGCGCCAGCGGCTCGGTCACCCGGCGCATCGGCCGCTTGGACAGCGACGCATCGCCGACCAGCACGCTGTCGAACGGCTGCGCCGCAAGCAGGCCGGCGAGCAGGCGCATCCCGGTGCCAGCATTGCCGCAATCCAACTCGCCTTGCGGCGCCTGCAGGCCATCGACGCCGACGCCGTGCACGATCCGCTGCGACGGCGACGGCGTTTCGATCCTGACCCCGAGCTTGGCGAAGATCGCCGCGGTCGACCGCGTGTCCTCGCCTTCCAGAAACCCGTCGATACGCGAGACCCCATCGGCCAGCGCCGCGAACATCACCGCCCGATGCGACACCGACTTGTCGCCCGGCACATTCAACGTCCCCTGCAAAGCAGAGCCCTTGGTTGCGATCCAGTATTGCGCGTTGCTCATCACGATTCCTGAAAGTGCCAGCACTCGCCCCATGGGCCACTGCTGCCGTTGCCATTGCCGTTACTGTCGATCTCGCTGCCGCTACTGCTCTTGCCTTTGCCTTTGCCTTTGCTTGTGTTGTTGCTGTTGCAGTTTGCTTTTCGGGGTCCCCATTGAGGGTCGGCGAGCGGCCTGGGACCAACCCCGCAGGGGCGACGCGCAGGATGCGCGTCGTTTTTCGTTGGCACATGGATGTGCCATCGAAAAATCCCAGGTTGCTCGCGGACCCCGCGCGCAGCGCGGGGCGACCCGACTGGGGCGGCCTTTCTTTTGCTTACTTTTCTTTGGCCGTTCAAAGAAAAGTAAGTCGCGCAACGCGCGAAAGCCTTTGCTTCTAGCTTTAGCTTCTAGCTTTAGCTTCTAGCTTTAGCCACAAAAGCAAACCATCAGATCAAGGCACCGCCACCGGATAAGACCCCAACACCTTGATCTGCGCCGAATGCGCCTTCAACTCCGCCAACGCCTGCTTCATCGCCTCGTCCTCCACATGCCCGGCCAGATCGATGAAGAACCCGTACTCCCACTTCGCCTGATGCGACGGCCGCGACTCGATCCGGTTCATGCTGATCCCATGCCGCGCGAACGGGCTGAGCACATCGAACAGCGCACCCGGCTTGTCGTGGATGAACACCAGCACCGACGTGCGATCGTGCCCCGACGGCGGAAAGATCTGCCGGCCGATCACCAGGAAGCGCGTCGTGTTGTCGTCGTCGTCCTCGATCGACTTCATGATCACCTTCTTCAGCGCATACACATGCGCCGCACTCTCCCCGCCGATCGCTGCCGCATCCTCCGCATTGCGCGCGCGCCGCGCGCCCTCGGCATTGCTCGACACCGGGATCTTCTCCACCTTCGGCAGATGCGCGCGCAGCCAGCCGGCGGTCTGCGCGAACGACTGCGGATGCGCATAGATGCGCTCGATCGCATCGAGCCGGCCGGTGCGCGACAGCAGAAACTGGTGCACGCGCAGCTCGGTCTCGCCGCAGATCTTCAGGTTCGAGGTCAGGAACATGTCCAGCGTGACCTGGATCGTGCCCTGCCCGGAATTCTCGACCGGCACCACGCCGAAATCGGCGTTGCCGCTCTCCACTTCCTGGAACACCTCCTCGATCGTCGCCATCGGCAGGCCCACCGCCGAGCGGCCGAAATGCTTGAGCACCGCCTGCTGGCTGAAGGTGCCTTCCGGGCCGAGATAGCCGATCTTCAGCGGCTCCTGCTGCGCCAGGCACGCCGACATGATCTCGCGGAACACGTGCACCAGCACTTCGTCGCTGAGCGGCCCCTGGTTGCGGTCCACCACCATGCGCAACACCTGCGCCTCGCGCTCGGGGCGGTAATAGTCCACCGCCGCGGCGAGCTTGCCCTTGGCCTTGCCGACCTGGTGCGCGAACTGCGCGCGCTCGGCGATCAGCGCCTGGATGGTGCGGTCGATCTCGTCGATCTTGGCGCGCACGTCGGCCAGCGCCGGCGCCGCGGCGGCAGGCTTGGCGACGGCCGTCGATTTCGGCTTGCCCGGCTTGGCCACCTTGCCAGGCTTGCTCGATTCGGCGTCGGCGGTTCGGGATTTGTTCGGCTTTGCGGCCATGGATCGTGGTTCCTCGATGTGCCGGAGCGCCTGTGAAGCATCCGGTCGCGGCTGAAGCCGCTCCTACAGGGGGGGATGGCTCAGCCGTTGCGTTGCTGGAAGTCGCGCATGAAATCGACCAAGGCCTGCGCGCCGGCCACCGGCATCGCGTTGTACAGCGAGGCGCGGATGCCGCCGACCGCCTTGTGGCCCTTCAGCGCCAGCAATCCGGCGGCCTTGGATTCGGCGACGAAGCGCGCGGTGAGGATGTCGTCCGGCAGGAAGAACGGGATGTTCATCCGCGAGCGCGCATCGGCCACCACTTCGTTGCGGTAGAAGCCGCCGGAGCCGTCGATCGCCGCGTACACCAGCGCCGACTTGGCCTGGTTGCGGCGCGCGAATTCCTCCACCCCGCCTTCGGCCAGCATCCACTTGAACACCAGTCCGGCCAGGTACCAGTTCCAGGTCGGCGGCGTGTTGAGCATGGAATCGCGCGCGGCATGCGAGCGGTAGTCGAAGATGTCGGCGCGCGGCTGGCCGCTGCGCTGCAGCAGATCCTTGCGGATGATGACCACCGCCACCCCGACCGGCCCCAGGTTCTTCTGCGCGCCGGCGTAGATCACCGCGTAGCGCGACACGTCGATCGGCTCGGCGGCGATGCTGGAACTGAAGTCGGCGAACAGCGGCACCTCGCCCACGTCCGGCGCGTCGCGGAACTCCACGCCGTGGATGGTCTCGTTGGCGGTGATGTGCACGTAGGCGGCATCGGCGCTGAGCTGCCAGCTCGCGCGCGGCGGGATGTCGTGGAAGCCGCCCGCCTCGCTGCTGGCGGCGACATGCACGTTGGCGTACGGGGTGACCTGCTTGATCGCGGTCTTGCCCCAGTGCCCGGTCACCACGTAGTCCACGGTCTGCCCGGGCGCGGCGAAATTCAGTGCCAGCAGCGCCTGCTGGGTGGTGGCGCCGCCGGACAGGAACAGCACCGCGTAGTCGTCGGAGATGCCGATCAGGCGGCGCAGGTCGGCTTCGGCCTCGGCCGCCACCGCCATGAACTCGGCGCCGCGGTGGCTCAACTCCACGATCGAGGCGCCCACGCCGTTCCACTCCAACATCTCCGCCTGCGCCTGGCGCAGGACCGATTCCGGCAATGCAGCGGGGCCGGCACTGAAATTGAACGCGCGTGTCATGGGGCACCTATCGGACAGGACGCCTAGTATGCCGCAGCGCACCAGCTTGCGGCCCGGGCAATTTAGGTTGCATTTGCATCCATTGGCCCGGCGCAAGCGTAGTCTTTGCCAACAAGTCGCCAGCGTCCTTCCCCTCCAGGAGTCAGCCATGTCATTGCGCGATGCGCTCAACATCCCCAGCCGCGAGATCACCGACGAAGCGGTCTACCGTGACCGGCGGCGCCTGCTGCAGGCCCTGGCGCTGGCGCCGGCGATGGGCTTGGTCGGCTGCGCCGAGGCCGAGCCGCCGGCCCCGCCGAAGACCGTGGTGACCCCGGAACAGGCGCGCAGCGGCTTTCGCACCAGCGAAGAACTGACCCGCTACGAGGACGTGACCAGCTACAACAACTTCTACGAGTTCGGCACCGACAAGACCGATCCGTCGAAGGCGGCCAAGACCCTGCGCACCGCGCCGTGGTCGGTGAAGGTCTCCGGCGAATGCGAAAAGCCCGGCACGCTGGCGCTGGACGACCTGCTCAAGGGCAACACCCCCGAAGAGCGCATCTACCGGCTGCGCTGCGTGGAGGGCTGGTCGATGGTGATTCCGTGGCTGGGCGTGCCGCTGGCCGCGGTGCTCAAGCGTTTCGCACCGACCTCCAAGGCCAAGTACGTGGCCTTCACCACGCTGACCGATCCGCAGCAGATGCCCGGCGTGCGCTACCGCTCGATCGACTGGCCGTACAAGGAGGGCCTGCGCATCGACGAGGCGATGAACCCGCTGACCCTGCTCGCCACCGGCCTGTACGGCAAGCCGCTGCCGCAGCAGAACGGCGCGCCGCTGCGGCTGGTGGTGCCGTGGAAATACGGCTTCAAGAGCATCAAGTCGATCGTGGAGATCCGCTTCGTCGAGCGCATGCCGGAGACCGCCTGGCACGAGCTGCAGCCGTCCGAGTACGGCTTCTTCTCCAACGTCAATCCGGCGGTGGACCATCCGCGCTGGAGCCAGAAGACCGAGCGCCGCATCGCCGGCAAGGCCAGCAAGCTGTTCGCCGAACGCATCCCGACCCGTCCGTTCAACGGCTATGCCGAGCAGGTGGCGGGGATGTATGCCGGGATGGATCTGAAGAAATGGTATTGAGCCGGGATTGGGGATTCGGGATTGGGGATTGGGAGTGCGCGGCGGCTGTGAGGCCGTCGCATTCGCGTCCGATCTGCCTCGCCGCCACCGACTTGCTGGGACTGCATGGCTAAGACATCCGTTTCGTTGATTGCGGCCAAGACGCTGCTGCATGCGCTTGCGCTGGCGCCGTTGGCCTATCTGGGTTGGCAGTTCTGGCAGGTGTGGCAGAGCGGCAACGATGCGCTCGGCGCCGATCCGGTGGCCGAGATCGAACACCGCACCGGGCTGTGGGCGTTGCGCCTGCTGTTGCTGACGCTGGCGATCACGCCGCTGCGGCAGCTGAGCGGGCAATCGGTACTGCTGCGCTTCCGGCGCATGCTCGGGCTGTACGCGTTCTTCTACGCCTGCGTGCACCTGGGCGTGTATCTGGGCCTGGACCTGCGCGGCTACTGGGCGCAGATCTTCGAGGACATCGTCAAGCGTCCCTACATCACCGTCGGCTTCGTCGCCTGGCTGCTGCTGATCCCGCTTGCGATCACCTCCACCCAGGGCTGGATGCGCCGGCTCAAGCGCAACTGGGGCAAGCTGCACAAGGCGATCTACGCGATCGGCGTGCTGGCGGTGCTGCACTTCTGGTGGCTGGTGAAATCGGACATCCGCGAACCGCTGCTGTACGCGGCGATCCTGGCGGTGCTGCTGGGCTGGCGCGGCTGGCGGGCGCTCAGCGCGCGCCGAACCACAGCAGGCCGCTGAGCGCGGCCGCCAGCAGCAAGGCGCTGAGCAGCAGCCACGGCCAGCGCAGTGCGGTGGCCGGGCGCGGGGCGGGCTCCGCGGCGGCGGCCAGCGGGACGCTGGCCGGATCGTGTTTCAGCGGCTCGCCGGGCGTGGCCTGCGGCACTTCCAGCACGAAGCGGTGCTGCGTGTCGAACACCAGTTGGTCGCCCGGCTGCAGCCAGCAATCGCGTACCGCGTGGCCGTTGACCTGGGTCTGCGCATCGCCCAGCCCGCGCAGCAGCGCGCGCTCGCCATGGCGCTCCAGGCGCGCATGGCGCTCGGCGAAGGCCGGATCGTCGATGCAGATGTCGCAGTCGCGCAGGCGGCCGATGCTGCGCGCCCGGTCCAGGGTGTAGCTGCGGCCATGGTGCTGGCCGCCGACCCCGCGCAGCACCAGCCGCGGATCCTCGCCCTCGCCTTCCACCGCATCGGGCAGGCGCTGCAGCGGCTCGCACACGCCGCGCACCACCATTTCCACGCCGTCGGCATAGACCGCATCGCCGGCGCGCAACAGCGCCATGCGCCGTACCGGACGTCCGTTCACGTGGATCCCGCGCGCGCCGTTGGCCACCTGCAGCCATAGGCCGCGCCGGTCCAGGCAGAATTGCGCCAGCAGCAGCGCGCCCTGGGTGTCGTCGACCACGCGCACATGCCCGGACGCCTGCCGCACGATGCGGTGCACGCCCGCGCGCAGGGGCCGGTCGGGTTGCTGGCGGTTGCTGAAATGGACTTGCAGGTCGGGCACGGCGGGGAGCCTAGCAGGTTGCCCGCGCTTGAAGAAGCGCGCCGCGGCTGGACAACACTCCACGCATACGCACAATGCCTGATCTTTTCCGCGGGCCGCCCGCCCGCACAGGAGCCAGCATGTCCAGCATCGACATCCGCCACGACCACGGCAAGACCCCCGCACAGGCCCGCAAGGCGATCGAAGACGCCGCCAAGAAGCTGTCCGACCGTTTCGATCTGGAGTCGCACTGGGATGGCGACGCGCTGCTGTTCTCGCGCTCCGGCGTGGACGGGCGCATCGAACTGCTGCCCAAGCAGGTGCACGTCACCGCCGAGCTGGGGTTTCTGCTGTCGGCGCTGAAGGGCACGGTGGAAAGCGAGATCCGCCGCGTGCTGGCGGAAAAGCTGGGCTGAGCCGCAAAGCCCCTCTCCCACCGGGAGAGGGGTTGGGGTGAGGGTGCGGCGCGAAAGCGACTCGCTGGGTTTGAGTGCACGAGGCTTCGCCCGTACCCTCATCCGCCCCTTCGGGGCACCTTCTCCCGGTGGGAGAAGGAAACAGCCGAGCCCCTCTCCCGCCGGGAGAGGGGTTGGGGTGAGGGTACGGCGCGAAAGCGACTCGCGGAGTTTGAGTGCACGAGGCTTCGCCCGTACCCTCATCCGCCCCTGCGGGGCACCTTCTCCCGATGGGAGAAGGGAACAGCCTAGCCCCTCTCCCCTCGGGAGAGGGGTTGGGGGTGAGGGTACGGCCCGCTCAGTCGAAAGCGAACGGCTCCGGATGTCCGGCGAACAGGCGCCGCGAGACCTCGCGCTCCCTGGTCTCGATGTCGCCGATGAAACCCTTGGCATCGCCAAGCTTGGAAAACGCGTCGAAACCGCGCTCCAGGAATCCCTGCAGCTCCGACAGCCCCGCCGCCTTGGCCGGGCCGCGCGCGAAGCGCAGCAGCATGCGCACGCCCGGGGTGTGCACCGCGGCGGCCAGGCCCAGGCCCACGCTGGCGATCAGGTCGATCTGATGCAGGCGCAGGCGGCGCAGCCCGGTGTGCCGGTACGCCTCCGCGTACAACGCATCGTCCAGGCGCTTGCGGCGCGGCGCCAGCGCCTGCAGCGCCTCGGCCATGCGCAGGTCCAGCGCATGGGTCAGCGCGCCCAGCTCGATACCGTCGGCGACCGTGTCCAGCAGCGTGGCCGGCATCAGCCGCTGCATCATCGGCAGCACCTTGACGATGTCGGCATCGCGCCGGCTGAAATCGCGGTCGCCATAGACGTCGGTCAGGAAGAACATCGCCGCCGGGCGCCGCTGCGGGTCCTCCAGGAAGTGCTCGAAGCTGCGCTCCAGCCGCTGCGTCTGCCAGCGCCGCAGTTCCTGCAGCCAGCGCAGCGCGTTGCGCGGCTCGTGCGCCGGATCGTGCACGGCCTGATGCCACGCCAGGCGGCGGCCGAGTCGTTCCAGGACGGGATTGCTGCGCGCCATGGGCGCCGATGATGCTGGTCGCCGCGCGTGACCGCAAGCATCATGCCGCTCGGCTACACTCCGGCCAACGCCCTTCGCGGACCGCGCATGCTTTCCCTCCACAGCGCCTCGCCACGCCCCCGTTCCCACGGCCGTATCGGCCTGGCCATCGCCGGCGGCGGCCCGATCGGCGGCATGTACGGACTCGGCGCGCTGCGCGCGCTGGACGAGGCGCTGGACGGGCTCGACCTGACCCGGCTGGACTGCTACGTCGGCGTCAGTTCCGGCGCGTTCCTGACCGCTGGCCTGGCCAATCGCATCAGCAGCGCCGAGATCTGCCGGATCTTCGTCACCGGCAACAGCGACGATGCGCACTTCCGGCCCGAGGATTTCCTGCGCCCCAACGTCTACGAATACCTGCGCCGCGCCGCGACCCTGCCCAAGCTCGCCTACGGCTGGTGGTACGACCTGCTGACCGAGCCGCGCAAGACCCGCTGGTCGGACCTGATCACCCGCTTCGGCGGGCTGGTGCCCAGCGGCCTGTTCGACAACGCCGGGGTCGAGCGCTTCATGCAGGACGTGTTCAGCCGGCGCGGCCGCAGCAACGATTTCCGTGCGCTGGGCACCGATCTGTTCGTGGTCGCGGTGGATCTGGACAGCGGCCGCACCGTGCGTTTCGGCGAACCGGGCATGGACCAGGTGCCGATCTCGCTGGCGGTGCAGGCCAGCGCCGCGCTGCCGGGGCTGTATCCGCCGGTGGAGATCGACGGCCGCCACTACGTCGACGGCGCGCTGCGGCGCACGATGCACGCCTCCACCCTGCTGGAGCGCGGCATCGACCTGATGATCGGGATCAACCCGCTGGTGCCCTACGACGCCACCCACGCGCCGCGCCGCAACGGCCAGGTCGACCGTGCGCGGCTGCTCAGCGGCGGCCTGCCGGCAGTGCTGTCGCAGACCTTCCGCACCCTGCTGCAATCGCGCATGCAGGTCGGGCTGGAGAAATACGCGCGGCAGTATCCGCGCGTGGACCAGTTGGTGTTCGAGCCCAACGCCGACAACAGCGAACTGTTCTTCACCAATCTTTTCAGCTATGCCGCGCGCCACCGCGTCTGCCAGCTGGCCTATCGCAATACGCTGGCCGACCTGCGCCGCAATGCCGAAGTGCTGGAGCCGATGCTGGCCGCGCACGGCATCGCGCTGCGCCACCAAATCCTCAACGATCGCAAGCGCACCTTCACCGACGGCGTGGACGTGCAGCAAGGGCGCACCACGGAAACTACCGCGCGCCTGCGCCGCGCGCTCGACGACGTCGACCAGGTCATCGCCCGGCGCCGCGCCACCCGCCGCACGCGGCGTGCGCCGCCGCTGTCCGCCGATTGAGACGCCGGCGCTGGTGTGATTACTCTAGCCAACGCCGTGAGTCTCGAATCCAGCCACCCAACCGCCGAAGGAACCGCACCGTCATGGCCACCCTGAAGAAATCCGCACGCAAGAAGAAGCCAGCCGCCGCCGACGAAGGCCTGCAGGCGCAGGCGGAAAAGCTGTCCAAGCGCCTGGGCGAATCCGCGCAGCAGGTGTGGCTGGCCGGAGTCGGCGCGTTCGGCCGCGCCCAGGCCGAAGGCGGCAAGCTGTTCGAAACCCTGGTCAAGGAAGGCCTGACCCTGGAGCAGAGCACGCGCAAGCTGGCCGGTGGCGGCGTGGATGCGGTGCGCGACGTGGTGGAGAACCGGGTCGGCCAGGCGCGCGAACGCGCCGCCGATACCTGGGACCGGTTGGAGAAGGTGTTCGAGGACCGGGTGCAGCGCGCGTTGCGCAGGCTGGAAGTGCCCAGCCGTGAAGACCTCGGCACCTTGGTCGATCGCGTAGACGCTTTGAATGCCGAACTGCGCAACCTGGGCAGCGGCCGCCGCGCACGCCAGGCGCCGGCCAAGGCGCCGGCGGCCAAGAAGGCAACAAAGACCGCCGCACCCAAGCCCCGCCCGGCCAAGCAGGCAGCGCCGGCCCGCCGCCGTGCCGGCCCGGTCGTGGCCAGCGCCGCGCCCGCGCCAAAACGCGCCAGCCGCAAGCGCGCAGCGGCGCCGGCAGCGGCTGAATAAGGCTTTGTTGCAAAGCAGCAGATTTTTTCCGACAATCGGGACGGACCCGCCAGTCCATCTGAAGACCGTTTGCTCCCCTCCCCTCTCGGCTTCGGACTGGCGGGTCTTCTCTTGTCCGCCGTTCCCCGCTGTCGCCTTGCCGGCGCTGTGACACGCTGGCGATAAACTGGCGTCATCGAATAGCGTTACGCGGGTGCGAGCATGTTTTCCTGGATAGTGGCAACGGTCTTGGCAGTTGGAGCATGGCTCGCTGCCACGCTCTACCTGTGGGTGGTCCGGCGCCGCGAGAACGAGACCACCGCCGGGCTGCATGCCCTGGCCGGACTGCATTGGCGCGATTTCTCGCACATGGTGCGGCGCGCGATGCGCGAGCAACGCGACCTGCACGACGTGGTGGCCGACGAGGACGTTTCCCAGGAACCGCAGAGCGATTTCGTGATGACCCGCGGCGACGCGCGCTGGCTGCTGTCGTGCAAGCACGGCCGCGCCTACCGGATCGGCTCGGCCGCGGTCAACGAACTGGGCGCGGCGGCGCGGCTGATGGGCGCGCAGGGCGGCATCCTGGTCACCGAGGGCAAGGTGCAGCGCGACGGCATCGCCGCGGCCGACAAGCAGTCGGTGGAAATCCTCGACGGCCGCCGCATCTGGCCGATGCTCAAGCGCTACCTGCCCAGCGAACTGGAGGACGCCGTGATCGGCGCCAGCCGGCGGCGTGCGCAGCGGCATACCGCGATCGCCGGGTTGGCCGCCGTGACCCTGGGCCTGCTGGTGGGATTGGGCGGGCTGGCGCTGCAGCAGCACAGCGCCGACGAGGCGTCCGTTGCGGCGACCCCTGCCCCTGCCCAACAACCCAAGCCGGCAGCGGCGCCGCCCGCGCCGGAGGCCACGCCGCCCGCCGCCGCGACGGCGCCGGCCACCGTGGCGGCGGCCGACGCCGAACCTGTCAGCGCAACGCCCGACGCCGCCACCGAAGCCGACTATCGCCAGTCGGTGTCCAAGGCCCTGGCCAGGACCCCCGGCGTGATCCGCGGCATCTGGCAGACCCAGATGACGCTGGTGATCGACCGCAGCGGCGACGATGCGCAGGTCTGGCCGCGCATCTGCAAGGAAGTGGAGCGCTATCCCTCGCTGCGCACCGTGCGCATCCAGCTCAACCCGCGCCCCGGCCGCGACGAGCCGGTGCGCTGGCGGCAATGTAGGACGTTTTGAGCCGGGATTCGGGATTGGGGATTCGGGATTGGTAAAAGCGGCGTTGCCGCGTCGGATGCAATCGCTGGACGACGGACTCGCAGGGGCTACGCTCTTGCGAATCCCCAATCCCGACTCCCCAATCCCCACTCATCACCAATGTACCCCGCGCATCAACGCCGCGAACGCGATCTGTTCCTGGCTGGGCTTGGCCTCGCGTAGCGCCTTGCGGTCGCCCTTGGCCGCGGCCGAGTCCGGGAACAGTTCGAAGGCGGTGTTCATCACCACCTCGTAGGCCTTCGGCGCCACCGCGTTGACCAGCGCGGCGAAGATGCCCAGCCGCGTCGCCACCCGGCTCGGGCGCTCGATGATCGCCTTGACCATCAGGTCGGCGGCTTCCTCCACGCTCAGCGTCGGCACGCTGTCGTACATCTTGGTCGGCGCGATCATCGGCGTCTTCACCAGCGGCATGTTGACCGTGGTGAAGCTGATGCCCTTGCCGGACAGCTCGCCCTGCGCGCAGCGGCTCCATGCGTCCAGCGCCGCCTTCGACGCCACGTAGGCGGAGAAACGCGGCGAATTGGCCAGCACGCCGATCGAGCTGACGTTGATGATGTGGCCCTTGCGCCGCCCGGTCATGCCCGGCAGCACGCCCATGATCAGGCGCAGGCTGCCGAAGTAGTTCAGCTGCATGGTGCGCTCGAAATCGTGGAAGCGGTCGTAGCTGAGTTCGATCGAACGGCGGATCGAGCGACCGGCGTTGTTGATCAGTACGTCGACGTGGCCGTGCGCTTCGAGCACGGTCTTGAGCAGCGCATCGCAGCCGGCCAGGTCGGACAGGTCGGCGGTGTAGGCGAATACCTTGCCGCCCTTGGCGTTCATCGCATCGCGCGCGGCGAACAGCTCCTGCTCGCCGCGGGCGACGATGATGGTGGTGGCGCCGGCTTCGGCCACGCGCTGCGCGGTGGCCAGGCCGATGCCCGAGGAACCGCCGGTGATCAGCACCACCTTGCCGCGCACCTTGCCCTTCAGCGTGCGGTCGACGAACAGGTCCGGATCCAGGTGCCGTTCCCAGTGGTCCCACAGGCGCCAGGCGTAGTCCTCCAGCCGCGGCACGGCGATGCCGCTGCCCTTCAGCGCGCGCTCGGTCTCGCGGCTGTCGAAGCGCGTGGGATAGGTGATGAACTTCAGCACTTCGCGCGGGATGCGGAAATCGCGCAGCAGCATGCCGGTGAAGCGGCGGATCGGCGGCAGCCCGCCGACCGCGGCGCGGATGCCGGCCGGCACGAATGCGAACATCCGCGCGTCGACCCGCAAGGTCATTTCTGGCGCATGGCCGGCGCGGCAGAAGGTGTTGAGCACCTCGCCCACGCGCAGCGGCTCCGGATCGGTGAGGTGGAAGGTGTGGCCGTCGAGCTTGGGCTTGTGCGCGATGTGGTCCATCGCATCGGCGACGAAATCCACCGGCACCAGGTTGATGCGCCCGCCTTCGATGCCCAGCATCGGCGCCCACGGCGGCAGCAGCTGGCGCAGCTTCTTGATCAGCGGGAAGAAGTAGTACGGCCCGTCGATCTTGTCGATCGCGCCCGTGCGCGAATCGCCGACCACCATGCCGGGGCGGTAGATGCGCCACTTGATCCGGGTTTCCGCGCGCACCAGCGCCTCGGCATCGTGCTTGGTGCGCAGATAAGGGTCGTCCAGGCCTTCGGCCTCTTCGAACATGTCCTCGCGGAAGATGCCCGGGTACAGCCCGGCCACCGCGATCGAACTGGTGTGGTGGAAAATGCCGGCGCCGAGTTGCGCCGCCAGCTCCAGCGCGTTGCGGGTGCCGTCGAGATTGGCCACGCGCTGCGCCTCGGCCTTGGCGGTGAGGTCGTACAACGCGGCCAGGTGGAAGAAGTGCTTGACCTTGCCGTGCAGCGCCTTGCGCTGCGCCTGGTCCAGGCCGCAACAGTCGGCGCCGACATCGCCGTGCAGCACGACCAGGCGCTTGGCGTCCCAGCCCTGCTCGCGCACCAGCGCATCGAACTTGCGTTGCGACTCCTTGCGGACCAGGACGTGGATGAGGCCTTTGCGCCGCATCAGGTTGGCGATCAGATAACGGCCGATGAAACCGGTGGCGCCCGTAACGAAATACGTCATGCCGAACCATCCCTCGTGCTGCGGCCGCGGCCCCTCGCCCCGTCCTGGGCGCTAACTTGCCAGAGTGCGGCAGACAGGACAAACGCACGCCGGGGTATGGCGCGCGCCTGCCTCGTGCGGCGGCGCAACATCGCGCGCCACTGGCGCGACGTTTTTTGCGCCACTCATGCCATACTCAGCGCGTACCCGGCGAGAACCGCGCGACCAGGTCGTAGGTGTCGCCGAGGAACACCTGGCGCACGAAGGTCACCGCCTGTTCGCCGCGCCAGGTCTGCCGGTCGATCAGCAGGCAGGCGGTGCCGGCGGCCACCTGCAGCCGCGCCGCCTGCGCGGGGCTGGCGCCGACCGCGCTGATGCGGTGTTCGGCACGGGTCCACGGCACATGCTGCAGCAGCCAGCTGCCGGGCACGACGACCGCGAAATCCATCTGCAGCGCTTCCGGCACCGCCACCGGATTGATCACCCGCTCCTCCAGCGCGAACGGGCGCCCGTCGGCGTAGTGCAGGCAGTGCAGCGACAGCAGCGTGCCGGCGGCAGCGACCTCGGCCTCCTGCGGCAGCGCGGCGCGCGGCGCGCGCTGGCGACGTTCGAGCAGTTCGAAGCGATAGGCATGGCCGCGCGCGGCGACCTCGACCGGAATGTCGGGAATTTCCAGCGCCACCTGTTCCATGTGCGGATGCGGCCGCGCCACGAACGAACCGGCGCGGCGCCGGCGCTCGATCATGCCGGCGTCGGCCAGCATCGCCAGCACCTTGTTGACCGTCATCCGCGAGCAGCCGTACTGCGCCATCAGTTCGTGCTCGAACGGAATGCGGTGGCCGGGCGGCCACTCGCCGCTGCGGATGCGGCCTTCGATGTCGCTGCGGATGCGGTGGTTGAGCGTCGCCGCGCGCGGGGACTGGCTCATCGGCGCTCCTGCACGGCGGTCCGACGACGCGACATCATGCGTCCAGCAGCGCAGTCAGCGCCCGCGTGTAGGCGGCGGCGACCGCGTCGCGGCGATGATGGCGGCCGTCGCGCACCAGTGCGTGGCCGTTGCGCCAGACCGAGCGCACCGCGCCGCGCCGCGCGGCGAAGATCCAGCTGTCCAGCCAGGCATCGCCGTCGCGCGCGCACAGCGCCGGATGCGCGGGATCCAGTTCGACCAGATCGGCCGGCGCGCCCACTTGCAGACCCTGCGCCACGCCCAGCGCCTGCGCCGCGCCCTGCGCCGCGGACTGCAACAGGAAACGGCCGCTGGACTGCGCGGCGTCGCCGGCGAGCACGTTGCGGCCGCGCAGCTGCAGGCGCTGGCCGTATTCGAGCAGGCGCAACTCCTCGGCCGCGTCGATCAGCACGTTGGAGTCGGAGCCGACGCCGAAACGCCCGCCGGACTCGGCGAACGCGCGCATCGGGAACAGCCCGTCGCCCAGATTGGCCTCGGTGATCGGACACAGGCCGACCACCGCGCCGCTGGCGGCGATGGCCTGCACTTCGCCGGCATCGACATGGGTGGCATGCACCAGGCACCAGCGCGCATCCACCGGCGCATGCGCCAGCAGCCACTGCACCGGCCGCTGCCCGCTCCAGGCCAGGCAGGCCTCGACCTCGCGGGTCTGCTCGGCGATGTGGATGTGCACCGGCCCGTCGCACAGCGGCAGCAAACCGGCCAACTCGTCCGGGGTCACCGCGCGCAGGCTGTGCGGGGCGATGCCCAGCACCGCATCGTCGAGGCCGCGCAAGGCGTGGCGGCTGCGGTCGAGCAGCGCGGCGTAGCCGTCCAGGTCGTGGATCAGCCGCCGCTGCGCCGGGTTCGGCGCGGCGCCGCCGAAATCGGCATGCGCGTAGAACACCGGCAGCAGGGTCAGGCCGATGCCGCTGGTCTGCGCCGCGGCGGCCAGGCGCTGCGCCATCTCCGCGCGGTCGGCATACGGCCGGCCGTCGGCGGCGTGGTGCAGGTAATGGAATTCGCCGACGCGGGTGAAGCCGGCCTCGAGCATTTCCACGTAGGCCTGTTCGGCGATCGCCTGCATGCTGTCCGGATCCAGCCGCTGCAGGAAGCGGTACATCAGCTCGCGCCAGCTCCAGAAACTGTCGCCGCTGCGACCGCCGACTTCGGTCAGCCCGGCCATGCCGCGCTGGAACGCGTGGCTGTGCAGATTGCCCAGCCCGGGCACGGCGATCGCCAGCGTGTGGTCGGCGGACGCCGCGGCCACGCCGGACTGCACCGCGGCGATGCGCCCGCCGCGCACCTCGATCCGCACGTCGCGCGCCCAGCCGTCCGGCAGCAGCGCCTGTGCGCACCAGAAAGCGCCCGCCTGCCCGTTTCCGCCCACCTGTTGCTGCGCCAGGGTCTGCACTGGACACCCTCCATCGACCACAATATTGTATATACAAAATAACCGACGAGCCCGCCCGTGACCATGCCCTGCGACACGCTCTGGCACAACGCGCACCTGATGACGCTGGATGCCGACGACGGCGGACTGGGCCTGGTCCGCGACGGCGTGGTCGCCTGCCGCGACGGGCGCATCGTCTATGCCGGCGCCGCGGCGCAGTTGCCGGAACCCTTGTCCGCGCAGCGCAGCGTCGACTGCGGCGGGCGCTGGATCGGCCCGGGCCTGATCGACTGCCATACCCACCTGGTCTACGCCGGCAACCGCGCCGGCGAGTTCGAGCAGCGCCTGCTCGGCGCCAGCTATGCCGACATCGCCCGTGCCGGCGGCGGCATCGTCTCCACCGTGCGCGCCACCCGCGCCGCCGACGACGCCGCGCTGCTCGCCGCGAGCCTGCCGCGGCTGGACGCGCTGCTCGCCGAAGGCGTGACCACGGTGGAGATCAAGTCCGGCTACGGCCTGACCCTGGACGACGAACTGCGCATGCTGCGGGTGGCGCGGCGGCTGGGCGAAGTGCGCCCGGTCGCGGTGGCGCCGACCTTCCTCGGCGCGCATGCGGTGCCGCCCGGCGCCGAGGCGCAGGCCTACATCGACGAGGTCTGCGAACGGATGATTCCCGCCGTCGCCGCGCAAGGCCTGGCCGAGGCGGTGGACGTGTTCTGCGAGCACCTGGCCTTCACCCCGGCGCAGACCGAGCAGGTGTTCCAGGCCGCGCAACGGCATGGCCTGGCGCTGAAGATCCACGCCGAGCAGTTGTCCAACCAGGGCGGCGCGGCGCTGGCCGCGCGCTACGGCGCGCGCTCGGCCGACCACGTGGAATACCTGGACGACGCCGGCATCGCCGCGATGGCCGCCGCCGGCACCGTGGCGGTGCTGCTGCCGGGCGCGTTCTATTTCACCCGCGACACGCAGCTGCCGCCGATCGCCGCGCTGCGCGCCGCCGGCGTGCCGCGCGCGCTGGCCACCGACTGCAATCCCGGCACCTCGCCGCTGACCAGCCCGCTGCTGGCGATGAACCTGGCGGCGACGCTGTTCCGCATGAGCGTGGCCGAATGCATCGCCGGCTTCACCCGCGAGGCGGCACGCGCGCTCGGACGCCACGAGCAGATCGGCCGGCTGCGCGCCGGGCTGCAGTGCGACCTGGCGATCTGGGACATCGAACAACCGGCCGAACTGGTCTACCGCATGGGCTTCAACCCGCTGCATGCGCGCATCTGGAGGGGACAATGAGCAACGAGATCGTGCTGCGCCCGGGCGCAGTGAGCCTGGCGCAGTGGCGCGCCGTGTACCGCGGCGCCAGCGTGCGCCTGGATGCCGGCTGCGCCGAGACGGTGCTGCGCAGCGCGCAGACGGTGGAGGCGATCGTCGCCAAGGGCGCGCCGGTGTACGGCATCAACACCGGTTTCGGCAAGCTCGCCAGCGTGCGCATCGAGCGCGAGGACCTGGACGCCTTGCAGCGCAATATCGTGCTGTCGCATGCGGCCGGGGTCGGCGAGCCGATGCCGCTGCCGGTGGTGCGGCTGATGCTGGCGCTGAAGCTGGCCAGCCTGGCGCAGGGCGCGTCCGGCGTGCGGCCGGCCACGCTGGCGCTGCTGGAAGCGCTGTTGCGGCACGACGTGATCCCGGTGGTGCCGTGCCAGGGCTCGGTCGGCGCCTCCGGCGACCTGGCGCCGCTGGCGCATCTGGCCACGCTGATGATCGGCGTCGGCGAGGCCTTCGTCGGCGGCGCGCGCCTGCCGGCCGCGCAGGCATTGGCGCAGGCCGGGCTGCAGCCGCTGGCGCTGGGTGCGAAGGAAGGCCTGGCGCTGCTCAACGGCACCCAGTTTTCCACCGCCTACGCCTTGGCCGGGCTGTTCGAGATCGAGCGCGTGTTCCATGCCGCGCTGGTCGCCGGCGCGCTGTCCACCGAGGCGGCGAAGGGCTCGGATACCCCGTTCGATCCTCGCATCCACGCGCTGCGCGGCCAGCACGGGCAGATCGCCACCGCCGCCGCGCTGCGTGCGTTGATGCAGGGTTCCGCGATCCGCGATTCGCATCGCGACAACGACGTGCGCGTGCAGGACCCGTACTGCCTGCGCTGCCAGCCGCAGGTGATGGGCGCGGCGCTGGACGTGATGCGCCAGGCCGCGACCACGCTGGCGATCGAGGCCAACGGCGTGTCCGACAATCCGCTGGTGTTCAGCGAGACCGGCGAGGCGCTGTCCGGCGGCAACTTCCACGCCGAGCCGGTGGCCTTCGCCGCCGACATGCTGGCGCTGGCGGTGTGCGAGATCGGTTCGATCAGCGAGCGCCGCATCGCCATGCTGGTGGATCCGGCGCTGTCCGGGCTGCCGGCGTTCCTGACCCCCAAGCCGGGGTTGAACTCGGGCTTCATGATCCCGCAGGTCACCGCCGCGGCGCTGGTGTCGGAGAACAAGCAGCGCGCCTACCCGGCCAGCGTCGATTCGATCCCGACCTCGGCCAACCAGGAAGACCACGTGTCGATGGCCGCGCACGGCGCGCGGCGGCTGCTGGCGATGGCCGAGAACGCGGCCAACGTGGTCGGCATCGAACTGCTCGCCGCCGCGCAGGGTTGCGACTTCCATGCGCCGCTGACCTCCAGCGCCGCGCTGGAAGCGGCGCGTGCGCTGCTGCGCGCGCAGGTGCCGGCGCTGCAGGACGACCGCTATTTCCATCCGGACATGCTGGCCGCCACGGCGCTGGTGCGCGATGGCGCGCTGGCCGCGGCGGTCGACGTGTCCCTCCCCGACGCGACGTCCGGATCATGACCCCCTGTAGGAGCGGCTTCAGCCGCGACCGAGCGTTACCGGTAAAACCCGGTCGCGGCTGAAGCCGCTCCTACAGAAACAACGCAAGAACGCGAGGCCTTATGACGTCCCTGCCCGACTGGCTCACCGTGCACCGCGGCGATGCGCCGCTGATCGTCAGCTTCCCGCACACCGGCACCGAGCTGCCGGCCACGCTGGCCGAGCGCTTCGTGTCGCCGTGGCTGGCGCAACGCGATGCCGACTGGTGGGTGGACCAGCTCTACGCCTTCGCCACCGCGCTCGGCGCCACCACGGTGCGCACCGCGATCTCGCGTTCGGTCATCGACGTCAACCGCGATCCCGGCGGCACCTCGCTGTATCCCGGGCAGAACACCACCGGCTTGTGCCCGCTGACCACCTTCGACGCGCAACCGCTGTATCGCCCCGACGCCGAGCCGGATGCGGACGAGATCGCCTCGCGCCGCACGCGCTGGTTCGATCCCTATCACGCCGCGCTCGCGGGGGAGATCGAGCGCCTGCGCGCGCGCCATCCGGCCATCGTGGTCTACGACGCGCATTCGATCCGCTCGCGCATCCCGCACCTGTTCGACGGCGAACTGCCGCAGTTCAATATCGGCAGCGCGGGACCGTCCGGCGCGAACGACACCAGCTGCGCCCCCGCGCTGGCCGATGCGGTCGAACGGGTCTGCGCCGGCAGCGGCCTCAGCCACGTGCGCAACGGCCGCTTCAAGGGCGGCTGGAGCACGCGCCACCACGCCGCGCCGCAACGCGGCGTGCATGCGATCCAGATGGAACTGGCCTGCCGCGGCTACATGCACGAACCGGCCGAGGTGTCGCCGGACAACTGGCCCTCGCCATGGCAGCCGGAGTACGCCGCGCCGCTGCGCACGGTGCTGCAGCAGGTGCTGCAGGCGTGCCTGGACTTCGCGCATTCCTCGCCCGCGCCCGCACCACCCTCCACGCACGGTTGACGCTGCGCATCCTTCGCAAACCCCGCACCTGCCGGTGCAGGCTCTTCAAATTCAAGGAATCCGCATGACCCGCCTCGACCCCACCCGCACCATCCAAGCGCCCACCGGCAGCGCCCTCACCTGCAAGAGCTGGCTGACCGAAGCGCCGCTGCGCATGCTGATGAACAACCTGCACCCCGACGTGGCCGAGCGCCCGCAGGAACTGGTGGTGTACGGCGGCATCGGCCGCGCCGCGCGCGACTGGGAATCCTTCGACGCGATCGTCGCCGCGCTCAAGCGCCTGGACGACGACCAGACCCTGCTGGTGCAATCCGGCAAGCCGGTCGGCGTGTTCCGCACCCACGCCGATGCGCCACGCGTGCTGATCGCCAATTCCAACCTAGTGCCGCGCTGGGCCACCTGGGACCACTTCAACGAGTTGGATAAAAAGGGCCTGGCGATGTACGGCCAGATGACCGCCGGCAGCTGGATCTACATCGGCGCGCAAGGCATCGTCCAGGGCACCTACGAAACCTTCGTCGAGATGGGCCGCCAGCACTACAACGGCAACCTCGCCGGCAAGTGGCTGTTCACCGGCGGCCTCGGCGGCATGGGCGGCGCGCAGCCGCTGGCCGCGGTGATGGCCGGCGCCTCGTGCCTGGCGGTGGAATGCCGCAAGAGCAGCATCGACATGCGCCTGCGCACCGGCTATCTGGACACCTGGACCGACGACCTGGACGAAGCGCTGCGCCTGATCGAGGAATCCTGCACGGCGAAGAAGCCGCTGTCGGTCGGCCTGCTCGGCAATGTCGCCGACGTGCTGGACGAACTGTTGGTGCGCGGGGTCAAGCCGGACCTGCTGACCGATCAGACCTCCGCGCACGACCCGGTCAACGGTTATCTGCCGCAGGGCTGGAGCGTCGAGCAGTGGGACGAAAAGCGCACGAGCGCACCGAAGGAAGTCGAGGCCGCCGCGCGCGATTCGATGGCCAACCACATCCGCGCCATGCTCGCCTTCCACGCGCTGGGCGTGCCGACCGTGGACTATGGCAACAACCTGCGGCAGATGGCGCTGGAGGAAGGCGTCGAGAATGCCTTCGACTTCCCCGGCTTCGTGCCCGCCTACATCCGCCCGCTGTTCTGCCGCGGCATCGGCCCGTTCCGCTGGGCGGCGCTGAGCGGCGACCCGGAGGACATCGCCAAGACCGACGCCAAGGTCAAGGAATTGATTCCGGACAACCCGCACCTGCACCGCTGGCTGGACATGGCCGCCGAGAAGATCAAGTTCCAGGGCCTGCCGGCGCGCATCTGCTGGGTCGGCCTGGGCGATCGCGACCGCCTGGGCCTGGCGTTCAACGAGATGGTGGCCAACGGCGAACTGAAGGCGCCGGTGGTGATCGGCCGCGACCACCTGGATTCGGGCAGCGTGGCCTCGCCCAACCGCGAGACCGAAGCGATGGCCGACGGCTCCGATGCCGTGTCCGACTGGCCGCTGCTCAACGCCCTGCTCAACACCGCAAGCGGCGCCACCTGGGTGTCGCTGCACCACGGCGGTGGCGTCGGCATGGGCTTCTCCCAGCACGCCGGCATGGTCATCGTCTGCGACGGCAGCGAGGCCGCCGCCAAGCGCATCGCCCGCGTGCTGTGGAACGACCCGGCCAGCGGCGTGATGCGGCATGCCGATGCGGGGTATGCGATCGCGGTGGAATGCGCGAAGGAGAAAGGGCTGGATCTGCCGGGAATTCTGGGCTGATCGCGTGCCGCTGGACGGTTGCCGGTCACTGGCCGGCAACTGCCTGCTTTCTGTAGCGCCGAGACGGCACCTGATGCAGGCGCAACCGAACAGAGGCTCGGCTACACACGCTTGACCCTGTCCTCTGCCGTGAAGATGATGCGCCATCGCCGCCATCGGATCACCGCGATGTATCGCGTCCTTGCTGTCGCATTGCTCTGCGCCCTGCTCGGCAGCCCGCCTGTTTCGGCTCGCGGCACATCGCACACCTTCGCCTCGCAGTTGGACGCGCAACTGCAGGCCAACCGCGAACGCTATGGCATCGCCGGCCAGGCGGTGCTGGCCGCACACAACGGCCGGGTGCTCTACCAGGGCGCCAGCGGCGAACGCGATCCGGCCACCCACGCGCCGGCCACCGTCGATTCCATCTTCGCCGCGCAGTCGATGGCCAAGCTGTTGACCAGCACGCTGGTGATGCAGCTGGTGGATCAGGGCACGGTGGATCTGGATGCTCCGGCAAGCCGCTACGTCCCGGACCTGCCGGTCGCGTGGCAGGCGATCCACGTGCGCGATTTCCTCAATCACAGTTCCGGCATTGCCGAGTACTACGAGCGTGTGGACAACCGTTGGGTGAGCAAGGGCTACCCCGGCGTGGCACCCGACCTTGCCGCTGCATTCAAGGTTGCCGGTGCGGCACCGATGCAGTTCGCCACCGGCAGCCGCGTGCAGTACACGCAGGCCAATTACCTGGTGCTGACGGCCATGCTGGAAGCGCATTACCGCAAGCCCTACCCCGCCATCGCACGCGAGCGCATCCTGCAGCCGCTGCAGATGCGCAGCACGTCGTGGGGCCTGGCCAGCGTCCCCACGGATCGCGCGGCCGTGCCGTACATCGGCAAGGACGGCGCGTTGCAGCCGGCCGATGAAGACCCCTGGCCGAGCTACGGCTGGGGCCACGCCGATCTGCAGACCACCGTCGCTGACATGAACCGATTCCTGCAGGCGCTGGCCACCGGCAAGCTGGTGCGCACGGCGACCCTGGAAAGACTGTGGCAACCGCAGACGCTGACCGGCGGCGGCAGCAACTTCTTCTCCACCGGTTGGGATACCACCCGCAGCGATGGCTACACCCAGGTCGGCCACGATGGCGGCACCCGCGTGCGCGCGAGACTGGCCTACAAGGGCAGCCTGGCCAGCGGCTACTGGATATTCGTGTACTTCACCAACGGCAGCGCCCGCAATGTCTGGTCCAGCACGCTGGTGGAAAGCACGATGGCGCAGGTCGCGCCGAAGGAGTTCCCGCATGCGGTTCTCTCCGAGCGCCTGATCGCCTATGCGATGGACGAAGGCGCCAACGCTGCGGACGCCATGCGTGCGTGGCTGCGCGACGGCAACGGCGTTCCCGCCAATGAGCGGGAGCGCGCGATCAATGCCAGCGGCTACGCCATCCGCCAGAGTCTCGGCGCAGGCAGGGCGCTGAAGGTGTTCACCCTGAACACCGAGCTGTCTCCGGACTCGGCCAACGCCTGGGACAGCCTGGCCGAATGCCACGCTGCGCTGGGCGATGCCGAGATCGCCAAGGCGCTGTACGCGAAGTCGAAGGCGCTGTCCAAGCCCGTTCCGTAGCATCGAGCTTGCTCGACAGCTGCCCGCCACGGACCGGACCGGCGCCCCATGCGTCGCATGCCAGTCCACGCCTTCGAGCGAACCCAAAGGCAGCGAAACGCGCGCCGACCGGCGCGTAGCCGGAACGCCGTCACGCATCGCGACAGTCGGGCTCAAGATCGGCGGGCCAGCGCCGACAAAGGATGCAACGTTTCGAGGAGCCTTCATGGGCATCCTGATCTACCTGACTCCCGCCGTCGCGCTCTGGGCGATCACCGCCACCGCTCTCGCCTGGATCTTTTTCGGCCGCCTGCGCCGCGAGCAGCAGCAACAGGCGAGCGTGCAGGACAGCCTCGCCCGCCACCAGGCCGCGCTGTCGCAGATGAAGGCGCGTGCGGCCATCAGCGCGCGCGAGTTGGAGACGCTGCAACAGGCCTACGCGAGCCTGCGGCAGACGCTGGACCTGCAGACGAAGGAAGCGCCGCCGGCCGAGCAGGCCGTGGAGCGGCCACCGGTGCCGATCCAGGTGATGGAACATCTGGATATTTCCGCAGAGATCGGCACGCTGCTCGCGCATGTGGCGCGGGTCGCGCGCAGCATCCGCCGCTACAGCGCCTACAGCCGCGGCCACAACGCACCGGAGCTGAGCAGCGCGCGCTACGACCTGCATTGGCTGTCCGATTGCCTGCACAGCCTGGACCAGGTCGGCCACGCCCTGGCCAGGGGCAACGTGGACACCCTGACCGCCGCCTGCACCGAGCTGCTGTCGATGTACGAGCAGTATCTGAAGGACGGATCCGGCTACAACAGCCGCGACACGTTCCAGCGGCTGAGCAGCCACGTTCCACTCGCCGATGTGACCGACGCGATCCGTTCGATCGCCGCCAAGGCATCGCTGGCGCGGCAGGCGCAGCCGCAGGCCAGCGCACCGCTGCAGGCGGCACCGGTGATCTGAAGCGCCGCCATCGGGCGGGAGGGCGCGTCCGGCGCCCGCGTTGACCGGACCGGTCGCGCGTGCTGTGATGCGTCCCGATCAGGGCGGGAGCAGCGACATGGCAGACATCAAGGCGGCCTTCGAAAAAGCGGCCAAGGACATCAAGCAGCGCGAGGAGCGCCCCGACAACGACACCTTGCTGCGCCTGTACGCGCTGTACAAACAGGGCGCGGAAGGCGACGTCGCTGGCGCCAAGCCGGGCTTCTTCGACTTCGTCGGCACCGCCAAGTACGAGGCCTGGGCCAAGCTCAAGGGCATGCCGCAGGCCGAGGCGCAGAAGAAGTACGTGGACCTGGTGAAGAAGCTGCTGGCCTGATGGCGCGCGACACCCGCCGGCGCATTCTCGACACGGCCCTGGCGATGTTCAACGCGCAGGGCGAGCCGCACGTCACCACCAACCATATCGCCGACGAGCTGGAGATCAGCCCGGGCAATCTGTACTACCACTTCCGCAACAAGGACGACATCATCGAGCACCTGTTCGCGCGCTACGAGGAGCGCATGGACGCGGCGCTGGAGTTGCCGAGCGCGCGCCTGCCCGGGCTGGAGGACATCTGGCTGCAGCTGCACCTGGTGTTCGAGTGCATCTGGGACTACCGCTTCCTGTATCGCGACCTGATCGAGATCCTCAGCCGCAGCCGGCGCCTGCGCCTGCGTTTCGCGCGCATCCTGCGTCGCGCCGACGACAGCACCCAGGCGGTGTTCCAGGGCCTGGCGCAGGCCGGCGCGATGCGCGCCACCGCGACGGAACTGGGCGGCATCGCCACCAACGTGCTGGTGGTGGCCACGTTCTGGCTCAACTACGCCGCCGCGCGCGGCGAGAAGGACGAGCAACTGGCGATCCGCCACGGCATCGTGCAGGTAATGCTGCTGATCAGCCCGTTCCTGCGCGAGGCCGAGCGCACGCACCTGGCCGCGCTGATGCAGGCCTATCTGGACTGAGCGAGGAAACGCGCCCCCGGTGGGCGGCGACGGCACCGGATGCCTGCTGCGCCGCGCGCATCGATTCGCCAAGCGCCGCCGGCATCGGCTAGGCTTGCCGCCCTGCCCTCGCCGCCCGGAATCCGCGTGAGAACCGTCGTCGCCACCCGCTACGTGACCCCGCTGCGCGAAGGCGGCTCGCTGCCCGCAGTGGTCGAAGCCGACGACGACGGCCTGTACGTGCTGAAGTTCCGCGGCGCCGGACAAGGCCCCAAGGCGTTGATCGCCGAACTGCTGGGCGGCGAGCTGGCGCGCGCGCTGGGCCTGCCGATGCCGGAACTGGTGTTCGCGCTGCTCGACCGCGAGTTCGCGCGCACCGAGCCCGATCCGGAAATCCAGGATCTGATCCGCGCCAGCGAGGGCCTGAACCTGGCGCTGGACTACCTGCCCGGCGCGATCAACTACGATCCGGCCGCCCTGCGTCCGGACCCGGCATTGGCTTCGGCGATCGTCTGGTTCGACGCCTTCGTCACCAATGTCGATCGCACCGCGCGCAATACCAACCTGATGGTCTGGCACGGCAAGCTGATGCTGATCGACCACGGCGCGGCGCTGTATTTCCACCACGACTGGGAGCACGCCGGCAGCGCCTGCGCCTCGCCGTTCGCGCGCATCCGCGACCATGTGCTGCTGCCCTACGCCAGCGCCATCGCCGAGGCCGACGCGGCGCTAGCGCCGCGCCTGACCGATGCGGTCATCGACGCCATCGTGGCGCAGATCCCGGACGTGTGGCTGCAGGCCGAGGCCAGCTTCGAACATGTGGACGCGCACCGCCAGGCCTATGCCGACTACCTGAAACGGCGGCTGGCGCTGCGCGCCGCATTCGTCGAGGAGGCGCTCCGTGCCCACGCTGCACACCTATGACTACGCGGTCATCCGCGTGGTGCCGCGGGTGGAGCGCGAGGAATTCGTCAACGTCGGGGTGATCGTGTCGTGCCCGACCTCCAAGCTGCTGCATGCGGCGATCGAACTGGAGCCGGCACGGCTGCACGCGCTGGACCCGACCCTGGACATCGAACGCCTGCGCCCCTACCTGGAAGCGATCCCGGCGATCTGCCGCGGCGACGCCGATGCCGGCCCGATCGCACAACTGCCGCCGCGCGCGCGCTTCCACTGGCTGACCGCGCGGCGCAGCTCCATCATCCAGATGTCCTCGGCGCACGTCGGCCGCACCACCGAGCCCGAGCGCGTGGTCGAGCATCTGCTCGAACGCATGGTGCGGACGCCGCGCTAGCTCGTCGACGTTGTCGCCCGCATTCGTCGGCGTTGGCGGATCGACCGGGCAGCCCTATTCAACCTGCCGCAAGCCCCTGTAGGAGCGGCTTCAGCCGCGACAGACTCCAAGAAGCGGCACGCGTCTCGCGGCACCCGCACCCGAAGCGCTCCCGCGTCCGATAACGGTGCCGTTCGCTGCTACTGCGCGCGCGCGCTGCGCTTGGCCGTGCGGCGCGGCGCGGCGGTCTTCTTGGTCGCCCGCTTGGCGGTCTTGGTCGCCGCCGGCCGCTTGCGCGGCGTGGCACGCGGCTTGGATTGCAGGCCGAGCTTGACCAGCACCGGCTGCAGCCGCGCCTCGACCTCAGCGCTCAACGGCTGCACCTGGCCGCGCAGCGCCGCGGCGCCTTCGCGCACGCTGCTTTCGGCGTCGTCGGCCAACTGCGCCACCAGCGCCTTCAAGGTGTTCGCGCCGCTGGCGGCATCGGCGGCCGCGGCCAGCGCACGCTTGCGGGTCAACGACACCAGGCCCAGACCGGCCAGCCACAGATGCCGCGGCGCCAGGGCCTCGGACCGGGGCGCGGAGGTGGAACGCTTCTTGGTCGCCATCGCAGCTCTCCTTTGGGGGTGCCGACAGCGGCACCGATGCGACGCATGCTGGCGGCAGCGGCTTGAGCAAACACACTATCCGCAGTGCAGCTTGCCAGCCAGCGATCGCGGCGCCATGCTCGGCGCGAACTTCAGGGAGGCCAGGCATGGCAGCAAAACCGACCGCATGGGCGCCGTTTCCATACGACGCCACCGCCTACGCCTATCCGGGCGAGGCGCTGAAGAAAGCCTGGCCCAAGCTGCACGCCGGCGACCGCGAACCGTACCCGGATCCGGCCCGCGCGCAGGCGCTGCTCGCCGCCGCCGGCAAGGCCGGCAAGGGCCACGATGCGCAGACGCTGTCGGCGGCGCTGATCGAGGCCTGGCGCGCCTTCCACCAGGGCCAGTTCCAGCAGGCCTTCAGCGCCGGACAGGCATTGGGCGTGTTCGGCGCTTCGGTCGCGGTCAAGGCGCTGGGCATCCATGCCAGCTACCTGGTCGAGGACGACAAGGAAAAACTGCAGCGCCTGCAGCAGGCCGCGACGCTGGCCGAAGCGGCGATCGCCGCGCTGCCGGACGAGGCCAACAGCCACTATCGCCACGCCTTCGCGCTGGGCCGTTACAGCCAGGGGCTGAGCATCGTCAAGGCGCTCAAGCAAGGCATCGCCGGCAAGGTGCGGCAATCGCTGGAGGCCGCGCTGGAACTGGAACCCAAGCACGCCGAGGCGCATATGGCGCTGGCGCTGTACCACGCCGAGATCATCGGCAAGGTCGGCGCGATGATCGGCGGCCTCACCTACGGCGCCAAGGCTGCGACTGCCGAGCAGCATATCCAGCAAGCGTTGAAGCTGGCGCCGGATGCGCCGATCGCGCATGTCGAATACGCCAACGTGCTGTTGCTGCTGCACGGCGACAAGCGCGAGGACGCCGCCGCCGGCGCATTCGAAAAGGCGGCCAAGCTCAAGCCGCGCGACGCGATGGAAGCATTGGACGCGGCGTTCGCGCGCGAGCAGTTGGAGTAGCGCGGCGCGGAGCGAGCCGTCGCGGTCGCGGTCGCGTGCAGGGGACATGAGTGGGAGTGATTTCAGTCGCGACAGGCGCTATCGGTAACGCCCGTCGCCATTGAAGGACACCTCTAACGACTTCAGTCCGGAAGCTGCGCGTTGCACGTTGCACGGTCGATAGCGTGGCGTTTTCCCGTCGCGGCTGAAGCCGCTCCTACAGGGGCACGGTGCGCATCTTGTAGGAGCGGCTTCAGCCGCGACAGGAAGACAAAGCGGCCGTGATGCCAAGGCATCCATGAGGGAAACCTGCCCGCAACGCCGCCGAATGCGGCTTTCCTATCCCTTCGTTTTGCCGCACCCACATGCGACGCGCGCCATATACGGCAATGTCTCTGCCGCACATGACGCGGCGCGCGACGCGCACCAGTCTGGCGCGCGTTGGCGGGACGAATCCCGCACGCTCCACACGCTGCCTTGGCGCTACCTATTATGACGCCGGCAGCGCATAGGCAATCACGTAGTCGCCCTTCTTGGTCTCCATGAAGTGATGGCCTGCGGCCACGATCACCAGGTATTCGCGGCCGCCGACCGCGTAGAGCATCGGCGTGGCCTGGCCGCCGGCCGGCAGCTTGGCCTGCCAGACGGTCTTGCCGGTGGACAGGTCGATGGCGCGGATCATGTCGTCGGTGGCCGCGGCGATGAAGATCAGTCCGCTGGCGGTGACCGCCGCGCCGCCGTTGTTGGGCGTGCCGATCTCGATCGGCAGGCCGGAGTGGATGCCGAACGGGCCGTTGCCGCGGGCGCTGCCGAACGGACGGTCCCACAGGGTCTTGCCGCTGGCCAGGTCGATCGCGCGGATGCCGCCGTACGGCGGCTGCTTGCACAGCAGGCCGGTGAACGGCAGCCGCCAGCCGGCGTTGACGTTGATCGCGTACGGCGTGCCGGCCTGCGGATCGCCCGCGCCTTCGGCGCCGCCGGCATCGCCGCGGACCTGGTCGCGCGGCGCCCAGCCCAGCTTGTCGGCCTTGGCCCGCGGGACCAGCAGGTTGTAGTTCGGCATGTCGTTGTAGTTGGCGACGATCACGCCGCGCTGCGGATCCAGCGCGATGCTGCCCCAGTCCGAACCGCCGTTATAGCCGGGATACTCGATCGAATGGCGAGCGGCCTCCGGCGGCGTGTAAATGCCCTTGTAGCTGGCGCTGCGGAACTGGATGCGGCACACCAGCTGGTCGATCGGGGTGATGCCCCACATGTCGCGCTCGGTCAGATCCGGCTTGCGCAGCGAGTGGTACAGCGAAAACGGCTGGGTCCTGGCGCGACGCTGCGGCTCCACCCCGCCGCCGGGGACCGCGCGCTCCTCGACGCCGACCAAGGGCTTGCCGCTGCGCCGATCCAGCACGTAGAGTTCGCCCTGCTTGCTCGGCAGGATCACCGCCGGCACCTTGCCGCCATCGTGCGGAAAATCCACCAGCGTCGGCTGCGAGCCCAGGTCGTAGTCCCACACGTCGATATGGGTGGTCTGGAAGTTCCACACCGGCTTGCCGGTGGTCACGTCCAGCGCCACCAGCGAGGTCGCGTAGCGGTCCTCGGCCGCGGTGCGCGAACTGCTCCAGTAATCGGCGCTGGAGTTGCCCATCGGCAGGTAGACATAGCCGAGCTGCTCGTCGCCCGCCGCGGAAGTCCACATGTTCGGCGTGCCGCGGGTCCAGTTCTGCCCCGGCGGCGGCGCCCCGTTCCACTCCGGATGGGTCATGTCCCAGGCCCAACGCAGCTGGCCGGTCACCGCGTCGAAGCCCTGGATCACGCCCGACGGCTCGTAACGCTGCTGCCCGTCCAGCACCTGATGGCCGGTGACCAGCACGCCGCGGACGATGGTCGGCGGCGAATTGATCGAGACGTAGCCCGGCGGCGTGTCGCCCATGCCGGCGGTGATGTCGACCTGGCCATGCGTGCCGAAGTCCTCGCAGGGCTTGCCGGTGGCGGCGTCGACCGCGATCAGGCGGCCGTCCAGGGTGCCCTCGATGATGCGGCTGCGGCAGGCGCGCTGCGCGTCTGCCAGCGCGACCAGCGCCACCCCGCCACCCGGCGCAGGTGCTGCGTTCGCCGCGTCCGGTACGTGGTAGTAGCTGACACCGCGACAGGCGGCGGTGTAAGGAATGGACTTGTCCGCCACCTTGGGATCGTAGCGCCAGCGTTGCTTGCCGGTGGCGGCATCCAGTGCGATCAGCTGGTTGCGCGCGGTGCACAGGTACAGGCTGTCGCCGATCTTCAGCGGCGTGGTCTCCGCGCCCCAACGCTTGGCCGGCAGGTCGCCGGTGCGGAAGGTCCACGCGGTGCGCAACTGCGCCACGTTGCCGGGGGTGATCTGCCGCAACGGCGTGTAGCGGCTGCCGGCATTGTCGTGCCCGTAGGCGGCCCAATCCGCCTCGGCCGGCGCCTCGGCCGGCTGCGCCCCGGCACGCGGCACGGTCACCGCCGCCGCCATGCCCGCCGCGTGTGCGAGCATGCCGTCGGCCTCAGTGACGCCGTACGGCACGAAGGCCAGCGCGAAGGCGACCACGAACACCAGCGCCAGTGCGCCGGCCAGGCCACGCGAGACGCCGCGCGACACCGGGCGGTCCAGCCGCGGCAACAACAGCGCCAGCAGCAGGCCCAGGAACACCATCAGGCCCATGCGCGGCACCCAGCGCCAGTAATCGGCGCCGGACTCCCACGTCGCCCACAGCAGCGACAGCGCGAAGGTCGCCGCGAACCACCATGCACCGCTGCGCCGGCCGCGCGCCAGCAGCACGCCCGACAGCAGCAGGCCCAGCCCGCCGAACAGGTAATACCAGGAGCCGCCCAGCGCCAGCAGCCACACGCCGCCGGCCGCCAGCACCAGGCCGATCAGCGCGCATGCGCCGCCCAGCAGCAACAGCGGCCAACCGCCGTGGCGCCGTGTTTGATGAAGATCGTTCATGAAAAATTCCTCGCAGGAAGCGCCGCGCGGAACATCCGCCGCGGCATCAGCGCGATCGCGCCGTGACCGTTATCCCAAGCGAGAAGTGAACGCTGCGCGTTCTATCGCGGCACAGAAGGCGACATGCTGCGTTCCATCAGGACGCCGGCACGCACGCGCCAGGCCGCGACCAGGTGGTTTCGAAGATCGGGTGTTCGCTGGGGGAAGCCGTAGCGCCGCGCGGCTTGCAGTATCAGCTCGATGGCGCCGGGCATCGCCGATCCCCGCCCATACCCTGCTGCGACGCCCATCCGGTCTTGTCCCGCAAACGGGATGCACTCTCCCTGGATGACCGGCTTATTTGGCCGCCCCATGCGCCCCATTCTTTGCCGCACACGCCACCGGCATCGGGCCGGGGCGCGTTCTTCCCACTCTTTCAGGACGCATCAAGATGAGCAAGCTCGCAGGTAAAGTCGCCGTGGTCACCGGCGCATCCAAGGGAATCGGCACGGCGATCGCACTGGCACTGGCGGCCGAAGGCGCCGCCGTGGTGGTGAACTACGCCTCCAGCCGCAGCGGCGCCGATGCGGTGGTGGAGCGCATCGTGAAGGCCGGTGGCCAGGCCCTGGCCGTCCAGGCCGACGTGGCCCAGGCCGAACAGGCGCAGGCGCTGATCGCCGCGACGGTGGAACGTTTCGGACGGCTCGACATCGTGGTCAACAACTCCGGCGTCTATGAGGTCGCGCCGCTGGAGGACATCACCCCGGCGCACTTCCACCGGCAGATGGATATCAATGTGCTGGGCCCGCTGCAGGTCACGCAGGCTGCCTCCAAGCACCTGGGGACTGGCGCCAGCGTGATCAACATCGGCTCGCTGGTGAGCGTGCTGACCCCGCCGGGCATGGCGGTCTACTCGGCCACCAAGGGCGCGCTGGATGCGATCACCGGCGTGCTGTCGGCCGAGCTGGGCCCGCGCGGCATCCGCGTCAACAGCATCAACCCCGGCATGGTCGATACCGAAGGCGCGCAGGCCGCGGGCTTCGTCGGCTCGGACTTCCAGACCCAACTGGTGGCGCGCACGCCGCTGGGCCGCATCGCCGCGCCGGACGATATCGCCGCGATCGCGGTGTTCCTGGCCTCGGACGATGCCCGTTGGGTGACCGGCGAGCAGATCAAGGCCGGCGGCGGCTTCAAGTAAGCCGTCAGCGGCGGGTGATCGCCGCTCCGGTCAGGCGCGTGACGCGGGCGAGTCCGGTCACCGCGCTGCCCACCCTGCCGCACTGCGGCGGGGTGAGCCGGACACACCGTGACCATCAGCTCGAAGCCTGGGCGGGCCGCTGTGCGCCGTCACGGATCACGCCCTGCGTGCCGCGGCCCTTGCGCGGATACCCGGCCAGCGGAATGCGCTCGCCATAACCGTTCTCGGCGGCGGTGAGGATGTAGGCATCGGGCTCGTCGTTGCACAGCACGGCCTGGCATCCACGGCCGCCTCCGGCGCCGTCTCGATGCCTTCGGCATCCTCGTCCTGGCCCTTGACCGGCTCGCCACGGTCAGGCTGACCACGTATTCGCTCTTGGCCCGGATGCCGCGCACGCGGCGGCGGCGGCGGCTGGTCGGGCTTGATCCTCCCGTGCTCTTGCGGCGCGGGCTGCGCGCGTCGTCGCCGTCCTCGACGGCTTCGGCAAGCGCCACCTCATCGTCGCCGTCGTCCTTGCGCCATTCGGAAAAGCGCACGGTCTTGCCGTTGGAGGCGAACAGCGGCACGTCGCGCGGCCGTGGCAGTTTCTACCGGTACATTCGGTGCGTGCATGCCGTGCGAGATGTCTACAGGGCGCCTCGCGCCGCCGACTAGGATTCCGGTATCGGCCGGAGTTCGCCGCCCCATTCGGGGAAATGCACGGAATCGCGCCTGGAACGCCGCTAACGCATTTCTTCGAATAGCACCCGCGGTGCGGGCTGCTTCCTTAACGAAGGAGTCGTGATGAGCATCAAAAAGGATCGCCTGCTGCGCCGCCATGCATTGGCCGTTGCCACCCTAGGCGCATTGTCCCTCGGTATCGGTACCCCGGCCTTCGCAGGTCGCGTCGATCTTGGCGCGTTGTCCTCGGACACCTCGTTCGATCAATTCATTGTCAAATACCGCGACGACACACAGACCGCTGCTGGCGAAGCGGCCCTGAAGTCCTCTCTCGATCAGGCCGCGCGAAGCCTGCCTGCCATCGCCGGCCGGTCCCTGGTCGCCACCCCTTCGCGCCGCCTGGCCGTCGGCGCCGAAGTCTTCAGAACCGATCGCAAGCTCGATCGCAAGGAAGCCGAACTCTTGATGCGCCGGCTGGCAGCCGATCCAAGCGTCGAATACGTCGAAATCGATGCACGTATGCATGCGTTCCTGAGTCCGAACGACCCCAGTTTCGCTCAGCAATGGGGCTACACCGACGCAGATGCCGGCATCAAGGCGGACCAGGCCTGGAACGTGTCCACCGGCCAAGGTGTCGTCGTCGCCGTGCTGGACACCGGCATCACCAATCACAGCGACCTCAACGCGAATGTCCTGTCGGGCTACGACTTCATCAGCAACGCGACGACGGCCCGGGATGGCAATGGCCGCGATTCCAATCCGAACGACGAAGGCGATTGGGCGGCAGCCAACGCGTGCTATGCCGGTTCACCGGCTTCCAACTCCAGCTGGCATGGCACCCATGTCGCCGGCACCGTCGCCGCTGTCACCAACAACGCCAAAGGCGTGGCCGGCACCGCCTTCAACGCCAAAATCGTGCCGGTCCGCGTACTCGGCACCTGCGGCGGCACGCTTTCGGACATCGCCGACGCCATCGTCTGGGCATCGGGCGGTAGCGTCAGCGGAATTCCTGCGAACCCTTATCCCGCCGAAGTCATCAACATGAGCCTTGGAGGCAGCGGCGCCTGCGGCAGCACCTACCAGGATGCCATCAATAGCGCGATCAGCCGGGGGACCACGGTGGTCGTGGCCGCCGGCAACGGCAATATCGATGCAAGCAATGCGCGCCCCGCCAACTGCAACAATGTCGTTGCCGTCGCCGCCGTGGATCGCAACGGAGCACGCTCGGTCTGGAGCGCAAGCCAGCAATCCAACTACGGCAGCGCCGTCGACGTGGCGGCGCCTGGATCGGACATCCTGTCCACGCTCAATACCGGCACCACCACACCCGGCAACGAAAGCTATGCATCCTACAACGGCACGTCGATGGCGACGCCGCACGTGGCCGGCGTGGTCGCGTTGATCCAGGCGGCGGCGGCAACGCCCAAGTCGCCGGCCGACATAGAAACCATCCTGAAAAGCACCGCCAGTCCGTTTCCCGCCACGCCGGACCGCGCCATCGGCAGCGGTATCGTCAACGCCAAAGCCGCGGTGGACGCGGTAGCGCAGACAACGCCCAATCTCTATGCCATTTCGCGCCTGGGCGGCTCGGCCACCACGGAAGTGCATCGCCTCAACGGCAGCGATGGCTTCCAGACGTTCCTGTCGCAACAAACCAGCGCCCTGGCGCAGACCGGAAGCGATCTTTCCTGGGCATTCGCGGTCGCCGACAACAACGGCGACGGCAAGAACGACCTGTACGCGATCAGCAAACAGGCTGCGACCACCGAGATTCATGTCCTGAACGGCGCCAATGGCTACCAAAGTTTTCTCGAACAGCAGACCAGCGCGCTGCAACCCACCGGATCCGATGCCCGCTGGGTGTTCGCTGTCGGCGATTACAACCACGATGGTCGTCCCGATCTCTACGCGATAAGCAAGCAGGCGACCGGCTCGGCAATGACCGAGGTGCACGTACTCAATGGTGCGGACGGCTACAAGACCTTTCTGTTGCACTCGGCTACCGCCCTGGAGCAGACCGGTACGGACGAAGCATGGGTATTTGGTCTGGGCGACTACAACGGCGATGGGACTGTCGACGTCTACGCCATCCGCAAGCAGGGCGGCGGCTCGGGTACCACCGAAGTGCATGTGCTCAATGGCGCCGATGGCTATCAGAGCTTCATTGGCCATCATGCCACCGCACTTTCGCAGGTAGGTGCCGATGCGAGCTGGGCCATGAATGTCGGTGACTACAACCGCGACGGCAAGCCAGACATCTATGCGATCACCAAGCAAGGTGGAGGTAGCGGCAAGACCGAAGTCCATGTACTGAACGGCGCCGACGGCTACCAGTCCTTCCTGACGCACCAGGCGACCGCGCTGCATCAGACCGGTAGCGATCACGCGTGGGAGCTGCTCGTGGCCAATCCGTAAGCGATCGCGGGGAAGGACACAGCACTTGCGGGTTGCAGAAACGACGACGCCGGCATTGCGCCGGCGTCGTCGTATGCCGCTCGCTCGCGCGATCAGCTTTCCGGCGGCAGCTCGCTGGCGATCTCGACAGTGCCGTCCTCGCCCGCGATCGGATCGGCTGGCTCTTCTTCGACCAGCGAACCGTCCAGGCGCTCCACCGCCTGCAGCTTCTCGCCCTTGGACAGGCGGATCAGGGTCACGCCCTGGGTGTTGCGGCCGACGCGCGAAATTTCCGAGGCGCGGGTGCGCACCAGGGTGCCGCCATCGGAGATCAGCAACACCTCGTCCTTGGTGCTCAGCAGCACCGCGCCGACCAGCTTGCCGTTGCGCTCGCTGGTCTGGATGCCGATCACGCCCTGCGTACCGCGGCCCTTGCGCGGATACTCGGTCAGCGGGGTGCGCTTGCCGTAACCGTTCTCGGTGGCGGTGAGGATGTAGGCATCGGGCTCGTCGCCGTTGCGCAGCACGGCCTCGGCATCGATATCGGCCTCCGTCTCCGGCGCAGTCTCGATGTCCTCGGCGTCCTCGTCCTGGCCCACGGCCGGCTCGGCCACGATCAGGCTGACCACGTATTCGCTCTTGGCCAGGCGGATGCCGCGCACGCCGCGGCTGCTGCGGCCGGTCGGCTTGACTCCGCCGCGGCTCTTGCGGCGCGGGCTGCGCGCGTCGTCGCCGTCTTCGACGGCTTCGGCCAGCGCGACCTCGTCGTCGCCGTTGTCCTCGCCCGTGCCCTCGTCGAGGGCGCCGTCCTCGGCCTCGTCGTCCTTGGGCCGTTCGGAGAAGCGCACGGTCTTGCCATTGGAGGCGAACAACAGCACGTCGCGCTCGCCATCGGTCAGCGCCACGCCGACCAGGGCATCGCCTTCGTCGAGGTTGATCGCCACCTTGCCGCGGCGCAGCTGGAACGCGAACTCGCTCAGCGGGGTCTTCTTGACCATGCCGTTGCGGGTGGCGAAGAACACGTAGCGGCCGTCGGCGTATTCGCGCACCGGCAGCACCGCCTGCACGCGCTCGCCGTTCTCCAGCGGAATCCAGTTGATGATCGGGCGGCCGCGCGCGTTCGGGCCGGCCTCCGGCAGCTGGTACACCGGCAGCCAGAACACCTTGCCGCTGCTGGTGAAGGTCAGCAGCGTGTCGTGGGTGTTGACCAGCCACAGCTGGTCGATGAAATCCTCTTCCTTGGTCGCCGCCGCGCTGCGGCCGCGGCCGCCGCGGCGCTGCGCGCGGTAGGCGCTGACCGGCTGGCGCTTGGCGTAACCGGCATGCGACAGCGTCACCACCACGTCTTCCGGCGCGATCAGGTCGAGGATGTCGAGGTCTTCCTCGCTGTGGCGGATCTCGGTGCGGCGCGCATCGCCGTATTCCTCGCGGATGCTGATGAGCTCCTCGCGAATCACCTGCAGCAGCACGTCGGGGTTTTCCAGGATCCGGATCAACCCGGCGATCGCTTCCAGCAGCTGCTTGTATTCCTCGGTCAGGCGCTCCTGCTCCAACCCGGTCAGGCGGTGCAGGCGCATCTCCAGGATCTGCGTGGCCTGCACTTCGGTCAGCTGATAGCCGCCGGCGACCAGGCCGGCGCCGATCGGCAGGTCTTCCGGCCGCGAGGCCTCGGCCCCGGCCGCGCCGAGCAGCGCGCCGACCAGGCCCGGCTGCCAGGTCTTGGCCAGCATCCGCTCGCGCGCCTCGGTCGGGTTGGCCGAGGTCTTGATCAGCTCGATCATCTCGTCGATGTTGGCGAGCGCGACGGTCAGGCCTTCGAGGATGTGCGCGCGCGCGCGCGCCTTGCGCAGTTCGAAGATGGTGCGGCGGGTGACCACTTCGCGGCGGTGGCGGACGAACGCCTCCAGCATCTGCTTGAGGTTCAGCAACTGCGGGCGGCCATCGACCAGCGCCACCATGTTGATGCCGAACACCGACTCCATCTGGGTCTGCTGGTACAGGTTGTTCAGCACCACATCGGCGGCTTCGCCGCGCTTGATCTCGATGTAGATGCGCATGCCGTCCTTGTCGGACTCGTCGCGCAGTTCGCTGATGCCTTCGAGCTTCTTTTCCTTGACCAGCTCGGCGATCTTCTCGATCAGCCGCGCCTTGTTGACCTGGTACGGGATCTCGTTGACCACGATCGCCTCGCGGCCGTTGTCCTGGATCTCGATCTCGGCCTTGGCGCGCATGCGCACGCGGCCGCGGCCGGTGCGGTAGCCGGCGACGATGCCGCTGGTGCCGTTGACGATGCCGGCGGTGGGGAAATCCGGGCCGGGGATGTATTCCATCAGCCCGTCCACGTCGATCTGCGGATTGTCGATCAGCGCCAGGCAGGCATTGATCGATTCGGTCAGGTTGTGCGGCGGGATGTTGGTCGCCATGCCCACCGCGATGCCGGCCGAACCGTTGACCAGCAGGCTCGGGAAGCGCGTCGGCATCACCGACGGCTCCTGCTCCTTCTCGTCGTAGTTGGGCTGGAAATCGACGGTTTCCTTGTCGATGTCGGCCATCATCTCGTGCGCGAGCCGCGACATGCGCGCCTCGGTGTAACGCATCGCCGCCGCGGAGTCGCCGTCGACCGAGCCGAAGTTGCCCTGCCCGTCCACCATCAGGTAGCGCAGCGAGAACGGCTGCGCCATGCGCACCAGCGTGTCGTACACCGACTGGTCGCCGTGCGGGTGGTATTTGCCGATGACGTCGCCGACGATACGCGCCGACTTGTAGTAGGGCTTGTTGCTGTGCGCGCCCAGCTCGTTCATCGCGAACAACACGCGGCGATGCACCGGCTTGAGGCCGTCGCGCGCATCCGGGAGGGCACGCCCCACGATCACGCTCATCGCGTAATCGAGGTAGCTCTTGCGCATCTCGTCTTCCAGGTTGACCTGGATGATTTCCTTGGCGGATTCTGCCATTCGGGTTCCGTAAGTCTGGTGGCTAATCGACCAGGACGCCGGCCCGCGGCAAGCGGGCCTGCCGGCGCCGAAAATCTACGGCGCGCGTCGGTCGATCGAACCGACGGATTCTACCATGACAGGCGCGCGAATGCCCGGTTTTTGCCGGACCGAACAAGCACTTGCGTGGATTTGCGGGACAGTGCGGGGTCTGCCGCGGTTGCCTCGGCTCAGCCGCCGAACGCGGCGCGCATGCGCTCGGGATCCGGCCGCTCGATCACCCCGCGCTCGGTGACGATGGCATCGATCAGCGCGGCCGGGGTCACGTCGAACACCGGGTTCCAGGCGGCGATGCCCTCGGCCACGGTACGCACCCCGCCCACCCCGAACAGCTCGCCCGGGTCGCGCTGTTCGATCTCGATCTGCGCGCCGTCGGCGGTGTCCATGTCCACCGTGGACCACGGCGCCACCACCATGAACTTGACGCCGTGGTGGCGGGCGGCGATGGCCAGCTGGTAGGTGCCGATCTTGTTGGCGGTATCGCCATTGGCGCAGATGCGGTCGGCGCCGACGATCACCCACTGCACCGCGCCGGTCTTCATCAGGTGCGAGGCCGCCGAATCGGCGATCAGGGTCGCGTCGATGCCGTCCTGCTGCAGTTCCCACACGGTCAGCCGCGCGCCCTGCAGCCACGGCCGGGTCTCGCCGGCGAACACCTTGGCGATGCGCCCCTGGGCCATGCCCGCACGGATCACGCCCAGCGCGGTACCGAAGCCGGCGGTGGCCAGCGACCCGGTATTGCAGTGGGTCAGCACGCCGCTGCCGGGCGCGATCAGGCCCGCGCCGAGCGCGCCCATGTGGCGGTTGGCGGCCAGGTCTTCCTCGGCGATCGCCTGCGCCTCGCGCGCGATCGCCTCGCGCCAGTCGGCGCCGGCCGCGGCCAACACCTTGCGCATGCGCATCAGCGCCCAGGCCAGGTTCACCGCGGTCGGCCGCGCCGCATTGAGCCGCTGCAGCGCCGGTTCCAGCTTGGCCAGCGCCTGTGCGCCGTCGTCGGCCTGCACATCGCGCGCGGCCAGCACCACGCCCCAGCCGGCGGCGATGCCGATCGCCGGCGCGCCGCGCACCGCCAGCGTGTGGATCGCGTCGGCGACCTGGTCGCTGTCGGTGCAGTGCACGTGCTCGACCACGAACGGCAGCTTGCGCTGGTCCAGCAGCTCCAGCGCATCGCCGGTCCACAGGATCGGACGGATATGGTCGTAGCGGGCGTAATCGATGTCGAGGTCGGCGTTCATCCGGCTATTTTAACGGCGGGGATTGGGGATTGGGGATTGGGGATTCGCAAACGCGGTGCGGCGTCTGCCCTCTATGCTGCACCGGGAATGTGTCCGATCCAGCGCCGGCGCGCGGCATGCTCAGTTGACGCTGAATTCCGCGCGGCAGCCCTTGTCCACCCAGATGCCGTCGCGGTCCCAGCCCCAGCTCTCGTCCTGCACGCAGGCGGTGCCGGACAGCTGCTTGCGCAGCTGCACGCTGCCGTGGATGCTGACCCCGCAGCGGCGCCGCGTGCGGCCCTTGGATTCGCACAGCACCGGACGCGCGCCGACCGGAAAGCCGGAGCCGTCGCTGGCGCCGATCTCGAACTCGCCACGGCAGCCGCGCGACACCCAGATCTCGTTGCGGCGCACGCCCCAGCTGCGCTCCTCGCGGCACGGCACCGAGGACAGCTGGCGCATCAGCCGCACCGGCGCGCCGCGCAGCATCACCGGGCAGCTCTCGACCCGGCCGTCGGATTCGCAACGCAGCACGCGGCGCATCGCGCTGCGCGTGGGTTGCGGCGGATTGGAACGGAACTCGGCGCGGCAGCCCAGCGTCACCCACACCCCGGTGGCGTCCGAACCCCATTCGCTGCCGCGGATGCAGTCGTTGTCGGACAGCTGACGGACCAGTTCCACGCCCTGATCGATCGGCATCGGGCAATGCACCCAGCTCATGTCGCGCGATTCGCAGCGCACCACCGCGGCGTCGTAGCCGTCCGGCGCCTGCGCAAACGCCTTCGCCGGACATGCCGATACCGCCAACCCCAGCCAACACCAGCCACCGAGCCCGTACGACCACTTCATGCTTGGCTCTGCCCCTATGCGTAGAACCTGAACAACGAAGACCACTTCATCGATACCGCGCATCGACTGCATGCTGGGCTGGATCAAACCATCATCGGTGTCGACAAAGCAAGAAGATGCGAGATGAACGCCACGCCGTTCAGGCTCGCGCGAAATCGTAGGCGAGCACGTCGCCGATCGACGCGGTGCCGCGCATCGCCATCAGCAGGCGATCCACGCCGACCGCGACGCCGGCGCAATCGGGCAGCGCCGGCAAGGCCTGCAGCAAGCGCTCGTCCAGCGGCGGCAACGGCGCGCCGCGCTCGCGGCGCAGCGCGTGATCGCGCAGGAAGCGGCGTCGCTGCTCGGCCGCATCGTTGAGCTCGTGGTAGCCGTTGGCCAGCTCGTAGCCGCCCAGGTACAGCTCGAAGCGCTCGGCCACCGGCGGCTGTTCGTCGCGGATGCGCGCCAGCGCGCACTGCGTGGCCGGCCAGTCGTGGACCACGGTGATGCGGTCGGCCGGAAACGCCGGTTGCAGGCGGTGGGTCATCAGCAGGTCGAGCCAGTCGTCGCGGGTCAGCCCTGCAGCGTCGAGACGGATATCGCGCAATGGCTGCTGCAACGCGTCCAGCGGCGCCAGCAATGGATCGATGCCCAGCGTATCCAGGAACAGTTGCCGATAGGTGACGACCTGCAGCGTCGCCGTGCGCGCGACCAGCGCCAGCGCCTCGCGCACCAGCGCCACGGTCTCGTCCACCAGTTGCAGGTGGTTCCAGCCGACCCGGTACCACTCGAGCATGGTGAATTCGGGATTGTGGCGGCCGCCCGCCTCGCCGTTGCGGAACACCCGGCCGAGTTCGTAGCAATCGCCGACGCCGGCGGCCAGCAGGCGCTTGAGCGGGTACTCGGGCGAGGTGCGCAGCCAGCGCAGCGCCGGGCCGGCATCGACGTGGCCGCTGAAGCGGGTCTGGAAACTGTCGATGTTGGGCTCGGTGTTGCCGGCCGCCGACAGCATCGGCGTCTCCACCTCGAGCACCTCGCGCGCGGCGAAGAAGGCACGGATGCACGCGTTGAGCGCGGCGCGCAGGCGCAGCGCGGCGATGTCCACGGCATCGCTCATCGCGGCGATCCGCAGGACCGGAATGCCGCGTGCACGCCGCTCACCCCTGCCCCTCGTGCTCGCCGAGCAAGGCCAGCAACTGCGCCTCGTCCCACACCGCAATGCCCAGCTCCTGCGCCTTGTCCAGCTTGGAACCGGCCTCGGCGCCGGCGACGACGAAGCTGGTCTTCTTCGACACGCTGCCGGCGACCTTCGCGCCCAGTGCCTCCAGGCGCGCCTTGGCCGCGTCGCGGCTTAGTTGCTGCAAGGTGCCGGTCAGCACCACGGTCTGCCCGTCCAGCGGCGCGGCGCGGCGCTGCGCCTGCGCCGGCGCCGCGTCGAGCAGCCGCTGCATCGCCGCGTCGGCCTGGCGCAAGGCCTGCAGCCTGGCTGCATCGGCCAGGTAGGCGGCGAGATTGGCCGCGCCTGCCGCCGACAACCCGGCGCCGGTCCAGCCGCTCTCGTTGGCGCGCAGCAGCGCATCGAGCGTGCCGTAGGTCGCGGCCAGCCGTTGCGCGCTCTTGCCGCCGAGCTTGTCCACCGGCAGCGTGGTCAGCAGGTGCGCCAGGTCGAGCCGCTCGCGCAGTTGCGCCGGCGGCGCGCCCTCGTCGGCGAAGCGGATGCCGGCCTGGACCAGCGCATCGACCACGGCCGCGTTGCCGGGTTGTTCGAAGAAGGTCGCGATCGAACGCGCCACCTCGCCGCCGATATCCGGCAGCGCCTGCAGCAGCACCGCCGGCGTGCTGCGCACGAAGTCCAGCGATCCCAGCCAGTGCGCGAGCGCCTTGGCGGTGGTCTCGCCCAGGTGCGGAATGCCCAGCGCGAACAGGAAACGCGGCAACGTGGTGTGGCGGCTGGCGGCGATGCCGGCGACCAGGTTCTCGGCCCATTTCGTCGCTAGCTTGCCGCCCAGATCCACGGCCAGGTGCGCGCGCAGGAATTCGGCGCGCGTCCAGTCGGGGGATTCCTGCGCCAGCAGGGCCTGCCCTTGCGCATCGAGTCTCAGCGCGCCCTTGCTGTCGTTCACCGCCTGCACCAGGTCGGCGGCCGTCGCCGCGTCCAGCGCCGCCTTCATCCGCACCAGGTCTTCGACGCTCAGCGCGTACAGGTCGGCCAGCGAATGCACGAAACCGAATTCGACCAGGGCATCGGCCTGGCGGTCGCCCAGGCCTTCGATGTCCATGGCCCGGCGCGAGGCGAAATGGCGCACGGCCTCCTTGCGCTGCGCCGCGCAGGCCAGGCCGCCGCTGCAGCGCCAGGCCACCGCGTCCTCTTCCTTGACCAGCTCCGAGCCGCACACCGGGCACGTCGCCGGCATCGTCCACGGCTGCGTGCCGGCGGGACGGCGCTCTTCGATGACCCGCACCACTTCGGGAATCACATCGCCGGCGCGGCGCACGATGACGGTGTCGCCTTCGCGCACGTCCAGCCGCGCGATCTGGTCGGCGTTGTGCAGGGTCGCGTTGGTGACGGTGACGCCGGCGACCTGCACCGGCTCCAGCCGCGCCACCGGTGTGACCGCGCCGGTGCGGCCGATCTGCACTTCGATCGCGCGCAGCACGGTGGACTGTTCCTGCGCCGGGAACTTGTGCGCCAGCGCCCAGCGCGGCGCGCGCGAGACGAAGCCCATCGCCGCCTGCTGGTCGTAGTCGTCGAGCTTGTAGACCACGCCGTCGATGTCGTACGGCAGCGCGTCGCGCCTGGCCCCGATGCGGCGGAAGTACGCGATCAGGCCGTCGAAGCCGGTCGCCGTCGCGACCTCGGGCGCCACCGGGAAGCCATAGCGGCGCAGCAGCGCCAGGGTCTGCGAATGGGTCTCGGGCAGTTCCAGCCCGCGCACTTCGCCGACCGAATAGGCGAAGAACGCCAGCGGCCGGCGCCGGGTGACCGCCGGATCGAGCTGGCGCAGCGAGCCGGCGGCGCCGTTGCGCGGATTGGCGAGCAGCTTCTCGTTGCGTTCCAGCGCCTTGGCGTTCCATTCGGCGAAGGCCGCACGCGGCATGTAGATCTCGCCGCGCACTTCCAGCACGGCCGGAAACGGCGTGCCCAGGTCGCGCAGCTTCAGCGGCACCGAGCGCACCTGGCGCAGGTTGGCGGTGACGTCCTCGCCGGTGCTGCCGTCGCCGCGGGTGGCGCCTTGCACGAACACGCCGTCCTCGTAGCGCAGGCTGATCGCCAGGCCGTCCAGTTTCGGCTCGACCGAGAACACCGGCGCGGCCAGGTCCAGCGCGCGCTCGATGCGCCGCTCGAAATCGGCCACTTCGGCGAAGCGTTCGCGGTCGTCGGCGTCCTCGGCCACGCCTGGCGTCTCGAACGCATTGGCCAGCGACAGCATCGGGATCGCATGCCGCACTTCAGGGAAGCCGCCGTCCGGCCGCGCGCCGACGGTGCGGGTCGGCGAGTCGTCGCGCGCCAGTTGCGGGTGCTCGGCTTCCAGCGCCTCCAGCTCACGCAGCAACGCGTCGTACTCGGCATCGGTGATCGACGGATCGTCTTGCACGTAGTAGCGGTGGTTGGCGTCTTCGATGCGCTGGCGCAGCTCGGCGACGCGCTGCTGGAGATCGGATGGAGCGGGCATGCGCGGCGGGATGGGGTAACGGAGAGGGGGCGATAGTAACTGGGTGTCTGGTGAGGGGAAATGTGGATGAGGCTGGGATTGGGGATTGGGGATTGGGATCGAGGGTCTGACGCTGGGACCGACGGGGCGGCGGTGGGCGTACCCTCACCCCAACCCCTCTCCCGGGGGGAGAGGGGCTAAAAGCGGTGGTGCGGGTCTTCGCGTCTTGTTTGTGCGCGATTCAGAAAACTTGCCGAAACGTTAAGGAGACATTAGGTTTGCCTCCCTGCCCTGACGTTCGCTGGAGAGTGCCCGTGTCGCTACCGGTTTCGCGCCGTTCCTTCCTTTCCCTCGCCACCTCGGGCCTGGCGGTCGGCGCGCTGGGCCTGGCACCCGCTGCGGAGGCGGCAAAGCGCAAGGCGGCGGCAGTCGCGACGCCCGGTGTGGCGCCGGCCGCCGGCCCGGTGTATCTGAACTTCAACGAATGTCCGCTGGGTCCGGCACCGGCCGCGCTGGACGCGGCGCAGGCGATCCTGCCGCGCGCCGGCCGCTACCTGTTCGACCTGCAGAACGACCTGATCGCGCTGTTCGCCGGCGAGCAGCGGTTGCCCAGCGACCATGTCGCGGTCTATCCGGGCTCCAGCGATCCGCTCAACCGCGCCGCGCGCGCGTTCACCTCGGCCCGCGCCGGCGTGGTGGTGGCCGATCCGACCTTCGAAGCGGTGGCCGATGTCGCCGCCGCGCACGGCGCGCCGGTCAAGCGCGTGCCGCTGCGCGCCGACGGCGCGCACGACGTCAAGGCGATGGCCAGCGCCGATCCGAACGCCGGGCTGATCTACCTGTGCAACCCGAACAATCCGACCGGCTCGATCACCGCGCGCGCCGACATCGAATGGCTGCTGGCCAACAAGCCCGCCTCCAGCGTGCTGCTGGTCGACGAGGCCTACATCCACTACAGCGAGCAGCCCTCGGTGATCGACCTGATCGGCCAGCGCCAGGACCTGCTGGTGCTGCGCACCTTCTCCAAGCTGTACGGCATGGCCGGGCTGCGCCTGGGCCTGGCGGTGGCCTCGCCGGGACTGCTGACCAAGCTGGCCGCGTTCGGCGAGAACCCGGTGGCGATCACGGCCGTGGCCGCCGGCATCGCCAGCCTGCGCGACGTGCAACTGGTGCCGGCGCGGCGCGCGGAGAACGCGCGGATCCGCACCGAGACCATCGCCTGGCTGCAGAGCAAGGGCTACAAGTGCCTGCCGTCGCAGTCCAATTGCTTCATGGTCGACGTCAAGCGCGACGGCAAGGCGTTCGCCGCGTCGATGGCCAAGCAAGGGGTGATGGTCGGCCGCAACTGGCCGATCTGGCCGAAGCTGGTGCGGGTCACCGTCGGCACCGAAGCGGAGATGCTGCGGTTTCGTGAGGCGTTTTTGAAGGCGCGCAAGTAGCTGGGAATTGGGAATGGAGAATGGGGAATCGCAAAGGCGGGCTGCCGTGCACTTATGCATGCCCACCTTGCTTTGGCTTTTCCCAACGCCTGTTTCCGATTCTCTGATCCCGGCTGCAGCGCGCGCCTGGGATTGGGAATTGGGAAAAGCCAAAGCGGGGACTTCCAGCGTTGGCGGCGGCCGTACCCTCATCCGCCCCTGCGGGGCACCTTCTCCCGGGGGGAGAAGGGACTAGCGCGCTAGGCGATCAGTATCGGGGAGCCGCTTTTACGATTCCCCATTCCCAGCTCCCCATTCCTGGCGCCGCGCCGCTGGCGCGGCGCCTACCAGCGCGGCGCCTTGGTCAACGGTGGCGCCTGATGCTGGCGGTCGTAGGCGCGCAGTTCGTCGCGGATGTGGGCGATGCGCTGGCGGCCGAGGGCGTTGCGGCTGTCGTCCAGGACCACGCCGTCGAGCAGTTCGCCCATGCGCTGCACGGTCGGCAGCATCTTTTCCCAGGCGTCGAGCGCGGTCAGCGGCGCCGGCAGGGTCAGGAAGAAGGCGATGGCCGGGGTCTCCATCTCGCGGATGTGGGCCATGTCGAAACTGCCCGGCTTCATGATGCTGGCCATGCTGAAGATCGGGCCGCGCTCGGGATGGCCTTCGACCAGGCGGTGGAACACGCTCATGTGGCCGAACACCAGCCCGGTCTTCTCGGCGGCGACGACGATGTCCTCGCCGCGCAGCACCTGGCCGGCGCGCGCGGCGACGTACAGCGAGACGATCTTGTCGAAATCCTGGCTCGGCCGCTTGCCGAGTTCGGCAGTGGCCGCCTCGGCGGGGGACAGGCCCAGTTCGGGCTGGCCGAGGGCGCCGTCCTGCTCGGGCGCGGCGATCGCGTCGCCGTCGGCGGCCACCGCGGCATCGCCGAGCGAGGGTTCGCGCCGCGGCGCGGCCGGGTCGGCCGGCTCCACGCGCCGGCCCTGGGTCGGTTTCTTCGGGCGGCCGAACAGGAAGATGGCCGCGATCAGCAACAGACCGGCGGCGAGGATACCGATGCGCAGCAGTGCCATGTCGGACATTCGGGGGTTACTCCGGCAGGGGTGCGTAGGGGGAAGACAAGGTATTTAGCATGTCACGTCAGGCCGCGCCCGCCAAACGCGCGGCTTCCTCGAGGTCCACGCTGACCAGGCGGCTGACGCCCGGCTCGCGCATGGTGACGCCGCTGAGCTGGTGCGCCGCTTCCATCGTCGCCTTGTTGTGGCTGACGAACAGGAACTGCACTTTCTCGCTCATTTCCCTGACCATCGCCGCCAGGCGGCCGACGTTGGCCTCGTCCAGCGGCGCGTCGACCTCGTCGAGCAGGCAGAACGGCGCCGGGTTGAGCTGGAAGATCGCGAACACCAGCGCCACCGCGGTCATCGCCTTCTCGCCGCCGGACAGCAGCGAGATGCTGGACACGCGCTTGCCCGGCGGCCGCGCCATGATCGCCACGCCGGTGTCGAGCAGGTCTTCGCCGGTCAGTTCCAGATAGGCGTGGCCGCCGCCGAACAGGCGCGGATACAGCGCCTGCACGCCGGAATTGACCCGGTCGAAGGTGTCCTTGAAACGGCCGCGGGTCTCGCGGTCGATCTTGCGGATCGCATCCTCCAGCGTTTCCAGCGCGGTGTTCAGGTCGACGTCCTGCGCTTCCAGGTATTCGGCGCGCTGCGCAGCCTCGCCGTATTCGCTGATCGCGGCCAGGTTGACCGGCTCCAGGCGGCGCATGCGGCCGTCGATCTGCTGCACCGCCTGCTCCCATTCGGCCGGATCGGCGTGCTCGGGCAGGCCGTTGATCACGTCCTCGAGCACGAAGCCGGCCTTGACCACCGCCGCCGACAGCTGCTCGGCGCTGAGCACCAGCGCCTGCTGATCGAGGCGGCGCTGGGCGATGCGCTCGCGCTGCGCCAGCGCCTGTTCGTCGCGCTGCTGGCGGGTCTGTTCCAGGGCGCGTAATTCGTTGTCGATGCCGTCCAGCAGCGCGCGCGCCTCGCCCAGCGCGCGGTCGGTGCGCACGCGTTCGCTGAGCGCGGCCTGGTGCTCGGCTTCCAGCGCATGCACCGGCGAATCGCCTTCGCTCAGCTGCGCGCTGAGTTCGCCCAGGCGCGAATCCAGTTGCCCGCGCTGGTTGCCCATGCGCTCCAGCGCCTGGCTCAGCGAGGCGATCTGGGTGCGTTGCGATTCCAGGGTCAGGGCCAGCGCGTGCGAGGCCTCGCGCACCCGGCGCGCGGCATCGCGGGCCAGGTCGCGCGCTTCGGTGAGCTGGCGGCGCTCGCTCTCCAGCGCGTGCCGGGTGCTTTCCAGGTCGCCCATGCTGGTGACCGCGTCTTCCAGCTTGGAGCGCGCCTCGCGCGCCTGCTCGCGGCTGCTGTCCAGGGTCTCCAGCAGTTGCGCGATTTCGGTCTCGATGCGCTCGATGCGGGTACGCGCCGCATCCACCTTGCCCTGCTGGCTCTGCAATTGCCCGGCCAGTTCGGACACGCTGCGGTGCGCCTGATACAGCTGGCGCTGCGCTTCCTCGCGCTGCTGCTCGGCGGCCAGCGACTGCTCGCGCAGGCTCGCCAGGCCATGTTCCAGTTCCGCTTCGCGGTCCTGCAGCGCGTCGATCTGGCCGCGCAGCGCCTGGATCTCGCGCTCGCGCAGCAAGGCGCCCTGCTTGGCCGCGCCGGAGCGCGACACGCGCAGCCAGCCCTCGCCCAGGCGCGCGCCGTCGCGGGTGATGACCGAGTCGCCCTCGCCCAGCTGCGGCAGCAAGGCGCGTGCGGCGGCGAGATCCTCGGCCGCGTGCAGCCGCGACAGCAGCCGGCGGATCGCGATCGGCCCCTGCACCTTGGCGGCCAGCGAGGTCGGCGCGAAATCGCCGGCCGCTTCGTCGCTGCTGACCAGCGCAATGCGGCCTTCGCCGAGTTCGCCCAGCGCATCGACCAAGGTCTCCGGCGCATCGACCAGCACGCCTTCGATCAATTGCCCGAGCGCGCCTTCGACCGCGTTTTCCCAGCCGCTCTCGACGCTGATGCGCTCGCCCACGCGCTCCGCCGAATCCAGCCCGCGCGCCTTCAGCCAGGCCACCGCGGCGCCCTGCTCCTGGCCCAGCGCGGCCTGCTGCAGGGTTTCCAGCGACGACAGCCGGCCGCGCGCGGCCTGCGCCTGCTTGCGCACCTCGGCCAGCTCCGCCTGCGCCGCGCGCTGCTGCTCCTGCAGCGCAGCCAGCGCCTGCTTGCGGGTTTCGACCTGTTCGTTGAGCCCGTCCAGCGCGGCGCGCTGGGTCTCGTGCTGCAGCTCGATCTGCTCGAACGCGGCGGCCAGCGCGTCCAGGTCCAGCCCGGCGCGCTCGGCGACCAGCGCCTCGCGGCGGCGCTCGGCTTCCAGCGATTGCCGGTCCAGGTAATCGACACGGGTGCGCTCGACTTCGCCGGCGCGCGAGGCCTCGGCGGTGTAGCGCTGGTGGGTTTCCCAGCGCTGCTGCCAGTCGGCCAGCCTGGCCTCGGCCTCGCGCAGGGCTTCCTGCTTGTACTCGTTGTCTTCCTGCAGCTGCTCCAGCTGCGGCCCGGCCACGTCCACCGACTCGCGCAGCAGCGCCAGCTTGGCCTCGTCGCCGCTGATGTGCTGGCCGAGTTCGGCCAGCGCCAGCTGCGCTTCGTCGCGCGCCTTGTGCAGGCGCTGCGACAGGTCGCGCTGGTGCTGGATCTGCTGTTCGATGCGCGCCAGGGTGCTGCCGACCTGATAGACCTCGGCCTGGGCCTTGCTCAACGCGTCGGCGGCTTCCTCGCGGCGCACGCGGCCGGTCTCGATCCGCGCCTCGGCGTCGCGCTGTTCGGCGATGAACTGCTGCAAGCGCGTCTCTTCCTGGCCCAGCGCCTCGCGCAGGCCCTGCAGCTTGCCGTCCAGGCCACGGTATTCCAGCGCCTTCCACTGCGCGTCCTTGACCCGGCGCTCTTCCTGCAGCGCCTGGTACTGCTCGGCCTGGCGCGCCTGGCGCTTGAGGTGCTCGAGCTGCTTGCCGATCTCCTCGCGCAGGTCGCCCAGCCGCTCCAGGTTCTCGCGGGTGTGGCGGATGCGGGTCTCGGTTTCCTTGCGCCGCTCCTTGTACTTGGAGATGCCGGCGGCCTCTTCCAGGTACACGCGCAGGTCTTCCGGGCGCGCCTCGATGATCTGGCTGATCATGCCCTGCTCGATGATCGAGTAGCTGCGCGGGCCCAGGCCGGTGCCCAGGAACAGGTCGGTGATGTCGCGGCGCCGGCACTTGGTGCCGTTGAGGTAGTAGCTGCTGCTGCCGTCGCGGCTGACCTGGCGCTTGACCGAGATCTCGTTGAACGAGGCGTACTCGCCGGAAATGGTGTGGTCGGAGTTGTCGAAGATCAGCTCCACCGTGGCCTGCGACACCGGCTTGCGCGCCGAGGAGCCGGAGAAGATCACGTCGGTCAGCGAGTCGCCGCGCAGGCGGCTGGCCGAGCTTTCGCCCATCACCCAGCGCACCGCGTCGATGATGTTCGACTTGCCGCAGCCGTTCGGACCGACGATGCCGGTCATGTTGGTCGGCAGGTGCAGCGTGGTCGGATCGACGAAGGACTTGAAGCCGGACAGCTTGATGGTCGACAGGCGCATGGGGCAGGCAATCCATGGCAGGCGGCGGCCGGCGGGCCGGCACGCGCTGCCGCTAATGAATATCCAGGTGAAGTCCCGCTTTCAAGTCCTTGATACGACTACGATCGCCGGACATGAAACAGGCACGAACCGGTGAGTATAACGGCCCCAGCGCGGACCGGGGCCGAAGGCCGCAAACGAAACGGGCACCTTGCGGTGCCCGTTTCGGTACAGCATGCAGCCGTGGATCAGGCTTCGGCTTCGACCACGACCTTGACCGAGGTCTCGACGTCGGCGTGCAGGCGCACCAGCACCTCGTACTCGCCGATGTTGCGGAACGCGCCTTCGCCCAGCACCACTTCGCCCTTTTCCAGCGGCAGGCCGGCGGCGGTGAACGCCTCGGCGATGTCGCGCGGGCCGACCGAGCCGTACAGCTTGCCTTCGGTGGACGCGTTGGCCTTGACCGTCACGCTGGCGCCTTCCAGCTTGGCCGCGCGGGCCTGGGCGTCGTCGTGGATGGACTTGGCCTTGGCTTCGTACTCGGCGCGCTTGGCTTCGAACTCGGCGATGTTGGCGGCGGTGGCCGGCACGGCCTTGCCCTGCGGCACCAGGTAGTTGCGGCCATAGCCCGGCTTGACGTCGACCTTGTCGCCGAGGCCGCCCAGGTTGGTCACTTTCTGCAGAAGAATCAGTTGCATGGTCTTGCTCCGTTATTCGTTAGCGCCGGCTCACCGACGCAACGCTTGCTGTCCGAATAGGAGAAGCCGGGAATCGGGAATCGGGAATCGGGAATCGGGAATCGCAAAACCCCCAACCAACGCCGCACTCTTCAATCGCCAGACTTCTGTACGAGTAACCCGCGCATTGATGAGCGGGCTGTTGCCCGGAAGGACCCGCACAAACGTGCGGGCGCTTCCGGAGCGATCACATCAAATATCGTGGTTGTCCGTGTACGGGATCAGCGCCAGGAAACGCGCGCGCTTGACCGCCGTGGCCAGCTGGCGCTGGTACTTGGACTTGGTGCCGGTCACGCGGCTCGGCACGATCTTGCCGTTCTCGGTGAGGTACTGGCGCAGGGTGTTGAGATCCTTGTAGTCGATCTCTTTGACGCCTTCGGCGGTGAACTTGCAGAACTTGCGGCGACGGAAGAACTTGGACATGGCAGTGCTCCTTAGGCGGCTTCGGCGGCGTCGCCGTCGGTGTCGGTGGCGGCGGCAGGCGCATCGCCTTCCTCGTCGTCGCGGCGACGACGCTCGCTACGCTCGGGCTTGTCGCCCTTCTCGTCCTTGCTCTTCATGATCAGCGACTGCTCGGTGTCGGCGCCGTCGCGCTTGATCACCAGGTGGCGCAGCACGGCGTCGTTGAAGCGGAAGCTCTCGACCAGTTCGGCGAGGACGGCCTGGTCCACTTCGATGTTGAGCATGACGTAGTGCGCCTTCACCAGGTTCTGGATCGGGTACGCCAGCTGGCGGCGGCCCCAGTCTTCCAGGCGGTGGATGGTGCCGCTGCCGTTCTCGACCAGCGACTTGTAGCGCTCGATCATGGCCGGGACCTGCTCGCTCTGGTCCGGATGGACCAGGAACACGATTTCGTAATGACGACTCATGTGGTTATACCTTTCGGATGTGGCCCGAGGGCCGGACAGCCCCCCGCCAGGCCCAGGACGGGTGCGGTGGGGCAAGGGATCCCGCCACGACAGGCGCAGGAAGCCGGAAAGTATGGCAGCGCAGGCGCCGCACTGCAAGTTTCCGGCCGTACGCGCATCCACGGCGGCGGCCGCCTGCTGCAGGCGATGCGCCGCCAGGGGCCGGCGCTGCCGCGCCGCCGCCGGTTTTGCGACACTCGCCGGATGAACCGCAGACCGCCCGCGCCCTCAGCCACCACAACCTTGCCGCGTTTCGCGCGGCGGCTCGCCCTGGCCGCCGCCATGGGCCGCGACCCTGCGGTTAGGCCATGCGCCGTCGCATGCGCCGCCGCACGCCCCTGCCGCGGCTGCGGCAGGTCCGCCGGGAACGCGCATTGAGCGCCAGCCTGCACGCCGCCCCTGCCCCGCGCGCCGGCCAGCCGCTGCAACTCGACCTGCCGCCGCCGGTCGCCACCGCCCTGCGCAGCGCATACCGCTATCTGCTGGACGACGGTACGCCGCTGTACGCACTAGCCTTCGCGCCCGAACGCTTGCAGCCGCAGGCCTTTGCCGCCGCGGAAATCGCCTGTCCGGACAGCGTCGCGCGCAGCGTGCGCAAGCGCCAGGCGGAATTCCTGTTCGGGCGCCTGGCCGCGCGGCTGGCGCTGGGCGAGGCGCTAGGCCCGGCGCAGGCGCAGGCCGAGATCGCGATCGGCGCGGCGCGCGAGCCGCGCTGGCCGTCCGGCAGCCTGGGCAGCATCTCCCACAGCGACGGCTGCGCGGCGGCCGTGGCGCTGCCGTCCGGCCAGGCCCATGGCATCGGCATCGACCTGGAACGGCTGCTCGCGCCGGCATCGCGCGAAGCGGTGCTGGGCGTGGCGATCGACGCGCAGGAAGCCGATCTGCTGGCCGCCGCAGCTACTGCGGCGTGGTCGCACGATGCGCTGCTGACCGCGCTGTTCTCGGCCAAGGAAAGCCTGTTCAAGGCCGCGTTCGGCGCGGTCGGGCGCTATTTCGACTTCGCCGCCGCGCGCGTGTGCGGTATCGATCCGGCGCGCCAGCGGCTGCGCCTGCGGCTCACCGAGACGCTATGCGCGCAGTTCGTCGAAGGACAGGTCTGCGAGATCGGCTACGCGCGGCTGGACCTGGATCCGCAGCTGGTGCTGACCCACTGCGCGTGGTGAACGCGGCGCCGGCGCTCAGCGCGCGGCGGCGGCCGCATGTTCGGCGTCGGTGGTGAAGCTCTCGCCGCAGCCGCATTCGGCGGTGGCGTTGGGATTGCGGAAGATGAAGGTCTCGCCCAGGCCCTGCTTGGCGAAGTCGATCTCGGTGCCGTCGACCAGCGGCAGGCTGGCGGCGTTGACGTAGATGCGCACCCCGTCCTGTTCGAACACCGCATCGTCCGGGTGCGCTTCGCGCGCCAGGTCGGTGACATGGCCCCAGCCCGAGCAACCGGTGCGTTCGACGCCGAAGCGCAGGCCCAGCGCGCCGGGGGTCTGGGCGACGAAGCGCTGCACGCGCTCGAAGGCGACGGGAGTGAGACGGATGGCCATGGCGAACGACTCCGGGAACAGCGAACGGTCATTATAGGGAGGAAGCGCGGCGATGGATGCGCATCGCGCCTCGCAAGCGCCGCGGTTCAGCCAGTACACTTGCCCGTTCCATATCGAGTCGCTGCGGCGAGGATTCAAGTCATGACGGTGGTGAGCGTTGAGCATGCGCTGGCCGGGAAGATCCCGGCGGGCGGCGAGGTGACGGTACGCGGCTGGGTCCGCACCCGGCGCGATTCCAAGGCGGGGCTGTCCTTCGTCAACGTCAGCGACGGCTCCTGCTTCGCGCCGATCCAGGTGGTGGCGCCGGCCGAGCTGCCCAACTACGAGACGGAAGTGAAGCGGCTGACCGCCGGCTGCGCGGTGATCGCGCGCGGACGCCTGGTCGCCTCGCAGGGCCAGGGCCAGAGCTTCGAGATCCAGGCCGAGGCCATCGACGTGGTCGGCTGGGTCGAGGACCCGGAGACCTACCCGATCCAGCCCAAGGCGCATTCGCTGGAATTCCTGCGCGAGGTCGCGCACCTGCGCCCGCGCACCAACCTGTTCGGCGCGGTGACCCGCATCCGCAACTGCCTGGCGCAGGCGGTGCACCGCTATTTCCACCAGAACGGCTACAACTGGATCAGCACCCCGATCATCACCACCTCCGATGCCGAAGGCGCCGGGCAGATGTTCCGCGTGTCGACCCTGGACCTGGCCAACCTGCCGCGCGACGGCAAGGGCCAGGTCGATTTCGGCCGCGACTTCTTCGGCAAGGAAACCTTCCTGACCGTGTCCGGCCAGCTCAATGTCGAGGCCTACTGCCTGGCGCTGAGCAAGGTCTACACCTTCGGCCCGACCTTCCGCGCCGAGAACAGCCACACCACCCGCCACCTGGCCGAGTTCTGGATGATCGAGCCGGAGATCGCCTTCGCCGACCTGGCCGAGGACGCGCGGGTCGCCGAGGACTTCCTCAAGTACCTGTTCCGCGCGGTGCTCGAGGAGCGCGGCGACGACCTCGCGTTCATCGCCGAGCGCGTGGACAAGACCGCGATCAGCAAGCTGGAGGCGTTCATCAACTCGCCGTTCGAGCGCATCGAGTACAGCGACGCGATCACCCTGCTGCAGAAGTCCGGGCACAAGTTCGAGTTCCCGGTGGAATGGGGCCTGGACCTGCAGACCGAGCACGAGCGCTGGCTGACCGAGCAGCACGTCGGCCGCCCGGTGGTGGTGACCAACTACCCCGAGCACATCAAGGCCTTCTACATGCGCCTGAACGACGACGGCAAGACCGTGGCGGCGATGGACGTGCTGGCCCCGGGCATCGGCGAGATCATCGGCGGCAGCCAGCGCGAGGAGCGCCTGGACGTGCTGGACACGCGCATGGTGCAGTTCGGCCTGGATCCGCAGCACTACGGCTGGTACCGCGACTTCCGCCGCTACGGCACGGTGCCGCACGCCGGCTTCGGCCTGGGCTTCGAGCGCCTGGTGGTCTACATCTGCGGGCTGAGCAACATCCGCGATGCGATCCCCTACCCGCGCGCGCCGGGCAGCGCCGAGTTCTGATGCAGCCCGGGGCCGCGCCATGATCCTGTTCTTCGCGCTGTGCTTCGTCGGCGTGGCCATCGCCGGGTTCAGCGCGTTCCTGATCTTCTGGCCGCTGACCCTGGTGCATATCCGCGACCGGCATCCGCCGCTGGTGGCGACGTTCGGCCCCGGCGCGTTTCTCAAGCCGGTGGCGTTGGGCTGGTTGCTGGGGCGGCGCTACCGCCCGCTCGGCGACCGCTCGCTGTCCGGGCTGGCGACGCCGGCCTGGCTGTCGCTGCTGACCATCTTCTTCGGCCTGGGCATGGCGGCCCTGCTCTGGCTGCTTTCCCTGGTGATTCCATGACTTCAGACGCACCCGCCGCCGATCGGTGGTACCTGGCCAGTCTCGGCCGCATCCTGGTGTGGGCGCGCCTGCGCGTGCGCGAAGCCGGCACCGCCGAGGTGCTGGACAGCGACGGCAACACGCTCAGCTACGACAGCGAGGACAGCGCGCAAGCGGCGCTGTTCGACGCCGAATTCGTCGCCTACGACGGCCTGGACGAGGAGGACGCGCTGGCGCGCGGCTTTTCGCTGCGCGAGGTGGCGCCGCCGCAGGCCGACAACGATGCCGCGCTGCGCGGGCGCATGACCCAGACCCTGGGCGCGCGCGCCTGAGCGGGCGATGTACGTCCCCTCGGCCTTCGCCGAAACCGACCTGGCCGCGCTCGACGCGCTGATCGCGCGCGACCCGTTCGCGACCCTGGTCACCGTCGCCGACGGCCTGCCCTGCGCGACCCCGCTGCCGGTGCTGTACCGGCGCGACGGCGCGCGCATCGTGATCGAAGGCCACTGGGCGCGCGCCAATCCGCAGGCGCGGCACCATGGTCCAGCGCTGCTGATCGTGCACGGCCCGCAGGCCTACGTGTCGCCGAGCTGGTATCCGGACAAGGAGGCGATGGCACGGGTGCCGACCTGGAACTACGCCACCGCGCAGTTGCATGGCCAACTGCAGGTCAGCGAGGACGAAGCGCTGCTGGCCGACATCGTGGCCCGGCTCAGCGAGCGCCACGAGCGCGCGCTCGGCAGCGACTGGCGCTACGAGCCGCACAACCCCGCGCACCGGCGCCAGCTGCGCGGCATCGTCGGCTTCCGCCTGGAGGTCGAGCGGGTCGAACTGAAGTTCAAGCTCAGCCAGAACCACCCGGCCGCGAACGTGGCAGCGGTGAGCGAGGCCTTGCAGGCGCAGGCCGATCCCGGCGCGCAGGCGGTGGCCGCCTTGATGCGCGAGCGCCTGCAGCGGCGCTGACCGCGCTGCGTCCGCGCACGATCGTAGACGCCGACGCGCCGCACCCTCCCGACCCAACGTACGCCGGCGTGTGTCCGCGCCGCCACCGCGCCAATGAACCGCGCTACGCCCGCCAGCGCCGCGACGCGCCATGTACTCGCCGGCTTCTGGAATAATGCGCAGCTATGAGCAAAATCGATCAGCTACTGCACAACAACCGCGCCTGGTCCGAGCGGATCAATCGCGAGGATCCGGACTTCTTCGGCCGCCTTTCCAAGCAGCAGACCCCGGAATACCTGTGGATCGGCTGCTCGGATTCGCGGGTGCCGGCCAACCAGATCATCGACATGGCGCCGGGCGAGGTGTTCGTCCATCGCAACATCGCCAACGTGGTCGTGCACACCGATCTCAACTGCCTGTCGGTGATCCAGTTCGCGGTCGAGGTGCTGAAGGTGCGGCACATCCTGGTGGTCGGCCATTACGGCTGCGGCGGCGTGCATGCCGGGCTGACCCGCGCGCGCCTGGGTCTGGTCGACAACTGGATCCGCCACGTCACCGATGTGGCCGAAAAGCACGAAGCCTGCCTGCAGCAGGCCGGCGACCTGACCCTGCAGCACGCCCGCCTGTGCGAGCTCAACGTGCTCGAGCAGGTGGTCAACGTCAGCCGCACGTCGATCGTGCGCGACGCCTGGGCCGCAGGCCAGGAACTGACCGTGCACGGCTGGGTCTACAGCCTGCGCGATGGCCGCGTGCACGACCTGGGCATGGAACTGGAGCGGATCGAGGACCTCGCGCCGCGCTACGATGCCGCACTGGCGCGCATCAGCCAGGACCGCGAGGATCGCTGATCCGGTGCCGGCGCCCGCGCCGACACGACTTCCCAAGGACACCGCATGCTTCCCGCCCCGCTGAACCTGCACGCCTGGATCGAGGAACACCGGCACCTGTTGAAACCGCCGGTGGGCAACAAGTGCATCTACGCCGGCGACTTCATCGTGATGGTGGTCGGCGGGCCGAACGCGCGCTCGGACTTCCACTACGACGAAGGCCCGGAGTGGTTCTACCAGCTCGAAGGCGAGATGGTGCTGCGGATCCAGGAGGACGGCGCGGTGCGCGAGATCCCGATCCGCGCCGGCGAGACCTTCCTGCTGCCGCCGAAGGTGCCGCATTCGCCGCAGCGGCTGCCCGAGTCGGTGGGCCTGGTGATCGAGCGCCGCCGCCTGCCGCACGAGAACGACGGCCTGCAGTGGTATTGCGAACGCTGCAACCACCTGCTGTACGCAGAGTACTTCCCGCTGCGCGACATCGAGACCGATTTCCCGCCGGTGTTCGCGCGCTTCTACGCCTCCGAGGCGCTGCGCACCTGCGGCCGTTGCGGACAGGTGCACCCGCTGCCGGCGCCCGCCGCCGCGCCGTGAGCGCGCCCTCGCCGACCGTCGCGCCAAGCTGCGATGCTGCATAGCCTGATCGCGCTGAAGCCGCGCGACGTCCCGCTGCGCGTCGCCCTGCGCAACACCTTCGCGGTGGTCGCCCCGCTCGCCGTGGGCGTGGCCGGCGGCCATGCCGAACTCGGCCTGGCGATGGCCACCGGCGCGCTCAACACCATGTTCTCCGACCAGCCTGGGCCGTACCGGGCGCGCATGCAACGCATGCTGATGGCCGCGCTGGCCGCCGGCGGCGCCGCGCTGCTGGGCATGCTGATCGGCGCGCACACCCCGGCGCTGGCGCTGGCGGCGTTGCTGCTGGGCCTGGGCGGTGGCCTGCTGGTGGCGCTGGGCCCGGTCGCGGCGCGGGTCGGGCTGACCAGCATGATCCTGCTGGTGGTTAGCGCCGATGTGCGCCTGCCGGCGGCGCAGAGCGTCGGCGTGGCTGCGCTGATCTTCGCCGGCGGGCTGCTGCAGATGCTGATGGCGCTGGCCGCCTGGCCACTGCAGCGCTATCGCCCGGAGCGATTCGCGCTGGCCGAGCTGATGCGGCAACTGGCCGGCATCGCCCGCCAGCGGCCGAGCGCGACGCTGGCGCCGCCGGCCACCGAAGCGGTACTGGAGGCGATGGTGATGCTGCACGGCGAGCACCGCTCGCGCGGGCTGGCGGTGCAGTCGTTCCGCATCATCGCCGAGCTGTGCGAACGCGCGCGGCTGGAACTGCTGACCCTGACCGACCTGCACGGGCGCCTGGACGAGGCCTCCGCCGCGCGGCTGCCGATCGAGCGCGTGCTGGAACGCAGCGCGGTGGTGCTGGACCAGCTCGCCTACGCGTTGGACAACGCCGAAGACCCGGCCGCGGCAGAGGCCTCGATGACCGGTTTCGACGATCTGGCCGATGCGCTGGCGCAAGCCCAGGCGCAGGCGCAGGACACCCGCGAGCGGCGCCTGCTGCGCATCGCCGTGGCCCGCGCGCAGGGCCTGGGCGGGCAGCTGCGCGCGCTGGTGCGCAACGGCCACTGGGCCAGCAGCCGCGGCGAGATCCAGGCCGAGCTGGCCGAGGCGCGCTTGCCGGCGGCGCTGCGCCCGCTGGCGCCGCTGCAGACCCTGCGCGCCAACCTCGGCTTCTCCTCGGTCGCGTTCCGGCACGCCTTGCGCTGCGGCGTGTGCCTAAGCCTGGCCGTGCTGTTCGAACGCTGGCAGGCGATCCCGCACGGCTACTGGATCCCGATGACCACCGCGATCGTGCTCAAGCCGGATTTCGGCGGCACCCTCAGCTTCGGCGCGCTGCGCGTGGCCGGCACCTTCGCCGGGCTGGTGCTGGCCACCGTACTGGCCCACTTCACGATGGATGGCGCGGTGGTGCGGCTGCTGTTGCTGACCGTGTTCTGCCTGGGCTTCCGCCTGCTGACCCAGGTCAACTACGGCCTCGGCGTGGCCTGCCTGACCGGCATGCTGGTGTTGCTGCTGTCGTTCGAAGGCATGGCCCCGGGCGAGGCGATCGGCGAACGCATCGAGGCCACCGTGCTCGGCAGCGCGCTGGCGCTGGTCGCCTACGCGCTGTGGCCGACCTGGGAGCGGCGGCACATCCGCGCCACCCTGGCGCAGCTGTTGCTGGCCTATCGCGACCACCTCGCCGCGCTGCTCGAAGGCCGCCTGCAGGCGCTGCCGGAGACCCGCGCCGCGGCGCGCACCGCGCGCACCAACGTGCAGGCCTCGATCGAGCGGCTGCGCGGCGAGCCGCGGCGCAAGCGCAACCTGCGCGAACTGAAGCTGGCCGAGTCGGTGCTGGCCAACGGCAACCGCCTGATCCGCGCCTCGCTGGCGCTGGAAGCGGTGCTGCGCGACAGCCCGGCGCTGCCGCCGCTGCCGGAACTGGAACAGTTCCGGCGCCAGGCGCATGCGGCGCTGACCCAACTGGCCGACAGCCTGCGCAGCGGCACCCCGCCGGCGCAGGCAACCTTGCGCAACGACGAACGGCGCCTGGCCGAGGCGCTGGCCGCGCAGCTGCAGGAGGCCAGCGACGGCTCGGCACTGGCCGCGCTGGCCGACACCGGCGACCGCGTCGCCGACAGCGTCGGCACCCTCACCCACCTGCTGCGCAGCGCCATGCTGCCGGCCACCGCCACCGTCGCCGACGAAGCGCTGCGCCGCGACCGGTAGACTGTCCCCTCGTCCTGTCACCTGCTGCCGATGAACGAACTCCTGAGCCGCACCCACGCCACCGCGCTCGACGCCGCCGACCCGCTGCGCGAGCTGCGCCGCGAATTCCTGTTTCCGCAGCACCAGGGCGCCGACCAGGCCTACTTCGTCGGCAATTCGCTCGGCCTGCAGCCGCGCGGCGCGCGCGCCGCGGTGCAGGAGGTGCTGGACAAATGGTCGACGCTGGCGGTGGAAGGCCACTTCACCGGCGACACGCAGTGGATGACCTACCACGAACTGCTTGCCGCGCCGCTGGCGCGGATCGTCGGCGCGCTGCCGCACGAAGTGGTGGCGATGAACACGCTGACGGTGAACCTGCACCTGCTGATGGTCAGCTTCTACCGCCCCACCCGCGAGCGCCCGGCGATCCTGATCGAGGCCGGCGCGTTCCCCTCGGACCAGCATGCGGTCGCCTCGCAGATCCGCTTCCACGGCTTCGATCCGGCCACCGAGCTGATCGAAGTGCAACCCGACGGCGCCGACGGCACCGTGTCGCTGGCCGCGATCGAGCGCGCCATCGCCGAACACGGCCCGCGCCTGGCGCTGGTGCTGTGGCCGGGCGTGCAGTACCGCACCGGGCAGGCCTTCGACCTGGACGCGGTGGCGCGGCTGGCGCGCGCGGCCGGCGCCGCGGTCGGGTTCGATCTGGCGCATGCGGTCGGCAACATCCCGTTGACCCTGCACGACACCGCACCCGATTTCGCGGTGTGGTGCCACTACAAGTACCTCAACGCCGGTCCTGGTGCAGTCGCCGGCGCGTTCGTGCACGAACGCCACGGCCATGGCGACACGCCGCGCTTCGCCGGCTGGTGGGGCCACGACAAGCGCACCCGCTTCCAGATGCGGCCGGAATTCGTCGCCGCACCCGGCGCCGACGGCTGGCAGCTGAGCAATCCGCCGATCCTGAGCATGGCGCCGCTGCGCGCGTCGCTGGAGCTGTTCGAACGCGCCGGGTTCCCGGCGTTGCGGCGCAAGTCGCTGCAGCTCACCGGTTACCTGGAAACGCTGATCCGCGCGCGCCTAGGCGAGACCCTGCAGATCCTCACCCCAGCGGACCCGGCGCAACGCGGCTGCCAGCTGTCGCTGCGCGTGGTCGGCGGGCGCGAACGCGGCCGTGCGCTGTTCGAGTACCTGCAGTCGGTCGGCGTGCTCGGCGACTGGCGCGAACCGGATGTGATCCGGATCAGCCCGGTGCCGTTGTACAACCGCTATCGCGACATCTACCGCTTCGTCGAAGAAGTGGAAACCTGGGCCGGCGTCTGAGCCGCCCCCTCCTGCGCGGCCACGGCCGCGCGCCATGCCGGACTTTTCCTTGAGCGCCTCCCCCCGCAGCATCACCCTGATCGGCGCCGGCCTGGCCGGCTCCCTGCTCGCCATCCTGCTCTCGCGCCAGGGCTGGCGCGTCACCGTCTACGAGCGCCGCGGCGACCCGCGCATCCAGGACTACGAGCGCGGCCGCTCGATCAACCTGGCCCTGGCCGAGCGCGGCCTGCACGCACTGCGCCAGGCCGGCGCCGACGCCGCGGTGATGGCCAAGGCGGTGATGATGCGCGGGCGCATGGTGCACTTCGCCGACGGCCGCCAGCAGCTGCAGCGCTACGGCCGCGACGACAGCGAGGTGATCTGGTCGGTGCACCGCAACGACCTCAACATCACCCTGCTGCAGCTGGCCGAACAGGCCGGCGCGCAGATCCGTTTCTACCGGCGCCTGCACACCGTGGATTTCGATGCCGGCTACGCCCGCTTCATCGACGACCGCGACGACCAGCCGCACGACATCCGCTTCGACAGCATGATCGGCGCCGACGGCGCCGGCTCGGCGCTGCGCGCGGCGATGCAGCGCAAGGCGCCGATGGCCGAGCACACCGAGTTCCTGGACCATTCGTACAAGGAACTGGAGATCCCGCCCAACGCCGACGGCAGCTTCCGCATCGAGGCCAACGCGCTGCACATCTGGCCGCGCGGCCACTACATGTGCATCGCCCTGCCCAACGACGAAGGCACCTTCACCGTCACCCTGTTCCTGCCGAACCATGGCGAGCCGAGTTTCGCCACCACCCGCAGCGGCGCGGAAGCCCTGGCCTTGTTCCAGCGTGACTTCGCCGATGCGCTGCCGCTGATGCCGCGACTGGCCGAACACTGGGAACAGCACCCGCCGGGCCTGCTCGGCACGCTGCGCCTGGAACGCTGGCACCTGGACGGGCGCGCGGTGCTGCTAGGCGATGCCGCGCACGCGATGGTGCCGTTCCACGGCCAGGGCATGAACTGCGCGTTCGAGGATTGCGTTGCCCTGGCCGCGCACCTGCAGCGCGAGCCGGACCTGGGCCGCGCCTATGCCGCGTTCGAGGTCGAGCGCAAACCCAACGCCAGCGCGATCCAGCAGATGGCGCTGGAGAACTACATCGAGATGCGCGACCGCGTCGGCGATGCCGGCTTCCTGCTGCAGCGCGAGCTGGAGCAGGCGCTGCAGACCCGCCACCCGACCCGCTTCGTGCCGCATTACACGATGGTCACCTTCCTGCGCACGCCGTACGCGCTGGCCCTGCAGCGCAGCGAGATCCAGCGCGACATCCTGGTACAGGCCACGCAGGGCCACAGCGACCTGTCGCGCATCGACTGGGCGTGGCTGGAACGGATCGTGCACGCGCGGCTGGCGCCGCTGGAGGGGGCGCATTGAACCGGCGTACCCTATCGGGGCGCTCGATCTTTTGTAGGAGCGGCTTCAGCCGCGACAGCATGCCTGGTAACACCCGTCGCGGCTGAAGCCGCTCCTGCACACGCGCCTCGCCTGCCTTGCCCGCACCAACCGATTCCCATGCCCGACAGCTTTCTCTTCTACGACCTGGAAACCTTCGGTTCCGATCCGCGGCGCACGCGCATCGCCCAGTTCGCGGCGGTGCGCACCGATGCAGCGCTGAACGTGGTCGAGGAGCCGATCAGTTTCTTCGTGCAGCCGGCCGACGACCTGCTGCCCTCGCCGATCGCCACCCTGATCACCGGCATCACGCCGCAGCAGGCGCTGCGCGACGGGGTCAACGAGGCGGACGCGTTCGCGCGCATCGCCGAACAGATGGCGCGGCCGCAGACCTGCACGCTGGGCTACAACTCGCTGCGCTTCGACGACGAGTTCGTGCGCCACGGCCTGTTCCGCAATTTCCACGATCCCTACGAGCGCGAGTGGCGCAACGGCAATTCGCGCTGGGACCTGCTGGACATGCTGCGGCTGATGCATGCGCTGCGCCCGGACGGCGTGGTCTGGCCGCAGCGCGACGACGGCGCCACCTCGTTCAAGCTGGAGCAGCTGGCGCTGGCCAACGGCGTGCGCGACGGCGACGCGCACGAGGCACTGTCCGACGTCTACGCCACCATCGGCATGGCGCGGCTGTTCCGCGAGCGGCAACCGCGGCTGTGGGACTACGCGCTGAAACTGCGCGACAAGCGCTTCTGCGGCGGCCTGCTCGACGTGGTGGCGATGCAGCCGGTATTGCACGTGTCGATGCGCTATCCGGCCGCACGCCTGTGCGCGGCGCCGGTGCTGCCGCTGGCGCGGCATCCGCGCATCGACAGCCGGGTACTGGTGTTCGACCTGGAAGGCGAGATCGAACCGCTGCTGCGCTATACCCCCGAGCAGATCGCCGACCGCCTGTACACGCCGCAGGCCGACCTGCCCGAGGGCGAGCAGCGTATTCCGTTGAAGGAAGTGCATCTGAACAAGGCGCCGGCGCTGGTCGCCTGGTCGCATCTGCGCGATCCGGACTTCGCCCGCCTGCAACTCGACCCGGCGCAGATCCTGGCCAAGGCCGCGCGCCTGCGCGAGGCTGGACCGGCACTGGCCGAGAAAGTCCGCCGCGTGTTCGGCAACGAACGCGCGGCGGCCCCGGCCGACGTGGACGCCTCGCTGTACGACGGCTTCCTGGCCGATGCCGACAAGCGCGCGATGGCGCAGGTGCGGGCGACCCCGCCGGCGCAGCTGGCGAAGCTGGAATCGGGCTTCCGCGATCCGCGCCTGCCCGAACTGCTGTTCCGCTACCGCGCGCGCAACTGGCCGCAGACGCTGTCCATCGTCGAGCAGAGCCGCTGGGACGATTACCGGCGCCAGCGCCTGCATGGCGACAGCGGCCTGTCCGAACTGGGCTTCGACGGCTACTACGCGCAGCTCGCCGATTTACGCCTGGCTCACTCCGATGATGCTACCAAGCAAGCCCTGCTAGACCAGCTGGCCGCCTGGGGCCAGGACCTGCAACGGACCCTATGACCTCCTATTTCAGCGACGCCAGCTTCAAGTTCCTGCGTGCCCTGGCGCGGCACAACGACAAGGCCTGGTTCAACGACAACCGGCACAAGTACGAGGAGCACGTGCGCCAGCCGTTCCTGCGCCTGATCACCGACCTGCAGCCGGACCTGGCCCAGGTCAGCGAACATTTCCGCGCCGATCCGCGCGGCGTCGGCGGCTCGCTGTTCCGCATCCATCGCGATGCGCGCTTCTCCCACGACAAATCGCCGTACAAGACCTGGCAGGGCGCGCGCCTGTTCCACGAGCGGCGCAAGCAGGTGCCGGCGCCCTCGTTCTACATCCACCTGCAGCCGGGCGAGAGCTTCGTCGGCGCCGGCCTGTGGCATCCGGAGCCGGACACGCAACGCAAGGTGCGCCAGTTCATCTTCGACAACCCCGGCAGCTGGAAGGCCGCCGCGCATGCGCCGAAGCTGCGCCGCCGCTTCGATTTCGAGGCCACGGAAGTGCTGGTGCGGCCGCCGCGCGGCTTCCCCGCCGAGTTCGAGTTCATCGACGACCTCAAGCACAAGAACTGGGTGTTCTGGCGCCAGCTCGACGACGCCACCATGACCGGGCCGAAACTGCGCGCGCTGGTCGCGGCCGACCTGCAGACGCTGGCCCCGTTCGTGGACTACCTGTGCGCGGCGCTGGATCTGGAATTCTAGAAAAGCGACGCTTGTCGTAGGAGTGGCTCTACGTGGCCTCGGGCCATCAGCCGCGACAGGCGCCCTCCGCAGGTTCTGTCGCGGCTGAAGCCGCTCCTACAAAAGCTGGTTCCAGACCGAGGCATCCCATGAAGAAATGGCTGACCCTGCTGTTCCTCGCCCTGCTCGCGCTCGGCGGTTATATCGTCGCCGGGCCTTACCTGGCGATCCGCGGCATCAGCCAGGCGCTGGAACAGCGCGATGCGGCGGCGCTGGAGCGTTACGTCGACTTCCCCACCCTGCGGGTGAACTTGAAAGCGCAGGTCGACGACGCGCTGCTGCGCCGCGCCGGACCGGACCTGCAGGCCGGCCTGTTCGGCGGCGCGCTGCTGTCGCTGGCCGGCAGCGTCAGCGGCATGGGCGTGGATGCGATGGTCACCCCGGCCGGGATCGGCGCGCTGCTGCAGGGCGATGCGCTGTGGAAGCGCGCCAGCGGCGACACCGTGGGCGGCGACACCTACGCCGCACCGCGCCCGCCGCAACCGCTGCGGCAGGCCGAACACCGCTTCGAATCGACCTCGCGCTTCGTCGCCACGATCCACACCGCCGACGGCACCGCGATCCCATGCGTGTTCACCCGCGATGGCCTGCGCTGGAAGCTCAGCAACATCCTGCTGCCCTTGTAGGAGCGGCTTCAGCCGCGACATCGGCGGCAACACAACATCTTCAGTCGCGACTGACGGCCCGAGTCCCTGCAGGAAGCTTGCGGCCGATTCGCTGGCTGCGGGCTGCACAGCCACCCCATGGATTGCCGAAACCGTGGTGGTTTCCAGCTCCGTTCGTCGCGACTGAAGTCGCTCCCACAAGGATTTGCGGCTAGCGGACTGGGCTCCATTGTGGGAGGGACTTCAGTCCCGACCGCTCGATGCACCCGCCGCAACAAAACACCGAAGCCAAGATGGTCTCCGCCTCCCCGCGCCGCGACCGAAGCCGCCTCCATTGGGATGCGCGGCAGGCCGCAGCGCCGTGCCGCTCAGCGGCGCCAGGCGGTCGTCTCGAATGCCTGCTGCAGGCGCCGGAACGTCGGCCGCAACTGCCAGCGCGCCGACCACGGCAGGCGCGCCAGCGCGGCGCGCGCATCCAGCGCCTGCACATCGCCGGTCCAGGCGAACACGATGTGGTTGTCCAGTTCCGGCTCGTCCATGCGCAGCACACGGCCGCCGAAGATCTTGCGCAGGTGCGCCACGTGCTGGCGGGTGTCGGTGTCGTACAGGTTCACCGCCAGCACGCCGCCGGGCGTCAGCGCGGCATGGCAATCCTCGTAGAAACCGCGGGTGCGCAAGGCCGCCGGAATGCCGTCGGCATCGTAGGCATCTAGCAACAGCAGGTCGTAGCGGCCGCGACGCTGCGGCAGCAGGCGCGCGCCGTCGCCGTGCAGCGCCTGGAAACGCGCATCGTCGGCCGGGATGTGGAAGGCATCGCGCAGCGCCAGCACGTCGGCATCGGCCTCGATCGCCTCGATCTGCGCCTGCGGCAGGTGCCGGTAGCAGAACTTGGCCTGCGAGCCGCCGCCCAGGCCGACGATGCCGATGCGGCGCGGCTGCGGACGCAACAGCAGCGCGCCGAGCATGCTGCGGGTGTAGCCCACCTCCAGCACGTGCGGCCACCAGGTGAGCATGCGGCTCTGGGTCACCTCGCCCTTGAACTGCAGGCTGGTGTAGCACCAGCCGCGCTCCACGTACGGCCGCCCTGGGCGCAGCGCCTGCGCCTGCGAGCGGTCCGGCCGCAGCAGCTGGCGCAAGGTCGCCCAGCGACCGCCGGCGCCGCCGGAGGCCGCGCTCACGGCTTGGCGATGAGGTTGGCCACGCCGTGCGGCACGTGCCCGGCGGCCACGCGCTCGCGCGCGGCGCTGTCGATGTTGTGCTGCGAGTCGTCGAAGAAGATGTCGGCACCGAACGCCTGCAGGAACGGCCCCTTGTGGCGGCCGCCGAGAAACAGCGCCTCGTCCAGGCGCACGCCCCATTCGCGCAGCGTGCGGATCACCCGCTCGTGCGCCGGCGCCGAGCGCGCGGTGACCAGCGCGGTGCGGATCGGCGAGGCTTCGCCGGCCGGGAACGCGGACTGCAAGGCATGCAGCGCGGACAGGAAATTGCGGAACGGCCCGCCGGTCAGCGGCTCGCGCGCGTTCTCGCGCTCGTGGCGGCCGAACGCCTCCACGCCCTGCTCGCGCGAGAAACGCTCGCCTTCGTCGCCGAAGATCACCGCGTCGCCATCGAAGGCGATGCGCAACTGCGTGGACAAGCGCTCCGAATCGATCGCGCCGGCCGCCGCGGCGGCTTCCTGCGCACGTTCGCCCGGCGGCTTGGGCAGGATCGTCGCCGCGGCGATGCCGTGGCTCAGCGCGCGCCGCACCGATTCCGGATTGGCCGACAGGAACAGGTCGGTGCCGAACGGCTTGACGTAGGGCCAGGTGGCCTCGCCGGAGGTGAAGGTGGCGCGGACGATGCCCAGCCCGTAGTGCTGGATCGAATTGAAGATGCGCAGCCCGGTGTCGGCGGAATTGCGCGACAGCAGGATCACTTCCACCGGCGGCGTCTCCGGCGGCGTGCCCTGGTTCAGCGCCAGCAGCTTGCGCACCACCGGAAACGCCACGCCAGGCGCCAGCACATCGTCCTCGCGCTCGCGCTGGTACGCGCTGTACGCCTCCACGCCCTGCTGCTCGAACAGGGCATGGCCCTCTTCCAGATCGAACAGGGCACGCGAGGTGATCGCGACGGTCAGCAGGCGGGGGGAGTTGTCGGACATGGGAGCGGGGATTAGGCAGTGGGGATTGGGGATTGGCAAAAGCGGGCTGCGAGATCGGAAAGTGCACAGAGGAATCGGGGGAAAGCAATGCGCTGTTGCGAATCCCCAATCCCGACTCCCCAATCCCCGCCGCTAAACCATAAATTGCTCGCTCAAGATCCGCTCCTCCAGGTTGTGTTCCGGATCGAACAGCAGGGTGACCAGGCGGTCGCGCGATTCGCGGATGGTGACTTCGACCACGTCGCGGGTTTCGTGCGAGTCGGCGGTGACGCTGACCGGGCGCTTGTACGGATCGAGCACGCGCAGGCGCACTTCGATGTCGGCCTTGAGGATCGCGCCGCGCCAGCGCCGCGGCCGGTACGGGGCGATCGGCGTCAGCGCCAGGGTGTGCGAGCCCAGCGGCAGGATCGGGCCGTGCGCCGAGGAATTGTAGGCGGTGCTGCCGGCCGGCGTGGCCACCATCACCCCGTCGCAGATCAGTTCGTCGACGCGGGTCTGGCCGTTGAGGTCGATGCTGACGTGCGCGGCCTGCCGGGTCTGCCGCAGCAGCGAGACTTCGTTGTAGGCCAGCGAACCGGTGGTGGTGCCGGACTCGGTCTGCGCCAGCATCTCCAGCGGCCGCAGCTTGGCCGGCTCGGCCTGCGCCAGGCGCAGCACCAGGTCGTCGTCCAGAAACTGGTTCATCAGGAAACCGACCGTGCCCAGCTTCATGCCGAACACCGGCTTGCCCAGGCCGCCGTGGCGGTGCAGGGTCTGCAGCATGAAGCCGTCGCCGCCGAGCGCGCACAGCACGTCGGCGTCGGCCGGCGCGTGGTCGCCATAGCGTGCGATCAGTTGGTCGCGCGCCGCGAGCGCGGTCGGCGCGGTGCTGGCGAGGAAACAGATGCGGGGAGAAGACGGCAGGACAGGAACGTTCATGCGCCGATCATACCCGGCACGCCGTTACGCGCGCGCTGCCGTCTGAGTGCTGCCGGCGTCAGCGCCCGGACGCGTAATCGTTGTACACGGTGCGCGCGGCCTGTTCCTGCATGTCCTGGCGGACCGACTCCGGCACGACCGCGATCAAATGTTCGCGGACCTGCTGCGCCAGTTGCGCGGATTGGATCTCGCCCATGCCCCCGGCCTGTCGCGCATCGGCCAGGCACAACCAGTACCAGGCGCGTGCGACATCCCTGCATGGCGGCGGGCCAAAGGCCTGGATCCAGGCCAGTTCGGGTTCCCAACCCGCGCCCTCGCGCCAGCCGCGCGCGCCCCATTGCGCCAGCAGCACGGCATGATCCGGTTCGGTGCCTACGCCGAGAAAGCGACGGCGGCCATACTCGCGGTAGGCGACGCCGAAGCCATTGCCCAGCCAGGTGCGGGCGTAGACCGCGCGCTTCAATGCGGCCAGCGCCGCGGCCTGCTCGCCGATCGCGTCCAGGTGCAGAAACCACGCATACGCAGCATCGCCCAAGGACGCCCTCGACAATGCGCGCAGTGGCGCCAGGTTGCCTCGCCGTTGCTCCTGCAGCGCACGCTGCAGCCGCACGTCCAACGGCGGCCGCCGGGCCAGCAGCACCAGCAGCACGACCAACGCGGGAATGAGCAGGTAGATCATGGTCTGTGCCGGCGCGACGCCGCGGAATGCGACGCAGACCGCATGCGTGGTATCGGATCGCCAGGCGCCAGGGCGAATGGCGCCGCGGCCACGGGCGTGGCCTTCGGCATCATGCGCGGAGCCGCCATGGCGACGAGTGCGGCACCTGCGCGATGCCCGCTCCAGTGGAACGGGCATCGCGACAGACGCAGCGACCGGGCCCCATCGCCCGGTGCTGCCGACTTGCGCACCAGACCCGCAACGCGGGCCCGCGCACGGGTCACACCCCGTGCGCCGCCAACTGCCCCAACCGCTGCACCGCCACCGACACCGTCGGGTAGTCCAGCGCCTTCTGCGCGGACAGTTCCTGCAGCATGTTCAAGGTGAAGCGCAGGCTGCTGTCGTCGCGCTGCAGCCACTGCTGCACCTTGGCCTCGGCATTGCCGCCCGGCAAGGCCAGCGCCTGCCCGGCCAATGCGCTGTGGTGCTTGGCCAGTTCGTCGCGCAGCACGCCGCGGGCCACCGCATGCCAGCGGCCGTTGACCTCCAGCGCGTCGATCTGCTCGAACAGCCACGGCAGCTGCAAGGCCTCGCCGAGACGGAAGTGCACCTTCGACACCTCCACCGGCTTGAGCTTGCGGGTGCGCGCCATCTCGATGATGTCGAACGCCGGCTCCAGGAAGCGCAGTTCCGACAGCTGCTGCGCCAGCGCCGCCGGCAGGCCCTTGTCCTGCCATTCCTGCACCAGCGCCTCGTACAGCGGGCGCTGCGAGTCCGACAGCACGCCGGACGCGACGCGGATGTCGTTGAACGGTTCGTGGTAACGCTCCACCGCGGCGGTGATGCCGGGCATCGGGCCGGGACGGAACAGCAGCCAGCGCACGAACGCACGCTGCAACTTCCAGATCACTTCCAGCGCATCGATCTGCACCGACTCGGGCACCTGCCCGTCCAGCGCGTCGATCTGCGTCCACAGCGCGCGCGCGTCCAGCGTCTCGCGGCTGATCGTGTACGCCTTGGCGACCTCGCCGATGCTGCGCCCGGTGTCTTCCTGCATGCGCATCAGGAAGGTCGCGCCCATGCGGTTGATGGTGGTGTTGGTGACCGCGGTGGCGATGATCTCGCGCTTGAGCCGGTGCCGCTCCATCGCATCGGCGTACTTCTTCTGCAGCGGCTGCGGGAAGTAGCGCTGCAGTTCCTTGGACAGGTACGGGTCCTCGGGAATGTCCGATTCCAGCAGCTGCTGGAACGCGACCAGCTTGGAGTAGGACAGCAGCACCGCCAGCTCCGGCCGGGTCAGGCCCTGGCCGCGGGCCTTGCGCGCGGAGATCTCCGCGTCCGAGGGCAGGTATTCGATCTGCCGGTCGAGCAGGCCCTGCGCTTCCAGGGTGCGGATGAAGTGCTGCTTGGAGCCCAGGCGCTTGACGCTCATCCGCTCCATCAGGCTCAGCGCCTGGTTCTGGCGGATGTTGTCCCACAGCACCAGCTCGGCCACTTCGTCGGTCATCGACGCCAGCAGCTTGTTGCGCGCGTCCAGGGTCAGCTTCTTGGCCTGCACCACGTCGTTGAGCAGGATCTTGATGTTGACCTCGTGGTCGGACGTATCCACGCCCGCCGAGTTGTCGATGAAGTCGGTGTTGAGCAGCACGCCGACCTGCGCGGCCTCGATGCGGCCGAGCTGGGTCAGGCCCAGGTTGCCGCCCTCGCCGACGATCTTGCAGCGCAGCTCGCCGCCGTTGACGCGCAGGCCGTTGTTGGCGCGATCGCCGACGTCGCCATGGGTCTCGCTGGCGGCCTTGACGTAGGTGCCGATGCCGCCGTTCCAGAACAGGTCCACCGGCGCCTTGAGGATGGCGTTCATCAGCTCGTTCGGCGACAGCTGCTTGACCCCCGCCTCCAGGCCCAGCGCCTCGCGCACCGGCGCGCTGATCTCGATCGACTTCAGCGTTCGCGGATAGACGCCCCCTCCGGCGCTGATCAGCTTGGCGTCGTAGTCGGCCCAGCTGGAGCGCGGCAGCTTGAACAGGCGCTCGCGTTCGGCGAACGAGACCGCCGGATCCGGATTCGGATCCAGGAAGATGTGGCGGTGGTCGAACGCGGCCAGCAGGCGGATGTGCTTGGAGAGCAGCATGCCGTTGCCGAACACGTCGCCGGACATGTCGCCGATGCCGACCACGCTGAAGTCCTCGCTCTGGCAATCGCGGCCCAGTGCGCGGAAGTGGCGCTTGACCGACTCCCAGGCGCCGCGCGCGGTGATGCCCATGCCCTTGTGGTCGTAGCCGACTGAGCCGCCGGACGCGAACGCGTCGCCGAGCCAGAAGCCGTGGTCGATCGCCAGCCCGTTGGCGATGTCGGAGAACGTGGCGGTGCCCTTGTCGGCGGCCACCACCAGGTACGGATCGTCCTGATCGTGGCGCACCACCTGCGGCGGCGGCACGATCTTGCCGCCGACGATGTTGTCGGTGATGTCGAGCAGGCCCTGGATGAACAGCTTGTAGCAGGCGATGCCTTCGGCCAGCACCGCGTCGCGGTCGCCACCGGCCGGCGAGCGCTTGCAGAAGAAGCCGCCCTTGGCGCCGACCGGCACGATCACCGTGTTCTTGACCATCTGCGCCTTGACCAGGCCCAGCACCTCGGTACGGAAATCCTCGCGCCGGTCGGACCAGCGCAGGCCGCCGCGCGCCACCGCGCCGAAGCGCAGGTGCACGCCTTCCACGCGCGGGCCGTACACGAAGATCTCGCGGTACGGGCGCGGCTTGGGCAGCTCCGGCACCTTGGCCGAATCGAGCTTGAAGCTGATGCAATGGCCCGGCTGGCCGTCCTTGCCGGTCTGGTAGTAGCTGGTGCGCAGGGTCGCTTCGATCACGCCCTTGAAGCTGCGCAGGATGCGGTCCTCGTCGAGGCTGGCGACCTGGTCGAACAGCTTCAGCAGCGCGCCATTGGCCGCGTCCAGCTGCGCGGCGCGGTCGCCGCGGCGCGCGTCGATCACCGGTTGCAGCGCCTTCAGCGCGCCCTCGTCGCCGCCCGCCAGCAGCTGCAGCTGCGCCGCCAGCGCGGCCTGGCCGTCGGCGATCTGCGCCTTGCTCTCGCTGCCGGTGGCCGGATCGAACCGCGCCTCGAACAGCTCTACCAGCAGCCGTGCCAGCAGCGGGTAGCGCGCGCAGGTCTCTTCGACATAGGCCTGCGAGAACGGCACGCCGGTCTGCAGCAGGTACTTGCAGTAACCGCGCAGGATCGCCACCTGGCGCCAGCCAAGCCCGGCGCCGACGATCAGGCGGTTGAAGCCGTCGTTCTCGGCGTCGCCGCGCCAGATGCGCACGAACGCCTCGCACAGCGGCGCGTCGGCGCGCGCGACGTCGATGCTGCCGGCCAGCGGCTCCACTTCGAAGTCCTGGATGTACAGCAGCGTGCCGTCCACGGTGAGCCGGTACGGGCGTTCGGAGATCACCCGCAGGCCCAGGTTCTCCATCATCGGCAGCACGTCCGACAGCGGCAGGTCGTCGCGCTGGCGGTACAGCTTCAGGCGCAGGCTGTCGGCGCCGTCGCGGCGCAGCGATTGCAGGCTCAGGTGCAGGTCGTCGGGACCGCGCAGCGCGGCCAGGCGTTCGACGTCGCGCGCGGCGATCTGCGCGGTCGATTCCTCGATGTAGCCGGCCGGCAGCGCGCGGCCGTAGTTGGCCGCCAGGCGCAGGCCGTCGCGCTCGCCGCGGCTGGCGACCAGCGCCTCGCGCAGGTCGTCCTGCCAGTTGCGCAGCAGGTGCGCCAGGCGCGATTCCAGTTCGGTGGTATCGAATTCCAGCGCCTCGCCGGGCTTGGGCCGCACGATCAGGTGCAGCTGCGCCAGCGGCGATTCCCCCAGCACCACGCTGGAGTCGATATATTCGCCATGCAGCGCGTCCTTCAGCAAGGCTTCGATGCGCAGGCGCACGTCGGTGTTGAAGCGCTCGCGCGGGATGTAGACCAAGGCGGAGATGAAGCGGCCGTACTTGTCGCGGCGCAGGAACAGGCGGCTGCGCACCCGCTCCTGCAGGCCGAGGATGCCCATCGCGGTGCGGTACAGCTCTTCCTCGTTGGACTGGAACAGTTCCTCGCGCGGCAGCGTCTCCAGGATGTGGCGCAGCGCCTTGCCGCTGTGGCTGCTCGGGGTCAGCCCGGACTTGCGCATCACGTAGTCGAAGCGCTCGCGCACCAGCGGGATCTCCCACGGCCGGCGGTTGTAGGCGCTGGAGGTGAACAGGCCGAGGAAGCGCTGTTCGGCGACGATGCGGCCCTTGGCGTCGAACTCAAGCACGCCGATGTAGTCCATGTAGCCGCTGCGGTGCACCCGCGAGCGCGCATTGGTCTTGGTCAGGATCAGCGCTTCCTTGGTGCCGGATTCGCTCAGGCCGTGCGCGGCCAGGGTGCGCACCGGCCGCGCCGGCGACTTGTCGTGGCCGCGCAGCAGGCCCAGGCCGCTGTCCTCCAGCGGCGCCAGCACGTCTTCGCCGCCCTGCTTCTCGACCCGGTACTCGCGGTAGCCGAAGAAGGTGAAATGGTCGGCGGCGGCCCAGCGCAGGAATTCCTGCGCCTCGCGCCGGCCCTTGTCGTCCACCGGCAGGCGCCGCGTGGTCAGGTCGTCGGCCAGGGTCAGCATCTTCTCGCGCATGCCGCTCCAGTCGCGCACGATGTTGCGCACCTCGCCGAGGATGCGCTGGATCGCCGCGTCCACCCGCGGCATGTCCTCCGGCGGCTGCCGGTCGATCTCCAGCAGCATCAGCGATTCCGGCTTGCCCTCGCCGACCGTCTCCAGCTTGCCGCCCTTGTCGCGGCTCATGCGCAGCACCGGATGGCCGAGCACGTGCACGCCGATGCCCAGCTCCGACAGCGCCATGCTCACCGAATCCACCAGGAACGGCATGTCGTCGTTGACGATCTGCAGCACCGTGCGCGAGGACTCCCAGCCGTCTTCCTTCACGCTCGGGTTGAACACCCGCACGTTGAACGTCCCCGGCTTGCGCTTGCGCGCGAACTCCAGCATCGACGCCGCCAGCGCGGCCCATTCCTGCGCGCTGTGGTGGGGGAACTCGTCCTCCTCCATGCGCTTGTAGAACTCCTCGGCGAAGGCCTGCGCCTCGGCCTGGCGGCCGCCCGGATAGCGCTGGCGCAGTGCCGCGTAGACCGGCTCCAGGCTGAAGCCGACCGCGGCAGCGGCCGGCGCCGCGTCGATCACCCGCGAATTGGCGGTGGCGCGCGCCGCGCCGCGCTTGCTCGCGACCGGTGCGGCCTTGGCCTGCCTGGCCGACGGCTTGGCGGCCGCCTTGGACGAGGGAGTAGCGGGCTTGGACGCGGACTTGCGGGAGGATCCGGCCGAGGACGTGCTGGAACGGGAAGCGTCTGATTTGGGTTTCATGACGGGGAGCAACAACGATGCTCATTGGGAAAGCCAGAATTGTACCGGTGGCGCGTTCAACTACCTTGCTGCATGGCGCAAACCAGGCCGGGGAACGAAACGACACGCCATATCGGGCAAAGTCGCATGTGCGCCGCCGTCACGCCGCCCTAACTTCGTCCAGTGGAGCGTCGCCGATGCCGGGGACTTGCTGCGATCGGCGCACCGATGTCAAGGCTGTTCCAATTCTAAACTGGACGGTATAGTCCATATTCGATGAGCGCCTCCCCTGCCCCGTCCCGCCTGTCCCAGGCGCGCGATCAGCGCGTGTACGCCGCCGTGCGCGAACTGTTGGCCGAAACCGGCATGCGCCTGAGCATGGATGCGGTGGCTGCCCGCGCCGGCTGCTCCAAGCAGACCCTGTACAGCCGCTACCGCAGCAAGCAGGACCTGCTGCAGCTAGTGCTCCAGGACCATACCGAGCTGAGCGCCACGCACCTGGGTCCGGCCCAGGGCGAACTGCGCGGCAGCCTGCTGCGCTTCGCCCGCGAGCACCTGGAGCAGCTGTCCGAGCCGCGCGTGCTGCAGAGCTGCCAGCTGATCGCGGCCGAGGCGCGGCATTTCCCCGAGCAGGTGCGCGCGCTGTTCCGCGACAGCGCCGAGGCGCTGATGCAGCGCCTGAGCGACCGCCTGCAGCTGGCGGTGGCCGCCGGCCAGCTGCGCCATGACGATCCGCACTTCATGGCCGAACTGCTGTTGAGCATGATCGTCGGGATGGATTTCGAGCGCCAACGCTTCCATACCGCCCATCGCAGCGATGCCGCCGCGCAGCGCGCCTGGGCCGAATTCGCCGTCGACGGTTTTCTGCGCGCGTTCGCCGCGCCGCCTGCCCCTTCCCTTTCGTTTTCAACACCAGACCGGAGTACCACCCGATGACCTCCCCGTTGCGTTCCCTCGCCCTGGCCTGCGCCGTCGTGGTGGTGTTGGCGTCCTGCAAGAAACAAGAGCAACAGCAGGCCATGCCGCCGCCGGAAGTGGGCGTGCTGGAAGCCAAGCCGCAGACGTTGCCGTTGCAGCGCGACATGGTCGGGCGCCTGTCCGCCTACCGCAGCGCCGACGTGCGCGCCCGCGTGGCCGGGGTGCTGGAAAAGCGCCTGTACACCGAAGGCACCGACGTGAAGGAAGGCCAGCCGCTGTTCCAGATCGATCCGGCGCCGCTGCGCGCCTCGCTGGCGTCGGCGCAAGGCCAGCTGGCCGCGGCCGAGGCCACCTACGCCAACGCCAAGGTCGCCGCCAACCGCGCGCGCAGCCTGGCGCCGCAGGCCTACGTGTCCAAGTCCGACCTGGACACCGCCGAGGCCACCGAACGCACCTCGGCCGCGTCGGTGCAGCAGGCGCGCGCCGCGGTGGAAACCGCGCGCATCAACCTGGGCTACGCCACCGTCACCGCGCCGATCGCCGGCCGCGCCGGCAAGCAGCAGGTCACCGAAGGCGCGCTGGTCGGCCAGGGCGACACCACCCTGCTGACCACGATCGACCAGCTCGACCCGCTGTACGTGAACTTCTCGATGAGCTCGGACGAACTGGCGCAGTTGCGCCAGGCGCAGGCCCAGGGCAACGTCGCGCTGAACGCCGAGGGCAAGTCGACCGTGCAGGTCAAGCTCGGCGACGGCAGCGTCTATGCCCAGCCGGGCACGCTGGACTTCTCCGACACCGCGGTGGATCCGAGCACCGGCTCGGTGACCCTGCGCGCCTTGCTGCCCAATCCGGACCGGGTGCTGCTGCCCGGCGCGTTCGTCACCTTCGCCGCCAACCTGGGCCAGCGCAACAACGCGTACCTGATTCCGCAGGAAGCGATCCAGCGCGACGCCAAGGGCCCCTATGCGCTGGTGGTCGGCAAGGACGGCAAGGTTGTGCGCAAGGACGTGGTCACCGCCGCCCAGCAGGACAACAAGTGGATCATCACCGCCGGCCTGCAGCCGGGCGACCAGGTCATCGTCAACGGCCTGCAGAAGGCCAAGGAAGGCGCGCCGGCCAAGGCGACGCCGTGGACGCCTGGCGCCCCCGGCCAGGGCCAGGCGCCCGCGGGCGCCGCACCGCAAGGCCAGGCCGCCGCCAAACCGCAGGGCGCAGCGAACGGCACCACGCCGGCCGCCGCCGCCGATTCCAAGCCCGAGCAGCAGTAACGGACCCCCGCCATGCCTAAGTTCTTCATCGAACACCCGGTCTTCGCCTGGGTGGTGGCGATCCTGATCTCGCTCAGCGGCGTGATCGCCATCCTCAACCTCGGCGTCGAGTCCTATCCCTCGATCGCGCCGCCGCAGGTCACCGTCACCGCCACCTATCCCGGCGCCAGCGCCAGCACCACCGAACGCGCGGTCACCCAGGTGATCGAGCAGCAGCTGACCGGTATCGATCACCTGCTGTACTTCAACTCCTCGTCCTCCTCCAGCGGCACCGCGACCATCACCCTGACCTTCGAGACCGGCACCAACGCCGACATCGCGCAGGTGCAGGTGCAGAACAAGGTCTCGCTGGCGACGCCGCGCCTGCCCTCGGAAGTGACCGCGCAGGGCGTGGTCGTGGCCAAGGCCAACGCCGGCTTCCTCAGCGTGATCGCGCTGCGTTCGGAGAACCCGTCGGTCGACCGCGACGCGCTCAACGACATCGTCGGCTCGCGCGTGCTGGAGCAGATCTCGCGCGTGCCCGGCGTCGGCAGCACCCAGCAGTTCGGCGCCGAATACGCGATGGACGTCTGGCTCAACCCGGAGAAGCTGCAGGGCTACCACATGTCCGCGACGGACGTGTACAACGCCATCAGTGCGCAGAACGTGCAGTTCGCGGCCGGCTCGATCGGCTCGGATCCGGCCCCGAGCGGGCAGTCGTTCACCGCCACGGTCTCGGCCGAAGGCCGTTTCACCTCGCCCGAGCAGTTCGAGAACATCATCCTGCGCGCCGACGGCAACGGCACCGTGGTGCGGCTGAAGGACGTGGCCCGTGTCGCGTTCGGCCCGACCAGCTTCGGCTTCGATACCCAGTACAACGGCAAGCCCACCGGCGCCTTCGCGATCCAGCTGCTGCCCGGCGCCAATGCGCTGAGCGTGTCCGAGGCGGTCAAGGCCAAGATGGACGAGCTGCAGCCCAGCTTCCCGCAGGGCGTCACCTGGTTCACGCCGTACGAGAGCACCACCTTCGTCAAGATCTCGATCGAGGAAGTGGTCAAGACCCTGATCGAGGCGATCGTGCTGGTGTTCCTGGTGATGCTGGTGTTCCTGCAGAACTTCCGCGCCACCATCATCCCCACCCTGGTGATCCCGGTGGCGCTGCTGGGCACGTTCCTGGGCATGTGGCTGATCGGCTTCACCATCAACCAGCTGACCCTGTTCGCGATGGTGCTGGCGATCGGCATCGTGGTCGACGACGCGATCGTGGTGATCGAGAACGTCGAACGCATCATGTCCGAAGAGCACCTGGCGCCGAAGGCGGCCACGCAGAAGGCGATGACCCAGATCACCGGCGCGGTGGTGGCGATCACCGTGGTGCTGGCGGCGGTGTTCATCCCCTCGGCGATGCAGCCGGGCGCGGCCGGCGCGATCTACAAGCAGTTCGCGATCACCATCGCCATGTCGATGGCGTTCTCGGCGTTCCTGGCGCTGAGCTTCACCCCGGCGCTGTGCGCGGCGTTCCTGAAGGCCACCCACAACGAGAACCCGAACTGGGTGTACCGCACCTTCAACAAGTACTACGACAAGCTGGCGCACCGCTACGTCGGTGCGGTGGGCGGCACCATCCGCCGCGCGCCGCGCTGGATGGCGGTGTTCGCGCTGCTGGTGGTGTTGTGCGGGTTCCTGTTCACGCGCATGCCGGGCAGCTTCCTGCCCGAGGAAGACCAGGGCTTCGCGCTGGCGATCGTGCAGCTGCCGCCGGGCGCGACCAAGGCCCGCACCAACGAGGTGTTCGCGCAGATGCGCGGCGTGCTGGAGCAGCAGAAGGCGGTCGAAGGCATGCTGCAGGTGGCCGGCTTCAGCTTCCTGGGCCGCGGCGAGAACGTGGGCATGGGCTTCATCCGGCTCAAGCCCTGGGACGAGCGCGACATCGCCGCCGGCGACCTGATCCAGCAGTTGAACGGCATGTTCTACGGCATCAAGGGCGCGCAGATCTTCGTGGTCAACCTGCCCACGGTGCAGGGCCTGGGCCAGTTCGGCGGCTTCGACATGTGGCTGCAGGACCGCACCGGCGCGGGCGAGGAAGCCTTGCTGCAGGCGCGCAACATCCTGCTCGGCAAGGCCGGCGCGCGCCAGGATGCGCTGGCCGGGGTACGCCCCAACGGCCTGGAGAACGCGCCGCAGCTGCAGCTGAGCGTGGACCGCGTGCAGGCGCAATCGATGGGCCTGTCGGTCAGCGACATCTACCAGTCGATCCAGATGATGCTGGCGCCGGTCTACGTCAACGACTTCTTCTACGAGGGCCGCATCAAGCGCGTCAACCTGCAGGCCGACGCGCCGTACCGCACCGGCCCGGAATCGCTGCGCAACTTCTACGTGCCCAGCAGCAGCGCCACCGACAGCAACGGCCTGCCGCAGATGATCCCGCTGAGCACGGTGGTGAAGTCGGAGTGGACCTACAGCTCGCCGTCGCTGAGCCGCTACAACGGCTACTCGGCGGTCAACATCGTCGGCAACCCGGCGCCGGGCGGCAGCTCCGGCCAGGCGATGAGCGCGATGGAGGAGATCGTCAACAATGACCTGCCGCCGGGCTTCGGCTTCGACTGGAGCGGCATGTCCTACCAGGAGATCATCGCCGGCAACAGCGCCACGCTGCTGCTGGTGCTGTCGATCGTGGTGGTGTTCCTGTGCCTGGCGGCGCTGTACGAGAGCTGGTCGATCCCGGTGTCGGTGTTGCTGGTGGTGCCGATCGGCGTGCTCGGCGCGATCAGCTTCTCGCTGCTGCGCGGCCTGCCGAACGACATCTACTTCAAGATCGGCATGATCACGGTGATCGGCCTGGCGGCGAAGAACGCGATCCTGATCGTGGAATTCGCGGTGGAGCAGCGTGCGGCGGGCAAGACCCTGCGCGAAGCGGCCACCGAGGCGGCGCACCTGCGCTTCCGCCCGATCCTGATGACCTCGTTCGCGTTCATCCTCGGCGTGCTGCCGATGGCGATCTCCACCGGCGCCGGCGCCAACGCGCGCCACTCGATCGGCACCGGCGTGATCGGCGGCATGGTGTTCGCCACCGTGCTCGGCGTGCTGTTCATCCCGCTGTTCTTCGTGGTGGTGCGGCGCATGCTCGGCGACAAGCTGGACGAACCGTCGAAGGAATACGTGGCGATCCAGCAGGAAGGGCAGAACCGGAACCAGCCGGACAGGTGAGGTGCCGGGATTGGGGAGTGGGGATTCGGGATTGGATTTCCACGCTTCGCGCATCCCCACTCCTCATTGCCATAAAAAAAGCGGCCGCAAGGCCGCTTTTTTATGGCTGGACTTCGGTAAGGCGGCTCGGGGGCACGACCCTAGTGCAGGGATTTGGCGCCGTCGCAGGCTTTCCGCCCCGATGCACTCCATTTGAACCTGCCCACCTCCCTGCAAAAAAAAGCGGCCTTGCGGCCGCTTCTTCGTGTCTCTAACGGGGGTCAGGAACCGACGAATCCCCAATCCCAAATCCCCAATCCCGGCCTCAACGCAGCCCTGTCTCGTTGCGGGCGATGACCAGCCGCTGGATTTCGCTGGTGCCCTCGTAGATCTCGGTGATCTTGGCGTCTCGGAAGTAACGCTCCAGCGGCATTTCCTTCGAATAGCCCATGCCGCCATGGATCTGCACCGCCTGGTGGGTGATCCACATCGCCGCTTCGGACGCGGTCAGCTTGGCCACCGAGGCCTCGGTGGTGAAGCGCTGGCCCTGCCCCTTCACCCATGCCGCGCGCAGCGTCAGCAGCAGCGCCGCGTCGAGCTTGCACTTCATGTCGGCGATCTTGGCCTGGGTCATCTGGAACGCGCCGATCGGCGAGCCGAACGCCTTGCGCTCCTTCACGTAGTCCAGGGTGACCTGGTAGGCGGCGCGGGCGATGCCGATCGCCTGCGAGGCGATACCGATGCGGCCGGCGTCGAGCACGCTCATCGCGATCTTGAAGCCCTCGCCCGGCGCGCCCAGCACCTCGTCCGGACTCGCCACGTAGTCCTGGAACTCGATCTCGCAGGTGGCCGAGGCGCGGATGCCGAGCTTGGGCTCGGTCTTGCCGCGATGGAAGCCGGGCTTGTCGGTGTCGATCAGGAACGCGGTGATGCCGCGCGCGCCCTGCTCCGGATCGGTGACCGCGAACAGCACGATGTACTTGGCGACCGGGCCGGAGGTGATCCAGCTCTTCTTGCCGTTGATCACGAAGCTGCCGTCGTCCTGGCGCACCGCCCGGCACCGCATCGCGGTGGCGTCGGAGCCAGACTGCGGTTCGGTCAGCGCGAATGCGCCGATGTGGCTGCCTTCGGCGATCGCGCGCACGTATTTCTGCTTCTGTTCCTCGTTGCCGTTCTTCAGAATGCCGGCGCAGAACAGCGAGTTGTTGACCGACACGATGGTGGAATGGGCGGCGTCGCCGGCGGCGATCTCGACCATCGCCAGCACGTAGGCGATCGGGTCCATGCCGGCGCCGCCGTATTCCTCCGGCACCTCGATGCCCATCAGGCCGTTCTCGCCGAGCAGGCGGATGTTCTCCAGCGGGAACTCGCCGGTGCGGTCGTGATGCTCGGCGCTCGGGGCGATCCGTTCCTGGGCGATGCGTCGCGCCACGTCCTGGATCATCAATTGCTCTTCGGTAAAGCTGAAATCCACGTAGAACCCCTCCCGGGCTGTCTGGTGCGCCATTGTAGCCACCCAGACCATACGCTGGCGTGTGCACGACTTGACCCGGTCGGCCCGCGGGACCAAAATATCTCTATATCGCGATAGGAAGATATTATGGATCTGGAGGACTGGTCGACCCGGCTGAAGGTATTCGCCGATGCGACCCGGGTGCGCCTGCTGGCCTTGCTGGAGCAGGAAGAGCTGACGGTGGCCGAGCTGTCGGCGATCACCCGGCTGGCGCAGCCGCGCGTGTCCACCCACCTGGCCAAGCTGAAGGAGGCCGGCCTGGTGCGCGACCGCCGCGCCGGCGTGTCGGCCTACTACCGCTTCGACGAAGCGCAGCTGGACCCGGCGCAGCGCGCGCTGTGGCTGGCGCTGAGCACCGGCAGCGACGATCCGCTGCTGCGCCAGGACGCCGAGCGCGTGGCCGCGGTGCTGGCCGATCGCGCCGCCGACCAGAACTGGGCCGATTCGGTGGCCGGCGACATGGAACGCCACTACTCGCCCGGGCGCACCTGGGAAGCGCTGGCGCGCACCGCGTTGCCGCTGCTGGAAACCGGCGACGTGCTCGACATCGCCTCCGGCGACGGCGTGCTGGCCGAACTGGTAGCCCCGCATGCGCGCCGCTACGTGTGCATCGACACCAGCGCACGGGTGGTGGCCGCGGCCAGCGAACGCCTGCGCCGGCTCGGCAACGTGGAAGTGCGCGAAGGCGACATGCACGTGCTGCCGTTCGCCGACGCCAGCTTCGACCTGGTGGTGATGATGCACGCGCTGACCTACGCGGCCAAGCCGGCGCAGGCGGTGGCCGAATCGGCGCGGGTGCTGCGCCCCGGCGGACGCCTGCTGCTGTGCAGCCTCGCCCGCCACGAGCACAAGGCCGCGGTGCAGGCCTACGGCCACGTCAACCTGGGCTTCGCCTCCAAGGAGCTGCGCAAGTTCGTGGACAAGGCCGGGCTGGACGTGTCCAGCCTGGAAACCGTAACCCGCGAGAAGCGGCCGCCGCATTTCGAGGTGATTTCGTTGATTGCTGTGAAGCCGGGAGTCGGGAATGGGGATTCGGGAATCGTCAAAGCAAAGGCAGGAGCAAGCGCATGAGCGTCTCTTTCGTCTCGCCTGAATCGCAGGCGCCCTGGCTGCATCCGCAGCGCACGCAGAAACTGCTGCAGGCCTTGGCCGAGCGCATCCTGATCATCGATGGCGCGATGGGCACCATGATCCAGCGCCACGACCTGCAGGAGGCCGACTACCGCGGCGAGCGCTTCGCCGCCGGCTACGACAGCGCGCACGTGCACGGCCCCGGCTGCGACCACGCGCCGCAAGGCCACGACCTGAAAGGCAACAACGACCTGCTGCTGCTGTCGCGGCCGGAGGTGATCGCCGGCATCCACCGCGCCTACCTCGACGCCGGCGCCGACCTGCTGGAAACCAACACCTTCAACGCCACCTCGATCAGCCAGGCCGACTATCACCTGGAACACCTGGTCTACGAACTCAACAAGGCCGGCGCGCAGGTCGCGCGCGCCTGCTGCGACGCGGTCGAGGCGCTGACCCCGGACAAGCCGCGCTTCGTCATCGGCGTGCTCGGACCGACCAGCCGCACCGCCTCGATCAGCCCCGACGTCAACGATCCCGGCTTCCGCAACACCAGCTTCGACGAGTTGCGCGGTACCTACCGCGAGGCGGTCGAAGGCCTGATCGACGGCGGCGCCGACACGCTGATGGTGGAAACCATCTTCGACACGCTCAACGCCAAGGCGGCGCTGTACGCGATCGAGGAAGTGTTCGACGCGCGCGGCGGGCGCCTGCCGGTGATGATCTCCGGCACCATCACCGACGCCTCCGGGCGCACCCTGTCCGGGCAGACCGCCGAAGCGTTCTATGCCTCGGTGGCGCATGGCCGGCCGCTGTCGGTAGGCCTGAACTGCGCGCTCGGCGCCAGCGACCTGCGTCCGCATGTGGAGACGCTGGCGCGGATCGCCGACGGCTACGTCAGCGCGCATCCCAATGCCGGCCTGCCCAACGCCTTCGGCGAGTACGACGAGACCCCGGAGGAAATGGCGGCGACGCTGAAGGAGTTCGCCGAATCCGGCCTGCTCAACCTGGTCGGCGGCTGCTGCGGCACCACTCCGGCGCATATCCAGGCGATCGCCGAGGCGGTCCGCGGGCTGCGTCCGCGCGTGCCGCTGGCGGCGCAGGCACAGGCGGCCTGAGATGCGCGCGCAGCCGTTGCCGCTTCACGTATTCGCCGTACGCGCGCCCCGCCCGGCGTGCGCTGCACCCGTCGGTCGCGCCTGCGCGACCACGGCAACGACCCCGAAAGGCTGAACCCATGTCCGTCCGCATTACCCGCCTGTCCGGCCTGGAGCCGCTGCTGCTGACCCCGGACCTGCTGTTCGTCAACGTCGGCGAGCGCACCAACGTCACCGGCAGCGCGCAGTTCCGCAAGCTGATCAAGGAAGAACGCTACGAGGAAGCGGTGGACGTGGCGCGCCAGCAGGTCGCCAGCGGCGCGCAGATCCTCGACGTCAACATGGACGAGGGCCTGATCGATTCGGAGAAGGCGATGACCCGCTTTCTCAACCTGATCATGTCCGAGCCGGACATCGCGCGCATCCCGATCATGGTCGATTCCTCCAAGTGGAGCGTGATCGAGGCCGGGCTGAAGTGCCTGCAGGGCAAGAGCGTGGTCAATTCGATCTCGCTGAAGGAAGGCGAGGCAGTGTTCGTCGAGCACGCGCGCAAGGTGCTGCGCTACGGCGCCGCCGCGGTGGTGATGGCGTTCGACGAGCAGGGCCAGGCCGACACCTGCGCGCGCAAGGTCGAGATCTGCAGCCGCGCCTACCGGATCCTGACCGAACAGGTCGGCTTCCCGCCGGAAGACATCATCTTCGACCCGAACATCTTCGCCGTGGCCACCGGCATCGAGGAGCACGACAACTACGCGGTGGACTTCATCGAGGCCACGCGCATCATCCGCCAGACCCTGCCGCATTGCCATGTGTCCGGCGGCGTGTCCAACGTGTCGTTCTCGTTCCGCGGCAACGAGACCGTGCGCCAGGCGATCCACTCGGTGTTCCTGTACCACGCCATCGCCGCGGGCATGGACATGGGCATCGTCAACGCCGGCGGCATGCCGATCTACGACGACCTGGACCCGGACCTGCGCGAGCGGGTGGAGGACGTGATCCTCAACCGCCGCCGCGACGGCACCGAGCGCCTGCTGGAGATCGCCGAGCGCTACAAGGGCAAGAAGGGCCAGAGCAGCGTCGAGGACCTGAGCTGGCGCGACAAGCCGGTACGCGCGCGGCTGGCGCACGCGCTGGTGCACGGCGTGGACGCCTACGTGGAAATCGATACCGAGGAGGCGCGGCAGCAGTCCGCGCGCCCGCTGGACGTGATCGAAGGCCCGCTGATGGACGGCATGAACGTGGTCGGCGACCTGTTCGGCGCAGGCAAGATGTTCCTGCCGCAGGTGGTCAAGTCGGCGCGGGTGATGAAGAAGGCGGTGGCCTACCTGCTGCCGTACATCGAGGCGGAAAAGCTGCGCAGCGGCGACACCGGCAAGTCCAACGGCAAGATCGTCATGGCCACGGTCAAGGGCGACGTGCACGACATCGGCAAGAACATCGTCGGCGTGGTCCTGGCCTGCAACAACTTCGACGTGATCGACCTGGGGGTGATGGTGCCGACCCAGACCATCCTCGACCGCGCGCGCGCCGAGAACGCCGATATCATCGGCCTGTCCGGGCTGATCACCCCGTCGCTGGAGGAGATGAGCCACGTCGCCCGCGAGATGCAGCGGCAGGGCTTCTCGATGCCGCTGCTGATCGGCGGCGCCACCACCTCGCGCGCGCACACCGCGCTGAAGATCGATCCGCACTACGCCGCGCCGACGGTATGGGTCAAGGACGCCTCGCGCGCGGTCGGCGTGGCGCAGTCGCTGATCTCCAAGGACCTGCGCGCCGCGTTCGTCGCCGCCAACGACGCCGACTACGCCGAGATCCGCCAGCGCCACAAGAACCGCGGCGACGCCAAGCGCCTGGTCTCGCTGGAGAAGGCGCGCGCGCAGCGCTTCGACGGCGGCTGGGACGCCTACACTCCGCCGGTGCCGAGACAGCCGGGCCTGCACGTATTCGACGACTATCCGCTGCCCGAGCTGATCGAGCTGATCGACTGGACCCCGTTCTTCCAGGCCTGGGAACTGGCCGGCAAGTTCCCGGCGATCCTCAGCGATGAGGTGGTCGGCAGCCAGGCCAGCGAGCTGTACCGCGACGCGCGGGCGATGCTCAAGCGCATCGTCGCCGAGAAATGGCTGACCGCCAAGGCGGTGTTCGGCCTGTGGCCGGCGAATAGCGTGGGCGACGATGTTGTGGTCCTGACGGACCGGGAATCGGGAACCGGGAATGGGGAATCGGAAGCCGATGCTCCGGCCTTCGACCATTCCCGATTCTCCATTCCCCATTCCCTGCACTTCTTGCGCCAACAAGTCGACAAGCCCGTCGAACGCCCCGACTTCTGCCTGGCCGATTTCATCGCGCCCAGGGACAGCGGCAAGCAGGACTGGATCGGGGCGTTCGCGGTCACCGCCGGCATCGGCATCGAGCCGCACGTGGCGCGCTTCGAGGCCGCGCACGACGACTACAACGCGATCCTGCTCAAGGCGCTGGCCGACCGCCTGGCCGAGGCCCTGGCCGAGCGCCTGCACCAGCGCGTGCGCCGCGAATTCTGGGGCTATGCCGAAGACGAGGTATTGGACAACGAGGCGCTGATCGCCGAGCAATACCGCGGCATCCGCCCTGCCCCCGGCTATCCGGCCTGCCCCGAGCACAGCGAGAAGCAGACCCTGTTCGCGCTGCTCGACGCAGAACGCAATGCCGGCATGACCCTGACCGAAAGCTTCGCGATGCTGCCGACCGCGGCGGTGTCGGGCTACTACTTCAGCCATCCGCAGAGCCAGTACTTCGTGGTCGGACGGCTGACCAAGGAACAGGTCGCCGACTACGCGCGGCGCAAGGGCGTGCCGCTGCTGCAGGCCGAGCGCTGGCTGGCCTCGAACCTGGACTACGACCCGGAGTGAGGGGTGTAGCCACCCCAACCCTCTCCCGACGGGAGAGGGGCTAGCGGCTGTTCCTTCTCCCCTTGGGACCATGGCCCCCTTTTCGGGGGAAGATGCCCCGAAGGGGCGGATGAGGGTACGGGCGAAGCCTCGTGCACCCAAACGCCGCGAGTCGCTTCGCGCCGCACCCTCACCCCAACCCCTCTCCCCATGGGAGAGGGGCTAGCGGCTGTTCCTTCTCCCCTCGGGAGAAGGTGCCCCGCAGGGGCGGATGAGGGTACGGGCGAAACCTCGTGCACCCAAACTTCGCGAGACGCTTCGCGCCGGACCCTCACCCCAACCCCTCTCCCGACGGGAGAGGGGCTTATAGCGCTCAGCGCAGCAGCACGGACACGCCGATCCCACCCTGCCAATCCGAGCTTGGCGCGGACAACCCGCGCAGCACCGACAGATCCAGTTGCACGCGCCCGGCGATCAGCCAGGTCAGTCCGGTGCCGAGCGCGCGCATCTCGTCTTCGCCGCCGCCGATGCCGGCTTCGGCGTAGGCGCTGAGGTCACCCTGCGCGTAGAACGTGTAGCTCGGCGACAAGGTCCAGCCATGACCGTCGTCGCTGTCGCTGAGGTTGCCGTACAAGGCGACATTGCGCCCGTCGGCCAGGTCCCAGCCAGCGCTGACGCCGAGATCGTAGCGATGCCCGTCGTCGCCGTACGGCGCACGCCCTACCGGCACGGCAGCGATGCCCAGCAGCGCCCAGGAAAACGTGTCGCGCGCACTCGGCAGCGCCCATTTCAGGCCGACGCTGGCATCGCCGCCGCCATGCCCGCGGAAATCCTCGCCGGTGCCGCGCACGCGCTGCCAGACCTGGCTGTCGATGGCCAATTGCAGTTCCGCCTGCGCGCTCAGGCCGATCCGCAGACGGCTGTCGGCCACGTACTCGGTGCTGCGCACGCCGCCGCTACGGTCGTAGCTCACGTCCGACAACGCCTGCTCCCAGGCGATGCCGCCGGCCGGCAGGGTCTGCGATGCGAAGCCGATGCCGGGGCGGTCGAACGCCGGCGCATCGTCGGCATGGGCAGCACGCGCGGCGCCCAGGGCGCCGACCGCCAGCGCGCACTGCACGAGCGCCGCAGCGCGGATGCGCGCCTGCGCGCGCAACGGCGCGACGGGAATGCCTGTGGTCATGGACTGTCTCCCCAAGAGCGAACACCGCGATTCACAGCGTCGTGCCCGATTCTGCCTGCACCGCCTTGAAGTGCGCCGTGAAGCTCGGCAACAGCAGCCGATTGCCGTAGCCGCTGAGGTGATCGGCATCGAAGAACAGCGGGTGCCCGTCGCGCATCCCGGCGCAACGCGTCGGCTCGCACAGCACCGGCAACGGGTCCCAGACCGAGGCGTGCGGCAACCGCGCGGCGATCCGCTGCAGGCTCTGCAGCACCGGCGCGCGGTAGCGTTCCATCGTGTTGCGCTGGATCTGCGTGCCGCGCACGCAGATCGCGTTGCCGCGGTTGAACCAGTCCGAACAGCGATACGGCGGCGCGCGCAGCAACGGCTTGGGCGCTTCGAACACGATGCGCACGCCGCGTTGCGCCAGCGGCTGCAGCAGCGCCACCGCCGCCTCCTCGCCGGCAGCGCGTACCGCCTGCGCCTGCGCGCCGTCCTGCTCGGCCATCACCGCCGCCTCGTCGAACAGCTGGGTCTGCTCGGCCAGGCGCAGCAGCCGCAACGCGGGCAGGAACAGCACATCGCCGTCGCGCGCCTGCGCCTGCACGTCGGCCAGGGTGCTGCGCTCGTAGGCCTGGCAACCGGCATGCGTCGCCTGCCAGGCCTGCAGGCCGACGATCGGACAGCCGCCGACGCCGTACAGGCGCACCGCCACGCCGCTTTGCAGCGCGAAGCGGCGCAGCAGTTCGTTGTAGGCCAGCGCATGCGAATCGCCGGCGACGAACAGCTGCGTCGGCTGGCGCGGCACTTCCAGGCGCGCATCGTGCAGGTCGCAGTCGCCGCGCGCGAACAGCTTGGCGCTGCCGACCTGCAGCTGCGCCTGCCCGGTCTTCAGCGCGCAGTGCGGGAACTCCTTGCGCATGCCCTTGGCATACGCATACCAGTCCAGCGGATGCCGGCTCACCGTGCTCAGCGAGTAGTAGCGCTGCGTGTCCAGCAGCAGCGCATGCACGCCGGCGGCGAGCAGGATCAGGCCCAGCCCGGCAGCGATGGTCCGTGCCGGGGTGCGCATCCTGCCGATGCGGCCGCTGCGCCACGGCAGTTCCACCCAGCGGTACGAGGCGATCGCCAACCCCGCCACCAGCAGCAGCGCCAGCGCTTTGGCCAGCGCCGACTCCAGGCCCACGGTCCAGCGGAACAGCACGAACACCGGCCAATGCCACAGGTACAGCGAATAGGAGACGCGACCGATCGCCACCACCGCGCGCTGCGACAGCGCGCGCTTGATCCAGCCGGCGGGCGCGCCGTGCAGCAATCCCAGCAAACCCAGCGTGCCCAGTACCGGCCACAGGCCATCGGGCCAAGGCGAATACCCCGGGCGCGCGCGCCACAAGCCGTAGCCCACCAACCCCAGCGCCAGCGCCAACAGCGGCGAACGCCAGTTCCACATCGCGCGCGGCGCAGGCGCAAGGCCGGCATCGAAGCGTCCGCTCAGCGCCAGCGCCTGGAACAGCAGCACGCCGCTGCCCAGTTGCCAGAAGCGCGCGGTGGTCAGGTAGAACGCGTCGCCGGCCTCGCCGCCGCCGCGGCTGCGCAACAGCGCATAGGCCAGCGATGCGAGCGAGGCCAGCGCCACCAGCAATGCCGACCACACCCGGCCGCGGCCGCCACGGTTCCAGGCCAGGAACAGCAAGGGGAACAGCAGGTAGAACTGCTCTTCCACGCCCAGCGACCAGGTGTGCGTGTAAGGATTGAACTCGGCCTTGGGCGAGAAATAATCGTTGCCGGTCGCGGCCAGCACCCAGTTGCTGAGCCCGACGAAGGCCATGCGCCCGGTCTTGGCGCTGGTCTCGCTCAACCAGGAGTCGGGAATGAACAGGCCGCTGGCCAGCGCAGTGACCAGCAGGCAGGCCACCAGTGCCGGCGCGATGCGGCGCATGCGCCGCGCATAGAACTGCGCGAACACGCTCCAGCTGCCGGCCGCGGGCAAGCGTTGCAGCGAGGCGCTGACCACGAAGCCGGAGATCACGAAGAACACGTCGACGCCGGTGAAGCCGCCCGGCAGCCAGGCCGGATCCAGGTGGTAGGCGATGACCGCCAGCACCGCGAGCGCGCGCAGTCCGTCGATATACGGCAGATAGCCGCCCGCCGCGTGCGCGGGCGATGGCGTGCGCAGGCGCTCGCTTCCTGCACTCCCCGTCCCTGGGAACGTCATGCCTACCAGACCAGGTCGTCGGGGATCTGATACTTCGGATCGGCGTAGGGATCTTCTTCGGCCGTGGCGTTCGGATCGACCCGCAGCGCCACCGCCGCCGGGAAGATCGCTTCGGCCTGATCCAGCAGCGCGGCCGTCACCAGCAGGTAGCGGCCGTTCTGCTGCAGCACGCCCAATTCGCCGGCATTGAGCGCCTTCAGTTGCTCGGCGGTGACGTAGATGCGCTTGATCTTGCCGCCATAAGGGAAATGGCGGGCGATGTCGGCCTCGGCGTGATTCAGCGCCTGGTCCTTCAGCAGTTCGTCGAGCTTGGCCCGCGCCTCGCGGCGCAGCCGTGCCTGCTCCTGCTTGAGCCGTTCGGCCTCGATGCGCTCGTCCTTCTCGCGCTGCGCACGGATCGCGTAGGCCTTGGCCAGATCGATGTCCTCGCGCGTGCGCGGCGGCCGTGCGCCATGCGGCCGCGCCGGCTGCTGGCCGGGCGCGCCCTGCGGCCTGCCCGCACCCTGCGCACGGCCGCGGCCGTCGCCCGCCGCATGCGGGCGGGCGGCGCCATCGCCACGCGGGCGGTTGGCGCCGTCATGCGCGCGCGCGCCACCACCGGGCTTGCCGGCGGCGTGCGGACGCTCGCCACGCGCGCCCGATGGCTTGTGCTGACCGGGCCGCCCGCGGGAAGGTTGCGCGGGCGTGGCGGTGCGCTCTGGGCGTTCGGGTTTCGGCACAGGCTTGAAGCCCAGGCCCAGCAGCTGGTCGCGGAGGGTATCGCTCATCGTGGCAGGATCGGATCGCTATCAATAATGCGGAGGGGGTGGTTCATCGGCGGGGTCCGCGTACAGCGTGCTGCGCACCTTGCCCAGGTCTTCGAGCAGATGGCGCAGCAGCGTCGCGTTGCGTTGGCTTTCGGCGCGCGCCTCGGCCAACGCATCGCTCAGCTCGGACAGCGCCTGTTCCTGGAAGGACAGGCGCGTCTCCAACTCGATCAACCGGTTCTCCAGCAATCGATCCTGGGTGGAGAAATCATGCTTCACTGATCGAACGCCCTCGGCCGATGCCATAGTAAGCGAGGCCGAAGGCCTCGATTTCCTGCGGATCGTAGAGATTGCGGCCGTCGAACACCACCGCGTCGCCGAGCAGTTCCTTGATCCGGGTGAAATCCGGGCTGCGGAACTGCTTCCATTCGGTGACCACGACCAGCGCGTCGGCGCCTTCCAGCGCAGCGAAGGCGTCCTCGCAGAACGCCAAGTCGCCGCGTTCGCCGAAGATGCGCTTGGCTTCCTCGGTCGCCTCCGGATCGTAGGCGCGCACCGTCGCCCCGGCCTCCCACAACTGCGCCAGCAGGCGGCGGCTGGACGCGGCGCGCATGTCGTCGGTATTGGGCTTGAACGCCAGGCCCCACACCGCGAAGGTCTTGCCGGCCACGCTGTGGCCGCCGTAATGGCGCTGGATCAGCTCGTACAGGTGGCCCTTCTGCGCCTCGTTGACCGCTTCCACCGCATCCAGCAGCTTGGCCTCGTGGCCGTACTGCTGCGCGGTGCGCGCCAGCGCCTGCACGTCCTTGGGGAAGCACGAGCCGCCGTAACCGGCGCCCGGGTAGATGAAGTGCCAGCCGATGCGCGGATCCGAGCCGATGCCCTGGCGCACCTTCTCCACGTCGGCGCCGACCCGCTCGGCGATGTTGGCGATCTCGTTCATGAAACTGATCTTGGTCGCCAGCATCGCGTTGGCCGCGTACTTGGTCAGCTCGGCCGAGCGCACGTCCATCTCCACGATACGGTCGTGGTTGCGGTTGAACGGCGCGTACAGGCGGCGCAGGCGCGCGGCGGTGCCCGGCTTGCTGCTGCCGATCACGATGCGGTCCGGACGCATGCAGTCGGCGACCGCGTCGCCTTCCTTCAGGAATTCCGGATTGGACACCACGTCGAACTCGATCGTCTCGCCGCGCTTCTCCAGCTCCTCGGCGATCGCCGCACGCACCTTGTCGGCGGTCCCGACCGGCACCGTCGACTTGTTGACCACCACGGTCGGTCCCTGGATGTGCTGGCCGATGGTGCGGGCCACCGCCAGCACGTATTGCAGGTCGGCGCTACCGTCCTCGTCCGGCGGCGTGCCGACGGCGATGAACACGATATCTCCATGCGCGATGGCGCTGGCCGCATCGGTGGTGAAGAACAGCCTCCGTGCGGCGTGATTGGCCTTGACCATCGGCGAGAGGCCAGGCTCGTAGATCGGGACCACGCCCTTGTTGAGCCCATCCACTTTGGCTTGGTCGATGTCCACGCATACCACGTGATGGCCTACCTCGGCCAGACAGGTTCCGGTGACAAGCCCGACATAGCCGGTGCCGAATATCGCTACGCGCATGTAATCTCCTTTCGGTTATTGAAGGATGCCCAACAGTTCAACGTCGAAGGTGAGCATGGAATCCGGGCCGATCGGGCCGCCCGGCGTGCCCTGCGGGCCGTAGCCCAGGTTCGACGGAATCCAGAAACGGTACTTGGAGCCGACCGGCATCAGCGCCACGCCCTCGCTCCAGCCCGGCACGACCTGGGTGAGCGAGAACTCGGCCGGCTGTCCGGTCTTGTACGAGCTGTCGAACACTTCGCCATTCAGCAGCTTGCCTTCGTAGTTCACCCGCACCTTGCTGGTCGGCATCGGCCGCTCGCCGCTGCCCTGGCGCAGCACCATGTACTGCAGGCCCGACGGCGTGGTGATCACACCCTTCTGGGTCTTGTTCTGGGCCAGGAAGGCGTTGCCCTTCGCGCGGTTCTCGGTGGCCGCGGCGGCCTGCTTGGAGGCGCTGTAGGCCTGCAGCGTGGCCGCCGCCTGCTCCTGGGTCATCGCGGTGTCGCCCTTGGCGAACACGGTGCGCACCGCGCCCATCAAGGTGGCCAGATCGATCTCGTCCTGGATCCGCGCCAGCGACGGGCCGACCGCACGATCACCGAGCATCAGGCCCACATTCTGCTTGGACACCGGCGGCGGCTGGGTGCCCGGCGCCATGCCCGGGATCGGCTGCCCGGCACGTGCGGCCATCTGCGTGCGCAATGCGGTGTCGGTGGCCTGCGCCTGCTCGTCGGACAGCAGCGGCTTGCCGCCCTTGAACGCGTTCTCGATCGCGCGCTGCATGGCATCCAGATCGATGTCCTGGGCGATGGGCTCGAACGAGCGCGCCACGTCCATGCCGATCGCGTAGCTGATCTTCTGCTTCTCGCTGCCCAGCGCCGCCGGCTTGGCCGCAGCCGGGGCCTGCGCGGACGCGCTGCCCGCCACCACTGCCATCCCCATCAACAGCGACGCCACGGCGCCGCGCATTCCCATCTTCATTCGCTACTTTCCTGGAAGTGAATTAGAGGCGCCGCCATGGCGCAGAGCCCGCATTGTCGCATGCGCGGCAAGGATATCGACCCGGATTCAATGTGATCCCGGCTGCGCTTTCAGTTCGCGTTCGATGGCCGCACGCAAGGCCGGATCGTCCGGCGTGATCTTGCTGGGGAACTGCGCGACCACGCGTCCGTCGCGCGCGATCAGATATTTGTGGAAGTTCCAGCCCGGCGCCACGCCGGTGGCCTTGGTCAGCTGCTGGTACAGCGGCGTCGCCTCGGCGCCGAGCACATGCACCTTCTCGAACATCGGGAACTTGACCCCGTAGGTCAGCGTGCAGAATTCCTGGATCTGCTTCTCCGATCCGGGCTCCTGGCCCTTGAAGTCGTTGGACGGGAAACCGAGCACGCTGAAGCCCTGCGCGGCGTAGCGCTGCTGCAACTGCTCCAGGCCGTCGTACTGGGGAGTGAAACCGCACTTGCTGGCGGTATTGACCACCAGCAGCACCTTGCCGCCGTAGGTCTTGTTCAGGTTCACCTTGTCCTTGCCGGCCAGCGGCCGGTAGTCCAGGTCCAGCAGCGACGCCGCCCAGGCACTGCCGGCGGTGCCGGCAGCGGCCAGGATCGCGAGCAAAAACAAGCGTTTGGATAGTTTCATCGGGACACCGTAGGAAGAGAGGGAAACGCGCGGGCACTAGGCCATGAGTTGGGGCGATCGCTGTGTTGACATGATGTGTAACGGTGTTATAGTTAAATACAACACCACTCATCCAGAGCAGGGAAAACGATGAACCTCCAACGCATGCAGCGCAGCCTTCCGGCCATGGTCATCGTCGGCGCCCTGTTCTCGGTGAGCTGGGTCGGCGCCCAAGGCAGCCAGGGACGGTCGCCCGATTATGGCGCCAGCGAGCCGCAGGAAGACAGCCGCACCCCACCCGCACCGGTCCGGCGGATGCGTGCGTCGCTGTCCATGCCCTATTTCTCCTTCGCGCACACGCTGCGCCCACGGAGCTGACCATGAGCGATATCCAATGGAGCGATGGCGCTCCGATCTACCGCCAGCTGAAGGATCGCGTGATCGCGATGATGCTGGACGGCATCATCAAGCCCGGCGACGCGCTGCCCTCGGTGCGCCAGGTCGCCGCCGAATACCAGCTCAATCCGATCACCGTCTCGCGCGCCTACCAGGAACTGGCCGACGAGGCCCTGGTCGAGAAGCGCCGCGGGCTGGGCATGTTCATGACCGAGGAAGCGGCCAAGAAGCTGCGCGGCAGCGAACGCGACCGCTTTCTCAACGAAGAGTGGCCTCTGGTGCTGGAACGGATCCAGCGCCTGGGCCTGACATTGGAAGACTTGTTGCCACCGGGGAAAACACCATGACCGCCGCAGTCGCCGCATCCGAATCCGTCGTCTCCGCGCGCTCGCTGCGCAAGACCTACAACCACAAGCCGGCGCTGGCCGATGCCTCCTTCGCGATCGCGCCGGGCCGCATCGTCGGCCTGATCGGTCCCAACGGCGCCGGCAAGACCACCGCCCTGAAAGCGGTGCTCGGCCTGACCGCGGTGGAGGGCGAACTGCGCGTGCTGGGCATGGATCCGCGCAAGCAGCGCAACGAACTGATGAACGACGTGTGCTTCATCGCCGACGTGGCGGTGCTGCCGCGCTGGATGCGGGTGCGCGAGGCGATCGACTTCGTCGCCGGGGTGCATCCGCGCTTCGACCGCGCCAAGTGCGAGCGTTTCCTGGCCAACACCAAGCTCACCCCCAAGCTGCGCGTGCGCGAGATGTCCAAGGGCATGATCGTGCAGCTGCACCTGGCCCTGGTGATGGCCATCGACGCGCGCCTGCTGGTGCTCGACGAACCCACCCTGGGCCTGGACATCCTGTACCGCAAGGAGTTCTACCAGCGTCTGCTGGAAGACTACTTCGACGAACAGAAGACCATCGTCATCACCACCCACCAGGTCGAGGAGATCGAGCACATCCTCACCGACGTGCTGTTCATCCGCGACGGCCGCATCGTGCTCAGCGCCGACATGGAGCACATGGCCACCCGCTACACCGAACTGCTGGTGCCGGCCGAGCGCATCGACGCGGCGCGCGCGCTGCAGCCGATCGACGAGCGCGGCCTGCCGTTCGGCAAGACCGTGTTCCTGTACGACGGCGTGCCGCAGGCGCAACTGGCCGCGCTCGGCGAAACCCGCAATCCCGGCCTGGCCGACCTGTTCGTCGCCATCATGAAGGGGACCTACGCATGAACGCACCCGCAACCTCCATCTCCCCGCTGTCCACCTTCAAGTGGCTGCTCAAGCGCGAGTTCTGGGAACACCGCGGCGGTTTCCTGTGGGCACCGGTCATCGCCGGCGGCGTGATCACCGTGCTGTATGCGCTGCTGGCGCTGATCGGCACCGTGGCCGGCCGCGGCAACGACGCCAACAGCATCAACTGGGACGGCGGCCCGCAAAAGGTCAACGAAATCATCGGCGCCGTGGGCGACGGCACCATGCTGGCCGGCGTGATCCTGGCCTGCATCGTGCTGGCCTTCGTGGTCTTCTTCTACGCGCTGGGTTCGCTGTACGACGACCGCCGCGACCGCAGCGTACTGTTCTGGAAGTCGCTGCCGCTGTCGGACCTGAGCACGGTGCTGTCCAAGGCCGCCTGGGCGCTGCTGCTGGCGCCGGTCGTGGCGATCGGCGTCGGTCTGCTGATCGGCATCGCGCTGTGGGTGATCACCGCATTGACCCTGTCGGTCAACGGCGTGCAGCAGAGCAGCGCCGTCTTCACCCATTCGCATCCGCTGCGCATCATCGGCGGGGTGCTGTCGAACCTGCCGATCTACGTGATGTGGGCGCTGCCGACCATCGGCTGGCTGATGTTCTGCTCGGCCTGGGCGCGCACCAAGCCGTTCCTGTGGGCGGTGCTGATCCCGATCCTGGGCTGCGTGATGGGCAGCATGATGGGCATCCTGCCGATGCTGCACGTCAACCACAACGCGATCTGGTACACGGTGGTCTACCGCGGCCTGCTGAGCGTGCTGCCCGGCGCCTGGCTGCCGGTACTCAGCGAGAGCGCGCCGCCGGCGCACATCGATGGCCCGCAGGACCTGGCCAACGCGATCCAGCTCAGCGACGCCTGGCGCATCTTCCAGAGCGCCGACATCTGGATCGGCGCGGCGGTCGGCGTGGTCTTCATCGTCGCGGCGATCTATCTGCGCCGCTGGCGCGACGAAGCCTGATCCGCAGCGCACTCCCCTTCCCGATTCCTTCCTTGCATATGGAGTTCACGATGATCCGCAAGACCTTGCTGCTGTCCGCGCTGCTGCTGGTCCCGGGCCTGGCCCTGGCCGACGAATGCCGGCATTCCGAGCCACGCGACCTGAAACTGGACCTGGCAGGCGCCAAGACTGTCGTCTTCGACGCGCAGCAGAACAACCTCAAGCTGACCGGCGCCAGCGCTGGCGCGTTCGAACTGCGCGGCCGTGCCTGCGCCTCCGATGCGGACATGCTGAAGGAACTGACCGTGCGCCAGCGCCGCGAAGGCGACACGCTGATCGTGACCCTGAAGCACGACGGCAAGATCCACGGCATCAGCTCGGGTACCCGCTACGCCTACCTGGACCTGGCCGGCAGCGTGCCCAGTTCCCTGCCCGTGCAGCTGCGGCTGGGCTCCGGCGATGCCGACATCGGCGGCGTGGCCTCGCTCGACGCCACGGTCGGCTCCGGCGACCTGCATGCGCACGGCGTGCGCGGCGCGGTCAGTGCCTCGGTGGGATCGGGCGACATCGAACTGCGCGACATCGGTAGCCTCAGCCTGCCGAACCTGGGTTCGGGCGACGTCAAGGCGAGCCAGGTCGGCGGCGACGTCAGGATCGGCACCGTCGGCTCCGGCGACCTGACCGTGCACGGCGTGCGCGGCGCGGTGCAGATCGGCAGCATCGGCTCCGGCGACGCGCAGCTGCGCGACGTGAGCGGCAGCGTGGCGCTGCAGTCGATCGGCTCCGGCGACCTGGAAGTCAACGGCGTCGGCGGCAACCTCACCGTGGAGCGAGTCGGCAGCGGCGACATCCACCACAGCGGCGTGCGCGGCAGCGTCAACGTGCCCAAGCCGCGCTGATCCGCGGCCTTCCCTTCGCCTCGACCGAGGACACTCCCATGCAGCATCGTTTCCTGCCGTTGGCCGGTATCGCCCTGATCGCGCTGTTGGCCCTGTCCGCCTGCCAGCCCTCCACGCCGCAGTCCGACAGGACCAGCAGCAACACGCCCAGCGCGCGCAGCCTGAGCTTCGACAACGGCGACATCACCCTGAAGGTCTCCGGCCAGCCGCCGGCGACCATCACCCGCAGCGGCGACCTGCTGATCGACGGCAAGCGGGTCGCGGTCAGCGCCCAGCAGCACGCCTTGCTGGTGGCCTACCGCGAACAACTCGGCGCGGTCGGCATGCAGGGCCTGGAGGTCGGCAAGCAAGGCGCCGCGCTGGGCGTGAAAGCGGCCGGCGACGCGCTGGCCGGGGTCATCAGCGGCAACACCGACCATGTCGGCGAGCACATCGAGGCGCAGGCCGAGAAGCTCAAGCAGGAAGCGCTGAAGATCTGCGCGCAGGTGGCGACGCTGCGCCAGGCGCAGGACACGCTGGCGCAGCAGCTGCCGGCATTCCGTCCGTATGCCAGCCTCGACGCCAGCGACATCAGCGACTGCGACAAATCGGTCAAGTAATTGCGGCGGTCCCGGCCTAAAATGGCCGGGACCTCCCTGCTCCGAATCGATCGATGAAGAAGACGCTAGTCGCCTGGTTGTCCCTGATCTCGCTGTGCCTGCTGCTGGCGGCGTGCGGCGCGCGCGACGGCGGCGCGGCGTCCTCGCGGGCCGAACGCGGCAAGCCGCGCGTGTCGGTGGACAGCATGACCGTGATGCTGCGCCGCGCGCCGGCCGCCAACGCCTCGATCGGCCCCGACGGCAGCCTGCGCATCGACGACATCGAACTGCCGCTGCCGCAGGCGCAGCGCACCCAGCTGCAACAGCTGTTCATGCACTTGCAGATGCAGCGCCAACGCACCCTGGAAACCGCCCCGCCGGACCCGAACATGCGTTCGGTCGGCTTCGCCACCACGCCGGAAATCAGCGCCCTGCAGCGCGCGGTGCTGCACGACATCCCGTCGCTGCAGCCGTACCAGGAAAGCTTCGGCAACCTGCAGGCGGAGCGGCGCTGAGGCAGGTGCCGCCTGCCGCAGCAGCGACATCGGTCGCGACCGCTGCGGTGGTGGTGGTCCTGTAGCCCCACAGATCCTGTCGCGGCTGAAGCAGCTCCTACAATGTGCCCGGACGTTCCCGTGCGAATCCCCCCTGTAGGAGCGGCTTCAGCCGCGACCACCGGCGTCCGAAGCACCGAACCTTGGCTGCGCCAACGCCGCGGATGCGCTCGCGCTGCAGCGTCGGCATCTCCAACGCGCCGAACTCGCGCCGACCGCGATACGCCTGCCGCGCATGGCACGGCCGTCGCCGCACCATGCGCGCACCACGCCTCAGCCGCCGCCGCCCGCGCCGGCGTGGATGCCGCCCTTGGTCAGCGCCGCCGGGTCGAGCAGCTTGCGCAGTTCAGCTTCGCCCAGGCCGCTGTCCTCCAGCGCGATCTCCAGCACCGGACGGTTCTCCTTGTAGGCGCGCTTGGCGATCGCCGCCGCCTTTTCGTAGCCGATGATCGGATTCAGCGCGGTGACCAGGATCGGGTTGCGGTCCAGCGCCTCGCGGACCCGCTCCTCGCGCACCTTCAGCCCGGCGATCGCCGAATCGGCCAGCAGCCGCGACACGTTCGCCAGCAGCTTGATCGACTCCAGCAGGTTGGCCGCGATCAGCGGCAGCGCCACGTTCAACTGGAAGTTGCCGGTCTGCCCGGCCACGGTGATCGCGGTGTGGTGGCCGATGACCTGCGCGCAGACCATCACCGTCGCCTCGGGAATGACCGGATTGACCTTGCCCGGCATGATCGAGCTGCCCGGCTGCAGCGCCGGCAACTCGATCTCGCCCAGGCCGGCCAGCGGCCCGGCATTCATCCAGCGCAGGTCGTTGGCGATCTTGATCAGCGCCACCGCCAGCGCATTGAGCTGGCCGGACAGTTCCACCGCATCGTCCTGCGCCGCCAGGCCTTCGAACTTGTTGTCGGCGCTATCGAACGTGCAGCCGGTCAGCGTGGACAAGGCCTTGGCCACCTTGCCGCCGAAGCGCGGATCAGCGTTGATCCCGGTGCCGATCGCGGTGCCGCCCAACGGCAGCCGGCGCAGCCGCTTGAGGCTGTCCTGCAGCCGCTCCTGCGCCGAGGCCAACTGCGCCGACCACGCCCCGAACTCCTGGCCGAAGGTCAGCGGCATCGCATCCATCAGGTGCGTGCGTCCGGTCTTGACCACCTTGTCCAGTTGCTTGGCGCGTTTGTCGATGACCTTGCGCAGGTGCTTTAACGCCGGCAGCAGTTGCTCCTGCGTCGCCAGCTGGGCCGAAACGCGGATCGCGGTCGGCACCACGTCGTTGGAACTCTGGCCGAGGTTGACGTGGTCGTTCGGATGCACCGCCGGCGCGCCCGGCTTGGACGCACGCGAGGCCAGCGTGGCGATGACCTCATTGGCATTCATGTTGGACGAGGTGCCCGAGCCGGTCTGGTAGATGTCGATCGGGAAATGCGCGTCGTGCCTGCCGTCGGCCACCTCCAGCGCGGCCGCCTGCACCGCCTTGGCCACGGCCTTTGGCAGCAGCTCCAGGTCGGCGTTGACCCCGGCCGCCGCGGCCTTGATCAAGCCCAGCGCGCGGATGAAGCCGCGCGGCATCGGCTGCCCGGACACGGGAAAATTCTGCACCGCACGCTGGGTCTGGGCACCCCACAACGCCTCGGCCGGCACCTGCAACTCGCCCATGCTGTCGTGCTCGACCCTGAATTTGTCGCTCATTGCGCAATCTCCACATCTGCATAAGAGGAATTCCACCCGGCGCTGTCGCGAGTGATGTCCGGGAAGGCAGGCTGGCGGAGCTGCGGCTGGCGCAGGCATTATCCGCGGCGCAGCGCCCGGCGTCAGCAGTGTGCGCCAGCGGTTGTTAGCAAGGCCTGGAGGCAGGCGCCGCGGCGGCGGTGCGATGTGGGTGGAATGCGTCACCGCTGCGGGCATGCACGCCCGCGGAGACGGCGTCGCGGACAGCCACCGCGCAGAATGTGGCCACCAGATGTCGGCCAAACGCGCCCAGGCGTGCCTGGCGCGGATGCGATCGGATCGAGCGCGAGAATTGACCGCGGCTGGGACTTCGGCGGCGCCCGGCGTGACATCGTCGCGCGGCCGGGCTGGCGATCCAGGTGCAGCGGCGGCCGCTTTGCCGGCCGCCGCGCCCTGCGGTTACTGGCGATTGCTCTGGAAGACCAGATCGTTGTACTTCTTCAGCAGCCGTCCCGGCGAGCCTTCCGGCGCCAGCGTCGGGCTGTCCAGCCAGCCCTGTTCGATACGGCTGTACGGGGTCTTTTCGACGACGCGCTTGATCCGCGCCTTGCCTTCCTTGCGGAAGTTCTCCGCGGCGGTCTCGAAACTGTTCCAGTCCAGCTTGCCCGGCTCCTGGTCGGCGACCTTGGCGTGCGCTTCGTCGGACAGCTTGTTGAAGCCGTCGAGCAAGGCCGTGGCCTTGGCCGTATCGAACTCGTCCTCCTGCAGCAGGCCGACGATGTCCTTGGCCTCGAGCATCATCGACAGCCGGTAGAAGTCGCGGGTGCGGCCTTCGGCCTTCTCCATCGCCTTCAGCTGCTCGCGCTGCGCGGCCTCGTTCTGCGCATCCAGTTCGGCGCTGAACGCATGGCTGGCCTCGGCGAATTCGGACAGGGCCGCCATCAGCGGCGCATGCAGCTGCTTGCCCTTGGCGAACCCGTCGTCCTGATAATCCTCGCGCTCGTAGTAATCGCGCACCTGGTTGCCGATCGGCTGCAGCGTCCTCAATGCCGCCGCGTAACGCTTCGCCGCGGCATCCAGCGCCGGCAACGCCGGCTTGGCCGCGATCGCCTGCGTCATCGGCGCGTCGCAGGCCTTCATGTCGTACTCGTCGATCTGCGCCGGCCCGTAAACGCTGGTTTCCTTGCCGGTGGGTCCGGCAGCGGGATCCTTCATCCAGCGCACATAGGACTCGGCACCGCGGTGGATGTCCGCGTCGACCTTGTTGAAACACTCGATGTAGGCGTTGAGCTTGCGGGTCAGCGCTTCGTCCGGATCGTGCGAGGCGGAAGCAGCAGACGCCTGGCCCTCGGCCTGGTCGGCCGGCGTCGCCGACGGCTTACCGCCACAGGCGGCGAGGGAAATGGACACAGCGGCAGCCAGCGCCGCCAGACGCAAAGAGGTATTCATTCGGGAACATCCCTGTTGAAAACGATTACAGCCAATCATTTTAGCAAACGCGTCGAGCTTGGCAATGCGATCGCGCTGCGCGTCAGCCGGATCGAAACGCATGCGACCGGCATACCGGTGCGCACGCATTTGCTATGCGCATCGTCATGCGGCGACGGCGAAACGCGCTGCACCCGCAGCTCCTCTTTTCCATGCCAGGTACCGAAGAAAAAAGTAGGACAGCGTGCGACGTCACCTACCAGCCGCTGCACCGCTGCGATCGCCTCCCGCTCACGGAAGCTGATGCACCACATCGGCTAGACTGCCGCGTCGTACCACGATGGAACCACCACGCCGCCATGGGCGACGACACACACTGTAGATGCCGGCGCGCAACGCGCCGAACAGCGCGCCGATCCGTTTCCGCGTTCCCTGCCTGGCACCGCCGCGCGCCAGCGCCGCTCCCCGGAGAGCGCGCATGATCGGCAATCTCCTGCTGCTGGCGCTGGCGATGCTGCTGGTGCTGCTCAACGGCTTCTTCGTCGCCGCCGAGTTCGCCCTGGTCAAGCTGCGCCATACCCAGGCCGTCGGCCTGGCCGAGCGCCATGGCTGGCGCGGCCGCCTGCTGCTCAACGTGCACGGCCACCTCGACGCCTATCTCTCCGCCTGCCAGCTCGGCATCACTCTGTCCTCGCTGGGCCTGGGCTGGGTCGGCGAACCGGCCTTCGCGCACCTGCTGCAGCCGCTGTTCGACCTGCTGGGGCTGAGCGAGGAAGCGGCGCGCTTGAGCGCCTTCGTCATCGCCTTCAGCGTCATCTCGTTCCTGCACATCGTGCTCGGCGAACTCGCGCCCAAGTCGATGGCGATCCGCCGCCCGGAACGCATGTCGCTGTGGACCGCCGCGCCGCTGTACCTGTTCTACTGGGCGATGTACCCGGCGATCTGGCTGCTCAACACCAGCGCCAACACGCTGTTGAAGGCCATGGGCTGGGGCGACATCGAGCATGCCTCGCACCGCTACTCGCGCGAGGAACTGAAGCTGATCGTCGGCCGCCAGCAACCCGCCGGCGGCGCGCCCGACCACGAACTGACCCTGATGAGCCACGCGCTGGAGCTGCCGGAACTGGTGGCCGGCGACCTGATGCGGGCGCGTGACCACCTGCGTGGGTTCCGCGACGGCATGCCGCTGGACGCGGTGATGGCCGAATTCGCCGACAGCCGCTACAGCCGCTACCCGTGGTTCGACCGCGACGGCGAGCAGGTGCTCGGCATCCTGCACATGAAGGACCTGCTGGTGGAGATCGCCCGCGGCCGCCGCAGCGACGACCTACGCGCGCTGCTGCGCCCGGCCAACCTGATCGCGCTGGAGACGCCGGTGCCGCTGGTGCTGGAACGCTTCCGCACCGGCTCCACGCACATGGCGCTGTGCGTGGACGAGCACGGCCGCATCCTCGGCTACTTCACCCTGGAAGACCTGCTGGAAGTGGTGGTCGGCGACATCGAGGACGAGCACCCGCACGTGGTCAAGGACGCGCCGACCCGCGGTGCCGACGGCAGCGTGCTGGTGGCCGGCTCGACCTCGATCTTCCGCCTCGAGCGCCTGCTCGGCCGCGACCTGCGCGCCCCGGAGCACCTCAACTCGGTCGGCGGGCTGATCGTGCACCAGCTGCAGCGCCTGCCCGAGGAAGGCGAGCGCCTGGAGATCGACGGCCACCTGTTCACGGTCAAGCGCATGGCCGGGCACCGCATCCAGGCGGTGACGGTGCGCCTGGCCCAGGCCACGGACGCCACACCGACGTAGAATGGCGGCCCCGCCGTCACCGCCCCCGCCCCTGCCCATGTCCGACTCCGCCCTGCTCGCCCTGTCCCCGCTCGATGGCCGCTACGCCGGCAAGGTCGATGCCCTGCGGCCGATCTTCTCCGAATACGGCCTGATCAAGGCGCGGGTGAAGGTGGAAATCGAATGGCTGCTGGCGCTGGGCGCCGAGCCGGGCATCGCCGAGCTGCCCGCGTTCTCGGCGGCCGCCACGCAGCGGCTACGCGCGCTGGCCGACGGCTTCGGCGTCGAGCATGCGGCGCGGGTCAAGCAGATCGAGCGCACCACCAACCACGACGTCAAGGCGGTGGAGTACTTCATCAAGGAGCAGCTCAAGGACGATGCCGAACTCGGCCCGGCGCTGGAATTCGTGCATTTCGCCTGCACCAGCGAGGACATCAACAACCTCAGCTATGGGCTGATGCTGGAGCAGGCGCGGCGCGAGGTGCTGCTGCCGACGCTGGACGGCGTGGTCGCCTCGCTGCGCGCGCTGGCGCATGCGCAGGCCGCGCAGCCGATGCTGTCGCGCACCCATGGCCAGACCGCCTCGCCGACCACGCTGGGCAAGGAGATCGCCAACGTCGTGGCGCGGCTGGAACGGCAGCGCCGGCAGATCGCCGCGGTCGAACTGACCGGCAAGATCAACGGCGCGGTCGGCAACTACAACGCGCACGTGGCCAGCTACCCGGACGTGGACTGGCCGGCGTTCGCGCAACGCTTCGTCGAGGGCCTGGGCCTGGTATTCAACCCCTACACCACCCAGATCGAGCCGCACGACAACGTCGCCGAACTGGGCGACGCCACCCGCCGCGCCAACACCGTGCTGATCGACCTGGCCCGCGACATCTGGGGCTATATCTCGCTCGGCTACTTCAAGCAGAAGCTCAAGGAAGGCGAAGTCGGCTCCTCGACCATGCCGCACAAGGTCAACCCGATCGACTTCGAGAACGCGGAAGGCAACTTCGGCATCGCCAACGCCCTGTTCGAGCACTTTTCGGCCAAGCTGCCGATCAGCCGCTGGCAGCGCGACCTCACCGACTCCACCGTGCTGCGCGCGCTCGGCACCGCCTTCGGCCACACCCAGGTGGCGCTGGATTCGCTGGCCAAGGGCCTGGGCAAGCTGACCGTCAATCCCGAGCGCCTGGATGCCGACCTGGACGCCGCCTGGGAAGTGCTGGCCGAAGCCGTGCAGACGGTGATGCGCCGCCACGGCCTGCCCAACCCGTACGAGCAGCTCAAGGCGCTGACCCGCGGCCAGGGCATCACCGCCGCCTCGATGCTGGCCTTCGTCGAAACCCTGGACCTGCCGGAGGACGCCAAGCAACGCCTGCGTGCGCTGACCCCGGGCGGCTACATCGGCCTGGCCGAGCGCCTGGCGCGCGCGATCTGAGCAAGGCGCGCCGGCCGACTCGCGCCGGCGCGGCAGCACCGCCTTCGGGCCCGTCCCAAGGACCTGCGACCACGCCGGCCGCGCATTCGCAAGCACGCCGCCGGCCCCGCCGCCATGCGCAAGGACAACGCAGCGCACGGCGGGCTGGGCGACAATGGCGGCCATCGCCGGCGTCGACGCCGGCCTCGCCCCTGCCGGACCGCCTGCCCATGAAGAAACCCGCCCCGTTCCCGATCGAAATCGACGCCACCCGGCAATGGCCGCTGGGCATGCCCGCCGCGCGCTTCCTGCGCGACTACTGGCACAAGCGCCCGCTGCTGATCCGCAACGCCTTCCCCGGCTTCGTCTCGCCGATCGAGCCGGGCGACCTGGCCGGCCTGGCCTGCGAAGAGGCCGCGCTGTCGCGGCTGATCGTGCACGACCGCGCGAACGACCGCTGGAGCGTGCGCAGCGGGCCGTTCCAGGAAAGCGAATTCCCGGGCATGCCCGACCACGACTGGACCCTGCTGGTGCAGGACGTCGACAAGTGGGACCCGGACATCCGCGCCCTGCTCGAGCAGTTCCGCTTCCTGCCGCGCTGGCGCGTGGACGACGTGATGGTCAGCTTCGCCGCGCCGGGCGGCTCGGTCGGCGCGCACGTGGACCACTACGACGTGTTCCTGCTGCAGGCGCACGGCCACCGCCGCTGGCAGATCGACGCCAGCGCTTCGCTGGGCCGCGCCGCGCCGCCGACCGACTTCCGCGAGGACGTCGAGCTGAAGCTGCTGCGCAGCTTCAACCCCACCCACGACTGGGTGCTCGGCCCCGGCGACATGCTGTACCTGCCGCCGCTGGTGCCGCACCACGGCGTCGCCGAAGACGCCTGCCTGACCTTCTCGGTGGGCACGCGTGCGCCGTCCTCGGCCGAGCTGATCGGCGACTACCTGGACACCCTGATCGATGGCGCCGACGAAGCCGTGCGCTATCACGACGAGGACCTGCAGGTGCCGGCCGATCCGTACGAGATCGATGCGGCGGCGATGGGCCGCGTGGTCGAGGCGCTGAACGCGCTGCGCATGAACGATCCCGACCGCCTCGGCGCCTGGTTCGGCCGCTTCATCACCACCTACCGCGCCGCCGGCGAGATCCTACCGCCGGCCGACCCGCCGGCGCCGCAGGCCGTGGCCGCGGCGTTGGAACAGGGCCTGGTCCTGCAGCGCCACCCGTGGGCGCGGTCGGCCTGGCGCCGGGCCGCGCGTGGCGCCACCCTGTTCTGCAGCGGCCTGGAATTCGCCCTGCCGATCAAGGACGCGCGGCGCCTGGCCGCCGCCGACACCCTCGATGGCGGCGACTACGCGGCGCTGTCCGGCGCCGGCCGCGAGACCCTGCTGCAGCTGGTCGAGGCCGGCTTCTATCAGCCGCTGGACGAGGCCGACCCCGGCGACGAGGACGCCGACGCGCAGCACTGAGCCGCCCGCCATGCCCGCCGCCCCAGGCTTTCGCGTCGAAACGCTCGACCCTGCCCGCCAGGCGGACGAGCTGCGCGCGCTGCGCGAGCGGGCAGGCGCGCCGACGCCAGCGGATGCCGCCGGCCAGGCCCTGGATGCGCTGAGCTACCACGTGCTGGCCCGCGCCGACGACGGCCAGCCGCTCGGCAGCGCACGGCTGGGCCCGGAGCAACGCATCGACGCCATGGCGGTGCTGCCGGCCTGGCGCGGCCGCGGCGTCGGCAGCGCGCTGCTCGCCGCGTTGATCGAGCAAGCGCAGCGCCGGCGCTGGCCGCGCCTGGACCTGCAGACGCCGCTGGCCGCACTGGACTTCTACGCGCGGCACGGCTTCCTGCCGCTCGGCGCGCGCATCGCCGACGCCCATGGCGGCGAATGGCAACCGATGCGGCGGCTGCTCGGTGGCGCCGCCGCGGTGGAGGATGCCGCGACGGCGATCGCGGCCAGCGCCGCGGTGGTCGCGCAGGCGCGGCGCCAGCTGCTGATCTACAGCCGCGCCCTGGACCCTGGCCTGCTGGACAGTGCGCCGCTGCTCGCGCAACTGCGCCGCTTCGCGGTGGCGGCGCACGACAAGCAGGTGCGCGTGCTGCTGCACGACGCGGCCGCCCCGCAGCGCGCCGCCGCGCCGCTGCTGGCCCTGGCGCAACGCCTGCCCAGCGTGTTCCGCTTCCGCGAAGTGGTCGATCCGGTGGACCAGGGCTATGCCGCCGCGTACCTGGTCAACGACGGCGGCGGCTACTACTTTCGTGCGCTGGGTCACCGTTACGACGGCGAGACCGACCTGCTCGGCGGCGGCCGCGCGCGCCAGTTGCGCGAGGCGTTCGCGCGGGTCTGGGAGCGTTCGCGCGACTGCAGCGAGCTGCGCGCGCTGGGCTGGTAGCGCCGCGCGGGCGCCGCCGATGGCGCGATGCATGAACCCCGCGTAGCCCCTGTGTATCCGAAATGCACACCCCGGCTTGCTCATGGGGGTATAATTTTTTCGCTTGATTACGCCCGCGCAGACCACGCGTCCGCCGGTTCCAACCGCAAGCCAACCCACAAAGCGACCCGACCCCACCATCGTGGACAATCTCCTAAAGCAGTTTGCGCAGTCATCGCAACTCGCCGGCGGCAATGCCGCCTATATCGAAGACCTGTACGAGCAGTACCTGGTCTCTCCCGACAGCATCGACCCCAAGTGGAAAACCTACTTCGACGGCTTCCAGGGCCGCGATGCCGGTGACGTTCCCCACTCGGCGGTCATCGCCCACATCGCCAGCGCCGCGCGCCAGGCCGCCAACAGCGGCACCGGCCCGAGCGGCGACGAGCGCGAGCGCCATGTCGGCCGGCTGATCACCGCCTACCGTTCGCGCGGCCACCTCGGCGCGCGTCTGGACCCGCTGGGCCTGACCCCGCCGGTGAACCCGCCGGACCTGGGGCTGCCGTTCCACAGCCTGTCGGAAAGCGACCTGGGCAGCGAGTTCAGCACCGGCGGCCTCGGCGGCCAGCCGCGGATGAAGCTGCGCGACCTGCTGGCCCGGCTGAAGGCGACCTACACCGGGTCGATCGGCAGCGAATTCATGCACATCTCCGAATTCGAGCAGCGCCAGTGGATCTACCAGCGCCTGGAGAACGCGGGCGGCAACATCGCCGGCGACACCGCCAGCCGCCGCCGCACCCTGGAGCGGATCACCGCCGCCGAGGGCCTGGAGCGCTACCTGCACACCAAGTACGTCGGCCAGAAGCGCTTCTCGCTGGAAGGCGGCGATTCGCTGATCCCGATGATGGACGTGCTGGTGCAGCGCGCCGGCCACGACGCGGTCAAGGACATCGTGGTCGGCATGGCCCACCGCGGCCGCCTCAACGTGCTGGTCAACACCCTGGGCAAGAACCCGCGCAAGCTGTTCGACGAGTTCGAAGGCAAGTTCGAGCACGCCCACGACGACCGCGCCCACACCGGCGACGTGAAGTACCACATGGGCTTCTCCGCCGACGTGGCGGTGGCCGACGGCAAGTCGGTGCACCTGGCGCTGGCGTTCAACCCCTCGCACCTGGAAATCGTCGATCCGGTCGTGGTCGGCAGCGTGCGTTCGCGCCAGGAGCGCTACGGCGACGCCGCGCGCAAGTCGGTGCTGCCGGTGATCATCCATGGCGACGCCGCGTTCGCCGGCCAGGGCGTGGTGATGGAGCTGTTCCAGATGTCGCAGGCGCGCGGCTTCGCGGTCGGCGGCACCGTGCACATCGTGGTCAACAACCAGATCGGCTTCACCACCAGCGCCCGCGACGACGCCCGCTCCACGCTGTACTGCACCGACGTGGCGAAGATGATCGGCGCGCCGGTGTTCCATGTGAACGGCGACGATCCGGACGCGGTGGCGTTCGTGGCCAACCTGGCCTACGACTTCCGCCAGCAGTTCAAGAAGGACGTGGTCATCGACCTGGTCTGCTACCGCCGCTGGGGCCACAACGAGGCCGACGAGCCGGCGGCGACCCAGCCGGTGATGTACCAGACCATCCGCAAGCACAAGACCACCCGCGAGCTGTACGCCGCGCAGCTGGAAAGCGAAGGCGTGCTGCAGGCCGGCGAGGCGCAGGCGCTGGTCGACGGCTACCGCAACAAGCTCGATTCGGGCGAGTACACCACCGAGCTGGCGACCCGCAAGCCGGACGAGTTCGCCATCGACTGGTCCAAGTACCTGTCGGGCAAGCTGACCGACAAGGTCGACACCACGGTCAAGCGCAAGACCCTGGACCAGCTGGCCAAGATCATCACCACGATCCCGGCCGGCGTGGAGCTGCATCCGCGCGTGGCCAAGATCTATGAGGACCGGGTGAAGATGGCCGCCGGCGACCTGCCGGGCGACTGGGGCTTCGCCGAGAACCTGGCCTACGCCACCCTGCTCGGCGAAGGCCACAAGCTGCGCCTGGTCGGCCAGGACGCCGGCCGCGGCACGTTCTTCCACCGCCACGCGATCCTGCACGACCAGAAGACCGACAGCTATTACCTGCCGCTGCGCCAGCTGGTCGAGAACCCGGAAGACGCCACCGTGATCGACTCGCTGCTCAGCGAGGAGGCGGTGATGGGCTTCGAATACGGCTACTCGACCACCGATCCCAATGCGCTGTGCATCTGGGAAGCGCAGTTCGGCGACTTCGCCAACGGCGCGCAGGTGGTGATCGACCAGTTCATCGCCGCCGGCGAGGCCAAGTGGGGCCGCATCAGCGGGCTGTCGCTGTTCCTGCCGCACGGCTACGAAGGGCAAGGCCCGGAGCACAGCTCCGCGCGCCTGGAGCGCTTCCTGCAGCTGTGCGCGCTGGAGAACATGCTGGTCTGCGTGCCGACCACCCCGGCGCAGGCGTTCCACATGATCCGCCGGCAGATGCGCATGTCCACGCGCAAGCCGCTGGTGGTGATGACGCCCAAGTCGCTGCTGCGCCACAAGCTGGCGGTGTCGACGCTGGAAGAACTGGCGAACGGCGAGTTCCAGCACCTGATCCCGGACGCCAAGGCCGACCCGAAGCAGGTCAAGCGCGTGGTCGCCTGCTCCGGCAAGGTCTACTACGACCTGCTCGAGGACCAGACCAAGCGTGGCCAGGACGACGTCGCCATCCTGCGCGTGGAGCAGCTGTACCCGTTCCCGCGCGAGCTGCTGGCCGCCGAACTGAAGCGCTACGGCAATGCCACCGACCTGGTCTGGTGTCAGGAAGAACCGCAGAACCAGGGCGCCTGGTACCAGATCAAGCACCACCTGCAGGCCTGCCTGGCCGACGGGCAAAGCCTGCATTACGCCGGCCGCCCGCGCTCGCCGTCTCCCGCCGCCGGCCATTTCGCCGAGCACGTGGAAGAGCAGCTGAAGCTGGTCGCCGACGCGCTATTGAATCCGTTCAACGACCAAGTCGCTGAATAACCCTCCTTCCCCTTCAAAAAGACCCACTAGGACGCCCTCTGCAATGGCCACCGAAGTCAAAGTTCCGGTACTGCCCGAATCCGTATCCGATGCCACCATCGCCAGCTGGCACAAGAAAGCCGGCGACGCGGTCAAGCGCGACGAGAACCTGGTGGACCTGGAGACCGACAAGGTCGTCCTGGAAGTGCCCTCCCCGGTCGACGGCGTGCTGAAGGAGATCAAGTTCGAGACCGGCGCCACCGTGACCAGCTCGCAGATCCTGGCGATCATCGAGGAAGGCGCGAGCGCCGCTGCGGCGCCGGCCGAGGCCAAGGTCGCCGAGGCGCCGAAGGCCGAGGCGCCCAAGGCCGCCGCCGCGGAAGCGCCGAAGGCCGCCAAGGCCGAGGCGCCGAAGGCCGCCGGCGACGTCTCCAGCCTGCCGCCGGGCGCGCGCTTCAGCGCCATCACCGAAGGCGTGGATCCGTCGCAGGTCGACGGCACCGGCCGCCGCGGCGCGGTGACCAAGGAAGACATCCTCAACTACGCCAAGAACGGCGGCGCCGGCAAGGCCGCCGGCGCGCGTCCGGAAGAGCGCGTGGCGATGACCCGCGTGCGCAAGCGCATCGCCGAACGCCTGATGCAGTCGAAGAACTCGACCGCGATGCTGACCACCTTCAACGAAGTCAACCTGGCCAAGGTCTCGGCTGCGCGCAAGGAGCTGCAGGACGAGTTCCAGAAGGCCCACGGCATCAAGCTCGGCTTCATGAGCTTCTTCGTCAAGGCCGCCGCCAACGCGCTGCAGCGCTTCCCGCTGGTCAACGCCTCGATCGACGGCGAGGACATCATCTATCACGGCTACAGCGACATCTCGATCGCGGTCTCGACCGAGAAGGGCCTGGTCACGCCGGTGCTGCGCAACGTCGAGCGGCAGTCGTTCGCCGACATCGAGAAGGGCATCGCCGACTACGCCAAGAAGGCGCGCGACGGCAAGCTGAGCCTGGAAGAACTGCAGGGCGGCACCTTCACCGTGACCAACGGCGGCACCTTCGGCTCGCTGCTGTCGACCCCGATCATCAACCCGCCGCAGAGCGCGATCCTGGGCATGCACGCGATCAAGGAGCGTCCGATCGCCGAGAACGGCCAGGTCGTGATCGCGCCGATGATGTACCTGGCGCTGTCCTACGACCACCGCATCATCGACGGCAAGGACTCGGTGCAGTTCCTGGTCGACATCAAGAACCAGCTGGAAAACCCGGGCCGGATGCTGTTCGGCCTGTGATGAAAGCCGGGATTGGTGATTCGGGATTCGGGATTGGCGAGAGCGTCCCAATCCCGAGCATCCTGCTTCTTACGAATCCCCAATCCCTACTCCCTAATCTCGTGAGCGAAGAATGAGCGAGCAAGAACAATTCGACGTCGTCGTCATCGGTGCCGGTCCGGCCGGTTATCACGCGGCAATCCGCGCCGCCCAGCTGGGCATGAAGGTCGCCTGCATCGACGCGGCCCTGGGCAAGGACGGCAAGCCGGCGCTGGGCGGCACCTGCCTGCGCGTGGGCTGCATCCCGTCCAAGGCGCTGCTGGATTCCTCGCGCCAGTTCTGGAACATGGGCCACCTGTTCGGCGAGCACGGCATCAGCTTCAAGGACGCCAAGATCGACGTCGAGGCGATGGTCGGGCGCAAGGACAAGATCGTCAAACAGTTCACCGGCGGCATCGCGATGCTGTTCAAGGCGAACAAGATCACTCCGTATTACGGCTTCGGCGAACTGCAGCCGGGCAACGTGGTCAAGGTCAAGCAACACGACGGCGGCGAAGTCGAGCTGAAGGGCACCAACGTGATCATCGCCGCCGGTTCGGATTCGATCGAACTGCCGTTCGCCAAGTTCGACGGCGCCACCATCGTCGACAACGTCGGCGCGCTGGACTTCACCGAAGTGCCCAAGCGCCTGGCGGTGATCGGCGCCGGCGTGATCGGCCTGGAGCTGGGCAGCGTGTGGAAGCGCCTGGGCGCCGAGGTCACCATCCTTGAGGCGCTGCCGGACTTCCTGGCCCTGGCCGATGCCGAAGTGGCTAAGACCGCATTGAAGGAATTCAAGAAGCAGGGCCTGGACATCAAGCTCGGCGCCAAGGTCTCCAAGACCGAGGTCACCGGCAAGGGCAAGAAGCAGGAAGTCGTCGTCACCTATAGCGATGGCGAAGGCGAGAAGAGCCTGACCGTGGACAAGCTGCTGGTGGCCGTCGGCCGCCGCGCCGCCACCAAGGGCCTGCTGGCCGAAGGCACCGGCGTGAAGGTCAACGAGCGCGGCCAGATCGAGGTCGATGCGCATTGCCACACCGGCGTCGACGGCGTGTGGGCGATCGGCGACTGCGTGCGCGGGCCGATGCTGGCGCACAAGGGCTTCGAGGAAGGCATCGCGGTCGCCGAACTGATCGCCGGCCTGCCCGGCCACGTCAACTTCGACACGATTCCGTGGGTCATCTACACCGAGCCGGAAATCGCCTGGGTCGGCAAGACCGAGCAGCAGCTCAAGGCCGAAGGCGTGCCGTACAAGGCCGGCAGCTTCCCGTTCGCGGCGATCGGCCGTGCGGTGGCGATGGGCGAGCCGGCCGGCTTCGTCAAGGTCATCGCGCATGCCGAGACCGACCGCGTGCTCGGCCTGCACCTGGTCGGCGTCGGCGTCTCCGAGCTGGTCCACGAAGGCGTGCTGGCGATGGAGTTCAACGGCTCGGCCGACGACCTGGCGCGCATCTGCCACGCCCACCCGACCCTGTCCGAGGCGATCCACGACGCCGCGATGGCGGTCAGCAAGCGGGCGATCCACAAGGCCAATTGAGGCTGGGATTTGGGAGTGGGGATTGGGGATTCGCAAAAGCGATAGCCATTCCGCCTCTTTCCGGCAGTGGCATGGCGCCGGGCGAAAGCCCGGCGTCGTGCTTTGCGGATCGCCGCAAGATGCTGAACCGGCCGATCCAAGCTACGTGCCCTGCTCCCGGCACCGTGAACCTTGACGCCTGCAACATCCCGCCGTTACGACTCCCCAATCCCGACTCCCCAATCCCATGAAAAGCATCTGCGTCTACTGCGGTTCCAACGCCGGCAACAAGCCCGCCTACGCCGAGCGCGCCACCGCGCTGGGCACTCGCATCGCCGAGCAGGGCCTGCGCCTGGTCTACGGCGGCGGCAACGTCGGCCTGATGGGCACCGTGGCCAATGCGGTGCTCGCCGCCGGCGGCCAGGTCACCGGCGTGATCCCCAAGCAGCTGGCCGACTGGGAAGTGGCGCACCGCGGCCTGACCGAACTGGAAATCGTCGGCTCGATGCACGAGCGCAAGTCGCGCATGTTCGACCTGTCCGACGGCTTCATCGCCCTGCCCGGCGGCTTCGGCACGATGGAAGAGATCTTCGAGATGCTGACCTGGCGCCAGCTCGGCATCGGCAACAAGCCCTGCGCATTCCTGGACGTGGAAGAGTTCTACGCGCCGCTGATCGGCATGATCGACCGCATGGTCGCCGAACGCTTCCTGCACCCGGACCAGCGCGCCGACCTGTGGTACGGCAACGACATCGACACCATGCTGGCCTGGATGCACGACTACACCCCGGCGCAGGCATCGAAGTGGATCGACGAAAAGCGCCGCAACGCGCTGCGCTGAAACCGCCGTTTAACCAGCCGCAATCCCAGGGCGCGTGACAACGCGCCTAGCGGCTCCGTGGCGGTTTCAGTTCCGAGAGACCGCACAGTGAGCCGCGTACGGACAACGCCTGTCGCGGCTGAAGCCGCTCCTACAGAGACTTCGGAGCGCTGGCCGATGCGCTGTGGACGCTTCAGTCCGACCCGACCGAATCGAAGCCTGCAGATTCCCCGCTCCGTTCGTCGCGACTGAAGTCGCTCCCACAAAGGGCTTCTGCCAGACCAGCCGCTATGCGCTGCTGTTGCGGCGCTGTTGCTGTTGCTGTCGCTTTTGATTTACCGGGTTCCCTTCCGAAGCGGCGGCCATGGCGGGGAAAAACCCCGAAGGGGCGGCGCACATGGATGTGCGCCGTTCGCGGCAGGGGCAGGATGCCCCTTCCGCGAATCC